>Ga0315287_10000001_pt1 | contig 711550 bp, 592 predicted proteins | sample YL17G11_0_MG_FD_205037 | JGI IMG/M metagenome (GOLD analysis project Ga0315287, IMG submission 205037) | Sediment microbial communities from Yellowstone Lake, YNP, Wyoming, USA - YL17G11_0 | ecosystem: Environmental > Aquatic > Freshwater > Lake > Sediment | place: USA: Wyoming | collected... | reverse complement strand
GTCACTCCGCACCATCGCCCGGCACGACTTCGGCGCCCGGCAGCTTCAAGGGAGCCGCGGCCGGTTAGCCGCGGTCACGACCCCGGCGGCGGTGTAGAACACCTCGAACCCGATGGCTTCAAGGGAGCCGCGGCCGGTTAGCCGCGGTCACAACGAGGGTGGCTGGGCCGACAACCCGGCCATGGTCGCTTCAAGGGAGCCGCGGCCGGTTAGCCGCGGTCACTCGTCGATCATCACGATACCCCTCCGCGCCGCCAGGCTTCAAGGGAGCCGCGGCCGGTTAGCCGCGGTCACTCCGCCGATTGGCCCGCGTTCGCGTGGAAGGACACGCCGCTTCAAGGGAGCCGCGGCCGGTTAGCCGCGGTCACTACCAGGAGCAACGCGAGGGCCACGGGGTTCTTGGCGCTTCAAGGGAGCCGCGGCCGGTTAGCCGCGGTCACGTGGCCGGCGGGGGGCGAGAAGCCGTACTGCGACTCGCTTCAAGGGAGCTGCGGCCGGTTAGCCGCGGTCACCCGCACAGCCGACAACCGGACAGGCCGTGACCGACACGCTTCAAGGGAGCCGCGGCCGGTTAGCCGCGGTCACCGTCCAGGCCCAATCCGCACCCGCAGGAACCCCGTCGCTTCAAGGGAGCCGCGGCCGGTTAGCCGCGGTCACGCACGGTGAGCGTCACGAGCCCGGTGGTGGCGATCCCGCTTCAAGGGAGCCGCGGCCGGTTAGCCGCGGTCACGCACGGTGAGCGTCACGAGCCCGGTGGTGGCGATCCCGCTTCAAGGGAGCCGCGGCCGGTTAGCCGCGGTCACGAGCAGGAGCAGCTTACTTGAACCCAGCGGCCCTCTTGCTTCAAGGGAGCCGCGGCCGGTTAGCCGCGGTCACCACCCAGGCCGCCGCTGGCCTCCTGGCCACCGCGACGCTTCAAGGGAGCCGCGGCCGGTTAGCCGCGGTCACGGCATTCGTCCCCCGGGTGAGCCCGGGTGAACTTGGGGCTTCAAGGGAGCCGCGGCCGGTTAGCCGCGGTCACGTCGTAGTTCGCTTCGACCATCAGGTGAGTGACGCCGGGGCTTCAAGGGAGCCGCGGCCGGTTAGCCGCGGTCACATCGTCCCCGCCCGGGCCAAGGCGCTTCACTTCTACTGGCTTCAAGGGAGCCGCGGCCGGTTAGCCGCGGTCACGAGGCCGTCCTGGACCGACAACTCCGTCAGGCAGCCGCTTCAAGGGAGCTGCGGCCGGTTAGCCGCGGTCACAACGTGATGGTGAAGGGGCCTTACTCGCGGGAGGTCGCTTCAAGGGAGCCGCGGCCGGTTAGCCGCGGTCACCGGCGGTGCTGGTCCTGGCCGGCGGAGTGCTGCTCGTGCTTCAAGGGAGCCGCGGCCGGTTAGCCGCGGTCACGCCGCTGTGCTGGCCGGCGCCGCTGGCATCTTCATCGCGCTTCAAGGGAGCCGCGGCCGGTTAGCCGCGGTCACTACACCTACAACACAGAAGACCTCGGATGGTCGATGCTTCAAGGGAGCCGCGGCCGGTTAGCCGCGGTCACTCCACGTCCCACAGTCCGGGCATCCCCCGGCAGGGCCGGCTTCAAGGGAGCCGCGGCCGGTTAGCCGCGGTCACCAGACGGTGGTCCGCGTCCGGGTCGCCAAGCATCGGCTTCAAGGGAGCCGCGGCCGGTTAGCCGCGGTCACTCCTCGGTGAGACCGGTCATGCGCCAGACGACATACGGGCTTCAAGGGAGCCGCGGCCGGTTAGCCGCGGTCACGCTGCGGGCGGTGACATCATACGCGCCCGAGTTCACAGCTTCAAGGGAGCCGCGGCCGGTTAGCCGCGGTCACTTCCACTCCCCGACCCCGACGGCCGGCCGATAAGCACGCTTCAAGGGAGCCGCGGCCGGTTAGCCGCGGTCACGAGAGCACGCGGATGTCCATCGGCACGCGCTCCATGTCGCTTCAAGGGAGCCGCGGCCGGTTAGCCGCGGTCACGACCTCTTCGGACAGTGGCCTTTGCCGGTGGCAACGTTGCTTCAAGGGAGCCGCGGCCGGTTAGCCGCGGTCACCTCGACGAGCGCCCCGTTCGCGTCGACGCGCCAACCGCTTCAAGGGAGCCGCGGCCGGTTAGCCGCGGTCACGGTGGGTCGGGCAGCACTACGACTCGGGACTCTATGGCTTCAAGGGAGCCGCGGCCGGTTAGCCGCGGTCACGGCGAGGCTCCTAGAGGCCCTCTACGAGATTCTGCCCGCTTCAAGGGAGCCGCGGCCGGTTAGCCGCGGTCACTGGCCGACCTGCGCTGATGAGTGCGGGTGCTAGGGAGCTTCAAGGGAGCCGCGGCCGGTTAGCCGCGGTCACCTGGGTTCTGCCAGCGACATTGGCCCCGTCATAGAGCGCTTCAAGGGAGCCGCGGCCGGTTAGCCGCGGTCACCACCCAATCCCCGAAAAGGTCGCCGTAGTCGCTCACGCTTGAAGGGAGCCGCGGCCGGTTAGCCGCGGTCACCCGATGGGTCCAGCCGACCCCCGTCCGGGTCTTGCCGCTTCAAGGGAGCCGCGGCCGGTTAGCCGCGGTCACTCCGGGTCGGCGTAGGGCGCGTCGTCGCGCGTGTTCGAGCTTCAAGGGAGCCGCGGCCGGTTAGCCGCGGTCACCTGCTCGGGGGTCATCTCCACGCCCACGAGGAGGAGGTAGGCGAGGCGGCTTCAAGGGAGCCGCGGCCGGTTAGCCGCGGTCACCATGCTCGTCGCCATCAGCATCTTCTTTCCGAGGACGCTTCAAGGGAGCCGCGGCCGGTTAGCCGCGGTCACCCTACCAACGCGGAGGAGAAGACGGCGCGGTCTGGTAGCTTCAAGGGAGCCGCGGCCGGTTAGCCGCGGTCACGATTATGGCGGGCAGGCCTCCCGGGGTGGACTTGTAGCTTCAAGGGAGCCGCGGCCGGTTAGCCGCGGTCACGGCGGCGGCGCGTAAGGTTGCCGTTGCTACTTTCCTGCTTCAAGGGAGCCGCGGCCGGTTAGCCGCGGTCACGGTTGACGCGAACGGCGGGCGCGTGGTCGTGACCACGCTTCAAGGGAGCCGCGGCCGGTTAGCCGCGGTCACATCAACCCCAAGGACGGGGCGGGAGACGTGTTCACCATGCTTCAAGGGAGCCGCGGCCGGTTAGCCGCGGTCACACGAATATGGCTACGTGGAGACCAACGGGGTCGTCGAGCTTCAAGGGAGCCGCGGCCGGTTAGCCGCGGTCACGATGGCCGAGGGGAGGTTGTCGAGCGAGACGAACCGGCTTCAAGGGAGCCGCGGCCGGTTAGCCGCGGTCACGGCGAAGACGTTCCGCTTCCAGCCCTCCCAGGCGAGGCTTCAAGGGAGCCGCGGCCGGTTAGCCGCGGTCACTTCGCGCTGGCCTCCGGGGTCTTGACGTACAACTCGCTTTAAGGGAGCCGCGGCCGGTTAGCCGCGGTCACGAGCTACGACGAGCTGCTGCAGAGTCAACGCTACATCGCTTCAAGGGAGCCGCGGCCGGTTAGCCGCGGTCACCATGGCCGAGACGGCGGCGCCTGTTTCTGTCGACACGCTTCAAGGGAGCCGCGGCCGGTTAGCCGCGGTCACGCGCCGTAGTCGCCCAGGTCTCTATGTGCACCCTGCTGCTTCAAGGGAGCCGCGGCCGGTTAGCCGCGGTCACTTCTTGAGCTCGCCCTCGCTCTTAGCGACCTCGCGCTGGCTTCAAGGGAGCCGCGGCCGGTTAGCCGCGGTCACGAGTCGTTGCTGCCACGACCACAGGTTTCAGAGTGTGCTTCAAGGGAGCCGCGGCCGGTTAGCCGCGGTCACAGGTCCACCACCCACGCCTCCACGATGTGGCCACGCTCGCTTCAAGGGAGCCGCGGCCGGTTAGCCGCGGTCACGGCGATTGCGGCGGCCGTTTTGCCGATGAGGCTCGCGCTTCAAGGGAGCCGCGGCCGGTTAGCCGCGGTCACCTTGTCGCGGAGCCGGAGGACCTCGCCGACCTGGGGGGCTTCAAGGGAGCCGCGGCCGGTTAGCCGCGGTCACATGGAGACTGTCAAACGCGGTCCAACTGTGGCCGGTCTGCTTCAAGGGAGCCGCGGCCGGTTAGCCGCGGTCACGGCCCCTTTGTTTTCGACATGGCGCCCGGCCCATCTAGCTTCAAGGGAGCCGCGGCCGGTTAGCCGCGGTCACGAGTTCCCCCGCGTGGTGGTCAGCGTCTCCGGCGGGGCTTCAAGGGAGCCGCGGCCGGTTAGCCGCGGTCACGAACAGGTAGGACTTCGTGGCGGCCCCGCCGGTGAAGCTTCAAGGGAGCCGCGGCCGGTTAGCCGCGGTCACCCACGCTTCTAGGTCGTCGCCAAACCGGATGGGGTCGCTTCAAGGGAGCCGCGGCCGGTTAGCCGCGGTCACGCCGATCTCGGTCGTGTAGACGGCGGTCATCGACACGCTTCAAGGGAGCCGCGGCCGGTTAGCCGCGGTCACGGATCTCCTCGAACATCCAGCGGGTCTCGGGCATGGAGCTTCAAGGGAGCCGCGGCCGGTTAGCCGCGGTCACTCCGGCGCGGGGAACAGGCCTCGGCCACGGTAGACGCCGCTTCAAGGGAGCCGCGGCCGGTTAGCCGCGGTCACACCGCCTCGCAGTCTATGCGCCTACTCGCTCGCCCCGCTTCAAGGGAGCCGCGGCCGGTTAGCCGCGGTCACGTCGAGTTCATCTAGGAGGCCGCCCCGTGCCGCTCAAGCTTCAAGGGAGCCGCGGCCGGTTAGCCGCGGTCACCCCAATATCGGGACGCGGACCTCTCCGGTCATGCGGTGCTTCAAGGGAGCCGCGGCCGGTTAGCCGCGGTCACCTGGGCCTTCCGCTCCGCCCATAGGCAATCCGAGCAGACGCTTCAAGGGAGCCGCGGCCGGTTAGCCGCGGTCACTCCGTCCACTGTAACGCCTCGGGGACGAGCGACCCGGCTTCAAGGGAGCCGCGGCCGGTTAGCCGCGGTCACGAACCCGTGCCCGTCGTGGGCAGCGCGGAGTCCGAGGGCTTCAAGGGAGCCGCGGCCGGTTAGCCGCGGTCACCCGGTCGCCAGCCATCCAGGTCCCCTCGACAACGCCGCTTCAAGGGAGCCGCGGCCGGTTAGCCGCGGTCACTCCCTGGCACGATCCCGCTGACGTGTCGATGGAAGTTGCTTCAAGGGAGCCGCGGCCGGTTAGCCGCGGTCACGTCCTCGCCGGCCGCGTAAGCCGCTCCGGTCATCCACGCTTCAAGGGAGCCGCGGCCGGTTAGCCGCGGTCACGGTGACACCGCCCACCCGGATAGACCGCTCGAAATCGGCTTCAAGGGAGCCGCGGCCGGTTAGCCGCGGTCACTCCGGCACCGCGCGGAAGTCACGGGTGGAAAAGACCGGCTTCAAGGGAGCCGCGGCCGGTTAGCCGCGGTCACACGTGGGCTGCCCTGGAGGTGGCTCTCGCCGCCGCGGCTTCAAGGGAGCCGCGGCCGGTTAGCCGCGGTCACTGCGCGAACAGTCGCCGGCGCTGGAGCGGGTCACGCGGCTTCAAGGGAGCCGCGGCCGGTTAGCCGCGGTCACGGCGGCCTGGGTGGAGACCACCCTGACCCACAACGCCGCTTCAAGGGAGCCGCGGCCGGTTAGCCGCGGTCACGGCGCCGACCGGAACCCTTGCCCCGTATGGGCTGGGAAGCCGCGTCGCGAGCTCCCGCCAGCGAGCTACCGTACGGAACGGATCGTACGCCGTTCATTGCGGAGACACCCCCTTCTAGCTGCGCTTAAACTCGGCGAGAGCCCCCAGGAGATTGCGCACCACCGGGGCTCTCGCGAGCTTACTCATCAATCACACCACGACAACGGCCTTCTCGATCGTGGGCTCTCTCCTGCCGAGGAACTCAAAGCACTCGTCCCCTCTCCCCCCGACCGGGCCGCAGTCGATGATGACCACCTTGTCCTCCCGCTCGTTGATTAGGTGCAGAAGCGCAGCCTTGACTAAGATCAGCTCCTGCTTGGACAAGTCGCACTGGAAGACGGACAGCTGCACCGGGTCACCAAAGCCCCGCATCTTCTTGAGCACCTTGGCCAGCCGTTTGGGGTTGGCTACATCGTAACTGATTACGTATCGGTTCCGCATGGGGAAGTTGTCACCTCGTCACGAATGGCCGGTATTGCCCGATTTCCCCGAGGAGATGCCGACCAAGGAGCCGAGCTTGAACCTCAAGAATGCGCTTGTAGCTGATTGTGTAGCCGAAGACCGGGTGCTCCACGAGCGTGTCGAGCCGCCTCTCGTAGGCCTCAATCACGGTCGCCCGACCTTTGGTCGTCAAAGCGCAGGCCTGCCGGCCACCCACAAAATCGACCGGCGCGATCTCGCCGTTGTTAATCAGCGCCACCACTACGGAGTCCGCCAGAATGGGGCGGAATTCCTCCATGAGATCGAGCCCCAGGGCTGGGCGACCGTACCGGGGCTGATGCAGAAACCCCAAGTAGGGGTCGTATCCTACGGCTAGCACTGTCGTCGCTAAGTCCTTGGCGAGCAGGGAGTACACGAAAGACAGGAGAGCATTCACAGGGTCGCGTGGCGGCCGTCGGTTCCTGGCCGTAAAGTCGAACGTGGTCAGCCCTTGAGTCTTCGGTTTCAGCATCCCGCCGAAGCGCGAGAAGTAGCAGCGGGCTGCCGCGCCCTCGATGCCCAACAGTGTTTCGAGAGAGACGGCCGCTCCAGCCTTCGATGCAAGCCGGGTCAGTTCGCGCAGGGGCGCATCGACGCTACCCTTGACGCAGTTGCGGCGCAGCATGGTCCTACAGTTCCTGATCTTCCCGCCGACAAAGGCCCGTGAGAGCCCAAGCGACCTTTCGCTTGACTGCGCCGCGGCAAACTGGGCGATCCGGAGTTCGACGTTCTTGTGGGTGAACCCTTGGGTGATGGCCAGAAACCAGCCGCCGTACGAATGGTGGCACACCGGAATCCCCCGTGAGCACATCTCGCGCAGGGCCTGTGCCGTCACCTGGACGTTCCCGTACACGTTCAACTGGGCGACATCCAGCAGCCGCACCTCCTCCAGCACGGCCCCTTTCTGACGGAACTGGAGAGTCTCACCCTGCTTACCGACGCTCACGCCTTGGGTGTGTACGTAGACGGCGCCCGCGTCGTCCCGGACCGGCACAAGGCGCCGGACCTCGCCCTTGGTGGAGCCTGTCAGCAAATTGGTCTCGTCCGGAAGGCAGATTCCTACCAGCGAACACCGAGGGCACTTCGGGCTGTCCGCGAGAGGCGGGGGGAGGCAGCCGCCGGCCATGCACTGCCGCATCTCCGCCACAAGGGCAAGAGTGCGGCCGATGAGCGTCGACGTGAACGGAACCGTCACCCTCCGGCGTGAAGCGGCGAAGTAGATGATGCCGTGGTCGCAGGTGAAGCCATTCTCCCTGAGCAGCAGGCCCTGGACGCAGAGCTGGACCTGTTCGGGCTCCCACGGCTCATCGGGTGAACTTGGCGCTTCGCCGCGCTTGTAGTCAACCGGCACCGCCTCCCCGCACCCGACCTCAACGAGGTCGATGCGAGCGATAGCCCCCGCGCCGGACCCCGACAGGGTCACGGAGCGGAGCTTCAGGGGCTTTTCGTCGTCCAGAAGAAGCATGTCTTCCTCTGCCGGCAGATGCCCCTCGCCTTGGTCAACTCGTCTGTGCTGGAAGCGGCCATCCACTGTATCTGCATTGTCTTCAAACTCGCCCTGCACCCATTCGAGGTAGCACAGCCGTGGACAGTAAGCGAACTCGTTCACCATCCTGGCCGGGACGAACTCGGGGAGCCGAGCGTGACCTTCCCGTGGCTGGTCCTCCATCCGCCGACACTCCTTGTCGTTTCCGTATTGGGTTGTCAAGGTGCGCCCATCCGAGGATGGCCTACCGGCATTCGGCTTCAGGCAGGAACAGCCCGAGGCCGAAGTGACACCCGTATCCGAGGGCCACGGGGCCCGTGACCGCCGCGGCGAAAGTGAGCCGGAAACCCGTAGCGTAAGGGGTCCCGCTTCCGCACCCACGGCTCCGCCAGCGCCGGAACTCGAGCCACCGGAGAGCCCGCCCCCCGGCCGCTGTGCCGGGCACAGTCTCCACCTCAAGCAGCTCGGGTAAGGACGGGTCAAGTCCGCGGCGTTGTGCCCACTCCCGCCTGACCTGGTCCTCGGGTCCGTCAGCCTGCAGGCCGTTCTCCCTGAACTTCGCCTGCCCGGTGCGGTAAGTCTTGGGATGGCGGCTGAGCACGAAAGGGGTGGCTGAAACCCACGTTGCGGCCGGACCCATCGGTCCTCCAACCTGCGAAAGGTCGGCCAACGAGCCGGTGCCGAGCAGGAGAAGCTCGAGTTCGGTGCCCCCGTTGCCAGGGTTGAGGTGGGTTAGGGAATTGAGCGCAGCGCGGTCACCCGCGGAGAAACCGCCCGGCGCGATGATGGTGAGGTGTTCCAGCCGGCCGTCCCGGTCCTCGTCCGTGGCAAGGTAGAAGGCGTGGCGGTGGCCCTCAAGAGGCTGGCCATCGGGTGCCCGGCCACTAAGCATCGTGGACCGTTCCCCATCGTTGGCCTTTCCGTAGCGGGCCATCACGGCCCGTCGGGCGAGTTCGCCGACGGCTAGAGTCTGGGTCACGGGCGGGAGGGGCCGCGCGTCTAGAAGATACCGCGCGAAGGCCGGGCGCTGCGAAGCGCCCGACGGACGAGGCGCGGCGACCATCGTGCCCGCATCGAAACAGTCGCGCCTCCGTCCGTAGACTACCCAGCGCGAACCCGGCGGGTCCAGGAGCCGCCTGTCCCGGAGGTCACCGGTGTCCACCAGCAGATGGCGCAGCAGTTGGGGCCCGGACTCCGCAGGCTCCGGCGCAAGCACCCGCACAGGTTCGAAGTCGCGGGCAACTCCGTCGGTCTTCGTGAGTGCCCGCGTCTCGGTGAACGGACTGCGGGCAAGGACCTCGGCCGTGCACCAAGACTCCGCGCGGCCAAGGTATCCCAGGGCCGCTAGAAGCGTCCGGAGCGCGTCGGCTTCCGCCTCGCTCAGTGTCACGTCGGGCCACACGACCACGACGGGATCGCCGGGCTGAACGACCACGAACGTGTCGAAGACGAGTGTCTTCTTGACGGTCCCGGGCATGTAGTGCCGCGTGTGACCCATGGTGGCCGGAGGCAGATGGAACTCTGGCAGTTCACTCGCCAGCTTCATAAGGAGGCCGAGGACGTCTGTTTCGGGCAGCGCGGGCGCCTTGCGCTTCCACGTGGCAACGAGGGCTCGGAGGATGCGCCAGGGCGAGGGCGGCCACTCCGGGCGCCCCTCGTTGACGTGGTCTCCCCACGTCGTTGCGTGGTAGCCTTGGGGGAAGCTCAGTCCAAGGGCTATCATGCGTCGTCGCTCTCCTCGCTGGACTCATCATCTTCGTCATTGTCGCCCTGGCTGTCGCCGGCCGCCTTCGCGCTGAAGGACCAGGCCACGGTGGTTATCGGCGGATCGGCAAACCGGGAACGGCACGCCGCCAGCAGCTCGGGCAAGGCCCCCTCAAGCTCGGCCGTCGAAGGCAGCTCGAGACCCACAGGGGCGGTAACGTGGAGTTCGCGGCAGCGGAGGTCGCAGGCCGTACGCAACCGGAGTCCGGTATCGAGGAACTTCCGCAGCTTCCACAGCCCGAGGACAGCGAGGAACCGCTCCGCTTCCGGCCCCAGGCCGTACGACCTCAGGAGGGCAAGATCGAGGTTCATGTAGCAGGTCACCCGATCGGCGACGAACTCCGTCCGGGCAAAGGGCACGTTTCCGAACCCCAGCTTGGTGGTGCCGGACGGGTTCACCCGGTCGTTCTTCACGCCGCCGCTGTCTGCCCTGCGAACATCCGTGGCCTCGATGAACGATGACAGCACACGGGTGAGGCGCAGGCGGCCGCCGGCCAAAGCCTTCTTGGCAATGAACAGGCCATGGAGGACGGAGTTGGGATCGTACTTGAAGACCGCCCGCGAGAGAGCCGGGATGTCGACCGCCCCTTCATCCGCAACCACGCTTTCGCCTGCGGCCGGCTTTGCCTTGCCCTCCTTGCCCTTACCGCCCTTGGGCGCCGGAGCCTTCACGGTCATGCCCAGTTCACGGGCAAGACGGTCAAGGACCGTACGGTCTTCACCCTCGAGGATGTACGGCGAGTTGATCCGGTGTGCTTCCAGGATGCTTGAGGTAAGGAAGGACCCGTTCCTCTGCACGCGGATGTAGGGCATGCCCTTTAGGGGCGCTTGGAGGTCCTCTGCCGGGCCGTCCCAGCAGACGGTCTCGAGACGGTTGGCCATGGACTGAGCCGACTCCACGAGAAGCTTGCCTGTGCCGTCGGGAAGAGTGTAGGTCGCCGGGCCGAGGTCCGGGAAACCCGTGGGCTGGAAGCGTTCACCCTGCACTGGCTCCAGCGCCGCCTCAACCATCAGACGGGGAGCCCCTTCGAGTCGGTCGAACTCAATGACCTTGGACATTATCCTTCTCCTCTCTCAATCAAGCATCTTGCGTCGGGCGCAGAACGAGCGTCCCGAGCCGACGAGTCTGGGCTGGGCTGACCGGCACCAGCAAGGCTCCGGCCAGCCGCTCAGCCGCTGCCGGCGGCAGCGTGAACGCCGGAGAGCGTGAGGCGTCTGCGCCGCGCGGCGACACACCTTCTATGGTCAGCCGGCTGAGGGCAAGCTTCGTGGCATCCGCAAGTCGCCCGGCTCGCAGGTGGCCTAGAATCTGGCCATGGCCCTTCGTAATGGTGCGGCCCTGCTCGGCGTCGCCCGCGGATCGGCCCGCGCCCGGCAGCGAAAAGGGCAGGAACAGAAGCTTCATGAGGGCGTAGGCACGGGGAAGGTCCATGACCACGGCCGGAACCTCCTTCGCCGGTCCCAGTCGGATGCTCTTCCGGTCCCATTTGAAGCTGGCCATGGCCCAAAGGAGACCCTCGACTCGGGCCTCATCAAGCGTGCCGCTGAGGAAGGCGGCGATGTCGCCGAGGCTGATAGTCACGGATGCCGCCACGGGAAGCGCCTCGCTTCCCCGGGCCTCGCCGTCGAGGCACCGCCTCTCGAGCACAGCGGCCAAGTTAGCGGCGAGCCCACCTAGGCCCCAGACGGGCTTCCGGGACCATCCCTTCGCTGCCGAGTCGACTGCCGCGCCCGCCCAGGCCATTCGCCCCCTAGAACGGACCACGGGTTCTAGCTGGCATCGCACGGGGCCAATGGTCTCGTCGCAGACGGAGGCCAAGGCGGCCGCCAGTCTGAACTCAGCCGAGCCGTCGTCGGCTGCCTCAATCCATCTTGGAGCGTCAAGGTCCTGAAGCGGAGGAACGGCGCTAGTGTCGGAGCGGCCTTCGCCTCTCACACCGCCATCCGGACGGTGGCACTTCGCTAGGAAACCCTCGAGCCGCCCGAGCCCGATGAGGACATCCTGCAGGCGGCGTGGCCCGCCGAGTTTGCAGAACGCAAGGATTGCCTCGTCGGTCTGCCTGAGAGCACGGGCGGCACTGGCCGGCGGATTCTCTCGCAGGGCGCTTCGGACTCTCCCCAACCAGGCATCGGTCTGTCGCAGATGACCCAGGCGGGGCTCATCAGACACGGGCATCCGGCCGAGCCCCACGCCGAGGTACATATTGCCGGACCTCTGGCCCGACAGGAACGCGAACCGCTCAAAGGCTGCCACGCCGCGGTCGACCCCGAGCGAGGCCGCCGCTCTGGCAAAATCGAGGCCGGTAGAGGCTTGGCGGCCGCCGACCTCCGCCCTTGCCTCCCCGAAGAGATGCTGGACCTCAGGATAGGACGCCGGCTTGTCCCACACGGGAAGCCAGAGTTCGCCCCGCCCGGTCTTGCCCTCGCCGTCGGTCACAGAGGCGACCCCCGCCGGTGAGACTTGGACCGAGAAGGGAAACGACGCCGTCCCCCGTGCCCCGGCCCGCAGGCGCCGAGTAGCCGCCCCGGCGACCAGGGCGCAACCCTCGATGAGAAGAACGTAGTCCCAGGGGTTGACGAGCGAGTCCCCGACAACCTTCGGTCCGGAGTTCGGCCCGCCTATGCCCCTGGGGCTGAACTGCCCGATGGCTGCCTTCCGTAGCGGGGCCCCGCCACCACCGAACAGAGCATCCTCTAGCCACGGAGTACTGCCGGGGGGCACGGGCGCCCCATCCTGCAGGGGAACAACCTCAATGAGCCGCTGGATGAAGTTGCTGCTGAACTCCATGTTTCCGTCGTTGCCGCCGGAGCCGAGAATGGGAGCGTACAGGGCCCTGTCGTCGCCGAGAACGACCATCGCGTCGAGCGCCGGGAGCGCGCTTTCGGGCAGAGTCGCCCGGCATCCCCGGATAATCTCGACCTTGGCCGCCTTGACCTTGGCCTTCCTCGCTTCCTCGTCTTTCTTGGCTCCGAGCATCTGGCCCCCGACCCCGGCCGCTTCGAGGCTATCCTTAGCGGCGTGTATGGCCGCAACATAGTCGGCCAGGCGGGGCGACGTGGCTCGCTCCAAGGTGCCGAGCACCTTGTCGGCCACTCCCTTGCGGTAAAAGCCGCTGCCGCCGTTCCAGGGCGCTAGGAAGGGTGTGGGGCGGTAGTCATGGAGGAAGAAACCCGTGAGCTCGTGGCGGTCCAAGGACGTATGCAGCACAGGGGCCTCTATGTCCCAAGACAGGCGGACGCTGGCATCCCTCTGCAGGGCGACGAGGCGAAAAACTCCGAGGGCCTTCAGATAACCGAGAAGTGACCCGGAGTAACACCCGTTCAGCGTTACCGAGTTGGCGTCCACCGTCTCCGGTGCCGACTCAATCATGACCAACACCTCCCTTCTCGTGATCGATGCTGGCCCGCGAGTCGGCGGCCCTGAGGATCGCCTCAAGGAAGGCAAGGCGGAACGGGCCCAGTTCCCGCGAGTCCCGGAGCGCCGTGGCGCGCTCGAGCCATGAAGGCGCTCCGGTTGCACCCGAGCCAATCTCCATGACAGAGAGATCCATAGTGGCCTCCGCCGCCGTCTCCCCGCCGCCGAGTTCGGTCGCCGGAAGCGTTTCGCCCTCGTGAATCCCCATGGCATAGCGACGCTTGGGGTCGCCGCGCGGCGGCTCCTCGTCGGGCATGGAGCGGATGGAGAGGCGAACGCGGCCGTGATGGGCAGCAATCAGGTAGGGAACAAGGCCCGCCAGCCAGACCTCGTCGCTTGCCTCGAGGGAGCGCCCGAGACTACCGTTGGCCTGCGACAGATGGGCCAGGGCGCTAGCCAGTTCGTGGCGGAAGTACCGTCGCTTGTGCCGGATGCGGCCTCCCGGGGACTTGGCCCAGGGGCCAGAGGTAGGCGGCACCCGCTTATGCGCATGAACGGTCTCGAGCAGGGTTTCCTGAAAGACCCGATGGGCCTTGCCCCGGTCATGCCACCTTGCGGCGTTCAGGATCGCCTGGGCCAGCCGGGGGGGCACCATCGAGGACCCTAGGTCCTCAATGACACGCTGCGCGGTCCCGGCGGTCACATCGGTGTGCTCAACAATCGTCACCCAGCGCGAAGCGGTGCCGGAGCCCCGGTCGCTGCCCAAGGACTCCTGGCCCGCTGCCTGCTGGCCGGAGACGGGCGCGACCTCATCCACCGGCGCCCGGGAGCCTGGCTCCCACCCCGTCTCGGGGCTGTAGCCGCCGGCGGCCGCGGCCAGCAGAAGTGTCTGCCCGGGATAGACGTCCCACGGGTTCGCCTTCAGCCAGGAACCCGAAAGCTGGTCCCAGCGCCAGAACGGCCCCTGCTTGGACGTCATGTCTCTCACGTCACCAATCGGGGCGGGGCAGCACTCGATATCCTGGGGCGCGTCTACCGTCTCTGGTGGCCTATCGCCGTCCCACTTCCTCCAGAAAACGTGCACGTCGTGGTCTTGGGTGTCGCGAACGAACCGGCTCACATCCACATCGAACCCGGTAAGGTCCGGAGTGGTGTCGAACAGGCCAACGAGATCCGGCAGCCGGAGAACCTGAGCCGGTCGTGGCCGAGGGATGGGGAACTGCCCTAGGACCTTGGGTGAGGCCTGCGTGGCCTCGAGCGCGCCACATAGAGTTGCCAGGTTGTCGCGTGCGCCCTTCAATTCCTCGGGAGCATATGGGGGGGACGCCTTATCATCAACATCAAACCAGTAGGCCTCTGCGGTTTCGGACTCGCCGTAGCGGTTGCACCGGCCCAGCCTCTGGACCATGCTTCCCCAGGGGGCCAGTTCGGTGAAGAGAGTCTCCGCCGAAATGTCGACCCCGGCCTCGACCACTTGCGTGCTAATGAGGATGCGTCCTTCTGTCGGAGTCGGCGAGAGGATAACCTCGACTAGGCCCTTGCGGTCTGCGGGGCGGAAGTGGGAGTGGACTAGGATCGGCTTGGGCTGCGTGGTGGCCCGAGCCTGCTCGCGCTTCACGGCATCGTAGATAGCCTTAGCCCTCGGTATCGTGTTTACCACCACGAGCGAGAGTGAACCGGGCTTATGCCGCTGCACGACCATGACGGCGACCTCCCGGCAGTACGCCGCGACCGCCGGTCCTTTCTCTGGAACCACAGGTTTGGCACGCCTGAGGAGCTTGTGAGCCGTGAGCCGCTTGTCTAAGTCGCTAACGGCCATGTCGGCCTGGTCGAGGCGTAGGATATCCGCCTCGGCTGGCTCGGGATGGTCTACGGTTGCCAGCCACGAGGGCTCGAGAGTGGCTGAGAGCCAAAGAGAACGAGCCGGCCCGAAGGCTCCGAGGCGGGCACGCAGCGCTTCCATCTGGGCCGACGTGGCCAGACCTGAACTCATCAGTTGGACCTCATCGAAGACCCAGAGGACGTCGTTGTTCAGGAGCCCGAATTCCCGCGGCCAGGCAAACCGCGTGGAGCCGTAACCTCGGTTGAGAGCCCGTGAGAGAAGCATGTCTTGGGTGCCGACGAGGATCTGCTCGGCCTCTGGATAGAGGAGCCAACTGTCCCTCTCGGACCCAGGCCCGCCGCTGATGCCGCCCATGAGCGTGGTGACCGGCGGCCAAACGCCGCGACCGGCTGGCGGGGCTCCCGCCACTTGAGCCGACCTCGCCACGTAATCGTCAATCGTCTTTCGGGTCTGCTCTACCAGGACTCTGGAAGGAAGACAGTAGACCAGGCGACGCGGAGTCTCCTGGCGCACCCGCTCGTCGGAGTGAAGGAACCTCCTCCAGAGCCAAGACGTCACGACCGCCGCGGTCTTGCCGGAGCCGGTCGGGACATTCAGCAGGCGCGGAAACCGGCCAGGCGGCATCTCCGCCAGGCGAACCTGGTACGGAAACGCGACCTCTCCCGTGACCTCCTTGAAGAAATCCTCAAACTGCATCAGGCATATCACCTCCTTAAGTGGTGAACACCGGGCATTGCCTCTGGGCATCAACCCCGCCCGTACAACCCTGCAATCCCCCTCGCCTCCGCCGCCACCATCTTCCTCAACTCCTCCGGCCCCAGCACCTCCGCCCCCGCCCCGAACGACAGCACCCACCGTTTGACCTCGCCCAGTCCCCCGACCCGCATCCTCAGGACCAGACCGGCCGTCCCGACCTGCCCGCCCGCGTCCGGCAGCTCCTCTATCTCCTGGCTCTCGTGCCACCGCTTGCCGCGCACGTAGCGAGCCTGTTCGGGAGCGAACCGGATGGCCACGTCCACCGGCTCGCCGACCTCGATACGGAAACTCGACTTCAGGAAAGCCTCGACCGAAAAACTCTCCTGCGCCTCAAACCGCCGGTCCGTCGGCGCGATGGTCTCGATGCGGTCCACCGCGAAGACCGTCACCTTCCCCCGCCGATGGCAGTGGGCCAGGATGTACCAGATCCCGTCCTGGAAGTGGAGGTGGTAGGGGTCGATGTCGCGGTCGCTCCACTCCCCCCGGCTGGCCGTGAAGTAGCGGACGCGGACCGTCTCCCTGGCCTCTATGGCCCTCTCCAGGCGCAGGAAGGTCTCCATGACCTTCGTTTCCTCTCCCCGAAGGGGTTCGACCCGGAACGACACCCACCCGGCCGGCTGGGCCGCGTCTTCCAGCGTGACTCTCCCGGCAAAGAGGTAGCTCAGTTTGGCCAGGGCCCCGGTCACGGCCTCCTCGTACGGGGTCCCCCGGCACTGGTAGAGGAGCTTGGCCGCCAGGAACATGGCCGCCGCCTCGCCCTCGCTCAACCGCAGCTTCGGGAGCCTCGGACCGCCGCTGGTGAAGGTGTAGCCCTTGCGCTTGTTGTCATAGACCAGGTCCTCGGCCACGAGGTCCCGGATCTTGCCGATGTAGCGTTCGGCCGTCCGGACGGAGCACTCGAAGCGTTCCGCTATCTGCCGGACGCCGGGGTACTTGCCGTCCTTGATAAGCTGCAGGAGTTCGATGACCCGGAAGTCCGGAGGCCGGATGGGCCGCGCCTTACGCCCCCTGCCTCTGCCCTTACCGACACTGCCGACAGCCGTTCGCGCCATGCCTCTTCCGCCCCCACTCTACCCGCCCGCCACCGTCAGGACGTGACGGTGTGACACTGGGCGAGGAATTCCGGCATGGTTCGCCATTTCCCTCCTCTTACCCATTCCTCCAGGCCATGGCGGGATTGGCAGGGGCACCCACGGCATGGAGTTCCACTCGGATGTGCCTCCGGTCATCGTAAACGGCCGTCTCATGGTTCCGATCAGGACCGTCTCCGAGGCCATGGGCCCTGTGGTGGCCTGGGACCCCGTGGCCTCGATCGTGCGAGTAGATCAGGCCGGGGACCCTTGGAAGTTCGAGACGGCCACGCCCCTCACAACCCAGGTGATGAGTGTCTTCGTCGTCCCCGACCTTGGCCACCGACCGGACAACAGGCCGATCGTGCCGAATGACCTGCACTTCGAGTTCGCCCAGGAAACGTGGGTCACGGCAGCCGGTTTCTTCGCCACCGTCAAGGGAAACGGCTCGAATAAGATTACGCTCTCCAATCCCAGTAGTAACCCCGACGGGCTGCCGCGGAGCCTTCTGGGGCAGAAGGTGATGATCAGGTTCGGCGTTACGGCGGGTGACTTGCTGTATACAAAATGGTGGTGGACGAAGGACGGCGAGCAGGTCCCGGCGGGGCCGGGGGGGCGTGCACACCGCCGTTCCGCCGGCGGGGGCGCCAATCACCAATCCGCCGAACTGAGACTTCGCTGGCCGGGGGGTGGTTCCCAGTGCCGTCATAGGCGTAGCTCGCGCTCCTCGACAGCGGATCGGTCACGGTAACGATCTGGCCGAGCGGGGTGCAGCCGAGGGTCGTCAGGTAGGTGGGGTCGGAGTTACTGGAGCTACGCGGATCGCGTCAGGCGATAAGGTTGCCGCCGACGTCGTAGCTCCGGTAGCTGGCCGTGGCCAACATCGAGGCCAACCTCAGCCGCCGCCTGACCCTTGAGGACGTAGCGGGGCAGGTGGGGTACTCCCCTCATCATTTCCTGCGACTGTTCTGGGCCGTGACGGAGAGACGCCGGGCGCCTACATCCGCAATCGCCGGCTGACGGAGGCGGCCCGCCTCCTCGCGGAACGGGAGGACCGCATTCTCGACATCGCCTTGGAGTACCAGTACCAGTCGCAGGCCGCGCTGACCCGGTCGTTCAAACGGGCTACCGGTGTCACGCCGGGACAGTACCGGCGCCGGTCTTCCTCACGGCCAACAGCTTACCCATTCCCCGCCCGTCCGTGAGAGGACTTCGAGCTTCATCCCCAGCACCGGGTCGAGACCCGGGTCGGCCCGCTCCACGCGGACTTCCTAGTCAAGGGGAATATCGACGGCGTGCCGGTCTCTCTTCTGGTGGAGTGCGACGCCTGCCAGGCCCTACGGGCGGGGTCACCGTCACCCGGAGGGGCTACCCCCTACCCCTTCCCCCTCCGCGGCTACGCCGCTGAAGGCCTCTTCGACGACGACTCGGGGCGCGAGAAACGGGTTTCCACCAACCCTAACATCTGATACCCTGGGGGGGCGCCTGGAAACACAAAGGGGGAAATGCCGATGCGCCGCCTCCTAGCCTGGGGGCTCCTGATGCTGCTCCTCCTGTCCGGCTTCTACTGGGGCGACGCGGAGCCGTGGGTTCACCTGAAGACCCAGGGGTGGAGCCCCCTAGCCCGGGTCCTGGGGCGAACCGGAGTCTACCAAAAGGTTATCCCTCGTCTGAGTACGCTTCAACTCGACTCGGGCCCCGGGCCCCGGGACTATATCTGGCTGTTCCGCGGCCCGCAAAGCGCTGGAGACGCGTCCGCTCACCTGGGCTGTTTTGAGAACCCCGAGTTCGGGGATGCGGAATTCCGAAACCACATTGCCGGCAGGTTCCTCCTGACCGGAGTCGACTGGGCCATCGTCTGGCTCGGCCCGGCGGAACGGGAAGAGGCCGTAAGGCAAGCCTTGAAGGAATTCGGGGGACCCGGAAGCGGCCGACCGTCAAGGACCTTCCGGGACCTTGCGTTTGAGATGCGGGCCCTTCTAGATCCTGTCGACCGGTCTCTTTCGTTCGATTACCTGCTCGGCCTGTCGTTTGAGCTGGCCACGCCGGGAATCGTGCTGTTCACCCTGGCCGCGATTCTGGCTCCCGACGGCCCGGTCTGGCCCTGGGTGTTCGAGATTGCCGCGGTCTCAACGGTGGTCGCCGCCGCCCTGGCCCTGGGCGGGTACTTCCCCTTTAGACGCCGCCGGCTTGACTCGGCTCAAGCCTGACACGGGCGGCGCCGCCCACGAGGCGCCCCAACTCCTCGCGCAGTTCCTCCAGCCTTGGGTCGTACCGCCCGCCGGTCTCGCGGCGGACCTTGATCATCGTCGTGATAAGGCCGATGACGTCGGCCTCGGCCACCTTCCCTAGTTCAACGGCGGTCTCCATGGCGAAGATAAGGTCCTGGTAGGCGCCGTCGGCTTCCTGCCGGAGCGGCCTGGCCATTATGTCCTCGGCCGCGACCAGGCTCTCCGCCCGGATGCGCTGGTCCTCGGCCGTCAGAAAGGCCTCAAGATCGGAAAGTTCAGGTCCTGGGAACTCCCACCCCACGGCCCCGACGTTCTCTTCGAGATGCTCGGCCCGGCTCGGCCCGGTGAGGGCCACCCGTACGCCCGGCTGGGCCAGGACCCAAGCGATGGCCACCTGGGCCGGTGTCTTGCCAAGCCGCGCCCCTATCTCGGCCAACCGGTCCCGCACGCGCAGGCCCGAGGCCCGCTTGGCCCCCCGGAAGAGCCAGTCGAGCGACCGGATGTCACCCTGGCCGAACTCGGTATCCGGGCCGATGGCCCCGGTGAGGAGACCCCGCCCCGTGGGGCTGAAGGCCAGGCCGACCGGGCCCTTCCCGGCGGCGGCCCGCTGCCCCAGAAACGGAAGGATGTCCCGCGTCGAGGCACGGGCCACCGCGCTCAGTTCGAAGAGCACGCCGGCCGTCCGCCCCATCTCGCAGTACTCCTTCACGCGCTCGAAGGGAAGGTGCCCCACCCCGTATTCGCGGATTTTCCCCTGGGACCTGAGTTCCTCCAGGGCGCCGACGGTCTCGGCGATGGGGGTCTTGGGGTCGTCGAAGTGGATCTGGTAGAGATCGATGCGGTCGGTGCCGAGCCGGCGGAGGCTAGCCTGGCAGGCTTCGAGAACACGCCCGCGCGAGGCGTCGCGCTCGCCGGATGGCCCCACGCCGACCTTGCTGGCGATGACGACCTGGTCGCGGAACGGGGCCACCGCCCGCCCGAGAATCTCCTCGGCCGGGCCGTAGGCCTCCGCCACGTCGAAGAGGGTGATGCCGAGGTCGAAGGCCTTCCGGATGAGCCCCTCCCACAGCGAGGGGTCCTTCGCCCCGTAGGCGCCGCCAACGCCGTAGCAGCCGTAGCCGAGGCACGAAACCTCGAGTTCTCCGATGCTGACTCTGGGCAGCAAGATAGAACCAATCCTCCCTGGATGTTCTACCGCTCATCTCCACTGGCCCCATTCTACGCCTGATTTGGGGGTTAGGGCCAGCCACGCCCGGCCGAGTCCGCCCTCTACTGCTCCATCAGGGCCATGCGCCCGAGCTCCTCGCGGAGCCCCTCCAGGCTCGGGTCGTAGCGGCCGCCGGTTTCCCGGCGCACCTTCAGAAGCCTCATCACAAGGGGGATGATGTCCTCCTCCGGGAGTTCGCCGAGTTCGACGGCCGTCTCCATGGCGTAGAGGAGATCCCGGTAGGCGGCATCGCCCTCCCGGCAAAGCGGGCCGGCGACAATCTCCTGGGCGGCGGTCAGGCTCTCGAGCATCACGCGCTTGTCCTCGGCAGCCAGGAAGGAGGCGAGGTCGGTCAGCTCCTGGGGCGGGAACTCCCAGCCCAGCGCGCCAAGGTTCTCCTCGAGGAGGTCGACGCGGGTCGGGCCGGTCAGGGTGGCCTGGATGCCCGGCTGGGCCAAGGCCCAGGCGATGGCCGTCTGGACCGGGGTGCGGCCGAGCCTCCCGCCCACCTCGGCCAGCCGGTCGCGCACGCGCAGGGCCGAGGCGAGCTTGGCCCTGGTGAAGAGCGGGTCCACAGCGCGGATGTCGGTCGGGGCGAACCGCGTCTCGGCGGTGATGGCCCCAGTGAGCAGGCCGCGCCCCGTGGGACTGATGGCCACGGCGGCGGGCCGGCTGTTCGGGTCGGCTGCGGCGCCCCCGCCCGCCCCACCCCGCTCTCCCAGGTACGGGAGGATGTCCTTCATCGCCGCACGCATGGCGGCGCTCAGTTCAACGAGCATGCTGGCCGGACGCCCGAGGACGCAGTACTCGCGGAGGACGGCCAGGGGCAGGTGGCCCACGCCGTACTCGCGAATCTTGCCTTGGGCCCGCAGCCCCTCGAGGGCCTCGACCGTCTCGGCCACCGGGGTCGTGGGGTCCTCGAACTCGACCTGGTAGAGGTCGACGCGGTCCGTGCCAAGCCGTCCCAGGCTGCCCTCGCAGGCCGCGACCACCCGCCCGTGGGAGGCGTCGCGTTCGCCCGAGGCCGCCAAGCCGACCTTGCTGGCGATGACCACCTTGTCGCGGAAAGGAGCTACGGCCCGGCCGAGAATCTCCTCCGCCTGGCCGTAGGCCTCCGACGTATCGAAAAAGGTGACCCCGCGAGCGTAGGCCTCGCGGATGAGGCTCTCCCACTTGGCCGGGTCCTCAGGACCGTAAGCGCCGCTCATGGCGTAGCCGCCGAAACCTATGCGCGAGACCTCGAGTGTCCCGAGCTTAGCCGTTGACAGCAAGCGTCGTCCGCCCTCCCCTGGTTGAGACAGACCCGTGCTGGTTGGCCATCATGGCACGCTTCTCCTTGTGACAAGGCTCCTCATCCCGCCCATAAGTTGGTCCTTGTCCCAGCCCTCCTGGGCTCGCCTCACCGGCCCGGCGGTGAAGTGGTCCCCAGCCGGGTCCTGACCAACTCCGACCTGGAAGCCATGGTCGAGACCTCCGACGCGTGGATCATCGAACGGACGGGAATTCGGTTGGCCGGGCCTGAGGAAGCCACCTCGGACCTGGCGGCCGAGGCCGCCCGCCGGGCCCTCGCCGACGCGGGCGTCACCGTCGATGAGCTTGACCTCATCGTCGTCGGCACGGCCACGCCGGACCATCCCCTCCCGTCAACCGCCTGCCTGGTCCAGAGAGCCCTGGGCGCCGGCCGGGCGGCCTGCTTGGACATCTCAGCCGCCTGCACGGGCTTCATCTACGGCCTGGCCGTCAGGGGCTTCTCTCGGTCTTCCTCGCCGCCGACGGGACCGGGGCCGACGTCCTCCGGATACCGGCCGGGGGCTCACGGCTCCCCGCTTCGTCCTGAGCGACCCGGTCTACCGGGACTCCTTACCCCTCTTCGGGGGCATCGACCGGCCCCGCTTCCGCCGCACCGTCCGTCCGGGGGAGACGGTCCGCATGGAGGTCTCGCTGGCCCAGATGAGGTCCAGCGCCGGGCGGGCCGAAGCCCTGGCCTAGGTGGGCGACCAGCTCGCGGCCGAGGCTAGACTCACGTTTCTCCTCGTCCCCAAAGACCGGGGCGGCCTTCCCGGACCGCCAGGAATCGCGGCGGCTCCGGCAAAGACTCCCTGAGCCCGACCGAGACAACCTGCGACAAAGCCTCCGCGAGTACCTGGGAGGGAAACGATGAAAACGCGACTGGGCCCCCGCCTGACCGGACTCCTCGGCCTCGACTACCCCGTCTTCCAGGGCGGCATGGCCTGGCTCGGGACGGCGGAACTGGCCGGGGCGGTCTCAGCCGCCGGCGGCCTCGGCATCATCGGGGCCGGTAGCGCCGACGCCGGCTGGGTGGCCGGCGAGATCGCCAAGGTGCGGGCCATGACCGGCCGGCCCTTCGGCGTGAACGTGCTTCTGGTCTCGCCCCACGCCCCGGCCATCATCGAGATGCTCTGTCGCCTGGCGGTTCCGGTGGTCACGACCGGGGCCGGGAACCCCGGGCCGTACCTGGGGCGGCTCAAGGAGGCCGGCGCGCGAGTCATCCCCGTCGTGTCCTCGGTGAGCCTGGCTATTCGCTTGGCGCGGGCGGGCGCCGACGCCCTGGTGGCGGAGGGGTCGGAGTCCGGCGGCCACGTCGGCGACACCGCCACCCTGCCCCTGGTGCCCCAGGTGGTCGACGGCCTCGCCGCCGCCGGCACGCCCGTCCCGGTCATCGCCGCCGGGGGCATCGCCGACGGGCGCGGTCTGGCCGCGGCCCTGGCCCTTGGGGCCGAGGGCGCGCAGGTCGGGACGCGCTTTGTCTGCAGCGACGAGTGCGTCGCCCACCCGGCCTATAAGCAGGCCATTCTCCGGGCAACCGACCGCTCGACCGCCGTGACCGGCCACTCGACGGGCCATCCGGTGCGGGCCCTCCGAAACGTCATGACGCGCGAGTACGAGCGCCGCGAGGCCGCCGGCGCGCCCCGCGAGGAGTTGGAGACCTTCGGCGCCGGACGCTTCCGGGCGGCGGCCCTGGAGGGCGACACGACCCACGGCACGGTCATTGCCGGGGAAGTGAGCGGTCTGGTGAGGTCGGTCGAACCGGTGGCGTCATCATCGAGCGGATGGTGCGCGAGGCCGAGATCATCCTGGAACGCCTCGGCGGCAACGCGCGGCGGCCCTGAGCCCAAGACCGGCCCTGAGTCCCGGCGCCGCTTCGCCCCCGAGGACGGAACCGCCGCCTACGACCGGCTGCGGGAGCCGGGCGGGCCGCCTCCATTTGGGAGCCGCCCGTTCCGCGCGCGCACGGCCAGCCGCGTCACGCGGCGGTCCAGCGCGGCGTCGGCTTCCTCCAGGTCCACTACCTTGCGGTCCAGTTTCTCATTAAGGCTGGAGACGCCTTCGGCCAGGAGCCGCACATCGGCTCTGAGGTCCTCAAACTCCACCCCGAGATGGCGCACGCTCTCCAGAATGGCCTCGTGCTCGCTCCTGTTCTGCTCGTGCTCGAGCCTGTTCTGCTCGTGCTCGAGCCTGTTCTGCTCGTGCTCGAGCCTGTTCTGCTCGTGCTCGAGCCTGTTCTGCTCGTGCTCGACATCGCTTGCCCTCCGGAAATCTTGAAGCTCGTCACGGATGGCTATGACTATCTCCATGATCTGGGCCAGTTGCGCCTGCTCCGACACGGCCACTCCTCCAGGGATGGGAGCCCCTGCGGCTCCGGCTTCTCGGGAAAGGTCACGCTGGGTGGGGCCGTCTAGTTCAACGAGGGGAAAAGGTTCCCTGCCGAACAGGAACCGAACACAGGCCATTTTCTGGAAGGCACGGGCGGGAGCGCCGGCGCCCGACGCCGGCCCCGACAACGGTCAGGGGGCGACGGCCTCCGCCCGGGTGGTTTCCCGAAGGATCTTGAGTGTGGACCGCACGACCTCGACGTGCTCGACCTCGTGCTCCACGAAGCGCCGCAGCATCTTGCGGGCCGTCCAATCCTCGGCCGGTTCGGCCGCCGGGAAGACGCCCGCCCGCAGTTCGGCCGGCAGGTTCGCCAGAGCCTCCATGGAGCGGGACATGGTCCAGTCAAGCAGGCTCAAGGTGTCCTTGGGCCAGGAACCCGGCAGGGCCTCACGGGTGCGGTCATCACCCAGGACCCGCGAGAGGTAGAAGGCGTGGCACTGGGCCACGTGGCTGAGGTTCTTCCGGATGGTGCGCTTGCGGGCGGGAGGCGACTGGTCGAGGGTCTCGGCCGGCAGACCGGCGACAAGGCCCAGGAGGTCCTTCCTGGCGTAGCCGAGGCGCCGGATAGCCCGAGCGATGTCCTCGTCCGTGACCGGCTCACGGTCGGGGCCGAAGAAGCCGACCGCGCTGCCCGACTTGCCGAACCCCGGGACCTCCTCTATCTCGACGACCTCGGCCCGGATGTCGCCGGGCGCGACCGCGGCCTGGCTCACCGCTTGGCCCGGTTTGGGCCCAGCCGTCTGGGGTTCATCGTGAGCCGCCAGCCACAAGAAGAACCGGGATATCGCCTGCGGGGCCTTGGTGATGGCCTCGCTCTGCTTCGACGCCCGCCAGATGCAGCCAACCTCGTCCAGGGCGTGGCCCATCCAGGGGCCGCCCGGGGCGCCGTCAAGATATACCCTCTGATCCACGTTATCCGACCTTCCTCAGGATCTGCCCTCTCGTCCCGGCGTTCAGGAGGAAGACGACGACGAGACTGAGAGCCATTTCGGGAACCAGGTACGTAGAATTATACACCAGCGAATAGACCCACGGGTCAACCCCGGGTGGGGCGTAGGCGGCGAAGAAGACGACGCCGGAGACGACGTGGCTGGCGAGCCTCCCCGCTATCGCCACGACCACGGCCACGTAGGGCTGCCGTCCCAGGAAACCGGCCAGGCCCAAGAGGCCGAAGGCCAGCGGGTAGTCCAGGACTAGCTGCGCCCAGTGGACGACCATCGGCTCGATGAGCAATTGGAGGAAACCGTAGACGACGCCGGCCATGACCCCGACCCTCGGCCCCCGGCGCAGGGCCAGCACCAAAAGGGGCACCATGCTCGCCGGGGTCACCGAACCTCCCTGCGGCGCGCGGTAGACGACGATGACCGACAGCACCGTCGCCAGCGCGACCAGGACCGCCGCCTCCACGAGGGCGTGAACGGTGATGCCCTTCCTCACTCCTGCCTCCATGACCGCCATCTCCTCTTCCCCTTGGCTTCCCTCGGCCCGGCACGCCTACGCCGGCCAGCCTCCGCCCCAGAAAAGCGGACGGCGCACGGGCCCCGGGGCCACGTGCGCCAAGCAAGCTTTGGCAACTCTCCCTACGCAGGGATTACCCTGGTCAGGTTCGTCGGGTCAGGTGCTTGGCGCCCTTTCTCAGCCCCGCGACGAGGGGCTCCCCGTTGTAGGACCATTATAGCTTCCGGCTTCCGCCAGCGGCAAGCGGAAACGGAAGGTCGCACCGCAGTCGGGCGCGCGCTCCACGCCGACCTCGCCGCCGTGAGCTCTAGCCACTTCGCGCACCACGGCCAGGCCGATGCCGGCCCCGCCGGTGGCCCGAGACCTCGATTTCTCCCCCCGGTAGAAGCGCTCGAAGACGTGGGGCAGGTCCACGGGGTCGATACCCGGACCCGTGTCGGTCACGGAAACCTCGGCCCAAGCCCCGGCGTCGGCCGCCACGGTGCTCACTTCCACCGCGACCCTTCCGCCGGACGGAGTGAACTTGATGGCGTTGTCCACCAGGTTGAGGATAGCCTGGGTCAGGCGGTCGGGATCGCCGATGAGGACAGGGCCGGGCGCGGCGGCGGTCACGGCCGGACCGACCAGGGTCAGACCGGCCGCTTCTGCCCTGCCCGCCATTGTCGCCACGACGGCGACCGCGAGAGCCCTGAGGTCGACCCTCTCTCTCCGGAGGGGCGTCCCGCCATCCAGGACGGAAGCATCGAGGCCTTCGATCATCCTCTGGAGCCGGTCCACCTCACCCAGGACCGCCTGGAGCGTCGGTGGATCGAGGGTGATGACCCCGTCCTGCACCCCCTCCATGAAGCCCCGCAGCCCGGTGACCGGCGCCTTCAATTCGTGGCTCACGTCCGTGAGGAGCCTCCGCCGCTGCTGGTCGGCGGTCTCCAGTCCCTCGGCGAGTTGGTTGAGGGCGTCGGCAAGCTCGCCCACCTCCCCGGTGGCCGCCGGGACCCGAAGGTCAAGGCGGCCCTGGGACATGAACCGGGCAGCCTGCGTGATGCGAGCCAGGGGGACGGCGATGCGCCGGGCGATGGCCAGTCCGGCCAGCACGGCGCCCGCCGTGACGGCCACCGCGGCCGCTGCCGTCCACCAGTTGAGCTGGGCGCCGAGACCCGAGTTCTTCTCCACCGCCTCGAGCAAGATGCCGAACGGCACGAAGCCTCGGCCCCAAGGACCGCCGGCCCCGCCCTCCGGGAGCCGGTCCAACTCGGCGGAGACACCGGCGACGAAGCGTTCGAACCCCAGACGCGATAGAACACCGAAGACGCCGACGGCCACGACGGCGAGGCCGGCGAAGGCGGACACGAGCCTGGCTTGCAGCCGAAAACCGCGGCGCCTACTCCTCCCAGACGGTGACAGGGTCGTCACGGTTCACCCCCAGGCTGTAGCCCATGCCCCGCACGGTCCGGATGAAGCGCGGCCGACGAGGGTCGTCCCCCAGCTTGCGGCGGAGGCTCACGATGTGGACGTCGATGGCCCGGTCCACGATGTCGGAGTCGCCGCCCCGGAGGCGGTCAAGGAGTTCGTCCCGCGAGAACACGCGGCCTGGCCGGGCGGCCAGAGCCCGGATGATGTTGAACTCCGACGGCGTCAATTCAAGTTCGCCCGCGTCCACGAAGACCCGCCTTCCCGGGATGTCGACGAGCAGGCCACGGTCGGGGAAGGGGCGCCCGGAGACTCGACCGGCGGCGCCGTCCTCGCCGGAGCCCGCTCCGTCGGCCTCCGCCCGGCGGCCGGTCCGCCGCATGATGGCCTCTATCCTGGCCACCACCTCGCGCGGGCTGAAGGGTTTCGTGACGTAATCGTCGGCGCCGACCGTGAGCCCGACCACCTTGTCGCTCTCGGCGGCGCGGCCCGTAAGCATGAGGACCGGCACGTCGGACTCGCGCCGAATCTCCTGACAGACCTTGATGCCCGAGAGGCCAGGCAGCATTAGATCGAGGATGACGAACGCGGGAACCTCCCGGCGGAAGAGGGCCAGAGCCTCGCGACCGTCCGAGGCCGTGACGACGCTGTACCCCTCGGCCTCCAGGTATCTCCGGAGGATGCTGGCAACGCTGGGTTCGTCCTCGACGATGAGAATCTTCATGAGAACATTGTCCGCCACTTCTGTTAGAGAAACGTTAAGACCTCCGGCGTGGCGCCTCATCCGCCCCTAACATTCCTAGGCCAGAATGACCTTGCAGCTACCCTAACCGAGAGGAGGTGACGATATGAAGAAATTCGCCATAATCACGACGGTCCTGCTTGTTCTGGGCCTCGTCGGCTTCCCGGTGGCGGCGCAAACGGTGGCGAGCATCTCAGATCTTCTCGCCAATCCGACGGCTGACCAGGAGACGACGATCACCGGCACCGTGTCCTCGACCCAGGACGGCGAGAACGACTTCGTCCTGAGCGACGGCACGGGGGTCCTGAACATCTGCGCCGGGCCGGCCTGGCACCAGCTCATCGCCCTGACTCCGGGCGAGAAGGTGACCGTGACCGGGCAAATGGACCTCGGTTCGCCCCTGAACGCGAACGCCGCGGGCCGGACTGAAGCCGAAGGTCCGTCCATCGACGCGTTCACGATCGTCAAGGAGGACGGCTCGACCGTGGTCGTGCGCGACGGCCCCGGGCGTCCGCCTTGGGCCGGCGCCCGTGGCCGGGGCCAGGGTGGCCCGCCAGCGAGCACCGAGACAGAGGACGCGGACGGCGACTAGACCGTCGGCGGCGGGCGGCCTCCCGCGAGGGGGGCCGCCCAAACCATTCCCCTCGACCCTCCCCCGGGCCCCAAAGGAAAGCTTCCGCCTGGGCAAGAATAGCTGCCGGCGGGAGGAGTTGCGAGACCATGACGCCCAATCCCCCGAACAGCGCCGAAATCGTCCTGCGCGCCGAGAACCTTACCAAACGGTACGGCGACCTCCTCGCCGTGGACCGGCTGTCTCTGGAGGTGCGGGGCGGCGAGATCCTCGGCTTCCTCGGCCCGAACGGGGCCGGCAAGACGACCGCCATCGGCATGATGTGCGGTCTTCTCCGCCCAGACGCCGGCGAGACCTTCATCCGGGGGCGCCCGGTGCGCGGCGGCGACCCGGAGACTTTGGCCCGCGTGGGCCTGGCCCCCCAGAGTGTCATCCTCTGGCCCAAGCTCACCGGCCTTGAACAACTCGAGTTCGTCGGGGAGATGTACGGGATGCCCCGCCCCGACGCCCGCCGGCGCGGCCGGGAACTCCTGGAGACCGTGGGTTTGGCCGAGAAGGCGAACAAGCTGGCCAGCACCCTTTCCGGAGGCATGCAGCGCCGCCTGAACCTGGTCCTAGCCCTTATCCACGACCCCGAGATAGTGATTCTCGACGAGCCGGAGGCCGGGCTCGACCCCCAGGGACGGGTCCTGGTCCGCGACTACATCCGCTCGCTCGCCCGGGAGAGAGGCAAGACGGTCATCCTGACCACGCACAACATGGACGAGGCCGACCGCCTGGCCGACCGGGTGGCCATCATCGACCGCGGGCGGCTGCTGACCCTCGACACGCCGGAGGAACTCAAGCACCGAGTGGGCGAGGGCGACGTGCTGGAGATAGAGGTCTCGGACGCCCCCGGCGAGGCGCCCGGCCCGGGCGGAGGCGCCGGTCACCCCGTCCTGCGGACCCTTGAGGAGTTGGCGCGGGCCCGGAGTGGCGTTGGCTCGGCCGGAGCGGCCGGCGCGACCGGCGCGGCCAGCACCGCCGCCGTCTCGCGGGTGGGCCACATCATCACCCTGCGCGCCCGCGACGCCGTCAACCTCGTCGCCGCCGCTCTCGACGCCCTGCGTTCCGCCGGGTTTCGGCCGGGCGCCGTCCACTTGCGGGAGACCACGCTCGAGGACGTCTTCATCGCCTTCACCGGGAGGTCGCTGCGCGAATGAGACGCCCCAGCAGGCTCCTTTCCATCTTCCGTAAGACCCTCCGCGAACAGTCGCGGGACCTCTGGCTCCTCGCCCTCTCCCTGGTGGCGGCGCCTTTCTTTGTCGTCCTCTACTGGCTTCTCTTCGTCGGAGGGTCCACCGCCTACGGTGTGCTCGTCCTCAGCGCCGACCGCGGCGCCGTGCTGGCCGACGGGACCGTGTTCTCGGCCGGCGACGAACTCGTGGCCGGACTGGAGAAGGTGACCTACGCCAGCGGTAGCCCGCTTCTCCGTGTCGGCCGGGCCTCCGACCTGGAGTCCGCCAAGGCCACCCTCGCCAACCGCGACGCCGCGCTCCTCCTGGTCCTGCCGGAGGACTTCTCCCGGGGCATTCTGGCCTTCCGGGAGGCGACCTCCGGAGGCGGCGGCGCTCCCGTCGGCGGCTCGGACGGGCCGTCCGGCCTACCGGCGGCCCCCACCGTCACCTTCATCGGTGACCTGACCAGCGCGGCCTACGCCGTCAGCTCCGTCCTCACCCTGGCCACGCTCGACGAGTACCTGCAGGCGGCCACCGGCCAGACCCGTCCCGTCGAGCTGGCTGAGGAGCCGCTCGGTGCCTCCGGGGTCCGGACCGAGTTCGAGACCTACGTGCCCGGGCTCCTCATCCTGTCGGTCACCCTGCTCATCTTCCTGGCGGCCATGACCGTGGCCCGCGAGGTCGAGACGGGCGCGGTGCGGCGGCTCCGGGTGACCCCAATGACCTCGTTCGACCTCCTGGCCGGCATCAGCCTGAACCAGGTCGTGGTGGGGGTCACGGCCGTCCTTCTCACCTTCGGCACGGCCTACCTCTTCGGCTTCCGGAGCCAGGGGCCGCTCTGGGTGGCCATCCTGGTGGGCGCGGTGACGACCCTCTCCGTCGTCGGCCTCGGCCTCGTCGTGGCCGCCTTCTCCCGGGGCGTGACGGACGCGTTTGTCATCGGCAGTTTCCCGCTCATCTTCCTAATGTTCTTCTCAGGGGCCATCTACCCGCTCCCGCGGACCGCCCTCTTCACCCTGGGCGGGCACGCTGTCGCCATCTACGACTTCATCCCGGCCACTCACGCCGTGGTCGCCCTGAACAAGGTCCTGACCCTCGGAGCGGGCCTCGGCCAGGTGGCCTACGAACTCATCGCCCTGGTCGCCCTGTCGGCCGTCTACTTCGCCGCCGGGGTCTGGCTGTTCCAGAGGCGGCACCTGCGGAGGAGTTAGATGACCTACTGGCCGGCCCCGTCACGGGGCAACCTCTGGCTCGGGCTCACGGCCGGGGTCCTCCTCGTTCTGGGCGCCTACTGCCTCTGGCTGGGGTGGGCCACCGAGACCCCGTTCGTCTCGATGATCGGCCTGCTTCCAATCGGGGCCGGCCTCATTGTTCTCCCCTATGTGTTCTGGTTCTCCAGCCTGCGCTACGAACTCGGCGACGGCGAACTCGTCCTCCGCTACGGACCGTACCGGTACCGCGTGGGCCTGGCGGACATCACCAGCATCGACCGACGCGACCTCGCCTTCACCTTCCTCCCCGGCATGAGGCTCCCCGGGTTCGCCCTCGGGGAGATGGAGTACGGGGGGATCGGCAGTGTGGTGATGTGCTCCACGCGCGCCCTCAAGGGCGTCACCATCGTGGGAACGCGCCTCAAGAAGTACGGGCTCACTCCGGCCGACGAGGAAGGCTTCCTGGCCGACCTCAAGAGCCGGCCCAGTGAGGGGTAGACCGACCGGGCAGGAGCGCAAGAAGGCCGGGGAGCGCCGCGATCACGAAAAGGACAGCCGTCGCGGCCGTCATCGCCGCCGCCCCGCCAGGTCCGTTCTCCCTCCCGAGCCATCCCAGGACCAGACGCGGCAACGTCAGCGTGGCGACGAGATGGACGGCCATGCGCCCGAGGGACTTGAGGCTGGAGGTGCTGACAACGACCTGCTCCAGGAGGAGGCCGATCGCCCCCAAGGACTGGCCCGGGGCGCCGGCGTCCACGGCCTCGGCCCCGCGAACCCCGTCCTCCAGCGCGCTCTTTGAGCCGCGGCGGTCCGGGTCGCTCAGGGGGCTACCGGAGGCCAGCCCCGCCTGGCCGAAGGCCAGGGCCAGGAGGATGGCGGCGAAGAGCCCCACCGGTCCCGCCGCCCCGGTTTCTCCGAGAAGGACCAGCCCCCCCGTAAGGAGAGCGGTCGGGGCCCCGAGGAGGAGACCGGAGGCGATCCGGCCTTGTCGCAGCCGGGAGGCACCGGCCGGACCGGCCAACCAGGTCAAGGACATAGCCTGGCCGACCTGACCGAGGCCGACCAGCATCTCGCCCAGGCCCAGGAGCCAGGCGAAGGCCGTGTAGGCCAAGGGCAACCCGAACACCCCCGGCAGGAGGACTCCCGCCAGGGCCGGCGAGGCGCCCACCGCCTCGCGCACCAGTGGGTACAACAGTCCGAGCCCGAGGCAGATGACGACCCTCGCCCAAGTCAGCCCGTTGGTGAGGGCCAGACCGACGTCGCGAGCAACCACGGCCCCCACCGGACCCTTGAGCCAGAGCGGAGTCCAGACCCGCCGCCCCGCCCAACGGTCGCGCGGGGGAACGCGGGAGGCCAGCCGCCGGTACACGGGGCCGAGCCACAGGATCGCCGCCAGGAGGCCCAGGCCGGTCGCACCGGCGGCGACCAGCCCCGCGGCCGGGGTAAGGAAGGCCGGCCCGGCCCACCCGCGGAGCACCAGGGCGGTCGCCACCGTCAACGGCAGAAGGGCCAGGGGGAGCGACAGCAGCCGGCCGAGCGCCGGGTGCCGCCGTTCGACGGCGGCGAGCGTCAGGGAGACAAGGACACCGGCCAGGGTGGCGGCGGACAGGGCGGAGACGGCGCCCGCCAGAGCTACGGTAAAGGCCGCTGCGGCCGCGCCCGCGGCGCATCCGGCGCCCGGACCCGCCCCTCCTTCCCGACTCACGCACAGCCACACCAAGGCCACCCCAAATGGACCCGCGAGACGGCCGAGTCCGAGAAGCGTCCCGCGCACGCGCGTCCAGAGCAGGCGCCGCGAGCTCATGGGCGAGGAAAGCAGAGCGGGTAGGGCCCGGTCGAGAAAGAGGGCCCGCGAGGCCAGGGGCACCGAAGCGGCGAGGCCCACCAGAAGACACAAGACGAGCGCGGCCCAGACTGGGCCGCCGGTCGCGGGCGGCGCCGCTCCGTCCGGCGTGGCGGACCGGAGCCAGAGCGTGGCCCGGCCGCCCAACCGCGGATCCAGGGCCACGACGAGCGCGCCCGAAAGAAGCAGGTTCGAGACGAAACCGAGGACGGCCGGCAGGTCCGGGCGAAGCCAGCGCCTCACGCGGAGTTCGACCGCCTTCCGCCGCCGGACCCGCCGATGACCGCGAAGAACACTCCCTCGGCGTCGTCGGGCGGCAGGCCGAAGGCTCCGGCCAGTTCCGCAAGCCGCCCTTCGGCTGCCACGGCGCCCCGATGCATGATCACCAGGCGCGTGCAGGCGTCAGCCACGAGGCTCAGGCTGTGACTGGACAGCAGGACTCCGCGACCCGAGGTCCGCTTGTCGTTGAGCCACCGCTTGAAACCCTGCTGAGCCTCGGGGTCGAGACCGGAAGTCGGTTCGTCCATCACCAGGAACCTCGGATCGTGGACCGTCGCGGCCACGATGAGGAGCTTGCGGCGCGTGCCGGTGGAGTACGTTCCGGCAGGCCGGTCGAGCGTCTCGCCCGCGAGGTCGAGACGACCGGCCAGTTCGGCCGCCCGGTGTCGGGCGAGGGGGAGCGGCACGGAGTAGAGCCTGGCAACGAAGTCGAGGTACTCCCGTCCGGTCAGGCGCGCGTAAACGGGAAAGGCGTCGGGTACCACGCCCACCTCCCGGCGGGCGGCCATTCCCTCCCCCTCACCGTCCCACAGCCCGTGCCCGGATACCGTGACCCAGCCCCGGTCCGGACGCAGCACGCCCGTGAGCATCCGCAGGGTGGTCGTCTTCCCGGCCCCGTTGAGCCCGACAAGGCCGACAACCTCCCCCGGCCGGACCTCCAGGCTTACTCCGGCGACGGCCCTCACCTCCCCGTAGGAGAGGTGAAGGTCCCGGCCGACGAGTCCTCCCGGAAGGGATGTCTCTGGAGGGAGTGGCGGCGGGGGCGCGGGCAAGGGCGCGGGGAGAGGCGCAGGGCAGGGCGCGGGGAAAGGCGCAGGGCCGAATGCGGGCAAGACCGAAGCCTCGCGGACAAGCCCTTTCAGGGCCACTGCGACTTCTTCCGGTGCGTCCACGCTGAGGACGACCTCCCGGACCGCCGCTCGAACCGGCCGGGGACCGAACCGGAGACCCTCTCCTCTGAAGACCACATCGCACGGGGACCCGAGCCTGAGGCGGAGGACGGGCCCGGCGCCGCGGACAAGCTGCAGTTCACCGCGGTCCGGCGACCACTGGCACCGGGTACCCCTCTGGCCACGCTCGCCCGGCGCTTCCTCCAGGCTCACGCCGCGCACGAGCTTCAGGGGAAACCCGTACCGGTGATTGGCCGAGCGAAGCCACGCCACCTCAAGGCGGTCCGGCAACAGGCGAACGCCGGCTCCCCGCAGCTCGCCCACCGTGACCCGGCCCAGAAACCATGGAACGAGAAAGACGGCCCCCGCCAAGGCTTTCCACGGACCTTGTAGAAGGGCCAGCCCGATGACCGAGACTACGGTCGCCTCGACCCAAGACATGGTCACGAGGGCCCCGTAGAATTCCAACTGGCGGGAGGCCGCCTTGCGGGCCGGGAAAAAGCGGTCGGTGCCGTCGGCCAAGGCCGTCCCCCCTCTGAGGGCGTCGGGTTCGCCCGCCGGGATTTCGGAGCGGGCCAGCCCGTTCCTCCATAAATGGATAGACGCTCCTGTCTATCCTGCAGGAACCAGGAGACCACCGAGAAACGAATCTACCCCGTCCCGAGCCCGACCCCGCCCACCGCGAAAGGAGTAGATCCAACATCGAGACCCAGAGTCCGACCGCCAGGAAGACCTCAATCAGGCGTCCGACAGCGAAAACCGTCAAGCGCGCGCTGGCCTTCACGCTGCTCGGCGCGTTGGCTGTGGCTGCGAGCTTGGTCGCTTGGTACTGGCCCCTCCTGCAGCAGATGCGAACCGTCGCTCTTCCCGAAAGCCTCACCTACCGCCAGGTGATTGACCGGCTGACGGGCGAGATCGAGGACCACTACCCCTACCTCGAGGCTAAGAAGCTGGACTGGACGGCCGTCAAGACCCAGGCCCAGGCCGGGGCCGACACGGCGGCGAGCGACGCGGAGTTCAGCTTGACCGTGGCCGACCTCATCGCCGGCTTGCGGGACTACCACGCCATGAGTACCAGCGATTCCCTCAGGCTCGCGTCCTACGGCACGGGCATCAACCTGCGGACGATCGGCGGCCGCACCTACGTGGAGTCGGTGGTGGCCCGGGCGCCGATGGAAGCCAGGGTTCTGGTCCCCGGAACCGAGGTCCTGTCCATCGACGGTCGCCCCATCGCCCAAGCCCTCGCTTCCGTGCCCGAACGCTTCATTGCCGTCTTCTCCGAGACGACGCGGGTCCGGCGGCGCGACCGGTACGCCTTCTGGGGCGAAAAGGACAGTCTAGCCGTGGTCTGCTGCCGGGCGCCGGAAGAGCCGGTTCAGGAGGTTGTCGTCCCGCGTTCGGTTCCCTTCACCACGGCCGGCCTCGGCGAACGAGTCACCTTCCGGATGATCGACCGCATCGGCTACATCCGTGTCCCTATCCTGATCAACGCCGGCCAGCGGCGCGACGACACGATAGAGAAGCAGGTCCAGGACGCGCTCCTCCAGGTGCGGGACGCCGACGCCATTATCCTGGACATCCGCGGCAACCCCGGCGGGACAAGTTGGACGGCCGGCGCGGTCGCCAGTCACTTCCTCACGCAGCCTGAGAAATACGGGGCCTTCCGGTTTCGCGACGGGGCGGTCTGGCGTTGTTTGCAGAAGGCGCGGCCAGACGCGTTCACCGGCCCGCTCGCCATCTTGGTCGACGAGGGCATCGGAAGCGCGTCCGAAATCGCGTTCCTCTTCCCCCTGGTCACCCTGCGCGACCCCGCCCGGACCTGGACCATCGGCCGACCGTCCGCCGGCGGCTCAGGCATTCCCAACTTCCGGTACAGCTACCGCGGCATCTACGCGCAGTTTCCGGGGATACCCTTCGTCGACCGGCAGGGCAACCTGGACCTTGAACTGACAGGCATCGCCCCGGACTATCCGGTGACCGTCACAGTGGAGGATTTGCTGACCGGCCGCGACCCCGACCTCGCGAAGGCCCTGGAAGTGCTGGAAACCGCGCTGACTTCCCTGGAAGGAAAGTAGCCGTGAACGATGATGGGGGGGGGCTACGTTGCCGGAAAGGTGACCCAGTTCCTTACAAACGCGGCGGATTGTCTCGACTTCCTTCGGGCGGTGTTCCCAGAACCGGGACTCAAGACCGGAACCCCGCCACCAGGCGACAGTGTCCGGAAGCCACTGGTCGACACGGGTCGAGCGGTAGCCGAGGTCCTTCCTCGCCCGGGTGATGTCAACCAGAAGGCCGCCCAGAAGCGGGGCGCGGTACTCGAAACCCGCCAGGTGGCGAAGGTCGTCCATGGGAAGTCCGAGGCCGAACGGGCGCGGCGCGCCGATGGTTTCGGCGATGAGGTCGAGCCACTCGGGGAGCGCAAGTATTTCCTCGCCAGCGACGTTGTAGGTCTGTCCGAGAGCCTTGGGGTTTCCGGCCGCCAGGACCACGGCCCGGGCGGCGTCGTCGCACCAGAGGACCTGGAATGGAGAGACTAGGTCAATCGGGATCAACACTCCTCCGCGGTCCGCCACGCGGTCAATGAAGAAGCCCCGTCGGTTGGAAGGGTCGCCTGGCCCGTCGATGTTCACGAACCGCAGGATGGTCCACGGGATGGCGCACTGCTGGCCGTTCTCTCCCCTGACCAGGAACGCCTCGCACCGTCTCTTCCCGACGTTGTACTCGCTCCCCGCCGCGAGGTCGAGGTCGGCCTCTTCCTCGGAGATGGGGCACCGGCTCCGACGCGAGGCGCCCCCGGCCGCGGGAGCCTCATAGACCACGAACGAAGAGACTAGGACATACTGACCCGCTCGCCCCTCGAGAAGAGCGGCGATGGACCGCACGAGGCCAGGACCGCCCGAAGAACCTCAGCGAACCTGGCAGGTTCGTCGCGATCGGCGGCAACATGACGCGCCCCCGGGATCGGCGTAGAGCGGTTCACCACGGTCACCGCGTGGCCCGCCTCCACCAGCATCTCCGCCGCCCGCCTGCCCTGAAACCGACCCCCGCCCAGAATGAGGACGCGCAAGGCTCCTCTCCCCCCGTCTTGTGCCTTTCGCGTCTCCCACGTTAGCGCCAAGACACCTAAAGAACAAGACTGTAACGGTCTGGGAGGAGGTGCTACAATGAAGGCAAGAGAGCCCCGCCGGTCTAGGCCCGCGGGGCTCCCGGCGTCTAGGCGGTTGTTAGGTAGTCCTCGATCTGCCGCGTGTGGTACCGCTCGTGCCAGACGAGGCGGCGCAGGACCTTACGGGCCGTCCAGGTCTCGGCGTGGGGGTCGCGCTCGACTATCCTCCGCCGGTCCGCGGGAGTGAGGCGCCCCAGGCGCTCCAAGGCGAGGACCCTCGTGCGGCAGGCGCGTTCGACGGGTCCGAGGCCGAGGTCGCGCCCGGCATACCGGGGCCACAGGTCCCGCCCGGCCTCGGCCTGATCCTCAAGACGGACCAGGTAGAAGGCGTCCGCGTCGGAGATATGCCCAAGGACTTCCCCTAGCGTGCGCTTGCCCTCGGCCGCCCGCCAGTCTAAGTAGCGTGAGGGAAGGCGTCCGATGAGCTCGAGGAGAGTGGCGCGGGAAGCGTCGAGGTACCGCAGCGCAAAGCCGAGGTACGGATCGTCGAGCGGCTCTAGGTCGGGCTCGAACGTGGCCTCCGTGTCGCCCGCGGCGGCCGGGACATCGAGCGTGACCTCTCCCGCCACGGCCACTGGCCCGGACATCTCACCAACGCCGGCCCGGCGCGCCCAGTCCAGTTCAGCCAACAGCGCCCCGGGCGCAAGGGCCAGAGCTGCCTCGCGCGAGACCGCCTTGAAGCCCACTCCCGGCAGATCCGGCGAATGGACAAGGCACCAACCGTCCCCGGCGCCGATTTCGAGGTAGAGGCGGTGCACGGCCGGGCTCGGTCTGGATTCAGCGTTCAGGCGAGTCACCTCCCGAATCTGCCGCCGCAATCCGATACCCACTTGAGGCAGCGGCCGCATCACACCGGGCCAGGAACTCGCCCAGGCGCAGGCGTCCTTCCTCGCTCTCGAAGACGCTGTGGTCGCTGTCCACGGTGACAACCTTCCCGTCCGGCAAACCGGTCCGGTAGAGGTCCACCCACTCGTCCGGAAGTTGCGTTCCCCGGCTCGCCCGGAGGACGAGGACGGGGCACGCCAGTTGGCCGAGGTCCGCCCGGAAGTCGATGTCGGCGGACTCCTCCTGCACGCGCAGGGCGGCGGCCGGGCTGAAGTTGAAGCCCACTCGCCCACCCGGCAGGCGGCGGTAGTAGGTCGCCCGGTACTTCGGACGGTCGAAGACTTCCCTCGTTACCCCGAACTCGCGCTGGTCCCAGGCGAAGGCCTCGTCCCAGTCCGCGAAGCTAGGGGGGACCCGGCGCCAGGCGGCCGACTGTTCGCCTGGGACGCGCCGACAGCGGGCCGGCGAGTCACCAAGAGCGAAGCCTTTGAGACAGCCGCCGGCAGGGTAGCCGCCGAAGACATCCAGGGCGTACCGGACGGCCTGCGGGACGCCCATCGATTGCCCGAGCCCGATATGCCCGCCCCGGTCGGCCGCCAGCCCCGCCACGGCCGCCGCGGCGTGAATGTCCGCCACGAGGTCGCGCAGAGCATATCCGGACGGCGGCGTCTCGCTCGCTCCGCGCCCGCGCAGGCTCACGGCCAGGCACCGGCGCGGCCTTCCCCCCAGGTCTCCCGAGGCCATGGCCAAACCAAGCCCCCGGAAGGACTCGGCCGGACCCAGGGCGCCGGGAACAAGGAGGACCGGCAGCCCCTGCTCCGAAGGCGAGACCGCAGGCGCCCATTCCAGGACCTCAATCCTCACCCCGGACGCCATGGCCCACAACCGCTTGGTCACTAGGCGCACTGGAGGCGAAGCTCAAGTAGGGTAACCCGTTCAGCAAGCTTGTCCACGCTGACCCGTAGTTCGTCTAGCCGCTGGTTCAAGCCCTGAATGCCGTCGCCGAAGACCTTAGCGTCATGAGCGAACTGCTCAAAGAGAATCGCGAGTTTGGTCAGCCACTTGTTCATCTGCTCGTGGTCGCTGCGGTTCTGGGCGAACTCCTTCCGGAACTCCTCGTGGTCCGCCCGGTTCTGGGCGAACTCCCTCCGGAACTCCTCGTGGTCCGCCCGGTTCTGGGCGAACTCCCTCCGGAACTCCTCGTGCGTCGCCCGGAACTCCTCGTGGTCCGCCCGGTTCTGGGCAAACTCCTTCGAGATCTCGCCTGCCATCACAAACGCCTCCGCGTTCGGAGCCCTGCGACTCCGGGTCTTCGGGTGACGGTGGAACCCCGCTATTCCTCCTCCCGCGACCTGGCTCCTGCCCCGCCCGGCGGACTCGCTTTCGACACGCCTGACCACCGGACAGGAAACGCGGCGTCAGTCGCCCGCCACTCGGAACAGAGCCTCCACCGCCGCCTTCATCTGGTAGTCCTTGTAGGACGGTAGATGGATGGCCTGCCCCGGACACTCGCCGGCGCAGGTCCCGCAACCGCGGCACTGGACCGGGTTGATCTCGGCCACGGCCCTCTCGTTGATGAACGGGACCTTGAACGGACAGACCCGCACACAGGTCAGGCAGGCCGCGCACTTCTCGGCGTCCACCGTGGCCACGATGCCTCCGGCCATGATGAATTCCTTGGCCAGGATGGTCCCCGCCCGAGCCGCCGCTCCCTCCGCCTGGAGGAGACTCTCGGAGATGGTCTTCGGGGCGTGGGCCCCGCCACAGAGGAAGATACCCTGCGAGGTAAGGTCCATCGGGGCCAGCTTGGCGTGGGTCTCCATGAAGAAACCGTCCTCGTTCAGGGTCACCTTGAGCCGGTTGGCGAGGGTCGCCGCCCCGGCCGACGGCACGGCCCCCGTCGAGAGGACAACCAGGTCCACCGGCAGGAGTAGGTTCGCCGTGAGGTCGCTGTCGGCCACGGCCACCAGCGGCCGTCCGTCAGCCGCCTCGGTGAGCTTCGGGGCCTTCCCGTCCTCGCGCCGCACAAAGACGACACCCGTCTCCCTGGCCTCGCGGTAGCCGTCCTCGCGGAAGCCGTAGGTGCGGACATCCCGGTGCAGCACGTAGACCTCGGTCGCTGGGCTTACGCCCTTGATGAGGAGGGCGTTCTTAACCGCCTGTGAGCAGCAGGTGCGGGAGCAGTAGTTCTCCGGCCGGTCATCGCCCCGCGAGCCCGCGCACTGCACGAAGGCCACGCGCCCGAGGCCGGCCAGCCAGTCGGACCCTTCCTCGACCAAGCGCCGTTCGAAGTCGAGCCTGGAGAGGACGGCCGGGTTCTTGCCGTAGAGAGGATAAGGGTCAGGGTCGGGATGGTACTCCTGGTGCCCGGTGGCCACGACGACGGCTCCATGCTCGACGGTCTCCGGGGCCGCGTCGCTCGCCCCAGCCGAGCCCGCCCCGGCCCCGCCGCCCTCCACCGACGCCACCACCGACGTGAAGTGCCCGGCGTGGCCGCTGAAGTCCGTGAGTTCGCGTTTGGTGAGCACGGTGATGAGCGGGTTTGACTCCACCCGCCGCACAAGTTTCTCAAGCAGAGCCTGGACGTCACTCACCTCGAGCGTCGAGTGCAGGCGCCTCAGGTTGCCGCCCAGCTCCGCCTCGCGCTCCACGATGGTCACCGGGAACCCGGCTCCGGCCAGGGAGACGGCCGCGGCCATGCCGGCCACTCCGCCTCCGACGACCAGGGCCCGGTTGACCACCGGGACCGGGAACATCGTCAAGGGTTCGAGCAGGCGGGTCTTCGCCGTGGCCATGGCCACGAGTTCGATGGCCTTGATCGTGGCGATGCGCGGCGAGGCCTTATGGACCCACGAGCACTCCTCGCGGATGTTGACCATGTGGAAGAGGAACTGGTTCAACCCCACGTCGCGGAGCATCTCCCGGAAGAGCGGGCCGTGGGTCCGCACCGTGCAGGAGGCGACCACGGCGCGATTGAGACCATGCTCCTTGATGAGGTTCTGCATGTCGATGATGCTGTCCTGGGAGCAGGCGAAGAGGTACTCCTTGGCGCAGGCGACCCCGGGGAACTTGGCCGCCGACCGCACGACCGCCCCCACGTCGACCACCGAGGCAATGTTGATGCCGCAGCGGCAGACGAAGACGCCGACCCGCGGCTCTTCCCCCAAGATGTCGCGCTCGGGTGGGAAGGTCTTCGCGCGGGCCAAGGTCCCGCGGGCCAAAGCGAGGAGCGTGCCGACCGCGCCGGCGGCCGCGCTCCCGCTCATGACCGTCTCCGGGATGTCCTTGGGACCCTGGAAGGCGCCGGCCGCGAAAACTCCGGCCCGGGTCGTGGCGCAGGGGTCCAGGCTGTTCAGGGCATTCTCCCTGGCCGGCAGCTCCCCGCCGGGGGCCTCCAGGCGACTCTCTCCGAGGTTCCCCGCGTAGCCGTGCGGCCCAAGCTCGATGCCGACCGCCTTGGCCAACTCCGCCGCGGCCGCTGAAGGCCGCAGCCCGGTCGCCAGGACCACGAGGTCGAACTCATCCTCCCGGACCTTTCGGTCGGGGCCGGTCCAAGCGAGGCGGAGGTTCCGCGTCACGGGGTCCTCGCGGACCGCCGAAATCATGGACCGGCGAAACTCGACGCCGTACTGCTTCTTGGCCGACTCCACGTACCTATCGAAACCCTTGCCGTAGGAGCGGAGGTCGATGTAAAAGACCGTCGCCCGGATGTCCGGGTCGTGCTCCGTGGCGATGATGGCTTGCTTGGTGGAGAACATGCAGCAGACGGCGGAGCAGTAAGGCTCGCAGCCGCTGCCGTTCACGTCGCGCGAGCCCACGCACTGGATGAAGGCGATGCGCAGGGGATGGCTGCCGTCGCTCGGGCGTTCGACCACGCCGGCCCACGGTCCGGTGGAACTGAGCATGCGCTCAAACTCCAGGGCCGTGACGACGTTGGGAAAGACCCCGTAGCCGTACTCGGCGGCGCCCGATTTCGGGTCGAACGTCGTGTACCCGGGGGCCAGGACAACCGCCCCGACCTTGACCTCGATCAGACTGTCCTCCTGGTCGAACCGGATGGCCTTGGCCTCGCAGAACCTCTCGCAGATTTTGCACTTCCCGGTCTTGAAGAAAATGCAGTTGGCCCTGTCCAAGACCGGTTTGTTCGGGACGGCTTGAGGGAACTGTCTATAGATGGCCCGGCGCCGGTCGAGTCCGGCGTTGAACGTGTTGGGTACGGACACCGGGCAAGCCTGCTCACAATCACCACAGGCGGTACACTCCGCCTCATCCACGTACCGCGCGGCCTTCCGGACGACGGCGGTGAAGTCACCGGCTCTACCCTTGAGTTCGACCAGGGTAGACACCGTGTGAACCGTTACGTTGGGGTGGCCGTACACGTCGGTCATTTTTGGACCGAGCAAACACATGGAGCATTCGTTGGTGGGAAAGGTCTTGTCGAGTTGGGCCATGTGGCCCCCCAAGGAAGGGTCCTTGGTGACCAGATGGACTTGGTAGCCGGTTTCGGCGAGGTCGAGCGCGGCTTGGATACCACCGATACCGCCGCCTACGACCAGCACCGCCCCGACCGCCCGCTGGGCGGAATCAGGGACCTGGACAGCCATGGCTCACACCCCCGCGTGCCGAAACCCGCAGCACTTCATAGAGTATCGTCAGCCGCTATGAGAATTCTGCTTGAAATCAGAGATGCCCTGCTAGAGCCAACTTTACACGAACATTCGCATTGCTTGGTCAAGGGGTCGCCGGACTGAGCAGCAGATCGGCCAATTCCTCGAGGTCGCCCACGACCGCGTCCGGCGCTACGTCGGTGCGTCCCCAGGCCCGCCCGCCGCGGTTCAGCCACACCGCCACCAATCCGCTGCGCTTGGCGCCGATGATATCGCTCTGACCGTCGCCCACGTGGACCACGGCCTCCGCCTCCCGCCCCAGAGCGGCGAGAACGGCGCCGAAGAACCGCCCACCGGGGTCGATCTTGTAAGCCCCGACGGTCTCCGACGATACCCGGGCGCCCAGGTACGGCGCGAGCCCAGCGTGCTCAAGAGCCCGATGCAGGAAGGCCTCGTCCGCGTCGGAGGCGGCGCACAGGGCGAACCGCTCGGCCAGCCTCCGGACGGCGGGCAGGACGTCGGGGTAGGGCGGCAGCTTGGCGTGAGCCTCGGTGACGATGAACGCGGCTTGCGCCGGGTCGATGAGCTTGGCCAGGCCGAAGCGCGGCAGCACCCTCCGGTAGGCCTCCTCGAACATCCGTCGGACGGGCCGGAACTCCGACGACGGTGGCTCGCTCGCTTCACCGAACTCCATGCGCTGCATCTGGTCGAAGATGTCGGATGAGACCTGGCGCCAGATCCTGAGGTCCGGAGGAGCGCCGACAAGGTCGCAGACGCTAGTGATGGTGACCTCACTCACGGCGTCGAGGTCGAGCAGCGTGCCGTAGACATCGAGGCTGACGGCGGTGACGCCGGCCAGCGCCGCGGACACGCCGGCGGGGACAGCCGATCGCCTCTCCTTGCTGGTAACCGGGTCCACGCGCGTCGCACCTCCCTGGCGTGCCGTTCACCGCCGGGAACCCGTTTCCTCCCGAAGGGCCGTCTCCTGCCGGCGCCGGGCCCCGACCTCCCGAAACGGCGACGCGGAAGGAAGGAATAGAGGCGGCTAGAACCCTTCCCGAGGAGGATGGCGTCCAGTGGGGAACACGGGGCTCCGGCAGTCTCGACTAGCCCTTCTCGGCTTTGGGAACGTCGGGCGGGAGCTGACCCGGCTTCTCTCGGCGCGACGCGACTGGCTCACCTCGCGAGGGGTCGCTTTCCCCGTCACGGGCGTCGCCAACCGGACCACCGCAGACGTCCTCGACTTCATCCGCTCCGTCCCGGCTGACATCGTCGTGGAGATGACCCCGCTCCGGGTCGACCTGCGCGGTGAGCCGGCCATCGCTCACGTGCGGGCCGCCCTTGAGGCCGGACGTCACGTCGTCTCGGCCAATAAGGGTCCGGTCGCCTGGGCCTACCGCGACCTCGACCGTCTGGCCCGCTCGGCCGGCAAGCAGTTCCTCTTCGAAGCCACGGTCATGGACGGGACGCCCGTCTTCAGCCTGGCCCGCCACACCCTGCCCGGCTGCCGCGTCATCGCCGGCCGGGGCGTTCTCAACACCACGACCAACTACGTCCTAGGGCGGATGGCGGAGGGGGTTGCGCTCGATGAGGCGGTCCGGGAGGCTCAGGCCGGCGGCTTCGCCGAGGCCGACCCGTCCCTCGACCTTGACGGCTGGGACGCGGCCCTCAAGATCACCTGTGTCGCCAATGTCCTCATGGGCCTGGACCTGCGCCCGGAGGACGTGGAGCGCACGGGCATCCGGGGCATCACCCCGGAGGACATCGCCCGGGAGGCCGCCCGCGGGAGGGTGTGGAAGCTGGTGGCCGAGGCCGCCGGCGCCCCCCAACCTCTGGCCCGCGTTCGTCCCGAGGCCCTGCCGGCCAACGACCTCCTCGCCCTGGTCGACGGCACGTCCTCGGCACTCACCCTGACCACGGACCTGATGGGGCCGATAACCATCTTCGAGCACTCGCCGTCCCTGGCGCAGACCGCTTACGGCGTCTTCCGGGACCTCCTGGAGATAGCCATCTCGTAAACGGAGAAGGGAGAGAAACCTCATGCCACCCGGGCGCTCAGAACGCGGAAGACGACTCCCCAGCGTCATCGCCTGCCTTGCGGCGTGTGTCCTGGCTGCCTTCTCGGGCCTCGGAGGATGCCGCAGCCACGCTTCCGCACCGCCGACCTCCGGAGGCGCCGGCGCGGAACCGGGCGTCTCCATCACTCCCATGTCTTTTCCCCAACCCGTCCTCACCGCTTGGTGCTCAGTCGTCTTCCTGGGCACGGACGGGGTCGTCTATGAGTGGGCACCGGCGTTCGCCCACGCGGACGACCTGGCCAAGAAGGAGGCCATCCTGGCCGGCAAGGCCGTCCCCCTCTACCGACCCGACCCGGGGTGGGCGATGGTGGCCTTCGTTCCGGCCCTGTCTCGCCAGTACGTGGCCGTCCTGGAGAGCCCCGCGCCAGGGCAGGGCCCGGCCAGGCGCGTCACCATCCTTGAGACCGGCCCGGCGAGGGCCCGGCACCTGGTGCCCCCGGAGGGATTCCTGTCGGAGGTCATTTCCGTCCAGTGGTCGGGAGCCGAACTCCTCCTTGTGAACGGTCCTCATCCGCTCGTCTTCAGCGTCACGGAGGGGTCCATAAGCCCGTTTTGGGACCTCGGGACCCTGGCGCCACCCGGCTCGGAGTTCGAGGTCCTCCGCCCGCTCGGGGACCTGGGTTTCTCCCGCGTGGCCTTCACCCGCTCCGGCGACCCGGCCACGAGAGACGCGAACCTCTGGGTCATATCCCGGGACGCCCTGGCCCCGGAGCCCGTCCGGGTAACCACCGGCGACCTGGGCGTCTACCCCGTGGCCTGGCTTGGCGTCAACAACGACTGTTCGAGCTTCGATGGTCCCGGCGAGTACCTTCTCGTTGAGGTCAAGGCGGGCCCGGCGGGGAGCGAGGGCGCCAAGGATCTAGCCGTCGTGAACGTCCGGACCAAGGAGGTCCAGGCCTGGCACCAGCCCGGCGAAACCTCCTACGAGTTCATCTTTCTCTATCGCGCCGGAGGGCGAGCCCTCATCGCCTCCGCGAACGCCGCCACCGGACAGGACCGTCGTCTTCTCTGGCACTGGCTGAAGAACGGACAGGAGACCGAGGTCACGGAACTCCGGGGGCTTGTCGCGGAGGGCGCGGCCGAGGCTTCGAGCGTATTGGACTCCGCGGTCGTGCTCGTGGAAAGGGAAGCGTCCCCGGGCGGGCCCGTGCGACATGAGGTCTGGCGCGTGAGCGGCAACGGCATGGCCTTCAAGATCGGCGACATCACCCCGGGACTCGACGCGCACATCCTCGGCGGCACCTCTCACCAGGCGGTCCTCATGACTGTCGCCGGGACCGCCGGCAATCCTGCGGGCGGGAGCGCGGCCGTCTTCCTGCTAGCGGACCCGGCGAACTACCGGCTCCTGACCGTGGAACTCCAGGCAGCGGCCGGCGGGGAGTGAGCTACGCGCTTCGCGCCGTCCCGACGAAGGCCGAGGCCCAGGCGGCGCGGAGCGTCGTCCGGCCGGCCTCGTCCGCCGGCAGGCGGAGCGGGCGCCCCCGTCCGTCCAGGAGCAGGCCCAGACCGCCGGCCACGAAGTCGCCACGCCATTCCACACCGCGCCCCGGGCCGACGTTGTAGGGCGGCGCCGGCCGTACGGTCAAGTCGACCCGCCGGCCCGCCGGCAGGGGAATCCACAGGAGTTCGCCCCGGCACAGTTCCCAGGTCCGCTCGCCGTCGCGCCAAGCGCCCTTGACCGTGGCCTCCAGGACCAGCTTTCTCCCGGGCTTACCCCACTTCACCGCTTGGACCAGCGGCGCCACGCACACGCAACTCCCCGCCAGGAGAGAGGCCGTTCCGTCAGCCCACGAAGGCTCCTCCGGCGTAACGCGTCCGGTTAGGAGACCCTCGCCCAAGGCCGTCACGATGCCGTAGGGGTCGAGCAGGACGCGAGTCACCCCGCTCGGCTGGCAGCCGTCGACCGCCACTAAGAGAGCGTGTTCCGGTCGGGGCAGCCTCGAAAGCAGCGAGCCCCCGACGAGCAGATGGCCGGCCCTCAGCCCGTAGGAGGTGTCCGGCGAGACGGCCTGCCGCAGTTCAAGCATGGCCCGGGACAGGACACCGGCCGTGAGGCTCGCGGCCACGAAGGCTTCGGTCTCGTCGGTGATGGGACCGGACCCGCCCTCCCCGAGCAAGCGGCCCATCAACAAGGCAAGTTCCCCGGCGGGCAAGACTTTGGGCATCTCGTTGAAGAGTTCCTCAAGAAGTCGGCCGCGGTCCTCGCCGCCGGGGGCGAAGGAAGCGCCGGCCACCCGGTCGCCGTGGATGGCCACGGCTTCCACCGAATGCGGCTGCGCGTCGACGGTGATGAGTTCGAAGGGCTGCGTCCGGCCGCCGTGCTTGCGACCGGCGGTGTCCAGTCCCTCCAAGACGGGGGCCAGGCCCATGGCGCCCCGGGCGATGGCCGAGCGGGGGGCCGACTTGCCTCCGAGTCTGGCCTTCACCTTCTCCGCGATGGCCTCGATGGTCGGGGCCAGGGGGTCAACCTCGTCCGCGTCCGAACCGTCGGCCTGAGCCGGAAGCTCCGCCAGGCACGCGGGGTCCAGATCCATGTCCGGGGTCGGCGGGCAGATGTCCGGGATGTACTCCAGTTGCAGGCCTTCGAAGATGGTTTCGAGGTCTTCGCGGAGACCGGCCGGTCCGTTGTAGAGGAAGACCACTTCGTCGCCGCTGGAGGAGTGCAGCGTCCCGACCCGGGCGCGTTCCGCGATGGCGGCCGCCCGTTCGGCGCTGGCGCCCGAGGCCAGAAGGACGACATCGGGTTCCTCGCGGTCCACCGCCTCCGGGTCCCAGACGGCGGACCCGACCAGGCGCCCTCCGCCGACGAACACGGCGCTCCGGCTCCTGGTCAGGCCGTCACTGACCGGGTCGCCCCCGATCACGAAGACCCGCAAATCGCGCCCCCGCGCGCTCCCGAAACCCAGGACGGCCTCGAGCCGGCCGACGCGAAAGAACCCCTTGAGAGGCTGAGGGCGAGCCGGCAAGACCGCCGGCGGTTGGTCCTCAACCGCCTTGGGAAGTGAGAGGGCTGTCCCGGCCGCTTCGTCCGCGCCGGCTGGCGCGACGGGACCCGTCCCGGGGTCGGGTCCCGAGAGCCCTCGGCCCGGCCAGGCGGGGACCCAGGAGGGGCCCCAGCGCGGGAGGCGCCCGTAGCGTTCAGCCCGCCCCTCGGGCTTGGGAGGCGCCAGCCGCAGCCGGAGGCGAGCCAGGTGACGCTTGGCCTCTTCGGCCAAGGGTTCCCACCGCCCGACCGCGTTTCTCACCGCCAGCCAGTGGACGTAGGCCTCGCGGTCCTTTCCCAGGGCCTCGAGTTCTCCGGCCAAGGCCACGTGCGCCGGCACCAGCAGCGGGTCAAGCTCGGCGGCCTTTTCCCAGGACGCGATAGCCTCGGCTTGCTCGCCACCGGCGGCCAGGGCCTCGGCCCGGAGCATCTGGATCCAGGAGTCGCGCTCGCCGGAAAGCCCGGCCTCATCCAGGATGGCCAGAGCCTCGAAGGGGTTCCCGCCGAGGTGCTGGTCGAGAGCCCGCCCGAAGAACCACACCGGGTCCGCGACGTCGGAGGAAGCCACCTCCTGCTCAAGCTCACAGAAGTCGATGAGTTCCCAGAGGGCGCCGAGGAAAGTCCAGACGGCCTCGTAGTGACGGTGGAGCGAGGAGGGCCGCCCGGGAAGCCCGGGCTCCAAGCGCAGCACCATGTCCCGGACGTCGCGGCCCGCGGCCACGGAGGCGCGGGCCAAGACGAAAGCCGCCTGGATGGCGGCGTTCAACCTGACCTGGTCTTCGGGGTCTTCCGTGAGGTCCTCGTCTTTCTCAAGGTAGTGGCGAATAGCTCGCCGCACGTGGTCCCGACCGTCCAAGCGGCAAAGACCTCCCCGGGCAATCATCTATCGACGCTAAAGCGGCGGTCTTCGCCTGGCGGCTCGGGACGTCCTGTCCGGCCCGGTGCCGTTCGCTCGACAGACTTCCCGCCGAGTGGCCCCCGCCGACGGCCCGACTGCCCGACCTGGTGTCGCAATGCGGCCGGTGGGGAAGGTGAGTGTCGCCCTGTCGGGGAATTCGCGGTCGGGAAACGACAAAGGGTATCAGAAGACAAGGCTTGCGCCATTGGAGTGACGCCCCCGTTGGAGAACCCAAACCGTTGGCGCATCCTCGCCGTCGTGCTCCTGGGCGGGATGATGGGGCCCATCGACTCCAGCATCGTCAACACGAACCTGCCGGCCATCGCGGGGTACTTCGGCGCGCCGGTGGCCGCCGCCGGCTGGATCCAGGTCTCCTATCTCTTGACCATCGGCAGCCTCCTCCTCGCCGTCGGGCGCCTCGGGGAGATTTACGGGTTCCGGCGGCTCTACGTCATGGGCCTAGGGGCCTTCGCCGCCACCTCCGCTCTCTGCGGCCTCGCCCCCAGCCTCCCGGTCCTCATCGCCGCCCGGGCCCTCCAAGGGGCGGCCGCCTCGATGTTCATGGCCGTCTCCCCCGCCATCATCACCACCACCTTCCCACCCCACGAGCGCGGGAAGGCCCTCGGGTTCAACGGCATGACCGTGGGCATCGGGCTCGCTCTCGGCCCGGTCCTGGGCGGGCTCATCGCCGAGAATTTCGGCTGGCGCTGGCTCTTCTACATCAACCTACCCGTGGCCGCCCTGGCCCTGGCCGCGACGCTCCGGGTGCTGCCCGAAGACCGGCCCTCGGTCAAGATCCCGCTCGATCTGGCCGGGGCGATCCTCGGCTTCGTCAGTCTCCTCCTCGTGCTCCTGGTAGCCAACCAGGCCGAGCAGCTCGGTCTCGGCTCGCCTCTCCTCATGGCGGGGATCGCCGCCGCCATGGTGGCTGTCTGGGCCTTCATCCGGGTCGAGCGCCGCCAGCCCCAGCCCGCCCTCGACCTCGCCCTTTTCCGCAGCAAGGCTTTCACCCTGGCCATCCTGGGCTCGGTCCTGAACTTCGCCGTCCAGTTCACCAACGTCTTCGTGATGCCGTTCGTCCTCCAGCGGGTCGTGGGCCTCACGCCCGAGGGCATCGGCCTCGTCCTCACGGCCTCCCCGCTCGTGGCCCTCTTCGTCGCTCCCTTCTCCGGGGCCCTGTCAGACGCCATCGGGACGCGGCCCCTCGCCGCCCTCGGGACCAGCATCATCCTGGCCGGCGTTCTCCTCTTGGTCGCCATGCCCGCCACGCCGCACCCCATCGACATCGCCTGGCGGCTGGCGCTCATCGGCCTGGGGTCGTCGGTCTTCCAGTCGCCCAACTCCAGCGCGGCCATGGGTTCGGTGCCGCGGGCGCGCCTGGGCCAGGCCTCCGCCGTGCTGGCCACGGTCCGGAACGTGGGCATGTCGCTCGGGGTGGCCATCGCCAGCGGAGCCTTCGCCGCGCGTCTGGCCTCGGCCAAGGCGGCGGGGCTTGCCGAGGCCCCGGCCTACCTCCTCGCCGCCCGGCAGACCCTGGCCGTGGGAGCCGTCTTCGCCGCCCTGTCTTTGGCCTGCGCCCTGGCCAGCCCGGGGGTAAGGGCCGAGCGCCCTCCGGGGTAGACCCCGCGGGGCGCCTACGGGCCGGGCGGACACCCCAGAAGCTCCGAGAGCGTGACCAGGCGGAACCCTTTGGCCCTCAGACCGTCGATGATGAGCGGCAGGGCCGGCGTGTCGATCGCCTCGTGCAGGCAGATGATGCTGCCGGCTCGCGTCATGGAGACGACGTAGTCCGCCACGTCCTGGGGGCTTGGCTCAGGCCCCTTGACATGGGGTCCGCCCTCCGCGAAAAGCGCCCAAACCGTGCCCACGTCCCAGAGCACTGTGACCAACCCTTGCCGGGCGACGGCGGCCCTGAGGTGCGGAAGGCCCTTCCCGTCGGCCCACCCGCCCTTCGCGGGAGGTCGGAAGAACCTGGCCTGGTAGCCAAGCTTGTCACGGGCAATGGCGTTCCAGCCGGCGATCTGCTCTTCCGCCTCGGCTAGGGAAAGATGGTCCAGGACCTCGTGAGTGCTCGTGTGGTTCCCGATCTCAAACCCGGCGGCGATAGCTTCGAGGAACCATTCGGGGTTGGCGATGATGGCGTCACCCGTCGGGAACAGCGTGAGAGGCGCGCCTTTCTCCTTGGCGATGCCAATGGCGAGAAGAGCGGGTGAGGTCTCCAGGTCGTCCATGGTGATGGCCACCGAGTCCTTGCTCTCGCCGCGCTGGAAGGTCACCAGTGACCTCAGCCAGGCCGCCTCCGCCCGGAGGTCCGCCAACTCCTTGTCCCTGGCCGTGATCGCCTCCCGAAACGCCGTGACCACCGACGGCTCCACGGCTACGGCACCGTCGAGGCTCTCCGGCGGGACGCAGCCGGTAAGGGACAGGGCCAAGGCCAGACCGACCAGGCTATGGAGGACGACTGCCCGCACCCAGCTCACCTCGGGAGAGACATGGCCGGCAAGGCCCGTGCCTTGAGGCATACGCCCAGCAGCCTCCGCCTCCTCCTTTGGAAGAAAACGCCGCTCCCAGCCACGGCGCGCGGTTCGAGCGGAGCCCTGGCAGAGAGTTGACACTTACGTAAACGTTAGGTAGCATACGGGAGGGAGGACTAGACGGGAGGAGCGCCCATGGCCGAAGGCCGGAACGGTCTTTGGACCATCTCCGAGCTCGCCGCCGAGTTCGGGGTCACGCCCCGCACCCTCCGCTACTACGAGGAGTTCGGTCTCCTCTCCCCCCAGCGCGTCGGCGGCGACGGCCAGCGCCTCTACACCCGCCGCGACAAGGCCCGCCTCAAACTCGTCCTGCGCGGCCGGCGCTTCGGCTTCTCCCTCAAGGACATGAAGGAACTCCTCGACCTTTACGATACCGACCCCACGCGCAAGGAACAGATCCGCCGCACCCTGGAGGTCGGCGAGCGGCGCGTGGCCGAGATTGACGAGATGATCCGCGAGCTCCAAATCCACCGACAGGAACTCCTCGACTACCGCGACCGGCTCCTCCAGTTCCTTGAGGGCAAGGCCGGTCCGGAGTCCCTCGACTTGCCCGTCGAACCGGTGGACGAGAACGGCAAAGGAGGCGGCGACCGTGCATGACCATCTCCTGACCACCGAACAGAAGGCCCTGCGTGACGAGGTCCGGGCCTTCGTCCGGGAAGACGTCCCGCGCCAGCTCCTTCTCGACATGGACGCCGACAAGGTCCTCTACCCGCGCGAGTACGTGGAGAAAGCCGCGGCCCGGCACCTGCTCGGCCTGCGCTTCCCGAAGGAATACGGCGGGCGCGGCCTCGGCTGGACCTCCGAGATCCTGGCCATCGAGGAGGTCGGCATCCTCGGCACCTCCCTCGGCTGCCTTTACTCCCTCCCCAGCATCATCGGGGAAGCCATCCACCGCTTCGGCACCGAGGACCAGAAGCGCCGCTACCTCCTCCCCACTCTCCAGGGCCAATTGACCACGGCCGAGGCCCTCACCGAGCCGCGCGGCGGGTCCGACTTCTTCGGCACGGCGACCGAGGCCCGGCGCGAGGGTGACACGTTCGTCCTGAACGGGCAGAAGCGCTTCGTCGTCGGGGCCGAGGGCGCCGACTATTTCCTGGTCTACGCCCGTACCGACCCCGACGCCCCGCCCCACAAGGGCATCAGCGCCTTCCTCGTCGACCGGGGACCCGGGGTGGAAGTGGCCCACGTTTACGGGCTGATGGGAACCAGGGGCGGCGGCACCGGCCGGCTCGTCTTCCGCGACGCCCGCGTCCCGGCCGAGAACCTGGTCGGCAAACTGAACGGCGCGGCGGAGGTCTTCTACCGCATGATGGTCCCCGAGCGGATGACCAGCGCCTCCGGGGCCGTGGGCATGGCCAAGGCGGCCCTCGAGGTGGCCACCCGCTACGCCACCCGCCGCAAGGCCTTCGGCCAGGCCATCCGGGAGTATCAGGCCGTGAGCTTCAAGCTCGCTGACAGCCTGACCCTCATCGACGCCGCCCACGCCCTCCTCTGGAGCACGGCCGTGGCCGACGACAGCGGGGCCGACCCGCGCTTCGTCCGGCGGCTGGTGTCGGAGGCCAAGAAGTTCTGCACCGAGACGGCCTGGACCGTGGTCAACCATGCCATGCAGGTCCTCGGGGGCATCGGCTACACCAACGTCTATCCCGTGGAGCGCCTGCTCCGCGATACCCGCCTCATCATGATCTGGACCGGCACCAACGAGATTATGGACCTCATCATCCAGCACGAGTGGTTTCTGGAGAAGGAAGCCGAGTGGGCGGCGGCGGGCAAGGCGGCGGCTGGGACCACCGGCCGGTCGGAGGCAGGCGCCGCCCCAGGGCCGGTCCCGGCCCGCGACATCGAGGCCGACGCGGAGAACGCCGAGGCCGAGGGTGAGAAGATCTACGAGTAGCCAGTCTTCCTTGCCGACGCGTAAAGCGAACCGGCAGGGTTAATCGGCTCTGACGGTTGGGCCTGCGCGGGACGCCGTCAGGGCCCCTTTTTGTACGGGGGACGGTACGCTGAGCAAGCCCTACTTGCTCATCGGGACCCGGCCCGGGTCGTAGTCGACGTCCGACGCCCCGCAAGCAGCTGCCCAAGCCTCCAGGGCCCCCCGGAACTCCTTGGGTGCCAGGGGTTCGCCCTCCCACCAGACGCCTCGGACGACCAGGCAACCGCCGCCCACCGGGTCACCCTCCCCCTCTCTCTGGCCGCCTGAGGCGGGTTTGCGGCGATCGAGCCTGGCCTCGATCCGCCCGACCAGGACATCGCCGCGCAGGATGGGGCAGGTGTAGGGCCCGTACTTGCGCTTGGCGGGGGGCGTGTAGACCTCCCAGGTGTACTCGAAGCCGAAGAGTTCAAGGGTTCGTTCCCGGTCCCAGATGAGGTTGTCCAAGGGCGGCAGGAAGCGGATGACCGGGGCCGGGTCCCAGGCTCCCGCCGTGGCGAGGTCGCCGGCCTCGGCGGCCGCGACGAAGTAGGGGGTCTTCAGACCCGCGACCTCCACCGGCACGAGTTCCCCGGTCTCGACCAGGCTCGCGGCCAGGGCGCGCCTCTCGGCCACCGGCCGCTTGAACCAACCGAAGTGGTACCGGCCGGGGGTGGACAGGCCCGCGGCCCGCACGTATTTCCGGACGAGTCCCGCCTGGAGGAAGCGGAGTTCATCCTCACTCAAGGGGCCCTCGCCGTCGCTCCCGTACACCCTCTCCGGCAGGTCGAAGACCCGCCGGCCCCCGTCGCGGCGGACGATGACGGCGCGCCCGAAGTGCCACAGCCATTCCAGGGCCTGGCGGACGACCCTGGTGTCGGGCTGGCCGTCAAGGCTCCACCAGCCGGAGAGCCTCCGGTCGTCCTCGAAGTCGAGGGAAGACAGGGGGCCGTCGGCCCGCAGCTTAACCAGGACCTCGTTCAGCACGGGCTCCAGGTTGGCCAGGAGCGGACGTTCCTTCTCCTCGAGGCGGCGAAAGCGCAGCCGAAAGAGCGGGTAGTCCTCGGCCGAGACGATGCTCCGCTGGTTGGCCATCACCTCGACGAGACGGCGCTCGCCGTAGAGGAGGCGGTCCAGCACCTCGGGGCGATATCCGGGCACGCGGGCCGCCAGGACGAGGTCGTGGTTACGACCCACCACCTGCACTGGGTCGACCTGGATGTACTCCATGGACCGCACGGCCGCGAGCGTGGCCGCCGTGGCGGCAGCCGAAGCTGGGTCCGCCGAAGCAGCCGAAGGGTTCCCGGCCCTCCCGAGCCCGGTCCGGCGAACCAGGAACCGGCGAGCGGTGCGGCGGTCGACGACGATGGTCTCGGGCATCACCAGAGCTGCCTCCTGGACGTGACGGCTTCCCCGCCCTGGCGGCCTCCCCTTCTCCTCGGCTTGCGGCCTATCGCGCGCCTGCGTCCGGCAGCCCCTGCACCTGGACCGGGGTCAGGCGGTCCGTCGTGGTCCCGTCGCCAAGTTGACCCTTTACGTTCCCCCCCCAGGTCCAGACCGTCCCGTCACGGCGGAGGGCCAGCGTGTGCCAATGTCCCCCAGCAATGGCCACCACGTCCCCCATTCCCTGCACCTGGACCGGGGTCAAGCGGCCGGTCGTGGTCCCGTCGCCGAGCTGACCGTTGTAGTTCCTCCCCCAGGCCCAGACCGTCCCGTCATGGCGCAGGGCTAGCGTGTGCGACCACCCCCCAGCAATGGCCACCACGTCCACCATCCCCTGCACCTGGGCCGGGGTCGAGCGGTCGGTCGCGGTCCCGTCGCCGAACTGACCATCGCGGTTCCACCCCCAAACCCAGACCGTCCCGTCATGGCGCAGCGCTATCGTGCGCTCCGCTCCCCCAGCAATGGCGACCACATCCGTCAGTCCCTGCACCCGGACCGGGGTCGAGCGGTCGGTCGTGGTCCCGTCGCCGAGCTCGCCGGCGCGATTCAACCCCCAGGCCCAGATCGTCCCGTCACGGCGGAGGGCTATCGTGTGCGAGAACCCACCAGCAATGGCGACCACGTCCGCCAGCCCCTGCACCTGGACCGGGGTTAGGCGGCCGGTCGTGGTCCCGTCGCCGAGCTGACCACGCTCGTTCCACCCCCAGGCCCAGACCGTGCCGTCACGGCGGAGGGCTATCGTGTGAACGAACCCACCCGCAATGGCGACCACGTCCACCATCCCCTGCGCTTGGACCGGGGTCAGGCGGTTGGGCGCGGTCCCGTCGCCGAGCTGACCGTCGTTGATCCCCCAGGCCCAGACCGTCCCGTCACGGCGGAGGGCTATCGTGTGCCCGAACCCCCCAGCGATGGCCACCACGTCCGCCATTCCCCGCACCTGGACCGGGGTCAAGCGGCCGGTCGTGGTCCCGTCGCCGAGCTGACCAGCACCATTCCTCCCCCAGGTCCAGACCGTCCCGTCACGGCGGAGGGCTATCGTGTGCTCCGCTCCCCCAGCGATGGCCGCCACCAAGAACGCCTCCCCTACGATGCCTTCCCTCAGGAGCCGCCGCCCAATCCGCGGGGCCGTAAGTGTAATTCCCTGAGGGATGGTTTAGACCAATGACAACCTGCGGCGCTTTCAGGGAAGTAGAGGGTGTCACCGGCCGGTACTTCGCGACTCCTAGGTCTCGCGCCGGAAGGCGTCCGACCCGCCCGGCGCGGCAGACCGGCGGTGGCGACGACCCCGGAAGGCAAGGCGGCCACGGTTCTCTCGCGGCTCGCCCGAGGCCGGTCCTCCGGGCGAGGAACCGGCAGGCGGGCATCCCGGTCTCAGGACCCCCAACACGTAGGCCCCAGCAGCAGCGACAAACGGAACCCAGGCCGAGTCCCCCCCAAGAACCCACCCGAGACCGGCTCCGAGAAAGGCCCCAGCGGCCGGCCACAAACCCCTGACCAAGTCCCTCGAGGTCACTACCCGGCCACCCTTCCAGAAAACCGGCGTGGCAGACTCCTACACCAGGCTCTGCCAGATGACAATCACGAACAGGGCCGCGAGGTACGGGCTGGAGAGCTTGAAGAGACGTCTCGCCCGCCGGGGCGTGGGCCTTCGCATCACGGCCAGGCTCTCGGCCAGGATGGGGGCCTGCAGGGCCAGGGTGAGGACGAGCGCGGGCAGGCTGAAGCCGGCCACCACGGCCAGGGCCGCAGCCACGCCGCAAAGGGCCAGGCTCGCCCCGCCCACACAGCGCGCCGCCGTCGGCACCCCCAAAGCCACGGGCAGCATCGGCACGCCCGCCTTGCGGTAGTCGTCTACGTGCCGGATGGCGAGGCTCCAGATGTGGACCGGCGTCCAGGCCACGACCAAGGCCGCCACCAGGACCGGGACGAGCGCGAACGGCTCACCGCTCACCGCGGCCGCCCCGACCATGACCGGCGCCCCGCCGGCGGGTGACCCCAGGATGACGTTCAGCGACGTGCGCGGCTTGGTCAGGCTGTTGTAGACGACCGTACTGTCGAGGAGGCCGAAGAGAAGCCAGCCCACGGCCGACGCGTTCGTGGTCGCCGCCGCCAGGGCGCAGGCCGCCGCGGCGAGGGCCAACCCGAACCAGAGGGAGTCCGCCGGGCGGAGCCTCCCGGTCGGCAGGGGGCGGTGCCTCGTCCGGTCCATGACGCCGTCCATCACCCGGTCGACGTATCCCGTGATGGCGTTGGCGCCCATGCAGCCCAGAGCAGTGGCCAGGGTCGCCCAACCGAGGCGGACCAGAGCCGCCGCCCGCACGGCCGGAGCGAAGGACGAAACGGCGCCGCCCGGGCCCGCCGACCCCGCCGCGAGGGCGGCCAGTCCGGCCGCCCCTCCGACGACGGTCCCCAAGCTCAAGAGGACCACGGAGCGGAACTTGGTCGTTTCGACGAAGGCCACGACCCGCTGCCAGCCCCTGGCCAGGTTCGGCTCGGCCCCATCGACCGTGTCGCTCATGCTTCCCCCACCCTAGCACCACCCGGTGCGGCCGTGTCCTTACGGCTCCAGTCTCTCGTAGAGCCGCTTCGCGGCGGCCACGGTCACGCGGTAGGCCGGGACGAACAGCGCGACCAAGACCACGTCCAGAATCCCAACCGTCGCCAGTTCCGTCAGGCCAATCCCGTTGTAGAGCCAGATGGCCAGAAGCCCCATGACCGCCAGCAGCCCAACGGCCACCGGCAACGGGATGATGACGTTAAGGTTGTTCTTCACCGCCTGCTGCGGGTTTGTCCACTTCAGATACGGCCGGGCCATGTCGTAGAGCAGCCCGAGCAGGAGCACGACCGCCGACGCCAGGAGCCCCAGAGACAGGGCCCAGGCCAGCCGGACCAGGCTCATTCGCAGGACGAAGCCCATGATGACGACGACGGGAAGTGCGCTGACCAGGGCCGTGACCGCCGCGAACAGCATCTTAGCTTGGACCTGTTGTTCGGGAAGGACCGGGATGATCTTGGAGATCCAGAGCGTCTTACCCTCCCGGGAGATGGCGCTCGACGATGTCGTGTTGAGGCTGACCAGAAAGACGATGATCGCCGCCAGGACGAGGGCCGTGAAGAAGGCGGCGTTGCTCGAAGCGGTCAATGACGCGAGCAGCTTCTGGATGTCCGGGTCCTTAATCGACGCCGGAGCGAGAAAGAGCACCGGTACGATGAGAGAGGCCAGAAACCCGTTCATCACGTAGACCGGAACCCGCATGAAAAGGCGCCACTCCCGCCAGAAGAGCGCCCGCACCACGCCACCCTGGACCGTGCGGGCCTCCGCCTCAGCGCGGGCCGTCGTCCGCTGCTCGGCCGTCAGGCGCCTCCGAGCGAGCTCCGTGCCTCCGATGAGCCCGGCGTAGAAGAACCGGCCGCCGGCCAGGTTCATCACCCAGAGGGCAGCCCCGGACAGGCCAAGGAATCCGAGGAGAGACCCCAGCCGCGCCAGGACCCCCGGACCGGCGATGACGTTCGTCCCCCAGGCGGCGGGCGGGTAGGCCTGACCGATGAGGTTCACGAGACTCACCTTCCCCGCGAGCACTTCCCTCAGGAAAACCGTGGGGTCGCCCTCCGGGGCCATGGAGATGAAACTCATCTGAAACCACAGCACCACGGCCACGAAGGCCAAGCTGAAGACCACGAGTAGGACATCCCGGTGCCGCCGGTTGATGAAGCGCATCAGCAGGAGCGAGAGGGCCGACGCCAGGGCCAGGGGGACGATGGGCACGGCAAGGAAGACCAAAAACACGGCCAGCCAGAAGACAAGACCGCCTCCCACCAGTTGGGCGTAGGCGATGGCCGTCGGCAGCAGGATGAGTAGGACCTCGAGGTACTCGGTGAGGAGGACGGCCGCGAACTTGGCCTGGACGATGGTGGACGGCCGGAGCGGCAGGGGCACCAGGGTCGGGAGGTCGGTGGAGAAGAAGAACACGGAGACGACGCTGGCGATGCCGGAGACGAAGGTCAGGATGGCCAGCACCACCAGGGCGAAGGTGAAGGCGATCTGCGGCTGCCCCACCTGCAGCCCGGCGGTGACGAACCCCCGGGCCAGGGTGTAGACGAGCAGGGAGAGGGCGACGAGAACCCCGCCGATGGGCATGGCGACGACCGGTATCTCCCACAGGTTCTTCTTCTTCACGAAGTAACGGTAGCGGGCGGCCGAGAGACCGAACGTGTTGTTGACGGTGAGACGGAAGAGAGGCCAGAACACGGCTGGTCACTCCCCCTTCTCGGTCAGGTCGAGGAAGATCTCCTCGAGCGTGGTTTCCCCGACGGCCAGCTTCCGGAGTTCGTCCATCGACCCCTCGGCCACGAGGCGCCCGTGTTTGATGATGCCGATGTGGTCGCAGACGCGCTCGGCCACGTCGAGGATGTGGGTCGAGAAGAAGACGGCCTTGCCCTCGTCGCAGCGCCGGCGCATGAGATCCTTGAAGAGGGCCGACGACTTGGGGTCGAGCCCGGTCATCGGCTCGTCGAGGATGAGAAGGGCCGGGTCGGGCAGGACAGCCGCGATGACGGCCAGCTTCTGCCTCATACCGTGGGAGAAGGTCTGGATGAGGTCGCGCACGGCGTCCCGGAGCTCGAACATCTCCAGGAGTTCGGCGAGGCGCCTGCGGCGGGTGTCGGTCGGGACCTGGAAGACATCGCCGATGAAGTTCAGGTACTCGACGCCGGTGAGCTTCTCGTAGAGCTCGGGGTAGTCCGGCACGTAGCCGATGCGGCGCTTGGCCTCGATGGGCTCCTTGGCGACGTCGATGCCGTCAACCGTGATGGTTCCCTTGTCCGGCCTGAGGAGGCCTACGACCATCTTGATGGTCGTGGTCTTGCCGGCGCCGTTCGGGCCGAGGAAACCGAAGATCTGGCCGGCCGGCACCTCGAGCGTGAGGTCGTCGACCGCCTTGATCTCGCCCTTCTGGTAGCTCTTCGAGACGTTCTGGATTGAAAGCACTGTCGTCCCTCCCCAAGACACCCGGCCCCGGTGTTCGTCCCGCGGCCAGCTTCCCGAAAGATTACCCCTTTTCGGCAGGGGATGCAAGGTCCCCCGGCTGGGCGTCGCCATCCCGCGAGAAGCCCGCGGCAAAGAACCGCGAGGCCGGGCAACCCTGGCACTTCGTGCGGTAGAAGGGGCATTTTCCGCACTCGCTACGGCAAGGCGGGTCGCCCTCGGTCCCGCCCGCGGGAAGCAGGACGGTGTCCGGGGAGGCTCTGGCGAAGAAGGTGACGGTCGCCGTCTCGGCGCCGGCCAGGGAGGGTCTCGCCTCGAGGGCCGTGAGCCACCACCTCTTGTGCCTCGGCAACGCATAGACGCAGACCATCCCGAGGGGGTTGCCGTCGATGGCGAGAGTGTACACCACGTGTGGGCAGTCCTCGACGATGGCCCGCCACTTCTCCGCCTTCTCCGGGGAGTCGAACCGGAAATCGCCAAGGGCGAGGACAAGATCTGTGTCAGCGCAGGACACGGGCTTTCGCACGGTGGGCATGGGGGACTCCTTTCCATTCTCGCGCCTCCGAGATTTCGACGCTCCAACCGCCGGAACCTGGTCTCGGCCTGCCCGGCAGGAAACCCGTCCAGCACGTAGCATCCCTAACCCGGACCAGATGAGGAGGAACCCGCATGCCGAGCCTCTTCTTCAATGAGGAACACGAGATTCTCCGACGCCACATCCGCAAGTTCGTCGAGGCCGAGATAGCCCCGCACGCCGACGAGTGGGAGAAAGCGCGCGATTTCCCGAGTTCGGTCTTCCGGCGCCTGGGCGAGCTGGGGCTCCTCGGGCTCCGGTACCCCGAGGCGTACGGGGGCCAGGGGGGCGACCTCTTCGCCTCCATCGTCCTCACCGAGGAGCTGTCGCGCGGGCAATCCAGCGGCCTCCCCACGGCGGTGGCCGTCCACACCGAGATGGCCATGCCGATCATGCTCCAGTTCGGAACAGAAGAGCACAAACAGCGTTTCCTTGTTCCGGGAATCAACGGCGAGAAGATCTTCGCCCTGGCCATGACGGAGCCCGACGCCGGCTCCGACCTCTCCGCCATCCAGACCAAGGGCGTCCCGGACGGTGGAGCGGACCCGGCGACGCCCGAGGCTGTCGCTCCCGGCACCCACTGGGTCATCAACGGGGCCAAGCTCTACATCACCAACGGCTGCCGCGCCGACGGGGTCGTCACCGCCGTTCGCACCGGCCCCGACAAGTGGGCCGGCGTCACCCTCTTCCTCATCGAGAAGGGCACGCCCGGCTACACGGTGGCCAAGAAGCTCGACAAGGTCGGCCTCTGGTCGTCCGACACCGCCGAACTCGTCTTCGAGGACTGCCGCGTCCCGTCGGCCAACATCCTCGGCCAGGTGAACGCGGGCTTTTTCCATCTCATGTGGGAACTCCAGGGCGAGCGCATCATTAGTTCCGCCGCGGCCGTGGCCGCCGGCGACCGGGCTCTTGAGCTGGCCCTCAAGTTCGTGAACGAGCGTTCGGCCTTCGGCAAGCCCCTCGGTAAGCTCCAGGCTCTCCGCCACCGGCTGGCCGACATGGCCACCGACCTTGAGGCCGCCCGCCAGCTCGTCTACACCACGGCCTGGCGCATCCAGCAGGGGGAGCAGGTCCTGAAGGAAGTCTCGATGTGCAAGCTCTTCGCGGCCCAGATGGCCTTCCGGGTCGCCGACGAGGCCCTCCAGATGCACGGCGGCGCCGGCTACATGGAGGAGTATCTCGTCTCGCGGGTCTGGCGCGACTGCCGTGCCCTGCGCATCGCCGCCGGCACGGACGAGATCATGCGGGAGATAATCGCCAAACAGCTCGGGCTGTAGTCCCGGCAACAATCGGGGCTCCGGGTCGCCCGACCCGGAGCCCCAGAAGCAGGGGGGGACCCCCTGGGGGTCCCCCTCCGCGGGCTCACCCGGAACTAGCCCTTGATCACGATTACGTACGCCCCGCCGCCGGTGGGATGGCCGGCAACCTTCTGCCGGAGGTCGATGCGGTAGACCTCGCCCGGCTTGGCCCCGGGTATCGGCGCCACTTCGAGGCGCAGGCGCCCGCCCTTTCCGGGCGGCACCTTGGGCATCGTCAGGACCATGGCCTTCTGGCTGAGGTCCCCGCCGCTACGGCGGGCCCAGAACTCGCCCTCCGGCCTCACGCTGACGCGGACCTTCGGCCTGGCGACGAGTCCGAGGCGGAAGGGAGACCGGAACTTGGCCTCCTTGGCGATGGCGAGGGACTGCCGGTCCAGCTTGGGCGTCACCCCCTCGGCCGCCCGGGCGATGGCTGGGTCAAGGCCCATGTCCAGGACTTCCCGCGGACCTATCTGCCTCATGGTCACCCGCACCTCTATCGGGGCCGCGAAGCCCATGACGTTCTTGGCCACGAAGTCGAGGGACACGGGCTTTCCGGCGCCACCCGGCCCGGGACCGCCGCCGGGCGGTTCGGAGGGCTGCGGGGGTGGCGGGGGCGGGGGCATCGGCACTATCCACATGTTCTTCCAGATGATGTTGTTGTCGCGGGCCACGTCCCACGGCCAGACGATGGGGTCAAGCGTGGCCGCCGCGAACGGATCGTCGCCCGTGTCGACGATGGCGAAAAGGCAACAGTGCTGGGGCTCGCTCACGCCCGGCGTCCACGGGATGGGGCCGGCAACCACCGTGTTCGGCGGGTTGCCCAGGGTCGTGGCCGGTACGCTGACGCTCGCCGTCCCGATGTCGTGCCAGTCCGTGTGCGGCATGCCGCCGGTGGGGTCCGACCAGTAGACGCGGACGGTGGCGCCGGTGATGGCCAGCGTGTCGGCGTTGTGGACCCGCACCCAGAGCTGGTTCGGCTGGGCGCGCACCGGGTTCTCGTGGAACGTGCCGCCGCTGTTGTTGCACCAGAGGTCGGGGCTCAGGTAGAGGTCGATGCCCGGCGGTTCCACCAGGCGGTCGTCACTGGCGTGGTCCTTGACCCAGGCATCGCCCTTGCCCCAGATGGGCGTGACCCGCCAGTAGGTGATGTTCGTGCCGTAGCTGGCCGGAACCGTGAGTGGCGCGTGGATGTACTCACCCCACGGCCCCCATTTGGATTGGATGAGGGCCGGCTGGTTGGCGGGGCTCAGCGACCAGACACGGCCCGTGTGGGTGATGGTGTTCGACGCATCCCGATAGCAGATGACGTCCCCCACGCGTACGTTCGGTGGGAAAACCTGCGTTCCGTTGGCGTTGAGGATGTTCTGCACGTCGGACCCGTCGTCGATCCAGCACTGCCGGGGGTTGAAGGTGAAGGCCCAGCAGTTGTACCTCCGGGTCGGGAGGAGGGTCTCCGATGTGTGGTTCAGCCGGATGTATTCGACCGGCTGGATGCCTGGGTAGTTGACCAAGGCATTGGCCTGGATGGAGGCGATCTGGGTCGCGGTCAGTTCACCATAATCCACCTCGAGGTGGGAGTGGTTGATGGTCACGTTCGCCGAAGTGAGGAGGACTCTGTGGGTCACGGCCGGCCCACCTCCTTGTCGAGGGCGACACACAGTTCCTCGACCGCCTTCGGCTTCAGGAAGATACCCGGCCGCTGCGACCTGCCGAGCGCGACGACGGCGACCTGGGCCGCGAGTTGCCCGGCGAGCGGGTCCCCCTTGAGCCGGCGGAGGGTCATGACCGCCCCCTGGGCCATCTCCTTGGGTGCCCCAGTCAGCTCGAGGGCGTAAAGATGGGCCCCGATGACCGTCGGGTCCTTGGGTTCCTTGAGATGGACCGTCAGTCTCTCCAGAATCGCCGGGGCCAGGTCGGCCCGGCCCTTGAACTCCTGGAGTGATCTGGCCATCTCAAAGCCACGACGCATGACGTAAGCCGAGCTGGCGGCGGATGCCAAGAGGAGTGTGTGTTGGTCTTCGAGCAGGGCCAGAAGCTTCTCATCTGCCATACGATCCCTCCCTCGACGTGCTGACCCGTCCTTCGACAACAGGGACGGACTTCCTCCCATATAACGGCAGGAGTGGCATAAGGTGGGGGGGGGCTTGGTGGGGGCGGGAGCCTCCGCGAGGCTCGGGCACGTCCGCCCGAGCCCCGCCAGACTCCGTTCCGGCTTAGCCTACTTCGGGGCAGCGCCCGCTTCCACCGTCACCGTGAGCATCTTGTCCCCGATGGCGAGCTTGTCCACCACGTTCATGCCCTCGACGACCATCCCGAAGACGGCATAGTTGTTGTCCAGGGACTTCGCGTCGGACTTCACGATGTAGAACTGGGACGTGGCCGAGTTGCGGTCCTGGCTGCGGGCCATACCCACGGCGCCGCGCACGTTGCTCAGACCCTTGGCTATCTCCAAGGCTAGCCTGTCCTTCGAGCCGCCGGTCCCGGTCCCGGTGGGGTCCCCGGTCTGGACGACCCAGTTCTCCACCCGGTGCCAGACGAGACCGGTGTAAAACCCGGCCGTGGCGAGCTTTGTGAAGTTGGCCACCGTGTTGGGGGCCAGAGTGGGATAGAGTTCCATCACGATAGTGCCCTTGTTGGTCTGGACCGTCGCTTTGTCCTTCACGCTGAGGAGTGCCTCCTTATCTGGTGTCACCACCGGCCACCGGCCAAGGTCGCCGCCTACTTCGGTGCCTCGCCCGCTTCCACCGTAACCTTGATCATCGTGTCGCCGATGGCGAGTTTGTCCACCACATCCAGGCCCTCCACGACCAGGCCGAAGACGGCATAGCTTCCGTCGAGAGACATCGCGTCGCGCTTGATGATGTAGAACTGGGAAGTGGCCGAGTTGCGGTCATCCCCGCGGGCCATCCCCACGGCGCCGCGGACGTTGCTCAGCCCGTCGGCGATCTCCAGAGCGATGTTGTCCTCCGAGCCGCCCCTGCCGGTCCCGGTGGGGTCGCCGGTCTGAACGACCCAGTCCTCGACCCGGTGCCAGACAAGACCGTCGTAGAACCCGGCCTTGGCCAGTTTCTCGAAGTTGGCCACCGTAATGGGGGCGAGGGTCGGGTAGAGTTCCATGACGAAAGTACCCTTGGAGGTCTCCACCGTCGCCCGGTCCTTTACGATAACGGACGGCTCCTTATCTCTTTGCAGCCGCAGGTAACCGTAGGTTACCCCGCCGATGACGATGGCCGCCATGGCGATGATCGCCACGGTCATGGTCAGCTTCCGCCGGGGCCGGTCGCGTGAGGCCCCGCCTGGGCGCGCCCGCTTGCCCCCGCCCTTGGCCGCGGGCGTGGCCTTAGCCTGTCTGGACTTCCGGCTCTTCTTGCTCACGGTCAAACTCCTCCCCTCCCACTCCAGAGAACTCCGCACCAGACTCTACCCCGCTTCCTCTCCGTAGAGCCAGGGCGGCTTGAGGCCGTGCTTCCGTAGGACGATGAACACCTGGCCGCGGTGGTGGACCTCGTTCTCGCGGATGGAATCGACCAGAAAGAGCGCGGGTCCGCGGTACCCGAAGGGGGCGACCACTTCCGCCCAAAGACCGGTCTCACCCAGGCGCCGCAGAACCGCGGCCGTCTCGACGCGCACCTCGGCCGAGCGCCGGGCGAAATCCTCCGCCGGGCGGAACAGGGAACCTCCGACCGGCGGGCTGGAGCCTTCCCGGGCGGGTCCGAAATCCCACGGACCTCCGCCCACGCCGCTGGCGATGCCCCGCTCGGTGTCCAGGACGTGCCCCAGAAGCTCGGCCACGGTCATCATCCCGGCGGCCGGGCTCTCTGGCCACAGGACAGCCGGCACAAGCCTGGCCGTCCGCACGGTCACCTCGCGGACGCGGTCAAGTTCGTGGAGGTAGGCTTCCACAAACCCTCCCGGCAGCGCATCGCCACCGGGCTGACTCGGTGACCCTTGATTCATCGGGCGCGCACCTCCGTCGTCCATCGTCTCGCGGCAAATGCCGCGCCACCCGGAAGAGGAGGTTTCTCCTTCGCCGGCGGGTTCCTTCCTCCGCCTCGAGGTCCGGCCGGCGGAAGGAGGCCGAGGCCCGGCCCGGAAGGGAAACTTAGATAGGCCCGCCTCCGTATCACTTGTACAGGACGGCTCCACCGCAGCGGACCCAGCCGGCAGGGAGGCTCCGCGACCAGTGACGACCGAGGCCCGCGAGGCGCGCCAGCAAGCGCGGCGACTCCTTTCCTCGGTCCAGGTGTGGCGCTCCGAACTCGCGGAAGCACTCGGCCCCGCCCCCGGCGAGCCGGCCCAGCGGCTCCTCGCCGTCCTCGACGAAGCCGCGACCGTCCTCGACGAAGCCGCGACCGCCCTAGACGAGGCCGCGACCACCCTAATCGGGCGGCGCACCCCCGAGGCGACCAAGACCGCCATCCGGGACACGTTCTTCCTCACCGACCGCTCCTCCGACGTCGTCCAGGCTCTTGGGCCCACCCTCGCCCGCCACGTGGCCGCCCGGATGGCCCGGGCCCTCGAGGGCGACACCGAGCCTGTCCGCCTCTGGACGCCCGAACTCCTCGCCGCGACCACATCAAGGGTCAAGGAAATCGTGGAGTTCGCCCTCCGGGCGGTCGAACTAGCCCCTCACCTTACGTCCGAAGAACGCCAGACCCACGCCGCCGCTGTCACCGCCGTCGGCCGGTCGCTCGACACCAGCGCCGCATCGCCCATCCTGACGGCCGACAGCCGTCTTGCCTCGGTCGTCGGCCGCTTCCACAACGAGGTCGTAGCCCGTCAGACGGCAATCGCCTCCACGCTCGAGCCAAGAGCCCAGGACGCCCAGGCACGGTGGCGCTCGGTCGAGGACGAAGCCTGGCGACACGGGGAGAGCCCTCTCTACGGCGGCCGCGGCTGCGGGACGGTGGCCCTGACCGTCATGGGCACGACCCTCCTGGCCCTCATCCTCCACGGACAGACCATGGGCCTCATCCTGGCGGTCGTCGCCGCGGGGGGTGTGATTGTCTGGGCCTACGTGAACTTCGTCTGGGGTCCGAACGTGGCCGAGCGCTACGGCAGGGTGACCGACGAGGCCAAGAGCCTGGTTCAGACGGCCGACGCCTTCCGCAAGAACTTCCTCGTCTACAACGCCAAGGTCGGTGACCTCAAGGGCCGCATCCGGGAAGGCCCGCCCCGCGCGACAGGCTAGCGCGGACGGACTGGGAGGTGTTCTCAGATGGCTGGTCGCCGGCGGGCCAGCGCGGTTCTTCTGGCCCTGGGCCTCCTCCTGCCTCTGCTGGCGGCGGGCGGCGCCCTGGCCGCCGGCCAGGAACCGGGGTTCTCCGACCCGATTTCCTACGACATCGCGGTCCGCATCGAGCCGGCCACCAGCCAGCTCGAGGTCACCTGCGAGATACGCTTCCACCCCGACCCCCGCGTCACGACCCTCGACCTGCTCCTCAACTCAGCGTGCACCATCCTGGCCGTCACCTGGGGAGGTGAGCGGGCATCGTGGGTGTCGGCCGGTTCAGCGTCCTGGCAGAGGATTTACCGGGTGACCCCCTCCGGCTCTTCCCTGCCGCCCGTGATTTCCGTCCGCTACCGCGGCTCGCCGGCGGACTACGACCAGGCCCAGAACCGCTACTGGAGTCGGGTCACGCCCGGCGCCGTCTGGCTGACCTGGACAGGCATCTGGCTTCCTACTCTCCCCGTCTCGGACATCGACTGGCACAGTTCCTTCAAGCTGGCCGTCACGGTCCCGCCGGAGTGGAAGGTCTTCAGCCCCGCCCGCGCCGCCGGGGTGAAACCGGCCGCGGACGGCTGGCAGACCTTCTCCTTCGCGTCGGGGCCCCTTAGCCCGACCGACGTGACCGCGGTGCCCGCCACGGCTTTCTTCGCCGGCCCCTATGAACTGGCCGGGAGCGGAACGGCCGGGGGACTCCCCTACGAGGTGTGGTCGCTCCCCCCGTGGCGGGATGAGGCCCTCAGGACGGCGAAGGAGATGCCTCGCGTCCTCGAGCAACTTCGAACCATCCTCGGGACCCTTCTGCCCTACCCCCTGTACATCGTCCAACTGCCTCCCGACCACGGTGGCGGGGTCGCCTGGGGTCAGGGGCTGGCCGGTGTGGCCGCGATGAGGGGGCGGGACTTCGGGGATCTCCTGCCGGCGCAGCTTTTGGCGCACGAAATCGTCCATAACGTGGCGACCTTCTACGATGAAGGACTAACGACGTTCCTCGCCGACTACTACGTCGCCAGGGAATACCCTGAAGCGCTGCAGCCCGCCCTTACGACCCGTCAGGGCTACGTCCTGGAGGCCATCCGCGAGTACGGGGACTTCTCCTTCAAGGAGGCTCTGGAGCGCCGCTGGGCGGGCAACGACGTCCCCGAGTGGCACGCCTACCTCTACTCCAAGCCCGCCCTCCTCTGGAACACGTTCCGGGGCTATCTCGGCGAGAAGGCGACCCTCCGCTTCCTGCGCGACCTGCAGCGCACGTCCGTGGCGACGCCCGTCGACACGCCCGAGGGCCTCCTCGCCTACTGGCGCGGTCTCGTCTTCGCCGCCGCGGGGCCGCCGGGCACGGCGTTCTTCGATCGGTTCTTCACCACCGACTACCAGCTCGACCTGGGCCTCGAGGACGTGGACGTCCGCCGGCCGTCGCCGCGCCGGGGTGAGCCCGACTGGACCCTGAGCTTCACCATCGTCGATGTCCACGAGCCCATCGAACCTAACGCCAGCGACGTCATCCCCTGGGTGGAGGTGGCCATCGTCACGGAGGGAGGAAGCGAGGCCGCCGAGGGGAGAACGGCCGCCGTCGTGCGGCGCATCCCGCTCACCGGCCACAACACGAAGGTCACGCTCCGGCTCCCGTCGCGCCCCCTCGAGGTCAGCCTGGACCCGAACCGCTGGCTCCTCGACTACGATAGTTCAAACGACAGGGCGGAAGTGTCGTTGCCGATGACCCGCGCCCAACTCCTTCTCGCCTTCTCACCCGTGCTTGGCCTGGTCATCATCTGGGAGGTCACCCGGGCCATCCAGCGTCGCATCCCGAAGGTGATGACCGGACCTCCGGCCGCCGGAAAGGCGCGCTGAGCCCGGCGAGCCTGCCTACTCCTCCAGCCCCTTGCGCCCCTTCTTGAGCCCCTTGGCCCCGCGCAACATGGCTGAGACGGTCTTACGCTTGAGACCTTGGATGGCCGCGGCCTGGTTCACCTTCTTGGGGCAGGCCTCGACACAGTTGAACACGGTGTGGCAGCGCCAGGCGCCCTTCTCCCCGGCCACGAGGCCCAGCCGCTCGTCCTTGGCCGAGTCCCGCGTGTCGTCCACCCAGCGCCAGGTCTTCATCATGGCGTTGGGGCCGAGGTAGTCCTTGTCCGTCCAGGAGGCCGGGCAGGCCGAGAAGCATGAGCCGCACAGGATGCAACCCACGTACTCGTCGATCCTCTTCCTGTCCTCCGGGGACTGGAGCCGCTCCTTCTCCGGCGCCTTCGACCGGGCCACAATCCAGGGGGCGATGGACTCGAAGTTGGCCCAGAAACGGGCCATGTCCACAACGAGGTCCTTGATGACCGGAAGGTGCGGCAGGGGCATGACGTGGATCTCGGTCCGCCCCTCGTCCAGGAGGCGGGCCACCTGGGTCTCGCAGGCCAGGCGGTAGGAGCCGTTGATGAACAGGGCGCAGGCCCCGCAGATGCCTTCCCGGCAGGAGAACCGGAAGGCCAGCGTCCCGTCGACCCTTTCCAGGACCCAAAAGAGCGTGTCGAGCACGGTCATCCCGTCGGTCCAGGGGATGTCGTAGACCTCGATGCGGGCTTCCTTGTCGAGGTCCGGGTCGAAGCGGTAGACCTTGAGAGTCACCGTGTCCGGTCGCTTCGGGGCGATCTTGCCGCCATCAGTCGTCATCCAGCCCACCTCCCCTCTAGTAGGTCCTGGCCTGGGGCTGCCACTTGGTGATGGTCACCGGGCGGTACTCCAGGCGAGGGCCGTCCTTGGTCAGGTGCGCCACCGTGTGCCTGAGGAAGCTTGCGTCATCGCGGTCCTTGTAGTCTCTCCGGAAGTGCGAGCCCCGGCTTTCCTTGCGGGCCAGGGCCCCGGCGGCGATGGTTTCGGCCACGAGGATCTGGCCTTCGAGTTCCAGGTTCCGGGCCCAGTCGAGGTTGTACTTGCGGCCGCGGTTCCTGATGCCGATCTTCGGGTAGCGGGCGCGCAACTCCCGCACCTTGTCCAGACCAACAGCCATGGCCTTCTCCTCGCGGAAGATGCCCACATTGGCGAACATACTCTCCCGGAGTTCGTCGCGCAGGCCGGCCGGGTCCTCGGGACCGGCCGCCTCGAGCACCCAGGTCACGCGCCTTTCCGTCTCGGTCATGGTCTTGGCCAGAGCCTTCTCGGCGCCCTTGTCCGCCGCCTCGCCGCCCTGGCCCTTCACATACCCGCCGGCGTGCCTACCGGCCAGGCGCCCAAAGACGATGGTCTCCAGGAGCGAGTTGCCGCCCAGCCGATTGGCCCCGTGGACGCTGACGCAGGCGCACTCGCCGGCCGCGTAGAACCCGGCGACCTCGCTGGCCCCGTCGGCGTTGGTGTCGATACCGCCCATGAAATAGTGCTGCCCGGGCTGGATGGGAATGGGGTCGGTGATGGGGTCGGCGCCCGTGAAGTTGATGGCGATGTCCCGGATGGCCGGCAGCCGCTCCAGGATCTTGGCCGCCCCGAGGTGGGTGAGGTCGAGGTGCACGTACCCGCCCGGAAAGCCCCGGCCCTCGTTGATCTCGGTCTGGATGGCCCGGGCCGTGATATCGCGCGGGGCAAGCTCCATGGCCTTGGGCGCGTACTTCTCCATGAACCGCTCCCCGAGCCGGTTCCGGAGGTAGCCCCCCTCGCCCCGGGCCCCCTCGGTCATCAGGACGTTGTTGCCGAAGAGCGAGGTCGGGTGGAACTGGATGAACTCCATGTCCTTGAGGGGCACGCCGGCCATATAGGCGATGGCGATGCCGCTCCCGGTGTTGGTGATGTTGTTGGTGGAGTGGCCGTAGATGCGGCCGCCACCGCCCGTCCCGAAGATGACGGCCCTGGCCCCGATGGCCTCGAGCCGTCCGGTGCGCAGGTCGAGGGCGACCACCCCATGGCAGCGGCCGTCGGCCACGGACAGGCTGACGACCTGCCACTCCTCATAGACCTTAATGCCTCGCCGCAACGTCTGCTCGTACATCGTGTGGAGGAGGGCGTGCCCGGTCTTGTCCGCGGCGTAGCAGGTGCGGGGATACCCGGCGCCGCCGAAGGGACGCTGGGCGATGCGGCCGTCGTCAAGACGGCTGAAGGGGCAGCCCCAGTGCTCCATCTCGAAGATACGCGTTGGGGCCTCGCTCGTCAGAAGTTCGACGGCGTCCTGGTCGGCCAGGTAATCGGACCCCTTGATGGTGTCGAAGGCGTGTTTCTCCGGCGTGTCGTCCTGCGATGCCGGGTGGTTGGCCAGGGCGGCGTTGATGCCGCCCTGCGCGGCCACCGAGTGGGACCGCACCGGGTGGACGCGGGAGAGAACCGCGACCTCCGAACCCAGATCGTGGGCCTCGATGGCCGCCCGCAGACCCGCGAGCCCGCCGCCCACCACCAGAACCTCGTGGAAGGTCATCGGTATCCCTCCCTAGCCCGTGATGAACGGCACGAGCGCGTAGACGCCGTAGCCGAAGGCGACAAGCCCGACCACCACCACGGCCGCGGTGATGGCCCGTTCCGCCCTCAGGCCGGAGACGTAGTCGAAGAGCACGCTCCGGACGCCGTAGAGGCCATGGTAGAGGGCGAAGCCGAGCAGGCTGAAGTCCAGGACCATGTAGGCGAGGCTCTTCAGGCGGATGGTCACGCCGGCCATGGTCAGGGCGGCGTGTTCACCAGCGAAGTGCAGGATCCAGAGGTGAAGGCCCAGGGCCAGGATGAGGCCCACGGCGGTCACCCGCTGCAGGAGCCAACCCCAGACGCCTTTGGCTCCGTTCATAGCGTCATCCCCTCCCTAGCCAGGAAAGATGAGCGGCCAAAACACCTTCAGGACGAAACCAAAGCCGGCCGCCGCCAGGACGAACGCCCCCCAGAACAAGGCTTTCTGCCGCTTGATACCGATACCCAGGTCGAAGAGGATGACCCGGAGGCCGTTGAGACCGTGGTAGATGACCGCGGTCACGAGAAGCATCTCGCCCACGGCGAAGAAGGGCCGCTTGAGCCAGGCCATCACGGCGTCGAAGTTCCCGCCCCCGCCGAGCACGGTCGAGATGACCACGATGTGCAGGAGCAGGTAGAAGATGATGGCGAGCCCGGTGACGCGGTGGAGCAACCAGGCGTAGAAGCCGGTCCTGATCTTGGTCGGGAAGAGGTCAAGGTCCGCGTAGCGTACCGCACGCGAAGCCACGGGCCGGTACAAGGCTGTCACCTCCCTCAGAGAAGCGCGCCCTAGCCTATCTCCGCGTTGGCTTTCTCGACCAGTTCGATGCAGCGCTTGGCCACGGCCGCCGGGTCGACCTTCACGCGGGCCAGACCTTCCTTCATGGCCTGCTCGGCCACGGCCGCGGCCACGGCTGGGGCCACCCGGCGATCGAAGGGTTTGGGGATGACGTAGTCCGCAGTGAGGTCCTTCGGGTCGATGAGGTCGGCGATGGCCTTGGCGGCCACGATCTTCATGCCCTCGGAGATGTCCCGAGCCCGAGTGTCCAAGGCCCCGCGGAAGACGCCCGGAAAGGCCAGGACGTTGTTGACCTGGTTGGCGAAGTCGGACCGTCCCGTCCCGACGACCCTCGCCCCGGCCGCCTTGGCCTCGTCGGGAAGAATCTCCGGCACCGGGTTGGCCATGGCGATGACGATGGGGTCCTTGCCCATGGAGCGAACCATGTCGCCAGTCACGGCCCCGGCCGCGGAGACACCGACGAAGATGTCGGCGCCCCTGAAAGCGTCGATGAGGGTCTTCACCCGAGCCCGGTTGGTGGTCTTGGCGACCTCGTCCTTGGCCCAGTTCATGTTCTCGGTACGACCCTCGTAGATGGCGCCCTTGGTGTCGCAGAGGATGATCTCGCCGATGCCCATGCTCAGGAAGAGCTTGGTCACCGCAATGCCGGCGGCGCCGGCGCCGTTCATGACGAGCTTCACGTTCCGGAGTTCCTTCCCGACGAACTTCAGGGCGTTGATGATGGCCGCCGCGCTCACGATGGCCGTGCCGTGCTGGTCATCGTGGAAGATGGGGATGTTCGTCTCCTTCTTCAAACGGCTCTCCACTTCGAAGCAGCGCGGGGCGGAGATGTCTTCGAGGTTGATCCCACCGAAGGTCGGCGACACGAGTTTGACGGCGTTCACGATATCGTCGACCTTCTTGGACCCGATACAGAGTGGGAAGGCGTCCACGCCGGCGAAGCACTTGAAGAGGACGCACTTGCCCTCCATGACCGGCAGGCCCGCCTCGGGACCGATGTCGCCGAGCCCCAGGACCGCCGTGCCGTCGGTGACGACGGCGACGAAGTTGCCCTTGTTGGTGTAGTCATAGGCCAACTCGACGTCTCGGCTGATCTCCAGGCACGGCGCCGCGACGCCCGGCGTGTAGGCCAGGCTGAGGTCGGCCTTGTCCCGCAGGGGAACCTTGCTGACCACCTTGAGCTTGCCCTGATTGTCTTTGTGCAGCTTCAGGGCGTCTTCCCTCTGACCCATCCGAAAGCACTCCCTTCACCTCTTAGGGCCGTGCAACGGCAAGAAGACAAAAGGGCGAACCACCGGGAGCCGGGTCGCGCTCTACCTTGCGACCCGGTACTTGGCCTGGCCGGCCTCGTAGAGGTCGTTGCCCTGGGCGTCGATACAGACGACGGCCGGGAAGTCCTCGACCTCAAGACGCCGGATGGCTTCGGGTCCCAGATCCTCGTAGGCAACCATCTCCGCCTTCTTGACCGTCTTAGCGGCCAGGGCGCCCGCTCCGCCGATGGCGGCCAGGTAGACCGCCCCGTGCTTTCTCATCGCCTCGACCACCGCCGGGACGCGCGAGCCCTTGCCTATCATGCCGCGCAATCCCCCGGCGATGAGGGTCGGGGTATAGGGGTCCATGCGCCCGCTCGTGGTCGGCCCGCACGAACCCAGAGCCTGACCCGGCTTGGCGGGGCAGGGCCCCACATAGTAGATGATCTGCCCTTCCAGGTCGAAGGGCAGCTTCTGGCCGGCCTCCAAAGCCTCGACGAGCCGCTTGTGAGCCGCATCGCGGGCGGTGTAGACAACGCCGGAGACGAGGACCCTGTCGCCGGCCCTAAGCTTCTTCACGTCGCTCGCCTCAAGAGGCGCCTTGATCCTAATCGGTTCGGGCACGGTCTCCCCTCCTCTAGAGCACCCGCTCGGCGTGCCGAGCGGCGTGGCACTGGATGTTCACCGCCACCGGCAGGGCGCCGATGTGGGTCGGAGCGGTCTCGATGTGGACGGCCAGAGCCGTGACGCGGCCGCCCAGACCCTGGGGGCCGATACCGAGGTCGTTGATCTCGGCGAGAATCTCGCGCTCCAGTTTGGCCACCTCGGCCTGGGGATGCGGCTCACCCGTCCGCCGCAGGAGCGCCCGCTTGGAGAGCAGGGCGGCCCGGTCCATCATGCCCCCGACCCCCACTCCGACGATGATGGGGGGGCAGGGATTGGAGCCGGCCTTGTCGACCGTCTCGACCACGAACTTCCTGACCCCCTCCGGTCCGGCCGCCGGCGTGAGCATCTTGAGGCCGCTCATGTTCTCGCTGCCGGTCCCTTTGGGCACGACCACGACCCGGAGCTTGTCGCCCGGAACGATGTCCGTGTAAACGATAGGGGGGGTGTTGTCTCCGGTGTTCTTCCGGCTGAAGAGAGGGTCGGAGACCACCGACTTCCGGAGATAGCCCTTGTCGTACCCCCGGCGGACGCCCTCGGCCACCGCCTCGGCGAGGTCGCCCCCCACCAGGTGAAGGTCTTGCCCGACCTCCAGGAAGATGATGGTCACTCCCGTGTCCTGGCAGATGGGCACCCGTTCCTTGGCGGCCAGCTTGGCGTTCTGGACGCAGATGTTGATGATTTCCCGGCCCACTTCGGATTCCTCGGCTCGCGCCGCCTTTTCCAGGGCCTCAAGAACGTCCGGCGGCAGATCGTAGCAGGCGGCGACGCAGAGTTCCTCCACCGCCTCGGTGACCTTCGCCACATCGAGTTCCCGCATGGCGTGCTCCCTCCGGGTTGGGTCAGGCTTCAGGACACACCCCCGCGGCAACGGCCTCCACGGCTCTTCTCACGAGCGCGTCGTGGCCGTCGTAGTCGGCCCGGCGGACGGCCTCGCCCGGGGTGACCCACTCGGCCGCCGCTATCTCCGCGCTCTGGGGGCGCAAACGCCCCCCCTCGTGGCGGACGAGGTAAAAGGCGACTGTCTTGTGGACCCGCCCCTTTCGCGGGTGATGGTAGATGTACCGGGTCTCGCCGAGTTCGCCGGCGACCGTGCCCTTGATGCCCGTCTCCTCCTCGATCTCGCGGACCGCCGCCTGCGCGGGCGTCTCGCCCGCCTCCACGCCCCCCTTGGGGAACGTCCAGCGGCCGTAGCCGTCCAGGATCATGAGGAATTGGAGTTCCGGGTTCTGCTTAAAGACGATGCCTCCGGCCGAGACCTCGCTCGCCATGGGCTGGGTGTCCTCCCCTCGGCAGACGGTCGCCTGCCGGTCAGCCGTTCCTGTGATAGGACTGGTATTTCTCGAGGACGCTTTTCAGAGCGCTCACCAGGGCCTTCTGGGCGCTGCCTGGGCGCGCCGGGAAACCCTTTGCGGTTCGTCGCACCAGTCCGTTTCCCTCCCGACCAGTCCAGAGCTACTGCCCCTGCTGGTGGCGATTCTGGGACGGAACACCCAGGATGGCCCCTATCCGCCGCAGCCCTCCCGTTTGGCGGAGAGACCTTATGCGCTCCAGGAGTTCCTCTTCGGAGATGGCGAGTCTTCCGGCGACCTCGCGGTAGGGTTCGGCCACGAGGGGCAGTCCGCTCTGAAGCTCCTGGGCGAGCCGCCACAGCAGAGAACCGGGGGAGGGGCCGACCGGACCCGGGACACCGGCCAGGCAGCGGACGTGGCCACGCTGCACGAGCCGGCTCGCGGCCGCGATGACGTCCCGCTCGGAGACGGGTTTCACCTTGTGGCGGGCAACCACGGCGCGTCGCTTCGCGCCGGGGCCGATGACCTCGAAGTACACCGTCCGGGGCCGGCAGAAACCGCGGTTCGCCCGGCAGGCCAGCTCGAGGAAGGGTCGGGGACAGACCGGGAACTCGTCCTGGAGCAGGCGCAGGACAATGATTTCCACTTCGCGCACGACCCAGCCCCCTCTGCCGCGGTAGTCTACCCAGAGGGCGGCAGGGCGAAAACCCGAGGGCGGCCGGCCCGGCAGGGAGAAAGCCTGGGAGGCGAAATACCTTGGCTTCTTGGGACGGGAGAGACCATATCTGGACAGAAGAGCGAAGGGCTATCTCCTTATCGCTCTGGCCGCGTTGCTCTGGGGGGTGGCCGGAGTCCTGGTGAAATTCATCTTCACCTCGCGGGACATCGATCCGATCACCCTGGTCCAGTTCAGGATGACCCTCACCTGCCTCATCGTCGGACTGGGCCTGGCCGTGACCCGACCCGGCCTGCTGCGGGTCAAGGTCGCCGACCTTCCCTTCCTGGCCGCCTACGGTGTTTTCGGCCTCGTCGGCACCCAGACGGCTTACTACTTCGCCATCCGGGAATCGACCATCGCCGTGGCCATCTTTCTGGAGTTTCTGGCCCCGATCCTGACCGCCGTCTACGAGATCCGGGTCTACAAGCGTCGCCCGGGAAAGGCGACCTTCGCCGTCCTGGCGGCGGCCTTGGTGGGGTCTTTCCTTCTCGTGCGGGGGCCGGGCGGCGGGTTGGCGACGACCCCCGCGGGTCTTGTCTTCGGGCTCGCCTCAGCCTTCGCCTTGGCCTTCTGCTCCCTGGCCGGCCGCGTCGGGCTCACCAAATACGGCCCCTGGACCCTTCTCTTCTGGGGGACGGCCGCCGGCAGCCTGCTCTGGGCCGTCGTGCAGCCGCCCTGGGTCGTCCTCGCCCGTCACTGGACCGGGGCCGACTGGGGCTTCTTCCTCTACCTCGCCGTCTTCTCCAGCGCCATCCCGTTCGGCCTTTTCCTCACCGGCTTGCGCCAGGTCGGCGCCACCTCGGCCGTCTTGACGGCGACCCTCGAGCCCGTGTGGGCCACCTTCCTGGCCGCCCTGTTCCTGCGGGAGACCCTGGCGCCCTTGCAGGTCGCGGGGTGCATCTTCATCCTCGGGGCCATCGTCGCGCTCCAGATCGTGCCCGGCGCGGCCCTCCAGGAGCGAAGACCCTCCGGCGGGGATACGGAGACCCGCTAGCTCCTCATCAGAAACCTCGCGTCCACGGCCCGGCAGCCCTTCCCCGCCGCGAAGACCTTCACCGGGTTCAGGTCGAGTTCGACGACCTCCGGATGGTCGGCCACGAGCCACGACAGACGGACCAGGGCGTCGACCAGGGCGTCCACGTCGGAGGGTTCCTGCCCGCGCGCGCCCCGGAGGATGGCGTAGCCCTTGATCTTCTCGATCAGGCGCCTGGCCTTGGCCGGCGCGAGCGGCGCCAGGCCGATGGCCACGTCGTGCAGGACCTCGGTGAAGATGCCGCCCAGGCCGAAGAGGACGATCGGGCCAAAGTGCGGGTCTTGCTTGGCCCCGAGGATGACCTCGTGTCCGCCGGGCAGGAACTCCTGGACCAGGAGGCCCGTATCGGCCGCCGCCCCCTCCCCGCCGGCCGCCGCCGGTCCTCCGCCGACCGCCGCGATCCGAACCAGGATGTCCCGGCCGGCCGCGATGACCTCGCCCGGACCCGCAAGGTTCAGACGCACGGCGCCCAGTTCCGACTTGTGGAGAACGTTCGGCCCGACCGCCTTGACGACCACCGGGTAGCCGAGGCGGTCCGCTTCCTTGGCCGCGGCCTCGGGCGAGCCGGCGACCGCCCACCGGGCGACCGGGACGCCGTAGGCGGCCAGGAGGTCGAAAGCCTCGGGGCCAAGCGCCCGCACGGCCCCTTCACCCGAGCGCGTCCGGCCGATGGCCCAGCCGCTCGGAGAGGTCGCCCCGGCGCCGGCCGCCGCGCCCGTCTTTCCGGCCGCCGGTTTCGGCGCCTCCGGCAGACCCGCCGGACGACTCGCCGGTTCGGCCACCCGTCCCCGGATGTCCGCGTAGTACCCGGACAGGCGCGTCAGGGCCCGCACGGCCCGGTCGGCGGAGGGGTACACGGCGACCTTGCGGGAGGCCTCGGCCTTCTGGGCCAGCGGGAACGACCGCCGGCCGTGGATCCACCAGGCGATAGGTTTGGCCCGACGCAGGGCCGAGGCCACCAGGAAATCGCTCAGGTCAACCGTGCCGTCACCGAAGGTCCCTCCGACGCACACGACGCCGTCGACGTTCGGGTCCTCGGCCACGGTGTCAAAGCACTGGATGAAGACAGGCAGGTAGTCCTTACCGATGGCCGCCGGCCAGACGTCCAGCGGGTTCCCGACGTCCATCCACGACGGGTAGATGTCCTGGAGGGCCTTCAGCGTTTCGGGCGTGAGGGTCGCCAGTTCGAGCCCGTACCTCTCGCAGGCGTCGGCGGCCATGATGCCCCCGCCGCCGGTCACGGTCACGATGGCCACCCGCCGCCCCCGCATCGGCGAGAGGAAGAGGAAGGCCTTGACCGCGTCGTCGAGGTCCTCCACGTCTTCCAGGCTGATGATGCCGGCGTCCTCGAACGCCGCCTCGTACACCGCTTGGGCGCCGGCCAGAGAACCGCTGTGGGAGCCGGCGGTCTTCGCCCCCGCCGCGCTCCGGGCGGTCTTGTAGACGAGGAGAGGCTTCTCCTGGACCGCCCGGCGGGCCACGTCGAGGAAAAGCCGGCCTTCGCCCGGCCGGAGCCCCTCCATGTGCATGGCCACCACGCTGATACGCGGATCCTCCCCGAAGTAGCGGAGGGCGTCCGGGAAACCGATGTCGACCTGGTTCCCCACGTCGATACCCTTGCCGAGACCGCTCGTCGGCCCGAGGTCGGTGGCCAGGAAGAGCCCGGTCTGGCAGATGATGGCCGAGCCGAGCGGGGGCTGTCTCTTCTCAATAGGCATGAAGGAAGACATGAACCCGTCGAAGGCGTTGACCGTGCCGAGCGTGTTCGGCCCGACGACACGAGCCCCGTGTTCCCGCACGATACGCATGAACTCGTCCTGGATGGAGGCGCCGCGGGCGTCGGCCTCGGCCAGGCCCTGCGGGACCAAGGTGAAGAGCCGGATGCCGCGCTCGCAGCAATCGGCGATGACCTGGGGTAGTATCTCGCGCGGCACGGTGATGACGGCCAGGTCGGGAACCTCGGGAAGCTCCAGGGCCCGGGCGTAGCACTTCACGCCGAGGATTTCCGTGGCCTTCGGGTTGACGGCGTAGATGCGGCCCTTGTAGCCATAGGCGAGCATGTTCTCGAGGATGTTGAAGGCGCCCGGTCCGGTCAGGCGCGAGACACCGACGATAACCACCGAGTCTGGGTTGAAGAATTTCTCCATGGCCTTGCCGTCGTAGTCCAATTGATTGACTCACCGCCCCGCGAAGATTACCACCAGCCCCGGATGGCCCAGGTCCCAAGCCTGTTCTAGCGAGCGGACGATTCTTCCTGCCGTTTGGTAGGTGTCCCGCCCCGGCTCAAGGCGACCCGCCTTCCGCGTTCCGGTAGATGAGGACTGAGGGCAGGCCGGGGATGACACCGTGAGAGGCGGCCCAGCCCGCCGCGACCTCAAGGACGTAGCGGGCGGAAGGAGTGTCGAAAGCGCCGTCACCCGGGCGGCGCGTCTGGACGCCGGTGACCTCGCCGCCGCCGGAGATAGTGATGATGTCGAGAGGGAACCGCATGCCGGCCATGGTGAACCGACGGGGGCCGGTGTCCCGGTAGGCGAAGAGCATGCCGGAATCGGGCCGGAGGCCTTCCCGGCCGGCCAGACCGGCCTGGCGCTCGGCCGCGCTGACGGCGACCTCCACGGCGACCTCGCCCCCGGGGAAGCGGACGGCGGTGATGCGCCTCGCCTCGGCCTCGAAGAGGTAGACGCGAAAAGAGACTCCGGCCGTCACGATGGCGAGAACGGCCACGACGAGGCCGGCCACGAGGAAGAGCCGCGGGCGGCTCGCCCGGGTCCTCACGCCCTCTCCATGGCCAGCAGGGCCGCGCCCAGCGCGCCGGCGTAGGGCGCGAGTTCGGGGACGACGAGTTCGACGGCCAGTTCGGTCTCGATCGCCCGCACCAACCCGATGTTCCTGGCCGCGCCGCCGGTCATCACGATGGGCGGACCGAGTTCCACTCGCCGGGCCAGGCCGGCGATGCGGCGGGCCATCGCTCTATGGATGCCGGCGATGATGTCTTCCTTGGTTCGCCGCGAGGCCCGCAGCGAGATGACCTCGGATTCGGCGAACACCGTGCAGGTGTTGCTGACCTCAGCCGGCGCCCTGGCCTGGAGCGACAGCGGCCCGAACTCGTCCAAGGGTACCTCCAGCGCCCTGGCCATGACCTCCAGAAAGCGGCCCGTGCCGGCGGCGCACTTGTCGTTCATCACAAAGTCCAGGACCCTGCCCCGCGGGCCGACGGCGATGACCTTGAAGTCCTGTCCACCGACGTCGATGACGGTCCGGACCCCCGGGACCAGTTCGACGGAACCGCGGGCGTGGCAGGTTATCTCGGTCACGGCCGCGCCGGCGCCCGGGAAAGCGTGACGCCCGTAGCCCGTGGCGATGACCCCAGCCAGGGGAGGCAGTTCGATCGAACCCGCCGGGGCGGCGGCCTCCCGGGCCTCCAAGAGAACCGCCCCGCCGGCGGCCTCGATGTCGTACCCGACCGGCCTCAGGGCCTTCCCGACGATGACGGGGCCGGGCGCTCCCGCCGCGCCGGCCGCGCCGGCCACGCCCGCCACGTCGATGACGACGGCCTTGGCGGTGGCCGAACCGATGTCCACTCCAGCGTAGAGAACCATGAGCCCATTATGCTGCTCGTCCGGCAGGCGCGCAAGCGCGATGGCGTCAACCGGCCCGTCCTCCCCGCCACAGGCGGACGATGGCCACCAGCAGAAGAACCAGCCCCGCGTACCCGACCAGCGGGTAGAGCGTGGCGACCATGTTCGAGAAGCCGGCCCGCGCCGCGAGAAGGGCGCCCAGCCCGCCGGCGAGGACCCAGCGCCGGAAGAGGGGCCCCTCACCCCCGGGTCGCGACGAGCCGCCTCCGCCCGCCAGCCGGCAGGCGAAGCCGTAGAGTAGCCCCACGGCCGTAGTGTAGATCTCGCCCCAGAGCACGAGGCCGTAAGCGAACCTGGCCGCCGCGGCGTACCTCCCGGCCGCCAGTCCCGCGACATAGAGCATGGGGACTTCGAACTGCCCGGCCCCCGGCAAGGCCCCTAGCAGGGAGAGGTTGACGCCCATGGCCGCCAGGCCCAGGAGAACCCCGCCCAGGACGCCACCCAGCACGACCGCCCGGGGCGAACCGGCCCTGACCGCCAGCGGTGTGAGGACGGCCGGAGCGAGAACGAGATTGTAGGACGCATAGAGGACGGCGGCCAGCCCCCAGTTGGGGGCCGCCGCCGCCGCGGGACGCCACCCGCCCAGGCCGGCGCCGGGCACCAGCGGCCCCCCGTGGGCCGCGAGAGTGGCGACGGTGACCGCGGCCACCCCCAGGAGGAGGAACGGGACCACGACCTCGCTGGCCACGACGACCCCCCGGAGACCCACGAGCACCGTGGCCACCGCCGCCGCGGCCATCGCCACGTCCCCCGTGAGGCGGGGCAGCCCGAGCTGCTCCTGAAAGAACGCCCCCGAGCCGGCGACCATGACCGCCGTGGTACCGAAGAGGAAGGCGGTGATGAGGACGTCGTAGACCTTCGCGAACCAGCCCCCTCCCAGCCAGGCCAGGAGATCGCCGTGCGTCCTCGCCTTGGCCCATCGGCTCTCGAGCATGATGGCCGTGCCGCCAAGGCACAGGAGGCCCGTGGCCACCCCGAGACCGGCCAGGCCCCATGGGCCGAAATGGGTGAAGAACCGCAAGACCTCCTGGCCCGAGGCGAAACCGGCGCCCACGACCGTGCTCACGTAGGTGGCGGCGATGGCCACCCCGCCGAGCGCCGGCCTGGCGCCGAGCCCTCTCCTCGTCACACTCCTATGGTTATGCGCCGCCGAAGATGGCGAAACTAGCCTCGGGGTGATATGAACTCATGCCATGGATACTCCTGACCGTAGTGCTGTGGGTCGTCGGCCTTCTCGCCGTCCCACAGGAAAGCTTCAGACGCCTCATGCCGTTCGGTATCATCGCCGGCTTCGGCCTGGCCCTGCTCGTCAACATCCTGTGTTCATCGGTCCTCGGACTCTGGCGGTTCACCAGCCTCAGTTGGCCCATCCTCGGGGTGCCCTTCTGGATCTTCCTGGCCTGGGTCCCCTCCGTCATCATTTTCGTCCACTTCCTGCCGGGAGACTCGCTCGCCCGTCTGGGGTGGCTTCTCGCCTTCCCGGCCATCTACACCGCCGTGGAGTTCCTCTACCTCCGGGCCGGACTGAGAATCTTCTCCTCTCACTGGAACCTGGTGGCGGCCTTCCTGCTCTCCCTGGGGCTCCACATCTTCATCCTGGCCTACTACCTCATCTCGGTCCGGTCGCCCGAAGCGACGGTCTCCGCCGGGGGGAGTCAACGCCCGCGCCCCTAATGGGTGGCGAAACTGTCTCCCGACCCAGAACCTGGCAGGAACTTCCCTCCCAGGCGTAGAAATCACTGGAAGAGGACGCCCGCCGACGCGGTAGCCTGGGCGCAGCTCTCCGGGAGGACAATCCTGTGATTGTTGATGCCCATTGTCACCTTAGCGCCGACCTCGGTCCGGCCGGTCTCCTCCGCATTTTGGACCGCTCGGGCGTCGACCGGGCCGTCATCCTGCCCGAAGCCGCGGAGCCACCGGTCAGCCACCTCGGGCTGCCCCCCAGGGGCGGCACCGGGTGCCCCGATGGCACCCTCCCCCGCGTGTCGGTCAAGCTCTTGCTTTCGACCTTCGGCCCGCTGGCCCGCTTCCAGTACGCCAGCCTGGTCCAAGGCGGCATGGTCCGCTGCGGTGACGGGTGGCGGCGCATCCAGCGCCGCCCAGACAACGGCCCGGTCGCCGAGGTCGTGGCCGGTGACCCTGACCGCTTCATCGGCCTGGCCTTCGTAAACCCTCGCGACCCGGGCCATCTCGATGTGCTGGACCGTTGTTTCGCGCAGGGCTTCCGCGGCATCAAGGTCCACGCCTGGCTGCACGACGTGGACTTGCGGCGCGACCTCCACAAGGCGGCGGAACGTTGCGGCGACGCGGGGTTTCCGGTGATGATCCATCTGGGAGGCACCTACCGGACCGGGCTCTCCATCCTCGACCTCGCCGACCAGCTCCCGACCACCGCCTTCATCGTGACGCACGCCGGCCTCCCGTACTACTCCGCCCTCTGGCAGGCGACCCGGACCCACCCCAACCTCTACTTCGACCTCTCCGGCCCCTTCATGTCCGCCGAACTGGTGCGATTGACGGCCAGGCACGTCCCGCCCGGGCGCCTCCTCTTCGCCTCAGGTGGGCCCTCCTACCTACGGCGTGCCGACGGCGAACTCGACTACTCGGAACAGATGGGTTGGGTCGACTCCCTCGGCCTCGGCCGGGAGCCGCGTCGCGCGGTCTTCGGGGACAACCTGCTGAGACTGGTCGGCCTGGGCCGGGCTAGGGAACGCCCGGCCGCCGCTTCTGAAAGCCGCGGTGGTCGATGAGGTAGTTGTCCCGGTAGATGAGCTGCGAGATCGGGACCACCGTGTAGCCCTGAGCCTTCAGGGCCTCCAGGATGCGGGGCAAAGCTTCCGGCGTGTTGGTGGCGTTGTTGTGGAAAAGGACGATGGCCCCCGGGTGGATGGCCCCGATGACCCTCTCGTAGATGGCGTCAGCCGATAGGTCCTTCCAGTCCAGCGAGTCTACGCTCCATTGGATGGTGTAGTACCCCAGCTCCTGCGCGACCTCGATGACTTTGTTGCTGTACTCCCCGAACGGCGGTCGGAAGAGGATGACCGTCTGCCCGGTCGCCGCCTTGATCTGCTCGTGGACCGGGGCCAACTCCTCGCGGATGGCCGGCTTGTCGAGCGAGTTCAGGTGGGGATGGGTCGCGGTGTGGTTCCCTATCTCGTGCCCGCGGGCGACGATGTCCTTGAGAACGTCGGCATGGTCGTCGATCCAGAAGCCGACGAGAAAGAACGTCGTCTTGACCCCGTAGCGGTCCAGGGTGTCCAGGATGAGCGGTGTGCGCTCGGCGCCCCAGGCGGCGTCGAAGGAGATGGCCACCTTCTTCTCGGTCGTGTCGACCCCATAGATGGGCAGGAGACGCGGCGAGCCTGATGCGGCCACGACGAAGCGGGCCGGGCTCCCGCCCCAACCGGCCAGGAGCGGATAGGCGACGGTGACGGCCGTGGCGACCAGGAGCGGGACGAGCCACCTCAGGTTGTAGAAGCGCCAGAGCGGCTCGCGCGTCCCTCGCCGCGTTCCGGACGGAACCACCCGTGCGCCGGCCACAAGACATCACCACCGCCACAAACCCTATGCCCCGGGCCGCCCCCCCATGTTTGCCTCCGGCGGGCCATCATCGGCGGGACGGGGAGGTAAACGGGGCTGGGGCCTGAAGGAGTACGGGAAACGGGCGCAACAAGAGGCGCCAAGATTGGGGGAGGGCCGTTCGTGCCACTGGTCGTGGATTTCCACGTCCACCCCGTCGTCCCGGGGGCGGCCAAGCCTTGGCTCGTCGAGTGGATGGTGCGGAACTTCGGGCCGGAGGCGACCGAGCAGCTCGCCTCCTTCGCCAATCCCGACAACCTCGCGGTCTTCCTCCGCGAAGCGGGCGTGGACTACACCGTCATCCTGGGCGAGGACAGCCCGGCCACGACCGGGACCATCCCCAACGAGAAGGTAGCGGAGATCTGCGCCGGGCGCCCGACCTTCATCCCCTTCGCCAGCCTGAACCCGCACCTGGTGAGCCACCCGGCCCGCGAACTCAGGCGCCTGGTGCGCGAGTACGCCTTCCGCGGGCTCAAGCTCTACCCCACCTACCAGTTCTTCTACCCCAACGCCCAGGAGCTCTACCCCATCTACGCCGTGGCCGAGGAACTCGGTCTGCCGGTGATGTTCCACACCGGGTCGTCGGTCTTCCCCGGCTCGCGCCTGAAGTACGGGGACCCGCTCTTCCTCGACGACCTGGCCGTGGACTTCCCGGACCTGCGCCTGGTCATGGCCCATAGCGGCCGGGGGTTCTGGTACGACCGGGCCTTCTTCCTCGCCCGCCTGCACGCCAATGTCTACATGGAGATCTCCGGGCTACCGCCGCACCGGCTCCTGCAGTACTTCCCGGAACTCGACCGCCTGGCCGACAAGGTCATCTGGGGCTCGGACTGGCCGGGCGTACCCAACGTCTACGCCAGCCTCCAGGGCATCCGCGACCTCCCCCTCCCGGAGGAGACCAAGGCCAAGATCCTGGGCGGGAACGCGGCCCGACTCCTGGGGCTCAAGGTCGACAGCTAGGCCTCCGCCCCGACCCCGGACGGCCCGCGGCTGCGGCGCTTCTCCTTCAACCACGCCAGCGCGACCACGCCGCCGGCCGCGGACAGAAGCACCGAGAACCAAATGAGGGCGATTGGCCCCACGTTGTCCCAGATCAACCCGCCCACCAGCGGAGCCGGCAGGAACATCAGGGTCAGGAGGCTGTTGAAGACGGAAAAGGACGTCCCGCGGTTCTCCGTGTCGGTTACCTCGGCGAAGTAGGACTGGAAGACCGGCGAGGCCAGGTTCGTGGCCAGGCCCTGGAAGATGAAGACCAACGTCAAGGCAGCCATGGAGCGGGCCGCGACCAGGCAGGCCATGCCCAGGCTGAACCCGAAGATGGCCATGGCGAAGACCGGTCGCTTGCCGATTCTGTCGGAAGCTACTCCCCCGGCCAGACCCCCCACGATGCTGGCCACCCCTGCCAAGGTGAAGAGGATCCCCATCTGCGCCTCATTGACGCCGACGACTTCCCGCATGAAGACAGAGGTCAGGCTGCCGACCGCCGACGCGGCAAACTGGAACAGGAGCACCATCACGAAGAAGGCCCGGAACTGCGGAGAGGCCGCCATCTGCCGGATGGCCTGCCGCAGCCCAAGGATCAGGGACGGGGGATGGTAGCCTGTCTCCCGCCGACGGGCCTCACGGGGGTCGCGAACCTTGGTCCGGATGAGCCCAGCCAAAAGGAGCATGCCGGCCTGCCCGACCAGGAACGCCCGATAGCCCAGGTACTGGTAGATGTAGCCGCCGAGAATCGGACCGATGGCCCCGCAGATGCCTCCGGCCACAGCCTGAAGAGCGAAGCGGGAGCCCCGGGTCTCCTCCGGCCCGAGGTCGCTGACAAGGCCGAAAAGGGCCGGTCCCACCAAGAGGCCGGGCAGGGACGAGATGACGTACCCCGGGATGACCCAGCCCCAGGTCGGCCCCAGCAGAATCAAGAGGGCGCCGACGGCTCCGATCATGGGCCCCAGGGCGTAGAGGGTCACCCGGCGGTAGCGGTCGACGGCCCAGCCCCCGACCGGCGACAGGACCGTGACGAAGAGGCCGCAAATGGTGAACATGAGTCCGATCTCGGTGGGCGAAGCCCCGAGGTCCGTGACGTACAGCGGGGCGAACCGCTGGTCGATGCTCGTGCCGATGTTCGCCAGGACGAGGGTCAGCAAGATGAGCTTCATGTCCCGCCCTAGCGGGACACCGCCTGTGCCAAGCGGAGAGCGTTTGGCCACGTTCTTTCCGTCTCCCATCCCTGATGGCGACAGCGCGTTCTGGTGACCCCGGACCGGGCCGGAGATACTAGGGCCGGAACGGAGGCGCCGTCCTCGTGGTGAACCGGACCGAACTCGTCTTGGTTTTCCTGGCTCTCGCGGTCACGGCCTTGCTGGCCTGGCTTGTCCGCTACTGGCGCTCGGCCGCCCGCCGGGGCGGGCGCGGGGCCGGCCTCTTCCCGCGGCTGGCGGCACGCGCCGCCGTGAGCGCCCTGATCTTCTGGTGCCTCGGCCTGGCCTTGGCCGGGACGGGGTACGTCCTGGTGCACTTGGCCCCGCCACCCCTCGCCGAGCCGCCGCCGCAACTCGGGGGCCAGCCGGCCCCGGCCGAAACGCCTGGCCCGGCCGGGTCTCCATCGTCCGAACCGGCGGCGCCGGCCCGACCCCGGGAGGAATTTGAGTTCACCGAGCAACCCGCCCTTCCCTCCGGCCTGGCCAAGGTGATGGCCGAGGCCGGGTCCGACACCGGCCTCGCCGACTCGCCGGTGCTAAGCACGGGTGACGTCGTCCTGGAAAGTGCCAATCTGGCGGCCGGGAACATCACCCTCCTGAACCGTTCCGGTTACGCCGTGAGCCTGGACGGCTGGTCCCTTCTGGTCCGAGCGGCCGAAGCCTCCGACCCGGAAGGTTCGCGCCTCTGGCGCAAGTTCGCCCCCGGTACCGTACTCGACCCCGGCACCAGGCTGCGAGTCCTGGTCACCGACGACCTTCCGGCCGCTACGGCGGCGAGCCCGGCCTCCTCGGGCGGGGTCGCCGCTTCCGCCCTTGAGGTCGTCCTCTACGACGCCGAAGGACTCGTCTGCTCGACCGTCGCCGTCGGACCCTGAGCCCCGGCCTCCAACTCTTCCAAGTCGCGCCGGTAGGCCCGGAAGGCCCAGACCAGAAACACCGCCCCGGCCACCATGACCAGTCCGGCCGCGGCGAAGATGCTCCGGGCCCCGAAGACGTCGCTCGCCCATCCGGCCAGGCCCAAAGCCAAAGGAGTGCCCGCCATCGCCCCGACCTGCACGGCGGAGAAGACGCGTCCGCGCACCCGGTCCGGGGTCCATTTCTGGAGCCAGGTCATGAGTGGGATATTGATCACCGGGTTGGCCAACCCGAGGGCGAGGAAGATGACGATGCCGTGCTCCAGGCGGGAGGCCGGGACGAGGGCCAGGGTGCACAGGCCCATCGCCGCCAACCCGGCGACGACCAGGCGCTGCGCCTTGAAGCGGGCCGCGACCCCTCCGAGCACCAGCGTGGAGACCAGGGCGCCCAGCGAGAGAGCCGAGCCCAGGAGACCGTAACCCTGAGCCCCGGCGTGCCAGGCCGTGTCCACGTGGTTGGCCATGAGGACCATTATGGGAGCGGAGATGAAGTTGACGACCAAGGCCATGACGACCAGGGAGAGCAGGAGCCGCCGCGAGGCGATAAAGGCGAAACCTTCCTTCACCCCCGAGAGCACCCGGGCAACGTTCGGGCGGGGTTGCCCGGCAGCGGGCTGGGCGCCGGGGATACGGGCGAGGAGAATGGCCGCCGCTGAGACCAGGAAGGAGACGCCGTCGGCGATGAAGGCCGGCTGCGTCCCGGCCAGGCCGACGATGGCCCCGCCGAGGGCCGGTCCCACGATGCCGGAGATCTGGAAGGTCAGCGAGCCCAAGGCGTTCGCCGGCATCAGGTGGTCCCGGCCCACGACGTTGGGGATGCTGGCCTGCATCGCCGGCTGGAAGAAGGCCGAGACCGAGGACATGAGGAAGGCCATGGCGCAGAGGTGCCAGAAGGCGAGATGACCGGTCGCCAGGAGCAGGGGCACGCTCAGGGAGAGGCCGCCCCGGATGATGTCGGACCAGACCATGATTTTCTTACGGTCCGCCAAGTCGACGATCGACCCGGCAAAGAGCCCCAGCAGGAGATAGGGAAGCATGGAAAAGAGCATGACCGTGCCCATGGCCAGGTTCGACCCGGTGAGTTCCTTGACGAGCCAGAGGAGGGCGATGTTGCGCAAGGCGTCTCCCAGGCTGGAGATGAGACTACCCGACCAGAGGATGAAGAAATCCCGGTTACGTAGGACGGCCCCGTAGCCGGACGGGCGCTTGTCGGTCATCGGCGATCCCCCCTTGACGGCCCGCGACGTCTCTACGACGCGCGGGCGGCGCGGAACTCGACCCGCCGGACGTCCATGCGGTTCTCGGCCAGGTAGGGGAGGATCTGGTTGATGACCCTCTCGGGTTCAGAGGTGATAAGAGTGAGCGGGCGGACTTCGGTAACCCGCACACCGCGGATCGCGCTGAGATGCTCCCTGAGTCCCTGCGGGATTTCCCCCGCGTACTCGATCCGGATCTTGCCGTCGGTGCCCTGCATGGCTGCTTCCTCCTTGCGGTCCCGTCACGCGGCCCGGAACCTCTGCCTTTAGGCTACCAGACGGCTCCGCCGGGAGAAGCGGACCAGCGGGAAGACTTTGTCTGGCCGCCGGTGAAGCGAAGTCGCTGGACCGGCAGACAGGCCCCGGTGGACTCAGGTCCAGGGCAGCAGGACCTGGCCTTCCCCGGTCTAATCCTGGAGAGGTTAGGCCCTAGCTCCCGCGAGAGGAAGGACCCGGCCCATGACCCTGCCCCCCGTCCCGCCGACCGACCTGAACCTTCCCCAGCGCACGCTCCTTGGACCCGGACCGAGCAACGTCCATCCCCGCGTGTTGCGGGCCATGTCCCTGCCCTGCATCGGGCACCTCGACCCGGCCTTCCTCGAGGTGATGAACGGAACGATCGACCTGCTCCGCTACGTCTTTCAGACGGAGAACCGCCTGGTCATGCCTGTCTCCGGCACCGGCAGCGCCGGTATGGAGGCCGCCCTGGTCAACTTCATCGAGCCCGGCGACACGGTCATCGTCGGGGTCAACGGCCTCTTCGGGGAGCGGATGGCCGACATCGTCGGCCGCTCGGGCGGGTGCCTGGTTCGGGTGGACGCGCCCTGGGGCGAACCCCTCGACCCGGACGAGATCGCGGCCGCTCTCGCCGCGCACCCCGGGACGAAGGCCCTCACCGTCGTCCACGCCGAGACCTCGACCGGCGTCCTCCAGCCTCTGGAGCCCCTGGCCCGGCTGGCGCGCGAGCACGGCTGCCTCTTCATCGTCGACACCGTGACCTCGCTCGCCGGCGTGCCCGTGAAGGTCGACGAGTGGGGCCTCGACGTCGTCTACAGCGGCACCCAAAAGTGCCTCTCCTGCCCGCCGGGGCTGGCCCCGCTCACCGCCGGCGAGCGGGCGGTGGAGGTCCTGAAGGCCCGCAAGACCAAGGTCCAGAGCTGGTACCTGGACCTGCCGATGCTCGTCTCCTACTGGGGCACCGAGCGCTTCTACCACCACACCGCCCCGGTGAACATGGTCTTCGCCCTCTACGAAGCCTTGCGGCTCATCGCTGAGGAGGGTCTTGAGGCCCGCTTCGCCCGGCACCGGGTAAACGGCGAGGCCCTTCTCGCCGGCGTGCGGGCCATGGGCCTGGAACCTTTCGCCCGCGAGGGCTACCGCGTGCCCATGCTGCTTTCGGTGAAGGTCCCCGACGGGGTCAATGACCTTGAGGTGCGGAAGGACCTCCTCGGGCGGGCCAACGTGGAGATAGGCGGAGGGCTCGGCCCGACCAAGGGGCGCATCTGGCGCATCGGGCTTCTTGGCCACTCCGCCCAGCGGGAGAACGTTCTTCTCGTCCTGGCCGCCCTGGAGGCCGCCCTCGGGCGGCAGGGGTTCAAGACCGGGCCCGGAGCGGGATTGGCCGCCGCCGAAGCCGTCTATCGGGCGGAGATGGCGACCGCCCCGCCCGCCGGAGCCTCCGGCCCGAAGGCGGGCGGCCGCTGATGGCCCCCGGCTCCGGCGACAGCCCCGCGCGGCCCGGCGCCCGCGACCTCCGGGGTGTCTTCGCCCCCATCCCCACGCCCTTCGAGCCCGCCTCCGGGGAGCTGGCCTGGGACCGCCTGGCCGAGAACGTCGCCCGCTGGAACCGCACCGGCCTCGCCGGCCTCGTGGTCCTGGGCTCCAACGGCGAGTTCGTTCTGCTCGAAGAGAGCGAGAAGGAGGCCCTGGTGGCCCGGACGCGGGAACTTGCCGCCCCGGCCAAGGCGGTCGTCGCCGGGACGGGGTGCGAGTCGACCCAGGCCACTATCCGCCTGACCCGGGCCTGCGCCCGGGCCGGGGCCGACGCCGCGCTCGTGGTGACCCCGCACTACTACAAAGGCTCGATGACCGACCCGGCCCTCGAACGCTACTACCTCGACGTGGCCGAGGCCTCGCCGGCGCCGGTCCTCCTCTACAACATGCCGCGCAACACCGGGCTCAACCTCTCCCCCGCCCTCGTGGCCCGGCTCGCCCGCCACCCCAACATCACCGGCGTCAAAGACAGCGGGGGCGACATCGCCCAGATAGCCGAGATTATCCGCCTGGTGCCCCCGTCGTTTCGCGTCTTCGCCGGTTCGGCCGGCTTCTTTCTGGCCACGCTCGCTCTCGGCGGGGCCGGCGGCACCCTGGCCACGGCGAACATCGCCCCCGGCGAGTGCTGCGCCATCCAGGACCTCTGGGAGTCCGGACGCCACGAAGAGGCCCGAGGCCTGCAGTTCCGACTTCTCCCGCCCAACCGGGCCGTCACGGCGCGCTGGGGGGTTCCCGGCCTCAAGGCGGCGATGGACCTTCTGGGCTGGTACGGGGGTCCGCCTCGCCCGCCGCTCCTGCCGCTGGGCGAGACCGAGAAGGCGGAACTGCGAGTCATACTGGCGGAGGCGGGGCTCGCCGACCTTTCCCCGTAGCCGCCCAGTGTCGCCTCGGCCGCCAAGAGGTTCCTCGCCCGGGACGGTGAACCTAACGGGGGCGATTCGGGCCGCTCCCCTCGGGAGGCGGGCCGTCGTCGTTCCGGAGGGACGCCCTAGAAGGAGGACCGGTCTTCATGAGCGTTCTGGCCTCGAGGCGGCCGCCGGCGGCCGGGGTTCACGACGAAGCCAGCCTCAGCCGCTTCGTGACCGAACTCGAGGTCGTGCTCCGTGAGCTCTCCGTCAAGATGGCCCTCGTCTGGTGGGAGAGGTACACGGGTGGGTCGGGCGAGGGTCTCGATGAGCTTGAGCGGGCGCGGTCGGAGATCCTGCTCGATCCGTCCTACAACGCCCTCGTCCGGAACTGGTCCGAGGGGGACCCCCTCCTGGCCCGGCGGCTGGCCATCCTCGGCGACCTCATCTCCGAAGCCCGCGTCTCCGCCGTTCCCGAGATCTACACCCTTCAGAACGATATCCTGCAGCGGGTCATCGCCTTCCGCCCGGTCGTCCGGGGAGGCGAGATCGCCAATTCCGAGCGCATCCGTATCCTCCGCCACGAACCCGACCGGGCCTGGCGCCGGGAGGCCTGGATGTCCATCGCTCCCTTGTCCATGGAACTGGCCAAGCCGACGGTCGAACTCATCCGCCGCCGGAACCACCTCGCCCGCGAGGAGGGAGCGGCCGGTTTCGTCGAACTCACCCTTGCTCTGGCTTCCCTGACCCCCGCCGAGGTGATGGAGACCATCGAGCGGCTCGAGGCCGCTTCCGCTCCCCTCTGGGCCTCGTTCCTGGAAAGGTCGGCCGCGGCCGAAGGTCTCGACGCCGTGGAACCCTGGGACGTGACCTACCTCGTGGAGAAGGACGCCGCCATTCCGAGCAGCGTTTTCCCCAGCGAGCGTATCGAGCCGAGCCTCGAGGCGTTCGTCCGGGCCTTCGGTCAGGACCCCGTGGCCATCGGCATCAAGATCGTCCGCCAGGACATCCCTTTCGGCGGGCTGTGCGTACCCATCGACCCTCCGACCGATGTGCGTATCCTGGCCAATCCCCGGGACGGGCACGGGTCCTTCTCGACGCTGTTCCACGAATACGGCCACGGCCTCCACGCCGTCTTCGCCGCCGCCAACTCGCGTCTCCTCCAGGAGGAGCCGGGCGTCCTGGCCGAAGGTCTGGCCGAGGTTTGGGGCTGGTTCACCTTCTATCCCGGATGGCTCCGCAGCCTCGGCCTGGACGAGGAACTGGCGGCCACGGTCGTCCGGGCCCAGGGCCTGCGCCTGGCGGCCAGGCACCGCACCCTGTCGGCCGACGTGGTCTGGGAACTTGGCGCCTACCAGGACCCGTATCAGGATTTGACGGCCCTGGCGGCGGCGACGGAGTCGCGCTTCACGCTGGCCGCGGCCCGGCCGGTGCACCGCTGGGCGGGGGGACCCTTTCCTTCGGGGTACCCTATGTACAAGCAGAACTACATCCTGGCCGACCTGATTGCGGCGGCCACCCACCGCACGCTGGCCGAGGACCACGGTCCGAACGTCCTGGGCAACGCGCGAGTCTGGGAAGCCGTCAGCGCGGCCTACTGGAGACCGGGGGCCTCCATCCCCTGGCGCGAAAGACTGCGCCGGTTCACCGGACGGGACCTCGACGCGGCGGCCCTCGACTACGGGGCGCCCCTGGGCCCTCGCTAGACCCGGCGACCCGGGAGCCGGGACCGAACGCGAAGCTGGACCAAGAAGGGGAGACGATCTTGAACGAAGAGCTGGCCAAAGTCGATCCGGAAGTCTTCGAAGCCATCCGAGCGGAACTCGCAAGGCAGAGGAACCACCTCGAGCTCATCGCCTCGGAGAACTTCACGAGCCCCGCGGTCCTCGAGGCCCAGGGTTCGGTCCTGACGAACAAGTACGCCGAAGGTCTCCCCGGCGCCCGCTACTACGGGGGCTGCGAGTTCGCCGATGTCGTCGAACGCCTGGCCATCGAGCGGATCAAGCGGCTGTTCGCGGCGGAGCACGCCAACGTCCAGCCCCACTCCGGGGCCTCGGCCAACACCGCGGTCTACCTCGCCGTGCTCCAGCCCGGGGACACCGTGCTCGGCATGGATCTCTCTCACGGCGGTCACCTGACCCACGGTCACCCTCTCAACATCTCGGGCCGGTACTACCACTTCATCGCCTACGGCGTCGCCAAACACACCGAACTCCTAGACTACGAGAACCTCGAGGCCCTGGCCCGCACGCACAAGCCGCGCCTCATCGTGGCCGGCGCCAGCGCCTACTCCCGGTACATTGATTTCGCCCGGATGAAGGACATCGCCTCGGCAACGGGCTCCCTCCTCATGGTCGACATGGCCCACATCGCCGGACTGATCGCCGCGGACGAGCACCCGAGCCCGGTGCCCTACGCCGACTTCGTGACCACGACGACCCACAAGACCTTGCGCGGGCCCAGGGGCGGGGTCATCCTCTGCAAGGAGAAGCACGCCAAATCCATCGACCAGGCCGTCTTCCCCGGCCTTCAGGGCGGCCCGCTCATGCATGTCATCGCGGCCAAGGCCGTGGCCTTCAAGGAAGCGGCGACGCCCGAGTTCCGCGCCTACCAGACGCGGCTGAAGCGGAACGCGGCCAAGCTCGCGGCCACGTTCCTGGACCGCAGCTTCCGCCTCGTGTCCGGTGGTACCGACAACCACCTGATGCTCATCGACGTGACGGCGGGAAAGCTCCAGGAACTCGGCCTGACCGGCCGCACCGCCGAGAAGATCCTGGCCCAGGCGAAGGTCACGGTGAACTTCAACACCATCCCGTTCGACACCAAGCCCCCCAAGGTCGGCAGCGGCATCCGCATCGGCACGCCGGCCGTCACCACCCGGGGCATGGGCGAGAAGGAGATGGTCGTCATCGGCAACCTCATCGCCGACGCCCTCCTGGCCTCTGAGGACGAGGCCGTCCTGGCGAGGTCCCGGGAGACGGTGGCCCGCCTGTGCGCGTCGTTCCCGCTCTACCCCGGTCTCGATGACGGGGGCAGCTAGGACCGGCGCCGGCCCGGGACGCCCCTCCAGCGTCTGTCCGGGACGCCTGCTTCTCGTTTTCGCCCACCCGGACGACGAGGCGTTCTTCACCGCCGGGACGGTCGCCAGGCACGTGCGGGAGGGCGGCGAGGCGGCCCTCGTCTGCGCCACCCCGGGCGACCGCGGCAGCCAGCCCGACCCTCCGGTGTGCCTTCCGGCCGAGTTGGGCCGGGTCCGGACGGCCGAACTCCGGAGAGCCTGCCGCACGATGGGCGTCGGGCAGCTCACCCTTCTCGGCTACGGCGACGGCCGGTTGGCCGAGGCCGACTCCGAGGAGGCCGCCGGCCGAATCGCCCGGGTGATGGCCCGCTACCGCCCCTCCACGGTGGTGACTTTCGGCCCGGAGGGAATCTACCGGCATCCGGACCACATGGCCATCCACCGCTTCACGTTCGAGGCCTTCCGCCAAGCCGCCCCGGAGGGCGCGCGCCTGTGGTACGTGGCCCTGGCGCCGGCCTTCTGGCGCCACGACGCCCGCGATCCGGTGGGCGGGGCGCCCGAGTCGTCGGCCAGCCTCGGCGGCCAAGGAGCGTCGGCTGAAGCGGTCATCGACATCGTCGCGACCCTGGAGACCAAGATGGAGACCCTGCTCTGCCACCGCTCCCAGCGTCACAACGTCGAGAGGGCCTTCGGCGCCCTGTACGACTTCGACCGCGGGACCATCGCCGGGCCGGAGGCCAGGGCCTTCCTGGAGCGGGAGTACTTCACCGCTAGTCCAGCGGCCAGTTAGCGAAGAGGATGCGGGGCAGCGCGGCCGCCCGACCGTGCAGGAACCGGCCCAGGGCCTCTCTCTGGTCGGGCGGCACGTCCCACTCCCGCGGTATCCGCTCAACTATCCAAGCGGCCCTTCCCTCGTCCAGCCGTCCAAGTCGTTCAAACCACGACCGGAAGGCCCCCGCCTTCCCCGCGGCCTGCCGGAGTTCGGGCGCCATCTCGGGGCTGGGCTCCAGCATGTGGCTGACCAGCGTGGCGTCCCATTCCGGAGTACCGAGGCAACAGGCGAAGTCTACCGGCCAGTAGGTGAGCTTCCCGCTTTGCTCCGCGATAAGGAAATTCCGGGGAAGAAGGGCATCGTAGTTCATTATGAGGGCGTTGAGCATCACGTAGCCGGGGAAAGACTCCCGGTTGTCGCACCGAGGTATGAGAGAGTGGGCGGGCTCAGCGAGAACGGGCGCCACTCGCTCCACCCCAAAGTGCGGACCGGCGGACACCGGCCAGCCCAAGATCTCCCGGACCTCCCGGCCCCAGGCCAACTGGCGGGGAAGAAAGACCAGGCAGTGGCCTGGGAGCGGAACCCCGAGGACTCCGGCCACCTCGTGAGCCACCAGGTCATTGACCAGGGGTCTCAGGGCATGGGTGTCCTCGCGGAATCTCACGTGGTACTCCTGGGTCTTGCCCTGGTCGTCCAGGCACTCGGCAAACGCGGTGGCCGTGGAGGCGGCCCCGAGCAGACGGAAGGCCTGGACGGTTCTGACGCCCATGACCGAGCCCTCCCCCACAAGCCATCCTATTCAGCAGGGGGGGACTGGCGACGACTCGGCGGTCATCGCTCGGCGCCGCTTCACCCCGAGGAGGCTCCCTCCTCGTCGTGCCGGAGACCCAGGCGGCGCCTGAGCCCGAAGAACAAGTTCTCGCGCTGCCGCTCCGTGAAGCCGAACTCATCGCCCAAGATGACCGTGGCCTGCCGCGCCGGCACGCCCTCGGTCCTCAGTTCCCTGGCCCGCGCCAGGAAACACTCGAGCCAGGCCCGCTGTTCGGCCAGGATCTCCCGGCCGCCCCCGGGGCCGTGCCCCGGGACCACGACGTCGACGTCCCAGCTCTCCAGGACCCGGAGGGCCGCGAGCCATCGCTCGGGACGGATGCCCCCGACCCAGGCCGCCCGGCCCCGGAAGACGAGGTCTCCCGTGAAGAGGACCTTGGCCGACGGCACGTAGACCACGCTCGAACCCTCGGCGTGCCCGCCGAGTTCGGCGACCACGACCTCCGGGTCCCACGGTAGCCGGACTCTCGTCTCAAAGACCAGGGTCGGGGTCTTGGGAGCGATGCCCCGACCGGCGAAGTCCGCGGCCATCCGTTCGAGCTCGACCCTCAGGCCGCGGGTCGTGCCCTCGCTGGCCAGGACGCCGCAAGGTGGGAAATCGGTGCTGCCGATGGTGTGGTCACTGTGCTCGTGCGTGTAGACCAGGGCCGTGACGGCGAGGACCGCTGGTTTGGCGCCCTCCCCGGCCCCCGCCGCGGCCGACCGAGCCGCCTCCAGGAGCGCCAGGCCATCCTCCCGCGTGACCAAGCTGTCAACGACCAGGACACCCTTGCCGGTCAGGACGAAACCGGCGTTGACCCGGTCTTCCTTGTCGCTTCCGGCGAAGACCGGTCCCCCTACTCGCGTGAAGCCGGCCACAACCATCCCTCCCTACCTTTCGCCACCCGAAGGAGCCGCCCGGCCGGGCGCGAAGACCACGGAGTCCTTCGACCCGACGCCCGAACCCGCCTTGAGGAGGTCCTCACCCTGCCAGGAGTCGCCCCACCGACCGCCTCCGGCGCCGTCGCCGTCGAGAGCCGCGCCAATGTCCGCCGGGTCATCTTCCGGCTGGCCTGGCCCGTCTTCGCCGAGAACGTCCTTTCCACCTTGACCCAGGTCGTGGGTATGATCATGGTCGGCCGCCTCGGCGCGGCGGCCATCACGGCCGTCGGTCTGAGCTTCCAGCCCTTCTTCCTCGTCATGGGGTTTTTCATGGGCCTGGGGACGGGGACGACCGCCCTGGTCGCCCGGTTCACGGGGGCGGGCAAGCCCGACGATGCCGCCCGGGTGACGCACCAATCCTTCCTCCTGGCCGTCGGTCTAGCCATCGTCTTCACCGTTCTTACCATGCCCCTGGCCCGCCCGATTGTCGCCCTCATGGGCGCCGAGCCCGAGGTCATCGTCCTGGGTACCCGCTACCTCCTCTGGCTCATCCCCGGCATGCTCTTCATGAACGTATCCATGGTCCTGGCGGGGGCCTTGCGCGGCGCCGGCGACACCCGGACGCCGATGTGGATCAACGTGATGATCAACCTGCTCAACATGGCTTTCTGCTGGGTACTCATCTTCGGCAATCTCGGTTTCCCGGCCCTGGGCGTGGTGGGCGCGGGCCTGGCGGCCACCTTGGCCCGGGTCATCGGGTCCATCGTCCTCCTGGCCATCATGTTCTCCGGCCGGGCCGCCATCGGCTTCGACCTGAAAGCCTTCCGGCCGTTGAGCGCGTTCTTCAAGCTGGATCTTGAGGTTGTTGGACGTGTCATCCGCATCGGCATCCCGGCCGCCCTGGAGAGGCTCGTCAATAGCCTGGGGCAACTCTTCTACACCCGCGTCGTGGCCGGTCTCGGGACCGCGGCCTTCGCCGCCCACTCGCTGGCCCTCAACGTCGAATCCCTCTCCTACATGCCCGGCATCGGGTTCGCGGTCGCGGCCACCACCCTGGTGGGCCAGAACCTGGGCGCCCGCCGGCCCGACCGGGCCGAGTCCAGCGGCTGGGAGTGCAACCGCCTGGCCCTCTGGGTCATGGGCACCATGGGGGCTGTCTTCTTCGCCTTTCCGGCGTTCCTCCTCCGCCTCTACACTCCCGACGCGGCGGTCATCGCCCTGGGCGTCATCGCCCTGCGGGTCGTGGCCTTCGCCCAGATCCCCGAGGCCGTCGGTTTCGTCTTGAGCGGCGCCCTACGCGGCGCGGGCGACACAAAGAGCGTTCTCTGGATAACGATGGCCGGCGTCTGGGTCGTGCGGCTCGGCCTCTCCCTCGTCTTCGTCGTGTGGCTCCGGATGGGTCTTTTCGGCGCCTGGCTGGCCATGGGGCTGGACTGGGTGCTGCGCGCCCTCTACCTGGTCATCCGCTTCCGGTCCGGCCTCTGGAAGGAAGTGCGCGTCTAGCCACGAATCCCTGGCGGCACAGTTGTGCACAAGTATTTACACAGGGGCGAGCCGCCGCTCTCCACCCCCACCGCTCCCAGGCGACCCGACCCCAGGGGAGGCGCAGGCCTTGAAGCGTGTGGTGAGCATCAGCTTGGGCTCGTCGTCCCGCGACAAGCGGGTCGAGGCGGAGTTTCTGGGCGAGAAGTTCATCATCGAGCGCATCGGGACCGACGGCAGCGTCGAGAAAGCCAAGGAGATGCTGCACGACTTAGACGGCAAGGTCGCCTGCTTCGGCATGGGTGGTATCGACTTCTACGTCCGGTCCGGCAAGAGGAAGTGGATGCTGAAGGACGCCATGCGGATGGCGTCCGTCCCCAAGATCACCCCCATCGTCGACGGGGGTGGGGTCAAGGAAACCCTCGAGAGAAAGGTCATCGCCGACCTGGAGCCGGTCTACGGCATCCCGGTGCGGGGGAAGAAGGTCGTCGTCGTCTCCGGGGTTGCCCGGTTCGCCCACGCCGAGGCCTTCTTCGCGCAGGGGGCCAAGGTCATGCTGGGCGACCTCATCTTCATCCTCGAGTTGCCCATCAAGCTCTGGTCGCTCCGGGCCCTGGACATCTTCGCCCGCCTCATCGCCCCTCTCGCCGCCCAACTTCCCATCTCCGTGCTCTATCCGACCGGCGAGAACCAGAAGAAGTCCAAACCGAAGTTCCGGGACGTCTATGAGTGGGCGGACATCGTGGCCGGCGACTACCACTTCATCCACCGCTTCATGCCGGAGCGCCTGGACGGCAAGGTCATCGTCACCAACACGGTCACCGACGCGGACGTGGCTGAACTCAAGGCCAAAGGCGTCTCCTACCTCGTCACCACCACGCCCGAGATGGAGGGTCGCTCGTTCGCCACGAACGTCATCGAGGCCCTGCTTGTGGCTATGTCCGGCAAGCGGCCCGACGAACTCACGGAGAAGGACTATTTTGACCTCATTGCGAAAGCGAAAATCAAGCCTAGGGTGGAGAGACTGAACTAGGGCCCGCCGGCGACCGGCGCGACCCGGAGCCCTGTCCCCCAAAGGGGCAGGGCTCTTGGTTTCGTTTCGGCCCTGGCCGGGCCGGAGCGGCTTTCGGTTGACCCGGCGTTGGAGCCGTTGGTATAGTCGGTGAGTAAGTTAGGCAGGTCTAGAATGAAGGAGGGGACGACATGCTCCGCTGCTACCTTACCAGCGACACAGGGGTCATGGAGAAGGCCGAACCCACGGCCAAGGGCGCGTGGATCCACCTCACCGCCCCAACCGAGGATGAACTCCGACAAGTCGAGGCGGCCACGGGTGTGTTCCCCGACTTCGTCCGCGCGCCACTCGACGATGAGGAACTGCCGCGGGCTGAGACCGATGAGGGCCAGACCCTCATCATCTTCAACGTCCCGATCCTCGAGAACGGGAGTAACGGCGATCCGGCCTACCGCGTCCTGCCGCTGGGCATGATCATCGCCAACGACCGGCTCATCACGGTGTGCCTGCAACCGCACCCGGTGCTTGAGGACTTCGCGGCCGGGAAGGTCAAGGGCTTGCACACGCACAAGCGGACCCGCTTCGTATTCTACCTGCTCCTCAAGGCGGCGGGCCTCTACCTCCGTTTCCTGGACCAGGTTGACCGGCGGACCAACGAGATCGAGGATCGCCTCATGGCCTCCACGCGGAACGAGGAGGTCATCCGCCTCCTCAACCTCTCCAAGAGCCTGACCTACTTCACCACATCCTTGCGCTCGAACGCCATCGTCCTTGAGAAGCTGCTGAAGACCAAGATGCTCCCGATGTACCCAGAGGATGAGGACCTCCTCGAGGATGCCATCACGGAGAACCGCCAGGCCATCGAGGTCGCCGACATCCACTCCAACATCCTGAGCGGAACGATGGACGCCTTCGCCTCCATCATCTCGAACAACCTGGGCAGGGTCCTGCGGTTCCTGACGTCGGTGACCATCGTCCTGGCCATCCCGACCATCGTGGCCTCCTACTTCGGCCAGAACCTGACCTTGCCGTTCGCCAGCCACCCGCTGGCCTTCTGGTTCAGCATCGGCATCTCCGTCGTCCTGTCCGTGGCCGCGATCCTCTGGCTGGTGAAAAAGAAGATGTTCTAGGGCCTGCCTAGAGGTATCGGGTCATCTAGCGAGCGATTGAAGACCGCCTCGGGGCGCCGGCATCCAGCCGGCGCCTCTCGCTGTCGCCGCGCGGGAATACTGCGGGCGGGTGATGCTCGTGAGCCACGATAGGGTGCCCCCCGGCCAGACGGTGACCGACCAGTTCCCCGTCCTGCACTACGGGCCTGTTCTCCATGTCGACCGGGAGAGTTGGCGCTTCCGGCTCCACGGCCGCGTGGCCAAGGAGAAGGACCTCGCCTGGGACGACTTCCGGGCCCTCCCCCGGACGAAGGTCGAATGCGACATCCACTGCGTGACCTACTGGTCCAAACTCGGGACCCGCTGGGAAGGCGTGGCGGGGAGCGTCGTGGCCAAGCTGGCCCGCCCGCTCGGCGACGCGCGGTTCGCCATTGTCCAAGGCTACGGCGGGTTCGAGACGAACCTGCCGCTGGCCGACCTCACCGCGGAAGGCGTCCTCTTCGCCGACACCTTCGACGGACAGGACATCTCGGCCGAGCACGGCGGGCCGGTCCGGCTGGTCGTCCCCCATCTCTACTTCTGGAAGAGCGCCAAGTGGGTGAGTGGCGTGGAGTTCACCGCCACGGAACGCCCGGGCTTCTGGGAGAAGGCCGGGTACCACATGCACGGCGACCCGTGGAAGGAAGAGAGATACCGGGACCAGACGCCGCCGCCCGACCGCCCGCCCTTGCCAGGAGGCCCCGGCGCGACGGAGAATGGAGATGGTTAAGGGGGAAGACACAGTGTCCAAGAAGGCTCTGTCTTTCGTGGACGCGGAGTTGGCCGGCCTGCACGAGCAGAACCTCTACAACAACATCCGGACCCTGGAGGGGGAGCAGGGAGCCTGGGTGGTCATCGCCGGGCGCCGGATGCTCAACCTGTGCTCGAACAACTACCTCGGGCTCGCCGCCAACACCCGCCTCAAGGAGGCGGCCAAGCAGGCCATCGACGACTTCGGGGTCGGGCCGGGCGCGGTGCGGAGCATCGCCGGCACGATGTCCATCCACACGCAACTCGAGCGGGAACTCGCCCGGTTCAAGAAGGCCGAGGCCACGCTGGTCTTCCAGTCCGGCTTCAACGCCAACCTCGGGGCCATCCCGGTCCTGGTGGGGCGAGACGACGTCATCTACAGCGACGAACTCAATCACGCCAGCATCATCGACGGTTGCCGCCTCTCCCGCGCGGAGATCAAGGCCCACCCGCACTTGGACATGAAGGCCCTTGAAGAACTCCTGAAGGCCGACGCCGCGCGCCCCGGCCGTAAGCTCATCATCACCGACGGCGTCTTCAGCATGGACGGCGACCTCGGCAACCTGCCGGCCGTGGCTGACCTCGCCGAGAAGTACGGCTGCGTCTCCATGGTCGACGACGCCCACGGCGAAGGCGTCCTCGGCTCGCACGGCCGCGGCATCGTTGACCACTATGGCCTGCACGGGCGGTTCGACGTCGAGGTCGGGACCTTGTCCAAGGCTTTCGGCTGCGTCGGCGGGTTCGTTGCCGGTCCGGCGAACCTCATCGACCTCTTGAGGCAGCGGGGCCGACCCTTCTTGTTCTCGTCCTCGCTGACCCCGTCCGAGGCCGCCGCCAACCTGGAGGCCGTCCACATCCTGGAGGCCAGCGACAAGCTCGTCGTCCAACTCTGGGAGAACGCCCGCTACTTCCAGGGCGCGATGAGAGAACTGGGTTTTGACACCGGGCGCACGCAGACCCCGATCACCCCGGTCATGATCGGCGATGCCGGCAAGGCGCGCGACTTCGCCAAGGCCCTCCAGGAAGCCGGTATCTTCGCCATGGCCATCGGCTTCCCGACCGTCGCCAAGGGCCGGGCCCGCATCCGGGTCATGATCTCGGCGGCCCACAGCCGGGCCGACCTCGACTTCGCCCTCGGGGTCTTCGGGCGGCTCGGCCGGGAGATGGGCATCAGCCGACGTTGAGCGATCACTGGAACTGCCCCACGAATATCGGGGAGATCGAGAACCCCGACGGCCTCGGCGTCTTCTCCGATCCGGGTTGCCAGGACGTCTTCTGGGTCTACATCAAGGTCCAGGCCGGGCGCATCGCCGACATCCGCTGCAAGGTTCTCGGCTGCCACTCCGCGGTCGCCTGCGGCAGCGCCCTGGCCGAACTGACCAAGGGCAAGACCGTCGACGAAGCCCTGCGAATCACGAACGAGGATGTCCTCCGGACTCTGGGCGGGACCCCCGACCCGGCCGATCCCCGCCCGAACCTCGGCGCCGACGCCCTCCACCGAGCGGTCTTCGACTACCTCGCCCGGACCGTCCCCTCGGCCGGCTGGACCTTCTGGTCGCAGGCCGTCGGCGAGGTCACGCGCGTGGCCGAGGTGAGCGAGGGCGTTCCACCGGCTTTCCCCCGGCTGTCCGAGATCACCGTGTTCCCAAGGTTCGCGCCGGCCCTAGCCAAGATCGAGGAAGCCACCCATCTCTGGATCTTGTGGTGGATGCATGGACTGCCGGCGGAGGCCCGGGACACGCTCGAAGCGCACCCGCGCGGGGACGAGAACCTGCCGGTCAAGGGTGTCTTCGCCCTCCGCGGCCCGGCCCGCCCGAACCCCATCGGGCTGCGTCTCGTCCGGCTGGTCGAGCGGCAGGAACACCGCCTTCTCGTGGACGGCCTGGACGCCCGGCCGGGATCGCCCATCCTCGACATCAAGCCCTGGACCGACGGCGACGCGCCGCGCTAGCCGCTAGGACGTGAGAGCCGCGACGAAAGCGGCCTCGAAACGCGCTTCGTCTTCCGCTGTCCGCGCCCGTGGTCCGCGCGTCCGGCCCCCGCCCCGCCTCACCTTCGCCTTGACGTGCCGTTCCTCAAGGAGAAGATCGATGGTCTCGGAGCGGTAGGTGTAGCCGGTCGGCGAGATGGCCCGGCAGCCGCGACCCAGGGCCAGAGCGGCCAGACCCCAGTCTTGCGTCACGACGACATCCCCGGGACGGGAGCGGTTGGCCACGGCGATGTCGGAAGCCTGGGGCTCGGGACCGACGACCACGCGTTCGTGCCAGGGCCCCCAGTCGGAGATGACGTGGCTAATCGAGGCCACCGTGATGACCCGGTACCCGTAGCCAGGCTGGAGGCGCCGGACCGTGTCGGCCGCGCCGCGCGGGCAGGCGTCGGCGTCGATGACGACCGTCGGCACAGGACTTCACCTCACACGAACAAGACCACGAAGTAGATGACCATCACGACGAGCCCGAGCGGCACCCCGATCGCCGCCCACTCCCGGCTCCTTATCCGCAGCTTGTTCGCCGCGATGATGTTGGGGATGTTTCCGGGGATGAGCATGCCCCCGGCGATGAGGAGGCCCATGAGGATGCTCTTCAGCTGAAGGGCGGTCATCCTCGGGCTGATTTCGGCCGCCGCGAGGGTGGCGTTGTCGACAACAGCGGAAATCAGGTTGATCCAATAGAGCAGCCCGGGCGACAGCGATAGAACAAAACGGTCGATGGCCGGTTTGAACCCCTCTCCGAGCAACACCAGGGCCATCACGAAGAGGTAGACCTTGAGGGCGCGCAGGACAACCTCGCCGTAGGTCTCCGCGCGCCGCAGGTCGTCCAGCCCGCCCGAGGCTGGAGACGGGAGCGCCGCCCGCCTCTTCCCGCCCGTCACACGACTCGCCCGGCTCACATAGAAGGCCGCGCCGGCGCCAAGGGCCAGGACGCCGGGCACGACGTAGAAGCCCAGGAGCTTGAACAGATACCAGAACCCCTGGCCCAGCTTACTCACGGCGATAGTCGACAGAGGCTCGCCGACCGGCGTGAGCGCGGCGCCAAGCCCGATGGAGAAGCAGGCGAAGACGACCAACGCCACCTCTGTCTTGCGCTCCAGGCGGAGCACACCGATGACCTCGACCAGGACGAGCGAGGCGATGATGGCCGTGATAAGACTCGAGGTCAGCCCCAGGACGACAGTGAGGATGAAGGCGAAAAGACCGGGGGAGACGACCCGGAGGACCGCGGCGATGGCGGCGTGGACCCGCCCCTGGAGGGCCCGAAAGGTCAGCCCGAACGCCAGCACGGCTAGGCTGATGAGGACCGGCTCGCGAACGGCCTTGACGGCCAACTCCACGCCGAGCCCACCGGAGATGGCGGAAGCGCCGAGCCCCATGACGAAAAGAAACAGCTCGAGATTGTGCTCGACTTTGCGTGAAGCAAACGGCAGGACCAGCACGGCGGCGAGAATCAGCCCCAGGCCGGCAAGGACGAGGTTCTCAGACAACGTTGTTCTCCCTTCGCGTTTGGCACCGCCTCCACGCTAACGCGGCGTTTGCCAATCATTGCCCTACAGGCCCAGCAGGAGAACCGTCCTTCCAGGCCTAAGCATTATGTCAACTTCTCGTCCGCCGGACCACCCGGTTGGGCGTAGCCATGCCTCGGAGGTGCGCAATGCGGAGAACCACCAACCGCGGTCTCGGTCGCCGTCTGGCCTCGATGCTCTTGGCCGTCTTGGTCCTGCTCCCTGTCTTCGCCCTGGCCACCGGAACTCCCGCTCAGGCGGCGGCCAAGTCGCCGCCCGTCTTCTTGGGCTACTGGGCCCTTTGGGGCGACGACGCCAAGCCGGCGGCGTCGCTCTCGGCCAACCTAGACCGCATCGACCTTTTCTCGCCCTATTGGTTCACCCTTCGCGGGGATGGTAGTCTCGGCAGCCGGGAGAGCGGGCGCGACGCCCTGGCCGCCAAGGTCCAAGATCAGGGCCACTTGGTCATCCCGCTCATCAACAAGACTTCGGACGATACGCCGTTGGTCGACTCCGGTGTCCGCCGCAAGGCGGTCGACAACATCTATCGTCTTCTTGTCGACAACGACTACGACGGCGTCAACATCGATTTTGAGGGTATGGAGCCGTACACCCGGGCCGGGCTGACGGCCTTCATGGAGGAACTGTGGGCCAAGCTGAAGCCGGCCGGGCTCCTGGTAACGATGGCCGTGCCGGCGAAGTGGTCGGCGGATGACTCGACGAACGACTTCGCGGCCTGCTTCGACTACGCCGCCCTCGGACGGGTCGTCGACTACCTGGTCATCATGACCTACGACCAGCACGCCGCCTGGTCCGGCCCGGGGCCGGTCGCCGACATCAACTGGGTGAGGGACACCGTGGAATACACGCTCACGGTCGTTCCGCCCGCGAAGGTGCTCCTCGGCCTCGGCGGGTACGGGTACGACTGGTCCGACGGCCGGTGCCTCGAGGTCGAGGCGGCTACCGCGCCGGCCGAGGCCGCGCAGCGCGGCGCGACCCTCGAGTGGGACGCCACGGCCAAGGTCCCCTACTACGTCTACTACTCCGCCGGCGGCGCCAGGCACGAGGTCTGGTACGAGAACAGCTACTCGGTGGACCACAAGATCGCCCTCGTCAACGAGTACGGTCTGGGCGGCGTCGCCCTATGGGTTCTCGGCCAGGAGGACGCCCGGTTCTGGCAGGTCGTCAACAGCACGGCGGGGTTCTCCGGAGGTCTCGGCGCCGGCGGCTCGGGCGGGGGAACCGACCCCGGTGGTAGCGGCGGCAGCGACACTCCCGGCGGCGGCAGCGACACTCCCGGCGGCGGCGACACTCCCGGCGTCGACCGCGAAGCCTTTGACGACGTGCCCGCCGACTACTGGGCCTACGCCGACATCGTGCGCCTGGCCAGCGCCGGGATGGTGGGCGGTGTCGACGCCCGGAATTTCCAGCCGGAGCGCCCCGTCGACCGGGCCGAGTTCGCCGCCCTGCTGACCCGGGTCCTCAGTCTGCCCTGGCCGCTGAAGGTGCCGACCTTCCAGGACGTCGCCACCGCCGACTGGTTCTACGACCCGGTCATCCGGGCCGCCGGTTCCGGCCTGATGGTCGGGGTGGACTCCAACGTGTTCGGTCCCTTCCTGCACCTCACACGGCAGGAGGCGGCCGTCGTGTCCATCCGAGTCGCTGGGAATCTCGCCGTCGGCCTCTCCCCGGCCACGGTCGCCTTCAACGACGCTTCGCGCATCGCCGCTTGGGCACTCTCCTCGGTCCACGCGGCCGCCGCCCAAGGTCTCCTCGCGGGCTTTCCGGACGGCTCCTTCCGGCCGACGGACAGCCTCAGCCGGGCCCAGGCCGCGGCCCTGCTCGGACGCCTGCGGCCGTAGGCCGGTCTCCGAAGGCAGCCAAGAAGAGAGACCCGGGGGTCATCCCGGGTCTCTCGTGTTGTCGCGGATATGCGACCGGAGGGCCTAGCCGCCGCCCCCGCCGTGGCCATTGCCGTGGCCGGAGTTCTGGACCCAGATGGATAGGACCGAGCCATCGCTCACCTGCAGCTTCAGCAAGTCTCCCGCCTTGAGGTCGGTGACGGGCAGGCTCTTGCCGTCCGAGAGGATCCTGACATTCGAAGCGAGGGGCAGGGTCAGCGTATCCCCGACCTTGGCGTTCGGGACGACCTCCCTGTCGCCCTCTAGCTCGGTGATGGTCACCGTGATGCCGTCCGCGGTGGCCGAGACGAAGGTGCCCCAGAAGGTGATGTAGGCGAAGTTTTCGCCCTCGTCGCCGCCCTTCCCCGACCCCTTGACCTTCACGGCCACGACCGTGCCTTCGACGACGTCGAGTTCGACGTAGTCACCAGAGACCAGCGCGTCCTTCTTACCGGAGACCTTTGCGTCGGGCGCGACGGGGAAAGTGAACTCGGAACCGACGACGGGGCCGGTCGGTGGAGTCGTGGGGTCGGTCGGAGAGGTCGTCTCGTCCTCGTCTTCGGAGCCAATCTCGGCGATGACGATGGTTATCGCGGTCAGCAGACCCGCCGTGTCGTAGACGGCCGAGACCACGGGGCCCGAGACCTCGAGTTCATTGTCGATGTCGTCATCGTCTGTTTCCGGCGTGCAGGCGTCGATGACGACCGCCACGCCGTCGAGGAGGCGGATCTCGACCCCATCGCCGACGACCAAGTCGGCCAGGGTCGCCACGTTGCCGTCGCGGAAGATCTTGGCGTCCGCGGCCACCGGGTAGGTGACCGACAGCCAATCACCCGGACCCGGGGTGACTGGGGGAGTCGCGGGCGGAGTGGCCGGCGGCGGGGTCTGCCCGTCATCCTCATCGTCTTCCTCGTAGTCCGCGAGTTCCTTGGCCCTGGTCTCGATGGTGATGGTCGGCGCGGCTCCGATCGTGACCGCCGTGAGCTTGCCTTCGATCACGTTATCGTCACAATCGGATTCGCACTTGTCGTTGGCGCGCCTCAGGAGCGCCGCCATCTCGACGCGCTTCACTCCCGAACCGAGGTTGAGGTTGCCCTTGTCGTCACCCTTGAGGAGGCCAATGTCCAGGGCCAGGGCCACGTACCCGACGGCCCACGCGGGAACGGTGGAGGCGTCAGGCGCGTCGATGGTCGTCCCATTGAGCGCCTGAGCCGCCGCGGTCAGGCCCATGGCGTCGATGAGGACCAGGATGACCTCGAGCCGGGAGGCCGGGGCGTTAGGCTGGAACATGACCCGCTCCATGTTGATGAAACCATTGAGGTAGCCCTGCTGGTAAGCGTAGGCCAGGCATTCCCTGACGCCCGCCCAGGTCGGCAGGGGGTCGGCCGGGGCGAGCCAGGCGCCGCCCAGGATGCCGGCGACCTGGTCGAGAGGCATGGCCCCCGCCGCCGCCTGGCCGCCGGTGACGCGCACCGCCAGCAGCGCAAGCTGGATGCAGGTCACCGGGTCCTGCGGCCCGAAATTGCCGTTGCCGTAACCGCTGAAAACCCCCTTGACCTCCATCATGGTGATGTCGCCATAGGCCCAGTGGCCCTCATCGACATCCTTGAACTTGCCGTACCCATGCCCGCTCCCCTGGCTTCCGCCGCCCTGACCGCCCGAGGCCAAGCCGGGGCCGGAAGCGGTGAGAGCCAACGCAACCAGGCAGACAATGGCCAGCAGTTTAGATCTTTTCCTCATGTCTTCGTCCCTCCCATACTGGTCTTGTCCGCAGTCACGTGGCCAAAGATGACCACCGATAGTCCTTCTTACCATAGGAGACGAGGGCTGCCCGGGCTTTGTGGGGGTGGGACGGACTCTCCGCGAGAAAAGTGGTCAAGCCTGGCGCCTCAGATGAGAAGGCCCATCTTCTCCTTGACTTGCCTCAGGACCAGGCTCGAGACCTCGGCGGCGCGGCCGGCGCCTTCGACGAGGACCTGACGGACGGCCCCGGAGGAGGTGAACTCCCGGTACCGGGTCTGGATGGGCCGGAGGGTTTCGTTCACGGCCTCGGCCACGGTCTTTTTGAACGCCGCGTAGCCCAGGCCGGCGAAGTCCGCCTCCGCCTTCTTCACGCTCAGCCCCCGGCAGAGGGCGTAAATCGTCAGGAGGTTTGAGACCCCGGGCTTCGCCTTCGCGTCGTAACGGACTTCCCGCCCGGAATCCGTGACCGCCCGGCCGAGTTTAGCGGCCACAACGTCCGGCGGGTCGAGGAGGGCGATGTAACTCTCCGCGACCTCGCTCGACTTCGACATCTTCTTAGACGGGTCGTCCAGGGCCGCGATCTTGGCGCCGACCTTGGGGATGAACGGCTCGGGCACGACGAACGTGTTCCCGAAGCGGTTGTTGAAGCGGATGGCGATGTCACGGGCGAGTTCCAGGTGCTGCTTCTGGTCGGCCCCCACCGGGACGAGGTCGCTCCGGTAGAGGAGGATGTCGGCGGCCATGAGGATGGGGTAGTTGAGGAGGCCGGCCGTGATGACCTTCCTCCCCTTGGCCTTGTCCTTGTACTGGGTCATCCGGGAGAGTTCCCCGGTGTAGGTGACGCCGTTGAGGAGCCAGCAGAGCTCGGCGTGGGCCGGCACGTGTGACTGGACGAAGAGCACGATCCGCTTCGGGTCTAGGCCGGCGGCCAGGATGAGCCCGGCGACCTCCAGGGTCTTGGCCCGGAGGGTGTCCGGTTCCTGGGGGAGGGTCAGGGCGTGCAGGTCGACCACGCAGAAGAAGCACTCGTGGTCCTGCTGGAGCTCCGTGAACTGCCGCAGAGCGCCAAGGTAGTTGCCTATGGTGAGGTTGCCGGAGGGCTGGACGCCCGAGAACACCCGTTTCATAGGCAGATGATACCTTCCGGCCGGGAAGGGTGTCAAACACAAACGCCGCGGCAGACCCCCGACGAACTCATTGCCGGGAAGGTCCAGGCAAGCCCCGCCCCGCCCCCGCATAGACCTGCCTCTGGGAGGTGGCGGCTTTGGCCCCTGCCCGGAGGACCCTGCCCTTCGTCCTGGCCGGTCTGTTCGCCCTGTGGCTCGTCGTGCCGGCCGCCCCGGTCTCTCCGCAGCTCAAGGGGCCAGGAACCGGCTCCCGGGGCGGGGTCGTCTTCTCCGTCCCCATGGAGGCCAAGTTCGTGGCCATCACCTTCGACGACGGGCCCAGCCCCAGCCTGACGCCGGCCGTCCTGGGCATCTTGCGGCAACACTCGGCCAGGTGCACCTTCTTCCCCATCGGCCGCGAGGTGCAGAAGTACCCGGAGGTCGCCCGGCAGGTCGTGGCCGAGGGGCACGAGATCGGCTGCCACACCTTCTCCCACGTGTACTTCCGCAGCCCGGCCATGGCCCGGCTGGAGAGCGAGTTCGACATCTGCGAGAAGCTGTTCCCCGAGACCCTGGGGGTCCGCCCTACCCTGTTCCGCTTCCCCGGGCTGGCCTACGACACGACGATGGTCCAAGCGGCGGGTAAGCGGGGGTACACCGTCATCAGCTGCTCGCTCGACGCCTACGACTGGCGCATCAAAGACGCCAAGCAGTTGGCCCAGCGCGTGACCAGCCTCATCCGGCCCGGGGACATCGTCCTCATGCACGACGGGAACTGGCTCAACCTGCCGCGGGCCAAAGAGGCGCTCGGCCTCATCTTCGACTCCCTCCAGCAGCAGGGCTACATCTGCATCACCGTGAGCGAGCTCATCTCCTTCGGCCTAGCCGAGCAGGGCCGGGACCAAGGGCCGGAGTAGGCGGAAAAGCCCCGGTGTGAGAAGCCGGCCCTCTCAGGTCCTCGGGAGCATACATATATCACGCAGGGAAAGGCCCGGCCCACCGCCAGGTGGTTCTGGAGGGTGACTCATGCGCGCTAGGTTTCTGAGTTTCTCACCGCCGGCCATCTTCGAGGAGGAAATCGAGGCTGTCGCCGACACCCTGAGGTCCGAATGGATTACGACGGGACCTAAGGTCGAGGAGTTTGAGCGAGCGTTCTCGGCCTTCGTCGGGGCGAAGGGCGGATTGGCGCTCAATTCCTGTACGGCCGGCCTGCATCTGGCGCTTCTTACTCTCGGCGTGGGCCCGGGGGATGAGGTCATCACCACGCCGTGGACCTTCTGCGCCAGCGTGAATGTCATCGAACACGTCGGGGCCAGGGCCGTGTTGGTGGACATCGAGCCGGATACCTTGAACATCGACCCGTCGCGGGTCGAGGAAGCCATTACGCCACGAACGAAGTGCCTGATGCCGGTGCACTTCTCCGGTCAGTCTTGTGACATGGATCCGCTGCTCTGGCTGGCCCGGAAGCACGGCCTCAAGGTTGTTGAGGATGCGGCCCATGCGGTGGCCGCGAGCTACCGCGGGCGGATGGTCGGCACCATCGGGGATCTCACCGCCTTCAGTTTCTACGCCACGAAGAACCTGACGACGGCTGAAGGCGGGATGCTGACCGGAGAACCAAAGCTTCTTGAACACGCACGGATCCTGAGTCTTCACGGGATGAGCAAAGACGCGTGGCGAAGGTACGGCCAAGGCGGTTCCTGGTTCTACGAGGTCATCGCTCCCGGCTTCAAGTACAACATGACAGACATTCAGGCGTCGATAGGTCTTCAGCAGTTGCGGAGACTGGATGGCTTTCAGAGACGCCGCCGAGAGATCGCCACCGCCTACAGCCAGGAGTTCTCGAAACACCAGTACTTCCAGACACCCACCGAGCGCCCGGACGTGGTCTCCTCTTGGCACCTTTACGTCTTGCGGCTCAACCGGAAGACTCTCCGAATCGACCGGGATACCTTCATTGAGGAACTTGCGGCCCTCAATATCGGGGCCAGCGTCCATTTCATCCCCATCCATCTGCACCCGTACTACCGGACGAAGTACGCGTACGAGCCTGGGGACTTCCCGATAGCCTTCGCCAACTACCACAGGACCATCAGCCTGCCGCTTCACCCCAAGCTCACCGACAGCGACGTCCAGGATGTCATTGATGCCGTCCTAAGGGTGGCCGAGAGCAACCGGGCGTAGAGGGCGATACGGCCGTTAGGGGTGTCCCAAGTGACTCTCCAGGAGAGCAGTAGCTGGTTCCAGAACGGCGAGATGCGGCAAGAGATCCTCAGGGTGCTGGCCGGCTATCCGTACAAACCGTATCGGGGCCTCGGCCTGGGGACGGACGAGATGTTGGCCCATGCCTTTCTCGCCAGCCTAGCGGGAAGCCGGCTGGTCGTGGCCCGGGGGAAAGGCCGAATCAGAGGACTAGCCTTCTACCAGGACTTGCCCTGGGAGAGCCGGTTGTTTCGCGTCCGCATGGGGAAGATCAGCGCCATCGTGGCCGACAGTCCCGACCTGGCCTCCCACCTGGTCGGAACGGTAGTCGGCAACTGCCGGAGCGAGGGTGTCCGTCATCTGAGCGCCGAGACCGAGTTCCCCGACCTGCCTACGGCCCATGCCCTGGAGCGCGCCGGCTTCCACCTGGACGAAACACGTCTGATTCTCTATCGCACCGAGAAGCTCAGCCCGGAGGCCGAGATCGGTGAACTCCAGGACTATAGACCAAGCTACCGACGGGACCTCCTGGAGATTGCCCGCCGCAGCTTCCCTACGAGCCGTTTCTCCACCGATCCCCATCTGGACCAGCGTGCGGCCCGAACCCTGTACTCGAAGTGGCTGGCGGATGGACTTGACGGCCGGGCCGACTTCGTAAAAGTGGTCACCGATGGCGACAAGCCCTTAGGCTTTCTTCTGTGCCGGAAGTTTGTCGAGGAAATGCCGGAGAGTCAACTCGTCGTCGGCGTGCAGGACCTCATGGCCGTCGCCCCAGAGCATCAAGGCCAGGGCCTGGGGCAGCGTTTTGCCCGGGCCGCCTGGCAATGGTTGAGCGCCAACTCCACTGTCCATGTCGCCCGCATCCCAGGCGACAGGTTTGTCCCGCTTGCCGTCGCCGTGTCTGTCGGCTACAGGTTCCACTCCGGGAAGGTGGGTTTCCGCCTCTGGCTGGGGGACTGACCGCCGTCCCCATGGAGTCGGGCGGATAGCCTGCGGCGACGCCCGGGAAGGCGTGGGCATAGAGTGGGGTACGCCGTCAAAGGGCCGCAGGAAGGCGGGAGAGTCCCCATCCGGACCATAGGCGTCGTACTCGCCGGAGGACAAGGCCACCGCTTCTGGCCTAAGAGTTCGGGGGCCAGACCCAAGCAGTTCCTGAAGTTGGCCGGCGAGGAGAGTCTGCTCCAGGCCACCGTTCGGCGCCTGGGCCGCCTCGTTGCCCGAGACGACATCTACCTGGTGACCGTCGCCGCCCTCGAAGCCCTGACTCGCGAACACCTCCCCGGGCTATCCGAGGCCAACCTGCTCATCGAGCCGATGGGCCGGGACACGGCCGCGGCCGTAGGCTACGCCCTCATGGTCATCGGGAGGCGGGAGGCCGACTCCGTCGTCGTCGTCCTGCCCTCAGACCACTACGTCGCCGACGAGGAGGCGTGGACGCGGGTCCTCAGCGACGCCTGCCTCGCCGCGGACTCGGGGCATCCCACCCTTATCGGCATCTCCCCCACGCGTCCCGAGACGGCCTACGGGTACATCACCTTCGTGGAGGACTGGTCCCTGCCGCAGGCAACGACCAAGTTCCACCGGGTGGCCCGCTTCGTGGAGAAGCCTGACCGGACTCTCGCCGAGCGTCTCCTCGCTGAGAACCGCTGCCTGTGGAACAGCGGCATGTTTGTCTGGCAGGTCAAGACGGCCCTGACCCTCCTCCAGCGTCACCTTCCCGACACCTTCGCCATCCTCTCCGAGGTCGCCCGTCTGGGAAACGGGCGCGGGGCGCCGCCTGTGGGTTCGCCGGCCTGGCGGGCCCGGGCGGCCAGCCTCTTCGCGGGCATCACCCCGGTGTCAATCGACTACGGCGTCCTGGAGAAGACCGACGGTGTGCTCGTGGCCCTGGGCAACTTCGGCTGGGATGACCTCGGGGGTTGGGAGAGCCTGACGCGCCTGTTCCCCGGCGACGCCGCCGGCAATGTCGTCTTGGGCGACTCCCTGCTCCGGGACACCGAGGGCTGCATCGTCGATTGGAACGGGGGACGGGCCCTGGTCATCGGAGTGAAAGACCTCGTCATCGCCGGCGACGGCGCTTCTCTCCTGGTGACGGCCAGAGACAGACTCGGAGAACTCAAGAGACTAGTCGGCAGCCCGGAGTTCCGGGCGGCCCGGCGGACCCGGATCGGCCCGGGACAGCCGGACAACGGGCCGGGACAACCGGACAACGGCCCGGGGAAGGACGGAAGGTAATGAGAATCCTCATCACCGGCATCACCGGTTTTGCGGGAAGTCATCTGGCGGAGTCGGCCCTGGGCCGGAACGAAGTCGAGGTCTACGGGACCCTCCGGAACCGGAGCCGCCTGGAGAATATCGAACACCTCCTCCCCAGGCTCCACCTGGTCGAGTGCGACATTCGCGACCCGTTCGCGGTCCAAAGCGTCATTCGGGACGTGACGCCTGACCGCGTCTTCCACCTGGCGGCTCAGAGTTTCGTCCCGACCTCGTGGGTGGCGCCGGAGGAGACCATCACGACAAACGTCCTGGGCCAACTCAACTTGCTGGAGGCCATCCGGCAACTGCGGCCTGAGACACGGATACAGATAGCCTGTTCTTCGGAAGAATACGGGCTCGTCCACCCGGACGAGGTGCCGATCACCGAGGACAACCCCTTGCGTCCGCTCAGCCCGTACGGCGTGAGCAAGGTGGCGCAGGATCTCCTGGGGTACCAGTACCACGCCTCCTACGGCCTCCACATCGTCCGGACCCGGGCCTTCAACCACACCGGCCCCCGGCGCGGCGAGATCTTCGTGACCTCCAGCTTCGCCAAGCAGGTGGCCGAGATAGAGGCCGGGCTGAAGCCCCCGGTCATCCAGTGCGGGAACCTCAACGCCCTGAGAGACTTCACCGACGTCCGCGACATGGTCCGGGCCTACTGGCTGGCTCTGGAGCACGGTGAACCAGGCGAGGCCTACGTGCTAGCGAGCGGAAAGGCCTACGCCATCCGCGAGGTCCTGGAGCTTCTGCTGGCGGCGGCCAAGTGCCCCATCCGCGTGGAGGTCGACCCCCAGAGGCTGCGCCCATCCGACGTGGCCATCCTCCTGGGCGACGCGTCGAGGTTCCGGGCCCGCACCGGCTGGCGGCCCGAGATAGCCTTTGAGCAGACGATGGCCGACCTCCTGGCCTTCTGGCGTCGGAAGGTGGGCCCGAAGAGAGCCGGAGACTAACCTCCCGTGAGCAGTTTCTCCCACCAGTCGCGACGCGCGAGGTACCAGCCGACCGTGGCCGCCAGTCCCTCCTCGAGCGAGCGCTCCGGGCGCCAGCCCAGCTCGCGATTGATCTTGCCCCAATCGACAGCATAGCGGCGGTCATGCCCCGGGCGATCCGGGACGAAGCGGACGAGCGACGGCGGCTTGCCCAGATAGGCCAGGATGGCCGTCGTGATCTCAAGGTTCGTCCGCTCGCTCGACCCTCCGATGTTGTAGACCTCGCCGGGGCGCCCCGCGTCCAGGACAAGGTCCAGAGCCCGGCAGTGGTCCTCCACGTGCAGCCAGTCGCGGACGGCGAGCCCATCGCCGTAGACGGGCAGCGGCTGCCCAGCGAGGGCCTTGATGATGAACGACGGGATGAGCTTCTCCGGGTGCTGGTAGGCCCCGTAGTTGTTCGAGCAGCGGGTCACGACCACCCCCAGCCCGAAGGTGTGGTGGTAGGCCCGGACCAGAAGGTCGGCCCCGGCCTTGCTCGCCGAGTAGGGGCTGTTCGGCCGGAGAGGACTCTCCTCGGTGAAGGCGCCCCGGGGGCCGAGGGAGCCGTAGACCTCGTCCGTGGAGACCTGGACGAACCGCGGCACCCCGGCCGCCCGGGCCGCCTCAAGGAGCACTTGGGTCCCCAGAACGTTCGTGCGGACGAAGACCTCCGCTCCGGCGATGCTGCGGTCCACGTGGGACTCGGCCGCGAAGTTCACGATGGCGTCCACGCGGGCGGCCAGCCGGCGCACCACTCCCCTGTCAGCGATGTCGCCCCGGACGAACTCGTGCCTCTCGTCATCGGCGATTTCGGCGAGACTACCGAGGTTGCCCGCGTAGGTCAGCTTGTCGAGGTTCACCACCCGGTCCGCCGGATGCCGCCCCAGGAAGTAGCGCACGAAGTTCGAGCCGATGAACCCGGCGCCACCGGTCACCAGGATGGCTCTGCCCGTGGCCCCCCGCCCCTCTCCCCTACCCATCGCGCCGCGACCAGTCGTAGGGGATGCCGGACCGGTGCGGGTCGAGACGGCACTCGTCCGGCTGCTCGGGCCGGTAGACCTCGGTGGGGAAGTTGACCAACAGCACCTCGTCGGCGCCGATGCCCTTATAGCCGTGGCAGACCAGCGGCGGTATCTGCACCAGAATGGGGTTTCGGTCGCCCATGAAGAACTCGTTCACCTGTCCTCGGGTCGCGGAGTCCTCCCGGTCATCGTAGAGGACGACCTTGGCCATGCCCGAGACGACCACGAAGTTGTCGGTCTGGACGCGGTGGTAATGCCAGGCTTTCACGACCCCGGGATAGACCGTGGTCACGTAGGCCTGGCCGAACCCGAGGAAGAGGTCGTCGTCCGAGCGGAGCATCTCCATGATCCGGCCCCGCTCGTCGGGGATGACCCGAAGCTGCTTCACCCTGACCCCGTCGATGAGGAGCCTTGGGCTGGTCAAGACCCACACCCCCGCTCCCCGCCCAGGTAATCGGTGAGAGCCTCCTGGTAGGGGCGAAGCGACGGCAATCCTTCCAGGCGCCAGCAGAGGTTCTCGAGGGCCGCAAAACGGGGCCTCGGCGCCGGAAGACCAGCCTCGGCCGTCGTGATGGCTCGGACGGGATTGTCCAGACCGGCCGCCGCCACGATGACTTGAGCGAAGCCGTGCCAAGTGCAGGTCCCGCTGTTGGTGATATGGTAGGTGCCGAACCGGGGTTCCTCCACCAGGCGGACCACGGCCGCCGCCACATCGGCGGTGAAGGTCGGGGACCCGACCTGGTCGTCCACGACCCGCAGTTCCTCGCCTCTTCTGGCCTGCCGCAAGATGGTCTCGACGAAATTGGGACCGCCCTTGCCGCAAAGCCACTGGGTTCGGACAATGAAGTGGGCCGCGCAGACCTGCCGGACCCAGACCTCCCCGGCCAGCTTAGACCGGCCATAGACACTCAGAGGGTTCGGCCGGTCGAACTCGTCGTACGGCCGGCCTTTCTCGCCATCGAAGACGTAGTCCGAACTGAAGTGGACCACCGCCGCTCCGGCCGCGCCGGCGGCCACGGCCGCGTTGCGCGCCCCGACCGCGTTCACGAGGTAGGCCCGCTCGGCCTCGGTCTCACAGGCGTCCACCCGAGTGAAGGCCGCGGCGTTTATGATCACCTCAGGCCGGACGGCCATGGCGAGCAAGGTCACATCCGTGAGGTGGGTCACGTCGCATGCGGCCCGTCCGATGGCGAAAACCTCGTGGTTCTCACTGAACACCGTCACGAGGTCGGCGCCGAGCATCCCGCCGGCCCCCAGGATCACGACCCTCATCGCCGGCCGCCCTTCCAGCCGATCTCGGCCCGGCAGTTATCCCCGAGGACGAACCGGAAGGCTCTCGGCAACCCGGCCGTCTCGCCGATGACCGCGTCGCGTCCGATGAGGCTCCGGTCGATGCGCCCCGGAATGCTGGTCAGCGTGGAGCCGGCCATGACCACGCTGTACTCGATCTCCGTGCCGACAATCCTCGCGCCCGGCCCAATCGAGGTGAAGGGGCCGACGTAGGAGTCCTCGATGACGGCTCCCGCGCCGATGATCACCGGGCCGCGGATGACGCTCCCCGTGATGGTGGCTCCGGTCTCGATGACCGCCCGCCCCGTTACCTGGGAGCACCCGTCGATAGTGCCGGCCACCGACGACTCGAGGGTTTCGAGCACGAGCCGATTGGCCTCGAGAATGTCCTCCGGCTTACCGGTGTCCTTCCACCAGCCCGTAAGCATGTGAGGCTCGACGTGGCCGCCCCAGTCGACGAGCTTCTGGATGGCGTCGGTTATCTCGAGCTCGTTGCGCCAGGAGGGCTCGATGACCGCGATGGCCTCGAAGATCCTGGGCCGGAAGAGGTACACCCCGACGAGAGCGAGGTCGCTGGCCGGCACCTTCGGTTTCTCGACAAGCCGGACGACCTTGCCGTCGCGGAGTTCGGCCACACCGAAGCGCTGCGGCTCATCCACCCGACTGAGGAGGATGAGCGCGTCCGGGGCGGTCTCTTCGAAGCGCGACAAGAGGTTCTTCAGACCCTCGCTCACGAGGTTGTCGCCGAGATAGACGATGAACGGCTCGCCGGCCAGGAACTCCCGGGCGAGGCCGACAGCGTGGGCGAGGCCGAGGGGGTTGGATTGCGGGATGTAGGTCAGACGGGCACCCCACCGGGCTCCGTCGCCGGCGGCGGCCTGGATGTCTCGCCGCGTCTCCCCGACCACCAGGCCGATGTCGGTGACACCCGCCTCCACCAGGGCCTCGATGGCATAGAAGAGAACGGGCTTGTTCGCCACCGGAAGCAGCTGCTTGGCGCTGGTGTGGGTGAGCGGGCGAAGCCTAGACCCTGTCCCGCCGCTCAGGATGAGCCCCTTCATCGCCCCGCCACCCTCCCCCTCCCGCCGGCCGTCTCGGTGTCGCCGTCCCCTACTCCATCCGCCTAGCGGCGAACGGCGAGTGCGCGCTCAATTCGCCCCAGGCGGCTCGCCCCAGGATTTCCTCGTGGATCACCTGGCGGGGGCCGGGAGCGCCCGAGTCGTGGAACGCGACCCAACCGCCGACGCCGACGAACGGCGACCAAACCCGGAAGTCCTCCTTGACCCCCTCGTACTCGTGGGCCGCATCGATGAAGAGCAGCCCGATGGGACGCGTCCAGGTCTTCCCCACGTCGGCCGTCTTCCCCGAGAGTGGGGTCACGATGTCGAGGTGGCCTTGCCATTCCATGTTGCGCAAGAACTCCGGGAGAGTCGTCGTGCTCGGGTCCGGAAACAGGTATTGGAGCTCCGGGTGCCCCACCCAGTGGTCCACAGCGAAGACAGACGCCCGGTGGCCGAACTTGCTGCCGGCCGCCAGGTAAGCCGTGGACTTTCCCTTCCAGCTGCCGAGTTCGACAATCGCCTGGTTCGCCGGCACGGTCGAAGCCAAGTAGGCCAGGCGTCGGCCCTCTCCGAGGCCCAGCCAGCCTTCGATGGCGTCGATTTCATCCTCGTACTTCAGAAAGAGCAGGGAGCCGACAACCTGGTCCACTATCGGACCCGTCGCCTCGTCCGTCTCCTCCTCCGCCCCTCTCTCGTCCGCGTCCTCCACAGCCAATCAACCTCCGTCCGACATGAGGCCCCCGGTGCGCGCGAAAGCCTCGGCCCAGGGAACGGTGTCCTTCCACTTCTCGATGAAGCGCCGGCGGTTACGGTCCGCACTGCCTGGCGGAGGTCCGCCGCTGGCGCCTCCGTAATGGAAGTAAGGGGCGTAGGTGGTCGTCGTCCCGGGCAGTCCGGCCAGCCCCAAACGGAAGTTGTAGTCGGTGTCCTCGAAGTAGGCCGGGGTGAAACCCTCGTCGAAGGGGCCTATCTCGTCGTAGAGGGACGGGCTGAGCATGAAGCAGGAGTAGTTCGCTTCAAACCTCTCCACACCGTCCGACGGGGGAGCTAGAGAGGCCAGGCCCGCGGGGTCGAGACCCTGCTCCTTGGCCACATCCGTCGGGCAGAGGAACCCGTAGTCCTTCAGGACGGCCCGCTCGACCAGATGGTCTATGGTGCAGGGGTGAAAGAGGACATCGTCGTTGGAGACGAGGATCCTTCCGGCGCCCCAGGCGACGGCGGCCTCGATGCCCCGATTCCAGGCGGCGGCCAGCGACGGGAGTTTGAGGGTCGCGTTGTCGATGACGAATAGCCGCCAGTGGTGGGTCGTCTCCAGACTGTTGACGGCCTGAAGGAGAAGGTCCGGGCGGCGGAAGTTCACAAACACGGCACCGACCTTGATGCGCTCCAACTGCCCCGGCCTCCTCACGGACCCTCGCCGTCAGCTCAATCCCAAGATGTCAAGGTAGCGCCTAGCCACGTCCGGCCACGCGCTAGCCTTCACATACCTGCTCGCACTGTCCACTAGCCGTTGACGCAGCCCTTGATCCTGGTACAAGCTCGTCAGGCCCTCTCCGATGCTCTCCGGGCTGGAATCGGCAATCTTCAGCACTTCGTCCTGGAGGTCGGAGAAGTAGGGGACACTCGTCGTCATCACTGGCCGCAGCGAGGCGATGGCCTCGTGGGACATCATGGAGGTGGAGACCGACTTTCCGTGGTGGGAGTAGGGGAGCACGATGGCGTCCACGGCCCTCTGGTAGGCTCCGAACTCCTCTTCGGGAATGGGCTCGTGGCACAGCGTCAGGTTGCGGAACGTCGTGCTGCTGGACAAACTCCGGGGCAAGTCGCATTCGGTGTAGATGTCGTCCACGGCTCGAGGGTTCATGGGGTGGGCCGTGGCGTGGATGTACCCGTCAAGATAGGGCTTCGCGAGGATGGCCCGGACGAGGTTCGGTATCTGCTTGTGGGTGGAAGCGAAGCCGAAGAACCCAACCACGAAACGCTCCGGCGCCAGCCCGAGCCTCCGTCTGACTTTCTCAGCCGAGATCAGACGGCCGTCAAACGTGGGACAGCCCATCGAAATCACGGATATGCGGTCAGGGCTCGGGCATCGGCGGTCAACCGACATGTTCCGAACGGCCGCCTCGGAATGAACCACGAACCGGGCCCGGCCACTAAAGAGGAAGATGTGCTGGGCGGCCATCCACCCGGTGTTGTCGGTGTTGTGCATGGTAATCACGAAAGGCACCCGGGACTTCTCGACCAGGTTCAGAATCTGGCAGAGATTGAAGTAGTAGAGCCCGTACTCGTGCTGCATGAGGATGCCGTCGAAAGCTCCCAGGCGCAATCTCTCATCGAGATCCCTGGGGCGAACGGCCACCTCGGTCTCCAGGCCCAAAGACTCAAAGCCCCGGCGGAGGTTCTTGGTATACCAGGCGATCCCACACTGGCGGCCCCAACTGGGGCAGATGAGAAGAAGACGCACCGAAGTCAGTCCTCCCTGAAGACAGGGGCCTGTCGCTTTCCACGCTATGCCCCGCCAGCGCCCCTGGTTACGCGATCAGGCCCTGGAACAGGTCTCTTGCCGCCCACATAGGATTGGGACTGAGCGACCGGCGATGGCACCGTTTCCGCGGCGGGTCGCGGGGTCCGAGAGGGGCAAGACACACGATGCCGGCCCTGCTGTACATCACCAGCCCAATCATCAACATGGGGGAGGACATCCTGCACGAGGGGCTCGACAGTCTGCTCGGCCCGGAGAGGGTCCACTGCTATCCCTTCAAGGACTACGCGGCCTTCCAGTACAACCTCTATCCGCCCATGGTCGACCATGCTCCCCACCGTCGGCCAATCGGCATAGCCCGCCTCCTCGAGCACAAGAACGACATCGCCGGCGTGGTCCTCTGCACCCGACCACCGGCGCTCCAGACCTGGGCGCAGATTCGGGGGTACTTCCCGGAAGTCCCGGTGGCTCTAGTCAACGGAGAGGAGATAGGTGGGCGACTCATCTTCCCGCCCGGTCTAGGGACTACGCACCGTTTCCAGATGGACCTCTACCCCCATGAGGCCCAGGAGGGCCTCTACCCCTTGACCATGGCCGCTCCCGAACGGGTGATGTCCGCGGAGGAGACCACCCGCGACATCGACGTCTCCTACGTGGTTCGGAACACCCACCCGTTCCGGCTCGAGGTCGCCCAGGTCCTGGAGCGTGAGGGGTTTCTGGTCATGGTTGGCGTCGACATCCCCCGCGAGCAATTCTGCTGGCTCCTCAACCGGAGCAAGATAGCGGTTTCGGCCCGCGGCGCGGGCACCGACACCTTCCGCTACTGGGAAATCCCCTACCACGGAGCCCTCCTCGCGAGCAGCCGTCCCCGGACCCTCATCCCCGACAACTATGTGGACGGTGAGAGCGTCGTCTTCTTCGACGAGCCTGAGGAACTCGTAATCAAGCTCCGGGCTCTTCTGGCCGATGAGCCGCGGCTCAGCCGGATTGCCGCCGCGGGCAAGAAGCTCTGCCATGAGAAGCACACGGCCAAGGCGAGGGCCCGGTACGTCTTGGAGACGATGGGGCTCGGTTGGCTCATTGAGCCCAGCGGCGACGCCGGGGCCGTGGCGCCACCCCCCAGGCTGCGTCCACCAGGGTGACCCAGTCCTCGCGGGGCTCGCCGGGCAGGGTGGCGGGGTCCCGGGCCTTCAGAGGTGTCTGTCAAGTTCGCGGGCCAGACGATCTCCGGTCTGGTCGGTGGTCCAGCCGGCCAAGACGTCGGCCCTCGCTCGCCGGCCCCTGACCCCGGCTTCCTCCGGGTGCTCGACGACCCGGCGGAGGAGTTCGCGGAGGTGCGGAAGGCTCGGCCTCGCCCAGCGCCGGCCCCGGAAGAAACCGAGACCCGGTTCGGAAGCCACGGGCTCCAGCCCCTCGATCTCGATGAGGTAGGAGTTGTCCTGGGACATGAAGTCCAGGTTTCCCCCCCAGCCCGTCCCAATCACCGGAAGGCCGGCGGCCATGGCCTCGAGGTAGGGGCGGCCCAGACCCTCGCCCCGGGACGGGAGGACGAAGGCGTCCGCGGCCGCGTACAGGGCGGCCAGGGTGGCGCTCTCGAGGTGGAGGGCGGCCAGGATGACCCGGGGAAGGGAGCGGCCGAGCCGCCGCCGCGTCTCCCCCGCGAAGGCCTGGAAGCTCGCCGTGATTTCCCCCGCCGTGGCGGCATAGGGCCCGGCCTTCACGATGAGCGTGACGTCCTCGTTCGCCCCGAACTCCTCGAAGTAGGCCTGGAGAAGGATGTCCCAGCCCTTGCGCTTCTGCCAGGAAAGAACGGACAGGAACGTGAAGCCGCGAGGGCCCGGCCTTCGCCCCGCTTCCCCGCGCGGCTGCGAGGCGATGATGGCCGGAAGCCGCGCTCTGGGGCGTGGACGGAACAGGTCCGCATCGACACCGATGGGGACGACGCGGACCTTGGCCGGCGCCAGCCCGGATTCGATGAAGACCGACCGGTTGAAGGTCGAAGGCACCCAGACCTCGTCCACGCGCCGGCAGGCCCCGACCCAATCCGACGGGAGGCCGTCGACCTCGACGGCCGTCCGGCCGACCCGGAATGGAACCGGCGGGGGCTCACCCTCCGAGCGGAAGTAATGCGCCGGAACGTGCTGGACCTCGACGGCCGGAAGGGAAGACACGGGCGGGTTGGCGATGAGGCGCTCCAGGAGCTGCCGGGTGACGGGATCCACACTTCGGAGACTGTCGCTGCGCCGGCCCCGGGCCACGACCTCGAGGGGGTACCCCCGGCGGTGGAGTTGCCGGATGGCAATCTGGGCCTCAACCTCGTACCCGGTCGCGCCGAAGAGGTGGGCGACGTACCTAACGTGTCGTCTCGCTTGGCTCATCGAGCCCAGCGTATGCGCCCGCCACGGCTACTACCTTGCGATACGGTCGTAGTCGAGGAAGGCTTGGTCGTGGCGGCCCGGGGTGAGGATGTGATGGTTGCCGAGCGGGAGGTCTAGGAGCAGCCGGGCCTCGACCGGGGTGACGCGAAGGGTCACCTGGGTCCGGCAGAGGTCGTCCCGGCGCGGCCGGGACTCCTCGAGAACGACCTCGCCCGCAAAGGCCAGCACCGAACGCAGACCGGGCCCGCCGATGCGGGCCACGGTCATCTCCCGCGCGGCGATGGTTCCCTCGACGGCGGCGCCTATCCCCGACTCGAAGTGCGAGCGCAGGCGGAAGGTCCGAACCAAGCGGAGCGGGATGGTGCAGTGAGCGAAGGTGATGAGGCCCTCGTCGACGGCAACGTCGGAGGGGTTGGCCATGAAGCAGGGCTGCCCGGAGACCCCGCCGAGGACCATCATCGTCAACAGAGACGGGAGGTCTCCTTCGCAAGCGGCGGTGAGCCCTTCGTCGTTCAGCCGGGAGACGGCGAGGCAGCCGGTGTTGCGGAGTTCCCCGAGAAGGTCAAAGCAGCGGATGGTCAGCGTGTCGAGGCGGTGTTCGGACGCCAGGTCCCTGAGGGCCCGATACAGGGAGGCGGCCCCGAGCAGGGTCGCCCCATCGGGCTCGACGGTCCCCGCGGAGGCCCGCTCAATCTCGGCGGCCAGACGCGCGTCTGCATCGCCCTGACGGGCCGCTCGGGCGACTACTTCCGACAGGGGGATGGTCACGACCTCGGGACCCCAGACCTCCGTCACGAGGGAGGGGTCCGGCGAACTCGCGGTCAGCCAGTCGGACGGGCCACCGAACAGCCCGACGCGGGCCCGCCGCAGGAAAGCCCACAGGGCGACCAGGTCAGCCGCGGCCGCGAGAGCGCGCTTCCAGTCACCCCGGTCGGCGACCACGATGCGCCCGCCCCGGCCAAGCTGCGTCAGGCTCGCCAGGATCTCCAGGCAGGCCGGCAGGGAGTTCGAGTGCGGTAAGGCCAGCAGGATGACCGGTCCGGTGGACGCTTCGGCCCACTTCAGGACCTGGGCCTCGGTCCCCCCGGTCAGGACAGCGGCGATGGGAACGGTCGCCGTTGGAGCGGCGGGCCTACCGCTCGCGCCGGCGCCGGCCTCCAGCCAAGGCCCCAGCTCACGGCGGACCCACGCTTCGGAGGCCTCGATGGCCTCCCGACGGGCGATGGCTGAGGCGAAGAAAGCAAGCGCGGCGTGTCCTGAGGCCATTCCTGGTCAACTCGCTCTCCAAGACTCCGAGATGTTCTTCTGACCGCCCATTCTTCCCCGGCCGCGCTTCTCCCGCCGGAGACGTCGGGGCGAGGCCCCCGCCCAGGGGGGAAGCCCGCCCAGGGGGGAAGCCCGCCCAGGGGGGAAGCCCGGCCAGAGGTGGAAGATAGTTGTGCCCCCAGGAGAGGCTGCGGCCCGAGGCCACGCTCGCGACGCGGACCGCTAATAGGAGGGTTGCCTGATGCTGCGCCTTCACCTTAACGAATGCCCGAGCCCGCCCCCGGAAGACCTGGTCAGGCGGGCTCTCTCGGAGGAAGCGCCAAGCCTCAACCGGTATCCCGACCAGGCCTCGGCTCGCCTGCGCGAGAGGTACGCGGCCTACGCGACCGCGCGGCCCGAACAGGTGGTCCCGACAAGCGGCGGGGACGAGGCTATCGACCTCACGATTCTGGCCTTGCGCTCCGCAGTCGAGCAGGTCGTGGTGCAGCCCCCGACCTTCACCGAGTACGCCCGGGCGGCGAAGGTGGCCGGCCTCCCCGTGACCGAGGTGCCGCTCGACGAAGCCTGGGCCATGGACCTTGACCGCCTGACCGAGGCGGCTAGGCGCCGCCCGTCGCTCGTCTTCATCTGCAGCCCGAACAACCCGACCGGAGGCGCCCTCCAGGTGGCTGAGGCCCTGGACCGCCTGGCCGCCGCCGCGCCCGGGACTTTCGTCGTCGTGGACGAAGCCTACTGGGAGTTCGCCGGCGCCACGGCCCTCCCGCTTCTGGAGAGCCATCCGAACCTCATCCTCGTCCGGACGATGTCCAAGGCCTTCTGCCTAGCCGGGCTGAGGCTCGGCTTCGCCATCGCCCACCCCGACGTGGCCGCCAGGCTCGACACGGCCCGGATGCTTTTCAACATCGGCGCCCTGACCGCCGCGGTCGGGGCGGCGGCGCTGCGCGACGCCGTGAGCGAAACCCCCTACGTCCGGGAGGTCGTCCGGAGCGTGGCGGCCGACCGCGAGCGGCTGGCGGAAGGCCTGACCTCCCTCCCCGGCGTCCACCCCTACCCATCGCTGACAAATTTCATTTTGTGCCGCGCGCCGGTCCCCGGGCCCGGCCTCGCCCGGGCCATGCGGCAACGCGGCGTCCTCGTGCGGGCTTATCCCAAAGACCCCCGCCTTGACCACCATCTCCGCATCACCGTCGGGGCGCCCGCGGCGATCGACCGCTGCCTGGTGGCCCTGCGCGAGAGCCTGGCCGAGGCGGGCCCAAAGAGCCGAACCGCTCAGCCACCCACTACTTACCGGGAGGGGAAGCGAACTCCGGACCATAAGATGACGTAGATTACATAACGTGTCTCGGGGTCCGAACGGAGGGGCTCGCCTTGTCCTCTCGCACCGTCCGTCTCTTCGCGCTGCTGGCCATCGTCGTCATCGTGTTGGCCGGCCCGGCTGTACCCTTCGCCGCGCCCGCCGCCACAATCCGGAATGTGGCTCTGGCCGCCGCCTTCCGGGACGTCTCCAGCCGGCACTGGGCCGCCGGGGCCATCGAAGACCTCGCCCGCTCGGGCGTCCTGCTCGGTACGGGCCGCGGGGACTTCGAGCCCGACCGGACCATGACCCGGGCCGAGTTCGCGACGGCCCTGCTCCGGACGCGCGGCATCCGCCTCGACGTCCAGACCCCGGTCGACCCTGCCTTCGGGGGAGTCGGTTTCGGCGCCGGCTCGGCCACCTTCAGCGACGTGCCGGCCAAGGCCTGGTATTTCCCGTTCGCGACGCTGGCCCACCGCTTGGGCTACACCGAGGGGCTCGCCGACGGCAGCTTCGGCCCGGGCGAGGACATCACCCGGGTGGAGGTCGCGGCCATGGCCGCCCGGGCCGCCGGTTGGACATCGGAGGCCATCGCCCTCTCCTGGCGCGAGACGGCCGACGCCCTCAAGCAGCGCTTCTCGGACTGGGAGTCCATCGCTGAGGAGGAGCGGCCCTACGTGGCGGTGGCCATGGACCACGGCGTGGTGAACGGCTACCCCGACGGCACCTTCGGCCCCGACGGCGCCTCGACCCGAGCCGAGGTCGCCACCATCCTGGTGCGTCTCCGGAACGCGGCCCCGCCGCCCGCCGGAGAGATAGCCGTGGCCGGCCCGGCCAACGGCTCGCCGACCGGGAAACCCGGAGCGCTGAAGGTCCGGGCCACGCGTAAGCTCACGCTCCGGGCGACGGTCTACGGCCCGAACGCCATCGACAACTACCCGTACTCAGGTGAGAACAGCTACCTCGGCTGGCGCCTGCGTGAGGGCATCGTGGCCGTGGACCCGTCGGTAATCCCGCTCGGGACGCACCTCTACGTAGAGGGCTACGGCTACGCGGTCGCCGCCGACACCGGCGGGGCCATCAAGGGTGACCGCATCGACCTTCTCATCAACCAGCCGCGCGACGAAATCTTGGATTTCGGCCTTCGCGACGTGACCGTGCTGGTCATCGACTAGAGGCCCGCCCCCCCTACAGCGCCTTCCCCACGAACAGCCCGGCCAGCACGAGAGTGATGGTCGAAAGCAGCTTCACTAGGACGTGCAGGGACGGGCCGGCCGTGTCCTTGCAGGGGTCGCCGACGGTGTCGCCGACGACGGCCGCCTTGTGCGGGTCGGAACCCTTGCCGCCAAGTTCGCCCGTCTCGATGTACTTCTTGGCGTTGTCCCAGGCTCCGCCTCCGGTGTTCAGGAAGAGGGCCATGATGACGCCGGTGATAGTCGCGACCATCAGGAAGGCCGCTGCCGCCTCGGCCTTGAGGACCAGGCCGACCAGGATGGGCGTCCCGACGGCGATGAGCCCCGGGACGACCATGGCCTTCAGGGCGCCGCGCGTCACGATGTCGACGCACCGGCCGTAGAGAGGCTTCTGCGTTCCACTCATGATGCCCGGGAACTCCTTGAACTGCTGCCGGACCTCCTGGATGACGACCTGAGCCGCCTGGCCGACGGCCTTGATGGCCGCCGAACTGAACAGGAAGATGAGCATGGCCCCGATGAAGGCCCCGACAAAGACCTCGGGTTTGCCGATGTCCACCGGGAAAGTCCCGAGGGGCCGGCCGAACTCCCTATTCATGATGATCTGGACCTCATCGGTGAACGCGGAAAACAGAAGGAACGCTGCCAGGGCCGCCGACCCCACCGCGTACCCCTTGGTCAGGGCCTTGGTCGTGTTGCCGCTGGCGTCGAGGCGGTCGGTCCGCCGGCGGACCTCCTCCGACGCCCCGGACATCTCGATGATGCCGCCGGCGTTGTCGGTGATGGGACCATAGGTGTCCATGGCCAGGATGTAGGCCACCGTGGCCAGCATGCCCATCGTGGCCACGGCCGTGCCGTAGAGGCCGCCGTTGGGGAGGGCCGCCGCGCCGAGCCGGTAGGCGGTGAGGATGGCCGCCGCCATAACCAGGACCGGGACGGCGACCGCCTCGAACCCGACGGCGAGGCCGGCGATGATGTTCGTCGCCGGGCCGGTCACCGAGGCCTTGGCGATATCGCGCACCGGCCGGAAGCGGGACTCGGTGTAGTACTGAGTGAGGTAGACGAAGATGATGGACATGGCCAGACCGACCATGGCGGCGAGGTAGAAGTAGATGAACTTGATCTCGCCCGCCGTCCCGGAGAGCATGAACTTGGTCACGAAGAAGAGGCCGATGGCCACGAGGCCCGAGGTGATGAGATACCCCCGGGTGAGGGCCTTCATGGGCAGCTCGTCGTCGTTCTTCACGCGCACGGTGAAGATGCCGATGATAGAGGCGAAGATACCGACGGCCCGGGCCACCAGCGGAAAGAGGATGCCCTGGAGGCCGAAGGCCGGCAGGAGCACGATGCCCAGGATCATGGCCCCGATGTTCTCGGCCGCCGTCGACTCGAAGAGGTCGGCGCCACGGCCGGCGCAGTCGCCGACGTTGTCGCCGACGAGGTCGGCGATGACCGCCGGGTTGCGCGGGTCGTCCTCGGGGATGCCGGCCTCGACCTTGCCGACGAGGTCGGCCCCGACGTCGGCCGCCTTAGTGTAGATGCCTCCCCCGAGCTGGGCAAACAAGGCCACGAAGCTGGCCCCGAAGCCGAAGCCCACGATGAGGAGGGGCGCCCGCTCCGGGTGGACCGTGCCCCCGAAGAGGTAGAAGAGCGCGGCCACGCCGAGGAGGCTGAGGGCCGTCACGGCCAGGCCGGTGACGGCGCCGCCCCGGAACGAGACCCGGAAGGCGCGGTCCAGGCTGTGCTGGGCGCCGGCGGCCGCCCGGAGGTTGGCGGTCACAGCCGTCAACATGCCGATGTAGCCGGACAGGGCCGAGAGGACGGCGCCGGAGACGAAGGCGATGGCCACGTACAAGCCGTCGCCCTTCTTGGCCGAGAGAGCCAGGGCCGCGGCGGCGATGATGGCCAGGACGGCGATGGTCTTATACTGCCGGGAAAGGAAGGCCATGGCCCCCTCCCGGATGGCCGCGGCGATTTCCTGCATCTGCGGTGTGCCCTTGTCCTGACGGACGACGTCGTAGATGAGATAGGCGACCGCCACGAAGGCCAAGCCGCCCCCGATCCAGATCAGTGGCCCAAGGTTCACTTCGACTTCTCCCCCTGACTCTCCGTAACTGTTTCCAGACTTGGCTCCCGTAAATCACCTGCCCCGGGGCCAGGCGCCGGAAGGGCCTGCCAGAGCCGGTAATTCGCAGGCGGGATGGGTTTTCCTTCGAGCCCTCACCGGCAGGAGAACGCCCGTTCCGCGAGTAGCCTTGACCAAACCCCGGAGGGACGCGAGCCATGCCTGAACTTCCCGAACTCGTCGTCTGGGCCCGCCAGTTCCGCGCGGAGATCGTCGGTAAGGCCATCACGGCCGCCGAGACGCCCCAACCGAAGTGCCTCAACGCCCCTCCCGACGAGGTGGCGGCCTTCCTCACGGGCCGCGGGGTGAAAGATGCCCGCGAGCGCGGGAAGTGGCTCATCCTGGACCTCGCCCCCGACGGCCACCTCCTCCTGAATCTCGGGATGGGCGGCGATTTCCACTACCGGCGCCCGGGAGCCCGGAGCGCCGCGCCGTCGGGCGCCACGGCCTCGGGCGCCTCACCGCTCGACGCCACCCCGCCCGATGCCGCGCCGCCCGAGAAGTACCAGTTCAAGCTCACCTTCTCCGACGGCAGCGAACTGGCCCTCCGCTTTTCGTGGTTCGGGTACGTCCACATCGCCCGCTCCGGCGAACTCGCCCGTCACGCGATGACCGCCTCCCTGGGCCCCTCCCCTCTCGACCCGGACATGGACGTGGCCCGTTTCCGCCGGATGGTCGCGGCTCGGCCGCGCCGCGCGGTGAAGTCGTTCCTCCTCGACCAGAAGGTCCTCGCCGGCATCGGGAACGTGTACGCCCAGGACCCCCTGTGGGGGGCCCGCCTGCACCCGGACCGTCAGTTGGGGAGCCTCAGCCCCGCGGAGGTCGACGCCCTGTGGGGCTCCCTGCGCAACGTGCTCGAACGCTCCATCGCCAAGGGCGGCCTCGCCTACGAACGCGACCTTCACGGCAACCCCGGCGGCTATGGACGCGAAGACTACGCTGTCGCCTACCGCACCGGGGAACCCTGTCCCCGGTGCGGCGCGGCCGTCAAAAAGATCAAGACCGGGGCGACGAGCACGTACCTTTGCCCGGAGTGCCAGAAGCTCTAGACCGGCCAGCCCCTGGCAGGAAGCGGGCCGGCTTGGCCTAATGTCTAGACAAGTAGGCAAAACCCCCTGGCGGTTAGGAGGAGACAGCGACCTTGACGGACACGGACAGTTCCCGGCTGGAACTCAAGCGAGCGGTTGTCGGCGCGGTCAACGAGCTGTACGAACACGAACTCATCACCCCGACCGGCGGCAATCTCAGCCTGAGGTGCCCTGATTCCGACCACATCCTGATCACGGCCAGCCAGATCTTCAAGGGCGACCTCGGCCCGGAGCACATCCTGGAGGTTGACGGCAAGGGCAAGACCGTCGAGGCCGAGGGTCAGGAAACCCCGCCTTCCGGTCGCCGCATCCGGCCGTCGGTCGAGACCGGCCTGCACCTCGCCATCTACGCGATCCGCCCCGACGTGGGGGCCGTGGTCCACACCCACGCTCCCCTGGCCACGGTCTGGGGGCTCTTTGACGAACCGGTCGCGGCGTTCACCATCGACTGCATCCGCTTCACTGAGATGCGGGTTGTGCCCTTCGCCGCCCCGGGCAGCCGCGAACTCGCTACGTTGGCCTCCGAGGCCCTCCGCCGCGGGTCGGCGACCTTGCTCCGCAACCACGGCCTCGTGACCGTCGGCAAGGATATGCGCGAGGCGGTCAACATGGCTCTGGCCCTGGAGGAGAGTCTCCGCATCGTTCTTCTGACCCGGATGGCCCGGCTGTGCGGTCTGGCCGGCGAGGAGCCGGCGGTCATACCGACTAAAGCCGTCGACTTCCTCAAGAAGATCATGATCGGCTAGGGGAGGAGATGGAACATGGACAAGGTGACGTTTGAGAAAACGCTCGCCCGTCTGGCCCAGCTCCTGAGTTCGGACGAGAAGATCCGGGCCGGCGCGGCCGGCGTGGAGTTCTCGGCCATGTTCGAGGTGACCGACCTGGGCGTCAAGCTCTACCTCGGCTTCACCGGCAAGGAGGTCGTGGCCTCGGTCGGCGAGCCTCCCGCTCCACCCACCGTGGAACTCGGCATGGAATCGGGCACCTTCGACGCCATGTTTACGGGTGAGATCGACGCCATGTCGGCGGCCATGTCCGGAGACATGTCTTTCTCCGGCGACGCCGGCCCGGCCATGGCCCTTCAGGACCTCATGGAGGAGTTCATTCGCTGCTACAAGCAGGCGAAGAGCGAGCAGGTATGACCGCGGGCCGACGCATCCTGGTCACGGCCGAGCTGACGGCGGAGGCCCTCAGCCGCCTGCGCGAGGTGGCCGAGGTGGACTACCAGCCCCGGAGCCAGACTAAGCGGATGCTGGCCGGGGCGAAGCTCGTGGAGGTCGTCGCCGGGCACGCCGTCTTCGTGACCGAGGTCGACCAGATCAAGGGAGCGGCCGTCTTCGACCAGCTACCCGAGCTTCGCCTCATCGGCTCCTGCCGCGGCGCGCCGGTGAACGTGGACGTCCAGACGGCCACAGCCCGCGGCATCCCGGTCCTCAACACGCCGGGCCGCAACGCCATCAGCGTGGCCGAGTTGACCGTGGCCTTCATGCTGTCTCTGGCCCGGCACATCCCCGAGACAGCCGCCATCCTGAAGTCGAGCCAGGGCGGTCCGATGCGGATGGCCCGAGCCTTTGTGGAGTTCCAGGGAAGCGAGCTCTTCGGCAAGACCGTCGGGCTCGTCGGGCTCGGGGCGGTCGGCCGGGAGGTGGCCAAGCGCCTGGCCGCCTTCGGTTGCCGTGTCCTGGCCTTCGACCCCTACGTGACCGCGGACCAGGCCGCGGGGTCCTGCGTCGCCTTGACCCGTCTGGAGACGCTCCTGGCCGAGTCGGACTTCGTCAGCGTCCACGCGGCGGTGACGCCGGAGACCACGGGGCTGCTCGGCGCCGCCCAGTTCGCCCGGATGAAGCCGACCGCCTACTTCGTCAATACCGCTCGCGCGGCCCTCACGGACGAGGAGGCTCTTCTCCAGGCCCTGACCGACAAGCGCATCGCGGGCGCGGCCCTGGACGTCTTCGTGAAGGAGCCCCCGCCGCCCGACCATCCCCTCCTCGCTCTCCCCAACGTCCTGGCCACTCCGCACATCGGCGGCAACACCTCCGAGATCATGGACCACCAGTCGGCCATCATCCTCAGCGACCTCCTGCGGTGGCTCGACGGCCGGCGGCCCGTGCACTGCGTCAACCCGGAAACGGTCGAGAACCTGGCCCCGTGAGGAGGCGATGGCGATGGTCGGCGCCCGAGTGCTGCACGTCGATCTGGCCGCCGGTTCGACCCGCGTCGAGGAACACGATGACAACTTCCTTCGCCGGTACGGCGGGGGCCGGGGCGTGGGCCTCTACTACCTCGGCCGAGACCTAGTCGGCCGGAGGGCCGAGTTGGCCGGCCGGAGGACCGCGGCGGCCGCCGCCCCGGGCGGCCCGGGCCTACCGGCGCCCCCAAGGGCCTCCGACGTGATCGGCCCGGACGGCGCCCGCCGCGTGGCCCTCGACGGTCCCCTCATCCTGGCCGCCGGCCTGTTGACGGGATGCGGCTTTCCCGGCACGCCCCGCTTCTCCATCGTCGCCCGCTCCCCGCTCACCGGCCTGTACGGCGAGTCCGAGGCCGGCGGGTACTTCGGCCCCGAACTGCGGCGGGCCGGCTACGAGGCCGTGGTCATCTCCGGGCGCGCGAGCGCCCCCTGCTACCTTTTCATCAAGGACAGAACGGCCGAACTCCGGCCGGCGGACCACCTCTGGGGTCTGGTGACCAAGGACGCCCAGGCGGCCCTGAGGCGGGAAACCGGCGACCCCAGGTCGCGGGTGGCCCTGATTGGCCCGGCGGGCGAGCGCGGCGTCCGGTTCGGCGCCGTCCTGAACGAACTGCGCCACGCCAACGGCCGCACCGGCATGGGCACCGTCTTCGGGGCGAGGAACCTCAAAGCGGTAGCCGTGCGCGGGACCCGGCCGGTTCCCGTGCAGGACCCGGAGGGCCTCAAGACCCTGGCCACGGCCTTCCGCCACGAACTCCAGGCCGGAGTGTACGGCCAATACTTCGGCCGGCACGGCACGCCGTCCGGAGTCTCGGTGATGAACGCCACGCGGGCCCTCCCGACGCGGAATTTCCGCCAGTCAAGCTTCAAGCCCGCCTCGGGTCCCCTGTCCGGAGAGACCTACACGCGGGAGCACCTCAAGAAGCGCGGCGCCTGCGAGGGCTGCCCGCTGGCCTGTAAGCGCGTTGTCCACCAAGGCCGGCCGCCGTACGCCGTGGACCCGGACTACGGCGGTCCCGAGTACGAGACGGTCGCGTCCTTCGGGCCGCTCGTCGGTATCGAAAGCCTGCCGCCCGTCTTCAAGGCCCACGAGATCTGCAACGCCTACGGCCTGGACACCATTTCCGCGGGCGGGGTCATCGCCTTCGCCATCGAGGCCGTGCAGCGGGGCCTCCTTCACCCCGAGAAGGACCTCGGCGTGAGAAGCCTCACCTGGGGCGACGCCGACGCGGTCTTGGACCTCCTCGGTCAGATCGCCCGGCAGGAGGGGCCGGCGGCCTTTCTCGGTCAGGGCGTCCGGGAGGTCGCCCGGCGCCTCGGGCCGGAGGCGGAGGCCTTCGCCCTCCACGTGAAGGGGCAGGAAGTCCCGATGCACGACCCGAGGTCCAAGTGGGCCCTGGGCTTGGGGTACGCCGTCTCGCCGACGGGCGCGGACCACTGCCTGTCGCCGCACGACCAGATGCTCGCCGCCAAGGGCGGCATGCTCAAGACCTTGAACCCGTTGGGCCTCCTCGACCCGGTGCCGGCGGCCGGTCTGCAGCCGGCCAAGGTGCGGGCTTTCACCTACACCCACATCACCTACAGCCTCTACAACTGCCTCCCTCTTTGCAACGTCTTCGCCCCGCCCACGACCGGCCTCGACCTCACCCGCCTGACTCGAGTGGTGGCGGCGGTGGCCGGGCCGGGCATCAGCTCTTGGGAACTCATGAAGATCGGCGAGCGGGCCGCCACCATGGCCCGGCACTACAACACAGCCCTCGGGGCCACCGCCGACGACGACCGGCTGCCGGCGCGTCTCTTGGCTCAGGCGGAGCCGCCCGAGCCGGGTGGGGCTGCCCCTCCGGGGGCGGTCTCGGCCGGGGAACTGGCGCAAGGCCTGGCCCTGTTCTACGCCCAGATGGGTTGGGATGAGAAAGGCCGCCCCACCCCGGCCAAGCTCCACGAGCTCGACCTGGGGTGGCTGGTGGAGGAGGAGGGAGCCGGATGACGGCCGATAACGACCTCACGGGGAAGCGGGACGGTCTGCTCATGGTCCTGGACGCTGGCGGAGGCGGCGGCCGCTGTCTCCTCATCGACACGACCGGGCGGGAAGTGTCCTTTGCCTATCGCCCCTGGACGATGAAGACCCCGGAAGACAATCCGATGGCCTCGGTCTTCGACCCTGACGAGTGGTGGGGCGCCCTGGTCGACGCCTCCAGGGAGGCCCTGGCCAAGGCGACCGACGGGCGGCCGGCGGGCGCGCTCGACGCCGCCGATGTCGGGCGCCGGGTCCTCGCCATCTCCACGACCAGCCTGCGGGACGCCGCCGTCTTCGTCGACGCCGGCGGGCAAGAACTGTACTGCGGCACCAACCGCGACGCGCGGGCCATCGGGCTGGGGTTCGAGATGGCCCAGAACCTCGGGGAGACGCACTGGCACATCACAACGCGCTGGCCGCTCGGGCTGGACCCGGCCGCCCGGCTCCTCTGGTTCAAGCAGACCGACCCCGACCTTTTCGGGCGCGTGCGGCACGTCCTCATGATCAACAGCTGGCTCATCTACCGGCTGACCGGCGTGGCCTCGGCCGAACCGACCAACGCCTCGTCGTCCGGCCTCTTCGACGTGGAGAAGGGGGTTTGGTCACCGGAACTGGCGGCGGCCCACGGGTTCGATGCCGGGCTCCTGCCCCCGCTGCTGTGGCCGGGGCAGGTCGTGGGCGGCCTGGCCCCGCGGACGGCGGAAGCCTTCGGGCTCCCACCAGGCATCCCGGTCGTCGCCGGACCAGCCGATTCCCAGGCCGGTTGTCTCGGCTCGGGGGCCTGGGAGCCGGGCGACACCACGGTCATCGCCGGCACGACGGTTCCGGTCATGCAGGTCACCGACCGGCCCTTCCGCGACCCGTCCCACCGCATCTGGATGGGGGCCTACGCCGCGCCGGGCCGGTGGGTCGTGGAGAGCAACGGCGGCATGGCGGGCAGCGTCTACGCCTGGTACGCGTCGACCTTCGCCTCCGGGGCGGCCCCCGGCGGGGCGGCCCCCGGCGGGGCGCCCCCGGGCAGCCCGGCCGGTCACGGGCCGGGAGTCTACGACGTCCTGGAGAACGAGATCGAGGCGGCCCCGCCCGCCCAGATCCAGGCCTGGCTCGGTCCCCAGGTGGCCAACTTCTCCTCCATCCCCTTCCCGGGAGAGGCCACCATCAAGTTCCCCGCTCTCGGCGTCTTCTGCACCCCGACACGCGGTGCGCTGGCCAGGGCCGTCCTGGAGAACATCGCCTACGCCGTCAAGGGGAACATCGAGCAGCTTCCGGAGAAGCCCGTCCTCGTGCGCGTGTGCGGCGGTCTCTCGCGGAGTCCGGCCTTCGTCCGCCTCCTAGCGGCGGTGCTCGACGTCCCGGTCGTGGCGCCAAGGCTGCGGGAAGCCACGGGGACGGGCGCGGCCATCGCGGCGGCGGTGGGGGCGGGGGTCTATCCCGACCTGGAAACGGCGATGAAGGCTATGGTCGCCTTGGAAGAGCCGTGCCGACCCGACCCGGCGCTGACGGGCCCCTACGCGGCCGGCTACGCCACCTGGCGGGCGGGCTGCCCGGGCTAGCGGTCGTCCGCGGTGGGTCTGTCCGCGCGGCCGTACTCGTCTTCCAGCCTCACCACATCGTCCGGGTGAAACGTGGAGACCTCGAGGATGGTGAGGTCGGTCTCGGCGACGATGCGGTGCGGTACGCCCGGCTGGATGGTCACGGACCGGCCTATCCGGATCTCCAACTCCTCCTCGCCCAGACGGAGGCGGCCGCGGCCCTCAAGGAAGTGGAGGGTCTCGAGCTTCTCGCGGTGGTACTGCAAACTCAGACGATGGCCGGCCCGGACCTTGAGGATCTTGCCGAGGTAGGCGGCTGTCTCGCCCCACCAGACCTCGCGCCCCCAGGGCTTCTCGACGACCCGGGGCGGCTGGAAAGCGGTCGGCTCCTGGTTGTCCGTCATCCCTTGGCACCTCCGGTACGGTCGACGGTTGTTTTGTTTCGCCGCGGGACTCTGGCCGCCTCCGTGTCCTGCTGCCCTGTAGCCCGCGACAGGGACTTTCCCCGTCTCCGCGAAAACCCACTTCCAGGAACCGCGGGGAGGGAGAAAGGCCACGGCCCAGGCGGAGACCACGGAGAAAGCGCAGAACTGGCACGGCCGGTCCGCCGTGCGTCAGGCCGCCCGGCTCCGGCTGAACGCCGGCAATGGCCCGTCCGGTGGGACCATCCAGGAGGGCCTTCGCGCCGACCCCGAGGTCAACGCCCTCCTCTCGGCCCAACGGCCGGACGGCGGCTGGGCCGGCCCCTCCTTCTACGCCCCAAAGCACCGGTCCACGCTGCACACTCTGGCGGTCCTGGCCGAGTTCGGCCTCGACCGGTCTTTCCCGGAGATAGAGAGGGCGGCCGACTTCGCCTTCGCCTTCCAGGCCTCGAACGGAGAGTTCTACCAGCATCGCCGGGTCGAGGGGGGCAAGCCCTCCACCCTCGCGCCCGTGCCGTGCGTCACCGCCCGAGCCGTCGCCTACCTGGCCGGCCTGGGCTACGGCGGCGACGCGCGGGTCGCCAAGGCCATCCAGTATCTCCTGTCCATCCAGCGCCAGGACGGGAGCTGGTCGTGCGGGGACAAGGCTATGCCGCGCGGCTACGTGAGCGAGAAGGGCTGTCTCGGAATGACCTGCTGCTTTCTGGCCCTGGCCGACGCCGCGCCCGCCCTCCTCCGCGGCCACCCCGCCACCCGCTCGGCCGCCCTCTTCGCGGAGCGGCTCTACCTCCGGGACCCACGGGGCTTCCACGTCGGGAACACCTGGGCCAGGCTGGCCCACCCCTCCTTCCCGATGGACCTGGCCGACACGGGTCGCCACCTGGTCACCAGCGTCGGTCTCACACCGCGCGTCCGCGAGGGCGCCGAACTCTGCCGCCAGAAGCGCCGCCCCGACGGCCTCTGGGCCGCCGACGGCCACCCCTACCGCCCGCCGCTGCCACCGACCCGGCGAGGTGAACCCAACGCCTGGGTCACCCTCAGGGTAGTGCGCTTCCTGAAGGCCGCCCGCTAGGCGAGCAGGAAGGACCCTTCAAGCGGGCCCGGAACCATCCCTCATGCTCAAGACCGCTCACTTCGGCCCGGTCACGCAGTTCCTCATGAGCACCGTCCTGGACGGTCAACCCCTCTACTGGGTCGCCGCCTACCTCGTGGACGGTCTCCTCATCGACACGGCCTGCGCCAACACGGCGGAGGAACTCGTTGAGGCGCTGTCAGGGTCGGCTCCCGGCCTTCCGCCGGTCCGGGTGGCCGTCAACACCCACTATCACGAGGACCACGTCGCCGCCAACCGGTTGCTCTCAGAGAGACTCGGCGTCACCGTCCTGGCCCACCCCTGGGCCATCCCTCGCCTCCGGCAGGTGCCCCCCATTCCCGACTACCGGGCCACGGTCTGGGGCCGGCCGGAACCGTCGGAGGCTCTGCCCGTGGGCGACGAGATTGTCACGGAGCGCTTCCGTTTCCAGGTCGTCGAGACCCCGGGCCACTGCCCCGGCCACGTCTCCCTCGTCGAGCCGGACATGGGCTGGTGCTTCACGGGCGACCTCTTCGTGGGGGAGCGTCCGCGGGTGGCCTGGCGGGAGACGGACGTCGCCGAGATGGTCGACTCCCTGGAGCGCCTGGCGGCCCTGGCCTCGGACCAGCGACCGTTCGTCCTCTTCACCGCCCCCGGCGAGGTCTTCGAAAACGGCCGGGAGGCGCTGCTCGCCTGCGCCGGTTACCTGCGCGATCTCGTGGCTCGGGGCCGGGAGCTTCTGGCGGACGGCCTCACCGAGGAAGCCATCCGCGACGCGCTCTTCGGTGGGGAGAGTTCGTTCGCCGCTCTCACCCACGGCGAGTTCTCTTCCGGCAACCTCACCCGGGCTGTGCTGGCGGCCCGGACGACAGCCCGTGGTCTCACCAGCCCGGACGGAGGTGGCCACGGTGGACCCTGAAGCGGGACTCGGGCCGCTGACCGTGAACGGTCAGGTCCTCACCTTCGACACGCGGCCAGTCGCGCCGCCGGAACTGGCGTCCTTCTACGCCGGCGCCGGGTGGCACGTCCTACGGCCCGAGAGCTTCCGGCGGGCCCTGTCCGGGACATACTTCTCTCTCTCGGCCCGGGCGCCCGGCGGACGGCTCGTAGGCTACGGCCGCGTCGTCTCCGACGGCGGCATCCACGCCTGGATTCACGACCTCATCGTCCTTCCCGAGTTCCAGGACCGCGGCCTGGGCAGCCGGCTCCTCACGGGTCTCATCGAGCGCATCCGAAACAGCGGCATCCCCTACATCGGGCTCTTCGCCGCCAAGGGCCGGGCCGGCTTCTACCAGAAGTTCGGCTTCGCGCCTCGCCCGGACAACGGTCCGGGCATGTTCCTCTACTTCCAGCCGGACTGAGGGGTGAAGGGTTTGTCGCTGACGACCGAACTCCAGGACGGGGCCAGGAAGCTGGGCCTCGACTTCTTCGGGGTCGTTGCCGCCGCGGCCGTCGAAGCCTACGCCGGCATCGACGTCGCCTACTGGGAGCTGCGGCGGCGCACCGCGCGGCCGTCCGACATCCTCCCGGACGCGAAAGCGGTCGTGGTCGTGGGTCTAGGGCTCTGGGACCGGGCGCTCGACACCGCGACCTACGAGGCCAAGCTCGGCCGGTGGGTCTACCCCGCCTATACCGTCCTCGAACAGCGCTGCGACCGCCTGGCCCTCTGGCTTGAGCGACGGGGCGCCCGCGTCGCCGTGACCGGTAGGCTGTCGCTCAAGAACCTGGGGGTTCTGGCCGGGTTCGGGGTCTTCGGCAAGAACTCGCTCCTCCTCAGCCGCGACTTCGGCCCCGACTTCCGCCTGGCGTGCTTCGTCACCGACGCCGACCTGGAACCGGAGCATCCGGCGTCGGGCGGCGACCTCTGCGGCGACTGCGTCCTCTGCCTGGACGCCTGCCCCATGGGCGCGCTTACGCCCTACGTGGTTGACCCCGAGAGCTGTCTCGTCTCACTCAGCCTGCGCGCCAAGGGCGGGAATCTCGCCGAGGTGGCCCTCGCCGTCCGCGAACGCTTCGCGTCCCTCGACATCCCCGCCTACGAACCCCGGTTCGGGGGGAACCTCCATCTCATGTGCCGGGCCTGCCAGGATGTCTGTCCCCAACTGAGCAAGGCGCTGCGGTTTCAGGGCAATTCCGCCCAGAGGCTCACCTCGGACTGAGCCGTATGTAGTGGCGAACGGGAAGGGAGCCCGACCTTGTCCCACCTGGACCTGGCTGTCCGGCGAGACCCTATTCTCAGGGCCGAACACCTCAACAAGGTCTACTGGCTTGGGACGGCGGTCTACGCCGTGGACAACGTCACCCTCGACATCGAGAACGGCCAGTACGTCCTCATCAAGGGCGCCTCGGGCAGCGGGAAGAGCACGCTCCTCTCCCTCATGGCCGGTATCGACCGGCCCACGAGCGGAGACGTCATCCTTGATGGGCAGCGCCTCAACGTCCTGTCGGAGAACGCCCTCTGCGCCGTGCGGCGCCAGAAGGTCGGGATGATCTACCAGTTCTTCAACCTGCTCCCCGGGCTCACCGCCCTGGAGAACGTGGCCTTGCCCATCCGTCTTTCTGGGACTCCGGACTGGTTCGCCCTAAGCCACGCGGCCAATCTCCTCGAACGCCTGGGGCTCGCGGAGCGTTCGCGCCACCGGCCGCCCCAGATGTCCGGAGGCGAGCAGCAGAGAGTGGCCATCGCCCGGGCCCTGGCCAACGAGCCGAAGGTCCTCATGGCCGACGAACCGACCGCCAACCTCGACCGCCGGACGACCCGCGAGATCCGGAAGATCCTCGTCGAGTTGAACCGCGACCTGGGGCAGACCGTCGTCGTGGTGACCCACGATACGGGCATGGCCGAGGACGCCCACCGCGTCCTGACCATCGCCGACGGCCGCATCATCCGCGACGAAGCGGGAGGCGCCGCGTGAGGACACTCGTCTACCTCGGACAGGTCAACGCCATGCGGAACCTCGGCCGCAGTATCGCGAGCGTCCTGGTCATGGCCATCGCGGCTTTCATGATGACCAGCTCGCTCTCGGTGGGCGAAGGCTACACAACCCAACGTGCGGCTGAGTACCGGGCCTTCCTGGGTGGCGACGTCCTGGTTTACCCCGGCTGGACCTGGCCGACCCAGACCGACCTGGCCGACCTCCGGACCGGGGCGCCGGGCCTCTCCGTCCTCAGCCCGACTTTCGGCAGCCCGCTCCGGTACTTCCATCCCAACTACTACACCTCGGGCTACCTGACCGGCGACGCCGACCGGCCCTCCCCGGACTACTCCTTCTTCCCGAGCCGCCAGGAGAGGGACGAGGTTCTCACCGCCATCAGCGGCGTGCCGGGAGTAGCGGGCATCTACGCCTTCTCCTCCGTCCCGGTCGTCGACGGCCGGATAGCCGCGACGTTCCCGAACGGTCTGACGGTAATCTCGGAGAACCTCCCCCTGTCGGGCTTCTCGGTGCGCGCCTGCCCGCCGAACCTCCTGGCCGACGCCGGCCCGGACACGCCGCCGGAGCTCCGCCCGGCTCTCGGGACGCCCAACCCGCCGCGCACGGTGACCGTGAACCGCGGCCTAGGCCAGACGCTGGCTGAGTTCATGACCTGGGAGGCCGGCGTGGTGCCGTCCGGAGGGCGACAGCTCTCCTCGGCGGATGGCGCCGCCCTGGTCGCCGTCGTCAACCGTCGGGCGGTCATCGCCCGGCGCGACCTGGCGGCCAAGGCCATCTCCTACCCCCTGGACCAGCAGGGCCAGCCCGTGCGTCTGGTCTTGCCGACGATTGTCCAGGGCAGTTCTCCGGACCAGGCGCCCTACTTCGACTACGGGAAGACCATCGCCGTGGAGGTCCGACTCGTGGGCACCTACGACGTCCTCAGCCGGCTCTATAGCCGGAAACCGGGGCCATCCGTGACCATCTACGAACAGCTCTTCCTGGAGGCCCCGGAACTCCTCATGCCCCAGGCGGGCTTCGACCGCCTCCTGGCCCTGATGGGGTTGCCGGCGGGCGGACCGCCTCCGGCAGGGGCTCTCGTCCTGCGCCTGGAGAACCAAGCCAAGGCCGTGGAGACGGTGGCCGCGCTCCGGGCGGCCGTCCCCGGGCTCTCCGTGGTCTCGGTGGCCGACGAAGCGGCCTACGCCAACCCTCGCGGCCAGCCGGAGCGGGTGTACGAATTCGCGCCGGCCGGGGGCATGGAGGGCACTCGCCGGCGTACCGGGGGTCGCCTGTGGGCCATCCCCAGATCGCCCTTCCCGCCGCTTGGCCAGCCGACCGTGCCGGCCGACACCGGCAACCTCTTCGCCGTGCTCCTCTTTGCCTTCGCGGGGCTGGTCGCCGCTGGCAACGCCACCCTCCTGGTCTTGAGCCGCCGGACCGAGTTCGCCATCCTCAAGGCTATCGGGCTCAGGGGTTTCGAGGTGGGCTTCACCGTCATGGTCGAGGTCGTGACCCTGGCCACGGCCGGCCTGCTCGTCGGTTTCACGGCGGGGGAGATTATGGCCTTGCCGATAATCCTGACCAACAGCCTCGACCTTCCCGCCGTCGTGAGGGCGATTGGGCAAGACCTGGGAGTGGTGGCTCCGGTCACCCTGGGCTGCGCTATCGTCTTCTCCCTGGCGCCCATGGCCAAGACTCTCAGCATCACGGTCGCGGAGGTGATGCGCGCCAATGAGTAGGGGGACGACTCTCACCCGGCTGGGCCTGCGCAACGCCATTCGCGGCAAGGGCCGTCTGGTCATCCTCGCACTCCTTCTGGGCTCGGCCCTCGTGGCCAGGTCGGCCAGTTCCCTGGCGCTCAACAGCCTCGGCGACGCCGCGGCCGGAACCGTCACCGAGCCCGCCATGCCGGCCACGTTCAACACCCTGGCCTTCTTCGCCAAACCGTACGGGCCCGAGTGGTGCACCGCCCAGCCTCTCCACGACTACATCTGGATGAGCCCCTCCTACGAGGTTTCCGCCTACAAGGCGGCCTATTTCGAGCGGTATCTTGGGCCCGGCGGAAGCCTGACCGTGGTTCGGCCCGCCCCGGAGATAGACGCCGCCACCGGCCGGTACGTCGAGGTCAGCCGGCCGACGCCCTGGGCCACGGACCTGGTGGGGAGCTACCCCAGCCGTCCCGACCAGGTCGCCGTCCCGGCCCCCCTGGCCAAGAACGCCGGGCTCGCGCCGGGCTCCCGGCTCGACCTGACCCCGGAAGGCGGCGGGCCCCCCGTGGTCTTCACGGTCACCGGCGTCTACACGCCGCTCGGACACGGGCCGTTCTACGAGTTCCTCCTTTCGGCCCGCGACGAGACGAAACCGCCGGCCGTGAACCTGGTCATCATCGGCGGCAGCGAGGAACTCGCCCGGCTCATCCAGGCCATCCACGGCCCCGACGTCAGGCTGGTACGCATCGGGCCGCCCGACACCCAGATGCGGGCCTTGGCCCGGTCGGTCTACGCGACCCGGTCGACCGCCTCGGGCATCGGTTTCGCCCTGGTCGGCGTGGCGGTCCTCGTGGTCCTGCTCGTGGCCATGGTCGAGAGAAAGCGGGAGGCCGCCTCCTACAAGCTCACCGGTATGGGCAGCCTGGCCACGCTCCAGGTGCTCCTGGTCGAACTCTCCGTGGCTTTAGCCTTGGCCGTGGTTCTCGCGGCCCCAGCCTACTGGCTTGTCGTCAACCGGCTGCTGGTCGATGTTCAAGGCCTCGGCCTCGGGGCCAGCGTGACCGCGTTCACCGCCGGCTGCCTCTGGACGGTAGCCATCGCCACGCTCGGGGCGAGCTATCCGTTCTGCCTGACCATGGTCGGCACGCCGAGCGCCCTGCTCTCGGGGCAAAGGATCTACCTTCTCCGCCGCAAGCACGTCCTTGGGGGGTGGGTGCAGCTTGACTCGGAGCAGCAGTAAGGAGACCGCGGTCAGGGACGGCGCGACCAAGAATGACGCGACCAGGGACGGCTTCGGTCTCTTAATCGAGGCCCGGACGGCCATCGTCTTCCGGGTCCGGCGCGGACGCCCGGAGCCGCCTGGAGTGAGGGTGCCGACCGCTGCAGGCCTGCCCACGGGCGAAGAACTCCGCCCCGCCCTGGAGGCCTTGGGCCTCGTCCCCGGCGCGGCCCGCGCCGGCGATGACGGCCAGACTCAGCCGGTCTGGGTCGTCAGCTCCGCCGGCACCCCCCGGGTGACCATCGACGGCCGTTCGTCTCTCGGCGCGCCGGCCATCAAGCTCACGGCTTTCGCCCTTCTGACGACCGGGGCCCGGCTGGCTGGGCCGCTGCCGCTGGAAGCCGTCGCCGTCGACCTTTTCGCCCACGAGTTGGCCCGCCAGTCGCCCGACGTCCTGATCCTCACGCAGTCCGTCGCGGGGGACAAGCAGAAAACCCTTACCCGGTTGTTCCAGGCGGCCACGTTCTCCGAGCGGCCGGTCGAGGTCGTGTACAACGGCCCCGCCGGATACAGCCACAAATCCCTTGAGAACCTGACGGCCTGCCGTTTCCGCGCCACGGAAAGCGCTGTCGTGGGCGGCCGGGGGAACCGGCTACCCACGGAGGCCCTCCTGGCCTCCATCGTGAGAGAGCACCTTGGCGAGAGCCTCGCCCGGGCCGGTCTTGGCGGCAGCCCCTTCGCCGCCCTGGGGGCGGTGGCGGCCACGGCCGTCCTCCTGGACCACGGCTCGCGGGGCGCCGAGGGCCAGGTCGCGCTCATCATCGTCGAGCCCGACGAGGTGACGGCTTTCGTCCCGTCGGACGGCGTCGTCGAGGCGGCCTCCGCCAGCCTTACCGGGACAGGCACCGTCGACCTTCTTGGCCAGTCCCACCTCAAGCCGGGCAACACGGCCGCCGAAGGCTGGCTCCCGGACTGGGCGTCCTTGGCCGCAGGTCTGCCGCTGGACCTCGAGTTGTCGGAGGTCGCCAACCTCGCCGGGGACGCCCTGGTGCGGCCGGGGGAGCCCCACCGGAACCTCGGCGAGGCCAGCCTGAGCGCGGCGCTCATCGAGGGTCTCCTGACCCGCCTCTGCGCCGGCTGGGAAGCGACCGTGCGCCGCTACACCAGCCCCTCCCTGTGCCGGTACATCGTCGGTGCCGGCGCCGGTCTCGCCCGGCTCGGCGACGTCCGGCACGCCGCCGCTTGCCTGGCTGGTGGCCTCCTACCATCCGGGGTGACGACCCTGGCCGTCGATGCCGACTGCCTCCACCTGGCCGGCATCGGGGCCGAGCTGATTCTCGGCCGGCAAGGGTGGGCGCCTGAGGGTCGGCGGCCCGAGACCGCGTCGTCCGCCAGGCAGCCCGAGGTCGCTGCGACCATCGTCTCGCCCTTGGCGGCGAAGCTCGACTGGAAACGCGGCGACACCGACCCGTGGGCCGTCATCACCCTCGAGGGAGCAAACGGCCGGTCCGCCCCGAGGCGTCTGGTGCCCGGAAGGGTCAGTTCGCTTCCGCTCGCTCCGGGAGAGCAAGCCACTTTGTTTATTGAACCTTGCTTTCGCCACCTGGACTTCGGCGCCGGCCCGGGACGGGTGTGGCGCGGCCAAGTCAGCGGAGGGGCCGCCGGCATCATCCTGGACGGCCGCGGCCGCCCGTTTGTGCCGGCGAGCGACCCCGTCCTCCGGCTCGCCAAGCAGCGAGAGTTCCTGGCGGCCTTCGGCGTCCTTGCGCTGAACGACACCCCGCTCCCGGACCCTCACGGCCGGGACGGCCGCCGGTCGGGCGAACACCGCCACTATCCGGTGGCCAGACTCGCCCTGTCCCGCGTCATCCCGCCGAACTCGACGCTGGACGTGGCCATCAGCGACCGGGTGAACCCGGACACGGTCATCGCCACGGGCCATCTCGACCGGCGCGTCCTCCGCCTGCCGGCCGGAGGCAATTTCGAGCTCCTCAAGAAGCCGGGGGACCCCGTCAAGACCGGGGAGACCGTCGCCGTCATGGAGGAATTCTTCGGGCTCGGCCTGCGCGAGTTCGTGTCCCCGTACGACGGCGTCGTCGAGAGGATAAACACGCAGCGGACGGCCATCGTCCTCACGGGCACCGATTCGCAGCACCGGGCCCTCGTGTCGGGAGTGGTCACCCGGGTCACGCCGACCGAGGTCGACATGGAGGTCAGGGGACGCCGTCTGCGGGGATGGTTCGGCTTCGGCAAGCCGGTGGCCGGTGAATTGTGGTCGCCCGGGGAGATTGTCACGGCGACGGACGTGAAACGCCGCCTCGGACCCGAGGTCCGCGGGCGCGTCGTCCTCGGGGGCGCCTTCGTCCTCCCGGAGGTGCTGCCCACGCTGGCCCGTTTCGGGGCGGCCGCCCTCGTCTGCGGAGGAATTGACTTCGGGCCTCTGTGGGACCTCATCGCCCCGACCGGCGAGTTCCGCGGGGGACGCGGGCTTCCCACGCTCGTGGTCCTCGGAGGGTTCGGCGTCCATCGCCTCCCCGCCGAGGTCGAGAAGGTCCTGGAAGCGGCGGCGGGGCGGGCCGTCTACGTTTCGGGGCCGCAGGCCGGGAAGCTCGTCTTCGCCGGACCGCCCTGGGCGGAGGTCATCCTGCCCGAGGAGGGCTAGCATCGCCCAGGAAGCGGGCGACCGCCGCGGGCGAAGCTAGACGGATCACGCGCTTGTCCGACGGCAGTCCCGCGAGCTTGGCGAGGACTCCCGGACGCTCGTCCACCGGGAACCGCCAGACCCAGCGTAGGAACTCCCAATCGACCTTCTCGGGGCAACCCGGACCCAGGTCTGGACGGGTCCGTCCGGCGTACTGCCGCCAGCGTTTGAGGACCCGCCAGAGGCAGACGGCGCGCGGGAAGTCAAGGAGGATGATCGTGTCGGCGGCGGCGAGGCGCAGTTCAAGCGTGCTTCCGTAGTTCCCGTCGATGATCCAGCGCTCGCCCCGGACGGCCTCGGTCTGGACCCCCACCCACTCTTCCCGCGGCGTCTCCACCCACCCCGGACGCCAGAAGAGACGGTCGAGATGGATGACGGGGAGCCCCAGGAGGATGCCCAGTTCCCGGGCCAAAGTGGACTTCCCCGCCCCCGCCGAGCCGATGACCGCGACGCGCCGCATGGGCTCCGGTTTCGCGCACCCGCTAAGGAGTCCCTGCCGGAGGAAGGTCTCCCCCGGCCGGCGGCCAAGTAGCTGGACCGGCTCCCAAGAAGGTCGCGCGAGGCCGGAAGGGCCTCGTGAGCTAGAGGAGATGCCGGGTTACGATGACGCGTGGATCGAGAACACCCACCGCTTTCTGGGAGAGCACGTTCCGCCGCCTCGCCGCCAGCCCTCGTCCCCTCTCTCCGTCCGTCTTCGACCGAGGGCTTGAGGTGGCCGAACGCTTTCTGGGCCTCCTGGCCCCGGGCTGCCGCATCCTCGATTTCGGGTGCGGGGCAGGCCGGAACGCCCTCGCTTTGGCCCGGCGGGGGTTCCGGGTGAGCGTCTGCGACGTGTCCCGGGCAGCCGTACGGCTCTGCCGGCGGGCAGCCACGGCGGAAGGACTCTCCGTATCCCGCGTGGCCATGCGGAAAGGCCGGTACCTTCTGTCGGCCGGGGCAAGCTTCGGCGGTCTGGTGGTCTGGAGCGTCCTCGACCACCTGCCGACCCTGGAAGCGCGCGGGGCCCTGGCCGAACTAGGCCGGGTGGCCGGTCCGGGAGCGCCCCTGCTCGGCTCGTTCGATGGCGACGACGAGGACAGCCCCCGCCGGCCACACGAGGTCTTGCCGGACGGCACCTTCCGTTTCACCGGCGACAAGCGGGAAGGAATGCTCTGGCGCTTCTACTCGAACGAGGAGATTCGAGACCTTCTCGCGCCGGAATGGGAGATTCTCGTCCTCGCCGGGCGGGAGCCAAGGGAGAGCCGGGTCTTCTTGGCCGCCCGGCGTAGCCGGCCGGTGGCGCCCTAGGAGGACGCCGGCGGCAGGCCCGGCCATTCCATCGTCTCGGCCACGGCCCCGCCACGAGGTACGCCCCCTGGCCCACTGAGACGACGGTGGAAGGGGAAGGTCTGCCGGATATACGTGGAGGGTCGCCCCGTGCGAGAGGTCATCGAGCGCTGCCAAGGAGTGTCGGGAGAGTTGGCCCTCGTGCGGGTGGGGCGGGGTCACTACGAGATGGTCGCCAACGGGGTCTTCCTCATGGCCACCTACAATCGTCGGTCCGAGCGAGACCTCGCGCGGTCGGGCCTGGCGGCCCTCTTTGAGGGTAGTGTCCCCGGCGCCGGACCCGCCCCTGCGGCCGCCGTTCTCCGCGTGCTCATAGGTGGTCTCGGCGTCGGGCAGACCCTCGCGGCCACGTTGGCCGACAGTCGCGTCGGTCGCGTCGTGGTCGTGGAGTTGGAGCCGAAGGTCGTGGAGTGGAACCTCCGCCACTTCCCCGGGGGTCGGGACGCTCTCGCCGACCGCCGGGTCAGCGTAGTCGTAGGCGACCTCTTTGCCTTCCTGCGGGAACGGGCCGGCAACAGCGCGAGTTCGGGCGGCGCGGGCGAGAGCTCGGGCGCCGCGGCGAACCGCGGCGGACCGTTCGACCTCCTCCTCCTCGACACGGACAACGGCCCCGGCTGGCTCGTGCGCCCCGAGAACCGCGCCATCTACGGGCACCGGGGGCTTGCCGCGGCCCACGCCGCCCTGCGGCCCGGAGGCGTGGCCGCCTTCTGGAGCGCGGCCGAGGCGCCCTGGTTCGAGACAGGCCTCGCCCGGGCCGGGTTCGCCGTGACCCGGCGGGCCGTGTCCGCCCGCCCGACCCTCCCCACCCGCCGGGCCGTGCCGCCCGACCTCATCTACCTCGGGCGGAAAGCCGCCCCGCCGTGTGCTATCATCGGGCCATGACCGTGTCCTGCGACTTCTGCCCACGCCGCTGCCGGGTGGACCGTCCCGCCGGCGAACTCGGAGTGTGCGGCTGCCCGCACCTGCCGAGGGTGGCCCACACGCAACTCCACCACGGGGAGGAGCCGTGCCTCTCCGGGACGCGCGGCTCGGGAACGGTCTTCTTCGGCGGCTGCAACCTCCGGTGCGTCTTCTGCCAGAACCACGACATCTCGACGCGGCCGGTCGGCGTCGCGGTCACTCCCTCCGAACTCGCCGCTGTCTTCCTCGAGCAGCAAAGGCGCGGGGCGCACAACGTGAACCTGGTCTCACCAACGCAGTACTCGGGCCCGGTCGCCGAGGCCCTCCGCCTGGCGCGAACCGGCGGGCTCTCCGTCCCGGTCGTCTACAACTGCAACGGCTACGAGACCGTCCAAGGGCTGCGCCGCCTGGAGGGGCTGGTCGATGTCTACCTTCCGGACCTCAAATACCACGACGACAACCTCGCCCGCCGCTACTCCTCCGCCCCCGGCTACTTCGCGGCCGCGACGGCGGCCCTCCGTGAGATGGCGCGGCAGACGGGCGGGGCGACCTTTGACCGTGAGGGCCTCCTCACGCGGGGCGTTCTCGTGCGCCACCTCGTCCTGCCGGGCGGGGCGGCCGACTCGAGCCAGGTCCTGACCTGGCTCGCCCGCGAACTGCCCGAGGCCCATCTCAGCCTGATGGCCCAGTACACGCCGGTCCACCGGGCCCGGGAGTTCCCGGAGTTGGCCCGCCGGCTCAGACCGGAGGAGTACGAGCCTCTCCTCGACCTCTGCGACGAACTCGGCCTGGACCGCGGGTACCGGCAGGCGCCGGGCGCCGCCGGCGAGGAATACATCCCCGACTTCGACGGCAACCTCTAGGCCTGTTTACAGTTCGCGTCGGTCAAGGTAGAATGCACGAAGTGTCGATTCAGGGTGTAGCAGGAGACGGGTGGGAAAGTGTTCTCCCTCAGAAGGCTCCTCGTCGGTGAGCCGCTCGAGACCGAGCGCATCGCCACCGAGCGCCTGACAATCTTCAAGGCCCTGGCCGTGTTCTCGTCCGACGCCCTCTCGTCGGTGGCTTACGCCACCGAAGAAGTGCTCCTGGTCTTGGTCCTGGCGGGACCGCTGGCCCTCGTTTACGGGCTGCCGGTCGCCTTCGCCATCGCCGCCCTCTTCTTCATCGTCACCTTCTCCTACCGTCAGACGGTCTTCGCCTACCCATCCGGCGGCGGCTCCTACATCGTGGCCAAGGACAACCTGGGCCTCATCCCTGGGCTGACGGCCGGCGCCGCCCTTCTCATCGACTACGTGATGACCGTCGCCGTCTCCGTCTCCTCGGGCATCGCGGCCATCACCTCGGCCGTGCCGGTGCTTCACGAACACCGGGTGGCCCTTGGCCTGCTCGCCGTCGCCATTCTGGTCATCGGCAACCTTCGCGGGGTCCGAGAGTCGGGCAACCTCTTCTCTTTGCCGACCTACTTCTTCATCGGCAGCATCCTCTTCATGAACGCGGTCGGCCTCTTCAAGTGGATCACGGGCGGCCTGGCGACGCTGCCGCCCCCGGAGTTCATGTCGACCGAGACGCTCGCGCCCCTGACCCTGTTCCTCGTCCTGCGCGCCTTCGCCGGCGGCTGCGCCGCCCTGACCGGCGTCGAGGCCATCTCCAACGGCATCCAGGCCTTTTTCGAGCCGGTCTCGCGGAACGCCGCCCGGACGCTCGTCTGGATGGCCGTCATCGCCGTGAGCATGTTCCTGGGCATCAGCCTCCTGGCCCACGCCATTGGCGTGGTCCCTCTGGCCACGGAGACCGTGATGTCCCAGATCGCCCGGGGCGTCCTCGGGAGGGGCGTCCTCTACTACATTGTCCAGACCGCCACGATGCTCGTCCTGGTCCTGGCGGCCAACACGAGTTTCGCCGACTTCCCGCGCCTGTCGTCCATCCTCGGCCGTGACGGCTTCTTGCCGCGGCAGATGGCCAACCGAGGCGACCGACTGGTCTTCTCCAACGGTATCATCTTCTTGGGTATCATCTCCGGGGCGCTCATCGCCATCTTCCAGGGAAAGACCCATGCCCTCATCCCGCTCTATGCCGTAGGCGTCTTCCTCTCCTTCACCCTCTCCCAGTCGGGCATGGTCGTTCACTGGTGGCGCCTGCGTCACGAGGACAAGAGGTGGCTTGTCCACGCCGCCGTAAACGGGATGGGTGCCCTGGTCACAGCTGTGACCTTCGTGGTCATCGGCCTCACCAAGTTCGCTCTCGGGGCCTGGATCGTCCTCATCCTCATCCCGGTGCTAGTCTCGGTGTTTCTCGCCATCCGTCGCCACTACGACATGGTGGCCCAAGACCTCCGAATGGACCTTGATGAGAAGATCAAGCCCGTCGAGCACGTCGTGGTCGTTCCCATCGCCGGCATCCACCGCGCCGTGGCTCAGACCATCGCCTACGCCCGGTCGCTGAGTGACGACATCCGAGCGGTGCACGTGTCCGTTAGCGATGAAGAGACGGCCAAGATCAAGGCAAAGTGGGAGAAGTGGGACATCGGGATACCGCTCGAAATCCTCCCGTCTCCGTACCGGTCCCTGACGGCCCCGCTCCTCCGCTACATCAATGGGTTGCAGAAGAAGGAGAAGACCCGGTTCGTGACGGTGGTCATCGCGGAGTTCCTGCCCAAGCACTGGTGGCAGCGCCTCCTCCACAACCAATCGGCCCTGTGGCTCCGGGCCATGCTGCAGTGGCGACCGAACACGGTCATCGTTACCGTGCCGTTCCATTTGAAGCACTAGCGCCCGCCGGGGAGCAGGGTTTCCCGGGGGCCTGACGCGAATCTAGCAATCGGGCCGGCTGCCGGCCCGATGAGGCAGGTTGGCCGGACGACAGTCCGAGTCTTCCCTTGATGCGAGGTGCTGGCTTGTTCGAGCAGGTCGGGGCCGCCAGGGATGGGCCGGTAACCGCCTCCCCCAGCCGTCATCCTCCCAACCGAGGGACGTTGAACCCGGCGCGTCTCCTGGCCACCGGCTTCGCGGCCGTGATTGCCTTCGGGACCCTCCTTCTCACGCTCCCGCCGGCCACGACCGACGGGCGGGGCCTGCCCGTGGTCGACGCCCTCTTCACCGCCACCTCGGCGACGTGCGTCACCGGACTCACGGTATTCGACGTCTCCGCCGTCCTCACGACCTTCGGCCAGGTGGTTCTCCTGCTGCTCATCCAGGCCGGCGGGTTGGGGGTCATGACCGTCACGACCTTGTTCGTCTACGCCATCGGCCGTCGTATCTCGCTCCGAAGCGACATGACCATCAGCGAGAGCCTCGGCCAGCCTCGCCTGGCCAGCACCGGTCGTCTGGTTAAGGACGTCGCCCTGCTAACGTTGGTCGTCGAGTCGGTTGGCGCCCTCATCCTCACCGTCGCCTTCAGTGGGGATTTCCCACTTGGCCGGGCTCTCTACTATGGGGTCTTTCACTCCGTCTCGGCCTTCTGCAACGCCGGCTTCAGCCTCTTCGGACCGAATCTGCTGGACTACGTCACAAACGTTCCCGTCAACCTCACCACCATCTCGCTCATTGTCGTGGGGGGATTGGGCTTTGTGGTTCTCTCCGAGATCCTGGCGCTCCGGCGCGGCCGACGACTCTCGCTCCACTCGCGGGTCGTCCTCAAAGCGACGGCTGTCCTCATCGTTGTCGGCACGCTTTCCGTCCTGGCCTTCGAGTTCGCCAACCCGGCCACTCTTGGCGCTCTCTCGCCTGGAGGCAAGGTCCTGGCGGCCCTCTTCCAGTCGGTGACGCCTAGGACGGCGGGTTTTAACACCGTGGTCGTCGGGAGCCTCCTGCAGCCTACCCTGCTCATTCTGACCATCCTCATGTTCATCGGCGCTTCTCCCGGTTCCACGGGCGGCGGCATCAAGACCACCACCTTCGTCACCCTGCTCGCCTCGGTCCGTTCGGCTCTACGCCGGAGGGAAGACGTGGAGATGGGTGAGCGGCGCCTGCCGCACGAGACGACGACGAAAGCCTGGGTCATAACCGTCCTGAGCGCGGGATTGGTCCTAACCGCGATCCTCATCCTCCTGGCGACGGAGGGCGCCCCGCTGATGGACGTCACCTTCGAGGCGGTCTCCGCGTTCGGCACGGTGGGACTGAGCACCGGCCTGACGCCCGAACTGACGGTGGCCGGGCGTGTCCTGCTGTCTTTGGTCATGTACGCCGGGCGCGTCGGACCGCTCACCCTCGCGGTGGCCCTGACGCGTCAGGACCGCCCGGCGGGATGGCGTCTTCCGGAGGAACGCGTCATCGTCGGGTGAGCCGGGGGAACGCGAGTAGTTGAACGGAGGAGATACGGCTTGAAGAAGATCGCCGTGATCGGGCTCGGCCGCTTCGGCGAGGCCGTCAGCGTGGCCCTTCGCGCGTCCGGCCATGAGGTTCTAGGTATCGACATCGAGGAAACCCGCACGCAGGCTCTCGCCGACGCCCTGTCCCACGTCGTCCAGGCGGATGCCACCCGCGAAGGAGTCTTGGCCGACCTGGGCCTGGCGTCCTTTGACGGCGCAGTCGTGGCCATGGGCGCCGACATCGAAGCCAGCATCCTGGTGACGGTCCTGCTCAAGGAACTCGGCGTCAGGCAGGTCATCGCCCGAGCCTCGTCGGCCATCCACGGGAAAGTGCTGGCCAAGGTGGGGGCGGACCGCGTTGTCTTCCCGGAACGGGACATGGGTATCCGCGTGGCGCAAGGGCTGCTCAATCCTGACGTCCTGGAGCAGTTCGAACTCCTGCCCGACTACAGCATCGCCGAGGTGAACGCGGCGGAGTTCACCCACGGCCATTCCCTGAGAGACCTGGACCTCCGGCAACGTTTCGGCGCCAACGTCATCCTTATCCGCCGCGGCGACACCGTGAACGCTTCGCCGGGCGCGGACGACGTCATCCTTGAGGGTGACGTCTTGGTGGTCTCGGGGCCGAACGAGGGCCTCCGGCGCATGGGCACGCTCTAGCCCAGCTCTTAGCCCAGCCCTTGCCCGCCCTGGCCCCGCCCTAGCCGTTGAGCTTTTGCAGCACCCGGGCCAGGTTGTCCGCGAAGTGCTCGATGGTCCGGATGGCCTCCTCATCCTGGTCGGCATCGCGGGCTCCGCCGGGACCGGCCACGGCCACGTTCCAGTAGGTCGAGCCGGGGATGATCATGTCGTTGATGAAGAACCAAAGGAGGAGCTGGGCGAAGGTAAAGTTGTGCCCGGCTCGCCTGGCCACGGCTATCGGCGCGCCGACCTTCCCCGCGAAAACGTACTTCCCGCTCGTCCGGCCCACGTACCCCGCGCGGTCGAGCAAGGCCATGAGCAGAGGGTTCGCGCTGCCGAAGTACACGGGCGAACCGACGATGAGCCCGTCGGCGGCGACCATCTTCTCGTAGATGGGGGCGAAGTCGTCCTTCTGGACGCAGGCGCCCGTCTCCCGGCACTTGGGCAGGCCAGGCAGGGGGCGATGGTCTTGCCGCGGAGGCCGACGAGCTCGACCTCTAAACCGGCCACCTGCAGGCGGTCCAGGGCTTTCCTCACCATGAACTCGGTGTTGCCGTTCTCGCGCGGGCTGCCGACGATGCCGAGGACCTTCAGGTTCGGTCGCGTGCTCGGGTTCGGTCGCGTCAACTGGGGTCGCTCCTTCCGCTGGCGGCGGAGCCTTCGTTGGCGGCGGGCCCGTTTCCTACCTCAGGTCACGTGTAGCTCGCGTTGAACCAGTAGCTGCCGGCGCCGGAGTAGGAGTAGACGAGGAGCGTGAACTCCCCGGCCAGGCTGGACTTGTAGGCGATGGTCTCCTGCCGCGTGACGCCGGTGGACGAGGCCACCCGGCGACCCTTCGAGTTGTAGAGGTAGAGGTCGATGTCCCGCGAGGCGGCCCAGTTGGTGATGATCAGGGTGACCCCGATGGGTTTGGTCGGGTCGGTGACGCGGAGCTTGTAGGACTTGGAATCCCCCGCCCTAGCGAGGGAGCCCGTCTTGTAGATGAAGCCGATGCCGTCCGACCAGGAACCAGTGAACGAACCGGCCTCCTTGATGGCGTCGTAGGGCCTGGAGATGCCCCAGCCGAAGTCGCTGTTCGACCCCACCGGACCGAATTTCTTGACATTGGCCGGCGCCGTGAGGATGGCCCGGATATCGTCGTAGGTGAGCGCCGGGTCAGCCGCCAGCATCAGGGCCACCACGCCCGTGGCGAACGGGGCGGAGGCCGAGGTCCCGCTGCCCATCGAGTACCGGTCGTGGCTCCCCGCCACAGCGCCGGCGATATCCACGCCCGGCAGGCAGATGTCCGGCTTGGTGCGCCTATCGGCCGTGGGGCCGCGGCTCGAGAACGAGGCCAGAGCCCACCCGTAGCTGGAGGGGTCGTAGAGGGCGCCCACCGTGATGGCCCGCGTGGCGGCCGCCGGGGTGCTGATGGTGTAGGTCCCGGGCCCGGAGTTCCCGGCGGAGACGCACATGATGATGCCCGCGTCGACCGCGCCGCTTGTGGCCAGGCTCAGGGCGTCACGGCCGTCCGAGGAGCCCGAACCGCCGAGACTCATATTGCCGACTCTGATGGCGTACCTCTCGCGGTTCTCGACCATCCACTCCACGCCGTCGATGACCCCGGACAGGGTGCCGCAGCCAGAGGAGTCGAGGACCTTGACGCCCACCAGAGCCGCGCCGTAGGCGACCCCGCGTCGGCCCGAACTCGAGACGCCCGCTCCGGCCGCGATGCTGGCCGTCCAGGTTCCGTGGCCGTTGTCGTCGTAGGGGCTGCCCCGGCCCCCGATAACGTCGTACCAGCCGATGACCTTGCCGGCCAGGTCCACGTGGGTGTCGTCGATACCGGTGTCGATTCCGGCGATGACGATGTCGCCGGTCGAGTACTCCCTTGGCGTGCCGTCCAGGTCGCCGCTCAGGTGAAAGTCGGTTTGGGCCTTGGTTGTGCCGGTCCAGTACATGGCCCGCGACCCGTGCGCGTGGACGGGGCAGTCCGGTTCGACCCTGGACACCGCGGGATGACGGGCCAGGGCCTCAATCTCCTTGGCCGTGAGACTGGCCGCGAAGCCTTGGAGGGCCCTCCGCCAGATCGACTTGGGCTTGAGATCGACCAGGGACGGCGTGGCGGCGGCCAGGGCGACCAGGGCCGTCTCGACCGGCTCGGTCAGGGTGACAACGACGGGCATCCGTGACACAGGAAGAGTCCCCTTCCGGCAGCCGAAAGCGAACCGGCTACCGGTCCATCCTATCCTCGGGGCCACAAGCTGGTGATTGAGGAAGGGGATGGCGGGGGGCCCTCAGGCCCGCGCCGCGGAGGCTTTCGCACCAACATCGGCGACTACGAGCAGGCCGGGTACGCCGTCGGCCAAGAGGGTTGAGGGTACTGGACACCCTATACGTCATGGGCAGCGGCATCGAAGAACGCCTTCATCGGGGAGGTGCGGCAGATGAAGCTCGAACTCATCGTCGCCGGAGTAGGGGGACAGGGCAGCATCCTGGCCTCGCATCTCATCGCCGATGCCGCCATCGCCTATGGCGAGAGGACCGGTGAGCAGGTGGCCGTGCGCGTCGGCGAGACCTTCGGCGCGGCCATGCGCGGCGGGGCCGTGGCTTCCCACGTCCATATCGGGAAGGTCGAAGGCCCGCTCGTCGCGCAAGGCCGGGCCGATGTGGTCCTGGCCCTGGAGCCGCTGGAGGGCCTGCGCATCGGGGCGCAGTACCTGGGTCAAGGCGGCCTGGCCTTGCTCAACACGGGTCCCATTCCGCCCCTCGACGCGAAAATCAGAGCGGCGCTCTACCCGACCCGGGAGGCTATCGAGGAGGCTCTGAAGGCGCTCGGCGCCAAGGTTCTCTGGGTCGACGGCACGGCCATCGCCACCGCGGCCGGCGACCTCCGCACGATGAGCGTGGCCATGGTCGGCGCGCTCTTCGGCTCGGGGCTCCTACCGGTCGGTGAGGAGGACCTTATCAAGGTCATCCGGGAGCGCGTGCCGCCCAAGACCATCGACAAGAACCTCAAGGCTTTCCAACTGGGCCAGGCCGCCGTCGCGGGTCTGGGGCCGCCGAGACCCTCGGCTACCCGGTGGTCATGAAGATCCGCCGTCTCAGAGCAAAGGCCACGTTGACCAGGGCCAGCATGACCGGAACTTCGACCAGGGGTCCGATGACGGCGGCGAAAGCCTGTCCGGAGTTGAGGCCGAAGACGGCGACGGCCACGGCGATGGCCAGCTCGAAGTTGTTTGAGGCCGCCGTGAAGGCCAGGCTCGTCGTCTGGGCGTAGCCGACGCCCAGACGGCGACCCATGAGGAACGAGACCAAGAACATAACCACGAAGTAGATGACCAGCGGGATGGCGATGCGCACCACGTCGAGAGGCAGACGCACGATGTAGCTGCCCTTGAGCGAGAACATGACCACGATCGTGAACAGCAGGGCGATAAGGGCCAGCGGGCTGATCCGGGGCACGAACTTCTCCTCGTACCACACCTTGCCCTTGGCCGGCACGAGGAAGGTCCGGGTCAGAAAGCCGGCCAGAAAGGGAATGCCGAGGTAGATGGCCACGCTCTTGGCCACCTCACCGATGGTGACGCGGACCACGGCCCCTTCAAGCCCGAACCAGCTGGGCAGGACGGTCACGAAGACGTAGGCGTAGACGGAGTAGAAGAAGACCTGGAAGAGGGAGTTGAAGGCCACCAGGGCCGCCGCGTACTCGTTGTCCCCCTTGGCCAGGCTGTTCCAGACGATGACCATGGCGATGCACCGGGCCAGGCCGATGAGAATCACACCGGACATGTACTCCGGGTAGCCGCGAAGGAAGATGATGGCCAGGGCGAACATGAGGACCGGACCGATAACCCAGTTCTGCACGAGCGACAGGGTCAGGACCTTGCCGTTCTTGAAGACCCGTCCGAGCTCGTCGTAGCGAACCTTGGCCAGCGGCGGGTACATCATGACGATAAGCCCCACGGCGATGGGGACGGAAGTCGTGCCGATCGACAGCCGCTCGAGCAGGGTCGCCACGCCGGGAAAGACGTAACCCAGCCCGACCCCGAGAGCCATGGCGGCCAGAATCCAAACCGTGAGCAGACGGTCGAGCAGGGGAAGCTTGGCCGTGGTGGCGGAGTGGGGCATGGCTGGCTCTGAGTTGCGGTTGGTCACTTCTTGCTCCTCCTCCCGGCCGCCAGGCGGCCGCGTTCATTAGGGAATCAGCCAGTTGAAGAGGTAGCCGATCAGCATTATCGTCAAGGCCCCGATGCCGAAGTAGATAGCGAGGAGCTTCGGCTTCAGAACCTTGCGCAGGATGATGGCTTCCGGCAGCGAGAGGGCGGTGACGGCCATCATGAAAGCCAGAGCCGTGCCGGTGGCCATACCCTTCTCCATCAGAGCCTGGACGATGGGAATGGTCCCGGCCGCGTTGGAATAGAGGGGCACGCCGATGAGCACGGCCAGGGGGACGGCCAGAGGGTTCCCCGGGCCCGCGACGCGCAGGAGGAAACCCTCCGGGGCGTAACCGTGGATGAAGGCCCCGATGCTGATGCCCACGGTGACGTAGGCCCAGACCCGCCGCAGGATGTCCCTGGCGTACCCTCGGGCGTAGCGGAGCCGGTCGGGCCAGGTCAGCCGGGGAGCGTCGGCCTGGCCGACCCGAATCGTCCAGACGTACTCCTCCACCAGGTGTTCGAGGTTGAGGCGCCCCAGGACGATCCCGCCCACGATGGCCGCGGTCACCCCGGCGCCCGTGTAGAGGAGGGCGATCTTCCAGCCAAAGAGACTCCAAAGGAGAACCAGGGCCACTTCATTGACCATCGGCGAGGAGATGAGAAACGAGAAGGTCACCCCCAGCGGCACGCCGGCTTCCAGAAAGCCGATGAAGAGCGGTACCGCGGAACAGGAGCAGAACGGGGTGACAATCCCCACCAGAGCGGCCAGGACATTACCCCCGTACCGGCCCCCGCGGGCCAGAACCTTCTTTGTCTTCTCCGGAGGGAAGAAGCTCTGGATGATGGCCACGACGAAGATGATGACGGCCAGGAGGGCGAGAACCTTAACGAGGTCGTAGATGAAGAAGTTCAAGGCCGAGCCGAGCCGGGTGGCCGGCGAGAGGCCGAAGACACCATAGACAAGCCAGTCGACAAAGCTCTTCCACACGAGACCACGCCTACTTCCTCTGCTAGTTGCGGGGGCTCCGCCAAGGTCTGCCCTACGCGCCGCGCCCTAGACCTCCGTGTCGCTCCGGCACAACGGCGGCGGCAGAGCCCTCACCAGTTCCCGGGTCTCAGGCAGGTCAAGAAGTCCGGCCGCCAGGAACGTATCGAGTTGACGTCTGAAGCGAGCCACCCCGTCTTCGTCCGCGGAGTAGTGGGACCACGGTCTCACCCGGCGCTCCTTGACCAGACCGGCCCGCTTGAGCTTGCCGAGATGGGCCGACACGGTAGGCTGCGACAGGCCGATGGCCGGCACGATCTGGCAGACGCAGAGTTCCCGTTGCTGCACGAGCTTAAAAATCGTGAGCCGGGTTTCATCACTCAGAGCTTTGAGCTGGCTCAGAAGCTCGCTCATCATGACCGGGGGTCACGCTCCCATTGGTTCATAGCTATTCGACTATGTTATAGTATAGCCAGCGGTCCAACAGTGTCAACGGAGGACCTCAGCCTCGGGCACAAGGGAGGGTCATCGTGTGAGTAGCAGCCAAGGGCAAACACCGGCGCCACCGGCGGACGACCCAAAAGCAGTCTTGCTTGTCTGCTTTGGCGGGTTCTCGAACACCGGCTACCTGACCGGCCTGGGCGCCATGCAGGCGGTCAGTAAGGTGGGGCTTGGCCGGGCCTGCATCGCCTGTCTGGCGGGTGTGCCTACGGGTTCCGCTTCGGTAATCGAACGGATTGGAAACGCAAAGAGCGTTATCGTCGTCGACGGCTGCGCCACAGCTTGCGCGAGGAAGATCGCTGAGACGGCCGGCCTTCGGGTCACCAAGTCGATTACGTTGACGTCCGATCTTGGCATCGAGAAGATCCCGTTTCGTCAGCGCTTGGACGTCCAAGATCCGCTGGACCTCATTCCGGCCGAAGAGATAGCCAGGGTGGCGGACGCGATCGTGGACGCCATTGGGAGGTAGGGTAGCTTTGACGCCTGAGACAGCACCGCGAAGGCGGTCCCCCCGGGTGTGGTTGCTGGTGGCGGTCGTCCTCGCCGCGATTGCGATTGTGGCCATCAAGTTGGCGCTCCGCCCACCGGAAACGAGTCTGCCCGTCTCCAGCCAGATTGAGCAGGCCCTATCGTCGGGAGAGCCCGCCGTGTTCGTCTTCACCTACGGAGGGGATTGCTGCGCAAGCACGCGCCAGGCCTTCGACAACTACGACCAGCAGGTCTCCATCGCCCTGGACGCCTACGGGTCCCGGGTGAAGGTCGTCTGGCTTGATACCTCTCTGGAGGATAGCGAGAGCATCCGGGCCATGGCCGATCTGGCCAACCGGTTCGGGGTGGAGTCCGTGCCGAGCCTGCTCCTCGTGAGTGCGGCCGGCGAACGCCTGTGGGTCAACGCCGGGCTGGTCACGTCCGAGGAAGTCCGCGCCGGCCTGGCCGCGGCCCTGGGAGGGTGAGCCGATGGAGTGGGTCGGTTCGCTGGACGCGTCCCTCGCTTCCCACTTCGCCATCTTCGTCGCCGGCCTGGTCGCCGGGGTCAGCCCCTGCAACCTGCCGACGGTGGCTCTCGTCGTGGCCTATGTGGGAGGATACGGTCGGGGCCGGCTCCGGGCCTTCGGGCTCTCGGCCGGTTTCGTCCTGGGTCTTTGCCTGACTCTGAGCGCTCTGGGCGTCGTGGCGGCCCTCGCCGGCGGGCTGCTGCTGCGGTTTAGCGTGATGGGCTACGTGGCCGCCGCCGTGTGCGTGGTGATGGGCCTCGCGCTTCTGGGCGTGCTGCCTTTGAGCCTACCGGGGCTGGGGATGACGGGGACCGGCCGGCGAGGCTTCGCCGGCGCCTTCCTCCTGGGCATCCCGTTCGCCTTCACCTCGTCCCCTTGCACGACACCAATGACGCTCGCCGTCCTGGGCCTGGTGGCCGCCAAGGCCGTCCCGCTCGCGGGGGCCACCCTCCTCCTGGCCTACGCCCTGGGGCGCGGTGTCCTGCTCCTGGCCGCCGGGACCCTGGCCGGCAGCGCCAGTGGCCTGGTCGTTAGCGACGTCTGGGCCGATCGGCTGAAGAAGACCAGTGGGCTCGCTCTCGTCGGGGTGGGGTTGTGGCTCCTCTGGCAGGCAGTGTAGCGACGGCCGAAGACTCGCGCGGAGCCGTTCAGGGAAGGAGAACTAGACATGGACCAAGAACCGAATGGAACGGGTCCGTCGGCGGAGATCAGGCCGAGCCACGGCCCGGAGAAGCCCCGGATCATGATCTACGATCCCCCGCTCTGCTGTCCAACGGGACTCTGCGGGCCCACCGCCGACCCCGTCCTGCTCGACCTCAGCGAAGCCCTCATCGCCCTTAAGTCCGAAGGAGTGGCCTCTGAGAGGTACTTGCTCAACGTTCAGCCGCAGGCCTTCGTCAGTGACCCTGCCGTGTACCGGCTGCTCCGCGAGAGGCAGATAGCGGTCCTTCCCATCACCGTCGTGGACGGCGCTATCGCTAAGACAGACGCCTACCCGAGCCTGGCTGAGCTGCGTGAGTTTCTGGCCCGGGGCGAGGAGACATCCTGATGACGGCCAGGTTCCTCTTCTTCTCCGGCAAGGGCGGCGTGGGAAAGACGAGCATGGCCTGCGCGACCGCGGTTCAACTCGCTGACCAGGGCCGAAGAACACTCATCGTCACTACCGATCCGGCATCGAACCTCGCCGACGTCTTCGAGCAGCCCATTGGTCACAAGGTCACCCCCATCGCCGGAGCGCCGGGGCTATGGGCCATGGAGATAAACCCGGACACGGCGACCACTGAGTACAAAGAGAAGGCGCTCGCGCCCCTAAGGGCCCTCTTTCCGGCCGAGGTGGTCAAGGTCATCGAAGAGCAGATGAATAGTCCGTGTACGGCCGAGGTGGCAGCCTTCGACCGCTTCACCGACTTCCTTGACGGGCCTGCGGAGGGCAGCGAGTCCTTCGACGTCGTCATCTTCGACACGGCCCCCACCGGGCACACTCTGCGCCTACTGGAGCTTCCGGCCGAGTGGAGCCATCAAATCGAGACCGCGGTCCAGAGCGGCGGGCAGACCTGCATCGGTCCGGCGGCCGCCATCCAGGACCAGAAGGCCAAGTACGACCGGGCTATCCGGGTCCTGGTCAATCCCGAGCTGACCATCTTCACGTTTGTCGTGCACCCGGAAGCCTCACCAATACGCGAGACCAAGCGTTCGATAGCGGAGCTCAAGAAACTCGGGATCTCCGGCTTTGAGCTGATCGTCAACGGCGTCATCCCGGAGAAGGAAGCCGTGAACCCGTTCTTCGCCGAGAGAGCGAAGATGCAGCAGACCCACATGATCCAGATAAGGAGCGAACTGCCCTACGCCTCCAGAATCATGTACCTGCTTGACGGCGAGATCAGGGGCGTTTCGCGTCTGAGGCGCGTGGCCAGTTTGTTGTCCTCGGGCAAGGGGGACTACCGGCTGGGGGATACGGGCGACAAGACCCCCTCCCGGGCCGGGGAGGACGCGGCTCCCCGCCTGGAGGAGATCCTGGCCAGGATCAGACCGGAACGGGGTCAGCGGCGGACGCTCTTCTTCGCCGGCAAGGGGGGAGTGGGCAAGACCGTTCTCTCGTGCCTCACCGCTGTCTGGCTGGCCAGAAAGGGTTACCGGACCTTGCTTCTCACTACGGATCCGGCCGAACATATCAGCGACGTTCTGGAGACCCCGGTGAGCGACGAGCCGTCCGAGTATCGCGGTCTGGCGAACCTCTGGATCACCAAGATTGACGCCGAGGCGGCCGCCGAGGCGTATCGGGGTCGCATCCTCGACGACGCGCGAAGGAAGGGGCGGTCGGCCGCGGCCTTGGCCGCGATGGAGGAGGAACTCAACAGCCCCTGCACCGAAGAGATGGCCGCCTTCGATAAGTTCATTGATTACGCCGCCCAGGACGGCTGGGACGTCGTCGTGTTCGATACGGCGCCCACCGGACACACCTTGCGCCTCCTGGAACTGCCGGTCGACTGGAGCGCCCAGCTCGAGGTCAAGATCTTCGCTTCGGTTGATGGGACGGCCGCCGACGATGTGGCCAAGAAGCGGTTCGGGCAGGTCATTGAGATGATGAGAGACCCGGCTCGCTCCACCTTTGCCTACGTGATGTACCCTGAGAGCACGCCGATAGTCGAGGCGGCGAGGGCCATGGACGAGCTCCGGACCGTGGGCATTGAACCGGGATTGGTCGTCGCGAACCAGGTCATCCCCAAGGAGGTCTGCACGACCGCCTACGCCCAGGCCCGGCGGGAGATGCAGGAGAAGTACCTCGGCGAGATGCAAAGGCGGTTCCGCGTGCCGATCCTTACCGTGCCTCTCCTGTCTCGGGAAATATCGGGCCGGGACATGCTCATCGACCTGGGCCAGAGAGTCCTGGGAGACGGCGAGGGACGGGACGGCCGCGGGCAGATCGTTGTTCGCATCATCGGTGTGCCCACCGCGTGCGCCGAGGGGGTGACCGAGGCTTGGAAGAAGGTGGCCCGTCAAGCCTCGGCCCAACTTGCGGCCAGGTTTGGCGATCGCGTGCGGGTCGAGTACTACGACCTCTTCGCGCCTGAGGTGGACAGCTTTCCCGAGGTCCTGGCCAAGGTGGGTCAGGGGGCTCAGATGCCGCTGGTTTTCGTCGGGTCGGAACTCCTGTCGTCCGGCGGGAAGGTGTCTGTGCCGGCCATTGCCGGGTACATTGACGGGCGCCCCACTGAAGGGTAGGTCTTGAAACCTGTAGGGAGGGTCAACCGTGCTGAACGTGAAAGTGCTTGGTCCGGGCTGCGCCAATTGCCAGAGACTGGAGCAGAACACGAAGGAGGCCGTGGCCATGCTGGGGCAGCCGGCCACGGTGGAGAAGGTCTCGGATGTGGCGGCCATGATGTCCTACGGGATACTGCGCACGCCGGCCTTGGTCGTCAACGGCAAGGTAGCGATGAGCGGCCGGGTGCCATCCCCGTCGGAGATCCTGAGCCTGCTCACCACGGCCCTGGCGGAGAGCGGAGCGAGGTAGCCGGGCGAGGTGGCGGGCTGGGCGGTGACGACCATCACGGTCGGCTGTGGCCGGGCTGACGGGCCGGACCCTCCGGAGTCACACTGGTCCCTTCGCGCCTCTGGCGCCTCACGGCGCCCAGGAACAGCCGGGCTGAACGCTCCTTGTCGCCGGCGGTGCCGCTGACCTCCAGGGCCACCGGAACATCAAAGTCGAGCCGGCAAAGGGCGGCGACCAGTCCGTCGAGGTCCAGGCGCCCGGTTCCAACGGGCCTGTGGGCGCTCCCCTCCCCCGTCGCCGTGGCGACGGCGTCATGAAGGTGCACTCCGAGCAGTCTCCCCCGGAACTCTCCGACAAGTTCCACGGGGTCCAGCCCTCCGACCAGGGCGTGCCCGACATCCAGGCACGCTCCCACGCCAGCCGCCTGGACGACCAAGGCGAACAGATCGCCCGGAATTCCATCAAGGTACTCCAGGGCGAGGGCACCCCCGCCTTGCGCCCGGCCGAGACGCGTCAGGGCGGCGACAAGGCGCTCGGCTCGACGGCCCGTAGCGTCTCCTCCACCGAACGAAGGCTGCCCTCCCAGACCTGCCGGTCAAGCGAGGTCAACTCGACCCAGGCAAAGGGCAGGTGGACCGTAGCCTCAAGTCCTTCCGCCCGCGTGATAGCGGCGGCCTCACGCCACACCGCGGGTGAGGCATACCGCTCATCCAGGGCAACGACCTCCGTCAAGAACTCGACGGCGCCCGCCCCGAACTCCCTTATCCGGCGGACCTGTCCGGGCAGCGCCTCCAGCATGACCTCCGGCGCGGCCGGACGCCAGGAGCCGGACCAGACGCCCTTGGCCGGGAGCGCGAGGATAGGACGACCCAAGGACCCCAACTCCTTCCCGCCGGAGCCTGGAACACCGGCGAAACGTCAGTTCGACGTCCCGCGGCGGAATACCCACCGGGGCTAGCCCCCGGCCAAGGACGCCGTCACGAGGTCGAACGGCCTAGCGCTGACGAGGACTTGCCCGCAGTCTCCCGAAGTCCCAACCTGGGAACGCCGCGAGGCCCCCCAGCGTTTGCCGCGGGGGGGTGAATAATCTGTCCCGCTGCGTCGTCATGTACAGGAGGGAGGTTCACACCCATGACCCGAATGCGCGTCGCCCGGATCCTCGCCGGGCTCGTCATCGCCGGGGCCGCCATCGTTGCCGCGGGGGGCGGAGCCGATGGCGCCGTCTCGGTCCCGCCAACCGCCACCCTCGCCGGGACGGCTGGCGCGCCCTACACCATCGAGGTCCTCCCTCAGCTCGAACTCGTCTCGGGGGTCCTCTCCCTGACCCCGGCCTGGGTGGAGGGCGCGGACTACCCCAGCCCGCCCAGCCCGTACCTCCAGGCCTTGCAGACCCGTCTCTTCCCCTACCGCGCCCACCAGGCCTTCGCCATCGCCGGGGAACTCCGCCGGCGGGGTTTCTCAGACGACTCGTACGCCATCTTCGCGCATCACCTGGGGCCACTGCCCGAGCTCGAACTCCGCTACGAATACAGCGAGTACATCAAGGGGTGGGCGAAGGACCGGGAGATTCTTGAGCGTTTCCGCCTGGCGCTGAAAGACCTGGCTGCCGTGTCCGGCTTCGAGGCGTTCGCTCGGAAATGGGCGCCCGAGTACGCGGAGTGGGTCGCCCAGGTCCGGGGGACCTTCGACGGTGAGGAGGTCATCCGCTGGCTCGAGGAGTTCTTCGGACCGGGCGCGGCGGCGCCGGCCGCCTATCGGGTGGCCCTGGCGCCCTCCTGGTACCCGGGGGGCGGCTTCGGGGGAACCCTCTACGGCCGCGACGGCCGACCCATCGTCCTGGAGACCATCCGTGAGGCGGGACAGGGCGCCTCCGAGCCCACGTTCACTTTCGAGAACCCGTACGGTCTGGACCTCCAGTGGGTAACCGCGCACGAGTGGGGGCACAGCTTCTCCGACAAGGCCCTTGACCAGTCGCAGGACCTCTATTCGAAACTCGATCCCCTCTACCAATCCACCATTCGACGGACGCACGGCACCGCCCGCGTTCCCAGCCTTTCGGTCTTCGTCCACGAGCAGGTCCTGCGGGCCGTTATCTGCCTCGCGACAGAAGAGTGGCGCGGTCGGGAAGCCGTCGAGAAGGAAATGCCCTTCCATGAGCGGCAAGGCTTCCTCTGGACGCGCCAGACCGTCGCCATTCTACGGGACTACCAGGCCAACCGGGCCACCTACCCGGACTTCGCCTCCTTCGCCCCGGCCCTCCTCGGGCGGATGGCCCGCCTGAGACCGCCGCTGCCGGGCTGGTTCTGGCCGGCCGGCGCGGGGTTCGCGGCTCTAGCCATCCTCGCCCTGACTTGGGGCCGGCGCCGGCGAACGCGGCGCCGGCGTCCGCCGATCGCATCGTAGGCTCTGGGCCTCCGCCACGCTCCGGAAGTACTCCCCCAGCCGAGCCGCTCGTTCCCGGTTGGCCCGGTAGCAGGTCCAGGGGCCCCGTCGCTCGGTGATGACCAGACCTGCCTCCTCGAGCACCTTGAGGTGCTGGGAGATGGTCGACTGCGCCAGCCCGAGGAGCTTGACGAGGTCGGCCTGGGCCACGACCGGCTCGCGGGCCTCGATCCGGTCGCAGCAACTAGCGAGCTCGCCGGAGAACAGCGTCTGGTAGACGCGCAGCCGGTGTACGTTGGAGAGGGCCTTGAGCATCTTGGCCCACTCGGCCAGGTCGGTGTTCTCGTCAGCCACGGTCCCACCCCCACTCTCCCGAAGGATTTCATGCTTTCGCTTCGGACGCACGCCTCGCGAGAGGCGTCTAGAACCCCCTGGCCTCCTTGAGCCGCCGGTCGAAATCGGCCACCCGGGCCTGCTCCGCGGTCCAGAAGTCCGGGCTGAGCATCGCATCGAGTTCGGCCTTGGTCTTGCCGTGCTGCTCGACCCACCAGAAGTATTTGAGGTTGTGCCAGCGCATCCGGTTCAGACGGTCGCCCTCCTGGATCCAGTCGAGGCCCGCGCCTTCGAAGATGCGGGCGAAGTACGCCGCCGCCCTGACCCGGTCCAGCTTCCCCCACTGCTCCGCGACGCCGGCGACCACCGACCCGTAGCGGTCGAAGCTGTCGGTGGCGATGGTGACCACGTTGTCTTCCGCTCCGAACCCGTAGAACTTGGCCGTCTTGATGGCCCCCAGGATGTTGCAGACGGCCGAGATGCCGATGATCCCCGCCAGACGTTCCAGCGAGGCTGCGGCGACACCCGCTTTCGAGGCGAGGTACTCCTGCCCGGCGGGGTCGGTGAGGAGCTGGAGACCTTGCTTGCAGGAGACGTCGTCCAGGCACATCAGAAGGTCCGTGTTCAGAGTGTTGTGGATCCAGGTCACGTGCTTGTCGCCGATGCCCTGGATGTCGTGGTCGCCGTGTCCGTTCATGAAGAGGGTCGGGCACTGGATGGGTTCCAGGCCCACGACGCGGCACTCGCCAAAGACCTGTTTGAGCTTGTCGCCCGCGGCGATGGTCCCCCCCGAGCCCATGGCCGAGACGAAGGCGGCCACGCGCCCGTTGCCGATACCCGCCGCCCCACCGCCCCGCGCCGCCCCGCCACCGCCCGCCGCCCCGCCGCTCCCACCGCCCGCCGCCAGTTCCCGAACGGCCTCAATGATGCTGCCGCCGGTCACCGCGTAGTGGAACCGGTAGTTGGGGAAGGCCTGGAACTGGTTTAGGACGCGGAAACCGGGGTCGGTCTTGACCAGCTCGCTACAGGCGTCGAAGACTTCCTTCACGCTCGACTCGGAGCCCGGTGTCTTGATGTACCGGGCGCCGTAGGAGGCGATGCGCTCGAACCGTTCGCGGCTCACGCGCGCGGGCAGGATGACCACGGACTTGTAGCCCAAGCGCGGGCCGACCCAGGCCCCGCCGATGCCGTAGTTGCCGGTCGAGGGCCAGACCAGCGTATGCTCCCCCGGCTCGGTGTCCCCCGCTAGTTGCCTATCCATGGCCACGGCGTAGGCCGCCCCGACCTTGTGGCTCCCCGTCGGAAATTCCGACCCGTAAAGGAGGACGATGTTGGCGTCCACTCCGGTCAGGGCCTTGTCCAGGACGACGTACCGCACCCGCCCGCCGGCGTCCTTCCAGGTGATGTTGAAGAGGTTCACCGGGTCGAGGGGGTCAGCCCTCCCCTCTAGGACCCGGGCGCGAGTCTCGGCGGGTATCCGCTCGGGGTGGAGCATCTCTTCGAAGGTCGGGCCGTAGACGCGACGTGCCTCCATGGCCATGTCCGATGTTTCGCCTCCGGGCGATGTATGTTCCGCGGGGACGAGGCAAATCCTTGCCGTCCGGTGGCCCCGCTACCCGGCCGTCCGCAACGTCGACTTCCGGCGCACGAGGTAGATGCGCTGTCCGGCCAGGAGCTGGTTCGGATGGGCCACCAGGGCCAGGGTCAGCGGGTAGAGCGACCCCAGCAGGGTCACGGCCACGGTCCGCAGAGCGCTCCCCAGGAACGGGACGACCAGGACGAGCGGCCCGAGGTCGCTCCCGGCCCCGGCCACCAGCCTCTGGGCGATCAGGTAGTAGGCGGGACCGGCGGCCGCCAGGGCCGCCAAGACCGCCACCCCGAGTTCCAGGGCCAGAACACGGGTGCAGGCCAGGCCGCTGAACCCGACGAGTTTGTAGACGGCTATCTCCCGCCGCCGCTCCACGAAACCCACGAGCAGGACGGCGAAAACCGCCGCCCCGGTCAGCCCGAACCCGAAGCTCATGGCCGCCGACTCCGAACTGTAGGCTTCCCGGGCCAGGTGCACCAGCCGGACGGCCACGGGTTCGTCCCTGATGGCCAAGGCCCGGTGACCGGTCTGGATGCGCTCAAGGGTCCGGAGGGCGCGCTCCGGCAGGTAGCAGACCGCCAGGTTCACGACCGCCGGCTCGCCGGGAACCGGCGCCGCGAGCAGCATCTCGTAGAAGGGGCCCGAGCCCCGGGGCTCATAGACCCCCGAGACGGTGAAGCTGAAGGTCTCCCCGGTGCCGTGCCGGACGAGCCGCAGGAGATCGCCGGGAGCCAGGCCCGTCAGTTCGGCCAGGGAGCGGGGCACGGCCAGTTCCGCCGGGCTCTCCGGATAGCGGCCTTGCAGGGCGGAGAACCAGGCCTCGCCGGGCGCCATCCCGACGGACGTCTCGACCCGCAGCACCTGATGGTACCCGCCCGGCCCCTCGTACCGCTCGACGAACCCGAGAACCGGTTGCGTGTCGGAGTAGGCGCCCAGACCCCGCTGGAGGTAGTCCAGGACATCGGCCGGCGGGAGAGCCCGCACGGGCCAGAAGACATACGCGTCGGCCCCGGCCGGCAGGTTAGGCGCCCCCGCCGCCTGAGCCGCGTTCCGGGCCAGGCCGTCGCGGGCGAAAGAGAAGACCGCCCCCACCACGATGGCCGCGCCCAGGAGAACCGCCAGGACGACAAGGCGACCCCGGCCCCGCCCCTCGCTGATGTTGCGCCACGCGAGTTGCCCTTCCACGCCCGGCTTAGTCATCGGCCCGCATCGCCTCCGCCACGGTGATGGACAGCGAGCGCACCATCGGAAACAGCGAGAACGCGGCGGCCGCGGCCAAAGTGGTCCCCGCGACCACGCCCAGGTCCCGCAGGGCCAGCCTCAGGATTTCCGACCAGGCGACCCCGTTCAGCCGCAGGGCCGGGATGGTGACCATCTCGCCCAGCCCGTAGCCGAGAGCCAACCCGACGACGGCCAGCGTCATGACTTCGACAAGGACGACCCCGGCCACCTCGAAACCGCGCAGCCCGACGGCCCGCAAGATGGCGAACTCCTGGCGCCGGCTGATGACCAGGAGCGTGCTGTTCGCGGCGGCCACCACGCTGGCGAAGCCGAACATCAACAGCCCGAAGAGCTGCCCCTTGGCGGCGGGCAGCACCGGCTGCCGGAGCGCCCGCGTCGGGGGCTGGTAGAGAGGCGGGCAGACGTAGATGGGTTCCGGGAGACCGCGGGAGTTGGCGAAGGTGGTCTCGCGGACGGTCGTCACGACCGAGTAGCCCGGCAAGGCCTGGCGGAGGGCCGCGGCCGTCGCTTCCGCCGTCGCCTGGTCGGCCAGTCGCAGGGTCAAGGCCCCCACGGGCGCGGGCGCGCCGCCCGGCAGGCCCATGGCCTCCAGGATGCGCCGGTAGGTGGCGGGCGGCACGAGAATCTCCGGGGCCTCCAGGTAGAGTTTCTCGTAGTAGTCGGTCTTCCGGTAGCTCCAATGGAGATGGCGCGTGGCGAGTTCATAGACCCCGACCACGTCGAGTTCGATAGTCACCGGGTCGGAAAGGTCGAAGTAGGGGGTGCCGGCGAGGGTCCCGGAAGACCCGGCTGACCCGACGGCGCCGGGCGACGCGTTCGCGAGGAGCGCCGCGATGGGGCCGGGCGACGCATTAGCGAGGAGCGCCGCGGTGGGGCCGGACGACCCGTTCGAGACAAGCATGGCAACGGCGCCGGGCGGCTGCGACGGATTGGCGGCGAGGGCCTTCGCGGCGTCGGGCGTCTCCGCCAGGACCTGGCCGCTCTGGCGGATGCGCGGCACCTGGAGGCGGATCTTCTGGCCCTGCGGACCCATGAAGACGTAGGCCCCCTGGTCGAGGGCCCGGCGCGTGATGAGCGCCCGCGCGTTGACCAGGCAGACGAGGCCGTCCTCCTCTGCCCGGAGCCAGCGCCCGGTCTTGAGAATCGGACCCGCGTCCTCTTGGTTCAGGGGCATCGGCCCGGCCAGGATGTCGACCGGACAGGAGCGAACGAGCGAACCTTCCAGCGACGCCCGCTCGCCCCCGGTCGCGACCCCGTCGACCCCGCCGACCTCGGCCGGGTCCATCCCCGGCCCGACGATGGCCACCTCTCCCCCGGTCACCGGCACGGCCTCGTAGGGAACGACCCCGCGCACCTCCGGGACGGCCAGGGCCAGGTGGACCACTTCGTCCTGCTCCCCCTGACTGGCGAACATCGACCAGCGGGGCATCCCGTCGGGTGAGGTGGTGATAAAGCCCGTCTCGTATGCGTCGGGGTGGAAGTAGCGGAGCGGGCTGCCGAAGGTGGTGGGCAGGGCCGTGACCTCGGCCTCTTTCGGTATCAGGGCCGCCACGTCCGCCTGCGCCGGCCAGACCCACGCCGGGTAGACCAGGATATCGCCCCCGAGAAAGGCCCGATAGCCGGCCGCTCGCGATGGAGTGTACCCCTCCGACAGGGTCAGGGAGCAGGTCATCACGGTCGCGGCCAGCGCCAGGGCCAGCACGGTGAGAAGGCTGCGGTTGAGGTTGCGTAGGGCGTTGACGAGCCCCAGGTAGATGAGAGCCAGGACCGGCTACCTCCTAGAGGCCAAGCGCCGGAGGAGCAGGGCCACTTGCTCCATCTCGGCCGGGGTGTTGTAGGGAGCCGGTCCAAGGCGCAGCAAGCCTCCGGAGTCGGCCAGGCCGAGTCGTCGGAGGAGGGTGGTGGCGTAGAAGTCGCCCGCCTCGATCACTCGCCGGGGGACCTTGGTGCCCCCGGGCCCGTCCAGGAAGACGACCGATGGACCGGCGGATGGACCGGCGGCCAACGCAGCGGACGGCCCCACGGAACCAGTCAACGAAGCGGCCCCCTTCGCGGCGCAAGACGCGACCTGCCTGCAAAGACAATGGCCTGGGTTTCGCGGCCAACGCGCGTCTCCCTCTGTGGCTGCGGCAGCTAGATGGTCGCCGATTCCTGTCCGGCGGCGGCTCCGGTGCCGGAGGGGGGAGCCGCCCCGCCCTCGCTCCAAGGTAGGGTGCCCCGTGGCCTCGGCCATGACTTGCGGGGCGCGGCTCCCCAGCATCCCGGCCGGCCGTCCAACCGACAGCCTGACCCCGATGCGGACAACCCTGGCCGCTGTGGCCGCGAACGCCAGGGAGGCGATCGCGGAGGAAGCCGACCGGCCACGAAGAAGCCGCTGACCGCGGTGATACTCATGGCCGAGGATGCTTGCGGGCGTCCCGGGGCCCCGCCCATCGGCTTCGGGGGCGTTGTCTTCGATCTCTTCCATACCCTGGCGGACCCGGAGCGCTTCCGGCCGCCCGACTTCCACCGCGCCCTTTTCACGGCCGCGTTCTTCGGCCTGGACCCGACGGCGGTCAGGCGGGCCTGGGAGGCCGGAGCCGAGGGCCGCATCACCGACCGCGCCTTCACCCTGGAAAGCCTGGTCCGGGGGTTGCTTCGAGAGGCCGGTCGCCCCGAGCCGACATCGCTTGAACTGGAGAGGTACGACCGGGAGGTGGGCCGGTACCAGGACGAGGCTCTCCTCCAGCCGGACGAACCCACCCTCCGAGCCCTGGCGAGCCTGCGCTCGTCCGGCCGGCGTCTCGGCCTGCTCAGCAATGTCGAGGAACGCGACACGCGGGTGTGGGAGCGGTCCCCCCTCCGCCCTTTCTTCGACGCGGTCTCCTTCAGCGTCGACCTGGGCGCGGCCAAGCCCGCCCCCGAGGCCTACCTCGCCGTTCTGACCGGTCTGGGACTCGCCCCCCGGGAGTGCGTCTACGTCGGGGACGGGGGCTCGGACGAGCTGGCGGGCGCCCGGCGGGTCGGCTTCGGTCTCGTCATCTTCATGCGCGGGCATGTCCGCCACGGCTTCCGCAGCCCCGAGGCGTGCCGGCTCTTCCAGGACACCGCGGATGTGACCGTCGACGACCTGGGCGAGATGGTCCCGCTCGCCCTGGGAGGGAAGCCGGGCGCTCCCTAGCCCCGCAGAAACCAGTACAGGGGCACGAGCCGTTCCCAGGCGTCCCAGAGGAGGGCGACCAGGTCGCGGCTGGTGAGAGCCGCATCGTGGGGGCGGCCCGCTTCCACGTAGAGGTTCTTCCGGTCCAGCCAGCGGACCAGGTCCTCCGGCGCCCCGGGCATGGAGGAGCGGCGGTAGGGTTCCCCCTCGATGCCGAAAGGAGAGCCAGTCCCCGATGGGGGAGCCTCCTCCAGCAGCCCAGCCACGGCGGCGCGGAAGCGGTCGGGGTTGTCCAGGGCCCGCTCGCGGATGGACCGGAGGACGCGCGGGAGCGCGGAGTAGAAGCCCATGCCGTAGCAGTAGTGGGCCGGCGAGAGGTCCCAGTAGAAGCCCAGGTTCCCCATGACCGCGTTGCGGTTGCGGAAGACGAGCCAGACGCTCTGCTTGTAGGGCCGCTTGTCGCTCGAGAACCGCGTGTCCCGGCGGAGGCGGCCGATGGCCCCGCCGACCACGGGACGGGTATCGAGGCCCCCGTCGACCTCGGCCTCGAACCACTCCCCGAATTCAGCCGCCAGGGCCCGCATCGGCCCCAGCACGAACCGGTCGTAGTCCGCGCGGTGGGCCTCGAACCAAACCGTGTCGTTGTTGGCCTGGAGGCCGGTGAGGAACTCGAGGGCTTGCGACGAGAAACCGTTGAAGGGCTCGCTGGCCGGCGCCTGGCGTCGGGCGTTCATGGGCTTTGCCTCTGTTGCGCGGCCGCTAGGGCCCGGAGGTTCCGACCGAGCAGACGGCGCCACTTCTCCAGGCCGATGGCGGCGACCTTGTCCCGCACGACCGCGCCGAGGGCGTCGTCCCCGAACCCCGGCAGGCCGCCGGTGTCGGCCAGGACGCGCGCCGTCTCCGCCTCGGTGAAGGCCGGTTCCAGCGCCACCGTCCGGAGAAGACCCTGGTTGGCCGGGCAGACATCCTGGCAAGCCAGGCAGCCGAAGAGCCAGCGGTGCGCCTTCGGGTCAAGCCACTCCGGCCAGGCCGCATCGCCGAAGTGGAGGGCGTTGAGGCACCGCTCGGCCCGCAGCAGAAAACGGTCTTCGTCCAAAGCTCGGGTCGGGCAGGCCGCCACGCAGGCCCCGCAATCCTCGCACACCGCAGCCAGGCGGGGCGGGACACACGGTTCGTGCGAAGCGCCCGGCGCCACCAAAGAGGTCTCGACGGCGTACCCGAAGAGCATGAAGTAGCTACCCAGCCCGGCCGCCTGGGTGATGTTGTTGCGTCCGTAGGTCACCAGACCGAGCCTGGAGGCGCAGGCCTTGAAGGGAAACGGCGCCAACCGGAAGCGGACGCCGCCCAGCGGGCCGGCCTCCAATTCGCGGGTCATGGCCTGGAAGGGCGCCTTCCCGGCGGCCACCACCGGCGGCAGGACCGCCTCGAGCGGCCCATCGGGCAGCGCGAAACGCACGACCCTGGCCGGCGTCGCGGCGGCGATCACGGCCACCGACCGCACGGCCTGGAGGTCGACACCGTCGAGGTAGGTCAGGCGGTGAAGGTAGCGGTCGCGGAACTCCTGGCTGAACTCGCCGTTGGAGCGCCGGAGGTCCATCTCCGCCCGGATGACCTCGAGGACAGCCGGGTGCCCGAAGGCCACCTGGTAGCCGCGCTCGGCGGCCCAGGCCTGGAGGGTCTCGCCCAAGGTCTCGCGTCTGGCCTCGCCCATCGTCTCGGCCACCTCCCCCCGCCAGAGTTCACCCCGCCACGCCCGGACGCCTGCCGCCCGAGGCCACGATGGGCTCGCTCCCGTGCCGCCACTGGAGTGAGCTCATGGCGTGGCAGGCCTAACTAGCCAATGGTCATCTCGCCCCCTGGAAGAGTCTTTAGCAGCGGCCGCTTGCCGGACGGGTCACGCGGGATGAGGTCCACGACGCGGACCGAGACGACCATAGGCTCTCCGAGGAGGTCTCGCAGGACGCGGATGATGGCCTCCTGTTCGGAGGCGCCGAAAGTGACGCCGGGATTGGGCACGACGAGGACCTCGAGCTGGTCGGGAGCCGTCTGTCGGAACTGGAACTCCCACATCAGGTCCTGGAGGCGGCCGAGGGCCCAGGCCAGGACACTCGCCGCGAGCCGCTTGCCCGACGGTAGAACCACCCGCTCAACGCTCCGGCCGGACAGCGACGCCAGAAGGGGAAGGCCGCGCCCGCAGGGGCAGAGCCCGGGGGCCAGGCTCCCCCGGTCCCCGATGTCGTAGCGGATGAAGGGCATCAGGCGGTTGCCGAGGTCGGTGATGATGATGCGGCCCTCCCGGCCCGACTCGACCGGCCGGCCTTTGTCGTCGACGACCTCCACGTAGAACCGCGAAGCGCTGATGTGCAGGTTCTCGAAGGGCGGTTCGCCGCCAGCCACGCGGTCCGGGCAACTCTGGGCCAGGTAGATGTCGAACTCGTTCGCCCCGTACTGGACGTGGACCGGGGCCTCGAAGGCCGCGGTGAAGAGCCGCCAGGTCGCGGCGTCCACGGTCTCGCCCCCGACGAAGATGGCCTTGGGCGGGCGGCGCAGCCGAAGTCCCGCCTGCTGCAAGGCCTGGGCCGCCAGGGCCAAGAGGTTCGTGTATTCGACCACCAGGGCTTCGGGCCGCCAGTCGTCGAGAAGGCGGGCGATGGCCCGGCCGTCGCGCTCGAAGGTGAGGTCCGGCGGGAGCAGCCGGGTGCCGTTGAAGAAACTCCAAAACGGGTACAGCCCGGGGGACACGTAGACCGTCACCCGGACATGGACGATCTGGTCCCCGGGCACGAGGCCGCCCCAAGCGTACTGCCGACGCCGGAGAGCCTGGTCGCAGGGGCGCAGGTCAGGGTCGCGGTAGAACTTAAGCGGCAGGCCGGTCGTGCCCGAGGTGCGGAACACCCGGACGCGACGCCAGGGCGGCCGGCGCCGCGCCCGTTCGGTCTCCGAGACGAGACCCGCCGGGAACCCCCTGCGGACGTCCGGCTTGGTCAGGATGGGCAGCCGGGCGAAAGCCTCCGGCGTGAAGGCGGGTGAGGCGAAGTCCCCCGCGGCTAGGCCCAGTTCACCGAAAGCCTGCCGGTAGTAGGGGACGGTCGCCGCCGCCTGCGCGAGGAACGAGCGAAGACCGGCCCACTGGACCTCCCGGACGGCGTCGGCGCTGAGCCGTTCGAAAGCCTTGAGCCGGCGATAGGCGGCCGGGGCCCCCGGTCTCAGCACCCGCTCGGTGAACGGCGAGATGACGTGGCGGAAGAGAACCCGCCGCTCATCAGACGTTGCTGCCTCTTTGTCTCCGCAGACTTCTACCAATCCTGCTCGCTTCCTGGTGGGATCGGGCTCGTTTTCCGCGGTGTTCGGCAGGTTTCCAAGCACCACGTGGACGCCGAGCTTGTTCGCCATGCCTTCGCCGTCGCGGTCAGGGTAGGGCCAGGGCGAGACGTGTTTGGTTAGGATGGGGAGCCGGGGGCGGCGAGGTCGTCCGGGCCGAGCTAGTCGAAGGTTTCCAGCGGCGGGTTTGACCCGGAGCCCGCGCCCGGTTACACTCTGAGTGCACGGCTATGTGCACGGGTATAATGGCGCGAGCGATGCGAGGGGGTTGCGCGCTTGGACGGACCTTGCCTCGACCTCATCAATAGCGACGCGTACGACTGGCGCCGCCCGGGCGTCAGGGCCGACCGTCTGGACAGCCCCGAATGGGTCAGCCGGTTTCTCGCTGCTTGGGGTCTGGACGTCGGCGAGCCGCTTGCCGGCAAGGCCCGGGCGAGACTCGGCGTGCTCCGCTCGCTCCTGCGTCGTCTGATCGATGATTTTCGGGCGGGGCGGCCCCTGGACGCCGCTGATGTGGCGCAACTGGACACGGTGCTGGCCGCCGCCCCCTTGCGGCGCCGCGCGGAGCCCATGGGAGGCCGCTGCGAGGGCCGGATCGAGCCCGTCACCCGCGACTGGGACTGGGTAGCCGCCGAGACAGCGGCCTCGTTCGTGAAGCTCGTCGAGACCGGTGAGCCGGGGCGCCTCAAGGTCTGCGATAATGTCGACTGTTTCTGGGTCTTCTACGACAACAGCCGCAACCGCACCCGGCTCTGGTGCGACAGCCGCGGCTGCGGGAACGTCATCAAAGTGCGGCGGTTCCGGGCGAAGCGCCGGGCGGAGGGGAGGCTCTAAGGGTCTTGGGTCCGCCGCCCGCAGCCGCCGACGGCTACTTCCCCGCCTTCGCCTTCGCGTCCGCCAGGTAGCGCTGGCGCAGCCACCCCATGGTCCGCGAGAGGGTCTCCGTCTCGCCCGTGATGAAGTCCTGGAGTCTCCGGCAGTCCTCGAAGTCCGGGCAGGCAGCGCAATTCGGGAGCTGTCTGCCGGCGGCGCAGGCGCGAATCTCGCAGCCGCCACAGTAGGCCGACATGAAAGGCTTAGTGTCCGGGCCGCAGCCCAGGCACGCCCATTCCTCGGGCTGGTAGCGACCGTCCGAGAACTTCTTCGACACCACGACCAGCAGGTCCCGGTTCCCGGTGACCGTGGCCTTGTAGGCGTTGCACTCCAGGCAGTTGATGCCGCAGTACCCGATCATGCGAGGTCGCCCCTCTCAGAGAACCCTCCCGGTGACGCCTGCACCGCCCGGCGGGCGGCCAGGCACACCGCCAGGTTGCGCCCGACTGTGGTCTCGAAGCCTGGCAGACCCACAGCCTCGAACTTGGCCTTGATGGCCTCGAGCAACGGGTCGACCGCCGGGGTGGCCTCGGCGCTCCTAAGAAGCCACGCGGTCTCCTCCACGCCGAACGCCGGCTGGAGGTCCTCGTAGCGCAGGCGCCCGCGGTTCATCGGACAGGCCTCCTGACAGATGAGGCAACCGACCAGGGCGTGGTGGACGGAGGACGGCAACCACTCCGGCCAGGGATCGGTGGACTCGTTGAGGAAGGTGAGGCAGCGCCCGGCCTTGAGAACGAACCGGTCGTCGTCCGGGATGGCCCCGGTGGGGCACGCCTCCCGGCACTGGCCGCAGCCCTCGCAGTCCAGGGCGGTCTCAGGGGGCATCGCCTGGCGCACCCCTGGCCCGGACGCCGGCGGCTCGAGGTCGCAGGCGTAGCCCATGAGCTGGTGATAGCTGCCCGCGCCGGGAGCGTAGGTGATGTTGTTCCGCCCGTAGACGACCAGCCCGAGCCGGGAAGCCACGTTCTTGAGCGGCGCCGGGAGCGGGGCCAGTTGCGCCTCGGCCAGAGGTCCGGCAAGAAGACTCTCCCTCAACTCTCGCGCGACGGCGCCATAGCGCACGTAGGTCGGCGGCACCGGCACCCGGACCGGACCTTCCGGCAGGTTGAAGATGGCATAGTGGGCCGGTCGCGGCTTGGTGAACACGATGACCGAGCGCACGGGGAAGGCGGCCCCGTCGAGGTAGCGGAACGCGCCGTCGAGCCTCTCCCCCCACAGGCCGGCGTCGATCTCACCCGTGGCGTGACGCTCCTCCAGGTCGGCCTTCACGATGTCGAGGACGCCGGTTGAGCCGTAGACGAGGCCGAGGCCCTGCCCGGCCGCCCAACCTTCGAGGTCCTTCCAGACCACGGCCATCAGAAACCCCTCCCCGTAATCACCCAAGGAGCAGTCGGACAATGTTCCAGCGCCAAGAATCTACCATGGCCTGGGTAATGGGTCAAGCGCGGCCACGCGCGTTACGGAGCTACGGTCTCTGTCTCTCGGGCACCGGTCCGGCGCGCCGCCAGAAAGGCCGCCAGGTTTCGCCCGGCCACGACATCGCCGCCCGGCAGGCCCAAGGCCTGGAACTTGGCCTTGATGGCTTCGCGGAGCGGGTCGGCCGCGGGGGAAACCGCTGCCGCGGCCTCGGGAGCCGGGGTGGCGCGAGCGGTCTCGGCCTCCCGGAGAAGCCACGCCGTCTCCTCGACCGTGAAGGCCGGCTCGAGGTCTGCGTAGCTCAGGCGCCCGCGGTTCATCGGGCAGGCCGCTTGGCAGAGGAGACACCCGATGGCCCCCGTCGGGCAGGCTTTGCGGCACGCCTCGCAGCCCTCGCACTCGGGGGCCATCTGAGGCGCCCCCACCGTCCGGAGCCGTGCCCCGGACGCCGGGAGTTCGAGGTCGCAGACCAGACCGATAAGCTGCTGGTAGCTACCAGCGCCCGGCGAGTACGTGATGTTGTTCCGCCCGTAGGTGACAAGCCCGAACCTGGAGGCCACGCTCTTGATGGGCGCTCCGAGCCGGGCCAGTTGCGAGCCGGCCAGCGCGCCGCCCTGAAGGGTCTGCCGCAGGTCGCGGGCCAAAAGAGCGTACGGGCCGTAGATCGGCGGCACGGGCACGCGGAGCGGTCCCTCGGCGAGGGTGAAGGTAGCGTGGTAGCCCGGGCACGGCCGCGAGAGCACGATGACCGACCGAACGGGGAAGGACACCCCTTCGAGGTAGCGGAGTTCCTCGTCCAAGACCTTGCCGAAGAAACCCGGGTCAAGGTCACCCGCCGTGCGGAGTACGTCCACGCCGGCCTTGGCCATGTCGATGACCTCGGGTGAGCCGTAGACCAGGCCCAATCCCTGACTCTCCGCCCAAGCTTCGAGGCCGTCCCAGGTGCCGCTCACGCGAATCCCCCCGTTCAAGATCTGCTCCGGCCGCACCGGCCCTCGAACAGGTAGGACGGGGCCGGGCCCACGTTTGTTTCCGGCGCAGGGCGACCGCGGTCGCTGGCTTTGAGAGAAGGGTCCGCGCGAAGACTCGCCTGCTGTATACTGGGGGTCGTGCCACAGTCTGAGAGTCGGAGGCCGCCTTGCTGTCGCGACGGCAACCGGCCGCCGGGAGCCGGCAGGCCGCGGAGTAGGTCCACGGGCGGTTCCGCCCGACCCAAGTCACCCTGTAGGAGGTCGCTTCGATGTTCGCCTACGACCAGACTCTTCCGCTGGACGTCCAGGTGGCCGCCACCGAGCGCGGCCAGGGCTTTGCCACCCACGACCTCAGCTACGCCAGCCCGCTGGGCGGCCGCGTGCCGGCCTTCCTCGTAGTTCCCGACGGTTCGGGCCCGTTCGCCGGCCTTCTCTTCCTGCACCCGGGTCAGGGCAGTCGCGCGACCTTCCGGGCGGAGGCCGAGAGCCTGGCCCCGTCGGGCGTGGTCTGCCTGACGATAGACGCGCCCTTCCTTCGTCCCGAATACCCCAGGCCGGACGGACCGGTGAGTATCCGCGACGCCGCGGCGGCGGAGGCCGCCATGTGCCGGCAGCTCATCGTTGATCTCCGGCGCGGGGTGGACCTCCTCGCGTCGCGGGCCGATGTCGCTCCAGAGCGCATCGGATACGTGGGGCACAGCCTCGGGGCCACCTTCGCCGGCCCGCTGGTCGCCGAGGAACCCCGTCTCAGCGCCTTCGTCCTGATGGCTGGGTACCCCAGATACACCGACGTCCCGCGTTACAGCCCGCACGCGCACTTTGTCAAGATGCGGGAACGGCTAGGCCCCGATGGGCTCGAGGAGTACTGCGCCGCCATGGCCCCGCTTGACGCCGATCGGTTCGTGAGTCAGGCTGGGTCGGCGGCCCCGGCCCCGCTCCTCTTCCAGTGGGCGACCCGGGACGAGTGGATCTCGCGCGGGGAGGCCGACCGGTACTACGCCATCGCCCGAGAGCCCAAGGAGCAGCTGTGGTACGAGGCGGATCACTCCTTCGCCGAGGCGCCCGAGGCGCAGCGCGACCGCGGCCGTTGGCTGGGAGAGAGGTTGGGGTTTGCTCGCTAGCCTCTGACTTGTGTCGCTGCTTGGCGGGCGCGGCTCAGCGGGGCCATTCCGGCCTGGTGGGAACAAGCCGTCTCGCGCCCGTCCGGCACAGAGCCGCTTCGATTTCGCGCTGGATGTCCCTGAAAATCCTCGCTTCCCGAGCATTCAGCCAGGCCCCCACCGCTGCGGCGGGACGCTTCCCGCTCTTGGTCAGGCCCTTCGCCACGAACCGGCAGATGGCCTTGATCTCCCCCGCAGGAAGGGGGGCGATGGTCTTGACGAAGAACTCCGGGTCCAGGCAGTACGCCATGGCCAGGACCCCGAAGAACTCCTCGTCGACGGCCTGCGCCAGGCCGCCCAGCACCCGCTGGGCGGCGATGAACCCCAAGATGGTGTCCGGATCGAAGGGCAGGGCCGGTATGACCGGCGGCGGAGGACGAGATGCCGGCCCGGGCCCAGGCGCGGGGTCCGCTGTCTGGGCCTGGTGTCGGTCCAAGGCCGCGAGGATGGCCCCGATGGCCGCGAGTTCGCCCCCCTGGAAGCCCCCGCTGGCCGCTAGTCCCTCAAGCTCCTTCCGGAACGCGGCAAGGTCGCCGTAGCTCTCGTGGTAGACGAGGAGCCTCGCCACCTCGCCGGCCCTCTCCGAAGGCAGGTCGCCGAGGACCCGGAGGAACACCGCCTGGTGGTCGTCAAAGAGCTGCCCCACGATGCCCGCGTAGGTCTCCGCCCACGCCCCGTCAAGACCCGTGGTCGCCTCAAGAAGGTAGGGCACGTGACGCGGGTCTTGTGTCCGCAGGCCGTAGAGCCACTGGAGGAGGTCCATCGCCCGGCCTCCGCTGGCCTTGTCGTACTGGCGCCAGTCGATGCCCGGAAGGGTCTCGATGATGCGATCCCGGTTGGCGGCCGACGTGTCCGCCCCCTTGAAGAGGCTGAACACGTAGTGCTCGGGGCTCTGGGGGGCGCCCCAGACGGCCTGGCCGGCCGGGACAAGGAGCGTGGCCGTGACGGCGGCGACCAAGAGCAGGAGCGACCACCGTCCCGTTGGGGGCCTGTCTCGCCTGGTCATACTCCCAATGATAACCCAGACCTGGGTCGTCTAGCTAGCGCCCCGCTGGCCACGGTCGCCCCCAGCCGGTCTTCCGAGACGACGCGTGTCTCGAAGCTCGGGAAGGCTTCCTGGAACTTCTGGCGGAGGGCCGGACCCCGGCCGGGTGGGGCGAAGGCGATGACCGTCGGACCGGCCCCACTGAGGGCCGCGCCGTAGGCGCCGTTGGCCAGGGCCACCTCGCGCATCCTGGCGAAGTCGGGCAGCAGAGGCGCCCGGAACAGCTCGTGGAAGAGGTCTCCCCGCATCATCTCCCCCGCCGCCAGCCAATCCCCGGAGAGCAGGCCGGCAACAAGCACATTGGCCCTCGCGCTCGCCAGCACGGCATCCCTATGGGGCAGCGACGCCGGCAGGACGGCCCGGGCTTTGGCCGTGGGCAGCGGATAGTCGGGAAGGCAGAGGACGATGTCGGCCGGTGGAAGGTGGGCCCGGACGAACGTGACGGGCACCCCTCCCTGGGCCGCGATGACCAGACCGCCGAGGATGGCGGGGGCCACGTTGTCGGGGTGGCCTTCCAGCCTGGCCGCTACCGTGACGAGGTCGCCCCGCGAGAGACCCAGGCCCCCGACTTCGTTGGCGATAAGCGCCCCGGCCACGATGGCCGAGGCGCTGGAGCCGAGACCGCGGGCCAGGGGTATCTCGGAGCGTACGACCAGGCAGCAGGGCGGAAGAAGGGTCGCGTGCTCAGCGGCCACCGCCAGGGCCGTCTGAATGATGAGGTTACTTCCGTCGGTCGGGAGGCCTGAGAGGTCGGTCGCGCCAAGGACCGGGTCGGGCATCTCCACCTGCCAGCGCGGAGCCTCCGGGGAGGCGCCGCCCCCAATGGCGGTGCCGGCTTGCGGGTAGACCTCCACCGTGAGTCCGAAGGAGAGGGCCAGCCCGACGGAGTCGAAACCCGGGCCGAGGTTCGCCGAAGTAGCGGGAACCTTGATTCGTAGGAGTGGGCGCGCCGGGAGGCTGGGGGCCGCGCCGGCCTTCATCAGCCGATCACCTCGAGCAGCCGTCGCTTGACCGTCTCGGGGTCGGCCGGCAGGACCTCCGGGCTGACCGGCGCGGCCTCAAGAGCCAGGCTCGGGTCTTTGAGGCCGCTCCCGGTGAGGACGGCCACCACGAGCGAGCCGCGCGCGATGCGCCCCTCCCCCACGTGCTTTCTCAGCCCGGCCAGGGACGCGCAGGAGGCCGGCTCAGCGAAGAGGCCCTCCGTGCGGGCGAGGTCGCGGTAGGCGGCGAGGATCTCCTCGTCGGTCACGCAGTCGATGACCCCGCCCGAGTCGCGGGCCGCCGCCACGGCCCCGACCCAACTCGCGGGGTTCCCGATGCGGATGGCGGTGGCGACGGTCTCGGGATTGGGGATGGGCCTGCCCCGCACGATGGCCGCCGCCCCCTCGGCCTCGAAGCCGTGCATCCGGGGGAGGCCCGTGGCGTGGCGGGCGTGCCACTCCCCGAAGCCCTTCCAGTAGGCGGTGATGTTGCCGGCGTTGCCGACCGGGATGACCAGGACGTCCGGGGCCCGGCCGAGGTCCTCGCAGACCTCGAAAGCCGCCGTCTTCTGCCCGTCGATGCGGTAGGGGTTGACCGAGTTGACCAGGGAGATTCCGGACCCGGCCGAGGCCGCCAGGTCGCGCACGATGTCCAGGGCGGTGTCGAAGTTGCCGTCGATGGCCACGATGTCGGCCCCGTGGATGGTGGCTTGGGCCAGCTTGCCGAGGGCTATCTTCCCGCTCGGGATGACGATGACGCAGCGCAGGCCGGCCCGGGCCGCGTAGGCCGCCGCCGAGGCCGAGGTGTTCCCGGTGGAGGCGCAGATGACCGCCCGCGCCCCCTCCTCCTTGGCCTTGGCCACGGCCACGACCATGCCGCGGTCCTTGAAGGAGCCGGTCGGATTGGCCCCCTCGACCTTGGCGTGGAGTTCAAGGCCGAGTTCGGCCGAGAGGCGGCCGAGCCGCACGAGGGGTGTGTTGCCTTCCTTCAGGGTCAGGGCCGGGGTGCGGTCGGTGATCGGAAGCCAGGAGCGGTAGCGATCGATGAGGCCGGTGTAGGGGCCGGTGGCGGCGTCGCTGGGCATGTCGCTTCCCCCCTTACCCTACTGCGTCTCCTCCGGCTTCGGCCGCGGCGGAAAGACCCGCCGAAGGACGTAGGTCAGGAGCATGAAGAGAACGGTCGTGGCCAGGATGCCGGCCATCCCCAGCCCCATGACCTTGAGACCGGCCAAGACGACATCGACGTTCAGCCCAGCCATCCCCGTCCCCCCCCTACTTGATCAAGGCCAGGATCAGACCGCCGGCCATGATGGAAGCGATCTGCCCGGACACGTTCGCGCCAACGGCGTGCATCAGGATGTGGTTTTGCGGGTCCTCCTTGGTCGACATGCGGGCGATGACCCGGGCCGACATGGGGAAGGCCGAGATGCCCGCGGCCCCGATCATGGGGTTGATCTTGGTCTTGAGGAACAGGTTCAGGAACTTGGCGAAAAGGACGCCGCCCGCGGTGTCCGCGACGAAGGCGACCAGCCCCAGGCCCAGGATGAGCAGGGTCGTCGGCGTCAGGAACGTTTCGGCCTGCATGGTCGAGCCGATGGTTATCCCCAGGAGCAGGGTCACCAGGTTGGCCAGCTCGTTCTGGGCCGACCTGGACAGGTTCGGAACCACGCCGCTTTCCCGGATGAGGTTACCGAACATCAGGCTGCCGATGAGGGGCACGCTGATGGGCGCCACCATCCCGGCCAGGAGCGTAACGCCGATGGGAAAGAGGATCAAGGTCGTCCGCGAGACGCCCTCGCGGCTGAGGGTCATCCGGATGCGGCGCTCCTTGGACGTGGTCAGCTTCCGGATGACGAAGGGCTGGATGATGGGGACCAGGGCCATGTAGGAGTAGGCGGCCACGGTGATCGGCGCCAGCAGGCGCGGGGCGAACCGGGTGGCCACGTAGATGGAGGTGGGCCCGTCGGCCGCGCCGATGATGCCGATGCTGGCGGCCTCCTTGAGCGGGAAGCCCAAGGCCGCCGCGGCGACCAGGGTGAAGAACACACCGAACTGGGCCGCCCCGCCGAAAAGCATCAGACTCGGGTGCTGCAGCAGGGGGCCGAAGTCGCACATGGCCCCGATAGCGATGAAGATGAGGATGGGAAAGAGTTCGGTCATGATGCCGACCCGGTTCAGGAGTTCCAGGAAGCCTCCCGGGGCCACGGCGGCCGAGAAGGGGATGTTGGCCAGGAGGGCGCCGAAACCGATGGGCAGGAGCAGGTTCGGCTCGTAGTCCTTGGCGATGGCCAGCCAGATGAGAACCCCGCCGACGGCGAACATCACCAGGTGCTTCAGAGTGAGGCCGGCGAAACCCGCGAGAAGACTGTCCGTGTTAACCAACCCTTCGACCGCTCGTCTAGCCTGCCCAGCGACATACCACAGTTCAAGTGCCGATAGTTCGCTGAGGAAGAAGGTGGTCCTTTCACCGGTTGCCCGGCGCAGTCCATTCCGCCGACGCTTCCGAGCGCGCTCGCCGGACGACGGCCTTCTTCAGCCAGGGTCCGTAGCGGTAGTAGAGGGAGTGTAGGAGCACGTTGACCGGGGGGCTCACCGCGATGGCCAGCCAGATACCCCGCACGCCGAGTTCGGGTTTGGCCGAGAGGTAGGCGGCCAGGGGAACGCGGATGACCCACAGGCACAGGGTGGTGAACACCAGGCTCGGCGTCGTGTCGCCCGCCCCGCGCAGGACGCCGGACAGCACGAAGAACACGGCCGTGAACGGATAGACGAGCGACACCGTACGCAGGTAGCTGATGCCCACGCCGGCGACGCCGGCATCCCGGGTGAAGATGCGCATGAGGAGCGCGGGACAGGCCTGGGCCAGGCTCACGTAAAGGAGAGTGACCCCCACGCCCAGCAGGATGGCCCACTTCGCCACCTCGCGGGCCCGCTTCACGTTCCCCGCCCCGAGGTTCTGCCCGACCAGGGCCGACACGGCCATACCCACGGCCATCGCCGGCATGATGCCCAGCTGTTCGAGTCGTACGGCCAGCCCGAGCCCGGCGGTGGCCTCGGTCCCGAAGGCGTTCACCAAAGCGCTCACCGTCACGATGGCCAGCGAGGTCACGACCTGCTGCAGGCCGGCCGGGAGGCCGATCCGGAAGGTGGCCCGGATAATCCGCCAGTCGGGCCTGAGGAACTCGCGGCGGAACAGGGTGGCCCGGGACGCGGCGGGCAGATAGCGCAGGGCGATGACCGCCGAGACGACGATGGAGATGACCGAGGCCAGGGCCGCCCCGGCGACGCCGAGCCGCGGGATGGGGCCGAGGCCGAGAATGAGCAGCGGGTCGAGGGCCGCGTTGAGGACGGTCGTGTAGACCAGCAGCCGGAGCGGGGTGCGGGAGTCGCCGAGCCCGCGCAGCACGGAGCTGACAGCGTTGAAAAGGAACATCGGGATCATCCCGCTCAGGAAGATGCCCAGGTAGGCGCTGGCCTGGTCCATGATTTCGGGCGGCGTGTTGACCAGGGCCAGAAGCGGGCGCCGCGCGGCGATGCCGACGATGGTGACGATGGCCCCCAGCACGACCTGCAACAGCAGGGAGCTGTTCACGGCGCGGGTGACCATCTCGGGCTGCCGGGCGCCGAAGTACTGGGAGACCAGGACCGTGGTGGCCATGGTCAGGCCGAGGACCAGGGCGATGAGCGCGAAGATGATGGGGAAACCCACCGACGTCGCGGCCAAGGCGTCACTCCCCAGGAACTGCCCGACCCAGATGGCGTTGACCACGCTGTACATGGTCTGGAGCAGCTGGCCAATGAGCATCGGCCAGGTGAAGACGATGAGGTGCCGGGGGATGCTGCCCTGGGTGAAGTCCTGGGAGCGATGGGCCGGGGCGGCGACGATAGCTGCGGTGGCCGGCGTGGTCGGGATGTTTTCGGCGGTCAAGTCGTGGCTCCTTAGAGGTCAGAAGCGAGAGTTTCTCCCCGGAGGAATGGCCTCCTGCCTGCGTTTTAGGGAGGCGTCGTGGCAGAAGGTTCCCGGCGGAGGGGCGGGGTATCCGCCCTAGGGGGGCTGGGGGGCGCCGTACCCGTCGTCCTGTGGTGACGCGGCGTCGCCTGTCGAGAGCGAAGCCCCTCGCGGCAGGAGGGCGCTGTCGCGAGGCGCGGACCCGCCCTGCGGTGACATTGACCTGATTGTCGTCCAAGATACGACCAAAAGGTTTCTCGACCGGCTTGGCGACATCTACTCGGCCGTGCGGCCACGGAAGGCTCTTGACGTCCTAGTTTACACCCCGCAAGAACTCGAGAACCTCCGGGAGAGCAGTTCCTTTGTCCGAAGAGCGTTGGCGGAAGGGCGAGTCCTCTATGCGAAAGACCCCGGCTGAAGAAGCCGCCCGAAAAGCTGCCGGTTGGCCTCGTAGCCGGTGGCGATGCGCCCGCCGTCCAGAAGGTACCCCAGGTAGGCCATGATCGTGAGGTGCATGAGGTAGTACTGGCCGAGGTTGGTGATGGTCACTCCCGTGGCCTGACCGACGGCGGCGAGGACCTCCTCGGCCGTCCGGGGGCGCTCGAGCAGGCCGAGAATGAGGTCGATGGTGGCGGTGACGCGCCGGCGGTTGGCGGCGACCACGGGACGGATGTCGGCGACCGGGCGACCGTGGGCCGGGACAAAGAGCATCGCGGCAGCGGGCGAGTGGCCTAGCGGCCCGGCGGGCAAGCGGTCCGACGCCCCGCCGACCTCCCCCTCTCCAAATCCATCGAGCACGTCGAACGTCGCCAGGGTCCGAGCGATATCCGCGTTCAGCGGCACACCGTGCTTCTCCACGACCTCCGGCCCCACGACGGCGTCGGCACAGAACAGGACGCCCGGGACCGACACGCCGACCTGGCCGAGGGTGTGGCCGGGGAGGGGAAGGAACTCGACACCGAAGTCAGCGAGTTCAGGCGCGGCAGCGGTGGCGCCGGCTCTCCCCTCCGCCCCGGCCGCGGTTGGGTCGCTCCCGAACTGAATAACCTCATCCACCCGCACCCCCGGCGCCAGGAAGAACTTGCTCCGCAGGGCGGCCGGCGGGTAGGCCCCCCCGAAGAGGTAGACCGGCTCCAGGATGGGCGCTTCAAGGACAGCCCTTTCCTGGGCGGGAGCATAGACCTTGGCGCCGGTGGCCTTGGCCAGGAACGGCGCCCCGCCGCAGTGGTCGGCGTGAGCGTGGGTGATGACGATGGCCTCAAGGCGCAGGCCCTGAGCCGCGAGGAGGGCCCGGACCTTCCGGCCGACGCTCTCGTCCAGACCCGTGTCGATGAGGACCGCCCGGTTGGGGGCGGCCGTCACCAGACCGAGGTTCACAGCCCCGTCGAGGTAGAAGGTGCCGGCGGTGATCTTGTTGAGCTGCATGGGTGCCCCTTCCCGCGCGCGATCCGAGCCCCCGGCGCATCCGGGCCAAAGGCGAGCTGGCCTTGACACTAGACCGGCAGCCCGGGTTCAGCATGCCCCGGAACGGGGCGGGAGGCCCCCGTGTTTCCCACGGCTATTGTGGCGAAGGTGTCCCTTACCGTGCGTGGAAGTGGCACCCAGAAGAAGGACCACGGAGGCGGGGACAGATGCGCGGGCGAAGGCTCCGCAGGACGTTGATTTGGGTCGCGGTGACGGTCGCGGCTTTGGCCGGGTGGCCCGGCCAGGCCTCGGCTTTCGAGGTGGGATACCACTCGGACCTCACCTTCGAGGTTCTCTCCCGCGAGGGCTTCGCGGCCGACGCCACTGGCGCGGCCGTGGTGGCCAACTACCTTGACGACGGCTTCGAGTCGGCCAAGACGGTCATCGCCGAGGCCGGCGGTATCCTCGCTCCCCTCGGGTACGCCTGGGGCAACCTCTACGGACCCGCCTCGGCGCGGGACGCCTCCGACCTTTACCTGCATTTCGACGACCTGCCCGGCACCGCGGAGGTCTCCGCCGCCTGGGACCGGCTCGTCCGGAACACCCGGCGTGCGGCCCAGGAGGCCGAGCGCCGCCAAGACCCGGCGGGTCTGCTCTCCGTCCTTGGAGCGTCCCTCCACACCGTGCAGGATTTCTACTCCCACTCCAACTGGTCCAACCTCGACTGGGGGGGCGACGCTACCTGGTTCGACGTGCCCGCGGCGGAACGCGAGGCCAAAGCCATCCGCAGCGTGGACCACGCGGCCACGAACAAGGACCATGCGGGCCGCGCCGGCTTTGACACGGCCTACCGCGAGGCCTTCTACGCCAGCTACCAGTGGACGCGCCTCGTCCGCTCGTGGGTGGGGGTGGGCTTCTGGACCGGGGCCGCCGGCCTGGCCGACCCGTCGGTGAGCCTGGAACTGCATTACGTGAGGTACCTGTCGTGGTACACGGGCCACTGGAAGGGCCCGGGCACGGACTCCAAGGACGACCTCCTGGCCGTGGGCCAGGCCTATCTCCGGGAGGCGAACAAGAACCTCATCGGCAAGTGGAAGGAATACTGCCCCCTCCTAACCGCGTCCCCCGACCCGGGCGCCCTCCCCCCTCTCGGCCTCACCTATCCCGCCGGGCGGCCGTGGCTCAGCCTCCGGACCCGCGAGGCCAAGCAGACCGATGACGATTTGATCTGGGACATCGACGTGGGCGGCCAGGCAGACTTCTACGCCGCAATCAAGGTGGGTGGCCGGACCTACGTGGAGCAGATGTATGAGGACCACGACAGCGTCCGGCCCTCGAACTGGCTCACCCTGGCGCCCGTCGACCAGTGGTCCTGCCCCGGCGGGACGCTGGCGGTCGAATACGTTTTGTGGGACGAGGACGTTCTGGGCGGGGGCGCTCTACCCAGCCTTCGCGGGCAAGACGACCTTTGCGACATAGCCGAGCCCCTGCAAGCCAAAACGTGGGTCTGGTCGGGCGCGCCGGGCACGTTCGGCGGGGGCGGCCAGGAGATCACCACCGACGGCCTCCGCCGCAACGTACATTGCTGCGAGAGCGACGGTGACGGCGACGAGGCTCGCGTGACCTTCCTCATCCGGACCGAGACGCCTCAACGCCGGCCCTACTCGGCGGCCGTGCAGGGCGAGACCATAGCTGCCGAGGCGCCGGTGGCCAAGAGCGGCGACGTCCGCATCGCGTCCATCGACAAGGTCGGCGAAGTGGTGACCGTGACGAACTACGATGTCCGGGCCGTGGACATGACCGGCTGGCGGCTCGTCAGCGTGACCGGGAACCAGACCTTCCGCTTCCCGTCGTTCACCCTCCGGGCCGGGACCAGCGTGCGCGTCAGGAGCGGGCCCAAGGCCACTGGGAACGGCCAGACCGAGCTCTTCTGGACAAAGCGCTACGTCTGGAACAACGAAGTCGACGACCCCGGCCGGCTGGAGGACTCGGAGACGGCGAAGCACGCGGCTACGGACCTCTCAGCCGAGGAGAAGGCGTGGGTGGAGACGGTCCGGAGAGGCGGCGGGACGGGGGCGGGTGGCGCCGCGGGGGGCGCCGCCGGCGGCTGGGCCACGGTGAAGACCTTCGGCGACCACCGTTTGGTCGTCGTGGTCGTGGGTCCCCAGCGCACGGGCGGCTACAGCCTCAACCTCACCCGCGTCTACACCAGCCAGGGCTTATGGTGCATCGATGTCACGCTGACCAAACCCAAGCCTGGAGCCATCACCACCCAGGCCCTGACCTACCCCTGCGTGGTCGTCAAGATACCGGACGACGGACTCGGCGTGCGGGCGCGGGAGGTGGGCGGCCAGGATCCGGTGGAGCTGTAGGTGGCGAGCACGTTGTCCCCCAGGAAGACCAGATCCGGGAAACGGCCACGACGCGCTTCGCCTGCTAGGCAGCGGGTGAGGCCGTCAGGAGGTAGCGGGGACCGGTGGCCAGGCCCCCGCTACCTTCGAAGACTCCGCAGCTACTGCTGGGTGAAGGCTACGGAGATCTGGAACGTCCCCGAGCCGCGGACCATCACTCGGTAGGTCCCGCCTAGGAGGGCCGTGTACGAACAGGTCAGCTTCGAAATTCCACTCGTGTAGCCGGCCCAGACCTCGGTGCCGGCCGGGTCATAGACGTGGACTTCGCGCACAAAACTCCCGTCGTCTGAGAGGACCGTCAAGGTGAAGGTTACCCCGGAGGCAGCGTGGAAGCGATAGTACGCGTCCTGCCCCAGGGCGACCGAGCCCCTCAGTATCCCGCCGGAAAGAACGATATCGCCACTGGTCGGGGTTCGCTGGATGGAGAGGTCGTAGCCGCCGCCCAGGAAGCCATGGACCTTGACATAGTAGAATGTGTTGATTCCATCGACGGTATTGTTGGCGAGGAAGGTGACGACATCGTCATAGCTCCAGGTGAGCGTGGAGAAGCCCAGTTGGACCCGGTTGGGGTCATAGACATACAGGTCCTGGTCGCCGGAGGTAGTGTGCAAGGTGACCGTCACTTGTTCTCCCGCATTTGCCGCGAACTTGTAGTACTGGTACTGGCCGGTGGCCGTGTTTCCCGAGACGGGAACCGAGTACGTGTTGGCTTTCTCGAATGTCGAACCATCTAACGTGCTGGACACCGACAGCTTCCAGGCGGAGTTGACAACCCCCGTGACCCTAGCGCGGAAGTAGCCCGCCACGCTAGCCGTGAACGATACGGTGTCGGCAGTCAGTCCTGTCTTACTGGAGGTCCCCACTAGAGTCTGAGAGGGGTTGTAGACCGCTAGGTTCGAGTCGTTATAGTCGGGTTGGAGGGTGACAGTCATCGCCTGACCAGCGTTGGCGTAGAACTTGAACCAGAGCTTCTCGCCTTGGTTAGTGTAGCCACCCACCTGGTTTTGGGTTGGCAGTTGCGCGGCCTTGGCGAAGTCGGTGCCATAGAACTGCACTGGCCAGAAGGTCCGTGGCTCATACCCGTTGGTCGCGAGCCAAGCCCAGGTCCGAGTGAAGTTCTTTGTTTTCTCGTGGGGCTGGCCAGACGCGAATCCAGTCGTGCACTCTTTCGTAGCGACATTGCCTATGCCGCTAAAGCCGACGAAGTGTAGGATGTGACTATGCGCATCGTTGAGCACATCCATGGTCTCAAGCAGGTCGGCGGGAATGAGGTACGACTGGCCCCTTATCCCCCAGCCGTCCGGTCTGGGATACCCCCAACCAACGTTGGACGCGACCCAGCCCGAGCAGTCCGTCCCTGCCGTGCCCGCCTTGTAGGTACCGGTGGCCAGTATGTTCCCCGCGAGGTAGCCCTGCATCATCGCGTCGGAAAAGGTGGACCAGGTGCTAGGGGTCGAGCTGGTGTAGACGCTGTCGTATCCGCCCCAGCAGTACGGGATGCCGGACAGCGAACCGTTCATCAACGTCCCGTAGGGGACAGGTACCAGGTAGTCAGGTTTTTTGACATCGGTCCGGCTACTGTGTTGACCATTGGCCGTGTTGTAGTCCCAGTACTGGTCAATGCACCCGTCGGCCCGCCACAGTGCGTTCAGACGGTCTACAGTGGCCCCGCTCATGATTGTGGCTGAACTCCCTACATCTCCGAGGCTGCTCGAGTCTGGCGGAAGTGATGGAGTGTCTCCCCCTGGTTGAACCCTACCCTCCCCCAGGAAGAGTCGACGAATCTCCACTCGGTCGGAGGCGATGACCATGATGTAGATCTCGCCTTGGCGGGTGACCTGGGCAAACCGGTTGGGGAAGGTAATGTACTCGTCAAGAGGCACGGCAAACAAGCCCACCTCGAGGCCGTTGCGGTCGACCTTTCGCACAGTCAGGTCAACTGATAGCCGCCCAAGCACTTGACCGCGCACACCCGCGACCTCGACAATGCTGTTGCGGTGGACATCCGTGTCAATCTGCCGGGCGGAGCCACCCCGCCCGGGGAAGGCAAACTCGGTCTTGACCTGGCCGTAAGCCAGAGTCGCCTTGCCGCTTTCGACCGTGATGGTTGAACGCTGCCCGTCGTGTCGGGAGAGGCCGAAGTCCTTACGGCCGGTCTCAAGGTCGATCTCGCTGGTGCCATCGCCATCGAAGGCCACTCTTCCCCCTGGGGTAACCCGCAGACGCCCCACTCCCTCGTCAAGGGCACCGGCTGGAAGAGGCAGGGTCTGAACTAGCGCGCCGGAGAGGTCGAGCAAGAGCACTTGAGGAGTGCCGCCATCGAGCACGAAGATACGGTTCCCCCTGACCACGAGGTCCCGCGGCCAATCGGCTTCGAGCGACATGGCCTTCTGGACCCAGCCATACTCGTTGACCAGGATCCTATTCCTCTGCGAGTCCAGAAGCAGTACTTGCCCGTCATCCATCACCCAGAAGGCCTCGGGGCCTACCACCCCGTTGCCCGCCATGTCGACGACCGTGGCGTCGAACTCGCCGGTGCCGACCGGGAAAATGGCGACGACTTCGTATCCTTCCTTGGCCGGTGTCCCGCTGTCATTCGCCGCACCTGCCAGCACGGTTTGACCGGCGACGAACAAGAGCATGACCGTCATTGCCACTGCCGCTATCCTCAACCTCATAGCGACTACCCCCAATGCTTAGTCTCCGCGTCCTGTAGCCTGACGTAAGCCGCACGGGAATGTCGGTCGTTCTGGTGTCCTCCCATGAGGACTATCGCCTGCTCCCACCTACGACGATGAGGCAGACCCGGGCTGCTCCACCGACGGTCCCCCTCTCGTACAGGTTGAGCTGCGGTAATAGCTGTTCGCCCCCGTTGCCAGTTACCCTCTCTTCTAAGCGAGGTCTTCTCTTGGGGCCTCCTTCTGTGGGATCGGCGACACTGCGCCGCTTGTGACTGAGCTGCCCGTTGGCCCAAACCGGTCTGTCCATACCCGGATTGGCTACGCCGTCGTCGGGGCGTTCGACTGGCGCTTTGGAGTGCCGCTCATGCCCTGGGGCTCCGGGTCATCGAGAGCGGCGAGACGGCCCAGGGCGCCAGCAGCTTCGCGGGTAAGGGCGGAAGGGATGGAGGTAAGGCGCCCCGGAGTTAGTTCACTCCCTCCCCTCCAGGAGGCGCTCCGGTTGGGCGAGGGATCGCCAGAGCCAGAGCGCAAGGCCGGCGGAGGCGAGAGCCCACCCCAGGCGATTGGCGGCCAGAGCCGGCACGGAACCGAGAAGATAGACCGACAGGGGTGTGGCGTTCATCAGCCACGAGGCGCCAAAGGGCAAGAGCCCGACCAGAACGCCGCCCACCCACAAGAAGAGGCCGCCGAGAACGCCCGACGTCTCCGACGCCAGCCGGTAGCCTATGGCCGTGCTAAAGAGAGCGTAGATGGCCAGGTCGAGGAGGCTCGATAGGATCTCCGGGGCGAAACCGTGCCTGACACTTCCCCGCAGTTCGACCGGGACCAGGAAGAGGAGGGCGGTCGCCCACGCCCAGAAAAGCCAGAGCACAAGGCGGGAAAGCCAAACACGATGCAGACCACGGGCTGAGGTGGCCACCAGCTCCGCCGTCCCCGAGGCGGCCTCCCGCGTCACCAGACCAGGCGCCAGCAGGATGGCCAGAAAGGGGAGGCAGGCCCGCCCGATAATGAGGAGGCCGCGGTCGGAAAGACCCACGGATTGCGCCAGACCGGGCCATCCCAGAAGCCCGACCCCTATCGACAAGCCGAGATGCGGCCAGCCGAGGGCGAAGCGCAGCTGGCCCGCCCATCGGCTCGTGGCCGGCCATCGATCCGCGGCCGGCTGGGAGGGCTGCGCTGACCGGGAGGGTCTCATGGCTTACCCCCCAGTTGCTGGCCATAGATCTCGATGAACTCCTCGGCCGAGGCGGCGGGGTCGATCGTGGTTAGGGTGGTCACGCTCGGCGCCCAGAGGAGGTAGGCGGCCACAAGGTCGGCCGTCTCGGGTCCGGGGCCCAGCCGGTCCCAGAGAGCCAGCCCGAGAGAAAGTGAGGTGCCACTGACCGCCCCCGAGCCACCCCTCCACGTCCGCAGAAGATCGCCCTCCTTTGGGAACGTCGTCTGATCGCCAGACCCACCTTGGCGGCCATCTCCGCCCGGCACAGCTCCAGATTGGCCGGCCCGGAAACTCCGCAGCACGTCGCGCCAGGCCTCGACTTCGTCGTCTATCACCGCGGCGTCCAGGCAGCGGTAGCCGAGGACCCATTCGAGGTAGCGGCGGACGCCGTCGGCATCCGATTGGCCGGCCCGGGCAGAGAGCGCGCCCGTCCGCCCAGCCTCCGCCGCCGACCCGGTGATCCAGGCCACCCACTGGGTTATCAGGCGCCTGGAGATCATGCCCGGCATCGATCGGCCGTCGATCCGAAAGACCGCTTCGGGCGCCAGGACGAGCAGGCGTTCACCCGTTGTCTCCACCGCCAGCGCATCGACAGGCGCCTCGACGACGGAGAGGGTTCCGCGCTCTCCAGCCTCCTCAACCAGCTTGGCCAGGGTCTTCAGAACCTCGTCACCCCAGCGGGCGTGGGCCACCGCCAGGAACGCCGTGCCGGCCGGTTCCGTCTCCTGTCCACCGGCCGGAGCCAGGATTTCGACCCAGCGCCGGCTCGTCTCGGCCTCGGCCAACCAGCCGACGGCCTCCTGGGGCACTTCTGGACCGGCGGCGAGATGGATCACCCCGGGGGCGGACAAGAGACCGGCGAAAACCACTAGCCCCGCCAGAACTCCAGCGGCTTGCCGGGCGGCCCGGCGCTTCGATCCCCAGACGCAAGCGGCCAGGCCCAAGAGAAGGCCGAGGCCAAGAAGCACCAATCGGTGTGTGATCAGCAGGCGGGCGCCCTCCGGCCCCAACAGAGTCAGTTCAGACCCCCGCGATGGAGCGTAGATGGGCGCGAAGTAGCTTGCCGGTGGGCGCAGCCAGAGCCCGACAGCCCACAGGACAAGGGCCGATACGTAGGCGATCCTGGCCGGGAGAAGACGGGCCAGGAGCCGGCTGGCCCCCAGCCAGAAGACGATGACCGGCGCCACGGTGAGCGGCGCCAGCCACAGGTCTCCGGCCAGTCCGGGCCGGCCGGCGTGGTCCGTCAGCGGCGAGAGGAAGAGGCTGAGAACGGCAAGGGAAGCCGCGATCGCGGCCACGGCGAAGGCCACCGAGGCGCCGCCGGCCATCTCCGCCGCGAGGCGGGTGGCTCGGGGCATGGACGAGGCCTCAACCATCTCCGCCGTCTTGCAGTTCGCGGGGCGGTTATGAGCTCCGATCCAGACCAAGGACATGGCCAGGGGCAAGAGCGACGACAGCCAGGCGCCCGCTTGCAGGGTCAGGCCCAGGTAGGTGCTCTCACGCAGCGCGCCGCCGGCGGCGTAGACCGTGGCGAGGGCCAGGCCCGCCCACAACCCGGGTGATCTCCACTCCAGGCGCCATTCCATGCCGGGCAAGGTAAGCCAGGATGCGGGGCGACCAAGGGCACGCACTAGGACCGCCCCCTGTTCACGAGGACCATGAACCCGTCTTCCAGCGTGGGCGCCACCGGCGACAGGCCGGCTTGGCCGGAGCCGATGCAGCGGACCCGTAACCTCTCGCCATAACGGGCGCTGGCCACGACCATGTGGCTCCGGCGGAGGGCGGGCAGATCGCTTAGGTCCACTTCGGCCTCCCAGACTTGGTTTTCGGCCGCCTCAGCCAGCCCGGAGGGCGACCCGCAGTAGAGCAGATTCCCCTGAAAGAGCACGGCCACTACGGAGGCCGACTGGGCGATGTCCTCGACAATGTGGCTGGAGATGATCACGGTACGGTTCCCCGGCAGCGAGCTGATGAGGTTCCGTAAGTCCACTCGGCCCTCCGGGTCAAGACCGGCCGTGGGCTCGTCGATGATCAGGAGACGGGGATCGTTGAGAAGGGCCACGGCGATGCCGAGCCGCTGGCGCAGGCCCCCGGACAGGCCACGGACGCGGGAGCGCCGGCGAGCGGCAAGCCCTACCGTCTCCAGGAGCATGTCGATGCGTCGGCGATCGCTCACGCCTTTGAGACCGGCGAAGTAGACCATGGTTTCTAGGACGCTTAGTTGGGGGTAAAACCCGAAGGTCTGCGGCAGGTAGCCGAGCATGCGCCGGACAGCGTCGCGGTCTTGGATGGAGACTCCGAAAACCTCGGCCGACCCCGCGGTGGGAGGTAGAAGAGTAGCCAGGATGCGCATCAGCGTGGTCTTCCCCGAGCCATTGGGTCCGACCAAGCCGAGGGTGCCCCCGGCGAAGTCAAGATCGACGCCGGTGAGGGCCTGGGTTCCATCCGGGTAAGTCTTGGACATCCCGCGCACCAGTAAGCTCATGAGCTGAGGTCTCCCGTCCTTGTGGACCGTGCCGGGTGACAGGGTCAGTCCCCGGCCAGTGTCTTGGCAGCAGTCGAAGTGTCTCAGAGCAGGCGGGACACACAGGAGTGAGCACGACCAGGACGACGTCGCCATCAAGGCAAACCCCGTCCCACCCGGTAGAAGCCCAGCACAGCCAGCGCGTACCCGACGACAGCCATGGATAGGCCGAGAAGCCGCGGTGGATCCGTGAGTGAAAAGATCAGTAGGCCGCCTATGGCCCCTGCTGACACTAGAGAGACATAGGTCCTCAGGTGCCTGACCGTCCAGTTCTTATGACATGCTACGAGAAAAAGGAGTATTAGTGCCGCCAGCGCGGCGTTATGGACCAGCATGGTAAAGCGGTTCAACTCGTCCAATTGGCCGACCCTCTTTCAAGTCCGCCGCGGATTGGGCCACCCTGCTGGGTGACGCCTTTCTGCCAGGTATCAGGATAGGTTAGCGGAATTCGCGCCTTCGGAAAGCCGAGACGCTGTAGGCCCAACTAAGAGTCGTCAGGGCCGCCAGCGCCAGGACGACCGCCAAAGACAGGGTAATTGGGTGCCCCAGCACTCGGCCCGCCTGCGCCGCTACATCCGAGACCCACTTGAAGAAAGGCTGGCCTCCCACTTCCAACTTTATCAGCACTAGCGGCAAGAACAACAGGACCTGCATGGCCGGCAGGGCGTTGCGATGGCCCAGCCGGAAGTACAGGGCATTGAAGAGGGCAACGACGAGGACCCCCGCGGACAGACTGATTAGGACAGTCGAGCCCAGCGAGTACGGAGGTAGCGGGTGCGGGTAGACGAGCGACGCAATGAGAATCTCCGCTGTCGTGATCAGTACGTAGAAAACGACGGCGACAACGCAGGATGCATACTGCACACCGACGGTCACCCGGGCCGGAATGGGCAGGACCCTGAGAAACGGCCAGATCTCGGCCTTGTCGTCGTCTCCCGCCATGCGCAGGCAGTGGCCCCAAGCCAAGAACGCCGCCCAAAAGGGCAGGGCAGCCGCAGGGCCGAAGCGAATCACGAAGATGAGACCCCCCGGCAGCCCCAGCGCAGAGAAGAGCAGGAACGTCCCGATTCTCGTCCTCAGGTCGCACAGCAGCAGGCGAAGCAGCAACAGCGCTCACCCTCTCGGCTGGCGCGGCTCAGGTTCGGTTGGAGGGCCAACTCCGTTCGCACGCACCAAGTACCGGAAAACCTCTTCGAGCCCGAGCGTTTCAACGCCGACCTCTCCTTTGGACGAGCGCCTCAGATCCTCAAGGAGTTCCGGAGTAAACGAGCCCGTGACCGCCCGCATGACCTCGCCGTCTTGGCGCGCCCCGCCGGTCACCGCGAAGGTGAGCCGTCTCCAGCGTCCGAGCAAGCGGTCTTTTGTTTCCGATGTCACGACCCGCCCATCGCAGAGAACGGTCACCCAGTCAGCGGCCAGCTCCAGGTCCGAGACGATGTGGGTGGAGAAGAGAACGGCCGCGCCCTCCTTCCTGGCCAGGTCGCTGACGACGTTGACCACTTCGTAGCGTACGATGGGGTCTAGTCCCGAGGTGGGCTCGTCCAGAATCAGGAGACGAGGTCTGTGCGCCATCGCCCCCGCCAGAGCAAGCTTCACTACGGTACCCTTGGAGAGCGCGCGTACGGCCTTGTCGGCGGGCACTCCGAAGCTAGCGAGGTAATGCCTGTACAGCACGCGATCCCACGTCGGGTAGCAGATTGACAGGAGTTCCTCCAACCAACGGGCCGAGGCGTAGGGCGGCAATTGGGCCGCCTCGGCGACGTAGCTCACCCTCTTCTTTATCTCCACCTCGTGGCTCCCGATGTCCAGGCCGAAGACCGAGATGCTTCCACCGTGCAGGTGCAAGAGGTTGAGGATTAGCTTGATGATTGTCGTTTTCCCGGCTCCGTTGGGGCCGAGCAGTCCCATGACCGACCCGGGTTCTATCGAGAAGGACACGTCCGAAAGAGCGAAACCGGGGAAGCTCCGGCAAACCTTATTCAGCGCGAGGATCTGTGGCACCGGGTCCGCTCGACCTCCAAGCAATTCCTTCTATGGCGCTGCCAAGTATCCTCTCGCCAGGAAGCACCCCTCCTCCACATGCATCTCCAGACCCTGAAGAAGGCCGGACTTGTGGTCGGACGCCACGAGGTCTCGGCCGATGGGAAGGCGCTGCGGTACTACGAGGTGACCGGCTTTGACGAGCGCCTCACTCCAGGTCGCCAGCGAGGCTGAGAAGGGGAAGTCCGGCGAGCAATACCGCGCGCTCGCGGCGGCCTACGAAGGCCCGGCGAAGGCTAGCCCCGTCGCCCGGCCAGGGCCCGGAGGCCAAGTTCGTAGGAGGCCGGGCCGAAGCCGACGACCTGACCCGTGGTGGCCGGGGCGGTGACCAGAGTATGCCGCCACTCCTCCCGGGCGTGGACGTTGGTGAGGTGGACCTCCACGATCGGAATGCCCGCGGCCAAGACGGCGGCCAGAGCGTCGCGCACGGCGTAGGAGTAGTGGGCCAGGGCCCCCGGGTTGATGAGAATCCCGGCCGCTCCCGCATCCCAGGCCGCGTGGATGGCCCGCACGACCTCCCCCTCCCCGTCTCCCTGGGTGGCTCTGACCTCAAACCCCAGGTCCCGCCCGAGATTCTCCAAACGGTGGTCGATGTCGGCCAGGGTGGTCTTCCCGTAGACGGGCACCTCCCGCCGTCCGAGAAGATTCAGGTTCGGACCGTGGATGATCCAGATCAGTGGGGCCAACTCAGCCACTCCTTTCGGCTCGGGCATGACTCCTGCTGCCTCGGGCCGAGCACCGGACGCGAGCCAAGGCCCACTCCAGAGCCTCGGCCGCCGCGGCGGGCTCTATCCCGGTCGCCGGTCTCGCCCTGACCCGGCCATCACCGGCCGGTTCAAGAAGAACGAAGACGAGGCCCCGCCCACCCTTCTTCTTGTCGAGGTCGAAGTGGCGTGCGATCTCGCCGGGGTCGAGGGAGCCGGCCGCGCGCAGGTGGGACCCTGGAAAGCCGGCCAGAAGGTCGCCGGTCAACTGGACCACAGCGGTCGCCAACGCCGCCGGCAGGTATCCTTCAGTCTCCGAGAGGCGAGTCGCCGCCAGGAGGCCCACCCCCACGGCCAGCCCGTGCCGCACCCGCCGGAAACGGCCCGCCGCCTCGATTCCGTGGCCGAAGGTGTGGCCGAGATTGAGGGCCTGCCGGGGACCGAGGTCAAAGGGGTCCGCGCGGACGAGCTCCAGCTTGGCTCGGACGGCCCGGGCCACCAGGTCGGGAGATGGCGGGTCCGCAGGCGCCGGGCCTGGAGACGATGAGCGCTGATAATCACCCGGAGCGGCCCCGACGGCCAGCAGGGTCTTGACCAACTCCACCCGCCCCTCCGCCACCAGTTCCGGGGGCAGGGTGCGGCAGGTGTCGGCGTCAGCCACGACCAGGGACGGGAAGTGGAACACGCCGGCGAGGTTCTTGCCTTGGGTCAGGTTGACGGCCGTCTTGCCGCCGACCGCCGCGTCCACCTGGGCCAGGAGCGTCGTCGGCAGGTGGATGATCCGGATGCCGCGCATGAAGGTTCCCGCCGCCAGACCGGCCAGGTCCGTGCAGGCCCCTCCTCCCAGACTGACCACCAGGGAGCCCCGGCCGAGCCCGTTTCGGGCCATCGACTCCCAGAGCCGGACCAAGTTGCCTGGCGACTTGTCCGTCTCGCCACCGGGGAGGGTGTGTTCGACCACCCGAAGACCCGCCCGGTGGAGTGATTCCCGGACTTCGCCGGCGAAGAGGGCCGCCGGCAGCGGATCGGCGACGAGGAAGACCGCCCCGGTCACGTCCCTGGGGAAGGACGGTAGATCCGCCAGGCGGCCGAGAAGACCCCGGCCGACCAAGACCGGACCGTGCTCGGGCGGGCCGCCGGTGAGGGTCATCGGCTGGGGTAGGGGCGAGCCGCCGGTGAGGGCCATCGGCGGGGGTAGGGGCGTCGCCGCGGCCGCCTGCCCTCGCGCAATCTCGGTCGTTTCAAGGACGTCCAGCACGGCCTGAACGACCTCATCGACCGTCAATCCCGTGGTCTCCACCCGGGCCGTGGCCGCCTCGGCGTAAGCGGGTTCGCGCTCGGACAGGAGGGCCCTCACCCCGGCCATGCTCGCGGGAAAGAGGGGGCGGGCGGGGCGGTAGGACGGCCCGACTTCCTCCGGGCCAGTCGTCCGTCTCCAGGCCTCTTCGGGCGAAACGCGAAGCCAGACCACCGCAACGCCGGCCCGGGCCAGCCCGGCCCTGTTCGCCGGCGCCTCAAGCGCGCCCCCTCCGGCCGCCACGACCGTGTTCCGGAGGTTGAGAGCCTCGGTCAGAGCCCTGGCCTCGACCCGCCGGAAGACGGCCACCCCTTCAGCCCGGATGAAGTCGGCGACCGGTTGCCCGGTGTGGGCGGTCACGAGATCGTCCAGGTCCAGGAACCCGCGTCCCAGCCGAGACGCCAGTCGCCGTCCGACCGCGCTCTTCCCGGCGGCCATGAAACCGATGAGGACGATGGGGCGGCTCATGGAGTGGTCGCCTCCGCATCACGCTGCCAGGCGGCCGCATCGCGCAACCAGGCCTCCGCGTCGCGCCGCCAGGCCTCGAGAATCGCCTCGAGGGTGTCGCTGCCGTAGCGCTCCAAGACGGCCGCGGCCAGCTCCCAGGCGACCATGGCCTCGGCCACCACCGCCGCCGCGGGGACGGCACAGACGTCGCCCCGCACCCTGGGGGCCAGGCAAGGCTCCCCGGACACGAGGTCGACCGACGGAAGGGGGTCGCCCAGGCTGGGGATGGCCTTCATCGCCGCCCGCACGACCACCGGCTGTCCGTTGGTGATCCCCCCTTCGAGGCCACCGGCCAGGTTCGACGGACGGGCCGTTCCGAAGGGGCCTGAGCCGGGGACCACCGGGTCGTGGGCCAGGCGGCCGGAAAGGGCGGCGGCCTCGAAGCCGGCGCCAATCGACACGGCCTTCACCCCGGGAACGCTCATGACCGCGCCGGCCAGCCGGGCGTCGAGCCGCCGGTCCCACTGGCCAAACCCGCCGAGGCCCGGCGGGCAGCCCAGGGCGGCGACCTCGAAGACACCCCCGAGAGTGTCGCCTCTGGCCGAGGCCTCGTCGATGACAGCCCGCATACGGAGGGAGGTCCCGGTGTCGGCGCAACGCAGGCAATCGGTCTCGGCGGCGGCGAAGACCGCCCGCCAGCCGGGCCTGTCGCGAGCGGCGGCGGGGCCAATCCCGGCCACGATGGCCGCCCCTGGGCGCGTCTCGGCCACCACCACTCCACCGATGGCCGTGACGTGCGAACCCACCTCGACGCCCAGCCGGGTCAAAAGAGCCCTGGCGACAGTCGCGCCGGCGACGCGGGCGGCTGTCTCGCGAGCGCTCGCCCGCTCGGCCTGAGACCAGAAATCGGGCGTCCCATACTTGACCGCGAGCCCGAGATCGGCATGCCCCGGCCGGGGCACAGGCGACCGCTCCCCTTGGGTGATCCGCAGGTTCGCCGGTCGCTCCCCTTGGGTGGTCCGCAGGTTCGCCGGCCGCGGGTCCGGTTCGGGGTTGGCGATCTCAATGGCGACCGGCGCGCCGGTCGTCTTCCCACCCGCCACTCCGGCCAGGAGTCTGGCCCTATCGATTGTCCCGGTGGCGCGCGGCCCGCGTCCGTAGCCGGCCTGGCGACGTCGGAGTTCGCGGTCGATATCCTCCACACCCAGGGGTATCCCGGCCGGCAGACCGTCGACGATGACAACCAGGGTCGCTCCGTGGGATTCGCCCGCGGTCAGCAGTCGTGGCATCAACTCCACCCCTCCCCCACAGCCGCCGCGAGGGCCTGCCGCATCACTCCGGCCCTAGGCCTCTGCCCGGTGAAAAGGTGAAAGGCCTCCTCGCCCTGGCGGAGCAGAACCTCGAGTCCGTCCGCCGTCTTTGCCCCGGCGGCCGCAGCCGCCAGGAGAAAGCGGGTCCGGGCCGGCCGGTAGTTCAACTCGATGGCCAGGCCCCCGCGGCCAACCGGCGGGACGAAGGCCAAGGCCCCATCCGGGGCCGAGGTGGCCTGGACCAGGACGTCAAAGGCGACCTCCTCCCGGGTGGCCATCGCCGCCAGGGCGACGCCGCGGAAGCGGACTCCGCCCGGCCCACCCGCGCGACCGCGACCCGCTACCCGTAGATCCGCCGCGACCCGCAGGTCCCCGGCTACCGACGCGGCCCGCCCGGTGTCCCGAGCGGCGAGCGTGACCTCGCCCGCACCGGCCGAGGCCGCGGCGATAGCGGCCGCCCTGGCCGCGCCGCCCGCTCCCAGGATGCCGACCCGGAAGCGGGTCCGACCGCCCGACCCGCCTCGCCCGGTGGCCCACTCGCCGACAATCCCCGCGAGGGCGGACACGTCGGTGTTGTGACCCGTGATCTTGGCCCCGAAGACCACCGTGTTGACCGCCCCCGCCAGGCCCGCCGCTTCCGACAGCTCGTCACAAAGTCCGGCCGCCGCCACCTTGTGCGGGACGGTCACATTGACACCGCCCAAGCCCCGGTCGGCCGCCCCGGCGAAGATTCCCGCCAGCTCGTCCTCGGGAACGTCCCAGGCCTCGTAGCGGACCGGGATGCCCCCCGCGACCAGGGCCGCGTTGTGCATGGCCGGAGAGAGGCTACCCCGGACGGGGCGCCCGACGAGGGCGAAGACCCGGACCCGGTCTCCGGTAGTCATGAGGCCAGTTCCTCCAAGACTCTTCGAAAGCCCGGGTAGGAGACGCCGGCCGTCTCGAAGCCCGCGACTTCTGTCTGTCGCCCGGCCACGGGCTCGGTGAGAAGACCGGCGACAGCCAGAGCCATGGCCATCCGGTGGTCGCCTCGGGCCGACACCCGGGCGGGGTGAAGCCGGGTCGGTCCGGTGATGACCAGCCGGTCGGGCCCGGCCTCGATGTGGGCCCCCATTCGCCCCAGCTCGCCGGCCAGGGCTTCCAGGCGGTCCGTCTCCTTGGCCCGCAACTCGCCGGCGCCCTCGATGACCGTGACCCCCTCGGCCTGGGTAGCGGCCACGGCCAGGATGGGAACCTCGTCGATGAGGGAGGGAACCTCGGCAGCGGTCACCAGCGTGGCCCGCAGGACGCCCGGGACCGACCCCCGCCTGGCCCGGGCGGGTTCGAGGCCGCGGACGACGATGTCGGCCACCGGCTCGCCAGACTCCGCACCGCCCGCCGCGTCAACCGCCTCCCGGAGACCCTCCAGAGCCACGGCCCCCGCCGCCCCCATGCGGGCGAGAACCGCCAAAAGACCCGTGCGGGTTGGATTGACGCCAACCCCAGCGAGCCGCAGAGCCGACCCTGGAACGAGGAGTCCCGCGACAATCCAGAAAGCGGCCGACGAGAAGTCGCCGGGGACGGCCAGTTCGACCGGGTGAAGAAGCGGCCAGCCGTCGCTCTCTACCGAGACGGTATGCCCACCCGGGCTGACGGCCCGCCCAACCGGGCCGGCCACGGCCCCGGGGTAGCCACCGCCTCCGAGGAGCCGGCCGCCATCAGTGACCATGACCCCAAAGACCCGCAAGAGGCGCTCGGTGTGGTCGCGGCTGGGAAAGGGCTCGATGACCGTGGTGCGACCGGCGGCGTGAAGGCCGGCCAGAAGCAGGCAGGTCTTGACCTGGGCGCTGGCGACAGGCAGGCGGTGGACCCGGGCGGTCAGCGGCCCGGGCGGAAGGGGTCCCCTGATTTCCAGCGGCGCGGTCTCCTCGTCTCCGCCGTCGGCCGGCCTGGCCAGCACGTCGGCCCCCATGCGCCGCAGCGGGCGGGCTACGCGCGCCATTGGCCGCCGGCGGAGAGAAGCGTCACCGTCGAGCACCGAGCGAAAGGGTTGACCGGCCAGCACACCGGCCAGAAGCCTCATCGTCGTTCCGGAGTTCCCGGCCTGCAGGGGCCCGTCGGGGGGCCGAAGACCGCCTCGGGGCGGGTGGACGACGCCCTGGCCGACCCGAACGCCGAGGCGGTCAAGACAGGTGATCGTGGACCCCACGTCGGCACCGGTGGCCAGGCCGGCGATGCGGCTCGGGCCGTCGGCCAGGGCGGCCAGAATGAGCGCCCGGTGGCTGATGGACTTGTCCCCCGGCACGCGAACCTCGCCGGCCAGCGGGCCGGTGGGCGCGAACGTCTCTAGGGCCATTGCTTGAGCCTCCCTAGTTCAGCGCGGAATTCCCGGGCCCGCCTGAGGCGGTCGGCGGGTCTGTCGGCGATGGCCGCCCTGGCCGCGGCCGTAACCTCGGCCAGAGCCCGCGTGAGTTCCGCGGCGTTGGTGGTCAGCATGTCCAGACCCATGACCGGGTCCTGGAGAGCCAGACGGGTCGAATCGCGGAAGCCTCCGGCGACAAAAGGCACCAGAGCGGCGACCGTGTCCCGGTCCTTCCCGGCCGACTCGGCCAAGGCCACGGCCAGGAGGTAGGGCAGGTGACTGGTCAGGGCCAGCGTGCGGTCGTGCGTCTCGGCCGAGGCCCGCGTGGGCCGGGCGCCAAGACCCCGGACCAGGGTCTCGACCCGGCCGGCCGCGGTCCGGGAGGCCTCGGGCACGATGATCCAGGGCCGGCCGTCGAACAGAGCGGCGCTCGAGGCGGCGAAGCCGCCCCTCTCGGACCCGGTGATGGGATGACCCCCGACGAAGGGGGGGAGGTCTTGCCCGTCCCGCGGGCCCGGGGGAAGCTGGGCCAACCGCCGGACCTCCCCGGCGATCCATCCTTTGGTGCCGGCCGTGTCGGTAACGACGCCGCCGGGCGGCAGGGCCCGCCTCGCCCGGTCGACCAGGATCGGAACGGCCTGAGCCGGAACGGCCACCAGGCACATTGTCGCGCCCGCGCAAGCTTCCTCCAGGGTTTGGGCCACGTGTCGCCCGAAGCCGGCCTCCCGCGCCGCCTCCAAAACGGCGGGCGAGTCGTCCCAGCCCTTGACCTCGGAGGCGAGCTTCCTGTCCAGAGCGGCTCTCAGGACCGAGCCCCCGATGAGGCCGAGACCGAGGATGGCCAGTCTCATCCCCCGGCCACCCCCACTCCCCGGCCGTAGACCCTGGCCCGGGACACCTCCCGGATGTAGCCCATCGCGGCCTCGAAGCCTTCCGGGGTCAGCGACTGCCCGCCGTCGCAGAGAGCCCGCTCCGGGCAGGTGTGGACCTCGATCATGAGTCCATCCGCGCCCGCCGCCACGGCCGCCACCGCCAGAGCGGGAACCAGGCTGGCTCGCCCGCTGGCGTGACTCGGGTCGGCGATGACCGGCAGGTGGCACAGCTCCCGGACCAGAGCGATGGCCCCCACGTCAAAAGTGTTGCGGGTCATGGTTTCGAACGTCCGGATGCCCCGCTCGCACAGAACCACGTCGGGGTTGCCTTCCGAGAGGATGTAGTCGGCGGCCATCAGCCACTCCTCGATGGTCTGCGACATCCCTCTCTTGAGCATGACGGGGCGACCGGAACGCCCCGCCGCCCGGAGGAGCGGGAAGTTCTGAGCGTTCCTGGCCCCGATCTGAAGCATGTCGGCCGACGCCGCCACGCTCTCGATGTCCTCGATCGACAAGACCTCGGTGACGAACGGGAGGCCTGTCTGCTTGCGGGCCTCCTCCAGGATGGCCAGACCCGCGAGACCGAGCCCCTGGAAGGCGTAGGGAGACGTCCTCGGCTTGAAGGCCCCACCCCGCAGCATGTGAGCCCCGGCCGCCTTGACCGCCTCCGCCGCCGCCAGGTAGGTGTCGGCCTTCTCCACGGCGCAGGGACCGGCCACGACCGTGACGTCTCCGCCGCCGAAGGTCGCCCGGCCCGCTTTGACCACGGTCGGCCGGGGGTGGAAGTCCAGGCTGGCCAGCTTGAAAGGATGGAGAACCCGGATGACCCGTTCCACGCCGGCCATAGCCTGGAGGTCGTCCGGCTCCATCCGCCGGAGGTCGCCCACCGCGCCGACGATGGTCCGCTCCGCCCCCTCCGAGAGATGGACGGCCACACCGAACTCCTCAAAGCGAGCGACAACCGCGTCGACCTGGGCCCGGGGCGCTCTCGGCTTCATGACGACGATCATCTCGGCCCCACCTCCCGGTCCGATGGGGCGGCCGCCCGGGTCAGGTCCGGTCTCAGGACCGCGGCCTCGCCGAGATAGACCGGGACCCCGTGCCGGGCCCGAGTGGGGCGCCCGGTGTCGTCGGTCTCGAAGAGGACCAGGACCCTGACGCAGCGCGCAGGCGCGCCCGGAACGGCCGCTTCCTGCGCCCCGAGGAGGGCGGCGCCGGTGAAGCCCAAGGCTCGGGCGGCCGCCGCCGGGAAGGCGGAGTTGAGGTCGGGAGTGACGGTGAAGAAGGCGGCCAGGGTCGACTCCGGCGTGAGAGCCGGGTTGGCCCGGACTAGGGCGGTCAGGAGTTCCCGGGTGGCGGCGGACACGGCTTCCGGCTCGTTGGCCGGGCAGGTGGTCGCGCCGCGGGCACTGACCAGTGGCATGTAGACTCCCCCAAGGGCGACGGGGAACGGGGTGGACAACCGCCGCGGCGGGTGGGACCGCCAGGCGGGCCTTCGGGGGAAAGAGACAGAAATGGCGACCAAGGGATGGTCGCCGAAAAGGCACGCTCTCCCCTACCGTTCTACCGTCCTACAAGTTTGGGGCAATTATAGCAGGGCGGGAGCCTCCGGACAAGCACAATTTCTCCGCTACTTGGCCACCGCCCGGTGGGCTACCGCGACGGCGACGTCGTCGAGGTGAACCAGGCCCACGCCGAAGAAGACGGCCACGGCCAGGTGCTCGCCGCTTCTGGCCACTCCGATCTTGCCACCGACGTCCAGGCCGGCGGCCCGCCCCGAGATCTGGGCCAGGGCCTCCCGGGCCGCTCCGGCGACAGCGCCGACGTGCGGGTGCTCGTCCCGGATGACCCCTTCCCGCTTGGCCGCGACAATGGCTCGCTCTATCACCGTGGGGATGCTGGCGAGGAACTGACCGCCGATGTCGGCCGCCGCGCCGGCTATGCCTTTCTGACGCAACTCCTCCTTCAAGCTCTGTTCCTGGGTCCGCGTGGGCGACAGAGCCAGGCCCAAGGCGGCTCGCGCGACATCGAGGTTCTCGGACAACGGTGGCGCCTCCGTTTCTGGTCTACCACCCCTTTGGGTCTGTCTCCCGTTCGCCGCCGACCGCTCCTCGCCCTGCCGAGGCCCCGCCGGCGAGGTAGAGGGGGAAGGGGTTTGGGGGAGGGGCATGACGGCTCACCGGGCGTCCCCACCGCCTTGCACGGGAACCAGGCAAGTCCTATGCCGAGTACGTCGATCAGGGGCTTGTCAGGGGCGCAGTGCCGCTGACCCAGCACCTCTTCCAGCTCCCACGATGGTTGCCAACTCGCTGCCGTCGCGTTCGGGGATCAGGTGAACATGGGCATGAGAAGTGACGAGCGCCTTACTCGCTGCGCCGCCCGACAGGACGGTGAACCCCCTTATACCCCCGTCGGCGGTGAGAGCCAGGAAGTCGGCCGCGTGCCGAAAGGGCACCACCACGAGGTGGCCCGCCACGGGAGAGCGAGGGTGCGGAACCGCGAAGCAGAGTTCGTTGCGGGCGACGGCCTTCGAACGGAGGTCGGGGCCGCAGAAAGGGCAGGCCGGGTCGGCCGCCGTCTCCGCCACCAGGAGTCCGGCCCGGAGGTCCGTGGTGTCGCGGTTGCTCTTGGCCTCGTTGCAGGTGGCGCAGAGAACCTGAAGGTTGTCGATGGTGTTCTTGCCACCCCTGGAACGCGGGAGGATGTGGTCGACGTGGAGGGTGGTCTCCTCCTTGGTGGCGCCGCAGAGGACGCACCGACCCGCGGACCGCATGAGGGCCTGGTAGCGCAGGGCGGGCGGCACAGGGTCGGTCTCGATCATCCGTGAGGCCCAGGCGTCGAGCCCGCGCTGCTGGAGGAAAGCCTGGAGCTTCCGCTCGCAGAGTTCCCGGACCTTCGAGCGCTGGCCGTAGTCGAGCGGGCCCACCGTGAGGGAGATGATCTCGCCGTGCTCCTTGATGACCCCGTGCTTCTTGAGAATCCTGGCCGGCATCTTCCTGATGCGGTCCTCGTAGAAGAGAATCTGGCTTTCGTCCTCCACCGGGAACGACAGGGCCAACTGCCGGAGCGTGGCCGTCCCGCCGGCCGCGACCAGACTCCGGATGAGCAGCGGCTGGTAGACGTGACTCATGTGCATCCGGTTCTCGATAAAGTCCACTAGCTGACCGAAGTCCACGGCAAGGCCTCCCCCGGCTCCTGAAGGGCCGAGTTGGGCCACGGCGGCCGCCCTGCGCTGCACCCCTGAGTTCAGGCCACTTGAAGGACAGTGACGGGGCACAACCCGGACGCTTCAGCGAAATCCTTGTCACGAGTGACGAAATGGGTGCAGCCGGCTCGATGCGCGACGGCCAGGTGTAGAGCATCGTAGCTATCCAGCGCCACCTCGCGCATCAGGCTGTGGGCGGCAAGCCTGTCCTCACTGCCAACCGCTAGAGTCTCCGCATCACTGCCGTCTATGAAGCCCTGGATTGCGGCGGTCGCCAGATCCTGGTACGGGACGAGCCAGGCCTTCTCGGCCGACGTCCCCTGCTTGAGAGCTTCGACGTACACGGCCTCGAAGATCAGCCGCTCACTGTACCCTTTCCTGCCCAGGCCAAGATTCCGAAGGCTCCGGGCAGCCTCGGGCTTGAGCAGATCTCCCTGCCGTTCGAGGAAGAGCGCCCGAAAGTCGTGGCCCACAAAGGTTCTGGTCAGCACGTGGACAGCTTCGGCCCGGACCAACTCAGATAGATACAGCGGGCGTCCAAGAAGCTTCTTGAGGAGGCTGTAGCAGTGCGGCCTCTTGCCTATCCCGGCAATGACGAAAGACGTATCGAGAAAGAATGAATCCGAAGGGGTGGGATGAAAGCGCTGATCCGGGTAACGCAGGCAGGTCATCGCCGACTTGACTGGTAGACGCTCCACAGGAGGTCGTAGGACCGGAAGTTCCTTGGCAGGACGTCAAAAGGGTTAGCCCTCCGACCCTCTTGCGAACGAGAACCGTCCCGGCCGGTAGTCGTCTGTGGCTCGGTCACCGATGCCCTGGCGCGCGATCGGGAAGGGGTTGGCCGGCCACATCCCGCGCGGGGCACTACCTGAAGCGCCACAATGAAGACCCCCTCTCCATGGCATTTCCTGGGGTCATTGTAAGACACCCGGCGCCGCCTGTCCACACCGCCCACGCTCCTTTTCCTCGACAGTACTATGCACAGATCGGAAACCCCACACGTCCTTGCATTGGCCCACCGCAGAGGTTCCCCCTTGGGATGCCCGACGCGCTTGGCGACTTGACGGAACTGATTCGCCGCGGCCTGAGCGATTCCGAGGCCAAGGCCGGCGGCGCGAGTCTGGTATGGTTTCCGATTCGGGATGCCGGCGGTGTCTCCGGAAGTGCCTCGGGCAGCGGCACCGGCGCCCCGGGGGGCAGCATCCTCCGCCGGGTGGCCGCCCTGCGCCGATACCTGGCCGGGCTCGGCGTGGAGTGTTGGACAAAACCCGATCCGTCGGCCCTGGGCGTGGCGGTCCCCGAGGTGACCAGACGCCGCTTCCCGGGGTTCGCGGGAGCCCTCGAAAGGTACGGCGCGCAGCTCTACTGCATCGCCCACGTCCCGGCCGGTCCTGAAGGACTCTCAACAGGACGCTCAATCCCTGGCCGACGCCCTTCGGGCCGACCTCTTCCCCGCCGTTACGCCCGATACCGTCAACGACCTTCTCCGGCGCCGGCGGTTTGTGGTTCTCCAGGGCCCACCGGGAACCGGGAAGACGCGCCTCGCGGAACTAGAGCCCTCCGGTTCGACGTCCGGCCGGGCTGGCTGATCGAGGCCGCCCAACAGGCCGCGGAAGGCCCGTTCCTTCTGGTCATCGACGAGGTGAACCGAGCCGACCTCGGCAAGGTCTTGGGCGAGGCCATCTACCTCTTCGAGGCCGGCGAGATCGGCGGGGAGAAAGCGCGGCGGGTCCGCCTGCCCCACCCGGTCAACGGCGAGAACACCTTCGCCCTCCCTGAGAACCTCTACGTGCTGGCAACCATGAACACGGCCGACCGGAGTATCGCCGGCATGGACCTCGCCGTCAGGCGGCGCTTCGCGTTCGTAACCATAACCCCGGACCGTAGCGTGGTCGCCGCCGTCGCCGACAAGGGCCCCCCCTGGCCCTGGTCCTCCTCCCCGGCCACTCCTACTTCCTGGCCGAGGACGAAGCCGAACTGCGGCAGCGGCTCAAGTACGAGCTCCTGCCCCTCCTTGATGAGTATCTCCATGAGGGCTTCCTCGGCCCCTGCGGCGCGGAACTGCAGGCGGTCCGGAACGAGGTCGAGGATGCGGTCGAGGCCCATGGGCGCAAGAAGTAGCCCGCGCGGTCAGGCCTCCGCCGGCAGACGCAGGCAGGGGAGCCGGAGATGGGGTCCGGCCAAGGCCCCCGAGCAGAAGAAGCTTTTCAGCGCTGTCGACAACGGGCCGCCGGTCACCATCGATCCTACCGTCTTCGCTCCCAGCCAGCGCGAGCCCGGGTGGGGCCCTTTCGTGGAGCCCTTTGTCCGCCTCAACCAGGAGGCCCTGGCCAGCCTGGAGGCGCGCCTCGAGGTCGTTCCCTCCTCGGGAGGAGCCGCCGTTCGGATTGCCCCCGGCGGGCGCGTGGGTGCCGTTCCCCTAAGGTCGGCCCAGACCGGACACGTGGCCGGGGGGTTCATCGTCAAGCCCCGCTTCGACTGGGCCGGGATGGGCCGGGTCCTGCTCGAGACGGGTTGGGCCGCCTCGCCCGAGTTTCTCAGCCTGCCGCTTGTCCCGGGAAGCGGACGCGAGGTCCCGCCCTGGGTCCTGGCCGGCCCGGTGCTGGCCAGGATCGAGGCCCTGCTCCGTTCGCTCCGACGCGGCTATCGCGAGGAAGAGGCTTTCCTGCGGCAGCCCAGGGGTCGCATCCTCTGGCCCCGTTACCTGAACGAAGCGCTGGTTCGCGGGCAGTGGGAGCGTCTACCCTGTCGGTTCCCCGACCTCGGCCAGGACCCGAAGATCAGACGGATTGCCCGGTGGGTCCTGGAGCGAGTGAGGACGAATCTGGTGCTCGTAGGTGGCACGGACCCAGTGGCGACAGCCCTGGCCGCTCTGGCCGTGCGCCTCATCGAGCTGCTCAGCGACGCAATACCTCTGGCGCCGTCCAAGGAGGACCTGCGCCGGAGCCTGGGTGGGCGGGCTCTCAGCGACGAGGTCTTCCGACGCGGCATGGAAGCCCTGGCCTGGGTCGTCGAGGAGCGGGGCCTTGGGGGAGGACGGGAACTTGACGGCCTGGCCTGGTCCCTGCCGCTCGACCGTCTCTGGGAAGCGTACGTGGAAGGGGTCGTCCGGCGAGAGACGGCCCAGGTGGGCGGAGAAGTGCGGGTTGGTCGTCTGAGCCAGACGGTGTTTCCGCTTTAGTGGTCCGACCCAGTGCACCGGTCCCTGGGGCACCTGGTGCCGGACATCGTCGTCCGGCGGGGGCGGTCCGTGCAGATCGTGGACGCCAAGTACAAGGCCCACTTGGCTGAACTCGATGAAGCCGGCTGGCACCGGTTCGCTGAAGAGAGCCGTGAGCAGCATCGGGCCGACCTGCATCAGGTGCTGGCCTACGCCGCTCTCTACGATGCCGAGGAAGTCACGGCAACCCTGGTCTATCCGCTGCGACCGGAGACGTGGCGGGCACTGAGGGAGCGAGGAAGGGACGTGTCCAGGGCCCAACTCCTGCACGGCGGGCGGAAGGTGAACGTGGAGCTGAGGGGGATGGGGTTTGGGGGAGGGGCTTGACAGCTCACCGGGGGTACCTGATCAGCCTGGATGTGCAGAACTTTTCGTTCCCCAGGAAACGCCCCCGGCTACCCGCGCGGTATGAGGTCGATGTGCGCGTGAGCCCGCGCTTGGCCGGCCGGGGCTCCGCACTTCATCCCTACGGCGAAGCCGAGCGCTCCCGAGGCTTCGGTCTGGAGCTGATTCCTCAGAACCCGAAGAAGGTCCTCGGCGTCGGCCCGCTCGGCTGCGGTCATGGTGAAGAAGTCGTCGGTGTGACGTCGGGGTATCACAAGAACGTGACCAGGAGCAGCCGGCTCAGGACTCGCGGCCGCGTAGGACAAGCGGGTCTCGGCAATGGCCCCCTTGAGGAAACCCGGCGAGCAGAACAGGCAGTCCGGGTCCAAGGTAGCCTCGGCGACGCGGAAGTCGGTGCCATCCTTGTTGCCCTTCGAGCTATTGCACTCGGCGCAGAGCACCTGCAGGTTGGCCAGGACGTTCTTGCCGTGCCGGGACCTGGGGAGGATGTGGTCGACGTGAAGCGGACTCTCGTCCTTGGTGGCGCCGCAAAGGGCGCACCGTCCTCCCGAGGCAGCCAGGGCCTGGTAGCGCAGAACGTCCGGAACGGGGTCGAACTCGAGCATCCGATTCGCCCAGACATCGAGTCCCCTCTGCTGGAGGAAGGCCTGGAGGCGGCGCTCGCAAAGCTCCCGCACCTTGGACCGCTGCTGGAAGTCCATCCGGGGAATCGCCAGGGAGATGAGGTCCCCGTCCTGCTTGATCACCCCATGGCGCTTCAGGACGCGAACCGGCATCTTCTCAATCCGGTCCTCGTAGAAGAGCAGTTGGCTCTCGTCCTCAGCTAGAAACGCAAGGGCCAGCTGACGGAGAGTGGCCGTCCCTCCCGCCGCAACCAGGGTCTTGATGAGCAGTGGCTGGTAGACATGACTCATGCGCATCTTGCTCTCCAGGAAACCGATGAAGTCCTCGAAGGTCATGGTAGAAACCTCCAACATACGTTCTAGCGCTTCCGTCCCGGCGCCGGCGAACGGGCAGCCTCTCCAATCACCTCTGGGCCTACATTCCACGGTCGGAGGATGTGTTCCTGGCAACCAGGCTGGCCACGGTACCGCACTGCAGATAGTGGAGACACGAGACGGGGGAATCTTCCAATGATCGACACAATAGGAAGGTTTGGCATCTTGTGCCCCGGAATACTTGCCCCAGCCCCTACGCTACCGCCAGGTAGCCACAGGGCCAGCGCTGCCAGCGGGGGCGAGACAGGATGCTCGACTCAGAGTCCCTTCGCTCCGTGAGGGAAGCCGTTCAACAGCGTGCCGAAGCGGACAAAGTCTTGCTGGACCGGTTGCGCGCCGAAGCACGGGTCCTGGTTCATGAAGTCCGCGAGATCAGGCCGAGGTCGGTCACTGCGATGTCGGTAGTGGCTGCCGACGGTGGCAACAATCGCCTCGAGTTCGACCCTTATGTGATGCAACTCGTCCGAGTTGTCGACTCCTACGGTCGACAGCTTTTTCTTGACGTTATTTCGGCTTCCACCGACACCGACGAACTGTCGGATGCCCAGTTCAAACCTGACGGCTCTCCTGAGACTCCCCTTGGGTACCTCATGCACGATCTCGGCGTACACCGCCTGTACCACCTCAGCCACATGGTTCCAAAGCCAAACCGCCCGATAGGCGAGGAGGTTAACCCATCCTGGGTCATGGTCTATCGAGATCTTTGCGAATGGGCCGTTCTCTATCGTCAGATCTGCAACACCTCCTTTGCCACAGACACGCTGATCGTGAGGGATGGACTTCTGCGGAGCAAGCTGTTTTCGAAGCAGCTCTTCGCAGCAATGTGCTGCAAGATGGAGGAGGCCATCGCACGGATACACCGAGAGGACAAGCGGCGGGTCTTCCTGGTAGGCGTGGCCAAGAGCAGTAAGGTGCTGACACGCTACCAGCTCGCCATGTCTATAGAGCGTATCATGCTCGAGGACTATCCGTGCTACGTGCATATACCAAGGGACCTTGAGCAAAGAGCCTTCACCTGGAAAGAGTGGGCGGTTGCTGAGGACGAAGGCAGCGCGGGCCCTATATTTGTGGCCGGCACTCTTCATTTTGTTAAGTTCGGGAACAGCCGCCACGACCAAATATGGCCAGTCGACATCCTAAACAGCCAGGTCGATCATACACCGGTCGTCCTTGGCTGCCTTCTGGCAGATGCCAAAGAGGGTTTTCCGGTACCTCACCAGCCAAGGTGTCTTCAGAAGGCGCATGAAGGGGCAGCTCTGACGGGCCTTGACATGGCCATTCTCCAGGATGAGATCTTCCGAGCCATACGTCGCACGCTCCCGCAGAATCGCCAGGACGTTCTCGACGCATTCCGACTGAGGAAGGACGGGAGTGACCTCCGGTATGGGTGACTTGAACCTCTTTCCCAAGGACAGGGTAGCGGGCGTATTCAGGGGCTTCAGCCAGGGCGGTCTCGAGTTTCACGCCGACATCGTTCTTCCGTACCGCGACAGGTTTCACAGTGAGCCCATGCATGGCCAGTTCCTGCTGGTCCAGCTGTCCAATGAGGACGAAGCGGTCCTTGGCCGCGTCACCTCTCTCTACTCGGACGGTCGACTGGCATCGAGCGAGGGCGAGGATTTCGGGCTGCGCGCCGTGGCTGAGGACAGACCTATTCCAGAGGATCTGCGCGAGCAGTACGTGAAGTACCGGGTGAACCTCCGAGTGCTGGGTGTGCTCCGGCGCACCCCGGACGGACTGGTTTTCGCGCCATCCCATCGGCGTCTTCCTCACGTCGGCAGTAGGGTCGCGTTCACGTCGGATGCTGTTCTAAGGGAGATAGCGGCTCACAATGCCCTGGGTGCCGATCTCGGCTTCCTGTCGTTCGGCGAGTTCGTCTACGCTGGCACCGACGTACGCCTAAAGCGCGAACCGTGGATGCAGGTGATGACGGCCGACATAGTGTCGAAGTTTCCGATCTCGAGTCTGGTTGCCAGACGCTCCTTCGTGTTTGCGCGGGCTGGCTTCGGAAAGTCCAACCTGGTGAAACTTCTCTTTGCCAACCTCTATCGGGAAGTGCCGACTGTCACCAAACGTGGGGAACGTTCGGTTCCGGTGGGGACGGTCATCTTCGACCCTGAGGGAGAGTACTTCTGGCCAGACGAGAAAGGGCGACCGGGCCTTTGCGATGTCCCGCACCTAACGGACAAGATTGTCGTCTTCACTTCCCGTCAGGCCCCGAGCGAGTACTACGGTTCATTTGTCGCGGGTGGCATTCGCCTCGACATCCGGCGACTGAAGCCGGCGGATGTGATTTCGATAGCCCTATCCCCCGACCGGCAGGATCAGCAGAACGTCCGTAAGCTCAAAGGACTTCCTCGCGAAGCCTGGGAACGCTTGGTCAACGAGATTGACGCCGAGCGAAACGGGACCAATCTTGACATTATTAAAGACATCCTGAAGCTGGACGTCCAATCTGAAGCTGAGGCTGTAGCTGCCCGAAGCAACATGACCGCCATCGTGACCATGCTCCATGACAAGAGTAGCCGGATGATGGACATGCTCCTGAGCTCTCTGAGAGCCGGACGCCTGTGCATTGTAGACGTCTCTCAACTCCGCGGCGGTCCGGCCCTGGTTCTGACGGGTCTGATTCTCCAGCGCATCTTTGACACCAACCAGGAGGAGTTCACGAAGAAAGAGCCGCAGACGATTCCGACCATAGCCGTGCTCGAGGAGGCCCAATCGGTTCTGAGCCAGGATGCCGACCTCACTCAGGCCCCCTACATAACCTGGGTCAAGGAGGGCCGCAAGTATGATCTGGGTGCGGTGCTTATCACCCAGCAGCCCGGCAGCATCCGCCAAGAAATCCTTAGCCAGGGAGACAATTGGTTTGTCTTTCACCTGCTCTCGACAGGCGATCTCCACGCGGTGCAGAAGGCTAATGCCCACTTCAGCGGAGATCTCCTGAGCAGTCTCGTGAACGAACCCATTCCGGGCCACTGCGTCTTCTGGAGTAGCTCCGGGGGAAAGCCCTACCCCCTATCGCTCAGAATAATGTCCTTTGAGGATAGCACCGCAGTCCGCGACCCGCAGTACAACCTCCCGCCGACTAGTACTTTCGCAGTTGCGCTGAAGAGCAAGTTTGATAAGGAACTGTCCGAGGCGGTCGATCGGCTGGGAGGTGTGCAGTGCTCCATTCCGGATGGCTCCATGCGCGCTGCCGAAAGCAAGGGCCATTATGAAGCAGGTGAGCAGGAAGCCGACGCCATTGACATCATCCGCAGGAGGGCAATCGAGGAACTGAGGACGGACGAGTCCTTCCGCAAGAGGCTGAGCCAAGGTATCCCTTGGAGGGGCATAATGGAAGCGCTCGGAAAGCACCTTCCTCTGGACCTCGACGACCGGACAGGTGAGCTGTACAGGCTTGTGGAGCCAGCTTTGACTTCGATTTTCGGCAGCGCCTGGGTCTCGGAGCAGAGGCCGAGAAAGAGCGGTCCGGGTACCACGACATGGGTCATGCTGCGTCAAGACGAACCTACCGCAATATGAAACCGACCGCGGCGGAACGCCGTATGGCTCAAACAGTGTTTGACTTTGGCCTTCATGTCGTCTGCCCGTATTACACCATGTTCCCAATTGGGTTTCCCCAACGGCAGCTTAGGCGAGCGGGCACTGGCGATTGGGTCCTCGACCCCTTCTGTGGTCGTGGCACCACTCTCTTCGCCGCCCGCGCGGCCGGGCTGCCATCCGTAGGTGTGGATAGCAGCCCCGTCGCGGCTGCGATAGCCGAGGCGAAGCTTTGTTGGTCTACGCCGGACCAGGTGGTTGCCGAGGGCGAACGGATTCTGGCAGAGACTCCCGAGCCCGAGAACATCCCGGCGGGCGAGTTCTGGAAGATGTGCTTCCACCCGGATACGCTACGAGCTTTGTGTGTAATCCGCGAGGCGCTGGTGAGAGACTGTCGTAGCGACGCGCGCAAGCTATTGCGCGCTTTACTCTTGGGGCGCCTGCATGGGCCGTTGAGGAAAGCCAGCCCCTCGTATCTCTCGAACCAGATGCCCCGCACCTACGCATCAAAACCCGCCTACGCCGTAAGGTTCTGGCGCGAGCGAAGCCTGGAACCGCCGCGGGTCGACCTTCTGGATCTCGTTAGGCGTAGTGCCCCCTTGTACTTCGGAGCGATGCCCCCGCGAGTCGGGGCTGGTGGTGGAGTACATTGTGGTGACGCCCGAACCATTTCGCTATCGGAACTGGGTGGACCGTTCGCTTGGACGATAACGTCCCCCCCGTACTACGGGATGAGAACATACGTGCCGGACCAGTGGTTGCGGTACTGGTTTTTGGGGGGACCCGACCAGGTGGCTTACGACTTTGAGGGACAGCTCTCACACCGAAGCCCGGAGGACTTTGTCGGGAATCTCGGGATGATCTGGCGTCGCATTGCGGAGGCGTCCGGTCCGGGGGCCCGCTTGGTGGTGAGATTCGGCGGGATCCACGACCGAAAGTCGTCCCCAAAGAGACTCATGATGGAGTCGCTTAGGGCCTCTAGCAGGTGGCGTCTGACCACCGTGGTTTCTGCCGGCACCCCGGCGCGCGCACGCAGGCAAGCTAACCAGTTTAGCCTGACCCAGTTGAAGCAGCCCGTCGAGGAGGCCGACTACCACGCTGTGCTGGTCGACTAGGACATCTCGGTAGACAGGTAGAGTCCTGCAGCTGCGGAATGCCAGGGAATTCCCACGGGCCCGCTAGCCTGTGGATGCGAACCTCATGGACAAGTGGCACGGGGAGTGGCTGAGTCTGGAGTCTCAGGAGTGGCCCAGGGACCCGAAGGGCCGGTTTCTGCCGTGCAAATGGCCTCAGTGCGAGGTGGACGAGCGGATAGAAGAGAAAGCCTGGCGGGCGAGGAGGAAATGCACCCCCTCATGGGCTGCCCAGTAGTGCTGGGGGCCGTCCTCCTGGTGCAGTGGTGGATCATGGCCGTGGGCGGAGCCTATCTCGTGACTCGCTCAACTTCTGAACTTGCCCGGGTGAAGGTCGATAGCGCCACTCAATCAAAGCCCTAGAGCAGAGATGACTTTGTCGCGTATGACCCTCTGACGTCGCTCAATGAGGTCTATGAACTGGTCACGCGACATTTGGTCGACACCTTCGTCATCCTGCGGGATAGTCAGTTCCCCCAAATCGAAGAACGATCCGTACTCAACAAGCGGTTGCGCAGTCGTCTGCTGGTCAGGAGTCAGAGAGTCCAGATACTCCCTCGGGGTACGTTCGTTCTTCGCCTCGTTGATGAAGCCCGGCAGGAGTGCGAGGTTTCCGACTGCGCTCATGGGCCAACCGGGGGCATTGTTGCGTTCGATGATTCTTGAGAGGCGTGCTACCGGGAGTTGGTGGTCAACCTGGAATTCATACTGCTCGTGCCAGTCGCGACGCATATCAGAGTAGACGTAACGCAGGACGAGTTTTGCTTCCTTCGAGATCTTCCTGTAGACCCGCGTAGCTCCGTGCGTTTCACTCCGGAGCCAAACGTCGAGTAGCTGCCGCCATTCATCCGCCGTTCGGTGCCGCACATAGAGGTCCGAAGGAACCCAGCTCGCCGGGTCGAACCCCTTGGACAGGTCCATCTGTCGTAGCGACTCGCTGTCCCAAGTGGCCGATAACGCGTTCGAGTCTCCAGCTCCGGACCAGGAGCCCTGAAGAACCTCAAAAAGCAGTTGACGAGGCAACTCCTCCCCCAGTTTCAACCAGTCGCCCCTCCAGTCGGTGCTGGACCGCTCATCCCAGGTATAGGGAATCCACCGGCCGACTAAGGTGCGGGCAACCATGCTCAAGACGAGGAAATGAGACAACTGTGAGAGGTTATCTAGGCGGGCATCTGAGACGTTCAGCTTCATACCAGCCGACGGCCTAATCCAGTCCTCGACCTGCTTGCACGCTTTGCGGAGAGCGGACTCGAACTTTATGAGGTCGAACCCGTGACTTCCCTCACCCGCGATCGAAAGCAGGAACGGCAGGTGTCGAATCTCTGCCTGTCTCGGGACCAGGCCGTGCGCAAGAGCGACGAGATAGAAAGACACTCTCTCCGTGTCCGTCCCATTCTCGTCGAGCCTTCCGAACAGCAGAGGATACTCCTTTTTCAGGACACGGCCCAACCCGTAGATGTATTCCCAGAACGTGTACCCGTCAGTTGGGCCGCCTGCACTCCAGCGCTCGACTATCAAGCCCTTGCGCTCTGCTGCCGTCCACTTGTTGGCAATCTGCTGAGCGACATCTTGCGATCTGATCTCCGCCTTGAAGTCAATCCAGAAGGTGGCGAGCTCGTCGAAGTCATCGAGAGGGACACCGCCCGAGTTGATATTCCGGAAGATTTCGGGGAGAAGGCGTGCGTCCCCCGTGAATTCCACAAGAGCTAGCGGGTAGTCATCGATCTTCGCGTCGTTCTGGATGTGTGTGATCAGTAGGTTGGTAACGTCCCTAAGATCCCGCTGCTGGCCGGTTGTGGCCTCAATACCGAGCTGCTCCTGGATTATGTCCACCAAGATATCGGCCGTTAGCGAGGCGGTGTCTAGATTGGGAGCTCGCTTGATCCAGTTATCTACACACCCAAGCACAGCAGACTCGGTTGGAAGGCCTTTGCCGTTCGCGGCAGCAACTGCCTGAACAGCCTCTAGAAGACTGTCCGTTTCTGGCCCCTTGAGACTCTCCGCGGTGATGAATTGCTGCGGAGCGGTCATGTAGTCACGTATCGCGATCGTCCGCTGAAGTCCATCGACAAGCACCTGGCGCCCCTGCTCGTTGGGGTCAAGCGGCTCGTATACGAGCAACGAACCTATCGGTAGGCGTTTGCGAATGGAGTTGATGAGGTCGCGTTTCTTCTCTTGGCCCCAGACCTCCGTGCGCTGGAAACGCGGCAAGACGATCTGCCCGCGCACGAGCTTCTCGTAAAGCGCCTGTACCTTGTGCTGCCGGACCTCGGTGTTGCTAGAAGGCTTAGGACACACCGTGACTCCCCCTCGCCTAGGGACAGGGCTTCCCCGTCCGTCCGGGTGGCTTACGCATCAATTCCCGACTGTCTGTCCCTACGCTGCATTCAGCGTAGGGGTGGAAACCCCTTCCACGGGGGAAACCGTCACCCGATTCTGCCCAGAGTCGATGCTCGTCCTTCCACTAAGCTTCCGCGGTCTCACTAGGTTAGACCCGTGCCAGGGTTTGTCTTAGTGTAGTCGAAGGTGGTTTCGGGATAGTGACCCTGGCCGCCCTTCCACCTGGCGAGGGGCTACCCCTCCCCCCTCATACTGAGGTGGGTCATGCGCCCTCGTGTGCTGGTCGTGTCTGGTTGTACTAGCCCAAAGCGGGACAACGGGTGTCCGCATCCCTTGTCCCTTAATGACTTCCGAGACGCCGACCGGCTCCGCGAGCGCGAGGCGGCCTTGGCCGCGTGGCGGCGGCCGGCCGGTGAGATGTACACCGGCCTCCAGCACACCCAGGCCGTTGCCGGAATCGAAACCCTGCGGCGGCGGTTCGGCCACGAGTTCGCGGAGCTGGCCATCGTCTCGGCCGGCTACGGCCTGCTGCGCGAAGACACGCCCATCGTCCCTTACGACATCACTTTCGCCACCATGTCGCGCGGCGACGCCCGGGCGTAGGCCCGGCACCTCGGCGTGGCCGCCGCCGTGCGAGAAGCTTGCGCCGGCTCCCACCTGGTCGTCTTCCTCCTGGGGAGTCGCTACCTTGACGCCGTTGAGCCACCCCTGGCCGCGGGCGCGGCCCAGCGGTTTGTCTTCCTGGCGCGACCGGCCGAAACGACTCGGCTCGCGGGGCCAGGTGTCACCATAGTCCCGGCGGGCGCCCGGGAGGCGACAGCCTACGGCGAGGGGCTTGTCGCCCTCAAAGGCAAGATGTTCAGGCTGTTCGCCCTCGGTCTCGCGCGCTCAGACGGGGCGCTCTTGGAGGATGTTCTCCGAGATGACACGCCGGCCAGCTTCGTCCGGGCCATGCGGCTCGGACTGGAGGGGTCTCCGCGATGACCAGCCCCCTCGGTGCCGACCGGCGGCGGGACCTCGACCGCTTCTATGAACTTCTGGACCGCCTCTCGGCTAGGCTTGGCGGGCCACGTCGTCTTGGGCAATGCCGCGGGGCCGATGGCTGGCCCGAGCGCGGTGTCTACTTCTTCTTCGAGGAGGGTGAGTTGCGTGAGGGCGGTCTGCCCCGGGTCGTTCGTGTAGGAACCCACGCTGTAACCCAGGGCTCACGAACGTCCCTTTGGCAGCGCCTGGCTCAACACCGCGGGACTCTGTCAGGGACGCGCCCCGGCGGAGGGAACCATCGCGGCTCCATCTTCCGACTCCACGTGGGGACGGCGCTTCTCAACCGAGATCACTATCCGCCCGAGGTGCGCCGGGCCTGGAACGCCCTCGAGGCCGATCCAGGGCTCAAGGACACGGAGCATGACCTCGAGCGAGCGGTAAGCGACCACATCGGCCGCATGCCCTTCCTGTGGCTGGCCGTGCCCGACGCGCCCGGAAGAGACAGCCACCGGGCCTACATCGAGGCCAACGCGATCGGGCTGCTGAGCAACTTCGGGTGCGCCCCGGTCGATCTTTCTTCGCCCAGCTGGCTGGGCCGGTGGGCCGACGCCCCCAAGGTGCGGGAGTCGGGTCTCTGGAACGTCAACCACGTGGACGGGAGCTACACCCCCGGTTTCCTTGATGTCTTCGAGAGCTACGTCGATGGGCGCAGTTCCGAGCACCACTCGGCGCCACCGACAAGTCGCTAGGCCGGCTGCGCACGTCCGGAGTGAGACCCCCGCGCCGGACGGTCCTGACGAAGAAGCCCACCGCGTGCTTCCTAGGCGTTAGAGGGTGGGTCGTGGTCAAGCGCTGGGAGCATGGCGGTTGAGCTCAGTTGACCGACCCCGGTTGAGGTAGTATGCTTATACACATACGACCACGGGGAGCGATCGGTTTGCCGAACAAGACCATCTACGTCCGCGACGCGGACCGAGCGCTCTGGGAGAAAGCCGAGCAGCTGGCGGGCAACAGCCTGTCGCGCCTCCTGGCCGACGCCGTGCGGACCTACGTCAAACTTGAGGAACAGCGGGAAGCCACGCGGGCGGACCGCGCGGAGCGCATCGTCATAGACACTCACGACGCCCAGGGACGGCTGATGCGGAAAGCCTTCGTCGGCCGCTGGCTCGTCCGCGATGCCCGCAAGGACATGGCCGAGACCGCTTGGAGCGAGTACTGCCGCTACAGCGTCGCCCTCACCCGCGGAGGTCGTTTCGCCGTCCTGGTGACGACGACACCCCTGGACCCGAAGGCGGACGAGATGTCGGACCTGAAGGTCTACGACTCCTGGGCGGAGATGAATGAACACACCCCCCAGGGGGTCGTAGCCACGGTGGCAGCGGAACTGGGAGAGGAGTACGTCATCGAGTTGGACATCTAACCCCCCTCCCCTACCCCCCTCCCCTTCCCTGGACGGTCCCGCCCCCGGTGCCCTCAGCTCGGCCACGGAGTTGCCGGGGCGTCGGGGCTCCCTCCGCCCGCCAGCCCAGGAACTCCCCCGCGAACCGCGAACGAAGACCCCAGCCTGACTGTCCAGCCTGACTGCGGGAAGGGGAGCATCACACCATGGAGGTCTTCCACTTCGTCTGCACGCACCAGGAGGCCGAGGAGCTCATCCGAGCCCAGGCGGAGTTGTGGCTCTCAGACTGCGGCTGCCGCGCGTCGGCCAAAGACAAGTGCCGTTCGCGAACCGACTTGTGCCTTGCCTTCTTCAAGGAACCCGTCTCCGGAGGGGCCAACCTTCGCCCGGCCAAGCTTGCCGATGCCCTCGAGGTTCTGGCCGAGGCCGACCGTCACCACCTGGTCACCCGGCCGTTCACGGACGGGGCCGGCAAGGTCAAGGGAATGTGCATCTGCTGCGACTGCCACTGCGACTACTTCCACAACCCCGCCCTGGCGGGGTCCTGCGCTCCCGGGCGCTTTGTCGCGGTCTCGGACGAGGCGACCTGTGACGGTTGCGGCCTCTGCGTCCCGGTCTGCTACTTCGGGGCCAGGAGCAAGGAAGGCGCCCTCGTCGACTCCGCCCGTTGCGCCGGCTGCGGTCTTTGCGTCGAGGTCTGCCCGGCCGGGGCGACAACCATGGAGAAGCGCGAGGCGGCCCAAGCTTAGACTTGACGGGACGCCCGGCCCCGTCCTAGGGGGGCATCGTCAAACCGTCCAAGAGGTTGTGCCGTCCGGCCGGTCGTGCCAGACTCGGAGTAAGGACGCTGGAAAGTAAGGCGGCTACTTCGATGGACTGGGGGCGCTCTTGTGAAAGGCGTCAAGGGGCCAAAATGGGACGTGAAGGTTACCTCCAAAGGCCAGATCACGCTGCCCAAGGAAGCCCGCGACATGATGATGGTCCGCGAGGGCGACCACCTCGAGGCTGCCATCCAGGACGATGCGATAGTGCTCAGGCGACGGGATGAGGTACCTGATACCGAGAGGATGAGGGCCTACGCGAAGCGTAGCCTCAAGAACATGGGGATCGATCCAGAGAAGCCCCATCCGGACCTCAGCGCCGTCAGAGTAAGAGAGAGGATGCCAGAACTATCCATAGACCTCTCCCAACGGTTACGCGCCCAGAGGGAAGGCCGAGAGGAGCCCTGAGGTATTCATCTCGACCCTCACCGTAGTCGAGTTTCTCTCCAACCTCCAGAGGCTCCGCTCCGCGGACAAGGTCATCAGCGACGGCCAGTTCAGCGAGGTGTGGGCGGCCTTCTCGCTCGATCTCGCCACAGGCAGAATCCAGGCTCGGGCTGTCTCGGCCGAGGTGATCGGCGAGGGCGTCCAACTCCTGCTTACCCGGTACGTGACGCCTATTGATGCTCTTCAGGTAGGCACGGCCATGTCGTTGGGGGCAGAGACAATAATCGTCTCGTCGGACCGCGGACTCAACCGATTGGTGGCCGCGTTAGGGCTTCGGTTCCTGGATCCGACCGGGGATGAGCCGTCCAGCCAACTCGGTTAGGCCTGCTCCGCCCGCCGCAGGCGCGCCACCCCGACTGCTGCGCCGTCATCTCCTTCCTGGCGCGGCTGATGGGGAAGCTCCCGAGCCGGCCTAGGTGACCAGGGTTCCCACAGGGCCCCCCCCGCCGCCGGGTCAAAACAGAGGTAGTTGTTTGTTGAGAGCGCCAGCCGGCTGGACGGTGTAGCCGAGGGCGGCGTAGCCCTTGAGCCGCTTGTCGTACATCCGCCGGAGCACGGGAACGTCATGGTCCACGTAGTCGTAGACCTGCACAACCCTCTTATTGGCGTTGGCCCGATGGATGCGCCCGACGTACTGCTGCAGCGTTCCGCGCCAGGCAATAGGCATGGCGAGAAACAACGTATCGAGACGGGGGTCATCAAAGCCTTCCCCGGCGTACCGCCCGGTGGCCAGGACCACCCGCTCCTCCCCCTCGGCGGCGGCCAGTTGGCCGGCCACGGCCGCGCGCTGCTTGGCCCCCATCCCGCCGCGCAGGATGATGGCCTTCTTGCCGATGGCTCTGAGTCGTCGGTCGAACTCCTCCAGGTGCGCGGTTCTCTCGGTAAGAAACAGGGGCGAACGCCCGTCGGCGAGAGCCTGGACTAGGTCCTGGAAGATGAGATCGTTACGCGCCTCATCGGCCAGGAGAGCGGCGTAGACCTCCTGGATGCTTTGGGTTCCGGGCTCGGCGCCGTTCCCCGGAATTCGGAAGGCAGTGGCCCTCGGGATGACGACATGGCTGAACGGTCTGGCGGCCGCGGCCTGCTTCTCGTCGGCCCGGAAGCGGATGGCGCCGCACTGCATGATGATGATGGGATGGTGCCCGTCCTTCCTCACCGGAGTAGCGGTGAGGCCGACCACGTACCGGGCTCTTACCTGCTTAAGGACCCGCTCGAAGCTGAAGGCCGAGACGTGGTGGCACTCGTCGACGATGACCTGCCCGTAGCCGGTGACGAGGTCGCTGACCTCGCCCTTGCGGTTGAGGCTTTGGAGAACGCCAACATCGATGACTCCGGTGGGTTTGATCTTCCCGGCGCCGATCTGGCCGATGGACTTGGGGGGCAACCCCAGACCGGCGGCCAGCCGTGCCCTCCACTGGTCCAGCAACTGACGGCGGTGCACCAGGACGAGAGTGTTCACGTTGCGGGTCGCGATGAGCCAGGCCCCTACCATCGTCTTGCCGAACGCGGTTGGGCCGCTTAGGACCCCGATGTCGTCCGCCATCATGGCGGAGGCAGCCACCTGCTGCTCCGGGGTGAGCTCGCCCTGGAAGGCCACGCAAATGGGGTGGCCGCCGAAACGCTCGTCGCCGACCTCGACCTGGATACCGTGCGAGCGGAGGAGGTTCAGGGCATCCTCAAGGCAGCCCCGGGGGAGCCCGATGTGCCGCGGGAAGTCCTCCCCGCACCCGATCACGCGCGGTTTGCCGAAGGTCGGAAGCCGGGCGGCCTGGGCCCTGTGGAACTCGGGGTTCTGGAAGGCCGCGAGGCGCAACAGCCGGTTCAGCATGGCCGGTGGCAGGCCCTCTTTCTCAACATAGACAAGCCCGCCCCGCACGACGCGGACCCGGTCGGGCATTGGCCCTGGGACTGGCCGCGCGGGAATCCGGCGGGACGGCGGCAGAAGCCAGGGATCCGGGCTATCATCGTCCTCGGCCGAACTCGCTCGGACTCCGAGAACGGTCTGAGTGCGGGAGGCCTCCCGGACTATCGTCTGCACCTCGTCCGCGGGCACGCGCCGAAGGCCGGCGAGGAAGGCCCATTGGTCCGGGTAGGGCTGCAGGTCCCGGTCGATGAAGAGGGAGTTGCCTTTCCGCCTGGGGCCTCGCTGGAGGGGGAGCGCGATGAGATTGCCGAACCCGCCCCTGGGCAAGGTGTCCTGGTTCGGGAAGAAACGGTCGTAGGAATCAAGGCCAATCTGGTGGCGGCGTTCCATGGCCAGCGTGAGGATGGCGCTTCCCAGCCGCCGGGCCTGGATGGCCGGGATGGCGCGCTCGAAGAAGATCCAGACATGGCCGCCGCCGCCCGAGCGGGACCGTTCCAGGGCGGCCGGCACACCCGTTTCTCCGCACGCGTCAAGGAAGGCCGCCACGTCTTCCTGCCAGGCGGCCTTGTCGAAATCCACGGCTAGAAACCAGCAAGACTCGTCGGTCAGCATCGGGTAGATGCCGACCGTATGAGCCCCGGAAAGGTGGTCGCCGAGAACCTGGTCCGTGAGGGGAAGGAACGACCGGTTGGGGCACTCCGAGCATTTCATCTTCGGCTTGGCGCAGAGACCCCGCTCCCACTCGTTCCGGCAGGCCAGGGCGTAACCGGCTCTACCGTCCTGCCGCTCCCAGCGGACGGCGTAGACATCGTCGCGGGCCTGGAAGAGACCGCGAAAGAGGGCGATCTTGGCCGGCACCGGCGACCGGGCGGTTACCGCGGCGGGCACCGGTGCGGTGACGGCAGTGGCTGCCGGACGGTCCGCGGCCTCCACGGATAGGCCTAGGAGCTGTCTAAGCCGAGCGTTCTCATCGCGCAGGCGCCGGCACTCGGCCTGGGCGTCCCGCAACTGGTCTTCTGGAGCTCCTCGTCGTTTCACGCGTTCACCGCCGTGAGAGACCTACGCCATCTCCCACCCCCTCGGCCAACCTGACAAAGAAGCCGCCCCACACGCGGGCGACTTCCTTGCGCCAGAACCCGACAGCAATCAGCGACTGGTTCTGGACGCCGCTACCTGGTTGAGAAGCCTACGCAGCTCGTCGACGAGGCTTCCTCTCCAGCCGCAGTGGGGACACATGTAAGCCCCAAAATAGTCATCGAAGAAGGCCAGCTCACCACAGTCCGCACATAGCTTCCTACCCAGGACCATGTAGTCCCGAGCGACCTCACCTCTAAGAAGCGCCACAAGCTTGCTCATCGAGGCCTGGTCGAATCCATCAGCTTCGCTCTTATCAACGTCCCGCGGCACAATCACTCTCGCTGACTCCGGCACAGCAGAAGCCCCCCGTCCGCTCCCTACGCCCCGCCGTACAACTTGAAATACCCTCTCGGGGTGACACCACTGAATGGCCTTTGAACGACATTCTTCCCCGTCAGCACCTCCTTCGCCTCTCTCATCGGGTAGGGCTCCATGTAGCAGATTTGAGTTATGCCCACCTGAGCAATCTTGTTGGCGCACAGATTGCATGGGTAGGTGGTCGTGTAGAGGGTCGACCCGGTCAGGGAGACGGACGCGCCATGGCCGACCACACTGAGAATCGCGTTTTCCTCAGCGTGAAGAGCCCTGCAGTGGTCAAGGTTCTTGAACGTTCTGTCGGTGAGACCCACGACACCCTCCAGCTCCTTGCCCTGCGGCATGATCTGTCTCAGGTTCTCCGTAAAATCATCAAAGAGCTTGTCCCTGTAGCAGCGCCCGAACTGCTCCCGACACGTCCTCAGTTGTCTGGGGACCTCATTGCAGCCCGAGCCGATGACGCTACCCAGCGATCCTGTGATAATGGCCCCGACTTGGCGTTGGAGGCAGCTCGAACGCCGACTAATGGAGTAAGCCATCACCATGTGCGCCTCTTCGGGAGTTGGCATGAAGGCCACACTGCCCTCAATCAGAGATATGTACCTGAAGACCTCCGCCTGATGGGCCACCTGGTCTAGATTGCCGTCTGGGTAGTTGGTATCGTTGGAGATCACGATATCAGCCAGGCTGCAGCATTCCCTAACCCGCTGCCCGAAGTCCAGATCCTCGTGGGCATCGCGACCATCATCCTCTTCAAAGAGAGCGCGGTTCCTACTGTAGCGACCCTCCACGCGTCTCCACCTGACCTCAACATCCGCTGCTACGCTGCACAGGTAGAAGATGGGGAAGCTCTCCCGGAAGACGGCCACCTCGTGGGGGTTGCGGATGCTGTCTACGACCCACCGTGGGTGGGCCGAGCGCTCAATAATCTCGCGCGCCTGCTCCGCAAGGAACCGGGGGCCGTTCGACTCCCTGATCTTGTTCCCAATCACCTGAAGCTCGTGACGATCTCCCTCCCGGGTGATCTTGAGACTCAGCTTCTTCGCCTGCAACCGCTTCCGAAGGAACCAGTCATGCCGACCACAACTGGCGGCATTCTCGTCCCCCCCCCGAACACATGTGCTCATGCTCAGGATACCACACAAAGGTGGCCTGGTCCTTTCATTGTCGACAGCAATTGGTCCATTGCTCCCTCTCTTTGGCCGCCCCCCCCTTTCAGAAAGCGTGACCGCCTGAAGGCGATGAGGCCTTGATCACGTGGACCTCCTCGTGTTCTCCTGCCGCCTAGCCAGGGGCCACCCCTCCCCCCTTGCGGGTCACCCGCAACCGCCACGGCAAGGGCACAAATCCGAGGGGCCCTGTGCCTGGTCGCCAGCCCGAACTCAGAGACAAGCTCCGCCTGAGGGGCGTCGCCCATCCGCTCTACTCGCGGGCTACCTCGGACAGAAACCGCTCATCGACGAGGACACGGGGAGGACTCCCCCCGCCCGTGTGGCTCTCAGACTGCGGCTGCCGCGCGCCGGCTGCCGTTCGCGGACCGACGTGTGCCTCGGCTTCGTCCAGGAGGCCAACTCCGGAGGGGGCAACCTTCGCCCGGCCAAAGTTGCCGATGCCCTCGAGGTTCTGGCCGAGGCCGGCCGTCATCACCTGGTCACCCGACCGTTCGCGGACAGGGCCGGCAAGGTTATGGGGATATGCGTCTGCTGTGACTGCCACTGCGCCTACTTCCGCGACCCCGCCCTGGTCGGGACCTGCGCTCCCGGGCGCCTTGTCGCGGTCTCCGACGAGGCTACCTGTGACGGTTGCGGCGTCTGCGTCCCGGTCTGCTACTTCGGGGCCAGGAGCAAGGAAGGCGCCCTCGTCGACCCCGCCCGCTGCGCCGGCTGCGGTCCCTCCCGCCTGCCCCCTTGGGGCCGCGGACCCGGCGGAGGCAACCGCCGCGGTCAGATCCTCCGCTGGACCTATCGCGGCGCGAAGCTGAAATCGGGGACGAGCCCAGGCTGCGTGGACCCGGGCTCGTCCCCGAATACCGCGTCATGGAAGCCGGCGTGTTTGCTCCATTCCACCGCGAACCAACCTAGGAGCGAGAAACGCGTCGACCCTGCGGCCCGGCAGATAGACCTACCAGCCGCTTAGACGCAACACCAGGGCCGCCAAAGCTAGTGCAAGGCCAGCCGGACCCCGGAGCCAGATGCTAACTCAAGATGTCTGGCCTCTAGCCGTCGGAGGCCTCTCCCTCAGATCCGTTCGTCTTCCGGATCGTCCCTCGGAGTGGAGGCACGGGAGGTCCTAGAACCTTCCCCAGAACGAGCTTCTGCAGGTACTGGTTCTGGCGCACGATGCCTACAACCCCGAACCAGCCCGCAGCCGCCGCGGCTGCGGCACCCAGAAGGACTCCCCACCAGGGCAGAACACCCCACGTCATAAGCACCAAGGGGACAGTCCCCACCGCCGAAGCCCATTGGCCAGCTCTCCTTGGCTCCAGGTGCCGGACTCTGTATAGGTACACGAAGGCACCCACTGTCAACGTGAGCGCCGCGCCCGCAGCCAGTGCTTCTCTTGTCTCGCTCATAGGGCCACCTCCGATGCCGTCCAGCCAACTCGGTTAGGCCTGAATGCCCCCGAACAGCGGCTACAGCTTGACGTGCGCGCCTGCCCTATCCAGTCTCCAGGCGATGAGGGACATGACCGCGAACTCGGCGGCGAACTGAGCGAAAGCACTCCACAGCGGCGCGCCGGCATACCACGTCTGGCTACCGGGCAGAAGCTGCGCCACGAGCAGGAGGATGTGGATCACGTAGAGCAGCAGGGGGTTCCTTCCCCACCATCGCAGCAGAGGCAGCCTGAGGGAGAACCGCCTTGAGAAGACATCGAAAGCCAGGAACACCAAAGCACTGATGGCCACGCTGATGAGCACGTAGCTGAGCGAGACGCGGTTCTTGCTCAAAGGAACCACAAGCGACGCCAGAACGCCCATCGCCAGCAGAGCAGCCGACGCCGCGACGTAGACGAACCTGCCGCGCTGCGCCCTATGGAACAGGTCGGCCAAGACCGTGGAGATGAGGAGCATGGCGCCCCAGCGAGCCAAGCCGGCCAAGAGCCTCGCGAGAGTGTCGGTCCTTATCAGGGCCAGGGTTATCAGTCCGGCGACCCCGATGGCCTGAAGGACGCTCCAGGCCCCTCTGGCTTCACCCGGCGCCACAAGGGCGGCGCCAGCCGTGAAGATGGCCCCGATGCCCGCGATGGCCAGGAACCTGGCGATGAAGTGGTAGTAGGTCTTCCCCAGGCCTTCGCGCGCGGCCCGTCTCCCAAACGACATCCCGTAGGTGAGACCCATGGCGAAGATGAAGGCGGGAGCGACGAGGTCGGCCACGGTCAGCCCGATGTCCGGAGCGTGCTTCAACCAACCGGGAACCGACGCTATGCCGCCGACGTAGTCCACCAGAACCATGAGAATGACCGATAGCCCACGGAAGTAGTCGATGGAATCCATCCTGCCGGCTGCTCCGTGGATCACTCCCCGGCTAGGAGACTCTCGCAGTGCTCCAAGCTGAACCGTGCCTTTCGCAGGGCGTCCAACGCGTCATCGCGGGCATACAGAGCCTCGGGAGGAATACCACTCTCAGGGTCGCCGTAGAAGCTGAGCTCGCGTTCCGCCCGCAGGCCCCTCGATATCGAAGCGAGTTGCGGGATTGCCGCGGCGAACCCGGTCGGGAACCTGTCCGCCTGCTGCCTTAGCAGCGGACCCACGTCATGTACTTTGGGGACAGCTACGCCGGCCCAGGTGAGAGCTCCCTTCAATGCCGATTCCACCGATTCTTGCGATCGCCTGACCGCAAGGCTCCAGTGGCCGGAGGCAGATAGGGTTTCGGCCTCCTCCAATATGATCTTCGCCCGCGTGAAGCTGCTCTCGGCTGCGCTGAGACTGGTCAAAGTTCCACCACATCCCCGGGCTTGAAGTCGGGTTTAAGGTCCCAGTATCGGAGGTGGCCAATTGTCTTACGCTGGGCCCCCAGCCGTTTCAAAGTCTCCTCCAGCCGGAGGAGGACCCCGGCGAAAAACCCGCCGGCGTCATAGAGGACTACGCCGTCCTCGATAACCTCCAGAAAGAGACTGTGTGTCTTCTCTGCCTCGCTCGTGGTGAGCACAATCTCCGTGAAGTCAGTGAACTTCCCCTCATGCCAGAGCTCGTCAAGCGCCGGCTGCACCTTGGCCCGCACAGGCTCCAAGATAGCTCGCCGTGCCCGGGCGCTCATGGGCGCGTTTCGAAGGACCACAATAAGATCGATATCCGACATCGGACCACACTGCCGTCGTGCCACCGAACCGAACAGAATGACGGACACGAGGTCGTCGCCGAGCACCGTCCTTGCCGAGAGCGAGTACTGCCGCGCCACCTCGAGTAGCCTGTCGTCAAGTTTGCCCATACTCGCTCCTCCTGTCATCTGATAATAGCACACGCCGAAGGCCGGTTCCTCCCGGACTACCTCAGCAGGACTGCCATACCCTTCCACCTGGACGAATGGGAATCCTCTTGGGCGTCGCCCCCCTTCCGGGTCCCCCGGGACCGCACGGCGGCGACCTGGTGGCCAAGGTCCTGAAGGCTGAGGGCGTCACTCATGTCTTCGGCCTTTCCGGCGGCCACGTGTCCGCCATCTTCGACGGCCTCCTGACCGAAGGCATCCGGTTCATCGACACCCGCCACGAGGAAGCGTCATCGAGTTGGACATCTAGCAGGCCGCCTGCGACCCCGACGCTCACGGGCACAGACGCGGGTTTTCCCCCTCCCCTACCCCCCCCTCCCCCTCCCTGGACGGTCGCGCCCCGGTACCGGGCAGCGGGGCCCGGACTCAGACGTAGTGGGGAGCGGTCTCCACCCGACCTAGTGCCGTGGGCGCCATCCCACTTCGCCGGGACCCCCTTGCCGGGGGCGCACTTCCGGATGACGCAGAAGGGTGGGCCGCACGTCCCCTCCCGGCAACTGCAGCGGGCCGCGGACTCCGCGAGGTTACCGAGGAAGCGCCAGAAGTCCGGGAAGCCCGGTATGGTGGGTGCCCAGGGCAGGAAATGCACTCCGCATCGCTGCTGAGGGGGTGGGGTCTCTGGAGGTCGTTCTGCTCGCCGTGACTAAGATGGACCTTGGATTCTGCATGGCGGGCATGGCTCAAGACGGAGCATGGGTCCAGCCGGTTCCGATAAGTCGGCACTCATGGAAAGTCGCTGACCACATTCATGGTCCAGACGTTATTGGACCAGGGGCTATCCTGAGCTTCAAGGATGCCAAGCCCAGCCCAAATTCAGCGCCCGCGAGCGGGAGCGCCTGCCCTGGCCTGAACCACTCGTGATCTCTCGGTGACCCCCGACGTGGGCGTCCGTCAGCCCCAAGTCTCTCACTGACCCGGCCTGAGCCGCCCCACGGCCCCCTAGGAAGGCGGCCCGCCCGGAGGATCACCGGCGGGCGATCCTCCCGGGGTCTCCTTGGCGGGGGCGGCCGCGGCTGCGGAGGTGAAGGCGCTGAGGGCCTCCTTCAGGCCACCCAAAGCCCCCAAGATGCCGGCGGCCTCGCTGGGTATGATGAGCTTCACGGAGGGCGATTCGGCCACTTTCTCCATGGCCTCCAAGGAGCGGATGGCCACGACCTCCTTGGTCGGGGCGGCGGCCTTGATGGCGTCGTAGACGGCCTTGATGCCCTTGGCACGGGCGTCCTGGACGGCAACGATGGCTTTGGCTTGTCCCTCGGCCTCAAGAATCTGCGACTCGCGAACACCCTCGGCTCTCCGAATGGCCGACTCCTTCTGTCCTTCAGCCTGGAGAATCATGGAGCGCTTCTCACCCTCGGCCAGGAGGACGGCCTGACGCCGTTCCCGCTCGGCCCGCATCTGCTTCTCCATGGCGTCGAGAAGATCTTGGGGCGGGGTGATGTTCTTGAGCTCGACGCGGTTGACGCGGATGCCCCACTTGTCAGTGGCCTCGTCTAGAATGGTTCTGAGCTTGCTGTTGACGATGTCGCGCGAGGTCAACGTGGCGTCGAGGTCCAGATCGCCGACGATGTTTCGCAGAGTGGTGGCCGTCAGGTACTCGATGGCCGTGACCGGAGTGGCTATCTCATAAGTGTACTTGACGGCGTCGGTGACCTGGTAGTAGACAATGGTGTCGATCTGCATGGTCACGTTGTCGCGGGTGATGACCGGCTGGGGTGGGAAGTCGGCCACCTGCTCCCTGAGATCGACCAGGGCCCGAACGCGGTCGATAAAGGGGAAGAGGAAGTTGATGCCCGTCTCCATCTTCCCGTGAAAGCGGCCGAGTCTCTCGACAATGCCCACCTTGGCCTGGTGAACGATGCGGATTGACGACAAGGCGAGGATGAGAATGAAAAGACCCAGAGCCCCGAGGAGTAGGGCGTTCACTAGTCCTCCGACATCTCCGTAACCCACGGCTCGACTCTCCCTCTCAAGGCGAGTAACGATCCTCGACCGGCTTCACGTGAAGCTTCACACCGTTCACGCGCTCGACGACCACCGTGGCCCCCTCGGGGATGGCGGCGCCGGCGGTCACGGCGGTCCAGATCTCGCCCTCGATCTTGACCTGCCCGCTAACCTCGAGGGGATCGATCTTCCGCACGACCATTCCGACCTTGCCGACAAGAGCGCCGATGTTGGTTTGATAGGCGGGTCGGCGTCTCTCGACGAGGCGGTGAACCAGAGGCCGGGTAAAGACGATGAGAAGCCCGGAGGCGCCCAGGAAGACCAGCAATTGCCCGATCAAGGCCAAGCCTAGGGCCGCGGCCAGGGCCGAGGCTGCCGCCCCGAGCGCGAACCAGAGAAGAAAGAAGCCGCCGGTCACGAGCTCGCCGATGGCGAAGACCACCGCGAGGGTCAGCCAGATCTGCCACGCCCACACGGTGAACGCCCTCCTTGGGCCTGGATGGGTTTCGCCCACCCCGGCCGAGTGGTAAAGCCAGCACATTATACCACGTTGCCCAGGGCTGCCAGGCGACCTATGCCCCCCGCCTCCACACATCCGGGTTCACCAGCGACGGGGGCTTTTTCCCGTCGAGGGCGGCGACGAGATTGTCGAAGGTCGGAAGCCGGGCAGCCTGGGCTTTGTGGAACTCGGGGTTCTGGAAGGCCGCGAGGCGCACATGGCCGGTGGCAGGCCCTCTTTCTCGACATAGACAAGCCCGCCCCGCACGACGCCGACCCGGTCGGGCATTGGCCCTGGAACTGGGCGCGCGGGAATCCGGCGGGACGGCGACAGGAGCCAGGGATCGGGGCTGTCATCGTCCTCGGCCGAACTCGCTCAACGCTCGGACTCCGAGAACGGTCCGAGTGCGGGAGGCCAGGGAGTTGCCTTTCCGCCTGGGGCCTCCCTGGAGGGGGAGCGCGATGAGATTGCCGAACCCGCCCCTGGGCAAGGTGTCCTGGTTCGGGAAGAAACGGCGCTTCCCAGCCGCCGGGCCTGGATGGCCGGGATGGCGCGGTCGAAGAAGATCCAGACGTGCCCGCCGCCGCCCGAGCGGGACCGCTCCGAGGCGGCCGGCACACCCGTTTCTCCGCACGCGTCAAGGACGGCCGCCGCGTCTTCCTGCCAGGCGGCCTTGTCGAAATCCACGGCCAGAAACCAGCAAGACTCGTCGGTCAGCAACGGGTAGATGCCGACCGTATGAGCCCCGGAAAGGTGGTCGTCGAGAACCTGGTCCGTGAGGGGAAGGAACGACCGGCTGGGGCACTCCTTTGGGCCCACGCCAGCCTCCCACCCCAGAAGCTGTCGTTCCCACGCTCCTTGGCCGTACGTTTCCCACGTAGCTCGGCCACGAGTTGCCGGGGCGTCGGGACTCCCTCCGCCCCCCCGCCCAGGAGCCGAGGCCGACCGTCACCACCTGGTCACCCGGCCGTTCACGGACAACCCCGCCCTGGCCGGGTCCTGCGCTCCCGGGCGCCTTGTCGCGGTCTCGGACAAGGCGACCTGTGACGGTTGCGGCGTCTGCGTCCCGGTCTGCCACTTCGGGGCCAGGAGTAAGGAAGGCACCCTCGTCGACTCCGCCCGCTACACCGGCTGCGGTCTCTGCGTCGCGGTTTGCCCGGCGGGGGCGACAACCATGGAGAAGCGCGAGGCGGCCCAAGCCTAGACTTGACGGGACGCCCGGCCGCGTCCTAGGGAAGCCTGGCTGACGCTGGCGAACACTGAGAGTTGCCTGGCGTCGCCCATCGGGAGTATCCTGGGAGCGGAACCCACCACGAAGCTATGGCAGTTCAAGTTGGCCAACGAGAAAATCACCCTGTCGGGTGGGCCTCCGCTACATCGATGACTGCCCCGTCCCGAGCCTAGACGATGGCCGAGCCTTCCGCCAGCCAGCCGTAGGAAGCCCGCGTTGGGCCGCGAAACACAGCCGGTGCCGACGAGCATGCCGCCGGGAGGTGTCAGCGGGTGGAGCAACCCTTGGCTAGGGCGCCGCGGAACCGCACCGTAACGCTAAGCGACAGAGACAGCGCCTCTCTCGACAAGGAGCTTGTCTTCCTTGACCACAGTTCCGAGCCGCTGCTTGTCCAGAGCATCGAGAACAAAATCCTGGTGGGCGACAGCCTGCCGGCTATCCCTCGTCTTCCGCACGCCTTTGCCGACCTGCTCTTTGTCGACCCGCCGTACAACCTGGACAAGCTCTTCGGCGCAAGACCCTTTCGGCAGGTGTCAGACGAAGCCTACGCACGGTGGTTCGAGGAATGGTTCGAGCTGCTTCTCCCAACGCTCAAACCCTCGGCGTCGGTCTACGTGTGCGCCGACTGGAGATCCACAGGGGTGGTCCAGGCGGTGCTCGGCAAGCACCTGCTGATTAGGAACCGCATTACCTGGGAGCGCGAGAAGGGGCGTGGCGCCAAGACGAACTGGAAGAACTGTGCCGAGGACATCTGGTTCGCCACCGTCTCACACCAGTACACCTTCCGGGTCGAGGCGGTGAAAGTGCGCCGCCCGGTCATAGCCCCGTACCGGCACCCTGACGGCCGCCCGAAGGACTGGCAGGTTGGACCCGGAGGACCATTCCGGGATACCCACCCGTCGAATCTGTGGACGGACCTCACGGTTCCCTTCTGGTCCATGCCCGAGAACACCCCCCATCCGGCCCAGAAGCCCGAGAAGCTGCTGGCGAAGGTGATCCTGGCCAGCAGCAATCCGGGTGACCTGGTCCTAGACCCCTTCCTTGGCTCGGGAACCACAGCCGCTGTCGCCAAGAAGCTGGGGCGACGTTATGTAGGCATTGAGATTGACCCCGTCTACTGCCGCTTGGCCCAGAAGCGCGTGATGTTGGCGGAAACCGACCAGGCCATCCAAGGCTACCATGACGGCGTGTTCTGGGAGAGGAATACGCGGTGAGGTGCATATGGATTTGATCAAGAGTGACCTCTTCGGCTCCGGTCTCCGGTCCACGGTTGAGGAGGAGCTGGCGCGAGCCCTTGGGTCGCGCCCGGACTTCCTGTCCAGGGAAACCGCAGGTAGCACCCGGGCCGCCGGAGACGCCATCCAATCCATCGTGTCGGGCGAACTCCGGCCGCTCCTTGGCGATTTCTGCCTCGAGTATTGGCCCGAGTTCCCAAGGAGGTCTCTGGCTGACGTAGCCTTTCGGGGCCGGGACGGCATCTACTATGCGGTCGACGTCAAGACACACCGCCTTGAGACCGCGTTCAATATGCCCAACCTCGTTTCCGTGGAGAGGTTGGCCAGGTTCTATGCCGATGACCATAACTGCTTCGTTGTTCTGCTGGTCACCTACTCGATTGAGGGAATCGCTCTGCGTGTCAAGAGCGTTCGCCTGGTGCCCGTGGAATGGCTTGCGTGGGAGTGCTTGACCATCGGAGCCCTGGGGTGGGGACAGCTTCAGATCGCTAACGCCGCCAAGGTGGCGATAGCCGAGGGCTACCCGCGCAAGGCCTGGATGTTGGATTTGTGCGCCGCCCTACTCGAGTTCTACCCCAGGGAGATTGCCAAGATCGACACCCGTATCCGCCACTTTCGGGGCCTGAAGAGCTACTGGGAGCGCCGGTGAGCCGGGAACAGAGGTAGTTGTTTGTTGAGAGCGCCACCCGGCTGGATGGTGTAGCCGAGGGCGGCGTAGCCCTTGAGCCGCTTGTCGTACATCCGCCGGAGCACGGGAACGTCATGGTCCACGTAGTCGTAGACCTGCACAACCCTCTTATTGGCGTTGGCCCGATGGATGCGGCCGACGTACTGCTGCAGCGTTCCGCGCCAGGCAATGGGCATGGCGAGAAACAACGTATCGAGACGGGGGTCATCGAAACCTTCCCCGGCGTACCGCCCGGTGGCCAGGACCACCCGCTCCTCCCCCTCGGCGGCGGCCAGTTGGCCGGCCACGGTCGCGCGCTGTTTGGCCCCCATCCCGCCGCGTAGGATGATGGCCTTCTTGCCGATGGCTCTGAGTCGTCGGTCGAACTCCTCAAGGTGCGCGGTTCTCTCGGTAAGAAGCAGGGGCGAACGCCCGTCGGCGAGGGCGCGGAGTAGGTCCTGGAAGATGAGATCGTTACGCGCCTCATCGGCCAGGAGAGCGGCGTAGACCTCCTGGATGCTTTGGGTTTCGGGCTCGGCGCCGTTCCCCGGAATCCGGAAGGCAGTGGCCCTCGGGCTTCCTCACCGGAGTGGCGGTGAGGCCGACCACGTACCGGGCTCTTACCTGCTTGAGGACCCGCTCGAAGCTGAAGGCCGAGACGTGGTGGCACTCGTCGACGATGACCTGCCCGTAGCCGGCGACGAGGTCGCTGACCTCGCCTTTGCGGTTCAGGCTTTGGAGAATGCCAACATCGATGACTCCGGTAGGTTTGATCTTGCCGGCGCCGATCTGGCCGATGGACTTGGGGGCAACCCCAGACCGGCGGCCAGCCGCGCCCTCCACTGGTCCAGCAGTTGACGGCGGTTTGCGGAAGTCCTTCGGCCGCATGGCCAACAGCCGATCGAAGACGCCGTTGTCGTTGGCCAGGCTGAGCGTGTTGTGGAGAGCAAGGTGGGCCAACGACCGCATGGCGGAAAACCGCCCAGGCCTGTCTGTCAAGGCCCTCACGTCCACGCAATCTGCGAAGGCGGCGGCCAAAGAGTGGTCCTCTCTTACGGCCAGGAGTCCAACCCGGAGAAAGCGGATATCGAGGTGGCCTGGCCGGTGGACGATCCCAAGCTGTCGAACGCGACCCTCCCGGCGGCCACGGCCGCAGTGACCATGCACATCGGAAGAAGGGCGGGTGGCCGACCTAGAGCCCTAGCAGGGCTGAGGTCAGGGCCAGCCCGGTCCCGATGGCCACCGCCATCGAGACCAGGGTCCCGATGAGGTAGTACTCGGCGAAGTCGCGGGACTCTGAGAGCTGGGGGAACCTCGCTAGGGACTTCGCCGCCAGGACGAGGCCGATGGCTCCGTACTGGCCTAGGCACACCAGGGTAGTAACGATGAGACGCTCAACGTTGCCGATGATCCTCCCGCGGCGCAGTTCGGCCGCCCGGTCGGCAGCTGCGGGACGGTTCTCATCGGAACCTGCCGCAATCTCCAGACGCGCGTCGGGGCTCCTCTTGACCTGGGGGGCCCCGACGGCGGCCTCGAGGGCTGCGGGCGGCGGAACAAGCGCACGCCAGGCCGGGTTGGCTGCGTCGAGAACGTGCCGGACGAGGGCCGTGCCGCCCGGCAGGACGAAGAGGTAGGCGGCCGCCCAGAGCATGCCCCTCACGACCACGATCGGCAGGGCGAGCCTCGATTGGCCGAGTGATGGGAGCGCCATGACCACGGCGATGGAGGCGAAGATCACCGCCAGCCGGAGCCCGACGACAGCGTAACCCCAGGTCATCTTCGCGGCGGCGGGGACGCCTCGTCCCACGTCAAGCAGATCGCACCCGGCTAGAGCCACGAACAGGGCCAACCCAAGCCAGAGGCCCACGTCGGGGAACGACCACAGGAAAGCCCCGACGTAGAGAGGAAGGGACCATAGGCGGGCGGAGCGGCGGTTGGGGACCAGGTCTGGAATGACGAATTCGCCGATGACGAAGGCGAGAACGATTGTGGCGGCCAGGGACAGGGAGGGGTCTGCGAGAGTCACGGCGACACCTCCGGTGGCAGGGTTCGGGCCCACGGGGCGACTGGGCTAGCGAGGTACCGGGCCAGGTCTGCCCGGGCCTGCTCGTAGGGCCGCCAGCCAGCGACCTTCAGGGCCCTGTTGACAGCCGCCCGGCTGATGCCCAGGGCGCCGGCGACGGACGCCTGATCCCCATGGATGGCCAGAAGCCTGATCTGCTCCCGTTGTCGGGAGGTCCAGGACAGGCGGACCCGCTCGAGCAGCGTGGCGTAGGACGTCAGAAGATCGTCTGTCTCCGGATACCCCACGCGATAGGCCAGGGTGCGACCGCGGTCCTTGCACTCCTGGAGGGCGGCTCGCGCCCGGTGGAAGGCGGGACCGTCCATGCCCAGGCACACTGGTTTGAGGTCCGTGGTCAGGCCGCCTGACCCAACTCCCATCCTGAAGCGGCCACGGCCGAGAGCTTCCTCCAGGGCCACCAGGAGGTCGTAGGCGGGGGCTGGAGTCTTCAGGAGCCCCTGGAGTTCGTCTCCGGCGGTGACCACGAACCGGGAAACGACTTCGCCCTGCGGCAGGAACGTGCCGGCACGCTCGACCAAGGCCAGGAACTCGCGCTGGAATCCCGGACGGTCGGGCAGGGACCTCGACTGGACAACGTCGGCGATGACAGCGCAGTAGGTGTCGGGCCTGTTTGCTTCCATGGGTAGAGAGGTTCTTCCAGAGAGACGATTATTCCTTCCCGGGTTAACCTCTCAAGGTTGACTACAAGCGAATCAACCTCTGGAGGTTGACTCGCCCCGATTCACCCCTAAGGGGTTGACTGCGCGGCTGCGGCCCGGGGCTGCCCTCCTCCCCTACCCCCCTGCCCCTCCCTCAACCACCCGCACCCCGTACGACCCCCCGCTGCCCGGGCTCAGAGCCCGGACGTAGAAGTAGTGCGGGGCAGTCTCCCCGGCCGTGAAGGTCAGCGTGGCCCCGGGGTTCTACCGAGAGGATGCGGGCCTACGCGAAGCGTAGCCTCAAGAACATGGGGATCGATCCAGAGAAGCCCCATCCGGACCTCAGCGCCGCCAGAGTAAGAGAGAGGATGCCAGAACTATCCATAGACCTCTCCCAACGGTTACGCGCCCAGAGGGAAGGCCGAGAGGAGCCCTGAGGTATTCATCTCGACCCTCACCGTAGTCGAGTTTCTCTCCAACCTCCAGAGGCTCCGCTCCGCGGACAAGGTCATCAGCGACGGCCAGTTCAGCGAGGTGTGGGCGGCCTTCTCGCTCGATCTCGCCACAGGCAGAATCCAGGCTCGGGCTGTCTCGGCCGAGGTGATCGGCGAGGGCGTCCAACTCCTGCTTACCCGGTACGTGACGCCTATTGATGCTCTTCAGGTAGGCACGGCCATGTCGTTGGGGGCAGAGACAATAATCGTCTCGTCGGACCGCGGACTCAACCGATTGCTGGCCGCGTTAGGGATTCGGTTCCTGGATCCGACCGGGGATGAGCCGTCCAACCAACTCGGTTAGGCATGAATGCCCCCGGACAGCGGCTACAGCTTGACGTGCGCGCCTGCCCTATCCAGTCTCCAGGCAATGAGGGACATGACCGCGAACGCCAGAACGCCCATCGCCAGCAGAGCAGCCGACGCCGCGACGTAGACGGACCTGGTCCCTTAATGACTTCCGAGACGCCGACCGGCTCCCCGAGCGCGAGGCGGCCTTGGCCGCGTGGCGGCGGCCTGGAACGTCAACCACGTGGACGGGAGCTACACCCCCGGCTTCCTTGATGTCTTCGAGAGCTACGTCGATGGGCGCAGCCCCGCGCACCACTCGGCGCCGCCGACAAGTCGCTCAAGGCCGGCTTCCCCCGTCCGGACTGTGAGCCCCGCAGGGCCTCGCCCGGGAGGGGGTACCCCTCCCGCCTGCCCCCTTGGGGCCGCGGGCCCGGCGGAGGCAACCGCCGCGGTCAGATCCTCCGCTGGACCTATCGCGGCGCGAAGCCGAAATCGGGGACGAGCCCAGGCTGCCGGGACCCGGGCTCGTCCCCGAATACCGCGTCATGGAAGCCGGCCTGTTTGCTCCATTCCACCGCGAACCAACCTAGGAGCGAGGCTGCGGCAGGGTACAGAACCGCGTCGACCCTGCGGCCCGGCAGATAGACCTACCAGCCGCTTAGACGCAACACCAGGGCCGCCAAAGCCAGTGCAAGGCCAGCCGGACCCCGGAGCCAGATGCTAACTCAAGATGCCTGGCCTCTAGCCGTCGGAGGCTTCTCCCTCAGATCCGTTCGTCTTCCGGATCGTCCCTCGGAGTGGAGGCACGGGAGGTCCTAGAACCTTCCCCAGAACGAGCTTCTGCAGGTACTGGTTCTGGCGGACGATGCCTACAACCCCGAACCAGCCCGCAGCCGCCGCGGCTGCGGCACACAGAAGGACTCCCCACCAGGGCAGAACACCCCACGTCATAAGCACCAAGGGGACAGTCCCCACCGCCGAAGCCCATTGGCCAGCTCTCCTTGGCTCCAGGTGCCGGACTCTGTATAGGTACACGAAGGCACCCACTGCCAACGTGAGCGCCGCGCCCACAGCCAGTGCTTCTCTTGTCTCGCTCATAGGGCCACCTCCCTGTAGCCTCTCACATTCCTTGGCCGGAAGGTGAAGTCTTTTTCTCGTAGTCTTTGACCGGGTAGGCAAGAAGGGGTCTGAGGGAGAACCGGCGTGAGGAACGCCGGTCTTTTGATTCCGGCGGAAAGAGAAGAACCCCCGGGCAAGTCCTTGGTCAGGGCAACCCCGGGGGTTCAGGCGAGGAGAGCCGTCGCGGTGGAACAGGCCCGGGGCTGCCCGTGCGGCTGCCCCTTCCGTCACCGGCACGGGGACTACAGCCGCTTCGTGCTGGTCGTCAGCCAGGAATACCGGATCACCATCCCTCGCCTTCTCTGCCCGGTGTGCGTGAGGACCGTGGCGGTCCAGCCTGGGTTTCTCGCCCCGCGGTCGCCGCACCCTTGGTGCGTGAGGGAGGCGGCGGTCGCGGCCCAACTCTCGGGCCCGGAAGGATACCGGCGGATCGCGGCCGGGCTCGCCCTGGCCTGGCAACTCGTCTGGGCTTGGGTCGAGGCGCTCGCCCTGGGGGCCAGGGAGCTTCTGGTCCAGCTCCTCGCCCTCGTTCTCCGTTACCCGGGGCCGGAGGGGATTGGCGCAAGCCTCCCCGGCGGCTGGGAAGTGGACGCCCGCCGGGCCAGGGCGCGGAGCCCCGCCAAGCGTGAGTCCCTGGCCTGCCTTGCCTGCGTGTTCATGCAGACCCACCTTCTCTGGCGGGCTTCGGGGCTTCGCCGCGAGCCCGGCCCCGGCGAGCTTCTGGGCTTCGTCCACACCCTCCGCGAGGCCATGGACTAGACCCTCTTCAACCCAGCGCGGGAGCGCGGCGTCCCGCGCCGCCACTTGCCTGGGCCGCCCCGGGCCCCTGATGGGGGTCGCGGGCGTCCAATCCCACACAAGGCTTGTCTTTCGCCCTGGCGGCGGCTCCTCTAGGCTTCTTGCCAGGAGGTGGCCGACATGGACGACCATGCCACGCAGGAAGCGCTCTTCCGCTACGGCGTCATCGCCCCGCTCCTTTCCGGGGACCTTTCACCCGAGGAGCGAGGGCGTATCCGGGCGGAGATCCTGGGCCGGGCCCACCCGGCGCCAGGGGAAGGAAGGGCCAGGACGGTCTCGGAGCGGACGCTGAGGCGCTGGCTCCAGACCTACCGGGAGAACGGCTTCAGGGGCCTGGGGCCGGGGAAGCGCCGCGACAGCGGCGCCCCGCGGCGGATCGACCCGGCGATCGTGGACAAGGCCGTGGCCTTGCGGGAGGAGGTTCCCGAGCGAAGCGTCCGGCAGATCATCGACATCCTCGCCCTCGACCCGGGCACGCCCGTCGGTGAGGGGGAACTCAAGCCCTCGACCCTCGCCCGGCATCTTTCCCGGCTCGGGAAGACACGGCGGCAACTCAAGGCCCCGAAGGGCTCCTTCCGCCGCTACGAGAAGGACCGCCCCAACGCCCAATGGCAGTCGGACGTCTGGCACGGGCCATACCTACCCGACCCGGCCAGGCCCGGGAGGAGCCGGAGAGTCTATCTCCTCGCCTTCCTCGACGACAATTCCCGCCTGGTGACGCACGGATCCTTCTACCCGGCCGAGGACCTGCCGAGCCTGCTTGATTGCCTGAAGAAGGCCATCCTGAAGCGCGGCCTGCCTGCCCGCGTCTACTGCGACAACGGGGCCATCTACGGTTCCAGGCAGTTCGCCCGCATCGTGGCCGAGCTCGGCATCCACCACATCTCGGCCAGACCCTACGCCCCCGAGGGAAAGGGGAAAATCGAGCGCTTCTGGCAGGTCGTCGCCTCTTCGTTCGTTCCCGAGCTGACGGCCCGCCGTGCCGAGACCATCGAGGAGCTCAACGTCCTGTTCGGCGCCTGGCTGGAGCAGGGCTACCACCACTGGGTCAATCGCGAGACCGGAGAGACACCCGCCGCCCGCTTCGCCCGCGGCCTGGCCGACATCCGTCTGGCCGACCCGCTGCGCCTGGCCGAGGTGTTCCTCTGGCAGGAGCTCCGCCAGGCCGACCGGACCGGGCGTGTCTCCCTCCAGGGCAACCACTACGAGATCGACCCGCGCCTGGCCGGCCGGAAGGTGAACCTCCGCTTCGACCCCTTCGACCTCGCCACGGTCCAGGTCTGGGCCGACGGGCGGAGATTCGACGACGCCCGGGTCCATGAACTGGTCCGCGAGCACGACCAGCGGGTGAAGCCCCGACCCGGGAGCCCCGTGGCCCTTCCGGCCACCGGCCTCAGCTACCTTGACCTCCTCCTCAGGAAACACGAGGCGGAGGCGAGGACCGCCCTCGGGCGCGTCGCCTTCCGGCACGCCCGGCAAGGAGAGGAGGACAAGACCGATGTTTGACCTACTACGGCTTCTCCAGCCCGCCCTTCACCCGCGCCGTGGCCCCGGCGTCCCTGTTCGGGTCCGAGCAGCACCGGGAACTCCTGGCCCGCCTCCGCTACCTGGTGACCAACCGGGGCTTCGGCCTCATCACCGGCGAGGTGGGCTCGGGCAAGTCCACGGCCATCCGGGCTCTCGGGGCCAGCATCGACGCCGCCCGCCACCCTATCCTCTACGTCTCCCAATCCGGCCTCACCCCACGCCACCTCTACCAGGAACTCAGCCTCGCCCTGGGGCTCAATCCGGCCCACCAGACGGCCGAGGCGCGCCGGCAGGTGACCCGGGCCCTCTGGGACGCCCACGCCTGCCACGACCGCCGCCCCCTGGTCGTCATCAACGAGGCCCACCTGCTCTCCCCGGCCATGCTCGAGGAGATCCGGTTCCTCACCAACTTCCAAATGGATTCGGCCTCGCCCATGGCCCTGTGCCTGGTGGGCCAAACCGAGCTCCGCTCCCGGCTCCGGCTGAGAGCCTTCGAGGCCATCAGCCAGCGGGTGAACCTCCGCTTCCACCTCACCGGGCTGCCCGAACCCGAGACCAAGGCCTACATCGGCCACCACCTCAAGGTGGCCGGCGTCGCCCATCCGCTCTTCTCCGACGAGGCCGTCCGGCTCATCTACCACTTCACCAAGGGCATCCCCAGGCGGGTGAACAACCTCGGCACGGCCTGCCTGCTCGCGGGCTACCTCGGGGAGAAACCGCTCATCGACGAGGACACGGTGAGGAAGGCTCTGGCCGAGCTTGAGGATGATCTCTCGGCCTGACCGGTGGCTCTACCTGCCGGCGGTGGGGAGGCTGGCCTCAGGCGGCCTTCTCACCGCCCGGCCCCGGCCACTCAATGTGGGAAGGCGGCGGCCAAAGAGCGTGGGAAACGACACCATAGGCATGTCGCACCACTACAGCAAGGACCGCATGCTGACGGTGGCTCCGCTGGTGAAGGTTCACGGCTACTGGTTCAGTAACCCCAACTGGTCGGAGAACCTGCTCAAGGTGAACACGCCGATGCGCAGGGATCTGCAGATGCCTCCGAAGGATTTCGACCTCCTGGCCGAAGAGAAGAAGGATGAATTGCGACACACGTTGCGCCATCCTCTAGCCGAGTACTTCGTGTACGCCGAGCACGACCTACTTGACCCCTACACAGTGAGGACACCCAGCGGAGACCTGACCACAAGACAGTATGCGGTCAACTTCCTCGACACCTATCATCTTGTCTGTGCTGACATCATCAGCCGGGAGAAGTTTCCTGAGACAACCAAGCTGCTTCAACTTACCGCCCGCGAGCGGGAGACCCTGCGCTTCAAGCTAGCCTCCTGGTACCTGCGCAGACCGGATGAGGACAAGGACGAGGACCCCGCCTACTTCGCGTCTCTCGTGTCCTGAACTCGCGAGGCGACCGGCAAGGGGCTACCCCTCCCCCCCTTCCGGCCCCCCGCGACTGCATCCGGCTCATCGACACCCGCCACGAGGAAGCGCCGGTGGTGGACCTTGGTCTAGTCCCGGCCGACCCGAAGGCACTTCACCAGCCGGCCGTTCCAGGACACGGCGGGCACATCCTGGGGGGCCGCGAAGCGCACTTCGATGGTCTTGGGGCCCGACGTCACGGCCTGGATGGCCTGAGCCATGGGGGTCGCCTCGTCACGCTCCCGCTCAAGCAGACGGACGACGGCCTCCCGGTTGGGGAGGATGAGCGCGCGGCGGGCCCGGTCCTCGCGGGTCGGCAGGTCGGGCCGGCCGCCCTCGAGCCCCGCCAGCTCAAGGACGTGGCGGTCGATGAGTTCCTGGAGATCGCGGGGTTCCCAGCCACAGGTAGCCAAGGCCTCCGAACAGCGAGGATGGAAACGACAGCCCGCCGGCGGGCGGACAGCGTCGGGGATTTCGCCTTTCGGCAGCGGCTTGTCACCGGCCTGGCGGGGGTCCGGGACAGGAATGGCCCGCATCAGGGCCTTGGTGTAGGGGTGGAGCGGCCTCTCGAAGATGGCCTGCGAGTCGCCGATCTCCACGAGCTCTCCCAGGTACATGATGCCGACGCGGTCGCAGACAAACTTGGCCGTGGCCAGGTCGTGGGTGATGAAGAGGTAGGTCAGACCCAGCTCGTCCTTGAGGTCGAGAAGAAGCTTCAGAACGCGAGCCCGGATGGACATGTCCAGCATCGAGACGGGCTCGTCGGCGACGACGAAGTCGGGGCTCAGGATCATGGCTCTGGCGATTACCGCGCGCTGGCGCTGGCCGCCCGAGAGGTCGGCCGGGTAGGCCGCGGCCAGGGCTTCGGGCGGGACCAGCCCGACCTTCTCCATCATCGTGAAAACCCTGGTCTTCCGCTCCGCCGCCGAAAGCCGGGTGTGAATGAGAAGCGCGTGTTCGATGGCCTGAAAGACGGTCATGGCCGGATTCAGGGAAGCCATCGGGTCCTGGAAGATGATCTGGAGCTGGGAGCGCCGGCGCCGATCGAGGGCGGTGGTGATCGGCCGGCCGTCGTGGAGAATCTCGCCGCTGCTCGCCCCCACGAGGCCCAAGACCAGGCGGCCGACAGTGGTCTTGCCGCTTCCGCTCTCGCCCAGAAGGCCGAAGACCTCCCCCTTGGCGATGGCGAAGTCAAGACCGTCGACCGCCCGGACCAACGGCTGACCGCCGGCGATTCTGTTCCAGAGCGTCCCGCCGACCGGGAAATACTTGCGCAGGCCGCGGACGGCGATCTTGGGAAGACTCGCGGCGATCGTCATCTCGGACTCTCACTCGAAGCCGCGACGCAGCAGAAGCGATGGGTCGGGCTGAGCTCTCTTTCCTCTGGAAAGCCGCTGTCGCAGACCGGCACCCGGCTGGCGCAGCGGGGGGAGTAGGGGCAACCCGGAAGGGGATCCCCCAGGTCGGGAGGCGTGCCGTCGATCCAGGACAGGCTGGTCGAGCCCATGTGGATTACGGACGAGAGAAGCCCCCTGGTGTAGGGATGCGCCGCCTGGTGGAAAACCTCCTCCGCCGTTCCCTGCTCAACCAACCGGCCGCCGTACATGACCGCTACCCTGTCGCTGATTTCGGCCACGACCCCGAGGTCGTGGGTGATGTTGAGGATGGCCAGACCGTACCTGTCCTTGAGCTGGCGCAGAAGACGCAGGATCTGAGCCTGGACGACAACGTCCAGAGAGGTGGTCGCCTCGTCGGCGATGAGCAGGGCCGGCTGAAAGACGAGAGCCAGGGCGATCATGATCCTCTGTCGCATGCCTCCGCTGAACTGGTGAGGGTAGTCGCGGAGCCGGCTGGGTGGCACCCCGACCGCGTCGAGGGCCACCGCCGCCTGGCGCCTGGCCTCCTTCTTCCCCACATCGCCGTGGGAGTTGAGGGTCTCCGAAAAGTGCTCCTCGACCGTCATCAGGGGGTCCAGGCGAGTCATGGGGTCCTGGAAGATAAGGGCGATCTTCTTGCCCCGGATCTGTCGGAGACCCTCAGCATCGGCAGTCAGGATGTTCCGTCCCTCAAAGATGATCTCACCGGAGAGTTCGGTCTTGTCGGGCAGCAGTTTCATGAGAGTCGCGCCCAGGGTCGACTTGCCGCAGGCGCTTTCGCCCACAAGACTGAAGACCTCGCCCCGCCGCAGTTCAAGGTTCACTTGCTGACAAGCCTTCACCATTCGCCGCTTGGTGTGGTAGTAGGTGTTGAGGTCTCGGATGGAAAGAACCACCTCGGCGCCGGTCATCGCTGGCTCTCCCGGAGTTGTGGGTTCAAAATGTCGTTCAGTCCCTCGCCGAGCAGGGTGAAGCCCACGATAAGGATGACGATGGCGAAGCCGGGAATGGCCGTCCACCACCACACTTGGGGGTATTCCCTGGTCATGGTCATGTAGCGCCAGGCCTCGCTGATGTCGAGCCCCCAGAACGGCTTGGGCGGGGTAATCCCGAAGCCCAGGAAGCTGAGGCCGGCCAGGGTGAGAATGGCGTCGGCCGAATTGACGGTCAGGATGACGGGAATCGACTGCGAGACGCTGGGGAAGATGTAGCGTCGGATGATGTCCAGCTTGGAGGCCCCCAGCGCGCGGGCCGCCTCGACGAAGGTCTCCTCGCGCACCGACAGGGTGTGGTTTCGGGTCACCCGGAAGTACTGGGGGATGTAGACCACCGACACAGCCACGGCCGCGTTGAGAAGGCCGCTGCCCAGGACGGCGGCGATGACAATGGCCAGGATGAGATCCGGGAACGAGTAGACCGAGTCCATGACTAGGACAAGGATGCGATCGAGCCAGCCCCCCAGGTAGCCGGATACGAGCCCCAGGGGCACCCCGATGAGCACGGCGATGAGGGTGGCCATGAGGACGATCTCCAACGCCGTCCTGGTGCCGTAGATGGTCCGGCTGTATAGATCGTAGCCGAGATAGGTGGTCCCGAAGTGATAGGTGCAGTCGGGCGTCTGGAGCATCTCGCCGACGCCCAGCTTCTCCGGGTCGAAAGGAGACAGAACCGGGGCCAGCACGGCCACCAGCACGTAGAAGACGACGATGGTCAGGCCGATCACGATCCTCAGACCACTGATCGTGAATAGCTCGCTCCTGAGGACCGCCCAGGTTCTGCGCAAGTCTCCCCCACCTCCCGCCGGGCGCCACGGAGGGCGCCGGCCCGCCGAGCCCGTTCAGTACCTGATTCTCGGGTCAATCAAGGCATTGACAATGTCGATGATGATGCTCACCCCGGCCACCATGAGGGCGAAAACGGTGACAATGCCTTGGACCGAGGGGTAGTCCCGCTCAAGCAAGCGTTGCACAAGGAAACTGGCCAGGCCCGGCCAGCTAAAGGTTGTCTCCGTCAAGACCGCGCCGCCCAGGAGCACGGCGAACTGAAGCCCCAGCATGGTCACCACGGGAACGAGCGCGTTTCGGAGGCCGTGTCTCAGACTGACCCACCGTTCCTTGACGCCACGCGCCCGGGCAGCCACAACGTAGTCGGCCTTAAGGGTCTGGAGCATGTTGGTCCGGACCATGCGGGCGAAGATGCCCGAGATGGCGATGCCGAGAATCAGGCTCGGTAGGACGAGGTACTTGAGAGCGACGAGGAACTTGTCGAGCCGGCCCTCCAGGAGACTATCGATGAGGAAAAGGCCGGTGTGGGTCGCCGGCGGGATGATGACACCGGGGAAGCGCCCCGAGGTGGGCAACCATCCGAGGTAGACTCCGAAGAGAAGCTGGGCCATGATCCCGATCCAGAAGATGGGGAAGGCGTAGCTCAGGATGCCGTAGGAGTCGCCCAGGAAGTCCCAGATCTTGCCCCGCCGGTTGGCCGAGAAGACCCCGACACTCAGCCCGATGATGACCGCCACAAGGAAACCACAGGTGACAAGCTCCAACGTCGCCGACAGGCGGTTACGGATGAGATCCCAGACCGGAACCTTGAAGCGGAAGGATGTCCCGAGATCACCTCGGCAGACGTCGGTGAGGTAGCGGCCGTACTGGACCACGATGGGGTCGTTGAGCCCCATCTGCTCCCGGAGTTCCTCAATCACCTCTATCGAAGCGCGACCGCCCAGCATGGCCGAGGCCGGATCGCCCGGGGCAACGCGGAGAAGCACGAAGACCAGGGTCAGGAGAATGAAGATCATCGGGAGCGTCAGCAGCAGGCGCACGATGATGTAGTTGAGCAGGCTTCCGGACTTGCGGCCCACGCCGTCTCCTCCCGAACATCCGCCGGGGGGAGCCACCCCAGGAAGGGGCGGTCCCCCCGGCGCTTGAGTTGACCCGAAACCTACTTCCAGTCGTCCTTGGTGATGAGGTAGTAGCGCAGGATCATCAGGGGCTCAAGCAGGGCGCCCTTGACGTTCTTCCGCGTGGCCACGAACTGCGGCTTCTGGAAGAGAGGCACATAGGGCAAGTCCTGGGCCAGTTGGTCCTGGATGAGACCGAAGGTCTCCGTCCGAGCCTCGACGGTGGTCTCAGCCAGTTCCTCCTGGATCAGAGCCGTCATGGCCGCGTTACTGTAGAAGGCGCCCATGGAGATGGCGCCGGCCTTGGTGAGGAAGGGGGTCACGTAGTCGTCGGGGTCGAGGTAGTCCGGATACCAGCCGAGCAGGAAAACGCCCATGCTGCCGGCCATGAGGTCGTCGACAAAACGACCCCACTCCGAACTCTGCAGCTCGACCTGGAAGACCCCGGTGGCCTCAAGCTGGCTCTTCAAAACCTGAGCCAGGTTGGCCTCGGTCTCTCCGTAGTGGGACGGGGTGTACCAGAGTTGGATCGAGAGAGGATTGGCCTCCGAGTAGCCGGCGGCGGCCAGCTCGGCCCTGGCCTTGTCCAAGTCGGGGGCCTCGCCGAAGAGGTCCTTGAAGACCGGCTTGTAGCTCCACATGCCGTCAGGGACCAGAGAGTAGAGGGGCGCGACACCGCCCTGGAAGACGGTGTCGTTGATGGCGGCCCGGTCCACGGCGTAGGCGATGGCTTTACGGACACTGAGGTTGTTGAAGGGCGCCTTGGTCACGTTCATGACGATGAAGTGGATGCCCGGGCTCTGACCGCGCTCCGCCACCAGCTTACGGTTGGCCAGGAGACTCTCCTCTTCGAGGGGAGCGAAGGTCCGGTAGGCGACATCGATTTCGCCCTTCTCAAGAGCCATCTTGAGGGTCGAGCTGGTGCTGTACTGCTTGATTACGACCCTGTCGGCGAAAGGCGGAGTGCCCCAGTAGGTCTCGTTCCGGACCAGGGTAATCGAAACGCCTTCCACGAATTCGGAGAGCTTGTAGGGTCCGGTGCCCACGACCTGTTGGGGTAGCCACGCGCCCGGCTCGACGTAGTTGGCGTAGGCCGTCGGCGAGATGATGTCCCCGACGGTGTAGCCGAGCATGGACACGAACGGCGCGCAGGCGTAGTTGAGGCTGATCTTCACCTCGTAGTCACCGGTGACCACGACGTCCTTGATCGGGTCCAGGAGGAAGCCCGGGTTGCCGCCCATGGACATGGCCCGGTCGAGGGAGAACTTGACCGCGGCGGCGTTAAGGTCCGTGCCGTCGTGGAACTTCACGCCTTGCCGGATGGTGAAGGTGTAACTCATCTTGTCGTCGCTGGCCGTCCACCCCGTCGCCAGGCAAGGTATGACGTCGGCCGTGCCTGGGGTGTAGGAAACCAGACACTCGGCCGTATTGTAGAGAATGTTGCTGGCGAAGTAGTCGTAGCAGTCCGCGGGGTCCAGGGTAGCCGCCGTGTCAGTGGTCCCGATGACCAGGACCTTCTCTCCGCCCTCGAGCTTACAGCCTGGAACGAACATGGCTGCGAGCATCGCGGCGAGAGCCAGGACGATGACGCTGGTCCTCAGCTTCATGTGCCATCTCGACCTCCTCGTCTTTCGATTGGTGGCCCACGATTGGAAAGGCGTGGGTCCTGACGGTGCAGACATAGACATTCCTAGCCGTCCAACCATTTCCTGCTTCTCCTAGAAAAGGTCGGCCGTACCGCCAGACCACAGGGCACACGGGGCGGGTCCACAATGAGAAAACCGCCCAGCGAGGGACTACCCCTCCCCCCTTGCGTGTTCCCCGCGACCGCCTAGGGCAGGAATCCGAGCCCGTTCTCTGTAAGTTCCCCCAACAGCGTGACCAGCCCGCGCGAGCGGCCGCGCAAGTGGCCCGCGCCCGTGGCGCGAGTGTCCCCCGGAGGTGTCCTCCTATGAAGACCACTCTTCACGGCGGCGACCTGGTGGCCAAGGTCCTGAAGGCTGAGGGCGTCACTCATGTCTTCGGCCTTTCCGGCGGCCACGTGTCCGCCATCTTCGACGGCCTCCTGACCGAAGGCATCCGGCTCATCGACACCCGCCACGAGGAAGCGGCGGTGATGATGGCCGAAGGGTGGGCCCGCTACACCGGCCGGCCCGGCGTGGCCGTGGTAACCGCCGGCCCGGGCGTGGTCAACTCCTTTCCGGGGGTGGCCATCGCTCACCAGACCCGGGCGCCGGTGGTCGTCATCGCCGGCCGTTCGAGCCTCGCCCGCCGCGACCTGGGGGCCATGCAGGAAGTGGACCAGGTTGAGATCATGCGCCCGGTCACCAAGTGGGCGCGGACGGTTCTCCGGACCGAGCGCATCCCCGACTACCTCTCCACCGCCTTCCGCCAAGCCATGAGCGGGCGGCCGGGCCCGGTGTTCCTAGACATACCGGAAGACGTGGGGTCGGGTGAGATCGCCGTCGAGAGCCTGTCGTCCCGGATACACTCGGCCACCATCCAGGAGACCTCGGCCGGCAAGGCCGAACTCCCCGAAACCCCCGCGGACTACCGCTCGACCGGGCGGCCCGGGGCCGACTGGGACGAGGTCCGGCGGGCGGCGAGACTCATCGCCGAGGCCAAGCGCCCGGTCATCGTGGCCGGGAGCGGGGTGTGGTGGTCGGGGGCCTGCGAGGACCTGGTCGCCTTCGCCGAACGCACCGGCATCCCCGTCTACACCCGCACCATGGCCCGCGGGGCGATTCCCGACGACCATCCGCTCGGGGCCGGCTTCTTCCCGGGCGGGCTGATGCAGGCCGACCTGGCCCTCATCCTCGGCACCCGCTACGACTGGACCCTGGGCTACGGGCGGCCGCCCCTCTTCGGGCCCGACCTTAAGGTCATCCAGGTCGACATCGAACCCGAGGAGATCGGCCGCAACCGGCGCGCCGATGTCGGCCTTCCGGGAGACGTGAAGGTCGTCCTAAGACAACTCGGGTGGGCCCTCGAGGAACTCGGCAACCCCAAGGCCGACCCGGCCTGGGCCGCCAACCTCAAGGAGATGCGCGAGTCGTTCAAGCAGATGCTGGGGGCGGGAACCGGAGCTGGGACGGGAGCGGGGACCGGCGGCGGACCTATCCACCCCGCCCTCCTGGTCCAGGAGGTCCGGGCCCGTCTGCCGCGCGAGGCGGCCATCGTCCTGGACGGCGGCGACATCGCCGGCTTCGCCATGACCACCATGGACGCCTACGGGCCAGGCTCGTGCACCTGGGTCGGTGGCTTCGGCCACCTGGGGGTCGGTATCCCCTACGGCATCGCCGCCAAGCTGGCCCAGCCGGAGCGCCCGGTCGTGGTCATCACCGGCGACGGCTCCTTTGGGTTCGGGGCCATGGAGTTCGACACCGCGGTGCGTCACGGGGTACCCATCGTCTGCGTCATCGGCAACGACACCGCCTGGGGTCAGGTGAAGCACGGCCAAGAGGCCGCCTTCGGCCCGGATCGTACTCCCGGGACCGGCCTGGGCTGGCGGAGCTACGAGAAGGTGGTGGCGGCCTTGGGCGGCTACGGTGAACGCATCGACCGCCTCGACGAGGTCGGTCCGGCCCTCGAGCGGGCCTTCGCTTCCGGGCTGCCGGCCTGCATCAATGTCCCGACCGACCCGGCCGCCGTCTTCCGCGGGATGACGGCCCTGTGGCCGATAACGTAGGACGGCCCGACGAACCCCCGGGGAAGGCCTTCAACCTCCGGATGTGGAAAACCCCGGTGGGCCGGAAGGAGGGCTACACCATGGGGAGGGCACAGACCGATGTGGTCATCCTCGACGGGCGTCGAGGCGCGGAGACGAGCCCCGACCCGGCCTTCAAGGCCCTGACCGACGAGATCGCCTCCCGTGGCCTTCCCTGCCGCGTGTTCGACCTGCGGGCGATGCCCATCGGAGCCTGCAACGGGTGTTTTGGATGCTGGGTGAAGACCCCCGGACAGTGCGTTCAGGACGATCCAGCCCGGGAGGTGGCCCGAGCCTGCGCCAGCGCAGACCTCGTCGTCCTTTTCACCCCGGTGACCTTCGGCGGCTACTCCTCGGAACTCAAGAAAGCCATGGACCGCAACATCCCCAACCTCTCGCCCATCTTCATCCGTATCCGTGGAGAGACCCATCACCCGTGTCGCTACGCCAGCCGCGCCCGCCTGGCGGCCCTGGGGGTCCTCGAGCAGCCGGATGAAGAGGAACAGAGGCTCTTTGAGACCGTCGTCCACCGGAATGCCATCAACTTTCACTCCCCCCGGCAGGCCACCAGCGTGGTCCTGGCGGCCGATGGCCCCGAGCGGCTGCGGGCCGCGGCCGCGGGCCTCCTCGACCGTGTCCTGGGAAGGGGGACCGCCGGTGAGCGTCGCGCCGGCAAGCGCCAGGCGGCTTGTCATCCTGTCCGGGAGTCCCAAGCCCAATGGGTCCACCTCGGCTGTTTTAGGGGCCCGGCTGGCCGAACTCATGGCCCCAAAGGGCTGGGAGAGCGTGACCTTCAGGTCCGCAGCGGTCCTGGCCTCGCCCGAGCGCTGGGCGGAGTTCGCGGCGGCCTATGGCGCGGCGGACCTCATCGTGCTGTCGCTCCCGCTCTACGTGGACGGCCTGCCGGCCCCGCTCGTGCGAGTGCTGGAGAAGCTCGCCCCCTGGGGAACGAACGTGGGCGCCGGGCCGGAACCCGGGGCGACCCCTAGGCCGAAACCGGGGGCCCGTCTGGCGGCCATGGTCCAGAGCGGTTTTCCGGAGGCCAGGCAAAACGTCACGGCCCTCGGCATGTGCCGGGTTTTCGCCCGCAAGGTCGGTCTGAGATGGGCGGGAGGCCTGGCCATCGGGAGTGGCGGCGCGATATCGAGGCGGCTTGAGGGGCGCGGGGGCCTGGCGCGGTACCTGGTGAGGGCCCTCGACCTCGCCGCCGCCTTCCTCGGAGACGGGAAGGACATCCCGGCCGAGGCCGTGGCCCTGGCCGCCCGTCCGCCGGTGCCGGGCTTCGCCCTGGTCTACCGCGTCATAACCAACTCTCAGTGGCGGGCTGCCACCAAGGCCAACGGGGTGGCGGACAGGTTCCTCGACCAGCCCTACCGCCGGGAGGTCTAGGGAGTCTTCCCCTTCTTGGGCTGCCCGCCACGGGGGGCGGTTCCCTCTTCTGGCTCGGCCGGCTCACTCACAGAGTAGATCGTATAGTGGAGAGTCCTGTCGGGCGAGCCCCCCAGCCGGTAGACCCGGAAGTTGAGCCCGACCGGGTTGTTGAAGTTGGTGAGGTGTATGGTCAGGGCTCCCGAGGGGGTCAACTCACCATGCATGCGAGGGGCCGGCTGGCTGGGGTCGTCGGCGAAGCGGAACTCGAGACTGCCCACCGGGTTGAGCTTGATGGCAATGGGCTCTCCCTTGAAGGAGATGAGAATGCCGGAGTCGACAACTTGAGCCGGGCCAGAAGAAGCGGAAGTAGCGAGACCCATTTCGCATCCTCCCTAAGGGTTATCTCGACCTCGCCTGTGGCCTCCGTTGCCAGGACCCTCGCCGCGCCCGACGAAGATGGCGACGAGGCCCTAGGTCAGCTCGTAGCGGCCGGTAGCGTGGACCCATCACGCCGACCCTTGGGTGCGCCGGTGGGACGCCATCCGCACGCGCAAGCACCTGGAGCGTCTGGGCCCCTGGACAATAGCAGGAATTGGGGAAGGGCGAGCGAACCTGTGGCAGGCCCTTGGGGCTAATCTAGTGGGGGGCAGACCGGCGAGGTTGTCGCCATCCTGCCTCCGGGAGACTCCGCGGCCTCCCCCAAACAGCACGGGTTGGAGGACAGCCATGTCCATCGACATGTACGGCAAGGAGCGACCGCCCATCCGGGCAGGACGTACGCCCCCGGCCTGGCCCCTGCCCCCTACGGGAAGTCACGGGGAGCCGCGGCAGGCGCCTCCCAGCCCCTCGCCGGGGTCGAGTGACGGCAAACTGGCCGTGGGATGCCTTGTCGTCTGCCTCATCTTCATCCTCATTACCGCGTTTGCCAGCATTGCCCGCGGGAGGTTCGCCGCCCTCGACGTCCTCGCCCTCCTCGGCCTGGCCGCCGGCTTGGTCTGGCTCATCATTCGAGTCTCCCGGCGGGCTTCCTCGCCCGCCCGAGAGCCCGGGACCACCCATCCGCCGGACAACGCCCAGGCGGGAGCCGGGGACCTCCTCGAGAGGCTGGGACGTCTGGAAAGGGAAGCCGCCGACCTGCGGGCCATTGTCAGCCAGTACCTGGCCGCATCTTCGTCCGCGGATGTCCAAGCGCCTGGGGAAAAGGAACTCCCGCCTCCGGCGACCGTGATTCCACCGGAGGCAATCGCCGCCCCGTTTCCAGCGGCACAGCTTTCCGGGAGGCGAGGCCCCGTGGGCGAGGCGCCGGGCGCTCGGGCGCGGACCGGCGGCCGGGGCGATTTCTGGCGCTCCCTCGCCGGGCCTCTGGCTGACGGCAAGGCCGGAAAGACCGCCCCGTCCGGGGCCGCCGTCGCCGAAGCCCGCATCGGGACGGTCTGGTTCAGCCGGGTCGGTGTGCTCCTTCTCATCGTGGGAGCCATCCTCGGCTACCGCTACGGCGTGACCAACGACCTCCTCCGGGTGCTCACCGGCTACGTGGCCGGCCTGGGCCTCCTGGCTCTCGGGTTCTGGGGGCAGCGGCGCCACTACCGCGTTTGGGCCCTGGCCGTGACCGGAGGCGGGCTGGGCGTGCTCTATCTGACTACGATCGCAGCTAACATGTTCTTCCAGCCCGCGGTGATCCCCGACTCGGTGACCTTCGGCCTCATGGTCCTGGTCACGGTCTTCGGCACGGGGCTCGCCATCCTTTATGACTCCCCGGTCATCGGTATCCTGGGGATGATCGGCGGGTTCGCCGCCTCGGTGCCGCTGGCCACCGGCCCCTACGACTACCGGCTCCTGTTCGCCTACGTCGCCATCCTCGACGCCGGCCTGCTCCTGGTGGCCTACTTTAGGCGCTGGCTGCTCTACAACTTCCTCCTCTTCGCCGCGACCTGGGGCATCTACGGCTTGTGGCGCTTAGGGATGGCCGATTATCCGCTTGCCCTGGCTTCCAGGGCCGGCGGGGCGTTCGCGTTCATCACCCTTTTCTTCCTCATCTTCGCCGCCGTCACCGTCACCTCGGGTCTGACCCGTCGGGGGCGGGCTCGGACCACACCGGCCCCGGACCTCGTCCTCGTGGTGGTCAATGCCTTCGTCTACTTCGGCGCCGGCCTGGACCTGCTCCGTTCAGCCGGCTCGCTCGCGGGAGGCCTCTTCGCCCTCGCCCTTGCCGCTCTCCATCTCTGTCTTGGCTACCTGGTCTGGGCCAAACGCCGAGACGACCGGAGCCTCGTGCTCGGACACCTCGGCCTGGCCGTGGTCTTTCTCACCGTGACCTTCCCCGTGGCTCTCGACGGGTCCTGGATCACCGTAGCCTGGGCCGTCGAAGGCGCGGTCCTGGTCTGGCTCGGCTTTCTGACCGGCGCCCGCCAGGCACGCTGGGCCGGGCTCGTCGTCCTGGGTCTGGCCGCGGTTCGCCTCTGCCTCTGGGAGACCTTCCCAGCGGCGTTCGGCGCGCCGCTACCCGGACCGGCCCTGCGGGCTTTGCCCTTCCTGGCCTCAGTGGCCGCGTTCTACCTGGCCGCCGCCGCCTACGCCCGGTTCAAGGGACGCCGGAATGCGCTGGGAACGCTCGTGGTAGCCGCCAACGTCTTCACCCTCTGGTACCTGACCCGTGAGGTCTGCCTGCACTTCGGGCAGGCCTGGTACGCCACCTCGGCCGGGGCGGGAAGCGGGGCCGGCGGGCTCGGACTAGCGGCGCCGGTGGTCGTCTTGATCCTCTTGACTCTCAGCTGCGTCTGGGGCCTCTACGGGTTGGCGCTGTCCCTGGCCGACCTCATCTTGCGCCGGGCCGCCGTCCGCACGGGCGCGCGCCTAGTCCTGGGCATGGCCCTGGCCTTCCTGTTTCTTGGCGGCTTCGGCACCGCGGGCCAGGACGTGGCGGCTACTACACGTTGGCTTGCCCTTGGCGGCTCCCTTGGCTCCGTCTGGGTCGCGGAACTGGTGTTTCGGAGGCGAGGCCTCGACTCCAGGGTCAACGGGGCCTTGTCCCTGGCGGCAACGGCGTTGGGATTCGGGGCCGTCGCCTTGGAGACGATGCGGTTCCTGGCCCCCTACCTCACTCCGGCCCTCGGCCAGTTGCCGTCGTGGCCGCTCTACCTCTGGCAGCACAGCGTGCGCGGGTTCGTCCTGGCCGCGGCCTGGGGCCTCTACGCTCTCCTCGTGACCGGAGCGGGGGCCTTGCTCAGGTCCACGGGCGCGAAGGCCGCGGCGGCCGCCTACTTCCTTATCGCCATGGCCTTGGCGGCCTTTCAGGGTGTGCCGAGTCCGGCCGCGCCGGTGGCCCTCCGGGCCGCCGCTTTCGCAATCCTCGTCCCAGGAGTCTACCTCGCCGCCTACATCGCGGCCCGCGGCGGGAGGTCGGCGGCCACCGCTCCGGTCCCCCGGCCAAGGGCCGAGGTCGTGGCCTGGGTGGCGACAGCTCTGGGGGCCGCCATTCTCACCGCTTGGTGGGGGGTGGCCGAGATAGGGGGGCTCCCCTTCAAGGAAGCCTGGGGCCCGGGTTCTCCCGGCCTCGCCGCCGCGACCTGGCTCGGGCTCTACGCCCTGGCCGTCGGGCTGGTCGGCCGCTGGCTCCGCTCCTCGCCGGCCCGCTGGCTGGCCATCGGTCTGCATGGCCTGGCCCTCGCCGGGCTGCTTCTGGTCGTGGCTTTCACGCAAAGCTTGTGGGCAACCCCGGCCTGGTGGCCGTTCAGCGGCGTCGCTTTCGTCGGCGTGGTGCTGGGCCTCTACGCGGCGAACGCGCTCTACCGGTCGCCGGACTCGCCGCCCGCCCAGGCGCAAGCGGTGGGCGGCCTGAGCTTGGTTGCTTGCGCCTTCACCGCCGTGTGGCTGGCCATCGAAGCCCACTCGCGGTTCGCCCCGGCCGGCCAGGTCCCGGCCGAGATGTGGCTTGCCCTGCAGTCCACGGCCAACCATTGGGTCATCCTTCTGACTGGCGTCTACGGGCTCGCCGTGACCGCCGTGGGCATCAGGCTGAGGTCTCCCGCCACCCGAGTGGTCGGGCTCTCCATCCAGGCAGTGGCCTCCGTGGGCGCTCTCACCATCGGTCTGCTCAACCCGGCCGCGCCGCACTTCCTGCGCCTCGCGGCCCTGGCCGGGGCCTTGGGCGGTCTCTACACCAGCGCCTGGCTGGTCCGCCGCTTCGCCGCCCGGACAACGCCTTTGGATCGGCGAGCCACCGAGTGGCTCTCGCTCGCGGCAGCCGCAGCCACGGTGGCCTGGCTCACCGTCCAGGCCCAGCAGTACTTCGCTCCGTTCATCGCCGCAGGCACGATGCTGGAGCGTGAGTTCGCCCTCTCGACCCTCGACTTCAGCGTCTCGGCCGTCTGGGCGGCTTACGGCTTCCTCGTCCTCGTGGTCGGCTTCGTGGTCCGCCACCGCCTAACGCGCCTCCTCGGGTTGGGCGTCCTCGGGCTGACCCTGGGCAAGATCGGCGTGTCGGACATGTGGCACCTCGCCGTCCGGTGGCGGATCCTCATCACCATCGGCCTCGGCGTTGTCTTCTTGGTCGCCTCGTTCATCTACCAGAGATTCTCCCGGGTCATCCTCGACCCGGAGCCGGAGAAAGCCCCCCGCGCCAAAGGCCGCAAGGCCAAAGGCGCCGGCTCGGCCGGCCTCTTGATTATCGCCATCCTCGTCGGCACGGCGACGCTGGCCCTGCCAGCCGGAAGCGCCCTGGCCGCCGTCGACGTGGCCGAGTGGAAGTATGCCCGCTCCATCGGCGAGGTGGCGGCTGGATGGGTGGCCATCGACCTCGACGGACCGGTCCTCACCGGCGCCCGGTCGGACCTGGCCGACCTGCGCGTGGTCGACGAGGCCCGAAACGAGATTCCTTGGAGCGAGGTCTCCCGGGCCGGACCGGCGGCCGAGAGCTTCGAGGTCAGAGTGTTCGACCTCTTCACCGACGAGAAAGCCGCCCGGACCACCTTCGTGGCCGACCTTGGGCGGAGCGGAGTGGTGACCAACCGGATTGTCCTCCGCACGACATCCCGCGACTTCCTCAAGCGCCTGACCTTCGAGGCCAGCGACGACCTGGTCGTCTGGAATGCGCTGCCCGGCGAGGACTACGTCTACGATCTGACGTCAAAGGAGGGCGGCGCCCGTTTCGACGCCCGCTACCCCGGCACATCCCGCCGCTATCTCCGCGTGACCATCGACGACCTCGGGACTCCCCCGCTCCAGGGCCTCGGCGCCGGGCTCGAACGCCTGCCCGAAAGCCCGATCCCGCGGGCCCAGGTTCCGGTAAGCGGGGTGGGGCGGGGTCAGGAGGGCGGCGACACGTGGACCGTCGTTGACGTGGGCTACGCGGGTGTCCCCGTCACCGAGGTGGGCCTGGCCACATCGGCCACTTACTTCAGCCGGCCGCTGCTCTTGGAGGGAAGCGACGATCGGGCCGGTTGGCGGGTCGTGGCCCGCGGGGCGTTCTACCGGCAGGGACCCGAAGAGACGTCCGGGCTCACCGCCACATTCCCCGAGGCCACCTTCCGCTTCTACCGTCTCACCATCATGAACGGGGACAACCCAGCCATCGCCCCCGAAAGCCTAACTCTAGCCGGCGGGCCGCGCCGGATCGTCTTCAGAAGCCCGGGGGGGCGGCCACTCTCTTTCCTTTACGGGAACCCAAAGGCCCGGGTACCGGTCTACGACCCGGCCCAATTCACCGACCCGGGGGTGGCCCAGGCCTCCCTGGCAAACCTGGGGCCCCAGGTGGAAATCCTGACCGAGCCCGAGACCGCCCCAACCACCGAGCAGCCGCAGAGAAGTCAGGTTGGCCCTCCGCTTTGGCGCTACGAACGCTCCCTGGACCTGCCGGCCGCAGAGGCAGGCGGTTCGGGCGGGTTCGTGGCCGTCACTCTGGACCGCTGGGTCATCGGCGCCGCCCGCCCGGACCTGGGCGATCTCCGGCTCGTGGACGACCTCGGCTTCGACCTTCCCTACCAGGTCAACGACGGCCTGACCGCGGCAACCACCTGGACCTTCGCGGTGGCTAACGCCGGAAAGGAGGCCTCCCTCTGCTGGTGGGTGCTCGATCTGGGAGCCCCGAACACGCCGAGCGGCTTCGTCTGCTTCGAGAGCCTGAGTTCCAGCGCGACCCGCTCGGTGACGGTATCCGGGAGTAACGACGGGCAAGTGTGGTGGCTTGTGGGCCAGGGGTCGGTTCGCCGGGCGCAAACCATCTTCGGCCTTGAGGAGAATCTGGTCGTCGCCTACCCGGTGGCCCACTCCCGCTACCTGCGGCTGGCCGTGGAGGGCCAGGACGTGCTCTTCCGGCCCAAGGAGGTGAAGGGGTTCATGTCGGCCATCGTCTTCCGCCCCCAAGAGGCAAGGACCTACCGCCTCGTCTACGGTAACTCGGCCGCCACGACCCCGCCCAACGACCCGGCCCTCTTCGCCGACGCCTACGCGCCCGCGCTCCTCGGCCCCGAGACCATGGGACCCGCTATCGACCATAGCCCGTCGCCCGGCCGGCCAAGTTTTCTCGTCCCAGGCGAGAAGGACCCCACCCCCCGCTCCGCCGCCGGATGGGCCGAATATGGGCTCTGGATCGTTCTCGGCCTGGCCGTGCCCCTGCTGGGCTACCTCGCGTTCGTGGTCTTCCGCAAGGTCATGGCCAAGGAGGCGACCCAGGGGAGCCGGTAACGAGCAGGAGCCGGGAGAAGGACGGAAAGAGGAACTGTCTTGTTGTGGACACTCCCGACGCCGGCCACGGGCCAAACACGGCCCAATCCCCGGGACCGGGGCCGCTACCCCTGAAACCCCGTGCGCGTGTCGTGACGGGTGAGGGTGACGACCGAGAGCACAAGCCCGGCGGCCGCGGCCAACCCTATCCAGAAGGGGGCCAGGGGCGAGAATTGCTTCAGATAGCCGGCGACCGGCGTGGCCAGAGCCGTCGCAAACCCGGTGACCATGCCGATGGCCCCGAGCGCGCTTCCCCGCACCGACTCCTCGACGGCGGAGACCCTGAAGGTGTCGCTCGAGACCATGGCCACCATCATGAACCCGCTCATGATCACGAAGCCCGCGACAACCCCCACCATAGACCGCTGCGCCGACCAGAGCATGACCGCGGTGGCGAGTCCGAGGCCTCCGATGGCGAACATCCGGTTGGCCCCGAACCGGCTCACAAGCCTGCCCGCCACCAGAGCCATCAGGGCCGACACAACCGACGCCAGGGCAAAGAACACGTTGATGGTGGTCTTGGACAGGCCCATGGCGTCGCTGGCGTGGAGCGGCAAGAACGGGCCCCAGATGGTCATGGCCAGCACGACGTTCCAGAGCGCGACCGCCAGCAGCACGAGCCCCATCCGGCCCTCGAACACCTGCCGGAAGGCGAAGGGCTTGGAGCCCGTGCTTTCCGGGCGCGTTTCGCGTAGCCAGAGCAGCCTTCCCGTGGCCGCGGCGACCACGCAGATCCCAGAGATGATGAACAGGCCTCTTGCGCCGACACGCGGGAGGAGCTGCGCGCCGGCGAGGGGGCCGAGGATGAGGCTCACGCCGATGGCGAACTCGATGAGACCGAAGGCGCGGCCACGCCTCCTGGGCGGGACGGACTCCCCGACGATCAGCGAGAACACGGGGCCCGTCACCGCGTTGGCTAGGGCCCACAGGGTGTAGATGACCGCGAAGGGCTGCCACGTCGGCATGAAAGCGGCCGCAACCAGGGCCAGCCCTCCCACGTGCATCGAGTAGACCATGAGCGGGAAACGTCCGACCCTGTCCGCCAGCCGGCCCGCGCCGTACTGCGCCACCGCGCCGACCGCGGCCCAGATGGAAATGGCGATGCTTATCTGGAGGTCGGACGCGCCCAGGTCCCTCAGGATGAGCGAGAAGATGGGGACCCAGAGCATCGTCGCGCCCACGATCACCCCGGCGGTCACCGCCATCGTGGGCACGTTCCGCGACATCCGGGCGTAGTCGGGGCTCTGGTCCGCGGCCGGGCTAGTTCCCGGTATTGGCAAGGTCGGCATTGTCGGGCTCGTTTCGCCATACGCTGCGTCGGCGCCTTCCTGCGGCCCGGACCGCACTCCAGGCACCGGCCTGGGCTGGCGGAGCTAGGAGAAGGTGGTAGCGGCCGGGGGCGGCCACGGTGAGCGCACCTGCCGGCCTGCATCAATGTTCCGACCGGCCCGTCGGCCGTCTTCCGCGCGAGGCCCTTAGGCCCCTGGAGCGGAAGTGACGGCCACATGCAGGAAAACGGGGCGGGTCCAAAATGAGAAGACCGCCCATATCGGGCGGCCTCTCTTGGATTCTGGCCGTGAGCGTTCCCGGAGGAACACCCGGCAGCATTCTTGACGCCATTCTACTCTACGCTGTAGGCAATGTCTACACTGGACCCTGGCGGTTGACTCGCCCCCCTCCCCTACCCCCCTACCCCTCCCTCGACCGTGACCCGCACCCCGTACGACCCCCCGCTGCCCGCGCTCAGAGCCCGGACGTAGAAGTAGTGCGGGGCGGTCTCCTCAGCCGTGAAGGTCAGCTTGGCCGCGGGGTTCCCGTACTGGTAGTCCAGGAGGGTGAACCTGGGGTCGAAAAGGTGGAGGCTGGCCGCGAAGGGTTCCGAGAGGCCGAAGGTCGTGATGGTGTAGGTCTTCCCCTTCGCCACGTCGAGCCGATACCACCGGAACTGCTGACCGGTGAGCGACCCGGAGACCACCGGGCCTCCCGCCGTCACCGGGGTGGTCACGCCCTGGTCGCTGACCATCAGCTTGTAGGACCCGGCCGAGCCCCGGGTCAGATAGACCTCGAAACGGTACACGCCGGTGTCCTCGGCCACGAGGGTGACCCGCGACCCGATCTCGCCCGGGTAGTTGAACGGCTGGGCGTAGCCGACCAGGCTCAGGTCGTCGCGGTAGATGGCCAGCCCCGCCTCGGTCTCGAAGAGGCAAGACACCTTCAGTTCGTAGACCCCGCCGGCCTTCGCGTCGATGCGGTACCACCGGCTAGCCCAAGCGGATTCGAGCGTCCCCGGCAGGTCGACCCCGTCGCCCTTGAGGACCGTGGCCGAGTTCGCCGGATGGGTCGTGGCCAAGGCCAGGTTGTAGCTGCCATACCGCTCGTGGGCGGCGCTCACCTTGACGAAGTACGGCCCCGCCTCCGGGGCCGACCACCACAGGCGGGAGAAGGTGCGGTCTTTGAGGGCGTCATCATTGGTGGCCAGGGGTTTCCAGAGGGGGTTGTACACGGTGAGGACCGTATCGCAGCCCGGGGAAAGCTCGCTGGTGGTGATGTAGCAGTTCTGGCCCTTGGTCGCCTGGAAGGTGTACCAGGCCACGGGCTGGAGCGTGTTCAAGGTTCCCTTCTGGGCCGGGTCGCCGGCCACGATGACCGGGACGGGGGCCGACCCGGGGCCCGGCTCGGGCGGGCCGCCGGTGATGGTGGCGGTGAGGGTGGCCCCGTCCCACTCGGTCGTCCAGCCAAAGGCGGTGGCGAAAAAGCGCAGGGGGATCATCGTGAAGCCATTGACGAGCTGCGGGGGAACGTCCATCTCCACGGGCAGGCCGTCGACGGAGGCCGTCGTCTGGTCGAGGGTCATCCCCACGGTGGTCGCGCCGAACTTGGTCGTGATCCGCCTGGTCTCCGGGTCCCAGACCACGGTGGCCCCGAGGGCCTCGCCCACGAACCGGAACGGGACGAGCACGCGCTCGCCGACGAGGACCGGCGGCTGGACCAAGGTCGTGGCGATACCGTTCACGTCGGCCGTTGCCTGGCCGACGGTGACGCGCACCGTGATTAGCTGGCCTGTGGCCGCCAGAGCCGGGCCGATGAAGGACGCGGCCACCAAGGCCAAAGTGGCGGTCAGACCGACAAGAAACCGGGTTCTCCTCAACTCTCTCGCCCCGTCCCAGGCCCCCGCGCCCTACCACGGCGCGGCGCACGTCGTTAGGAAAGCAGCTAAGCAGCTAGCCATTCTCTCTAGGCTGGGCGCTTCCTCCGGCGGACCCCGGCCTGGTCTCTCGGGCGGCGGGACGCCGCGGCCGCTTTCCGCCGTCTCCCCACCCACCCCAGAAACTCCTGGGCCCGGACGTACTGGGGGAACCGCTTTTCGGCCTTGCGGAAGGCGGGCGTGTGGGCGCGCTGACGGCCGTTGATGAAAGCGATGCCGAGGTGCTTGTGGAGGAGCTCGTGGTACATGACGAAGTCGACGACGTACTCGGGAACGGCTGGGCCGTCCAGGGTGAGGCTGAGCATGACCGTGTCGGTGGCCGGCTCGTAGTGGCCGACCTTGCGACGGGTGATGGCCGCGTTCCAGGTGAGGACCGGGCGAGCGAGGCCACCGTTGAAGTAGGCGGCGTTCACCCGCTCGAAGACGGCCTCGAGGTCGTTGTGGCGGCCCAGGGTGGGCGTCGCGGCCGACCCGCCGTTGGCTTCGAGGGCGGCCAGTATTCCCCGGAACTCCTCGCCCCGCACGTACTCCCTGAGACAGGTGAGGTCGGCCGAGCGAGCGTCGGGCCGTGCCCGGTGACGCCCCCGCCGACCACTGCGGCCCGCGCCCCGGCCGCCGCCGGGGCCATGCCCCAAGGCCAGGCGGACCAAGCCCTCCAGGACGTCCGCGGGAGCGGTGATGAAACCCTCGCAGATGGTTAGGCGCAGGCCATCCCGACCGGAGCGGATACGATAGAGGGCCTTGCTGTGGTAGAGGTCCACGCGGACGGGGGGCCCGGCCCTGATGACGGCGAGGCCGAGGAAGTCTGCCACCAGGCCCAAGGCGTCCAGGTGTTCCCCGAGACGACCCTCTTCGCTCAGGAACTTGAGCCACTGGTAGGCCCGGCGCGAGGGCGCCGGCAGGGCGGCCGGCCCGGCGGGAGCTTGGGTGCCGGCAGGGACGCCGTCGCCCCCGAGGATGTCCTCGACCAGGCGCACGCCCCGCCGGATGCGCTCAAGGAGCGAGCCGAACGCCTCCACATGGCCGTGCGCCCAGGGCTGGGCCCGGCTCTCAGCACCCGCCGGCGGTTCCGCCCGCATCTCCACCAGCCGTCCCATCTCTTCCCCGACGCCGCCGGCGAAGGCCACCAAGTTGACGACTCTCACTTCCCGCCTCCCACCCTCGCCGCCCACTCCTCGTCGAGGATGGCGTAGAAGTACTCGTCGTGCCAGCCGCCGTCGGCCAGCCTCACGTCCCGCAGGAAGTGGCCCTCGCGGCGGAAGCCGAGCCCCTCCATGATGCGCCAGGAGGCGGTGTTGCGCGGGTCGCAGGTGGCGACGACCCGGCGGATGTTGCCCTGGGCGAAGGCGTGGCGGAGGAGGGCCAGGGCGGCTTCGCCGGCGTACCCCTGGCCGTGAAAGGCCGGGTGGAAGACCCACCCTATCTCGCGGCATCGGAAGCGGAAGCTGATGAGATGGAGGGTGAGCGTCCCGACAAGGCGACCGTCGGGCTTCAGCGTGACGGCGAACTTCGACGGCAGCCCGTCCACGACCGGATTGTCCGCGGCGAAGGCCATCGTCGACTCGGGCGTGTACGGCTTCTCCGGGATGAACTTCATGACCTCGGGGTCGGCGGCGTAGGCGAAGACCTCGGGCCAGTCGTCCAGGCAAAGGGTGCGGATAACGAGGCGCTCGGTTTCGATGGGCTGCATTTAGCTCTGCTCCTCCGATCTCCCGGCCGACCGCAGCGACACGGCAAACCCCACGAGCAAGATGGCGGCCGCCAGGTAGAAGGCTGGGCGCATGTCGCCGAAGGCCTGGATGAGAAGCCCGGTGACGTAGGGGGCCAGGACCGAGGCGACCATCCCGGCGAAGTTGAGGACGGCCAGGGCCGTGGCCGACCTCTCGGCCGGGGCGTTCTCGGCGACCTCGGCCACGAGAAGGGGGTCGGTCGTGGACTTGCCCAGAAGGCCGTAGAGGATGAGCGCCCCGTAGAGCGCCACGGACCCGCGTCCGATGGCGATGCCCAGAACCGCCACCGCCGCCCCGGGGAGCAGCCACCGCAGCGGGCCGACGCGGCTCCCCGTCCGGTCGGACAGCACGCTCACGAGCAGGCCCGACGGAATCGAGGCCCAGGGCATCAGGGACGCGACCAGACCGGTGACCGACCCGGCCACGCCGCGCTCGAACTCAAGGTAGTAGGGGAGCCAGGTCAGGAGCATGAAGAAGCTGTAGACCGAACAGAAGTTCAGAAGGTACGCCCGGAGCAGGCGCGGGGTCAGCACGGCCCGGAAGGGGGTTCCCGGCGTGGTCCGGTGGCGGCCCGCTTCCGCCGCCGGGTCCGGCCCGCCGCCGACCCGCTTGGGCTCGCCGCCGACCCGCTTGGGCTCCCTCAGCAGGAGGGCGAACAGCCCGGCCATGACCACGGCCGGCCCCGCCAAGACCAGGAACGGGGTCCGCCAGGTCCAGCCGAGGCCGACGGCCACGAGGCTGGCCAGGAGGTACCCGCCGGAACTTCCCAGGGCCATCCCGCTGTAGACGATGGCCGACCCGAGACCCCGCCTGGCCGCCGGGACGGCCGACGACGAGATGGAGAACATCGTCGCGTAGTAAGTGGCCTGGGCGAAGCCGGCGAGGAGGCCGGCGGCGAGGGCGGTCCCGTAGCTCGGGGCGAGGCCCCGCAGGACCGTGGCCACGGCAAAGAGGGCGAACCCCGCGACCAGGATGCCCTTCTTCCCGATCCGGTCGGCCAGCATGCCGGCCGGTATCTGCAGGCCGGCGTAGCCGACAAAGAAGATGGAGGAAAGAAGCCCCAACTGGCTCGGGTCGAGCCCCCACTCCTGCCCGATGGCCCCGAGCGCCGGCGAGAGCACCGACCGGCCGGCGTAGAGGACCGTCCAGCCCAGGCAGCCCAGGGCCACGACCAGGCGCCAGTCCCGGCTTGGCCTCATGCGTCCGCGTATCCCTCCGCCGAGTCGTCGTCGAAGGCCGGCCCGCCATACTTCGCCAGCCACTGGCAGATACGGCGGAGACGGTCGATGGCCCGCTTGGGGCGGTTGATGTTGTGCCGTTCCCCCTGGTAGATGATGAGTCCTGTCGGGACGCCGCGCTTCTTCAGGGCGAGGTAGAGCTGTTCCGACTGGTTGAGCGGGCAGCGCCAGTCCACCTCGCCGGCCATGATGAGGAGCGGCGTCTTGATGCCGGCCACGGCCGAGACGGGCGAGATGCGCCGATACTGCTCTTGGTTTTGCCAGGGCACGCCGAGGTCGTCCTGCCACCAGAGGTGACAGTCGTCGGTCCCGAAGGCGGCCACGTAGTCCCACATCCCGTGCTCGGAGACGGCGGCCCGGAAGCGGTCGGTGTGGCCGACGGCCCAGTTGGTCATTATGCCCCCCTGCGAGAACCCGGTGCAGTAGAGACGGGCGGGGTCGGCCCAGCCGCGCCGGACAACCTCGTCCACCCCGGACATCACATCATCGTGCTCACGCGGTCCCCAGTCGCCCCGGATGACCTTGGTGAAGGCCTCGCCGTAGGAGATGGATCCGCGGTAGTTGACCATGAGGACGGTGTAGCCGCGGCCGGCCCAGTACTGGGCGGCGAAGTCGAAACCTGGGCTGTCGTACCACATCGGCCCGCCGTGGATGGAGACGAGGAGGGGCGGCGGGGTTGGGGCGGCGGTGGTGGCCGCCCCGCCGGCGGCCGAGGCTCCGGCGACCGCGACGCCCGGGTCGAACCCCGCCGGCAGGGCCACGATGGCCTCGACCGCCACGCCGTCGCTGTCGCGGAAGGTGATGCGCTCGTACCGGGCCACCAGGCGCCGGGAGAGCAGGTCCTCGTTCAGACGGGTGAGGCGCACCGGAGCGGGAGCGGGGGTGGTGCCTGCGGCGCCGGAGCCGGCGACGCTGCCGGTGGTTCCCGCGGCGGGCATGGCGTATAGGTTGTCCCCCTCCGCCGGGCGCTCCAGCCGGAAGACCACCACCCCTCCGGCGGCATCGGCGGACGGGATATCGCACAGGCGATCGTCGATGGGGAAGGTGATGGCGACCTTGTCGCGGGAAGCGCCCGCGCCGGGGTCGCCACCCGCGCCGCCGTCAAAGGACACCAGGGCCAGGCGCGTCTGCCCGCCGTCGCCGACGAGGATGAGGATTCCCGCCCCCACCCACATCGGCGCCGCCATCACCCACCGGTCGAGGTCTGCTGTCAGGACCCGCACCGGGGTCCGGCGCAGGGGCATGGGATAGACGCGGGCGTTCCGAACGGGATCACCCGTCCCGGCCGGCTGGTCGGGCACGACGCCGCCCACCGTGGACCACCCCTGGCCGATACAGGCGGCCAAATCTTCCACGGGCTCGGCCCCGTCCACGGTCACGGTCATGAGGTGACGCGTGCGGTAGAGGTTCTCGGGCTCCTGGGTCGAGACGAAGGCCACCTGCCGGCTGTCGGGGGACCAGCGCGGCCCGTCGGCGCCGACATCGCCGAAGGTGAGCCGGCGGGTCTCGCCGCCGTCCGGCCGGATGAGCCACAGGTCAAGGCGAAGGTTGTTGTCCGCATCGCCGGTGCGGTTGGAGACGAAGAGGATCCACCGGCCGTCCGGGGACCAACGGGGCGACCTCTCGTCGCCGGGCCCCCGGGTGAGCCGGCGCGCGGCGCGGCTGGCGACCTCGACCACGAAGAGGTGGGTGCGGACGTCGTCAAGGTACCCGATGCCGTCGTGCTTGTGCTGCACCCGGTCCAGGACGATGGGCCCGCGGTCCTTACCCTTCTCCCCGCCGCGAACGCTCTTAAGGTACTTCTTCTGCTTGGCGTCGGGGTCGCGGGCCGCGAATACCAGTTGCCGGCCGTCGGGCGACCAGTCGAACTCACTGACGCCCTCCTCCCGCCAGGTTATCTCGCGAGGCTCCCCGCCGAATTCCGTGTCGAGGATCCAGATCTGGGGCTTGGGTTTGTCGTTGTCCCCGCCGCCGTCGTCGCCGGCTTCGCCGGCACCCTCTGCGGTTCCGGGGTCGCCGCCCGCCGCCTCCGCCTTCCCCTTCTCTTTGCTCTTCTTGGCCTCTTCCTCTTCGGCCAGGACCGCCGCCACCTCGACCTCGTGCTCCCGGGTGGAAAGGAAGGCCAGGTAGCGGCTGTCCGCCGACCAGGCCGGTGAACCGTCGCTGCTGGCGCCCCGCGTCAGGCGGTGGGGCTCTCCGGCGCCGTCGGTCCGGGCCAGCCAGATGTTCTGGTAGCGGTCGTTGTCCTTCTTGCGGTAGCCCTGGACGACGAAGGCCACGCGCCGGCCGTCGGGCGAGACGGCGGGGTCGGAGACGTGCCTTAAGGTGTAGAGGTCGGCCAGGCGAAAGGGGATACGAGCCTCGGACATGTTCAGACCTCCCGGGAGTTCACGGCGGCCGAGACAAGGCCCGGCCTCGGGAGATACTTACCCGCCCGGACAGGCAACCCCTTCAGTCCGGACTGCTCACGATGGACAGCGTATACTGGATACTGGCCCCACCCCAATGGACAACCTGAAAGACGACAGGGCCTGGGGCGAGGGAGACGGTTTCCTTCGGTCCGGGAAGCATCATACTCACCGATGAGTCCTCGACGGTCACGATGAGCATCGGGCCCATCGGGTCGGTGGCCCGGAACGTGTACAGCTTCCCGGCCTCGGCCGTGAAGCTGTACCAGTGCGTCTCCAGCCAGTCATTGAACCGGCCGGTCACGGCCGGACCGTCCGGGACGATGGGGACCGGGATGACCTCGGAAACGACAAGGATGTACTCGCAGGGAAGCTGGTCCCAGGCGGCGACCCGGACGAACCAGGTGCCGTCCTTGGTCGCCCGGGCGTGGACGTCGGTCCGGACGTTGCTGGCTGTCCCTTGCGGCCCCTGCCCTTCGCCGTACCAGGAGAGGCACGCTCCCTGCGGCCCCCCCGCCGCCACCTGGTACCAGACGCCCGCCTTCACCGGGAGAGCGAACCCGTGCAAGGGCTCTCCCTCGACCCCGGTCGCCGGGGCCGGCTGCGTCAGTGTGCCGAGCACGACGGAGCCGATGGAGACCGGGGTGCATGGCTTCCCGGTGACAAGGAGGCTGTAGGCGCCGGTCTTGCCCGGGCTCGTGGACACGGTAAGCCGGTACTCGCCGGGCGCCGTGGCCAGCCAGTCCACCCTCCCGTCCGAACGGGCCTGGCCCCGCTCGGTCTGGGGGCCGGTCCCGGGAACGAGGGTGAACACGCCGACGGTGAGCGGGAAATCCGGCGACGTGGTCGCCGCCACGGCCGTGCACACGGTGCCCGGCGTGGCCGTGACCGTGTAGGTCCGCTGGTTCCGTTCCGGCGTCAGCGTCGCCCCGACGGGCGGGCCGTCGACCTCCAAGCGGGTGCTGGTGACCAAGACGGTCTGTTTGGCCTGGTCCCAGTCCACCTCGCACCCCAGGGTCTCTGAAACAACGCGGATGGGCACGAACACGCGCCCGTTGATGAGGCCGGGCGGGATGTCCGGCCGCACCTCGCAACCGCACACGACGAGCCGAATGGAGCCGGTCAGGAGAAAGGGTGTGGCACCCCGCGGTCCGACGAACACCGTCATGGCCTCGGCGTCCCAGGTCACTTCGAGGGCCAGGGCCTCGGCGACAGCGCGCAGGGGGACGAGCACTCGCCCTTCGACCAGACGCGGGGAGACGTCGCAGGTGATGGGAGCGCCGTCGACGAGCAGCGTGACGACCGGACTGCCCGCGGAAGCCCAACCCAGCCCCAGCGCGGCCACCAGGACCAACGTCAACGTCAGGACCGGGACGCGACCCAGGACCCGCCGGCGCGGGCGGTTTACCGTTTGGAGAAGTATGAGCGATACCACCCTCTAGCACATTGCCCGCGTCTGTGTTGATTTCCGACTAATGCCAATGATACCACGCCCGATGGCGGTTCGGCTCACGGAATGGTGGTCGCCGCCGCGGCGAATTGCCCTTGAGTCCGTCCCGCCTCTTCCCCTGGGGTCAGTGCCGGGCGGCTGGACACACTGCTATACTAGGGCCGAAAGGAGGGTGACCGACGTGAAGGATACACCGAAAGCGGAGAAGGACCAGCCGAAGGAACAACCGCCCCCCATCGAACAGCCCCTTGCGGCCGAGCCGCCCAAGCCGGAGCCTCCCAAGGCGCAGCCGCCCAAGGCGGAGCCGCTCAAGGCGCAGCCGCTCAAGGAACAGCCCCGCGAGACGGCTCGGCGCCCGAAGATCGACCCCGCCAGGCGCGGCGCCTTCTCGGCCGGCCTGACCCTCATCCTCATCGGCCTCGCCCTGGTGATCATCCAGTGGGTTCCCGAACTCCACCTCCGGGCGAACTGGACCGAATCCTGGCCGCTCCTCATCGTCGGCGTCGGCGCGCTCGTGGGCATCAACGGCATATCCAGCGCCACGCCCGACTCGCTCATCGCCACCGGCGTCCTGGCGGGCCTCGGTCTGCTGCTCTACTGGCAGAACATGACGGGCGACTGGGGAAGCTGGGCCTACACTTGGGCGCTGATTCCCGGGTTCGCGGGCGCGGGGATGCTGCTGGCCGGCCTCTACCGGCTGGTCCTCGGACATGAAATCCGCCGGACGCTCATCGACGGGGTCTCAAACCTCATCGTGAGCTTCCTTCTGTTCACCATCTTCGGATCGTTCCTGGGCGGCCCGGACTATCTCCAGCAGATCTGGCCGGCCGGCATCATCGTCCTGGGCCTTTGGATCCTCTTCCGCCCGAGGCGCCGCTCCCGGCGCGAATCGTCCAGGCACCACGAAGAGGATTAGGCCTTGTCGAGAGCCTCGATGAAGGCCCGCACGAACCGATAGTTCCTCTCAAGGGCGCCGCCGCTGGCGGCGTCCATGTTTTCCACGGTGTCAGACGGCTTGTGCCAGTACGGGGCCACCCCCTCGCGCGTGATACCCATGAGGGTGATGGCCGGCACCCCCGCCAGGAGGGCGTCGGACATCTCGGTGACCCCGCCCATGACCTTAGCTGGGTAGGCGCCCAGGCTGGGGTTCTCGGCGGCCAACCGCTCGGCGAGGCGCCGCAGTTCGGGGGCCGGCCGGAGGGGCAACACGAACCCCTCGCTCTCCAGCCAAGCCGGGCCGGCGCAGCCCAGCATCTCCAGGGCCACGGCCCGCGGCTCGGTCATCTCACCCTTGTGCCGGGCGAAGAAGGTCTTGGCCCCCTCGTGCAGGGCCTCCTCGCAGCCCGAGGCCAGGAGCCAGACCCGGGTGCGGGTGAGCGGGGCGACGGCCAGTTCCTCGGCCAGGGTCAGGAGCAGCCCGGCCGCGGTGGCGTTGTCGTTGGCCCCCGGGGTGGAGCGCGTCCGGTGGGCCTGGAGGCAGAGGAAAAGGAGAAGGTGGGCCATGACCGCCGTGAAGATGGAGACCGTCCAGGCCCAGGGCCAGCCGAGAAGCAACCCGCCGGCGTAGAAGACCACCTGGCCGATGAACGAGACGAAGGCCACGGTGGAGAAGAGGCGGTAGGCCCGCATCCAGCCGGGCGTGCTAAAGATGATGGGGGTCCGCTGGCTGTCGACGTGGCCGATGAGGACGAGGTCGCGGATGGTCCCCGACCCGCCGCTGGCAGCCGCCTCGGTCGCGCCAGCCGCCTCGGTCGCCCGCCCGGCACCGCCCGCCGCTGCGCGCGGCTCAACCACGGCGAAGACGTTCTGGCTGGGTCGCTTGGGGAGAAGGGCCTGGATGGGATGCGGCCGGAGGGTGATCTCCATGATCTCGCAGGTCACGGCGAAGACCGAGACGAGGAGGGCCAGCCACTTGAGGGCCGGGAAGCCCAAGCCGATACGGTAGAGAGCGAAACCCGCCAGCATCAGGACGGCCACCACCTGGTGGGGCAGGAAGACCGAGCCGCTGCTGCCGAACTCGTCGGTGCGGGGGACAAGTCCCGCTTCGGCGAAACCGCGGCGGCAATACTCCGACGCCCGGGCCTCGCCCTCGCTGGTCGGGAGCCGGTCGGGGATGTCACCGGCCAGGGCCGTGATGTGCTGGAGCCAGCGGGTTACTTTGGTGGTAACGGTCGTCATGGTCGGGCAGCCTCCTCGGGGAGTCTCCAAATCACTGTCCGCGACTACACCTTCCCTGACACCATTCGACATCGCCCGCCCTCCGGCCTGTCGGTCACCGGCCCGCGATGGCGTCCGGGTCATTGGACGCCCGAAGGGGAAGCCGGGCCGCGAATAGAAAGCCACTCGGCGACGTTTTGGGATTATGAGGAGGGGTCCGCGTGGTTTCCGTCCGCAATCGCCGTGTTCTCACCTGGGTAGGTGTCGCCGCGGTCGTGACCGCCGTCGGGGTGGCCATCTTCTGCTTCGGGGTTCTCCCGGCGCGCAAGTCGGCCCTGGTCTGGCCGGCCCAGGGACTCGTCGTCGCTCCGGGTAGCGCCGAGGAGGCCGCCGCCTCGTTTGCCGCCTCCCTCTCCCGGGGCGAATACGACGCCATCGCCGCCCGCTTCACCAAGCGCTTCGGGGCCGTCAACCCAGCGGACATAGCCAACAGCGTGAAGGCGAGCCTGGGCTCGGTGGGTAGGCTGGAGAAGTGGCTCCTGGTCGCCAGCGCTCCCGGGGACCCCGTCACGGTGACGGCCTACGGCCATCTCACCCGCAAGGGCGACCAGATTCTGACCATCGAGGTCTACCGCGAGGACGGCGAGTGGCGGTTCGGCAACGTCGTCCTGCGCAACCCGAGCACCGCCTCGTGGAAGCCGCCCGCGTGGCTGGAGGCCGAGACGGACCGGCTCGACATCCATGTCTGGCCCGACCACAACGCGGACCTTGCCACGCTCAAGGACCGGGGAGAGTCCGGCTTCAGCCAGGCTGTCGCGCCCCTGGCGGCGGGCGGGCCCACGGCGGCGCCTCTCCCCCCCGGCCTCACCGACAAGGTTTCCGTCTGGGTCTACGACTCCCTGGAAAGCCTCAGCGCCACCACCGGACAGGGCTACGCGGATTGGTTCGTCGGCATGGCCACCGGGGACGGGGTCATCATCCTCTCCTCGGAAGCCATGGCCCGGAACAACCCGCCCAAGGATCTTTACACAATCTTCGTCCATGAACTCAATCACTATCTCCTCAGCCGGTACGTCACGGCCACCAGCGGCCGGCTGCTCACCGACCACCTACCGGCCTGGCTCGCGGAAGGCCTGGCGGGTCTAGCCGCCGACCAGTTGTCGGGCCCCGCGTTCGTGTCGTCCCTCCTCGCGTCGCCGGCCCCCCTGCCCTCCCTGGCCGAGGTCGCCCTGGGTTTTGGACCCAGCCAGATGCCCCTGCGCTACCCGTACGCCTTCTCCGCGGTCGAATACCTGGCCCACGCCCACGGCGCCGACGCGCCCCGCCGCCTGATCGATTTCATCTGCGCCGGGGCCACGCCGGAGGAGGCCATAACCAAGCTCACCGGGCTGTCCGTGAAGGATTTCGAAGCCGCCTGGCACGCCTGGTTGCGGGCGGGGATGCCCTAGCGGTAAGCCTCTATCCCCCAGTTGAAGGCCTCAGCGTCGCCGTGCTCGAGGCCGAAGAGGGCGTCCTGGAGGGCGAAGGTGCTGACGTAGAACCTGGCCCGGTCGAGGACAGGCTCGGTGACGGGGTACCCGCGGGCCAGGCGCCGGACGAAGGCTTCCCCGTACCCGTAGGGGCTCATCAGCGCGGCCAGGTCGAGGGCCGGGTCGTCCAGGCCGGAACTGCCGAAGTCGATGACCCCCGTGAGGCGCCGGCCGTCCGGGTCGAACAGGATGTTGCTCGGGCCGAAATCGCCGTGGACGAGAGCGTAGGGATGGTTGAAGTTCGACGGCTCGCCGAGGAAGGCGTCAAAAAGCTGGGAAACGCTGGCCCGGGCGTCCCGGCGCATGAAGGGATAGACCGTGTTCTGCAGCCGGCCGTAGAAGTTGGCCCAGCGCGCCTGCCCGTCGAACGGCGGCAACAGCTCGGCCAGCCGTCCCTCGATGGGCGTGGAGTGGAGTTCGCCCAGGAAGGCGGCCATCTGATCGGCCCAGACCTGGATGGTCTGGGAGTCGTCGGCGGCCAGCAGCCGGTCGCGCCAGAGGGGCTCGCCCGGTATCCACCGGTAGCCGACGAAGACGCCGCGCGCCCCGGGCGTTCCCCCTCGTTGGTGGGCCTCGCGCGCCCGCCGCAAGGCCTCCTGGGCCTGACGCACGCGCTCGGCCTCCCCCTCCGTGTCGACGGCCGGGTCACTCTCCCAAGGCATCCGGCCGCCGAGACCTTGTTCCCACGGCATTCGCCCGTCGGGAAGGCGCGTTCCCGGGGTGAGGTCGGGGCCCCGGCCAAAGAGGCGGATGCGCCCGGCCGGGCCCTGGTTGGTCGAGAGCCGCCCCGCCGTCGCCAAACTCGTCGGGCCCCGCTTAGGCCGAAGAGGCGCCCCCTGGCCGTGCAGCGACCGCCCCCCGGGGACCGACCCGCGCGCCGAGGGCGAGGGTGACACTTCTTCCAGGCTGAGGTACACGGGGTTCGGCACCCTGAGGGCCACCCGGGCCTGGAGGTGGTTAAGAATGGCGGCCTCGACCCGGAGTTGCCGGGCGGCCCGGGCCGTCCGCGGGAAGCGGAAGACGAACTCACCGTTGACGATGAGAACATCGTTGTTCTGGCCCCGGTCGTTGAAGCTATAGGACCGGAGGGGGAGGTCCGGGCAGGCGGCCCGCACTATGTCGAGGCACTGGGAAGCAGTAAGCATGAGGCGGTAGATTCGACGCGAGGCCGCTGGTTCCTTGGCTCCGACCCCGACGGCTTGTCCTAGGTTGGTCGGCGCACGAGGGCGCCCGGCTTCGCCCCGGTCATTTTCCCGTCCCGGATGACGAACTCCCCGTTGACCAAGACGTGGACCATGCCCTCGGAGAGGTGGTGCGGGTCGTCGAAGTCGGAGCCGGCGCGCAGGCCCCAGAGATCGAAGACGGCGAGGTCGGCCTTGGCCCCGGGTCGGACGACGCCCCGGTCGGGCAGACCCAGTTTCCAGGCCGGGAAGCCGGTCATCTTGTGGATGGCCTGCTCCAAGCTGATGACCCGCTCGTCCCGGGCGTAGGTGGCCAGGGTGCGGGTGAAGGCCCGGTAGGTACGGGGGTGGGGTAGCCCCTCCCCCGGGATGGGGACCGCAGCGTCAGCGCCGACGCAACTCAGGCGGTGGGCGAGAACGTGCCGCACGTCGGCCTCGCTCATCGAGAAGAGGGTTATACCCAGGTCGAAGTCCCGTTCGGCTAGGTCGAGGAGGACGTCGAGGGGGGCGCCGGGCGTTGGGTCCGCGCCGGCCGCCGGCGCAGGGGCCACGCCACCCGCGCGGGCGATGTCCGCCAACGATTTCCCGAGATACTGTGGGAAGACGCGGCTGTCGGCCACGCGCACACCGTCGAGCCCCGCGTCGAAGAGCAGGTTCGCCGAGCCCTTCATGGGGCGGCTGACCTCGCGCTTGATGCGGACCCGGGCCTCCGGGTCCTTCAGGAAGGCCATGAACCCGTCCTTGCCCCGCTGGTGGGTCCAGGGCGGGAAGAGAGCCAAGAGCCCGGTGGCGCCGGCGACGCAGGGATAGACGTCGCAGGTGACCTCGGCCCCCTGGCGCCGGCTGTCCTCCATGAGGTCGAGGCTGGTCCGCACGAGCCCCCAGTTCCGTCGGCCGGCGGCCTTGTGGTGCGAGACCTGGACCCGGGTGCGGGAGGCCTGTCCGATGCGGACGGCTTCCTGCACGGCCGCCAGGAGCTGGTCCGACTCGCTCCGGAGGTGCGAGGCGTAGAGGCCGTTATCGTCACCGGCCACCTCGGCGACGACCCTGGCCAGTTCGATGAGTTCCTCGGTGGCGGCGAAGACGCCCGGCGGGTAGATGAGGCCGGTCGAAAGCCCGAAGGCCCCGGCCGACATGGCCTCGCGCACGACGGCCTTCATCACCTCAAGTTCACGGTCGTCGGGCCGGCGGTCGGAGACCCCCAGAGCCGTCACGCGGGCGTTCACGTGCCCGACGAGGGCGGCGAGATTGACGGCCTTGGGTAGGCGGTCCAAGGTCTCCATGTACTCGGCAAAACTCGACCAGGTGATGAGACGTAGGATGCGCTCATCACCGATGATTTGGGCGGTCAGGGGGTCCTTGGCGTCGATGGGCGCGCCGCTCGTGCCGCAGTTGCCGTTGACGAGCAGGGTCACGCCCTGGGCGACGTAGTTCGGCGCGCCGGGGTCGAGGAAGAGGCTGAAGTCGCTGTGACTGTGGATGTCGATGAAGCCGGGGGCAACGACCAGGCCGGAGCAGTCGAGTTCGAGAGCGCCGGCGGGGGCGCCCGAGGCGCTGGCACCCGAGGCTGCGGCACCCGAGGCCGCGGCACCCGCGGCCGCGGCACCCGAGGCTGCGGCACCCACGATGCGGCCCCCGGCGACCGTCACGTCACCGGTCCGCGCCGGAGTGCCCGTGCCGTCGATGATTGTGGCTCCACGAAGGATGATGGTCTCGGCCTTCTGGGTCATGTTCCGCAACTCCCCTTCCCGCCAGAGGGGTTCGCCGCGCGAGGCGCCGCTCCTATCCCTCCCCGGGCCCGCTCGCTAGCGGCCCAGGAGCGCGTCGACGCGGGTTCCCCGATCGGCAGCAGGCAATTCGCCACCGGAAGGCGAAGGAAGGTTCTCCAGTTTAGACCAAGGGCAAGGGAGGTATCATCGTGGACAGACGCCGCAAGCGGCCGGTTCTGACAGCCTTGGGCCTGGCCGCCGTGCTCCTCGGGCTTCTCGCCTTTCCCGCGCTCGCGACTGCGACGGCCGCGCCCACCGGGAAGGTGAGCGGGTACGGGTTCTTCTGGGAATCCAGCCTCAGCGGGTACGGTGGATACCAGGCCTGGGCGGCCGACATCAACGGCGACAGAATTACCGAGCTTGTTGTCCAGGCGGCCCAGGGCGAGCAGGAGGGCGGCTCCCCGGTCACCCTGAAGCTGGCCATCTACCGCCGGTTCAGCCTCCTCTACGAGGGCCCGGCGCCCGGCATCGGGGTCTGCGCCGTCGTCGACATCAACGGCGACAAGCAGGCTGAGGTCCTGACGGCCGATGCTCTGGCCTACGGGTGGTCAGCGGACAAGAAAACCCTGGAGTCCCTGCCCGCGCTGGCGGCCCCGATGGAGCAGTGGTTGGAGGCCAACTACCTCCCCGTGCCCGTCGAGGGAGAGATGATTGTCGATTTCGACGGGGACGGGACCCTCGACCTCGTTTCGCGCGAGACGACCGGCCTGAGACTGACCTCGAAGACCCGGGGGGAGTTCGTCCTAGCCTTCCCGGCCGGCATCGGCGAGCCCCGCTATCCGGGCGACATCTGGTTCCCGCGCCTCCCCGGAGGCGAGCGGGCCGTGTTCGCGGACTGGACGCTCTGGCGCACCGGCCAGGATGGGACGTACCTAAAGACATCGGCGGCCCCCTATCCGGCCATCCCGAAGGACGAGTTTGCGATGGCGCCGGCCGTGGCTTTCGCCGACCTCGACGCTGACGGCGTCGACGAACTCATCACCAACGACAAGGGTGTCATCCTCATCTATAGCTGGGCAGGTGACATGTACGACATCGCCTGGGAGAGCCCGAACAACGGGGGGCTCGGCTACGATTGGTTCACGACGGCCGAACTGAACGGCGATGGCACGCGTGAGCTGGTAGCGCGTCTGGTCACTCCGAAGCAGGGTCTGAGCACCCTGAAGATCTACCGCATCCGGGCGGGCAATCTGGAGGGCCTGGCCGACGTGGCGGGCGCGGGCGGTTCCTTCGGCGGCGGCGTCGTCGTCTCCGACCTTCTGGGCCTGGACTCCGAACAACTCGTGATGGGCCGCGCCTTCGAGATGTGCCGGGCCAGCACCTTGGGACTGAACGTCGACCTGGCGCAACTCCCTCCGGCCAAGGTGGGCATCATGGGCTGGCTGTCGGGAGCGTGGGCCTGGACCAAGCACACCATCAAGGCCGTCTTGCGGCGTCCGCTCCTGGCCTTGGGAGTGGGCGGGCTGGGCCTCTGCACGGTCGCCCTCGTGGCCGTGCTCGCCGTGCGGCGGGGAAGGAAGCGCGGGAGAGCGCCGAGTTCGCCGGCGGCGGGAGGCTAAGGTAGGTCGGCGGCGGGAGGCTAGAGGTGCCTCGCGGCTAGGCTCTTGAGGTACCAGTCATAGGTATCGGCAATCCCTTCGCGCAGCCCGATACGTGGCCGCCAACCGAGGCGCGTAAGGCGGGCCACGTCGAGGAGCTTACGGGGAGTCCCGTCGGGCCGGCTGGCATCATAGACGATGCGGCCGGAGTAGCCTACGATGCCCTGGACGAGTTCGGCCAGGTCGCTGATGGTGATGTCCTCGCCGACCCCCGCGTTGATGATGGCCGGGTCGTCATATTGCCTCATCAGAAAGGCGCAGGCGTCGGCCAGGTCGTCCACATGGAGGAACTCTCGGCGCGGCCGCCCGGTTCCCCAGACCACGACCTCCGGCGCCCCGGAGACCTTTCCCTCGTGGAACTTGCGGATGAGGGCCGGGAGGACGTGGCTGGTCTCCAAATCGAAATCGTCGCCGGGACCGTAGAGGTTGGTCGGCATGACGCTGATGAAGTTCGCCCCGTACTCGCGGTCGTAGGCCTGGCAAAGTTGGATGCCGGCTATCTTCGCCACGGCGTAAGGCTCGTTCGTGGGCTCGAGCTGGCCGGTCATAAAGGACTCTTCCCGGATGGGTTGCGGGGCGTGCTTCGGGTAGATGCAGGAGCTCCCCAGGAACAGGAGCTTCCGGACGCCGGCCGTGTGGGCGCCGCCGATGACGTTCACCGCGATGGCTAGGTTGTCCATGATGAACTCGGCTGGACGGCTCTGGTTGGCGGCGATACCCCCGACCGTAGCCGCCGCCAGGAACACGTAGTCCGGGCGCTCGGCCCGGAAGAAGGCGGCGACCGCCTGCTGGTCGCGGAGGTCGAGTTCCTGGCGGGTCCGCAAGATGAGGTTGCCGGCGGTCTGCGAGAGTCCGTCCCGCTCCAACCGCCGCACCAAGGCCGACCCCACGAGCCCGCGATGTCCAGCCACAAACACCCGGTCCGGAGGCGTCAGCACGTTCACCGCGTCGCGCCTCCCTTCGGCGCCACGTCGTGCCCGGCCCGGCGGAGGGTCAGTTCCTGACGGGCCAGTTCCAGGTCGTGGTCAACCATCATCCGCACAAGCTCGCGGAAGGTCACCCGGGGTCGCCACTCAAGTCTCCGCCCCGCCTTGCTCGCGTCGCCCTCGAGATGGTCGACCTCCGTGGGCCTGAGGTACCGGGTATCGGTCTTGACGTACTCCCGCCAGTCTAGTTCCAGTGCCCCAAACGCCTCCTCCAGGAATTCGCGCACCGAGTGCGACGCGCCGGTGGCAATGACGTAGTCGTCCGGCGCCGATTGCTGGAGCATGAGCCACATGGCCTCCACGTAGTCGCCGGCGAAACCCCAATCGCGCCGGGCGTCGAGGTTGCCGAGGTAGAGCTTCGCCTGCAACCCCAGCTTGATGCGGCCCGCGGCCTGGGTTATCTTCCGGGTGACGAAGGTCTCGCCGCGACGTGGGGACTCGTGGTTGAAGAGGATGCCGTTGGAGACGTGCAGACCGTAGGCCTCGCGGTAGTTGACGACGACCCAGTGGGCGGCCACCTTGGCGACCCCGTAGGGGCTGCGCGGGTAGAAGGGTGTGGTCTCGTTCTGGGGCGGCGGGGAGGCGCCGAACATCTCGGACGAGCCGGCCTGATAGACGCGGACCTGGCGCTTCGTCCGGGCCACGTGGTCGCGGACCGACTCCAGGAGACGCAAGGTCCCCATAAACACCACGTCTGCCGTGTACTCCGGCATCTCGAACGACACGCGCACGTGAGACTGGGCCCCGAGATGGTAGATCTCGTCCGGCTCCACGTGTTCCAGGATGCGGCGGAGGGCGGTCCCGTCGGCGAGGTCGCCATAGTGAAGGAAGAGACGCGCGTCGGGCTCGTGAGGGTCCTGGTAGAGGTGGTCGAGGCGGCCGGTGTTGAAGGAGGAGGCCCGACGGATGATCCCGTGGACCTCGTACCCCTTGCCCAGCAACAGTTCCGCCAGGTACGATCCGTCCTGCCCGGTGACGCCGGTGATGAGGGCCCGCTTCATGTCCCTCTCCCCCTCCCGCTAGTCCGGAGCATCCGCCCGCCGTCGTCGGCCCGCCCGCTGTCGCCGGCCCGCCCGCAGGAGCTGCCTCACGAACCCGACGACGAAACGCGGGTTGTGGTAGAGGTAGCGGCGCCAGAGGCGGCGCGGCTCCGTCGCCAGACGGAAGAGCCATTCAAGCCCCGCCTGCCCCATCCAGCGCGGTGCCTGGAGTTTGGCCCCCGCCAGGAAATCGAAGGCCGCCCCGACTCCCAGCATGACCGTCGGTATCGAGCCTTTGCGCGCGGCCATCCACATCTCCTGCTTGGGGCAGCCGAGTCCGACGAAGAGGATGGGAACGCCGGAAGCGCGGACCCGCTGAACCAGGGCAGCATCTTCGGCCCCCGTGAGGGGTCGGAAGGGTGGGCTCTCTGCGAACCCCACGGCCAGAGCGGGATAGCGGTCCTTCAGGATTCGCACCAGGCGGTCCAGGACCTCCGGCCGGCCGCCGTAGAAGCCGACGGGAACTCCCGTGGCCGCCGCTCGCCCGCACAGGGCCGGCACGAAGTCCGGACCGTAGACCCGGGTCGCCTCACGCGCTCCCAGGCGCCGAAGGGCCCAGACGAGCGGCATCCCGTCCGGGGCGACCAGATCGGCGCCGTTGACCACCTCTCGGAACGTCGGATGGTCGACGGTCTCCATGGTCATGTGGACGTTGGCGAAACAGACGTAGCGGGACTCGCCCCGCGATGCCCACGCGAGGACCTGGTCCACCGCCTCCGAGTAGGAAGTGGCGTCCACGCGCAGGCCGAGGACGTGCCGAGCGTCGCTCACCAGGTCACCCCTACCCCACGGTAAATGTCCATCAGGAGCTCGTAGTTCCGTTCGGCCGTGTACTTCGCCAAGTACTCCTCGCGGGCCCTCCGCCCCATTTCCCGGAGGGCCTCGGGGTGAGCGAACGACCAGGCGACCTTCTCGGCGATGTCGTCGGCGTCGCCAACGGCGAAATGCAGCCCGGTGCGGGTGTTCTGGACAATCTCCGCCATGGTGCCTAGACGGCTAGCGATGACCGGAAGGCCAGTGGTGAAGGCTTCAAGGGGCAGCGCGGGAGACGGCATCGGCGTAGCTCGTGGCGTCGACCCTCATGCCGAGGATATGGCGACCCGGGGAAGCTGGGGCCCGGGAAAGGCACGGTTCTTCACTCATGTCCAAGCCCCCCTTTGTCCGGTCGCGTGGCCATAGACCTCCATGAGCATCTCGTAACCCCGGTCCCCGGTGTACTTCGCCAGGTACTCTTGACGAGCCCTTTGCCCCATTGCGGCCGTCTCGCTCGGGTGGGCGAGGAGCCACTCTATCCTGGTAGTCAGGTCGTCCGTATCCCCCGCCCGAAAGTGCAGCCCGGTGCGGCCGTCCTCGATCAACTCCTCGAGGCCCCCCAGCCGGCTCGCTACCACGGGAAGACCGGTAGCGAACGCCTCAGCAAGAACCCGTGGGAAGCTTTCATTGCACGTAGAAGCAAGGAGGAGGGCCTTTGAGTCCTTCATAAGTGCAAGCACCTCGGGGAGAGGCCGGAAGCCAAGATACTCGATGTTCGGGACCCGGCGAATCCACTGCCGGACACTCTGCTCGAGGGGTCCGCTGCCGACAATCTTGAGCCGGGCCTTTCGACCCAGCTTTCCCCAGGCTTGCAGGACGGTCCCGAGCCCCTTCTCACCGGAGAGCCGCCCAACGAACAGGAAGCTACCTTCCGTGTGCTCTCCGGGACCGGGGTCAGGACAGATGAAGTTGGGCTTGACCACGATGCGCTGCTCCGGGAGACCATTGGCGACAAACTTAGCCTTCGCATACTGGGTAAGGGCGACGTACGTGTGAACCGCCCGTTTCCATGTGCCCAACAGCCGGTGAAGACCAAACACGCCTGTCGCGACAGCGGAAGCCCCCCGACTACTCCGGTAGCACGCGTGAATGAGGGCAGGCCAGGCAAAGACCCGTCCCAAACAGTCTTCGCACGGGAACCCATTGCGGGCCAGTATGGCGGCCGGGCAGAGGAGTCGGAAGTTGTGGAGCGTCTGGACCGCTGGCACTCCTACCCTGGCACACGCGTAGTAGCCGGAGGGGGAAATGAGTGGAAACGTGTTGTGGAAGTGCACCACGTGCGGTCTCGTGCGCCGCAGAAGGTCAAGGATTTCGCGTTCAGCCCGCCTTGACCAGACCGCGTTGAGCCCCAAGACGAGCGGGCTCATGAGGTCAATTCGGTCGTTGTGCTCGACGTAGGTGACCACTTCGATACCCTTCCGTGCCAGCAGGGCCCGCTCGGAGTCGAAGACGGTATCCTCGCCGCCGTAGTGCTTATAGCGGTTGTGGACGAGCAATACTCTCATCTGATAGCGAGCCCTCCGGCAATCCTCTTGGCCACTATAGCCGACGAAGTCTGGCGCCGTCCGCGGCAGTCGGTTCGCCACAGAAGCGATACCTTCCCCCGGGCTGAAGAGGCTGCCCCACCATCAAGCCCTAGGGGGTGTCGAACGATCTCACGGCTCAACTCCCAGGGAAGCACCCGGTACTCTGGCCAGTCGGTGGCGGCGACCAGGCGGAAGGCAATGTCGAGTGACGGGCCGTCCCTAATGGCATCCGTCCTGAGTTTAGAGGCAATACCCAGCATCGTGACGGTGCAACCGGCGAGCGGACCCACCTCAGACCCTAGTATGGTCAACAGCGATCTTGTCGTGACGCGCAACTGGAATCATCCCTTCGCTGATCTTGCCGCCCTACGAGGGGAAGGGGGAAGTGCCGGGGCAGCTAGCGCCACGATGGCATTGAGGACCCTCTCTGCCGTCTGGCCTAGCATAAGGTTGGCTTCAGCGTAAGTCCGTGCCCGCTTGCCTATCTCGTCCCGCAGAGTCGCATCACGGAGGAGGTTGTCGACCTGTCCAGCAAAGTCTTCCAGGCTATCCTCCGCAATGACGCCTCTTGCACCGTCGCCAAGGTACTCAAACTCCGGGCTGTGAAAGTCAGAGCGCACGGTTACAACGGGCCGCTCCGAGAGAAACGGCTGTAGAAGATTCAGGCCCACGACTCCGGGGTTTAGCACGACGGTCACAATTCGTAGCCAGACTGCGAGTCTGGAGGGTTCTTCGATGGCCCCAAGAAACCTCAGTCCTGGCAGGCTGCCGTATCGGTCCTGCAACTCCCGCCGCTGTGGACCGTCGCCTATGATCACGAATTCGAGATCCGGCCAGGAGCCTCTCAACCGGACGAAGGTCTGTATGGCAAATCCGAGCCTCTTCAGCGGGTATATGCGTCCCACAAACCCCAGTACGTGCCTGCCCACTAGGTTCTGTTCCCGGAGAGCAGACTGCACATCCGAGTCGGTGGTGCGGTCACGCCAGAGAATGTAGCTCTCTGCGTCAATCGTGTTGCCCAGTGTCACGACGCGCTCTGGAGGGAATCCCAGCCGGATGAGGCGCTGACGCTCCCCTTCGGTGTAGGCCAGGAAACCTGTTCCCCAACGGGCATATATCCGCTTGAACTGGTCCAGGATCCGGCTCGAGACGCCTTTGCCCTGGAAGTCCTTCGAGTGTCCCCACCAGAAAAAGGGCAGCCCAAGGAGTCTGGCCCGTAGACTCCACACTATTGTCGCCGGAACCTTCGCCGTGAGTTCGCAGATGATAGCGTCAAAGTCGGCGAGCCGTATGCTTCGGGGCCATGCGAGGTGTTCAACAGGCCCCCACTTACGTGAGATGGCAGGTACCAGCCGGAACGAGGGGTCGGCCCGGTGAGTGAGATAGCCCTCGGAGACCGGTGCGGGTCTCGATAGGACCGTAACCTGGACGCCCATCGAGGCGATACGAGCAAAGAGGGGGAGACGGTAGTGAGTCAGAACCCGCTGGAAGATGAGAAGCTTCCCGCCTGATCGGGGCCAACCGTGGGAGTGTTCACGGTGAGTCGGGCTCTTCTGACGAGCCCTCGGTGGTCCTCCCGATTCATTGGTGGAGAGGAAGTAGGTCAGGACCAACATCAGCCAGCAGATGTAAGCGTGGTCTAGTAGGGCACTCTCCGTAACATTGAGGACCAGAAGGAACGCGATGACGGCGATCGGAAGGTAACTCTCGGGGTACATGCCCCGCGTAGCATGGCGAATAGCGGCCACACCGGCGCTCATCAGAAAGGTAGCGGCGAGCGCGCAGCCCACCGCGCCGAGTCCCAGAGCAAGGTCGATGTAACCGTTGTGGCCGTGCTGGGGCCGGAAACTGGGAAGGGCGGACCATACTGCCGCCGACGGGCCTTTCCAGCCAAGCCAGAACCCTCCATACCCAAAGCCGAACCAAGGAGTGCGTTTGAGTTCGCGGAGGCACATGGCCCAGATTCCGGTCCTTCCGGTCAGCGAGGCTTCTCTCCCTAGAGCGCCCAGAACCGTTCCTACGATACCGTTGACCACAGGACCCGGCGGAAGGAGCGACAGGACTAGGACAGCTAGAACCATCAGGGCCGGGATAGCCTGGGCAAACGCGAACGGGCGTGTTCTTAGGGCGAGATAGGCGACCCAGAGAACAAGGACACCTGCACTGACAACGAGGGCCATCTTCGCCTCTGACAGCAGCAGGAGCACCGTGGAAACCCCCGCCAGACACAGCAGCACCCAGCGACTCATACCCTTGGTTAGAGGTAGGGCTGTCAGGTAGATGGCCAGACCCAGCGCCATGTCCCGGCCTAGGAAGTTTCTGTGACCCAACACTCCCTTCAGGACTGGGCCGACGCGCGGGTCAAGCGCCAAGGCCCGGCTGGGGTCCATCAAGGCCGCGAGAACGCACGCCAAGGTCGTGAGTCCCATAGCCCAAGCCAATAGACGCACAACCTGTCGTGGTTCATAAGTGGTAGCCAGATAAAGGGCACTAAGGGTCGTACCGGTAAGAGCTAGCCAGCGTGAGAACGCCACCGTCGGGGAACTGGTCCACAGGATCGAGAGGCCTGCGTAGGCGACAAGTATCCACAGTACGGGGCTCCTACGGGCGAGCGCTAGTCCCTTACGATAACGGGAAAGCAGAAGAGCGTTCACCATAAGGTACATGGCTCCATAGGCAACCTTGGCAGGCAAGCTGCCTGCGGGGTCGTCCCCGAGGGGAATGACCCACCCAAGGGTCATCAGGAGCAGGAAAACGCCGAACAATCGCTCCAGCAACCTGGCCACCTGCAGCCGGGGAAATGCCTTCACGCCCAGCACCCGCCTCATGGCCTTGGACCAACTGTGAAGCAGTGAACGGGCACCATGACCGCGAACCTCACCAATGGGCCGTTCCACCGTGCCATGCCAAGCAAGCCAGGACCTACCAATGGGTGTTCGCGATAAATGCGACAAGACCCTTCTTCATGCCTTGTTTCCCAACAAAGGCCGACTCCTGACGACAGGAGAACGTCGCTTCTTCTCCTCCATTCGACGAGGCGACCGGGGAACGCCCTTGATGCTGAAGCAGTCATCCAGCGAAGCACTCCGATGTGGCCAGTCCAGTCAAAGCCGGCCCCAGAAGGCCCTTGAGAGGAGAAGCCGGGAGGCAGCCCTGGATAACGAGGACATACGAGCCAGCCTACTTCATGGAGCTTGAACACGGCCACACTGGCGTAGAAAATGACCGCCAAGACAGGCATGGCCCGGACAACCGGGCCACGAAGTAGGCGAGCAAAACCACCTCCGGGCCACCTGAAACGGCTTGCGCTGGGGGAGTCCAAAGCACCCGTAACGAAGGTCACGGCCGTTTCTCCCGCAGCGTGGCCTGGAGGTAAGCTATGGTCTTCAGCAGCCCCTCCCGCAGGGTCACGTGCGGCTCCCAGCCCAGAAGCCGCCTGGCCAAGGAGATGTCGGGACACCGCCTCCGAGGATCGTCCTGGGGAAGAGACTGCCGCGCGATGGGCGAACTGCTGCCCGTGAGCTCAGCAATCAGACGCGCCAACTCCGCTACCGTGGTCTCCGTCGGGTTCCCCAGGTTCATCGGCCCGGAGTGGTCGACCCCCATCAACCGGACGATGCCCTCGATGAGGTCGTCGATGTACTGGAAGCTGCGCGTCTGGGTCCCGTCACCGTAGATGGTCAGAGGCTCGCCGCGCAAGGCCTGGCAGAGGAAGTTGGAGACCACGCGCCCGTCCCCTGCGTCCATGCGAGGGCCGTAGGTGTTAAAGATGCGGGCGATGCGCGTGTCCAGGCCTTGGCTCCGGAACTGCGTCACCAGAGCCTCGGCGTAGCGCTTGCTCTCGTCATAGACGCTACGGGGCCCGATGGGATTGACCCGGCCCCAATAGCTCTCGGGCTGGGGATGCACCTCTGGATCCCCGTAGACTTCGCTCGTGCTGGCCATGAAGAAGCTTGCTCCCTTGTTCCTGGCCAGTTCCAGGAGGTGCCGGGTGCCCTCCGAGTTCACGCGCAAGGTCTCCAGCGAGTGACGCAGGTACTTGGGGGGTGAGGCCGGGCTGGCGAAATGCATGACCAAGTTGAGGGGTCCGGTCAGACTGAAAGGCTGGCAGACGTCGTGCGCAGCCAACCGGAAGCGCGAGTGACCTTCCAGGGCGGCCAGGTTGGAGCGGCGACCGGTGATGAGGTTGTCAAGACCGATGACCTCGTGTCCGTCCGCGACCAGCCTTTCCGCCAGGCTACTCCCGATGAAACCGGCGGCGCCGGTCAGCAAGATGCGCCTGGCCGGGCTCCGGCCCTGCGGTGGGCAGGGGCTCGGCTTGTCCGAGGCCGGGGCGACCTCATCGAGGGCGGCATCGTGTCGGATGGGGACGGCCCCGCGTTCCGCCGCCGACACCCGGCCGAAGGCCCGGTAGCGAAACCCGGCGCGTTCAAGGGTCTCCCGGTCGAGGGCGTTGCGTCCGTCCACCACGATCGGGCCGACCCCGGACCAAACCGCCTTAACCCGGGACCAGTCCAGCTCAAGGTATTCGGGCCACTCGGTCACCAGGACCACGGCGTCCGCGCCGCGTGCCGCTTCCTCCGGGGAGTCGCAGTACTCGATGTCCAGGTCCGGGCGTTCCGCCCCGGCGCGCGCGATGGCCACCGGGTCGTGAGCCCTGACCCGGGCGCCCTCGGCCAGGAGTTCCGCCGCCACGTCCATGGCCGGGGCGTCGCGGAGGTCATCCGTGCCGGGCTTGAACGCCAGCCCCAGGAGGGCCACGGCGCGACCGGCCAGCGGGCCCAACTCCGCCCGAATCATACTCACGACTCTCGACCGCTGCGAGTAGTTGACCTCGCGGGCCGCTTGCACGATGGGCAGGCTCACCCCGTTCGCGCCGGCCATCGCCAGCAGCGCGGCCGTGTCCTTGCCGAAACAGGACCCTCCCCAACCGAGGCCGGCTTGAAGGAACCGACCACCGATGCGGCTGTCCAGGCCCATGGCTCGGGCGACCTCGGTCACGTCGGCCCCGGTCTTCTCGGCCAGGGTGGCCATCTCGTTGATGAAGCTTATCTTCGTGGCCAGGAAAGCGTTGGCCGCGTACTTGCTCAGTTCGGCCGAGGCCCAGCCGACGGCGAGAAGGGGCACGCTCTTGAGGCCGGCCGGGCGAGGCAGGAAGGCCGGCGGCTCAAAGGTCTGCTCGAGGATGGGCCGGTAGAGGTCCTTCACGGTCTCCAGTCCCCGCTCGTCCTCCGTCCCGACGACGATCCGATCGGGGTAGAGGGAGTCGGAGATGGCTGACCCCTCTCGCAGGAATTCAGGACAGAAGACCACCGAGGGACCCCCACCCCCGGAGAGCGCGACCTCACGGGTGGCGCCGATGGGAACCGTCGACTTGACGACGATGGCCCGAGCCTCCGGCCCGAGGTGCTGGCGCACGGCTCCGACGGCCCCACGGAACTGCCTGACGTCCGCGGCGCCGCCGGGCAGTGCCGGCGTGCCGACGGCGATGACGATGACCTCGGCCTCCGGGATGGCCTCGCGGTAGTCCGAGACGAACCTCAGCCGGTGCCCGACCAAAGCCAGGAATTCGGCGAGGTCGGGCTCATACAGGGGGAGGCGCCCCGCTTTGAGGCCGGCCACCTTGCCCTCGTCCGTGTCGAGGCAGGTCACGGAGTGGGCCAGGTAGGCCAGGGTCGCCCCGGTCGAGAGGCCGACATACCCACAGCCGACAACGGCAACGCGCACGACAGGCCCTCCCAGTCGCGCCTTAGGCGCCGCGGAACCCGAGAACCTCGGGTACCGTTCTAAGGATGATTTGAAGGTCCAGGAACAGGCTCCAGTTGTCCACGTAGTCCAAGTCGAGCTTCATCCACTCATCAAAGCTTAGCTTGTGCCGGCCACCCACCTGCCACGGACCGGTGATGCCCGGGCTCACGCTGTGCCTCTTGTTCCATTCGTAACACTCGCGAGCCTCACTCGTCGGCAGGGGCCGCGGCCCGACAAGGCTCATCTCACCGCGCAGCACGTTCATGAGCTGCGGCAACTCGTCGATGTTCGCCCGGCGGAGCAGCCGACCGACGGCGGTCATCCGCGGGTCGTCACGGATTTTGAAGACCGGTCCCTCGGCCTCGTTGAGGTGTTCGAGGCCGGCCTTGAGTTCCTCGGCTCCGGCGACCATCGAGCGGAACTTCACCATCTGAAACCGGCGCCCGTTCAGGCCGACCCTCTCCTGGGAGAAGAAGACGGGGCCGGGGGAGGTCAGTCTGATGAGCAAGGCGGCCAGAAGGAGAACCGGCGACAAGACGATGAGGGCGAGAAGGGCGAACACGGCGTCCAAGACCCGTTTGACGAGAAGGGCCGCGGAACCGTGGGCCAATCCGGCGAGGCTGAGAACGGTGGTACCGTCGATGGACGTCAGCGAGCTATGAATTAGCCGGCGCTCCAGGGGGCCGAGAAGGAGATGGACCGGCTTACCCTCCTCCTGGCAGGCCAGGATGACGGCCTGGGCCGATGCTTCGGCCAGAGGCAAGGCCACCAGGACCTCGTCGATGACCTGTTCGCGCAGGACCCGGACGAACCGGGAGACATCGTCCACACCACATCCGTCGAGGCGGCCCGCGAACTCGATACCGAGTTCGGGATGTCGTCCGACTTTGCGGATGACCTCGTCGGCCTGGAGCGTCGAGCCGACCACGAGCATCCGGCACAGGCTCCGGCGCCTCAGCCTCGGCGACGAGAGAGCCCGTCGCATGACGACCCGGCCACCGAGGCACAGGACACCCTGGGCGACCAGGACGTACCCCAAGAGGAGACGGCTCACGCTGTGGAGCTTCAGCGCGGCCACGCCGGCAAACACAAGGACGGCCAGGACCGCCACGGCCCTCGCGGCCGACCAGAGATCGGCTCGGATAGGACGCAGACGGTCGAACCGGTAGGCACCGGACCAACTGAGCAAGACCAGGAGAGTCAGGCCGTAGAGCCCGATGACCAGTTCCGGAGCGGCCCGGAAGATGTCCGGGCCCGGAAGCCAGAAGGTCTGGTAGCGCACGTACCCGCCGATGACCCACGCCGCGATGGCGAACAAGGCGTCGGAGGCTATCGTGACCCCCCGGTACACAGCCGAATTGAGGCGCAGCGTCATGATCTCAAGCACCCTCGTCGAGAAGGCCGCCGGCGGGCGGTTCGGCCCCGATGGATTGGACACGTACAACTGAAGGAAGGGCGAGAACCGCGGCCAGGGGCGCGGTGTATCGCAGGTCCCAAAGGTTGAAGTCGACGAGCCCCTGGGCGAGAAGACCCAGGGCGATGGCCGAGACCGCCCAGGCGACCAGTAAAGCGAAGGGAGCCGCGGGCACGGCCTGCCCACCGTCGCCGCCGGGCCGGTGGCCGGAGAGGTGCTTGACCTGGCCGCGGACAGCGAAGGCCAGTCCCACGAAGACCGCGAACCCGAGAAGACCCATGCCGCTCAGAATCTCAAGGTAGAGATTGTGGGTGTGGAAGGCCCATATTCCGGCGGTTTCTCGCAAGACCAGACCTGGGTTCATGTACCCGACGCCCAGCACCGGATGGCCGAGGAACATCGGCACCGCCTCCCGCCAGACCGAGAGCCGGAAGACGTTGGTGACATAGGCCGGATCGTAGAGACTGGCCAGGGGCCGCCCGGCAAGGAGAACGAGAAGAAGCAGCGGGACACCCAGCAGCACGGCGAGAGCGGCGCCCCAGGACCGGTAGCGTCGCCAGGGTCCGAGCCCGATCAGGAACCAGACCATTACGGCGGCCTCGAGCATGAGGGCCAGGAAGGCGCCTCGGGACCCGGAGAGGCCCAGAATACCGAAGGCCACCAGGGCGGTCATGACGAGGGCGGCGGTGCGGGCGTGGCCTCGCGTCCGCTCCCAAACAAGGATGGCGGCCAGCGGCGCCACTAAAGCCACGTAGGCCCCCAGAACGTTGGGATGACCGAATTGGGCCAAGACCTGCCCGGACGTGTGAGCGGCCTCGACGACCGTCGTGACGGCGACGAGGGGCAGGCTCGCGGCGGCGGAAATGAGAAACGCCAGCGCGTCGTTGAGGGTCTGGACCGAAATCAGGACCAGCGCGTATCCAGCCACGGCCACGGCCAACTCCAGGGCCTTTCGCAGGCCGTACAGGGGGTCGGCTGCTCCGACCAGCGAGACCAGGGCCACGGCCACGAACAGACCGAGCCAGGGCAGGACCCCGAAGCGGCGCCGGCGGAGCGTGGCGAACCGTCCGGTGGCCAGGGCCGTGGTCAGGAGGACCGCGACGAGAACGATGGTCGAGGACACCGGGACCGTGGCGCCGCCAAACGACACGCTGGTGCGCAATTCAAGAGACAGAAGGGGAAACAGCGCGGCCACCGCGACGCCCGGCCGGCGGACATAAAGAAGGGCCAGGGCAAGGGCCGCGGCGCCGCTCGTCACGGCAAGAAGCGAGGGCGATATAGTCAGCATGCGCGGCGGCTCCTGTACGCGGAAATGGCGCTCCTATAAACGGGTAGAAGCTGTTCCTCGGTGATGAGCCGGTAGTCGAAAGCCAGAGCCGAGGCCCGGGCCTTCTCCCCCAGCTTCGACCTAAGAACGGCATCGGTGACGAGCCGGGAGATGGCGCCGGCCACCGCAGCCGCGTTGTCTCGGGTCACAAGACCGTTCTCGCCGTCCGTGACGAAGAGGCGGTTCCCCCTCGTGTCGGTGGCGATGACGGGCAGTCCGGCGGCCAGGTACTCGATGGTCTTCAGGGGAGGCTGGTCGCGGAACTGCGGTTTCTCGGGGACGTAGGCCAGGCCGAAGTCCGCCGCTTTCAGGTACTCCGGCACCAAGTCGAAGGAGACGGAACCCTCGAAGTGGACCCGGTCCGCGATGCCGAGCCGCGCGGCGTGGGCGGCCAGAGCCCCGACGCTCGCCACCCCCCCCCCGACGAAGAGGAAACGGCCGCGTCCGGTGGTCGCCACCGCCTGGGCGATGGCCGCGAGAAGGACGGGAAGGTTGCGGACCCGCCCCATCGTCCCGACGTAGAGGCCGAGAGGTTCGCCCGGCGCCAGCCCAAGCCGCTCCCTCAGAGCGGCGTTGCGGCCCGGGCGGAAGCGGTCCACGTTCACCCCGATGGAGACCACGCCGTCGTCCCGTCCGAAAATCGATCGGGATAACTCACCCGCTACGGTGACTGTGCGGTTGTAGAGCCGGCTCTGGCGTCGGACGACGGCCCTCCCCACCCGGCACGCCGCGGCCGAACTGACGGGCAGTGAGGTCACGTGGAGGACGGAAGGAGCCTTGGCCAGAGGGGCAAGGCGGAAGCCGAACTCCGGGAAGGGCGGGGTGTGCAGGATATCGAGTTCCTTGGCCAGCTTCCCGAGAACCCGAGCGAGGCGGAGGGCCAGGACCGTGGATGGCAGGGGGTTCTTCTTGCTGCGAGCGTCTCCCGGAACCGTCATCAGGGTCAGACCGCGCGGCAGCCTCGGCGTGACCTTGCCCTCGGGCGCCACCACGACGACGCGGTGCCCCAGGGCGACGAGAGCGGACGCGTACTCGACAATGTGCGTCTCCCCCTGGGACCCCAGGGGCTTGCCAATGGCGAAACCCACGTTCAGAGTCCGTTCCCTCCCTGTCGGCAGGCAAGACCAGACTTCCTATATTTCGGCAGTCTTCGAGCTTTCCCTTTGGCATGGAAGGGTGACCTGGCCCGAGAGGAAAGCCGGCGTCCCTCGCGTATTGCTGTGGGCATGACCTCCCAGAGCGAACCGGTCGCCGTCATCCTGGCCGGAGGGGTCGGCCAGCGTTTCTGGCCGGCCAGCCGGCAGGACCGGCCCAAGCAGTTTCTTCGCCTCTTCGGCAAGGGCAGCCTCATCCAGGAGACCGCGTACCGTCTCGTCGGGCTTTTCGGATTCGAGCGCATGCTCGTCGTCACCGGAGAGAGCCAGGCCGGGTTGACAACGGAGCACCTGCCCGAACTGCCCTCGGAGAACGTCGTGGGGGAGCCGGCGAGCCGCAACACCGCCCCCGCTCTGGCCCTGGCGGCCATCCACATCCGGCGGCGGTTCGGCGATGTCCCGGTGATTGTGCTCCCCGCCGACCACCACGTTCCCGACGCCGCGTCCCTGCGAGCCTCGCTCGTCAAGGCCATCGAGATGGCCCGGGAGTCCGACAGCCTGGTCACCTTCGGCGTCGTGCCGACGCGGGCGGAGACGGAGTACGGGTACATCGAGGTCGGTCCGGTCGAGGCTTCCGGCTTCCATGGCGTCGAGCGTTTCATAGAAAAGCCCAGCCCGGAGCGGGCAGCGGAGTTTCTGGCGTCAGGCCGGCACCTCTGGAATAGCGGCATGTTCGCGTGGCGAAACGAGCGGTTCCTGGCCGAACTCGCCCTCCGCCGGCCCGCGATAGCGGAACGCTTTGACGCTCTCGCTCCGTTCCTGGGGGCGCCGGAGTACCCCGCGAGGCTGGTGGAATGCTACAGGGACCTCGAAGCGGTGTCCGTGGACCGCGCCGTCATGGAGCGGTCGAGGAACCTACTGGTCCTCCCGGTGGACTTCCCGTGGGACGACCTCGGCGCCTGGTCCGCCCTGGCTCGCCACCTGCCTCCGGACGGCGACGGCAACGTGGTCCTCGGAAGAGATGTCCACCTTCTTGACACCAGTGGCTGCATCATCTACGGAGACGACCGGCGCATCGAGGTCGTCGGCGGAAGCGACCTCGTGGTCGCGGCTTCCGGGAACGGTGTCCTGGTCTCGACCAGGGGGCAGATGGCCGATGTCCAACGTCTACCCCTGGGCCAGGGGGCCGGCGCCCGCGAGACCGAGACCGACGCCCGCGAGACCCAGGCCGGCGCCCGCGAGACCGAGGCCGGCGCCCGCGAGACTGAGGCCGCCGCGGCGGCGGACCGTGACGGCGCCCCGCCGCCCCCTCCCAGGCGAATCCCGCTCGACCTTTCCCTCGACCGCGCGGACATGCTCGGCTGGCTGGCCGACTATCCAAACCAGCTGCGCCGCCTCTACCCGGAGGGCTTCCGGGCGGGCCGGACTGCCCGGGCCGGCCAGATTGGTCGGGCGCCGCAGTCCGGCCACCCTGTAGGCGGCGTGGTCGTCCTGGGTACCGGAGGCGGGTCGGCGGCCGCGGCCCACGTGGTCGCCGCGCTGGCTCGCGAGCGGGCAAAGGTTCCTTTCTCCGTCCACCAGGGATACCAACCGCCGGCTCACGCCTGCGATCCCGACTCGACCGACCTGATCGTGGCCATCAGCCATTCCGGCACGACCGAGGAGACGCTCGCCGCCTACGGGAAGTTGCCGCCCGCCGCGAAGAGCCGGACCGTCGTCATCAGCGGCGGCGGCCCGCTCGTGGAAGCCGCCCGGTCGGAGAGCCTGCCGCTCGTGTCGCTGCCGACCGGCCTGCAGGCCCGGGCGGTCTTTCCCGGCATCGTCGCCGCCCTCGTCGGCCTGCTCGACGGGGCCGGGCTCACTAACGAAAGCTTCGAGAACGAACTCAAAGAGGCGTGCTCGGTGGCCGGTGAACTCGCCGGTCTCTGGGGGCCGCCCCCGGAGGGAACCTCACCCCAACCCATCCAAGCGGCCCAGTCCCCCACGCCCTTGGGATTGGCCCGTCTTGTCGCCGACCGTCTGCTTCTGATCTACGGCGGGGCGGGCGCCACCGACGGTATCGCCCGCCGCTGGAAGAACCAACTCGCCGAGAACGGGAAGACCCTGGCCCACTGGTACACGGTGCCCGAAGCCCACCACGACGAGGTCGTCGGCTGGGACGCCCCGGCCGCCGTCCGGGAACACCTTCACGGCTGCCTTCTGCGCGACCCGGTGGCCGAGTCGGACAGGATGAGAAAACGCCTCGACGCCACGGCACGCCTCCTCGCCGGGCGGGTCGGGGGCGTGACCGAGGTGGCGGCCAGGGGGCGGTCGGCCCTGGCTCGGACCGTGTCGCTGTGCCTCTACGGAGACTACCTCTCCTGCTACGTCGCCCTGCTGCGGGGCATCGATCCCACGCCTGTCCCCATCATCGTCAGTCTCAAAGAGGAGATGGCCCGTGACTCGTAGCGCGGCGGGGGCCGGGCGGCCGGAAGCCGCCCCGGCCTCGTTGCCCGGGCGGCGGCCGAGCGTCGCTGTCGGTCTGGACCTCGGCGGCACGACCCTGAGCGGCCTTCTGGTCCGGGACGACGGCCGCGTCCTGGCCCGGCGCCGGCGGGCGACTCCGGCGGCCGAAGGCTCGGAGGCCGTCCTGGCCGCGATGCGGGAGATGGCGGCCGAGCTGTTCGCGGAGGCGAAGGCGCCGCTCCAGATCGCCGGGCTCGGGCTCGGCCTCCCGGGCCCCATCGACACCGACCGCGGCCTCTGCCTCTTCTCGCCGAACCTCGGCTGGCGGAACCTCGACGTGGCCTCCTCTTTCCGTCAGGCTTTCGACCTCCCCGTCCACCTGGACAACGACGTCAACGTCGCCACCCTGGGTGAGGCGTGGGTCGGGGCCGGACGCGACTTCCGCACCTTCATCTGCCTGACCCTCGGCACCGGTATCGGTTCCGGCGTCATCCTCGACGGTCGTCTATGGCGCGGCCCGGGCTGGAGCGCCGGGGAGATCGGTCACATCCCGGTCGTCTCGGGTCCGCAGGCCGCCGAGGCCCCCCTCTGCGGCTGCGGGCACCGCGGCTGTCTGGAGGCGATGGCCTCCGGGACGGCCATCGCCCGCGAGGCCCGGCTGGCTGTCGAGCGCGGGGAGCCGACGGTCCTGGCCGGGAAGTCGGGGGGCGCGGCGGACGGCCCCGCATCCGGCGGCCAAGCGTCCCGCGGACCCACGGCCCGCGATGTGGCCGAGGCGGCCCGCGCCGGCGACGAAGTCGCCCGGCGCATCATCGAGACCGCCGCCACCCACCTCGGTTTCGCCATCGCCGCGGCGGTCGGCCTCTTCAACCCTGAGGCCGTGATCGTGGGCGGCGGAGTGGCCGGGGCCTGGGACCTCCTCGCCCCGGTCGTGAAGAAGGTCGTGGCCGAGCGAAGCTTCCCGCCGAACCTGGCCTCCCTGAAGGCCATCCTCCCGGCTCAGCTCGGCCGGGATGCCGGCGCCATCGGAGCGGCCAGCCTGGTCCTGGCGCCGGAGCCGACACTGTGACGAAGACGCGCCTCGTCGTCTACCTCTCCATCTTCATGGCCATGGCCGGTTACGGTATCACCGTGCCGATCATGCCGTTCATCGCCCGCGACCTGGGGGCCAGCCCGCTCGGCGTGTCCCTCCTGGTGAGCCTGTTCGCCCTCACCCAGTTCATCTCCGGCCCCTTCTGGGGCAACCTCTCCGACCGCTACGGCCGGAAACGTATCCTGGTCGCCGGTTTGTCGGGGTACGCTCTCTCCTTCTTCCTGGCCGGGATGTCCCGGAGCCTGCCCGCCCTGATCGGGTCGCGCGCTCTGGGCGGTCTGCTCTCGGCGGCCATGTTCCCGTCCTGCCAGGCCCTCATTGCCGACATGACCGCGCCCGCCGACCGCGGTCCGGCCATGGCCGCCATGGGGGCCTGGGTCAACCTGGGGTTCCTCCTCGGGCCGGTCATCGGAGGCATCCTCGCCCCGGTGGGCAACGCGGTGGCCATGACGGCGGCGGGTGGGGTCGTGGTCGTCACGGCCATCCTGGCGGCCACGGGCTTGCGGGAGACGGGCAAGCCTTACCGCCCGCAGGCCGCGGCCGTCGATGAGCCCGCGGCGACCGCCGGAACCGCCCGACCCGCGGCGCCGACCGGGCGCGGTTGGCCAAGCCTCGCCGATGTCGCGCTGGCCGTGCGCAGCCCCATCGCCCCCTACCTCTCGCTGACCTTCGCCATCAGCTTCGGCCAGGGCGCGCTGACGGCGCTCCTGGCCTACTTTGTCATCGACCGCTTCGGCGGGACGGCGCGAGACGCGGCGACCATCTTTACCGCCGTGGGGTTGGCGAGCTTCCTAGCCCAGACCCTGCTGGTGGGGCGGCTCATCCGGCGTTTTGGCGAACACCGTCTGGCCCTGGCCGCGGTTGCTGTGTGCACGGCCGGGTTCGTCTCGCTCGTCCCGGCCACCAGCGTTCCGGCGGCCGTGGCCGCAGCCATGCTCACCGGCCTGGGCTCCAGCATCCTCCGCCCGTGCCTGACCTCCGCCACTTCCCTGCTCACCCCTTTGCCGCAAGGCCTGACGATGGGCCTGCAGTCGTCCCTCGACAGCCTTGGCCGGATGCTCGGTCCGACCATCGGGGGATGGCTCTACGGCTTCGGAGTCACCCTGCCGTTCTGGAGTTCGGCCGCCGTGCTGGCCGGCGTCGGTCTGGGTGTGGCCCGCCCCCGAAGGAGGAAGCAAGATGAGACAGCGGCGTAGCCGGTCACGGGACCCTAGGCCGGGGGACCGCCTTCCCGTACCTGGCCAGGAACCGCTCGCGAGACATCCAGAGTTGCACGCGCCGGAGCCCGCCAAGCCTGCGGGTCCTAAGGCTCGGCGGGTTGTAGACCCAGACCAGGACGAGATTGAAGCCGTTGTCCCAGGCCTCGGCGAAACGCCGCCAGCGGCTCGGGGGGCGGTTCCCGTGCGGGTCGAGGACCTCGAACCCCAGCCTGGCCGCGAACTCCTCCAGGGGGGCCGGCGGGCGCGGACCGCCCCCGCCGGCGGAGGACCGGCCCGGCGCCTTGGCCATGACCGACCCCACGGCGCGGACGGCGGCCGCCGTGCGGTATCTCGGCTCGGTCTCCAGATAGTCCGCCAGTTCCTGCAGTGACGACCTCATCCGACGGTAGAAGCCCACCGCCCAGCGCATGTCCGCTCCTTCGGGCGGCAGCGGCGGGAGGTGCTCGTTCCAGAGATGAAGGTCGGCGATCGGTTCGCGGCGTCGAACGACCTTGCCGTCGGCCAGAGGCATGTCGGCGGGGCTACGGGCCGGGCCGACCCGGAAGATGCAGCCCGGGGAACGGCTGAACTCGTGGACCCCGTATCTCAACCGCAGGAGGGTGTCGAGCCCCCTCACGGCCGCCCTGAGGACCATCGTCAGCACCGTCCCTCGCCGAACCTTTACGCATCGGGGTCCCAGATTAGAGTACTCTCATCCTCCCTTCACCCAACCCTCACCTTGCCGCCCCATACTTGGGGATGAAAGCGCGGGTTCCGGCCTGCGGCCAACGTACGACTCAGAAGAAAAGGGAGGCTCCATATGATCAAGCGACGCACCGTGCTCCTCCTGGCGGTCCTGGCCGTCATCCTGATTCCGGGAGCGGCCGCCGTGACCCACGCCCAGCAGTTGGCTCCGGCGACGAACTTGACGACGACCGACCCCTCGCCGGCCGCCACGCCGGCCATCACCGCCGATGACGACGACATCAACGACGAGTGCGACGGCGATTTCAATAACGAGTCCGGCGACACAACGGAGGATTGCACCGATGACGGCGTGGCCATCGTCGGTTCCATCGCCGTCGGTTCGCCGGCCCCCAGCGACCTCAGCGCGCTCGCCACACTTACGCCGGAAGCCGCGACAGCCGCGGCCCTGGCCGCCAACCCGACCGCGACCCTCGATGAAATCCAGCTCACCGTGAAGAACGGCTACCTCGTCTACGAGGTCGAGTTCATCAAGGGCGGCGAGGTTCTCATCGACGCGGGCGACGGCAAGGTCCTCCTCACCGAGACGGCCGACTCCGAGATCAACGACGGGAGTTCGGACCCGGAGACGGACAACGACAGCGTCGAGAGCGAGAACGAGCAAGAGGATAGCGGCGACTAGACTAACCTAACCCCAGGTGGCCCGCTTCCGAGGATGGCCCGGCCTCACCGGGTCGTCCACCGGAGACAGGGAGCGGGCCGCCCGGTTGCCCCGGCCGATGCGGTAGCCGCAGCGTGAACAGGGCGCCCTGTCCGACGACGTTCTCGGCCGTGATGTCCCCGCCGTGCGCCCGAGCGATAGAGCGGGCGATGGTCAGCCCCAGGCCGGCCCCGCCATCAGGTCCGGGTTCCTCCCCTGGAGTGCGGTGGCGCGAGCGATCGGCGCGAAAAAAGCGATCAAAAATATGGGAAAGGTCTTTCTCGGAGATACCGGGGCCGGTGTCCTCGACGCGGATTTCGACGACCTCGCGGCGGCCCCCCGGCCGCCGGCCCCCAAGGAACCCACCCGCCTCCGGCACCACCCGGCCCGAGACCACCACGCTCCCGCCGGCCGGGGTGAACTTGATGGCATTGCCGACCAGGTTGTAGACGGCCTGACCGAGCCGCCCGGCGTCGCCCCCGACCCAGAGACCCGTACCGGCCTGGGCGACCTCCAGGGCCACGCCCTTGTCGGCGGCCAGAGCCCTCAGACGCTCCGCGGCCTCGGCCGCCACCCGACCAAGGTCGACGTCAAGCCCGGTTCGCGGCGCCGGCTCGCGCTCGGCCCGGGCCAGGTCGAGAAGGTTCTGGGACAGGGCGATGAGGCGGTCCACTTCCTCCTCGAGTTCGCGGAGGGTCTTCCGATACTCCTCAGGCGGCCGCGGGCGCCGGAGAGCCACGCCGATGGCCCCCTTGAGGACCGTGAGGGGAGTGCGCAACTCGTGGGCGGCGTCCGAGGTGAACTGGCGCTCGCGGCGGAAGGCCTCCTCGAGGCGGTCGAGCATCTCGTCGAAGGTGCGCGCCAGGCGCCCCACCTCGTCGTCGGCCAGCGGCAGGTCGAGGCGACGGTCGAGGGCCTCGGCTCCGATGCGCCGGGCCTGACGGGTGATGGAGTCTATGGGCCGAAGGGCCCGGTCGGCCAGGAAGACCCCGCCGACCCCGGCCAGGAGAAGGCCGAGGGGAATGCCGATGGCGAAGAGACGCCAGAGGCCCGCCAAGGCCTCCTCCACGCCACTGAGGGACTGCCCGACCTGAAGGAAGACGCGCGCGGCGAACACCGCTCCGTCCTCGTCGGCGGGCACGGCGGGGAGAAGGGTCGTGAACACCCGCCAAGGCTCACCGGCAGGGCCGGCGGCGGCCCGCACGGTGGCCAGGCCGACCACGGGCCCGCCTCCCGGGAGACGCCGGTACTCGCCCGTCCCCGATAGGACCTGTCCTTGTTCGGTGACCAGCCGGAGGGCATAGCCCCGGGCAGCCAAGAGGGCGGGCAGAGGCCGCACGCCGTCCTCCTCCTCGTACCCGCCGTCCATGCTCTGACTGGCCACCGCCTGGCTCGCGACCGCGCGCAACGAGGCATCCACCTGGGCGTGCAGGGCCCGGGCCAGACTGAAATAGACGAAAACGCTGAAAAGAGCCAGGATGACGGCCAGGGTGAAGATTTGCCAGAGCGTGAGGCGGACCCGGAGGGGGAGAGGTCTCATGGGCGGTCCACCCGCTCGCGCCCCGCGCCGGCCGGCCCGGGGTCGGCGGGCGCCTCCATCCGGTAGCCGGCCCCCCGCACGGTGTGGAGGAGCTTCGGCTCAAAACCCTCGTCAATCTTCTGGCGCAGGTAACGGACATAGACATCGACCACGTTGGACTCGTGGTAGAAGTCGAAGCCCCAGACCCGCTCGGCAATCTGGGTCCGGCTCAGCACCTGGCCGGGATGGCGCAAGAACAACTCGATTAAGGCGAATTCGCGCGGGGTGAGGTCGATGCGCCGGCCGGCTCTCTCCACGCGGCGCGTCGCCGGGTCGAGGGTCAAGTCGGCGAGTGCCAGACGGGTCGGCAGGGCCGCCGCCGGACGCCGCAGGAGAGCCCTCAGGCGGGCCACGAGTTCGGGGAAGGCGAAGGGCTTGAGGAGGTAGTCGTCGGCTCCGGTGTCCAGGCCCCGCACCCGGTCCTCGACCGCCCCACGGGCCGTGAGGATGAGGATGGGCGTCCGGAGGCCGCGGCCGCGCAGCTCGGCGCAGACCTCCAGCCCGCTGCGCTTGGGCAGCATGACGTCCAGGACGATGACGTCGTAGGGGTTGGCTAGGGCGTAGTCCAACCCCTCCTCGCCGTCAACGGCCATGTCGACGGCGAAGCCTTCCTCCGACAGGCCCTGCTTCAGGAAAGCCGCGATGCCCGGTTCGTCTTCGACAACCAGGAGCCGCATCAGCCCGCCCCCTGCCCGCGCCGCCCGTATGGTTCGCCATCTCCGCCGTTAGTCTTGCCAGGCCCGAGTCCGCGCCCCTCGCCCGGTCGGGTCCCGGCCCCAGCCAAGGAAAAGAGGCGTCGCGGCAGAAGGAAGGCGACGCATACGCCGGAGAGGAGGTGTGGCCGGTCGGCCTGTTGATGATGGAACCTTCAGCCGGGCCCCGCCCCCGTGCCCCCGGCAGTATCCGTCCCCGGACCAGCGACCGGACACGGGATCTGGTCGTGGCCTCGGCCGCCACTCTCATCTTCCTGTTGGCCGCCCAGGCCGCGTTGCCGACCCTGGCACCGCTCTCCCTGGTCTATGACCAGCGTCTCCGGTATGACTACTTTAAGGACAATCACGCCAACCTCGACGTGGCCATCTTGGCCATCAAGGAGGAGGTCCACCGGGAAAGCCTGCGGGATTACATCATCATCCTGGGGGACTCGGTGGCCCAGAGCGCCCGCTCCACGCCGGAAGAGTCCCTCGCCGCTTGCCTCCAGGAGGTCGCCCGCGCCCCGCGGGTCTTCTGCCTGGCCCAGCCCTCCATGCAGATGGGCGACATCTACACCGTTGTCCTCAAACTCAAGGCAGCCGGCCTTTCCACCGGCCACCTCGTCATCAACCTCCTCTACGCCGGCTTCGTGGCCCGCGAGCCCTTTCCCCCCGTCGTCTTCTGGCTCGAACCGGACCTGAAGCGTCTTGACCCCGTGGCTTACGCCCAGGTGGCGATGCACCTCCAAGCGGCCCGCCTCGACCCGGCCCTCGTCCCGCCCAAGGCCGCCGACGCCAAGCTCGACCGCCTCGTGGTCCGGAACCTCTACCCGGAAGCGGCTCCCCTTGCCTACCGGGACTTCACGCGCTCGGCCATCATCCAACTCCTCTCCGGGCAGGACCCCCGGCCCGAGGTCTTCGACCCGCGCCCCTGGACGGAGAAACCCCATCTGCCCTGGACGCTCCGGCAGGACGAGTACCAGCGGCAGTTCCGCGACAAACCCTTCGTCATGGACGATACGAACCCGCAGGTCTACTTCATCGAACGGCTCCTGGCCGCCACATCCGGAGACCAGGTCCTCTTCTTCCTGTCGCCCGTGAACCAGGCCCTGATGCGGGACAACGTCCGGAAGGCCGGCTACCAGGCCAACCTCGGACGAGTCGACGCCTACTTCGGGGGGAAGAGGGCGGGGGAACCCGGCCTCATCTACCTCAACCTCGAGCACGCCATCCCCAACCCGTGCTTCGCCGACCACCTGCACCTCACCGGGGAGGGCCACCGCCTTCTGGCCGAGCTTCTGTGGGAGGCCCTCAACCCATCCGACCCCGGCGGAGGGACCTAGGATGTTGCTGCATACGCCCGGCTTCCTGGTTTTGCTGGCGCCGGTGGTCATCCTCTTCTACGCCTTCCCAAGGGCGCGCCTGGGGCTCCTGGCCGCGGCCGACGCGGTCTTCTACGGGCTCCCGAACCCGGCCCACCTCGTCCTCTTCCTGGCGGTGAGCTTGGTGACGTTCCTAAGCGCCAAGGGGATGGCCCCGGGCGGCGAGCCGGGGACGGCGCAGGGCGGCAGCGAGCCGGGGACGACCCAGGGCGGCCGAGGAAAGGGCGCCGCCCTGCTCTTCGGGTTGGCCCTGGCGGTCAACGCGGCCAACCTCATCTTCTTCAAGTACGCTCTCTTTCTGACCAGGTCGCTTGAGAGCGCTCTCGGCATCCCTTTGCCGGCGGCCGGCGGCTTCCTCGTCAAGGTAGCCCTGCCCGTCGGCATCTCCTTCTACACCTTCGGGCTGATCGCGTACCTCGTCGACGTGCGGCGCGGGCGGCTGAGCCCGGTCCGTTCCTTCACCCGTTTCTGGGTCTTTGTCTCCCTCTTCCCGAGGCTGGTGGCCGGCCCCATCGCCCGCGGGGGCGACCTGGCGCCCCAGGTGGAGGCGGTGGGCCGGTACCGCTTTTCGGCGGACGACTTCGGGCGCGGCCTGACCTTGTTCCTGGTCGGCCTGGCGAAGAAGATCGTCGTGGCCGACACCCTGCAGCCGTTCGTGGACCAGCTCTTCGCCCAGGGGGCGACACTGGGCGGCAGCGGGGCCTGGCTTGCCGCCTACCTCTTCGCCTTCCAGATCTACTTCGACTTCTCAGCCTACAGCGACATGGCCGTGGGCATCGGAGCGCTCCTGGGCTTCCGCCTGCCGCAGAACTTCCGGACGCCGTACGTGAGTTCGAGTCCCAGCGAGTTCTGGCGCCGCTGGCACATCACCCTCTCGACCTGGATACGGGACTACGTCTACATCCCGCTCGGCGGGTCGCGTCGGGGCCTGCCGCGCCAGCTGGCGAACCTCGTCCTGGCCATGACCTTCTCGGGGCTCTGGCACGGGGCCGGCTGGACGTTCGTCATCTGGGGTCTTTACCACGGGGTGCTGGCGGCCCTGGAGAAGGCGGGGCGGTCGGCGCTGGAGGCGGTGGCGGGAACCATGAAACGGAGAGGGCTCGCAGGCCAAGCGGGCCGGTCCGGCCCGGGACCGGCAACCCCGCTCGCCTGGGCGGGCCGCGCCCTGGGGCGCATCGTGGGCGTGGCCGTCTGTTTCCACCTGGTCGTCATCGGGTGGGTCTTCTTCCGGGCGCCCGACCTGCCGGTGGCCCTGGGCCTGACGCGGGCCATGCTCTCCCCCGGCGGCTGGAACCTGGCGGGCCTCGGTCTCGCGAGCGCGGGCCCGGGCGCCGTGGCCAACGTCGCCGTCGCCCTCCGGCTCCTCGCCCTCGTACCCATCCTCTACCTGCTCCACGTACTGGAGCACCTGGCCCGCCGCGACGACCGGGTTCTCGCCTTCTGGCACGCCCGGGTCCCGGCCGTCGTCCGCGGCCTGGCCTACGCCCTGGTCATCGTCCTGGTCATGACCTTCGCCCAGACCCAACAGAACCCGTTCATCTACTCGCGGTTCTGAGCCCGGGTGGGCAAAGGCGGGCTCGCCGCTATCGGAAGGCCGTGTGCTCCGTCCGGGCGATGATCTCGTCCTGCAGAGCCAGCCCCAGGTCGCAGAAATAGTCACTGTACCCGGCGACCCGGACGATGAGGTCGCGGTGGCTCTCCGGGTCGGCCTGGGCCTTCCGGAGCGTCTCGGCCGTGACCACGTTGAACTGGATGTGGTGACCGCCCAGCTTGAAGTAGGCCCGGATGAGGTGGGCCAGGTTCTCCAGGCCCTGGCGGCCCTCGAGGAGGCGCGGCGTGAACTTCTGGTTGAGGAGCGTCCCGCCGGTGCGGACATGGTCCATTTTGGCGGCCGACCGGAGCACCGCCGTCGGGCCGTGCCGGTCGGCCCCCTGCACGGGCGAGATGCCCTCCGAGAGCGGCTGCCAGGCCCGCCGGCCGTCGGTTGTGGCCCCGACCACGGAACCGAAGTAGACGTGGCAGGTGGTCGGGAGCAGGTTGATGCGATAGGCGCCGCCCCTGGTGTTGGGGCGCCCGTCGACGGCGTCGAAGAAGGTGTCGAAGACCCAGACCATGAGGTCGTCGGCGAAGTCGTCGTCGTTGCCGTAGCGGGGCGTGCGACTGGCGAGGATCTGCCTGGTCTTCTCGTCGTCGGCGAAGTCGCCGGCCAGGGCCGCCAGGAGGCGGGCCATCGGGAGGGTTCCGGGCGGGTAGGCGACGGAGGCGGAGCCGGACGCGCCGGCGGCCGGAGCCGGGCCAGGCGCTCCGGGCAGGCCCTCCCCGTTTGCAAAGCGCTCTCCTTCACCGAAGACGTGATACTTGACCGCCGCCAGGCCGTCGGTGACCGACCCCAGGCCCACGCCCTGGATGTAGCTGGTGTTGTAGCGAGGGCCTCCGTCGTGGTAGTCCTTCCCCTTGGCGACGCAGTCGTCGATGAGGAGCGACAGGAACGGCGCGGGCATGAGTTCCGCGTAGAGCCGTTCGATGACGTTGCTCCCCCGGACCTTCACGTCGATGAAGTGGCGGAGCTGGGACCGGTAGGCGACGAGAAGGTCGTCGAAACTCGCCAGCGCCCGCGCGTCCCCGGTCGGCGGCCCGAGGCGCCGCCCGGTACCCGGGTCCACCCCGTCGTGCAGGGCCAGTTCGAGCAGCTTCGGCAGGTTGAAGTACCCGGTCAGGATGTAGGCCTCCTTGCCGAAGGCCCCCGTTTCGACGCAACCGCTCGTGCCGCCGTCCCGCGCGTCCTCGACCGACTTCCCCTGCCGCAGCAACTCCTCGACCACGGCGTCGGCGTTGAAGACCGATGGCTGCCCCCAGCCCTGGCGGATGACCTCGCCGGCCTTCTCGACGAAAAGGTCCGGGCTCTTTCGGCTGACCTGGACGTTCGAGCTCGGCTGGAGGAGGCGCATCTCGTCGATGACCTCCAGGAGCAGATAGGTGACCTCGTTCACGCCGTCGGACCCGTCGGCCCGGAGGCCGCCCAGGTTGATGTTGGCGAAATCGGTGTAGGTGCCGCTCTCGGCCGCGGTCACGCCCACCTTGGGCGGGGCGGGCTGGTTGTTGAACTTGATCCAGAAGCACTGGAGGAGTTCGCGGGCCTGCTCACGCGACAGGGCGCCGGTCGCCAAGCCCGCCCGGTAGAAGGGGAGAAGGTGTTGGTCAAGGCGACCTGGATTGAAGGAATCCCAGGTGTTGAGTTCGGTGATGACCCCCAGGTGGACGAACCAGTAGGCCTGGAGGGCCTCCCAGAAGTCGCGCGGCGGGTGAGCGGGCACGCGCGAGCAGACCTCGGCGAGGCGTTCGAGTTCCTGGCGGCGGTCAGGGTCGGCCTCCACCGCGGCGAGGTCGGCGGCCTTCGCCGCGTGGCGCTCCGCGAAGCGGATGATGGCCCGGGCGGCGATGCGCATGGCCTCCAGCTCTTGCCCCTTGGCGTAGGTGACCGGCGCGCCGCCCAGATAATCCAGGGACGCCTCGACCCGGTCGATGTCGGCGAGGAAGTCCAGGAAGCCCTGGCGGTAGATCTTGTCATCCAGGACGGTGTGGCCGGGGGCGCGCTGCTCCATGAACTCGGTGAAGACGCCCGCGTCGTAGGCCGCCTTCCACTCCGGGGACATCTCGGCGAAGAGGAAGTCGCGCATGGAGCGGTCCCGCCAGAAGGGAATGACGGTATCCCGGTAGAGGCGGCGGACCTCGTCGCTCACGGCGTAGGGTATCTTCTCGCGGCGGTCGAGGCTGGCCAGGTCCTCAAGGGAATGGCAGCAAAGCTCGGGGTAGGTCGGGGTGGCCTTGGGGGCCGGACCCCTCTCCCCTACGATGAGTTCGCCCTCACCGATGGGGATGGCCTTGTTCTCCAGAAGGTGCTGGAAAGCCATGGCCCGCAACACGGGAGCCGACACGGAGGCGGCCGGCGCGGAGGTGGCCGCCAGGAAGTCGGCGGCCTGGTAGAACTCAGTGATGAGCCTGGCCCGCTCGCCCGAGATATAGGGCGTGGCGCCGAGGCTCTGCCGGCGCAGCCTGGCCACTCTCTCGTTCACCGTGAATCCCTCCGCCGCGCGGGCCTTCCGTGGTCGTCGCGCTACAGGCATACGTTGGCCGGCCGCGTTCTCCTCCGCCATCTGAACCTCGCCTAGTAGTGTCCCAACATCCCCCGGTCCCGGGCCACCTTCAGGCAGTAGTTGAAGACGAGCAAGCCGAACAGCAGGTACCCCAACCCTACCCCGGTGGCCACGAGGAGGTCCTGGGCCGGGAGCTCCCAGACCCGGAGACCGTCAACCATCACCTTCCTAAGGAGCTGGTTGCCCATGGCCAGGGGTAGGAGCTTCATCCAGGCGTACTTGGCGACGGGCGCGGCCACGAAGGCCACGATGATGAACGTGACAATCTGGAAGAGCGCCTGGATGCGCTTGAAGACCACGGCCAGACCGGCCAAAATGAAGCCGAGACCATAGGCCGCGGCCAGGGTGATCGGGATGAGGGGAAGCAGGCTCAAGACGTCCAGGTGAAGCCACCGTCCAGTGGTCAACATCATGGAGAGGAGCACAAGGCTGGACATCCCAAGGTTGATCAGGAACGAGCCGATCATGTGCGAGCCGCCCACCCAGGCAAAGCCGGTCGGCGTCAGGAAGAGCTGCTCCAGGGTCCCGACCTCGGCCTCGTTGGCGATAGTGTAGGCCAAGTCTTGATAGGCGATGACGGCCATCACCCAGACCAGATATCCGACGACAAGGCCCTCCAGGCCGCTCCCCGTGCCGAAGGGTAGGCCCAGCGAACGGGCGCCGAAGAAGAGCAGCAGGAAGACGATGTACATCGTGACCAGACCAGAGACACTGTTGAAGAGGTACCGCTTCATCTCGACTAGACTCTTGCCCACGACCGCGCGGAAGACGACCCAACGGTTCACGCCGCGTCACTCCCCTTGATAACCCGGAGGAAGGCTTCCTCGAGGTCCGGCTCCTTCTGAGTTATGGTCTCGAGGACGGCCCCGCCCTGACGGACGATGTCGATGACGGCGTAGAGCCCTGCCGCCGACGGCAGGGTGAAGTTGAGTTGTGTCTGGTTGCCCAGACGCTCGATGCTATGGTTCGGCGCCACGGCCCCGAGTTGCCCGGCCAGCTCGGCGCTCAGGCCGTCCGAGAGCACGATGCGGTAGGCGCGGGTCCGGAACAGGGCCAGAAGATTCTCCACCGTGTCGTCAGCGACGACCTGGCCCTCCTTCAGGATGACGACCCTCCGGCAGACGTCCTGGATGACGTCCATGTCGTGGCTGGAGACGACGATGGCCCGCTGCCCCTCGGCGGCGAGCTCGCGCAGGATGCCCCGGAGCTCATGGGAGGTCTCGACGTCCAGACCCAGCGTGGGTTCGTCCAAGAAGACGAGTTCGGTCCGCTTGGCCAGGGCGCAGACCACGGCGACCTTCTGCTTCATCCCGGTGGAGAGGTTCACGAGCGGCTCGTTGGCCCGGTCGGCCAGACCGAAACGCTCGAGGAGGCTCTCCCAGTAATCGCGGTGGACCCGGTGGTCGAGGCCATGGAGTCCCAAGAAGAAGCGCACGTTCTCCCTGGCCGTCATACGCCAGTAGATGTTCCGAGCCCCTTCGAGCACGGCGCTGGCGTGCTGGATGGCCTGGCCATGATGGGTGACCACGTTGCGTCCGCGGATCGAGATGTCGCCGGCGGTGGGCCGGACCAGACCAAGAGCGCATTTGATGATGGTCGTCTTCCCGGCTCCGTTCGGGCCGAGCAGGCCGACGATCTCGCCGGGCTGGAGTTCGAGATTCACCCCTTGGACCGCCCGGACGGCGGCCTTCTTGCGGCGAGGGAAGATCTTGACGAGGCCTTTGATGCTCAGAACGGGCCCTTCCGGTAGTCCTGTCATCCGTGGTCCTCCTTCCGTAGGTCGGGGCAGGCCCAGCGTTCCATGAGCGCCTCCGCCCCCCGGCGGGTTTCCGCCGTCCAACAGCCCGGCCGCAGGGCCAGCCCGGCCCGCTGCCGTGCGGCGTAGAAGACGCGACCGCTCCAGTCGACCGAGGGGTACCTGGCCTTAAGGGACTCTATCCACCGGGTGTCCTCCTCTTCCAGGCGCCTGACCACCGGCATGTAGCAGGGCTGAAAGCCTTCGTAGAACGAGAGGAGAGCGTGAAAAGCGCTCAGGGCCCAGGCGCCGACAGTGGTTTCGTCGACCCGGTCCATGTAGGGCGGCAGTTCGAAGCTGGTCATCTCGGGACGGCGCAGCGTGAGTTCCAGGCGCAGCGGGGTAGGGAACGTCACCGGCGCCTTGCGGGCCGCGTCGCGCACCGCCGCCTCGGCCCGCGAGGCGATGAGCGCCCGAGCCTCGTCCTCGGGCAGAAGGCGCTCCGACCCATCCGCCAGGCGCTCCTTGACCGACACGCTCTCCACGGCCGGGCAGAGGGCCCGGGCCTCCTCGCAGGCGGCCCTGTCTCCGGTCACCAGGCCGAGGGGGACGCCCAGCGTGCCGAACAGACCGGCCACCATCCCTATCTCGCCGACGCTCCGGCCGCCGTACCGGAGGTCGGCGATGGGGGCGTGCACGGTGTGCGGGAAGATGGCCGCCCCAGGGTCGCCAAGCGACGGAGCAGCCTTGGCGTGGGCGCCCACCAGGATCAGGACACCGTGGTCGCGGTCGAGGCCGCCGAAGGGCACCAGGTAGTCGAAGATACCGCGCAGCGTCGCGCCGGGCGGCAGCGCCTCCAGGCGAATGGAATCCCCCGTGTCATGGAAGTCGAAGATGGTCACGGCCTCGGCTCCGCCAGCCAGGGCCCCGCGGGCGGCGGCCACGACATCGGCGGTCATGCGGTCGCGGCCGAGGGACTCCCAGTCCTCCATGTGGCAGTTCACCCACGAAACGCGATCCGTGCTGATACCCGAAACACCTTCCATGTCGGCAACGACGATGGCCTTCAGAGGCAAGGCACCTCCTATAGAGGGTAGCTTCCACGCTTCTAGGGTAGCCTTCGCCAATCCGGCTGTCCATGCCCCGGGGTCGCCGGCCGGACTGGCCGTGAGGACCGGTTGAGAGATTGGACCGGAGGACGATGCCCTGGAAGAGGATTGGGCGGAGCCCTGGCCGACGCTGGTCGAGCCGCGGTCCCCTACTGGAACTTCCCCCGCGCCGCGATCGGAATCATCGTCTCGACCTGGCCGTGGCGGACGCCGTAAGCGACCTCGAAGTTGGCGAGGCTGGTGCAGACGTGGTTCGGGATGATCTCGAGCCGGTCGCCGACCTTGAGAGCGCTACCCCGCAGGCCGATGCGAACGACTCCGTGTTCCTCGCTGAGCCTGTCCAGGACCAGCCCCGGGTGGTTCCTCACCCGGCCGAACCCCGGGACCTCGGGATGGAGGCTCGGGTCGCGGGACAGGACCTTGCTGCCGGCGTCGATGACGAGGCGGTCGGCGGCCGGCCGGGAGACGACCGTGGCGACCACCCAGGCCGCGCAGTCCTCCCAGGTCGCCGCCCACCGGGCTACGGTGTTGACGTCGTTGAAGACGTAGGTCCCCGGGCGCACCTCGGTCACGCCCGGAACCCCCAAGGCCTGGCGGGTGGTCGGCGTCGAACCGGGGCTGACCTCCCGGATGTCGAAGCCCGCCTGCCGTAGGCTCTCGGCCGTGGCCACCAGGGTCCGGGCGTCGTCTTCCCCGACGCGAGCCGCGTCCTCGGGGGTCGAGGCGGCGGCGACGTGCCCCGCGTGGCCCATCACGCCCACGACCTCCAGGGCCCCCAGGTCGCGGACGGCCCGGGCCAACCGCACGACAGGCTCACCCGGTTCCAGCCCCATGCGGTGGAGGCCGGTGTCGACCTCGAGGTAGACGGGGATGTCCCGTCCCACCTGCCGGCCGACCTGAGAGATGCCTGTGGCCACCGCCACGGAGTCTACGGCAACCCTCAGCTCCGTGCGCCGGCAGAGGTCGGCCAGTCGGCGGAGCTTGGGCTCGCCGACGATGGGATAGGCGATGAGGATGTCGGTGATACCGGCGTCGGCCATCACTTCGGCCTCGCCCAGCTTGGCCACGGCGATGCCGACCGCCCCCCGGTCGAGCTGCCGGCGGGCGATGAGCGGCGACTTGTGCGTCTTGACGTGAGGCCGGAGCTTGACTCCCGCCTGGCGGGTCAGCTGGGCCATGGCGTCAAGGTTGCGCTCCAAGCGGTCGAGGTCGATGACGAAAGCGGGAGTGTCAAGGTCCGAGACGGGCAACTGTTCCATGCAGGTAGGCCGACCTCCTTAATTCCACTCTACATAGAGGGAGCCTAAAGTCAAGCCTGGAATTGGACAGGATGGCCACTCTAGGGAAGGTGTGGATGCTGGCGTGCGGGCAACCACCGGGCGGGCGCTGACAGCGGTGCTTGTGGCCCTGTTCTTGACCTTGGCAGCGGGAGCGGGGCCTGCGGAAAGCGCGAGCCTGGCCGGCGCGGCCCCCACCCCTCCCAGCGTAACCGTGGGTGGACAGCCCGTCGTCTGGGACGTGCCTCCGTTCATGACCGATGGCCTGCTCGTCGTTCCCCTGAAATCCCTGGCCGAGCCGCTGAACTACACGTACCGATGGGACTCGACCGCCCGGCGGACGACCGTCAAGCATGGCGCCCGCGAGGTCTCGTTCGCTCCCGGGAGCAGGAGGTACATCAGCGAAGGGGAGGGTCACTTCGCCGGCACTCTGGGCAAGATCGTGGACGGCCGCCTCTGCGTCTCCCTGAGGTTCCTGGCCCAGGCCCTGGATGTCAGCCTCACCTTCGACGCGAAGACCGGAGTGGTGGACCTCGACCCCGCTCGCCCCTACACGGCGGTGCGGTCCGTGGAGGCCTACATCGCTGAACTGGACGCCTGCGACCGCCTCATCGCGGACATCACCGGGCTTCATCCAAGGGCCACCCGGGCCCCGGGCGGGTCGTGGCCACACCTGACGGCCGCGTTCCAGAAAGCCCTGGACGAGCGGGGATACGTTGATTTCATATGGAACGTGGGCACGCTCGACTGGGCGTGGCCGCGGCCCAGCCCGGACCAGATGCTGGAGGAGGTGGTCGTCAGGTCGTGGAACGGCAGTATGACTAAGCCCATCATCCTTATCCACGACGGGGTCTCCAAGCACACGCAGACCGTGGAGGCCCTGCCGGCCATCATCGAGTATCTGCGCTACGCCGGCTACACGCTGGGGACCCTCCCGTAGGCAACGTCGACCAACCCCCGGGTCGTGAGCTTCAACTCGGGAACGGTGGCCAGGGTCAGGAAGGCCAGGGCCATGAAGGGCTCGAGCGAGCCGGGCGCCCCCCAGGACCGGGCAAGGTCCCGCAGGCGTCCCAGGCGCTCCGCCACCTCGCCTAGCGGCCGGTCGGACATGAGGCCGGCGATGGGCAGGGGCAGGACCTCGACGACCCGGCCGTCCCGGACAGCCGCCAGCCCGCCCCCCGCCTCGGCCACGGCCCGCACGGCCACGGCCATGTCCGTGTCGTCCAGCCCGGCCACGACGATATTGTGGGCGTCGTGCGAGACCGAGGAGGCCAGAGCGCCGCACCTAAGACCCAGACCGCGGACAAACCCCTTACCGATGCGGCCGGTGGCCTGATGGCGTTCGACCACGGCCAGCTTGGCGACACCGCCCGCCGGGTCGGCCTGCCAGCAGCCGTCCTTCACGGGAAGGCTGAGCCGCGCCTGCCGTGTGACGATCCGCCCCGGTAAGACCTCGATGACCAGGGCCGGCCCGTCGCCCGCCGCGACGCGAAAGTCGGCCGCAAGAACGGGGAGGACGTGGCAGGTTCCCCTGAGGCCGCCGCCGGCCCGCTCCCCTGGCCTCTCCCCTTGCCGCTCCCCTGCTTTCGCCGCGCTTTGAGACTGGCCCGGGCCGGCGACCAGCTCACCGCCGGCGTAGACCCGGTCGACCCGGAAGGTCGCCAGGTCGTCGAGGACGACCAGGTCGGCAGCAAAGCCCGGGGCCAGGGCGCCACGCCGGATGAGGGCGCGGTCGAGCCCGAAGTACTCGGCCGGGTTGAGGGTGGCCATCTGGATGGCGGTGACGGGGTCGAGCCCCGCCCGCACGGCCTGGCGGATGAGATGGTCGAGGTGGCCCTCCCGGAGGAGGTCCTCGGCGTTGCGGTCGTCGGTTACGAGAAGGCAGCGCCGGCTGTTGGCCGGCGTGACGACAGGAAGGAGAGCCTCAAGGTCGCGGGCGGCCGACCCCTCCCGGATCATCAGGCGCATCCCAAGAGCCAGCCGTTCCCGAGCCTCGTCCGGCGTGGTGCACTCGTGGTCCGAGCCGGCGCCGGAGAGGACATAGGCCGCGAGGTCGGGGCCGCTCAGCCCTGGGGCGTGTCCGTCGATGACCTTGCCGGCCGAGCGGGCGAGGTCGAGCTTGGCCGCCAGGCCTGGGTCGCCACTAAGGACCCCCGGGACGTCCATGACCTCGCCCAAGGCCACCATCCGGGGCTCGTCCAGAAGGGTGGCCAGATCCTCGGCCGCCAGCGTGGCACCGGCGTCGTCAAAGGGAGCGGCGGGAACGCAGGACGGCAGACTCAGGAAGACGGCGAGGGGAAGGGCGTCCGAAGCCCGAAGCATGAAGCGGATGCCCTCCAGGCCGCAGACGTTGGCTATCTCGTGGGGGTCGGCGACCACGGCTGTCGTCCCGCGGGGCACGACGGCCCGGGCGAACTCCGCCGGCGTGACCATCGCGCTCTCGAGGTGGACGTGGCCGTCGATGAGACCCGGGCAGACCCAGCGGCCGCCGAGGTCCACCTCGGTCTGGCCGGAGTAGCGCCCGGCGTGTTGTCCGGCGCCGGGCTCGGCGGGGTGCTCGGCGTGGCGCCCGGCGCCCGAGAGCGGTCCCATCCCGACGATGCGACCGCCGGCGATGGCGATGTCCGCTGGAGGGTCGACCTGACCGGTGAAGACATTGACGACCCGGGCGTTCTTGAGGACCAGGGGTGCCGACTGCAGGCCTCGGGCGATGAGTAGTTCGGTCAGGGTGAAGGTCTCCTCGGTCGTAATCGCGTTCCCGGGTGTTTCCATGGAGTGGCCCCGGGTCCTTCCGGCCTGGTTTGAGCGCAAGAAACGGATAGTCCGTACGGGCTGCTAGGAGTATGCTCAAGGCCATAGGAACACGCTCGGTCTGGAGGCTATCCGGGATGGGCTCTAAGAACTGGGGGGCGCTCTTTCTCCTCTCCGCCCTGTGGGGCGGCTCCTACCTCTTCATGCGCGTCGCCGCCCCCGCTCTTGGCCCCATCCTGCTCATCGAGGCCCGGGTGCTCATCGCAGGCCTGGCCCTTCTCGCGTACGCCCTCCTCACCAGGAGTCTCCCGCCTCTCCGCGACCACTGGCGGCACTACCTCGTCCTCGGCGCTTTCAACTCCGCCGTGCCGTTCGTCCTCATCTCGACGGCCGAACTCTACCTCCCGGCGTCCCTGGCGGCCACTGTCAACGCCACCACCCCACTGTTCGGGGCCGTGGTGGCCGCCGTCTGGATGGGCGAGGCCGTCACGTGGCGCAAGGTGTTCGGGCTGCTCCTGGGGTTTGCCGGAGTGGCCGTCCTGGCCGGGTTCGGCCCCCTGCCGCTCACCTCCACGACCCTGTGGTCGATTGGCGCGTCGCTGCTGGCGGCCTTCTGCTACGGCTTCACCGCCGTCTACATCAAGGTGAAGATCCAGGGAGCGCGGCCGCAGGCGATGGCTCTTTATACCCAGTTTGCCGCCGCCCTGGTCCTCCTGCCGCTCGTGCCCTTCTCCCTCCCCACCCAGTGGCCCTCGACCCTGGTCGTCATCTGCGTCCTGCTCCTCGCCCTCCTCTCGACGGCCTTCGCCTACATCCTCTACTTCGGCCTGATTGTTGATGTCGGGCCGACCCGGGCCATCATGGTCACCTACCTGGTTCCCGTCTTCGCCCTGCTGTGGGGATGCCTCTTCCTCCAGGAGTCCCTGGGAGCGGCTTTCCTGGCCGGCCTCACCCTCATCCTCTTCAGCGTGGCCCTGGTTTCCGGGGCGAGGGGCGCAGGGCGCGCGGGACGGGCCCGACCCGCCCCGACCCCCGGCGCGACAGCCGCGACCGACATGTCGGCCGGGAAAGGAGGCCCGAAACCATGACCGCACCCTTCGCGACCGACGACGCCCGCTGGGCGGCCGTCACGTCCCGCGACCCGAACGCCGACGGGGTCTTCTTCTACGGGGTGAGGTCGACCGGCATCTACTGCCGCCCCACGTGCCCGGCGCGCCGGCCGTCACGCTCCAGGGTGGCCTTCTTCGAGACCACCGAGGCGGCCGAGGCCCAGGGTTTCCGGCCGTGTCGGCGGTGCCGGCCGGGGGAAGCCAACGGCGTGGTCGCCCAGGTCCGGCGTCTCCTGGACACAGCGGACCCGCCGCCGTCGCTCCGCGAACTCGGCGAAGCGGTGGGCCTGAGCCCGAGCCACCTCCAGCGTCTGTTCAAGCGAGCGACCGGCCTGAGCCCGAAGCAGTACGCCGACGCCCGGCGGGCCGAACGACTGAAGAGCGGGCTGCGCCAGGGAGCGACCGTGACGGCGGCCCTCTACGACGCCGGCTACGGGTCCAGCCGCGCCCTGTACGACAAGGCCGGGGAGCACCTGGGGATGAGCCCGGGGGCCTACAGGCGGGGCGGTCTGGGTGTGACCGTCAGGTTCACCCTGGCCGACACGCCCCTCGGCCCGATGCTCCTGGCCGCGACGCCGAAGGGCATCTGCGCCCTTCGCTTCGGCGGCGGCGCTCCCGAGCGGGTAGGCCCCGACGGCCCGGGTCCAGGGCCGGTCAGCGGGTCCGACCGGGAGAACCTTCTTTGCGGACTCCGCGAGGAGTTCCCGAAGGCGACCCTGGTCGAGGACGAGGGCGACCTGGACGGGTGCGTCCAAGCCGTCATCTCGTACCTAAGGGGCGAGCGGCGCCGGCTCGACCTGACCGCCGACCTGGCCGCCGACCTGACCGCCGACCTGGCCGCGACCGCCTTCCAGCAGAAGGTGTGGAAGGCCCTTCAGGCCATTCCCTACGGGGAGACGAGGTCGTACGCCGAAGTGGCGGAGGCCATCGGCCGGCCCACGGCCGCGCGAGCCGTGGGCAGGGCCTGCGCCGCGAACCCGGTGGCCCTGGTCGTGCCCTGTCACCGGGTGGTGCGGGCCGACGGCGGGCTCGCCGGCTACCGCTGGGGCGCCGACCGGAAACGCCGGCTGCTGGAGCAAGAGAGGGCGGTTCGGGAGCGGCCGGAGTAGCGGGCGCAGGCGCGTCGCGCCGCGCCGCTAGACCACCTCGCCGCCCGAGATAGTGAGGTCGGCCTTCATCCCCCGTATCGCCTCCAGATTCCCCTCCGCCTCCGCCGCCAACGGGTTCCCCGACAACACGACCAGGTCGGCCAGCTTGCCCGGCCCCAGGCTGCCTTTCGAGGCTTCCTCGTAGGACGCGTAGGCCCCGCCGAGGGTGTAGGCCGCGAGGGCTTCGGCCACGGTCAGGCGTTGCTCCGGCCCGACGACCTGGCCGCCCATGGTCTGACGCGTGACGGCCACGTAGACGTTGAGCATCGGGTCCGGGAAGGTCACCGGGCAGTCGGTGCTCAGGGCGAAGGGAACCCCGTCGCGGAGGAAGGCGCCGGCCGCGAACATCTCGGCCGCCCGGGCGGGGCCGTAGTTCCGGACGTAGCCGTCGCCAAACTCGTGGAAGAAGACCGGCTGGAGGATGGGCACGATGCCTAAGGCCTTGATGCGGGCCCGCAAGGCGGGGTCGGTCATCGCGCAGTGCTCGATGCGGTGGCGGGGCGGCCGGCCGGGGGCGGGGGCGCCCGCTAGCCGGGGCCCCGGCGCCAGGGCGTACTCGATCCCGTTCACGATCATCTCGATGGCCCGGTCGCCGACGGCGTGGGCCGTGACCTGGAAACCCGCCCGGGCCGCCGCCAGGAACCGCTCGTTGACCTCGTCCTGGCTGAGGTAGAGGATGCCGCTGTCGGTGGCGTCCACCGCGTAGGGTTCCCGCGTCGCGGCGGTGGGCCCGCTCGAGGAGCCGTCGGCCATCAGCTTGAGCGGCCCGATCCGCAGCCACTCGTCGCCGAACCCGCTGGCGAGGCCTGTCGACAGGAAAGCCTCGCAAAAAGCCCTGTCACTGGGCTCGAGCATGGCGTAGACCCGCAACCGCGGGCCGCGGCCGGCCAGATGGGCCTGGAAGGCCCGCAGCCCGAGGGCGTCGGTGCCCGCCTCGTGGACCGAGGTGATGCCCCGGCTGAGGTAGTCCTCGGTCCCGGCGGCGACGGCGGCGAGGTGGTCATCGAGCGTTGGAGCGACAAGGCCGGCCAGGGCCAGGCCGGCGGCCTCGCGCAGGACTCCGTTCGGCACGCCGCGCTCGTCACGGTCGAACTTGCCCCCGGCCGGGTCGGGCGTGTCGGCGGTGATGCGGGCCATCTCGAGGACTCTCGAGTTGACCACGACGATGTGGCCGCAGACCCGCGTGAGAAGGGCCGGGTGGTCGGGGCAGGCGGCGTCGAGGTCGAAGCGGGTCGGATGGCGCTGCTCCTCCAGGCGCGACTGGTCGTAGCCCCAGGCCCGCACCCAGGCGCCGGGAGCGGCCGTGGCGGCCTGCTCGGCCAGGCGGGCTTGGATGTCCCGGATGGAGCGGACGTTGGGATACTTGCAGTTGACCTGCAGTTGGGAGGCGCCATGGGCGATGAGGTGCGCGTGGGCGTCGATGAACCCCGGGACGAGGAGGCGACCCCGAAGGTCGATGACCCGGGTCCGGGGGCCGGCCAGGTCCATGATGTCCCGGGTCCGGCCGACGGCGAGGATGCGGTCGCCGCACGTGGCGACGGCGTCGGGGGGCGGACTGGCGGGGACGGGCCGGGAGCCGCGCGAGGCGCGACGCCGGGGACCCGTCGCGGTGAGGACCGGGCCGTCGCGGAAGATGATGTCGGCCGGGCCGGGGAACGGGAGACTCAAGTTGGGACCCCCTTCGGTACGCGCGAGGGTTCGGCGGGTTTCGCGGCAATCCTCCGGGAATCGGCCCTCTCTTCGGCCGGTCGGCAGGTCCCAATCCCTGCCTGTAGAAATCTCCCAATTGCGACACCACATATCCGGCGTGGCTCTCCGCACATCCCACTCCCCTCCGCGGTCCCATCCAGCTGCCACGCCAGGGGAGGTAGAACATGGCAGACGAGCGGCTCTTCGCAATCCTCGAAGACCAGCGGTTCCTTCTCCGGGCCTACGCCGCGAGTTCGGCCCGGCTGATGTGGCAGGTCTTCGGGCGCCTGAGGGAACTCCAGGCCTTCCGGGGCCGGAAGGACCTAGCCCCGGCCCTCCTGGAGAAGCTCATCGCGCTGCGCGCCCCCAGCGACCCGGTCGTGGCCGGGGCGCACCTCTACGCTCTGAGGCTCACCCAGGCCCGGCGGGAAATCGCGCGCGGCGTGACGCACGTGCTCAGAGGGCAGGGGCGGATGGACCCGCACTTGGCGGGGCAGTTGGCCGGGTTCGCGGGCGCCGCTCTGACCGTCCCGGCCGGGCGCGAAGCAGCCGCGCCGGCCCGCCAGGCCGACCTCGACGAGATTCTCAAGATCGCCGAGAAGGAGGAGGGGAGACCATGAGCCACCGGACTCTGGTGACCGACTTGGGGCACACCGTCGACCACTGGCACAAGGACGAAACGTACCCCGAAATCAGCGACGCTCAGAAGGCGACCCTGCAGGCCGACACCTTGGCCGAGTACCCCAGCGTGACGCCTGTCGAGTACATCCACCTCGACCACACCAGCGAGGTTCTCCTCCCGTCCTACAGGTGGAACTGCTGGGGCTTCACCTTCAACCCGCGGCAATGTTGGGTGGGACTGGACGGCACCGACATCCAGCTCATCCTCACCGACAACGGCACCCAGGTCTTCGCCCCGAACCTGCGTATCGGTGACGTCATTGTCTACCGCAACGGGGGCGAAATCACCCACACCGGCCGCGTCTGGTCCCTCGACGCCGGAGGCAACGCGGCCCTGGTCCAGAGCAAGTGGGGTTCTCTCGGCGAGTATTACCACGCCCCGGCCTACGTCCCCGTCGACTACGGCACGGACAGAACCTACTGGCGAGTGAAACCCCTCAGCGGGAAGGGAGATGCCTGGTCGAAGGACTGCTCGGCCGACGACCGTCTCCCCTACCCGCCTTGCGCTGACTTCTGGCTGAGCCCTGACCTCTGGTGCAACAACTCCGGGGGGACGGCCCACGAGGACCCTCACCGCGACTCGCCGAACCAGCTTTGGGTCAAGGTCCGGAACGCCGACAGCCTGGCCGTCACCAACGCCGAGGTCCGTGTCTACTGGAGCGCCCCCACGGGCGGCATGCCCCACACCAGTTGGACCCTCATCGGCACGGCCACGGTCAGCGTCCCGGCCGGCGCCGGCAACGAAGCGACGGCCGGGCCCATCATGTGGACGCCCGGTGCCGCCGAGCCGCAGCACTGTTGTCTGTTCGCCATCATCAACACCTGCCCGTCCACCGCCACCGACGACTGGGCCCACTATCACGAGGGCACGACCCTCGACCCCATCGTCTGGCCCTTCGACATCACCCGGGACAACAACATCATCTGGAAGAACATGTGGATCGAGGAGGTCCCGGCGCCTGACCCGAGCGGGCACGGACCGGTCCAGGCCGTGGGCCTGACCTTCGAGGCCAGAAACCCCCTGGCCATGGCGGCCACGATAGACGTCAACGTGCGGGTGCGCCCCATCCCGCCCGAGGAAGTCCTCCGCATGGGCTTCTCCGCCAACGCCTTGAACCGGGCGGGCGGGCCGCTCCTGAAGGACCTCGAACTCCGGCCCGCTAAGGAAATCGCCGTGACGCCCGCCGTCAAGCCCGGCCGGCTCACACTCCCCAGACTGGGCCGACCTGTCCTCACGCCTAAGCTCGACCTCAAGTTCAAGACGGAGGCCGACTGGCGGAAGACCGGAGGGATAGCCCAGGAGCGAGGCCTTGTCCTCTCCCTTCGTAAGGTCGCGCCGGGGAAGGGCGGGCGCATCGACTTTGACGTCTCCGCCATCGCGGGAGCCAAGCCCGGCGACATCTACCGCGTGGACCTCGTGCAGCGGACCGGCGGCCAGGTGACCGGAGGCGGCACGTACGTGATCATCGTGAGGAAGTAGGCCGCAACATCACGGGGCCGGACGCCGCCCAGGCGGCGTCCGGCCCCGCCTTTCGGCCCGGTGCCCGGCCGCCCGAATCTGCCAGGGGGAACCGAGACGCCGAACGGGAACTCACAGGGCGAGTGGGTTCTAGGATCAGGGGGTAGGGAACGGTGCTCAGAACCGGAAACGACTACATCGACAGCCTCAGGGGCCGTCGCCTCGACGCCTACTTCCTGGGCGAGAAGGTGACCGACCCGGCGGGTCATCCGGTCATCGGTTCCTCCATTCGCGCCCTGGCCGCCACTTACGACCTCGCCCACGACCCCGACCCGGCCCGCCGCGCCCTGGCCACGGCCGAGACGCCGGAGGGCGCGGTCGTCAGCCGCTTCACCCACATCCACCGCTCGGCCGACGACCTGGTCAAGAAGATAAAGCTCCAGCGCACCCTAGGTCGCCGCGTCGGCTGCTGCTTCCAGCGGTGCGTCGGCTGGGACGCCCTGAACGCCCTCTTTATCACCACCCACGAGGTCGACGCCGCTCTGGGCACCTCCTACCACCCAAGGTTCCTCCGCTTCTTGGCCCATGTCCAGGAGAGCGACCTTGTCTGCCAGGGGGCCATGACCGACGTCAAAGGTGACCGCGGCGCGCGCCCCGGCCGGCAGGAGGACCCCGACCTTTTCGTCCACGTCGTCCGACGGACCGCCGACCACATCGTCGTCCGCGGGGCCAAGGCCCACCAGACCGGGGCCCTCGGCTCTCACGAGATCATCGTCATGCCGACCCTGGCCCTCGGCCCCGGAGAAGAAGACTACGCCGTCTCTTTCGCCGTCCCGTCGGACACGCCGGGCATCACCTTCGTGGTCGGCCGCCAGGCCTCCGACCTCCGCGCCGTCTACGACCTGCCGCTGGACCAGGGCAACGCTCGCTTCGCCGCGCACGAGGCCCTGACGGTCTTTGACGACGTGACGGTGCCCCTGGAGAGGGTCTTCCTCCTCGGCGAGGTCGCCTACAGCGGCCAGCTGGTCGAACGGTTCGCCGGGTTCCACCGGCAGAGCTACGGGGGCTGCAAGGCGGGCATCGGCGACGTCCTCATCGGCGCGGTGGCCCTCGCGGCCGACTACAACGGGGTGGCCGGCGCCTCCCACGTGCGGGACAAGCTGGTCGAGATGGTCCACCTCAACGAGACCATCTACTCCTGCGGTCTGGCCTGCTCGTCTGAGGGGAAGGCGACGCCGGCCGGCTCCTACATCATCGACCTCCTCCTGGCCAACGTCTGCAAGCAGAACGTCACCCGCATCCCCTACGAGATGGCCCGCCTGGCCCAGGACCTGGCCGGGGGCCTCATGTCCACCCTGCCGTCGGCCAAGGATCTGGCCAACCCGGCGACCGGGGAGTACCTCCGGAAATACCTCAAGGGCGTCCCGGGAGTGGCCACGGAGGACAGGATGCGGGTGCTGCGGCTCATCGAGACCCTGACCATCGGGCGCGGGGCCGTCTCCTACCTGGCCGAATCCATGCACGGCGCCGGCTCGCCCCAGGCCCAGCGTGTCGTCATCGGCCGGCAAGCGCCTCTGGACGAGTACAAGGAGGCGGCGAAGGCGCTGGCGGGGATAGCCTCGCCGTCCAACTAGAAGAACCTCAGTTTGGCCCCCTGTACAGCCCGGCGTGGAGGAGATTGCCTGGACTGTGTGATATAATGCTCTATACAATATATGAAGTATAGGGGATTATATAATGACGATTGAAGGAACAAGACAGCAACCCCCGGCGTTTGAGCGGGCAACGCGAGTCTTTGAGGAACGGGGAGGCATACTCCACGCGATGGAGGCCCTTCGTAGCGGCATCCACCCGGCCACTCTCTACGCCATGCGCGACTCCGGAGCCCTGGAGGTCCTGAGCCGCGGCGTGTTCCGGCTCGCGGGCGGCCCGCCGCTGGGGTACCCGGATCTGGTGACCGTCGCGGCCCGCATCCCCGCAGGAGTCATTTGCCTCATCTCGGCCCTGGCGTTCCATGAGCTCACCACCCAGATACCCCACCAAGTCCATGTCGCCCTTCCGCGCGGCGCGGCGGAGCCACGCCTCGACCATCCGCCCATCCAGACGTACCGGTTCAGCGACGAGACCTTCAGCGCAGGGGTCGAGACTCACGCCCTCGACGGGGTTCGTGTGAGCGTCTACGGTCCGGAGAAGACCCTGGCCGACTGCTTCAAATTCCGCAACCGCGTCGGTCGCGATACGCTTATCGAAGCCATCCGTTTCTACCGCCAGCGGGGGGATGTGAAAGTGGCCGACCTTATGCGCTATGCCTCGGCCTGCCGGGTAACGAAGGTCATGCGGCCCTATCTCGAGGCCATCCTGTGATGGTTCGGAGGTCTCGAACATCGCCGCATCGGTGCACCAGCGCCTCCTCAACAGGGCAAAGAGCTCGTCCCGACTGTTTAGCGAACTTCTGCAGTACTTCGCCATCGAGCGGTTCATCTATCGACTCTCCCGGACCCGTCAGGCCGACAAGTTCATCCTCAAGGGGGCCTTGATGCTTCCCGTGTGGAGCGGCGCGGCGTCACGGCCCACCATGGACATCGACCTTCTGGCTCGGACTGCGAACGACCCCACGGTGATCGCCGACGCCATCAGGGACGCCTGCATCCTGGATGTGGAGCCGGACGGCATGTTCTTCGACCCCGGCTCGGTAACCGCCGCGAAGATCACGGAGGACGCCATATACGAAGGTGTGCGCGTCCGAGTGCGGGGCAGCCTTGGCCCGGCCAGGGTGTCCCTCCAGGTCGACGTCGGGTTCGGGGACGTCATCGTACCCGGCCCCACCATGGTCTCCTATCCTGCGCTTCTAGACTTTCCGCCGGCTCAGCTGGCCGGTTACACGAGGGAAAGCACTATCGCCGAGAAGCTGCAAGCTATGGTCAAGCTCGGAGTCTTGAATAGCCGGATGAAGGACTTCTACGACATCTGGATGCTGTCCCGGACATTCGATTTCGAGGGCCATACATTGGCTGAGGCCGTCGAGAAGACGTTTAGGAATCGAAAGACGCCCATCCCGGCGATGCCCGAGGCGTTTCAGCCGATGTTCGCCGTTGACCCGGACAGGCGAACTCAGTGGCATGCTTTCACCGCGAAATCCCGCACTGCCGACGCGCCCGAAGCTTTCGCCGACGTCGTGGCATCAATCAAGGCCTTCCTGCAGCCTCTCCTAGCCGCCCTTGCCGGCGGCCGGCCGTTCAAGAGCGTGTGGAAAGCGCCAGGGCCCTGGCGCTGATTGGCACCGTCACCCGACGGGAGCCAGCGCCTCCCTACGGCCCGACGACCGTTATCGCCCCGGCGTTCCATTCCACCGTGCAGCCGAGGTTCTCGGCCACGAAACGCATCGGCACCGCCCACGCACGATGAGCGGGACGCCCCAGGACTGACATCGGGGCCACGTCAATGGCTGCTAGCGCGACGCGTGGCTGGTCGTGATCTTGTGGAACTTGGGGTAGCCCCAGCGTTCGTCGGCCTCCGTGGCTGGGATGGGACGGACCCCTTTGGGGAGGAGGCCGAGGCGGCGCCCCTCCAGGATCAGTGAGTCGGTCAGGCAGGCGTAGAAGGCCTCAAGGACATCCCCGCAGCCGGGGCGAGCGCCAGCGTCCGCGCCGGCATCCGCGCCGGCATCCGCGCCGGCGTCCTTGGCCGCGACCGCTTCCGCGACAACGTCACGGGCAAGGTCCCCTGCTTCGCGCAGGTGGCCGGCCATCAGAGCGGCCAGACTATCGGCGCTCGGTCGGAGCCAACAGGCGAGAGACCTTGACTCCTGGTCGCCGGCCAGCGGCACGGTCAGCTGCCCGTCGCCGACGGACATGAAGCTCTTCACCAGGCCCATTCCCTGCAAGAACCGGAACGCCTCGGCGACGCGCTGGACCTTGTCACCGGAGAGAGTGTCGAACACGAGCCCAAGGTCGGTGCGGCCGAGCAGATTCAGGTGGAACGGCGTCCAACCGGAGGCCCGCCCCACGAGGAGGAGGATGGTCGTGCCCGGCCCCGCCGGTACGGCCCGGACTACGCTGGCCGGGGAGGCGTCGGTGAGGATGAAGCCGGGGCAGGCGCGCTCGGCGGGGTTCCGACGCGACCAAAGGCACATCCCGGCCTCGCTTCGGCGCAAGGCGCTGACCAAGGCGGAACCGAGAAGGAGGACCGGGCCGACCTCGGCAGCGTAGGCTTGCGGCTTCGCCGGGAGTTGCGCCAGAAGCTCCCCAAGCGCGGGCGCCGTGCGGCTGGCCGCATCCTCGGCCAGAGACCCGAGTTTCCCGGCCAGTCGACCCTCCAGTACAGGGAGGTCGGCAAAGCGCTGGCGCACGTCTTCGCCGGGGTAGGCGGCGGCTCGGGGCGCGGGGGCCCCGGGGAAACGAGCGGTGTAGGCCTGGCGGTCGCGGGGACGGCAGACCGGATAGACCCAGAGTTCGGGGAACTGGGGGGTCGGGGGCCTCCGGCCGGAGCGCCCCGAGGTCACGACCTCGATCTGGTGGAGGCGGTCATAGCCGATAATCTCCCCGAAGCGGTCCTCTTGCCGCTGGCCGGATTCGGTCGCCGCCAGCCATCCGGCGGTCTCGCCCAGTTCGCTGGGGGTCGTAACGTGGCGGGGCGAGGCGGTGTCAGCAATCCCAGCCCGAGCCGCGTCCTCCGCGACGACGACCTCGGGACGGCGGGTGCCGGCGCGTACCTGGGTCCGGCCGTCGACGTAGGCAGTCTTACCGGAGAGGCTCACCAGGAGGTCGAAGCCCCGCGCCGCGGCTCCCTCCTCCGCTCCCCGGAACCCGGCCAGAAGGATGACGGCCAGACCGGCCGCTTCCGAGTCCGGGGTTATCCCAAGGCGAATCTCGTGTCCGAGGTACTCGACGAACTCGCGTTGGTCCATGGTCAGGGCGACAACGGCCTTCGCCCCGGCGGCCTCGAGCCGGCGCAGGAGGGCGGCGTCCGGCGGGTCCCTGAGTAAGACGATGGTGCCTTTCAGACGCGCGTCACCGGCATCATCTGCCGGCGGCAGCGCCAGGCCGGGCCAGCCAACGACCACTTCACCGCCGGTCGGCCCACCGACCCCGAACGCGCCCATAACGCGCCAGCCGCGCGTGGTCACCGCGACATGGCGGCCGGGCACGGCCTCGGCGACCGTCCCTGGCACGTAGGCCAGGACGACGGCCCGGTTTGGCAGGGGGTCGATGACGAGAACCGACCCGTCCGGTGAAACGTGTCGAACCACGCCGCTGATGGGCGCCAGGACGTGACGCCTCATGAGTCCCGCGGAGTGCATGGTCTGGGCTGCGACGACTTGCCCCCGGTAGACCCGCGCTCCCTCGGAAACCCGCAGGTGCCGGGCGCAGTTACGGGGGCGCTCATCAAGCCCCGTGGCCACGTTGAGTGTCACTGACCCGGGCGCGGGCGGCGTGTGTTCCCTGACGTAGACGTTGCCCAGGGACCTGGAGACCATCGCCACCCGGCCTGCCCACGGCGAGACGACGACCATCGGGGTCTCGAACGCCACCCGCACGGCTAGGGCTTGGCCCAGGGTCACGATGTCGCCGCTCTCGACGCTGACGTGCGTGGCCAGCTCGGCGGGGAGACAGCCTAGACGCCGGGCGCAGTCCAGCCAGCGGAGGCTGCCGGTGTCCAGTTCGAACTCGGCCAGTCCGGTATCTGGCTCGACGCGCTGTCCTGGGGCGACGAGTATCTCCGAGCCCCGAGGGATGGGGTGGACTAGCCTGAGGTCGCGTGTGTGAGGCCCATCGCCGGCGCCCCCTTGCTCGGTCCGGCGAGTCCTGGGCGGTGACATCCGGCGCACGGCCTTCGTGGGCGTCGGCGTCTCCGGCCGGGGCTCGTCGGGGTATCCGAGCAGGACGTCACCCAGCCATTCAACCCCGCTCAGGACGACGGCTCCGCGGCACGGCCTTGCTGGCTGGGAACGGGTTTGTTGCGGCACCGGGGCTTTTCTCCCGTCGGTTGCAGCAGTGCTCGACACTGATACGGCCGGCGGCGCCGGGATGTTTCGCGTCGGTCGCCGGCTCGCCCCAGGCCCAGCGCGTCGTCATCGGTCGGCAAGCGCCTCCGGACGAGTACAAGGAGGCGGCGAAGGCGCCGGCGGGGATAGCCTGAGGTGCGGACGGGCTAGGCCCGGCACGCCACACCGAGCCTGCGGTACTCCGCCTCCGCCACGACCCCGGTGACGGCGAGCCCCTGCCCCGCCTGGAACCGCCGCACGGCCGCCGCCGTTCGCGGCCCGAAGACTCCGTCCACCGTCCCGGGGTCAAGGCCCCGGCTCCGGAGGGCGCGCTGGACGGCCGTCACGTCGTCGCCTCGGAGAAGCGGCGTCTCCACCCTGAGGATTCGGCGCTTCCGCCGATGCTCTGGCGGCGCCGGGGATGGATCGGGTGGCGCGGGAGCGGGTGGCGCGGGGGCGGGACCCGGAGCCGGCCCGGGGACCGCCGCCGACTTCAAAAGGGCGGAGACCGTCACCGCCCGGAGGCCCCGCGCCCGCAGCCCGCCGAGGATTCCGGGGAGCGCCTCGGTCGTCTCGGGAACCCAGTCGTGAAGGAGGATGATCGACCCCGGTTGGACGCGCGACAGGACATGCCCGGCGATGGTCGGCGCGGGCGGCCGGCGCCAGTCGGTGGGGTCAATGTCCCAGATGACGTTCAGGCGGTAGCCGTCGCCAGCGGCGGCGGCGAGGACCGTGTCGCTGAAGAACCCGTAGGGCGGCCGGAAGAGGGTCGTCGGCGGGCCGCCTGCCCTCAGGATGGCCCGCTTGGTCTCCTCCAGTTGGGCAAGAACCCCCGCATAGGACAGGCCCGTTAGGTCGGGGTGTCCGTAGGTGTGATTGCCAACCTCGTGCCCGGCCGTCACGGTCGCCGGGACCAGTTCCGGGCGCCCGTCCACGTACGTCCCCAGGATGAAGAACGTGGCGGTAGCCCCGTGCTCGGCCAGAGTTCGCAAGTTGGCCGGAGTGTGGACGGGGTCGGGACCGTCGTCGAAAGTGAGGGCCACGAGGCTCCGGCTGGTGTCGACGCGGTAGACGGTCGGCATGGTGGCGTCCAGGAGCCGGAAGCCGACGTCGGGCAGGCGCGCCGTAGTAGGTTCCGGCCTGCGGCCTGCGACCGGTCGACCAGCGGACAGGCGGCGATAGAGCCGGCTCGGATGCGGCCGGGGGCTTCGCGGATCATTGGGGTCAGCGTCGGCTCCCATGCTGCCAGTCTATGAACCCGGGGCCGGCGCTGGGATGCTTCTTCTCCCAGCGGAGCCCGGGTGAGATCCTCCACCTGGCTGACCAACTTGGCGAAAGACTGGAGATGCTTGGCCGCGCGGGCCCACACCGAGGCGCAGGGGCCGCACCAGTCTCTCCATGTCACCACACCCCGATGGCCAGTGAGCCGAACAGAACAGCCCGCCGGACCCCGTACTGCTCGCGAGCCAGTCCCGCGGCGGCGGACGCCTTTTCCACCCTCGTCCCCCCGCTCCCCGCATCCAGATTGCACCGCACTGAGCCAGGGCCGGGACCCGGGGGCCGCGTCACCCAGCCGTGACTGCCGAAGGGCTGATCACACGGCCGGCCCTAGCCAATGAGCACCCGGACCGGCGCCTGAGTGGAGAGCGTGGTCCCGTCCCCTAAGACGCCCCATCTGTTCTGCCCCCAGGCCCAGAGCGAGCCGTCACGCCGGAGAGCGAAGACCCGGTCGCCGAAGGCCCAGAGGGAGACGACCCGGTTGAGGCCGGCCACGACCTCGGGGGTGGCGCGGACGGTGACTCCTTCCGCGCCGGGGCCCCAGACCCAGTCGTTGGTGCCCCAGAACCAGACCAGCCCTTTTCGGTCGAGGGAGCAGGCGGCCCGTTCACTGGCGGCGATGGCGACCATCTCCGGAAGACCGCCCACGCGCTGGGGTTCGGCCACCACCTCACCGGAAACGCAGCCTTGGCCGAGCTCGCCCCAGCGGCTCGAACCCCAGGCCCAGACTCCCCCGGACCGGTCGAGGGCGAAGAAGGCGTCCGTGCTCGCCGCCACGGCTGTCACGCCGTCCGGCGCCGGAACCAGCTTCGGCCGCCAGACCACCTCGGCGGGGGGAGCGGCGCCGGAGGCGTGGGGAAGGCTGGCTCCGGTGTCAAGGTCCAGGCGGCCCCAAACCCAGATGGTCCCGTCGGCCGCCAGGGCGCAGGCCGACGCTCCGCTTGCCGCTATGTCCCTGATGGCGGGGAGACCGGCGACCTTGACGGGTCCGTAGTCCGGGCCGCCTGACGCGGTCTGCTCGCCGGAGCCTAGCCCACCCCACTGGTTTGAGCCCCAGGCTACCACCGAGCCGTCTCCAAGCAGGGCGTAGGCGGTATGCTGCCCGGCACCGATGGCCGTGACGCCGGACAGAAACGGAACCCGGACCGGCGAGGGAAGCACCAGAGCGGTGGCCGGGAGGTCAAGGGAGTTGGACTGCCCGGCCAGGCTGCGGCCCCATGTCCAGACCGTCCCGTCGTCCTTCAAGGCCAGGGCGGCGTCATACAGACCCGCCACGGCCACCGCGCCCGAGAGACCGGCCACCTCCTCGGGCTCCCGGCTCCAAAGCAGGGAGGCCACACCGAGCTGGCCAAAACTGTCGTCGCCCCAGGCCCACACCTTGCCGTCCGCGGCGAGAGCGTAGCCCGAGCCGTGCCCGGCAGCGACGGCCACGGCCCGGGGAAGACCCCGCACCTCCACGGGCGAATGAACGTGCCGGTGGGCGGGAAACGCGGCGTCACCCAACTCACCCGAGAGGTTCAGGCCCCAGGCCCAGACCCGTCCGTCCTCGGTGACCGCGTAGGCATTGTGCGCTGCCGCCGCGGCGGCGACCACAGGACCAGATACGGGGACGCGAATGGGGTCGGCCGACGACCAGACCTCCGTCCCATCCCCCAGCTGCCCGCACGAGTTCTCGCCCCAGGCCCAGAGCTGACCGCCCTCGGCCAGGACATAGGCATCACCCGGGCCGGCGACAATGGCGGTGGCCCCCGTCACGTCCGGTAGCTGGACGGACGCCTGGGGTCTCCCGGGCGCCGTGGCCGGGGGAAGGCAGCGCGGGTTGACGCCCCAGCCCCAGATTGAGCCATCCTCGGCTATGGCATAGCCAGCCGTGTCCCCCGCGGCAACGGCCTTGATCCGGGGCAGCCCGGTGACCTCAGTCGCGACGATGGCGCCGGGGGCATCTCCCGACGCGCCCTCCGTGAGGGTCCAGACGGTGCCGTCGGCCCTCAAGGCGTACCCGTCGCTTCGCCGGGCCGCGATGGCCGTCACCTGGTCGAGGCCGTCCACCGGAGCTGGAACCGGCTGACTTCCCGCTTGGTCGAGGTGACCCCAGGTCCAGACCGTGCCATCCCGTCTGAGGGCGAAGCCCGAACCGCTTCCCGCGGCGAGGGAGACTACGTCGGTGAGACTGGTGATTTGCGCGGGGGTGGCGGTCCCGCCGCCAAGGGAAGCTGGAGCGCCCCAGGTCCAGACCGTGCCGTCGGAGCGCAGGGCATAGACTCGGTCGCCCTGGGCGGTGATGGCCACGACTCCGTCCAGAAAGAGCACCTCGACCGGAACCGGGCGGCAGGCGGGAACCCCGGTCCCGAGCTGGCGAGAGCTGTTGTCGCCCCAGGCCCAAACCCGGCCTCCCTCACCGATGAGGTAGGTGGCAGTGCGGCCACCACCCATGGCCCGCACCTCTCCGACGGTAACCGCGTGCCTCCCTGCCGGCTCGCCCCAGCCGCTGGGAGAAACGGGCCAAAGCCAGACACCCAAGACGCGCAGGACACTGACGACGAAAAGGACGCCGAGGCTGCCCATGACCAAGAGGGTCATAAAGATCTTGCGGGCCGGGTTCAGTCTCCTAGCGGCGTTCTCTGTCACCCAACAACGTTCGCCGGTAGTCTTGGAGACACCTTGCTGAGGATCCTGGTCTCCCGCGGCAGGCGACGGCTATCGCTCGCCCCGGGCCTCCCGTCGCCCCGGTGACAAGCGCAACCGTGGACCAGTCGTCCTCCTCCAGAAGGAAGCCACTCGAAGCGTTGGAGGGTGACACGTTGACCCGTTACGACATAGTCGCCCGCGCCCGCATGATCCTGGACTCGGAACCCTGATTCGGTCGTCCGGTACCGCCTGCTGCGAGATGTCCTGGCCCCTCAGGCGTCCTCCGCTCTCGTGGAGGAGGCCTCGGACAGCCTGGCAGAGTCCCCAGGTCATCGAACTGGCCCTGGCCCAAAGGGCAACGGCTCGACGGCCCCACCCGCTCCTCGCGCGGGCGGGAGCCTATATCAAGGATGTCCTTGACGGGCGGCGGATCTGGCCCGACCCACCCGAGAGGAACGACCGCGCTGCGGCGACTATGACCCCCGCACGGAAGCACTGGCTCATCGCGAACTCACCGGGGCGTCGGTCAGAGACAGCTACCTGATCCTCGACAACAAGTACGCCCTGGCTCTCCTCGGCGGCCGAGCCGCCGGACTCCCCGCACCCCTGACGCGCGCCCTGCTGCGTTGGCTGTACCGAAGGCCGTGCGGAATCCGCTACCTCGGTGTGGGCCTGGTTCCCATGCCGGCCAAGGTTACCGCGACTCCAAGCACCCTTGACCGCTGGCTCCGGTCGTGGGAACTCCTCGCGGCCTTCCCTCAGTGGCCTGAGTTCGCCGGGGAGGCCATGACCCAGTTCTGGGACTCGCAGGAGGAAGATGGCCTCTGGAATCGTGGTCCGCAGCCGTCCGGCTCGCCCCGCTGACGACTGCCGCAGCCCTGCACGCCGGCGTGCCGATTACAGCACGCGGGTCCTCACGCTGCTAGCAAGGGTTTGCACGGACTGATGAAGTGGGTGCGTCGGATTCGCGACCATGGCCCGGTCTACCCGGGCGACTCTCATATCTGCGCCCACGACGACAACCCGTTCCCGCCGTCGGAAGGCCTGATGGCCTACGAGTACAGCTGGTACCGCTTTCCGGCTCCGTACACCGGGTGCCAGCCGGGGGTTGTCGGCGGAGGCGCCTTGGCTGCCTCGCAGGTGGTTGGGTTCAGGCTGGCCTGGGCGTGGCAGCTCTCGCCCGGGTTGGGCCGCTGGAAGGCGGAGCCGTCGCGCTGTGGAGCACGTGGTGACGGCTGCTCACACAGCAGAGGGGACCCCGGCCGGGGTCCCCTCTACCACCCTTCTACATTCGAGCTGCGGACGCGTTCGTCAGGGGCTTTCCGTCTCGCTTCCGCCCTGGTTCCTTGGGAAGTCATGACCCCCGGCGCTCTCCTCGACCTGGCCACAAAACGAAGACCAACGAACCGATGAGGATGGCGGCACGGCCGACAGGGGAGGGGCCATGGCCGGCCTGGGGTACTACACGAGGACGAGTGCGGCCAGGAAATGGGCTGTACTTCCCGCCAGGACCAGTAGGTGCCAGACCTCGTGGAAACCGAACCTGCCCGGCCAGGGATTAGGCCACTTCACCACGTAGAACACGGCGCCCGCACGTAGAACCCTGTCGACAGCCAGCGAGGTGCGCTCATCCAGAAGAGCTTAGCCGACATCCCAAGCGCGGCGCAGCCCCAAATGACTCCCAAGAGCGACCACCCCCACACCCCTCGAAGAGGCACCAGGCAGAACGGCGTGTAGGTACCCGCAATCAGGAGAAAGGTCATCATATGGTCCAGCCTGCGAGACACGAGCTTGGGCCTTGGCGATAGCGCCAGACCTATAGTAGAGAGCACTGACGGTGTAGAGCACGATCAGGCTGACGCCGAAGACGGCAAAAGAGACCACGTGCTAGGCCGTCCCGTAGACAGCCCCCCTGTAGATGAGGGCTATCAGCCCGCCTACGGAAAGTAGGGCGCCGAGAAGGTGGGTCACGGCGCTGGCCGGTTCGCGGGAGTACGTCAACGATTCTCTCACCTCACTCGCTGCCGGCGTGGAGCCGCCACGCGGTAATTCCATCAAGGGACGTGTTCCCAAACACTATCACACTCCCGCGCCCCACAGGGAACGGGCCCCCGTTTCAGAGTCCACCGGCCCGTCATGGGTTTCTACGGCCCCGTTCCCGGCCTGGTCACCGGCATGAAGGTCCCGCCGTGTGCTAACGCTGCTCCTGACCGCACCGCGGTCCAAGTCGTGAGCCCGTTACTTAGGCGATGGGAGCGCGGATCGACCTCGCACCGTCCGGCATGGCCTATCCTTCAGCCTGCGCCACACCAGGGCCGGTGCCCGCAAACCGGGCACGCGCGAGAGCCGCGCGAGCCGAGCCATCACGGTCGCCGTGGTCCGGTCGGGGTTGGCGTACGGGAAGCCCGCCGGAATCGGCCGTCGCGGAGCAATCATCGGACGACCGTCCGGCCCAAAGGCATCGCCCGTCCGGAGGTCGACGCCGTAGGGGCCGGCGCGCGCCAGCTCCCCTTCGACCTCTACCCCCGGGATGAGGACCAGAGCCAGAGCCTTCCTTACCTCTACGGTCTCGGCCGACACTGCCTGCGGGGCGGGTGCCACCGGCGAAGCCGGGTGCTTCCGCCGACCCGGTCGGGGCTCGGCCTCCGGTGGCCCTCCCGCGGTGGCCAAGTCAACCTCGCGAACCACCTCGGAGAAGGCCAGTTCACCGAAACCCCTCGGGAGGAAGAGCGGACCCACGGTCAGGACACTCGTAGCCCGGGCGTACGGCGGCCCGTCGCTGAACCAGAATCCCGCCGTCCTGCCATCGGCGAGGAGCCGCTCCAGCCCCGCGTCGGAATCCAGCTCCCAGCCCCGCCGCCGGAGCCAGTCGGTGACGCGGCCCACCATCGCACGGCGGCCGACGAAGCGCGAGACTTCACCCTCCAACTCCTTCTCACTGGGAGCATGGCATTCGCGGAAGAGTTGGTTGAAGGGCTGCACAAAGCCGAACGAGACCAGGCGCCGTCGCCAGGCCTCCAGGCTTCCCGACCTCGCGAGATGGATGGGGTGAGCCACCTGTGTCCGGCCCGCGATCTCGGCCGGGAGAGGCTGTCCGTCGAGGGTACGCGAATCAAGGAGCTCCACCGGTTCCTCGCAGCCTTCCGTCCAGCGCCTCAGAACCAGCTTGGGCAGGACCGTCCGGCCGGCCGGGGTTGCCAGGACCGCGGCCAACTCCCCCCGCTCAAACACTTCGCCCGTGGCCATGCCCGCCTCCAGCCGGCGCACAACCCGCTGCCACTGAGAGGAGAGCACCTCCCGGGCCGCCTTGATGGCGGCGTACTGGGGAGTTCTTCGGAGCCCCTGTGGAACGCCCAGTAGGCGCCGGCCAGCGCGCGTGATGACCAGCGTGGCCTTGGCGTCGGGCTCCACCCGCACATCGTACCCGGCCACCGACCAGGCCAGCGTCGAAGGATCGACGGCCCCGCTCACCAGGGTCTCCATGGCCCACTCAAACGCGGTCACGGAGGTGTACCCGGCGGTGACGGCCAGGTTGGCCAGGCCGCTCTTGAAGGCCCTCCCCTCGGAGGCCTGCCGCTTGGCCCCGTGGCGTTTGGACTCGACCGCGAAGCGCCGGAGGGCAAGGTAGCGCTCGACGACGTCCGTCACGGCGCCTCCGGCGGGAAGCATCCCGAGAGCGCGCACGGCGCACTTGTCCCGCTTGCCGAAACCGTCCGCGACCTCGCCGGCGTTGAGGCCCAGGACGGCCTCAAGGTAGTAAGCGCCTTCGCGCCTGAACTTCCGGGTTACCTCGTGGGTGAGAAGCTTCCCCAACTGGTTTCTGTCCATGAGCCCGGCGGCTTGTCCGGCCGCGCTCCGATCCACGGACCAGCGGGTGTCTTCCTCGCCATGAAGGATCGGATTCCACCCGCTCCAGGGCTGCCGATACTGACCGCCGTAGCGTTTGAGCCACGCCGATGCTCCCGCGAGGCCGGGCCACTCCAGAACCGCCTCCACGAGCGGAGCCCAAGCGGGCGCCAGGAGAGCGGCCGTGAGCAGGCTTGCCGGCGAGAGCCGAACCAGTTCCGGGGTTCTGGCCACGTCGTCGGGCGACGGAGCGGGCAAGTGTACAAGGAGGGCTAGGGCCCAGGCCAGCGTGGCCGGCGCTCCCGACTGGCGCCAGTAGGGCAAGGGAGGGAGCTTGGCTCTCGGGTGAAGACTCAGGCAGAGGCAGGCGGCGGTGAAGTCATCCAGTCCCCGGTAACCGCCGTAGTCAACCAGAATGCGGGCCTTCCAGGTGGCGCTCCCAGGCGTTCCGGTCCGGTCACCGTGAGGCGTGTCCAGTTCCTCGCGGAGGAGGCGGTCGACCATCGCCCGCGTGCCCCGCCTCAGGCGTTCGGCCATGGCCGGCGGGCATGTGCGGCCCGGCGAGCCGAGTGGGCGCGCGAGACAAGGGTAGGTAAGGAGAACCTGACCCAGGAGGCCGCCGTCCCCGGCGTCTACCTCAAGAAGACGCATCGCCGCGCCGGCGGCATCCTCGCGGGCATAGTAGTCGGTGCGGGTCTTGGAATAGCCGGGCACCGCCGACTCCCGGACCTCAAGGGCCAGGACCTCCTCTGCGATACCGCGGGCGAGCGACCGGACCTCCGGCCAGGACAGGAGCCCCTCCCGCGCCGGGTCGCCCGCGATCGATGTGGCCGTCGCTATCAGGACCTTCGCTTGCCTCACCGGGTCGAAGGGGACCGGCGGCGCCCGGGTTCCCACCAACTCCCTCGCCGCTCTCAGAAGCCGCTCCACGGCGCCCGGGACGGGGTGGCGTAAAACCCACTGAGTCAGCAGTTCATTCACCGAGGCGCGTACTCCCCAGCTCTTGCGGGCATGGCAGAGCGGAGCCACAATCCCCTCGCGAGGGACGGTCCGGCACAGCCACTCCAAAGCGAGTCCGTGGGCCTGGGGGTGAAGGCTGAGGACGCGGTCCTCGAAGCCGCCCCACCACCGCGAAACCTCCGCGGCCGGGCAATCGCCGTATTGTCGGGCCATGGCGAGGTCCCCAAGGGGACTGAAAGCCCGGGGAAGGGGGAAAGCATTCGCATCATGCGTACTCTCCCAGAGGGCTGTTGCCTCGGCAAGCAGGGCAGATAGGAAAGCCCTCGCCTCGCGCTCGTCAAGAGCGCCCTGCGGGCGGACAAGCCGGAGCCCGCCGGCCCTCACGGCCAGACCTGCTTGCCCTGCTGCCTGACCGTTTTTCGCAGGTCGGGGTTCAGGACGATGAAGTCGAGGCTGTCGTGCTCAGTGAGCGCGGGATGTGCCGCCGCGAGGACGGTCCGGGCGACGTCCTCAACGGCCTCCTCGCCCAGGGCACTCGCCGGAACCACTCCCAGGGTCAGGTTGGGGGTCCCGCCTCCTATCACCATGAGGAAGAGGTACGCTTCCGCGACCACCCGTGACCGGCTGAGTTCGGCGCGGACGAGTGACACCAGCCGGCCGGGTAGTTCGCGAGGCGGCCGTCCTATCGAGGCGCCGGCGCCACGGGGGATGCCGAACCTCACCGGGGGCCGAGCCCCCGGCGCGGTCGCCGCCAAGTCCCGCGATTGGAAGTCCGGAATGCTTCCCTGACCCAGGATGGAGAGCTCCTGGTGGGTCACCTCGCCGCCGGTCGGGCCGCCTGGATTGATGATTAGGCCACCCAGACCGCCCTTGAGGGCCATACTGAAGAGAGCCGGCCCCTCCATGGCCATGTAGCCGAGCCCTGGGGGCGGCGGCCAAGCCCGAAGGGTCGGTTCGTCCGTGAAGACGGGCAGAAGCCTGCGCCCGTCTCCGGCGAGAACAGCGTAGGCCTTGAAGGGGCGTCCAGGACCGGCAAGCCGGTTCTCACCCTTCTCGGGGGTCACGAGCACGAGCAGCGTGCTGCCCAGCAGCGCCGCATAGAGCCTTCGCCGCGCTTCGGGTCCGTCGCCCGTGGCGACGCCCGCCATGGCCCCGATCAGGTCGGGGTTCTCCACTACTGTCACGCCTATGCTTGACCGCTCCCTTCGACAGCAGCCCTCCTACCTCCCACCGACTCTCTGGTAGACGAGGGTCGGAACGATGCCCGTCCAGGCAACGATACGGGAGAGAAGACTGGGACATGAGGATCGCCGCCCTATTCTTCTGGGAAGGGCACTGGAAACCTCCGCCGGGTACCTTGGCGAAGCCGTCGGCGCTACGGCGGCCACTCTCACTCCCCCGTGGGCTACGGCAGGGGTCGCCGGCACCTCCGACCCGGTGCCCCGGGGAGGCCCGCTCATCGCTCGCTGCGGCCCTCACCGCTCGCTGGCGGCCCAACTGGCCGCTTCCCCGGCCAGCCACCCCGTGCTGAAGGCGACCTGGAGGTTGTAGCCGCCGCTCGGCCGGCGATGTCGAGCAGTTCGCCCGTGATGAAAAGGCTGGGCACGAGTCGGGAAGCCATCGAGCGGGGGTCAACCTTGCGGAGGCTGACGCCACCGGCGGTGACCATGGCCTCCTCGATGGACCTCGGCCGCTCGAGGGTGAGGCGCAGTTCGAAGAGGTAGGCGGCCAGGCGGTCCCGCGCCGCAACCACGAAAGTCTGCGACAACCGGAGCAGCGAGGCCCGTTCGAGATGGACTCGACGATGAGTTCCCGCCCGCTGGGGGCTCAGGAGGAGCCCCCTCGTCGTAGAGTTGCGTGCTCGTGCAGAAGACTGGCGAGCCGCCGCTGCTGTCGACCAGGGCCAGGTCGTAGATCCCGGCGCTGCGCTCCAGGGCGAAGGCGATCCTGGAGCCGTCCGGCGACTAGGAGGGCTTGCGTTGGTCGTAGTTGGAGCAGACACTGCCCAGAAGGCTCGTGAGGCGCGAGGCGGCGAGGTCGTAGACCCGGAGGCGGTGGATGACGCGGTTGGTCCCCGGAGGCACCCACTGCTCGGCGTAGACGATCTTCGTCCCATCCGGTGAGAAGCTGGGTTCCGCGGTTTGGTCGTAGGTGAGCTGCCTCACGTTCACGAGCCCGCCCTGGAAGAAGTCCGCCACCCGAGGCACGTGCCGTCGGGGCGAGACGGGGCGGGACGGTAGAAGACCAGCTTCGTGCCGTCGGGGGAGAGGGCCGGGTCCAGATCCGGGACCGAGTTGTTCGTCAGCCGGACCAGCGAACCGCCGGCGGCCGGCCAGAGGTAGATCTCGGATTGGTTCGCGTCACCGCCGGCGAAGACCACGTCCCCCGCCGCGTCGGGCGCCGGGCTGTACTCGTAGTCGCTGGATCGAGTGTGCGGAAACTCGGTGTGGGTCCCGTCGAGCTGGTACGTGTAGAGGCGGTAAGGGTCAAACTCCATGGTCTCCAGAGCCGAGACGATGATCTGGGCTGGGAGGCGGAGGCGGCGGCAAGAGGGGAGTGATGGGCGGAAGGTTAAGGGCGACCGAGAAGACCAGGCCGAGCAATCCCAGGTGAATGGGCCGAAGCGGATAGCGCAATACTCTCCCCTCCCGGATGACCCGCGAGGCGAGTTCGCGGCCCGGTTAGGGCGAAGGGGCACCGGGTGAGCGGCGGCTGAGTCGGACGAGGGGAGCTGCCTGGAGTTGCGGGCGCGGACTTCGGAGCCACCGGCAGCGCCGCCAAGCGGTCTAGGAGCCTGTCGGGCTAATGTTCTTGGGTGAAGGTCAAGTTCGGGGTACCGCGAATCAGCGAGGCATGGCCACTTTTCTTGACTATGAGCCCAACCAGCCGTTCCTGTTTCCTCCGGACATGCGCGAGTGGCTGCCGGAGGGGCACCTTGCTCTGTTCGTGAGTGATGTGGTTGACACCCTGGACCTTTCGGGCATCTACCGCGCCTACGAGGGTGAGGATCAGGGGCACCCGGCTTACCACCCGGTGATGATGATCAAGCTTCTGATCTACGGCTACTGCGTCGGAGTGACGGCGTCGCGGAAGATCGAGGACGCGACCTGGCTGGATGTGGCCTTTCGGGTGCTGGCGGCCAACCAGCACCCGGACCACGACACGATCGCGGCTTTCCGGAAGCGGCATCTGGGGGAGTTCCGGAAGCTATTCTTGCAGGTGCTGCGGCTGTGCCAGGCGTCGGGTCTGGTCAAGCTCGGGCAGGTGGCTCTGGACGGGACGAAAGTGAAGGCCAACGCTTCCAAGCACAAGGCCATGAGCTACGGCCGGATGTTGAAGACCGAGAAGACGCTGCGGGAAGAGATCGAGGAGCTACTGAGGCGGGCCGAACGGGCCGACGCGTCGGAAGACGCCCTCTTCGGGAAGGGCAAGCGCGGAGACGAGCTTCCGGAAGAGTTGAGGCGGCGGCAGAGCCGGCTGAAGAAGATCATGGAGGCCAAAGCCCTTCTGGAGGCGGAGGCGAGGGCCCAGGCCACGGGGCAAGAGCGCGGGTCGTGAGGAAGAGAAACCGAAACAGGGCCCAGGCCCCGGGCCAGCCGGTGGCGGACCGGCCTCGCCGGAACCAGAAGAGGCCGTTCCCAAATCCGAGGCACAAACCAACTTCACCGACCCGGACTCGCGAATCATGTGGAACAGCTCGGCCAAGTCCTTCGAGCAGGCTTACAACGCCCAGGCTGTCGTTGACGGGGACTGCCAGGTGATCGTGGCCGCGGCGGTGACGCAAAAGGCTAATGACAAAGAACAACTCGTGCCGATGCTGAAGCTGGCGGAGGGGAACCTCGGGCGGATGCCGGGGATCATCCTGGCCGATGCCGGCTACTTCAGCGCCCGGGCCGTGGGGGATGAGCTTTTCTCCCACACTGAGGTCTACGTCCCGCCGGACAAGCACAGACACGGCGAAGCTCCGCCTCCCTCGGCCGGCCCGCCGCCGGAAGGCGCAAGCCCGGCGGAGCGAATGAGATACAGGCTTCGCACGGAGCCGGGGCGGCAGGCTTACGCGAGGCGCAAGGCTATCGTTGAGCCCGTGTTCGGGCAGATCAAGGAAGCGCGAGGGTTCCGGAGGTTCTCCCTGCGCGGGTTCGCCCAGGTCTCGGCTGAATGGCAGCTTGTCTGCCTCGCCCACAACCTCCGCAAGCTCTTTCGCTATGGCTCCCGGCCAGGACTGGCGGAAGCATAGCCCGAACTGGGACAAGGCACAGCCCGGACCGGACGCCCTGGCCCGGATTCGCTGGCCCGTCGCCCACGCCAACCGTGAGCGAGCGACCCCAAGGCTCGACCGGGCATCTTCGGCGCCAGATGGCAAGCACAACAGCCGTGTCAGACGGGCTTAGCCCGACAGGCTCCTAGGCTGGGACTATTGTACAACCTGCCCGCGAGGGCGACAAGGAGATGCGTCGCCAGGGCGGTGCTGGGCTCGGGTGTCCTCCGGCGGCTAGGCGAGTTGGCGCCCGGACGGACGACCGGAGGGCAGGAGTTCGCGGACCCAGCGGGCGACCAAGAGGCCGTTCCCCGCCAGAAGCGCCAGGCCCGCCGCGCGGACCACCCACGGGCTCCAGCCCATCACCGACACGGCGCCAACATCGCCCCCAACGAACAGGGACAGCACGCCGATGTAGAGCGGGTCGAGAAGGAGAAAGACGAGGCCCCCGTACCAGGCGACCATGTTCAGGAGTCGGCGACCCGGGGAGACGAGGCTGCGGCGGCAGGCGTAGATGACGTACCCGATGAGCACAGTCACCAAGGTAGGGGCCAGCGCGATAACCAGCCAGTAGGCGCCGGCCCGCTCGGCCACCGGTGTGGCGTAGAGGACCTGGCTCGTACCCCAGCCGTTCGTCAGGAAGCGGAACGCGAGCACCCGTTCGCCCAGTCCCACGGCGGCGAGGTAGTGCGTGACCTCATGGGTGGCGTTCTGCGCCAGAATTACAACGATCCAAACGAGGATGTCCCACCAGCGACGGGTCAAGGAACGGCCCCCTTCTCCAGGCGAGTTCTCGGCCGGGGTGGCGAACTCCTCTCCAGAGAATGGTCCAACCAAGAGATGCACCGGAGACACGAGATACTCCCGAGGAGGCGCGACAGGGATGTCACCATGCCGGCGTCGGGTTTAGGGAACATCCGGAGCGCGAGTTGTCGACCACGCTCTTGAGACCAGAGCGGCGAGGAGCAGGGCAAAGAGCGACCTGGCGAGGTGGTGCCGCAGGCGCGGCGCCGGCTACCTCATCCCCGAGGCCGCGAGAGTAGTGTAACCAAGGGGGCGGCAGCGAGAGCGCCTCCCCGCGCCTAGACCGTCTGGCGCGGGAGCGGCCGGGGGTGCGGGCTAGCGACTACCCCTCACCGTACCCCGACCACCCCGCCGTCCTTGCACCGGCGCGCCTCAGAATGTTGTTACACTGCCCGACGTGATGCTGGATGTGGCGGACTTGCCCCAGAATCGCGTCGTGGTAGGTGCAGCTACTCCTTGACCTGATGGGCGCCGAAAGGCGCCCGTCGTCCAGGGTCGCGAAGATACGGTCGACCTTCTCTCTCACCCTGGCCAGGTAGTCCTTGAGCTCGGCTTGTGTCAGATGGTCAGGCGACCCCCGGCCAAGGTCGGGACTCACTTGCTTCTTGGGGACCAAGCACCGGGACTGCCGCACGGCGTAGTCCTCCCTGAGCCAGTGCTCGATGTAGAAGATGACGTGATACGCCACCTGCCAGAAGGGAGGACCCTCCTTGTCGTCAAGCCAGAGACTGCTTGGGCAGCGGTCAACCACTCTTTGGAGCATCTCCAGAGACGGGTCCAGATGCCGCTTGAGGATGGCCACGACGTCGTTGCCCATGACAGGACCCCCCATTTCCGCCACTCGCCGCGCGTCGATTGTGGCCAGCACGGTCACCGAGGTGGCCGGCAGACGGAGCAGGGTGTGTAGCCGCGGGCTTTCGCCTCGCCCAGATTCAGCGGGATGGATGACCGGCTCAGGTACCTGCAGCCCAGACTGTGATACTTGTCCCCGGTGTCGGTGATGTAGACAGTCGGCTCTGCCGGACTGAGGCTCGGAGCTCCCGAAGCGGCGCGCGGACCTGGAATGGTGACCGCGCCGCGCGTTTCGGCCACCTTGCCCGGACCGCGCCGCACCACGCAACTCCCGGCCAGGAGCCGGGCGTTCTTCCCGCAACGTTTCCGGAGGTCCTTCGGCTGGCCCGCGGCCTCCGGATCGAAGGTCACGGTGACCTGTGCCTGCCCAGCCGGCCAAGACGAGATGTCCTCACCGGTCCGAAAGCCGCTCTTCGAGCAAACGACCCAGCCGGCAAGGCGCTTCCAGGTGGCCATGTTGCTGGCCGCGGCGTACCGGAGGCGGGCCCCATCCGGCAAGCTCGTATTGCCCTCAATGATGAGTGTGGTGCCCTCGACTCTGGGTTCTACGGAGAGGGACACGTAGTAGGGCTGCGATGACGAACAGGCTGGGACGACAGCAGCGACCAACGCCGCGAGTATGGTCAGAGCGAGGGCGCGCGTGACGCGCCCGACCCTCAAGACAAGCTCACCTCGCTATCCGCCCGCTTCCGGGGAGGGGACGACTGGAAGCGCTAGACGAGGGCGAGGACGGCCACGAAATGAGCGGCACTCCCGGCCAGGACAAACAGGTGCCAGATCTCGTGGAAGCCGAATCTGCCCGGCCAGGGACTGGGCCACTTCACCGCATAGAACACGGCGCCTACCGTGTACAGGAGGCCACCGACCCCAAGCCAGGTCAGGCTGACGGCGGTCACCGACCGAGACAGCGGATAGGCGGCCACCACCACCAGCCAGCCCATGAGCAGGTAGAGGCCTAGGGACAGCCAGCGAGGGGCGTTCATCCAGAAGATCTTCACGATCATCCCGAGCGCGGCGCAGCCCCAAATGACTCCGAAGAGAGGCCACCCCCATGACCCCCGCAGAGGCACCAGGCAGAAGGGCGTGTAGGTGCCGGCGATCAGGACGAAGATCATCATGTGGTCCAGCCTGCGGAACGCGAGCTTGGCCCTTGGCGACAGCGCCAGACCATGGTAGAGCGTACTGGCGGTGTAGAGCACAATCAGACTGACACCGAAAACGGTGAAGGAGACCACGTGCCAGGCCGTCCCGGAGACGGCTCCCCGGTAGATCAAGGCGGCCAGAGCGCCAATGGAAAGGAGGGCCCCGATAAGGTGGGTCAGGGCGCTGGCGGGTTCGCGAGAGAGCGTCACAACCGTTCCTCCTCCCTCGCTGCCGGAGCGGAGCAGCTCGCTTGGAACTCGGCTCAATGGTTGGGCTTGTCCATACTACCACATGCAGAATTGCAGACAACGAGGACTTGCGCAACAGGCGATGCCGGGCTACGTCAACCGCTCTCGCCGACCAGAACCCTCAGGGCCTCGCCCACCATGCCGCGGAACCTGTCGGTGTCATCCACGACGTCGAGCTTCCTCTCCTCGATCAGACGCCGAGCGTCCAGGAGCGCTTGGTCGGCCAATCCGAATTGGTCCATCACGGATACAAGCCGGCTCAGCGAGTCCACCAGCCGATAGGGTCCGTAACTTGGCGGTTCCGTCAGAAGCCCGTGGGCACTGGCGGCGAGGTAGCCTAGATGCAGCCGCAGCGCCGTGCGCAGCGCGGCGGCATCGGCGCCTACCCGGCCCTCGCTTGCGGGTCGGGCGGTCAAATCGACAGTTGAAGGGGTCACTGGAGCGGCTGCCTCCACGACGCCGGCGATTCCCGCCTCGGCCGGTGCGCCGATTGGCTCCTCGAGGCGGCTTCCCCAGCGGTCGAGATGGATGATGTCCTCCAGGCCGCGGCGCCTTGGACCCCGGGGGAGAGGGGCCTCGGGATAGCCCAGGGTTATGAGTAGCTCAGGAACCACGTGGTCGGGCGCGGCCAGGACGCGGCGGGCCGCGTCTTGGTGAAACGAGCGCACGACGCAGGCGCCCAGACCGGCGTCCGTCGCGGCGAGGAGGACGTTCTCGGCCGCGAAGCACGCGTCCATGAGGCCGAAAAGCTCCCCGCCCTCGCCCGCCTTTCGACGAGCCTTCTCCCGGTCGGTGCAGATGGCGATGATGGCTTCGGCCCCGGCCGAAATGCCCGGCGCCAGGCTGGCCAGCGACCGGACCGTGTCCGGGTCCTGAATGAGGATGAACTCCCAGGCCTGAAGGTTACTGGCGGTCGGCGCCTGCCGGCCACAGTCGACCAAGGCCAGAAGCTGCTCCAATCCGATTCCTTGCTTGGTGTACCGGCGGACACTCCGCCGGGCCCGGATCGCTTCCCGCAAGAGCACTCTCGTTCACCTCCGGCCGGCCCAACGCTACGACGCCTTGCCGAGCGAAACAGCCGTTTCTCTCAGGGTCTCCTCGACCACTCTCCCCTTCTCGAACACGGCCCGGCCATCCAGCTCGACCGTCGTGTCGAGGGAGACAGAATCCGAGTGGGACGGCCCAGGAACACCCGAGGGTGGGAGGAGAGACGCGCCGATGCTGCCGAACCCCCAGGTCGTCGAACCCCAGACTCTCTGGTCTTCGAGGATGTCACCGACGAGTCCGGCGCCCGGGAGAAAGCCGATCCCCGTGTGGGCCACCGAAAGCATCTGCGGGTGGCCAAAACCCCTCAGCCACGCTTCGTAGGCCGCCGCCTCCTGGCCGCCTTCGACCGCGACCACGCGGCCCTTCTCCACTCGCACGGTCACGGGGGTCCGCACGACGCCGATGCCCGGGGAAACCGAGCCGTCCAGCACGATCAGGCCGTTGACGCTCTCCAGGGCAGGGGTCCAGGCCACCTGTCCGGCCATCATGTGCGTCCCTGGAGTGTCGGCGTACCCGTCCACGAGCAGGACCGGACGGCCCGGAACATTCTCGAAGGAAACATCCTCACCGGTCTTGGAGGTCATGCGAACGCGGGTCGCCCTCCGGACCAGGTCGGCCAGTGTCTCGCCGAAGTCCTTGAGGGACCGGTAGTCAACCCGGCCCAGGCAGCGAACCATGCCGGCAGTCGTCACTCCCGTGAGGCAGTAGTGACGCAGCTTGGGATTGCTCTTCATGGCCATCTCATAGGGTGTCGAGTAGAGAAGCCACTTCCGGTTGAACTCCGCCCAGGCGTCGGCGCCCGCAAGGAGCTGGCCGAGGGCTTGGACCGGCAAGCTGGGGTCGGCCGCTTTGCTCACCCCAAGAGGCGTAGATGTCCAAACGACGAGCGGCTTGGCCCCCGCCGCGAAAGCTTCCCTGGCCGTGGCGTCGACGACCCGCTCATCGGTCTCCGTGTCGGCCGTAATGGCCAGGGTTTCCCCTGGTCTGAGCTTGAACAGCTCACGCACCAGCGTACGCGCCGCCTTGGTCAATTCCCAATCCCACTGCCCGTCCATCACTCGCGCCTCCTCGGATCGTGGTCGTTTCAGCCTGGTAGATGAAGTCCTCTGCCGAGGAGCTCGGCTTTGCGGGCGATGGCGGTGGCCACCGCTCCGTCTTGAACCGCCACTCCGACCGACTTGAACAGCGTGATCTCCTCGTCGGAGAGCCGTCCTGGTACCCGCCCATTGATCAGTTGCCCTATCTCGCCCACTATGTGCCGGCGGCTAAAGAGGCCCGCCGCGATGGGGATGATGATGTCGCCGGCCTCCTCAAGACAGGCCTCGACGGAGTCGACAAAAAGCCTGCTTCTCCGAACAAGCTCCCCGGGTAGCTCGCGCGTGTGGGGCCTGTAGGCGCCGATGGCGTTGACGTGGGTGCCGGGCTTCACCGCGGCGTCGGGGATGACCGGGTCGGGTGCGGTTGTGGCGGCGCAGACCACGTCGGCGGCCCGCACGGCCTCGGAGGCGGAAGCGGCCGGCACCACCGGCAGGTCAAGCTCGCGGGTCATCCGCTCGCAAAAGGCTGTGAGCCTGTCCTTGTCCACATCGAACGCCCAGGCCTTCTCGATGGCCCTGACCGCGCACACGGCCTCAAGCTGAGAAGCCCCCTGCACGCCGGCGCCGATGACGGCGACGGTTCGACTGTCCGACCGGGCCAGAAGATCCGTGGCCAAACCGGAGGCGGCCGCCGTCCGCAGCCGGGTAAGGCCGATCCCGTCGATCACCGCCAGCGGCGTCCCGGTCTCAGCGTCGAAGACCTGGACCAGGGCCTGCAGCAAGGGAAGGCCCCGCTCCCTATTGCCCGGGTAGATGGACACGACCTTGACCGTGGTCGTCTTCTCGGCCGGCAGGTAGACCGACATGATCAGGACGTCGCCGAGGGCCGGCAGGACTATGGGCGTACGGAGCGGGGAAATCGCTTCGCCGGCGGAGAGGGCCGAGAAACCCGACCGCACAGCCGCGATTGCCTCCTTCATCGAGATGGTGGCGGCGATGTCATCGCCCGTTAGGTATCTCAACGCGTCCCCGCCTTTGCATCGGCCCAGGTGGTCCGGGTGTACTGGAGATGCTCCAAGGTCAATCTTGAAGCTTCCTCGCTCGGGCCATTGGCCACAGAATCGAGTAGTTGGCGGTGGATCTCGGCCACGGCTGTCAGCCCACCCTCGCGGGCGATACGCTCCAGACCGTGGAGATGCATCCGCTCGCGGAGCTCCGCGACAATCCCGACTAGAGTCGTGTTGCCTGACGCGCCCACCAGCAGAAGGTGGAACTCCGTGTCCAGCCGCAGAAACTCAGGCAGATCCGAGTCCGCGGCCACCACGCACATCCGGTCCACCAGCCCGTCCGCCTGGCGCAGGGTCTCTAGGGAGACCGACCCCGCAGCCCTTCCCACAGCCCACGGCTCCAGTAAGCTCCGAACCTGGAAGATCTCGTCCAACTCCTGATCCGTAACTTGTGAAACACGAAAGCCCTTGTTGCGCACCGGCTCGACGAGACCCTTGTGCGACAGCCGGATGAGAGCCTCCCTGACCGGCGTCCCCGAGATGCCGAGTTCCTTGGCCACGAACTTGGCCGAGAGCACTTCACCCGTCACCAGACGGCCGGTCACGATCGCCGTTTTGATGATGTTATAGGCTTGTTCCTGGAAGGTCTTCTGAGGAAGGACCACATCAATCTCACCCCAGTCCAACTGACCCCTAGGAGAAGCTCCCTTCCGCGACTCTTGCAAGTTGGCAAATCCTCCTTCTGGCCTCCGTCTATCCCACCGGGCCATCGGTCGTTCCATAGACGTGGCACCGTACCCAGCGCGTATCAGACGTCTGGACCATCGCCGGGTCAACCTTGAAGCAGACCGGCGTGGCCTCTGGGCACCTAGGGCTGAAACCGCAGCCCGGCGGGACGTTGACCGGACTAGGGATTTCCCCTTTTGAAAGGATCTTCCTTGGTTTCAACTCCTCCTCGGCCGCCGTGACGACAGGGATGGCCGACAGGAGCATCCTGGTGTACGGGTGAAGAGGGTCGCGGAAGAAATCGGCTGTGGGCGCCAGCTCCGAGACCTTGCCCAGGTACATGATGGCTACTCGGCTGGCGACATTGCGCATGAGGCTGAGGTCGTGAGTAATGAACAGGTACGACAGGCCCAGGCGGGACTGTAGCTCGGCCAAGCGGGTGATGACTTTGGCCTGAATCGAAACGTCGAGAGCCGAAGTGGGTTCGTCCAGGACCATGACCGTCGGGTCGGCCGCGAGGGCCCTGGCCACAGCCACAAGCTGCCGCTCCCCCCCGCCGATGGAGTGAGGGTTTCGGTCCCCGTACTCCGGCGGCAGGCCGACCAAGGCCAGCAGCTCGGCCACCTTGTCTGGAAGATCGCGGGCGGACACTCTCCGGTGCAGCCGCAACGGCAGGCCGAGACTCTGCGCGACCGTTCGCCGAGGGTTCAGGGATGAGCCGGGATCCTGGAAGACGATCTGGATGGCCCCTTTCTGGGCCAAGGTTCTCCTGACCGCGCTGCCGGCTACGGTCTTTCCGTTCAGGGCAATCGTCCCGGCCGTGGGCTGGTACATCCCGACGATGGTGTAGGCCACCGTGCTCTTGCCGGAGCCGGATTCCCCGACCAGTCCCAGGGTCTCCCCCCGGCACACCGAAAGGTCGACTCCGTCCACCGCCCGGAGGACCGCCTTCTTTCCCACGGGGAAGTACTTCTTGAGGCCAGTCACCTTCAGCACATCATCCATCTTCGTCGCTCACCTCGCCCGTAGATGGCAAGCAACCATGTGACCGCCACCGGCGTCCAGGAGGGAAGGTTTGGCCTCCCCACAGGTCTTCAGAGAATGCGGACAGCGCGGCGAGAAACGGCAGCCTCTTGGTGGATTGCGGTAGTCGGGAAGCCTCCCCGGAATGCCTTCCGCGAAGCCCTGGCCGGTGAGGCGGGGAATGCACTCCATGAGGGCGGTGGTGTAGGGATGAAGGGGCCGCGCGAAGACCTCCGCGGTGGGCCCTCCCTCGACAACGACGCCCGCGTACATGACGTAGACGTACTCCGTCGCTTCGCGCACCACGCCCAGGGAGTGGGTCACCAGCACGACCGCCAGGCCCTTGGTCTCGGATAGGCCGATGATCAGACGAAGAATCTGGTCCTGAATGGTCACGTCCAATGACGTCCCAGGTTCGTCGGCCAAGAGGATTTCTCTCGTGGCGGTGATGGCCGAGGCGATGCAGACGCGCTGCCTCATTCCCCCGCTCAGCTGGAAGGGATAAGTCTTCATGATGCGCTCGGGGTCGGGCAGGGAGACCTCGCTGAGAGCCTCCGTGCACCGCTTGATGAGGCGGGCCCTGTCCGCCTTCCCACGGGAGTCGGTCGCGTATCTCAGGCCCACCTGAAGCAGGTCCCCAACCGTAAAGACGGGGTTAAGCGCCGCGGTGGGGTCCTGAAAGATCATCGCCGCCCCGCGTTGCCGGAAGGACTGAATAGCGCCCGGGCTGGCCTTCAGCAAGTCCTGCCCTCTAAAGAGGACCTGACCCTCCTCGATCACCGCCTGGCTCGGGAGGATGCCCATGATGGCTTTGAGGGTCGTTGTCTTCCCGCAACCGGCCTCCCCGACCAGGCCGACCCTTTGGCCCTTGGCCACGCGGAGATTGACCCCGTCAAGGACCCGGGTCTTGCCCCCGTACCCTCGGAAGGAGACCCGAAGGTCACTGACTTCCAGAACGGTGTCGGTCGCCATCATGCTTCCTCCACGGTGAACAGGTCGCGTATTCCGTCGCCCAGAAGGTTGAAACCCAGGACGAGGAGGACGATGGTGATGGCGGGAAAGATGGTCATCCACCAGAAGTCCGGGAGGTACTTCACTCCGTCCGAAACCATGTTCCCCAGGTCGGGGGCCGGCGGTTGCTGACCGAGCCCCACGAAGCTAAGCGAGGCCGCTGTCATGATGACCCAGCCCATGTCGAGAGTCATCTTGGTCAAGACCGGAGAGACGCAGTTGGGCAGGATCTCCCTGACCAGGATGTGGAACGTACTGGCCCCGGTCAGCTCGGCGTAGCGAACGTAGTAGTCATTTCTGATGGATGAGGCCACGTTGTAGGCGAGGCGGCAGTACCAAGGCCACCACATCACGGTGATGGCCATCATGGCGTGGGTCAGGTTCGGCTCCAGCACCGAGGCGATGGCCAAGGCCAGGATGAGGGGGGGGACGGAAAGGAAGATGTCGGTTATTCTCATAATCAAGGAATCCAGGAGGGAGCCTCGGTTGTACCCCGCGATCAGCCCCAACCCGAAGCCAATTGGCACGGATATGGCCAGCACCAGGATACCCATGAGGAGCCCCGGCCTCAGGGCGAAGATGAGCCGGCTCAGGATGTCTCGCCCCATGTTGTCGGTGCCCAGAAGATGGGCAGGGGAGGGCGGCTGGCTGGCGTTGTCAAAATCGACGTACGGCCCCGCCTGCTTGGGATACGGAGATACGAACGGGGCGAGCAAGGCCAAGCCGATGACCAGGAGCACGAGAACGGCTCCCACGACGGAGGCCTTGCTCCGCGAGAACTTGTACCAGGCTTGGCCGAACAGGTGGCGCTTCTCCATCGGCGGTCTCACCCCCTGAGATGGCTACTTCGCGCCCAGCCTAATGCGCGGATCCAGGAGCGACACGACGACATCCACGACGAGGTTCATCACCACGAAGACCAGGCCCATAAACAAGACCACGGCGCAAATGGCGTTGAGGTCCTTGCGGAGCATGGACATGATCCCGTAGCGAGATAGCCCTGGCCAGGTGAACACGAGCTCGACCAGAAAGGCGTTGCCGAAAAGGGACGCAAAATCGAGCCCCATGATGGACACGGTAGGAATGACAGAAGGCCGCAGCAGGTATTTCGACATCACGACGCGGCGGGGCACTCCCTGCGCGGTAAGCGCCGACACGTAGTCCTTACCCATGTTATCGAGCATGGCGGCCCTGGTGATCCTGGCCTCCTGGGCCATGCCGCCGACGGCGAGGGCCAGGGCCGGCAGTATCAGGTGGGCCAGGGCGTCACCGAAGGCACGGAGGTTCCCCTGCATCAGGGCGTCGAGAGTCACGAAGCCCGTGATCCGGTGGAGGGCAATCGACGGACTGAGGCGTCCTCCGATGGCTGGAAGGATCGGCCACCAGAAACCGAACACCAAGAGGAGAAAGACCGCCACGACGAACGAGGGTGTGGCGACGAAGACGTAGCCCATCACCCGGATGCTCGTGTCAACCGCACGATTGGCGTACATGGCCCCGATGATGCCCAGTAGTAGTCCTAGCGTGGATTCCAGAAGCCCGGCCATCACGACCAGCTCGATTGTATTGGGAGCGAACTGCTTGAGATCATCCATGACCGGTCTCTTGGTCATGAGGGAGTAGCCGAAGTCGCCGCGGACGGCGCCCTTGATCCAGTAAAGGTACTGAATGTAGAGGGGTCTGTCGAGGTGCATCTCTTCCCGGAGCTGCTGCACGACCTCCTCCGGGGCCCGCGGGCCTAGGGCCATGCGGGCCGGGTCTCCGGGCACCACTCGGGCGATGACGAAGATCGTGATGGAAAGGCCGACCAGGACCAGAATCGACCAGCCGAGTCTTCGCAGCAGGTAGCTCGTGGTGGTCACAATCCACCCTCCCATGGCCAACGCTCGCGGACCGACCGCCCCGAAGAACGGGGTGGGAGGCGCCTCCCCGAGGCACGCTGCCCCCCACCCGGTCCTTCCTCGACAAGCCTAGCGGACAGCTAGTTGTCCGGCTACTTCGGTATCCTGTCGGGATAGATCTTGATGCCGCGCATGTACCACAGGTACCCCATGACCGGGACCACGGGCTGGCCTTGCTTGGCCTGGTCAGCCGCAGCCCACACCACGTAGGCCGACTGGTAAGCTATCAAGTCGGTCTGGTCGAAGAGCGGGACGGTGACGCAGTTATCCATGAGGGTCTTCTGGATGTCCTTGTAATTCTGAAGCCGGGTATTGAGGTCGGTCGTAGCGATGGCCGCGTCGATGGCCGCATCAATGGCCGGGTCGCTCACCCACTCGCACCGCTCCCAGGACCCTACCGGCTTCGACCGGAACCGCGCCACTAGCTGGGAACCGGCTTCGGAGTAGTCGGGCGCCGTCAAGACGGTGGCGCTGAGCGGGGTCGTGGCGGCCTTCGATGAGTCGTCCACCAGGGACAGCCAGGGCAGCTTGACCACGTTGACCGTGATGCCCAATTGGGTCAGGTTGGCCTGAATCAGCAGGGCCAGCTTCTCGCGGTCGGGGGTCTCGGCGATCCAGGCCACGTCCAGCGGATACTGGCTGAGCTTCGAGTAGTACTTGGACTGCTTCAGTTCGGCCAGAGCCTTGTCCATGTCCAGAGTGAAGCTCGAGGCGGTCGGGTCGTGGCCCGCCACCACGCGACTAACCACGCTGTTGGCCTTCACACTGCCGGGGTAGATCTGGCTGACCATTGTGGCGTAGTCGATGGCCCAGGCAATCGCCTTCCGGAAATGGACGTCATCCGTGGGCGGCCTCTGATTGTTGAGGGTGAGGCTCATCAGGCTGCCAACGGCGAACCTGGCGACGTCCACGCCTTCAATGGCGTCCATGGCCGTGTAGTTCTCCATGGGCTCGTAAGTGCTGGTGATCTCGAGCTCCCGGCGGGATATCATGGTCTTCACCGTCACCGGGTCGGCGGAGGAGAGCAGCTTGAACTGATCCGGGTTGTTCTCGTCAAACCCGTCCCAGTAGTCGTCGAACCTGCTGGCCAGAAGGTACTGGTTCTGCTGGAACTCAGTGACCGCATAGGGCCCGCTGCCGGCGTCATTGCTCTGCAGCCAGGCCTTGCCGTAGTCACCGTTGGTCCCGTAGCTGCCGGCCGCCTCGTTGGCGACGACCGTCTTCTTGTCCACGATGTAGAGCCGGACAAGAGTGGCCCGGAAGGGGCCGAACGGCTCGGCCAGAGTGAACCTGACCGTGTACTGGCTCGGGGCCGTAGTGGCCGTGACCCTACCCTTGAACAGATACCCGAAGCCTTCTCCGATTTCGGTCAGCCGGGTCATGCTGAAGGCCACGTCTTCCGCCGTGAGCTCGTTGCCGCTGTGGAACTTGACCCCTTGGCGGAGATCGAACTCCCAAACCAGACCATCGGCCGAGACCCGGTGGGCGGTGGCAAGACTATTGGCCACCGTTCCGTCGGCATTGGGGAAAACCAGGGTATCGTAGAGATTGCAGAACGTTGCGGAACTGGCTTCATCCGAACCAGTCGCGGGATCCATGTTCGGCGTGTTGGCCAACATGAACCGCACCAGTTTGGGCTGCGCCTGAGGAGCCGGCTTGCAGCCCGCCAGGGTGCCGATCATCACGCAGACTACGGCAGCGACTGCGATCACACGTGCAATAGCTCTCGTGCGTCTACCCATCACTTGACACCTCCCGAGAATCTACTACAGCACACAGCCGCTCCCCGGACGGGGTCCTGTCACTCCTTGCCCACGGCGCGGGCGAGCTCCTTGAGTTCGGGATGGATGACCCGGCCGTTGTCGACGATCTGGTGGCCGTCAAGCCAGACTGAGGTATTCAAAGACACGCCGTCGCTGTGGGACGGAGCCGCCACACCTTTGGGCGGAGCCAGGAAGGTGCCCACGGCTCCTAGCCCCCACTGGGTGCAGCCCCAGACGCGTTCGTCCTCGCCGATTTGACCGGTCAGCTTGGCGCCGGGATGGAACCCATAACAGACGTGAGCCAGGCGCAGCATCTGCGGATGGTTGAAGCTCCGGAGGAAGGCCTCCCACTGGGTAGCCTCGCGGCCACCTTCGATCTTGGTCACGGTGCCGTTCTTGACGGTGAGCTTCACCGGCTGGGTGACGATGCCAATCTGGGGGACCAGCGACCCATCAAACACGATCGTCCCGTTCACCGTGTCGAATGCGGGGGCCCAGCCGATCTGGCCGGCCAGCATGTGAGTTCCGGGGGTATCGGCGTACCCGGTCGAGCCGAAAATCGGGTAATCTGGATGGTTGTCGAACTCCACGTCTTCCCCGGCCGACGTGGTCAGCCGGACGTGTTTTGCCTCTCTCGTGAACTGGGCAATCCGGGTGACGAACTTGGCCAGTGGTCGGGGCTCCACCCGCGCGAACAGCCTGACGAAGACGTCTACGTGCATGGCCGGCAGGCAGAGGAAACGCATTTTCTTGTTCTCTCTGGCAACGATATCGTAGGTTTCAGAGTACAGCAGGTACTGGTAGTTGAACTCGACCCAGGCGTCGGCGCACTTGAGAGCCGCCCTCATGGCTTCGGCGGGAAGCCACGCGTCGGTCATCCGCCCTGTCCCCAGGGGCGTGCTGGTCCAGATGACCATCGGCTTCGCCCCCGCGGCGAAGGCCGCTCTGGCCGTGGCGTCGACCACCCTCTTGTCGCTGAGGGTGTCGGCCGTGATGATGAAAGTCTCACCCTCTTTCAGCTTCAGGAGCTCATTGACCAGGACATCCGAGGCTTTGCCGAGCTCAAACTCATACATGTACGACAAACCGAGCCCTCCTTCTCGATAGAATTGAGAAGATACTTCCTCTGACATGTGACATATCACGCATCACGCACCGCGCTTCTCTAGAAGCGGTTCTTTTCCTTCTGTTTTTGAAGATTCGGATTCGGGGGTTTGCTGGAAGAGGCCTCAAGGGCTATCGAGGCGGCCACAAGAGCGGGCTCGCGCGTGAAGCGGGGGAGGGCAGTCTTCATTCTGGAAGTGGCGGGTTAGGGAGTTTTAAGACCTCCAGCAGGCGGCACTCCTGGCGACCGGTTTCCGGACGAGGTCACCCGGGGCGTATCACTACCCGCCCCGCAGGGACCGCGCCGCCGCTTCCCCGGCCAGCCAGCCCGTGCTGAAGGCTGCCTGCAGGTTGTAGCCGCCGCTTGGGCCATCGACGTCGAGCATCTCCCCGGCGATGAAGAGACCGGGCACGAGGCGGGAAGCCATGGAGCGGGGGTCGACCTCGCGGACGCTGACGCCGCCGGCGGTGACCATGGCCTCTTCGATGGGCCGCGGCCGCGCGAGGGTGAGGCGCAGTTCATAGAGGTAGGCGGCCAGGCGGTCCCGCACCGCTCTGGGCAACTGTCCGGCCCGGCTCTTCGGGTCGGTGCCCGCTTCGGCGCATAGGACGGCGGCCAAAGAGGCCGGCCACCAACCGTCCAAGAGGTTCTTGGCCATGAGACGGGGGCTCTCGCGGATCCGGTCCTCCAGGCGGCTCTGCCAGGCCTCCGCCGAGATCTCTGGGTCGAGCCGGATGCCGATGACGACCTCCCCGGGATGGGCCTCGCCGGCCACGACCGCTTGGCGCGAGACGTCGAGGACGGCCGGCCCCGAAAGGCCGAAGTGGGTGAAGAGGACATCGCCGCGGCCTTGGCCCCAGACCCGGTCGCCGGCGTGGACATAGACCGTGGCTTCGCGCAGGGCGACACCGCTCACCTGGCCCGGCCAGGTCTCCCTGGTCTCCAGGGCCACGAGGCCGGGACGCAGGGGGGTGACCTCATGCCCCATCCCCCTGACCCAGCGGTAGCCGTCCCCGGTCGTCCCGGACTCCGGGTAGGTGACGCCGCCTGAGGCCAGGATGAGGCGGGCCGCCCGCCAGGAGCGCCCGCCGGCCGTCGTGACGATGAAGGCAGCCTCGTTGTCCCCGCCCCCACCGCCGTTCCCTCCCCCACCGCCGTCCAGGCGAACGTTCTCGACCGGCGTGCCGGTGTGGATGACGGCCCCGGCCTTCCGCGCGGCTCGCTCCAGGGCCCCAACCACGGCCTTGGCCCCGCCGGCCGAGGGGAAGACCCTCCCCCGGTCCTCGACCTTGGTCTCGACCCCTTCTTCCGCGAGCAGGGCCCGAAGATCGTCGCTTCCGAACCGAGTGAGGGCGCTATACAGGAACCTTCCGTTCCCCGGGAACGAACTCACCAGGTGGGGGATGTCGCCCGCGTTGGTGACGTTGCCGCGTCCGCCCCCGGACATCAGGACCTTCGTGCCGAGCCGGGAGTTCCGCTCGAGCACGGTAGCGGGTACGCCGGCTCGGCCGGCAGCAATCGCCGCTAAGAGCCCGGCCGCCCCGCCGCCGACGATGAGGATGGCCAGGGGCTTCACTTGGGCGCCCACCCCCGTCACCTCCACTCCACGTGCGCCGATTGTAGCACAGCGCGGTCACGAGGTGGCCGGAGGCCGCGCCACTCGCTTCCGCCTTCACTGGGTGCGACAGGCACTCAACCGAGCCCTTCTCATACATCCAGCAGGAAGTCCCCGTGCAGGGCGCGAGCAGGTGACGGCCAGCTCGGCTCCTCTGTCGTCGCGAGCCGCACGCCCCACCCCTTTGACGTCCTCCCCAAGAACTTCCTGGCCTATGTCTCTGGAGCATCTATCAGTCGAGCAGGCGATGACCCGCCTGCACTACCCAAATCAGCCCTTTTCCCCGGCTCCATCCCATTCGTTCTTCCTAGATACCTCCTTCATTATCGCTGGCATAGGCAAGCGCCGCAGTGCTATGCCCTCCTTGACAGCCTCCTGGGGCACCCGCTGCACCTGTCGGAACTGGTCTGGGCCGAGGCGCTTCATGTGCTTACTAAGACCCTCGTGGGTAACGACTTCCGGGCGCTCTTGTGGGGGCGGCCGCGCGACACTCTAGGAGAGAAGGCCCTGCTTGTTCCGTACCAGAATCTCGCTGCCGCTGCCCTGCGGACCTTCGTGGATCGCACCGAGGCGGAGACGTTGGGTCTGGGGGGCGAGGACAGGCTGAATGCTCTGCATCTGGCTGTCGCGTTCCGGGCGGGCTGCAGCCATCTGGTTACCCGTGACGCGGACTTCGGCCTAGCTTCCGAGGTGTGCCCCGTTGCGGTTCTCCAGGTAGCCTGAGCCGCTCCACCCCGCCGTTTCCTGAGCCGCCCCCAACTCTCCGGCTACACATCCCCGCCGACGAAGGCGTCTGCGGCGAGTATCTTGACGTAGTCGCGGACATCGGTCGGCCAAGACCGAGTGTGCGCTTCGAAGCGCTCCCTATCACCCGCAAACAGAGAGCGAGTGGCTTCCTCGAAGCCGGGTTCGTTGCCGGCGATGGCCGACATGAACCGGAAGGCCGCATCCTGTGAGCGCCGCACTCTGTCTTTGGTGTCGTTCACGCGGCGAGCCTGCTCGACAAGCTTGCGGAGCGCGACCGAGGCTCCACCGGGCTGAGCGTTGAGCCATTCCCAGTGTCGCGGCAGCAAGGTCACCTCGCGGCCAACGACGCCCAGTTTCGGACGTCCCGGCGGGCGACGTTCGGGGGGCTCGCCCGAGAGTCGCCGCGGCACATCCTGCGCGGTACCCCGAAAGTCCATCTCCACTGTCTCGGCGGTAGCATCATCGAAGATCAGGAGAACTCGTGTGTCTCCGGCGTCGACGACAACCTTGGACTTCAGGGCGACTTCTCTGGGATTGCCGGAGGCGATGCGCTCGGTGCCGGCGAAGGCGGTGCATGATGTGAGTGGGTTAGCGTGCATGTCGGCCTCCTCGACTCGAAGGGGGCGAGACGCCCCCCTTCTTAGGGCCGCGCGAAACCGACAGCCTCCAGGATACCGAGGAACACCGGCCGCGGTCTTTCCGCTCGGAAACCGGCCTGGGACAGAAGGACCGAAAGGCCAGGCTCGGTGATGGTCCAGGCCTCGGGTCCCTCAAGAGCGCTGAGGGCAAGGCGGACGGCCCTTCGCCGGAGGGCTGGACCGCCCGAGGCGAAATCGAGGACCAGACCCCGACCGCCGGGTCGCAAAACCCGTCTCACTTCCCGCAAAGCCGGGAGGCGGGCCGCCTGGGTGATCTCGTGCAGGCCGAGGAAGATGGTCGCGCAATCAAAGTGACCATCGGGCAGGGGAAGGGAGTCGGCTTCGGCCCTGACGTAGACCACTTTACCGCCGGCGAGCCTGGCCTGCTCCAGCATCGCCTCCGAGGCGTCGACCCCGACGACCTCCCCGTCCGGTCCGAGCCGGCGGGCCAACTCCCGGGAAAGGAGACCCGTCCCGCAGCAAAGGTCGAGAATCCGGTCGGCCGGGCCAAGGCCGAGCCGGACGACCTCTCTGGCCAGGAAAGGCCGGTAGCGACCGAGAGTCACGGCGGCCACGAACGGCTCGTACAGCCGGGCCGTCCGCCGGCCGTAGGGGAGGCTGCCGCCGTCACTGGGCGTGTTCATGGCTTCACCGGCACCCAGATCTGCTGGTAGGTGGACCCGATCTCGGAGAGCGGACCCCGATGGGTGAAGACAGCGTAGGTGTTGGTGACCTCCAGGCAAGCGAGATAGCAGAAGTTCGGGTCCTCCGTCCTCACGTCGTTGAAGCAGACGCCGTAGGCGCCCTCCTCGTTCGTGCCGTTCCGGATGGCCGTCGGGGCGCGGAGATGCGGCTTACTCCCATGGCGTCAGGACACGCCCCCAGGAGTCGGTCTTGATGACGTTGGCGCCGTTAGTGCCGGCGCACGGCCTCTGAGACCCACACGCCAGAAGATACCCGCCAGGGATCTCCTCCACCCAGAAGGCGACGTCACGTAAGCCAAGTTGGGTGGGAGACCACCCGCGAGCGTAGGCCCGCGACCATATCTCCTCGCCCGAGGCTGACACTTTCAACAGGAAGGCGCCGCTGACCATCCGGTAGTTGTCCGCGTAACCGGAGGCTACGTATCCGCCGTCGGCCGTCTCGATAACGTGGAGCCCGACGTCGTCGGCCTTCCAGCCGAAAGTCCGGCTCCAGACCTCGGTGCCCGACCGGTCCATCTTGACCAGCCACAAGTCGTTCCCGCCCAGGCCTGAGGAGGCGGTATAGCCGGTGGCGATGAACCCGCCATCGGATGTCGGGAGAACGTCGAAGAAGCTGTCATCAGCCGGGCCTCCGTAGGTCCGCGACCAGACCAGATTGCCCTGAGCGTCGAGTCTGATCATCCGGGCGTCGGCGATCTCGCCTCCCTCCGGGGAGACCTCACCGCCGACAATGAAGCCTCCATCGCCTGTCTTGTGAACGGAGTTGGCCAGGTCGCTGCCCGGGGCACCCAGATTGCGCTGCCAAAGCTCTTTCCCCTTGGCGTCGAGCCGCACGACCCAGGTGTCAGACTCGCCTGCGCTCTCGGTGTAGCCCGCGGCAACGCAGCCCCCACCGGCTAGGGACTCAACGTAGTAGAAGCCCTGCGCGTCGTCGCCCCCGTAGGTCTTCTCCCAGATGCGATTCCCATTCCCATCGGTCTTCACCAGCCAGGCGTCGAGCCCCGCGGACACCGAAGGCCCGGAGGTTCCCGCGACGAGGTAGCCCCCGTCATCCACCTCCGCCAGGCAGAAGGCCCGCTCCCGCCCTCCGCTGCCCAAGGCGCGGGACCAGACCTCTTTCCCCTCCCGGTCCACGCGGCGCAAGAACGAGGAGCCGGACGACCCGAACGGGTATTTATTCAAGCCAGCCACGACGTAACCGCCGTCCGAAGTGGGTCGGAGCGAATTGGCGATGGCGTCGTCCTCCCCGAAGGACTGGGCAAAGAAGCTACCCACGGCTATCGCCGGTTCGTCCGGAGTGCCGGCAAGGCGTCCCTCGGCGTCGAGTTTCATCAGAATCGTACCTAGAAAAGCTTTTTCGCCCACGTGGCACGCCGCGATCAGGAGGCCACCGTCGGCCGTTTCCGTCACCGACAGAGGACAGTCATGTTCGAGCTCTCCCAAGGTGCACGCCCAGAGTTCTTCCCCCTTGTCATTCACCTTGGCGACCCAGATGCCGCCCCGCCCGGCAGTGTCGTCCCACCACTTGGATCCTGTGACCACGAACCCGCCGTCGCCGGTAGCGGTGGCCGAGTGCGCCAGGAGCAGGTACCCGCAACGGAAGGTGTGGCTCCAAACCTCACGCCCCTCACGGTCCACTTTCAGCAGCCAGCTGTCCCCGCCAGTTCGTCCGAGGATGACCAGCCCACCGTCGGCGGTAGCCATCACCTCGCTGGCCTCGTCGAACGGGTCCGGGGCGCGGAGGATTCGCGAGTAGAGCTCGCGACCGGAAGGATCGAGCTTGATGAGCCAGGGGGCTCTCCCCTCCTCACCCTGGGCGAGGTAACCCACGATGGCCAGGTTGCCGTCAGCGGTCTCGCAGGCGCCTGTGGCCGCGTCCTGACCCTCTTCTCCACCGTAGGTGTTCCGCCACAACTGGTTCCCGGAAACGTCCGCAAGGGCGACCCAGCCGTCGAGGTTGTTGTCCTCCGGGCTCGAACGCGTGGAGCCGACAAGCAAGAACTTGCCGCCAGCGGTGACGTGCGCCGCGATGATTCCGTCGTAACCAGGTCCGCCATAGGTCCTGGACCAAAGTTCGCGTCCATCACTGTCAACCTTCACCAGCCAGCCGTCGCAGAAGGCCGCGCCGTGGCCCTGGGTCCTTCCCGCGAGAACGTATCCCCCGTCAGGCGTACGCGCCAGGTCCCAAAGGCTGTCGCCGGGCTCGCCGCCGTAGTTTCGCGTCCAGACCTCCTGTCCTTGCCCGTCGACGCGGAGGAGCCAGGCACCGGCATCTACCTCGCTGTTAGTCTCGGCGTCCCTCTCTTGAATAGGGCCGAGAAGAACGTACCCGCCGCCGGTGACCTCAAGGGCCGTGTCTGGGCGAGGGTACTCCTCATAGATGGCGGCGAAGCTGGAACCGTCTGTCGCGTCTCCAACGGTGAGGCCGGCAGACTCGCCGGACTCACCGTCCTTGCCGGCGCTCTCCAACATCCTGCCTATCATCGTGACCGCTTGGGCACGCGTGGCCGGGTCGTTCGGACTGAAACGGTTGTCATAGCCGGTCACGACCCCACGGGCGACAGCCAGGGCCACGTAGCCTCTTGCCCGGGCCGGAATGACCGGGCCGTCCGAGAAGCCGAGGATGGTTCCGGTCAGAAGCCGAGCCTCGGTATCGAGGTCCAGGGTCCGGACGACCATCATGGCCATCTCCTGACGAGTGATGTACCGTTCGGGCTCAAACAAGCCACGCGGGTAGTCGGCCGGGACGATTATGTAAGCCCCAACGGCGGCCTCCAGGTAGCCCTGGGTGTGAACCCAGTGCGCCACCGTGTCGGGGAATGTGGAAACCGGAGCGGTAACCGGCTCCAAACCGGTCGCGGCCACCAGCATCTTCACGAAATGCGCCCGGGTCAGACAGCTGTCGGGGCGGAAGGTGCCGTCCTCGTAGCCACTGACCACCCCGAGCTGGACCATGCGGAGGATCATCTTCTCGGCCCAGTGACCCGAGACGTCCCCGAGGGTCGTGGCAGCGAAGGCCGCTCGTTGCGGGTGGGGAAGCAAAGCGCCGAACACAACGCTGGTCAGGAGAAGGGCGACACAAACCGGAACCAGAACCACCTTGGTCCTCACCAGGATACGATTCCCCCCAGCATCCAGACAGGGCCCAAGGGCAGGCTCCCGCCCGTGACTTACTACTGACGCATGTTCTGTCGAATGGCTTGCAATCCTGCGGGAGAGGGAATCTCTTCCTTAGGATAAAGGCCGGAAAGACGTCAGGAACCCCGAGGAGGCCGAGAGGGACCGGTTTAAGCGGGAGGACATCGTCGCCGAGGTGGAGCGCCGGCTGGGGGAACTGAGTCAACTCGACGGCGAACCGCACAAGAAGGCGGCCTGCGAACTCAGGGCCCACAAGGTCTACGGGCGCTACGTCCGCCAGACCCCGACCGGCAAGCTCCGCCTGAACAAGGCCAAGTGCCGGGCCGAGGAACTCTTCGACGGCAAGTTCCTTATCTCCAGCTCCGACGACGGGCTCTCGGCCGAGGACATCGCCCTCGGTTGCAAGCAGCTCGCCGCCGTGGAGCGCGTCTTCCGCGACCTCAAGCACTCGGTCGACATCCGCCCTGTCTACCATCGCCTGGCGGACAGGATCCGGGCCCACGTGCTCCTCTGCTGGCTCGCCCTGCTGCTCATCCGGGTAGCCGAGAACGAGACCGGCCAGACCTGGCGCCGGCTCACCCAGGCCCTCGGGTCACTCCAAATGGGCATCCACGCCACGCCTTCCGGAGAGGTCTGGCAGACCAACCCCGTCACCGCCGAGGCCAAGGGCGTCTTCGACACTCTCGGGGTCAAGCCGCCACCGCACTATTACGCGCTCCCGACACCACAGGCCAACGGCGTGTAGGCAAAACGCCCGCACCGCCTGCGTACCCTGCAAACGCTTTCACCGCAAGGCTCTAGGTCGCTTCGTTGTCACTACCCACTGTACAAGAGCTGGGAGCGGGTCCTGAGACTCTCAGGTTTGGAGCGGTAGGCTCCATGATCCCCGCGGAATCTCTCCCGCACCGGCTAATCCCAGGTCCTCCTCCCGGAGCGGATCGCGGGGCGCCATGCATGTTCCGCCCAAGCCGACCACTCGTTCCGCCGTAGTCGATGCCGTTACAGAATAGGCGGTGATTCGTCGGAATACCTTTCCCACAGCCAGGAAATGCCAGCCGTGGGAGGGGTCGCTATGCGCAAGCTACTCACTCCGGCCGTAGCCATCATGTGTCTCGCCGTTTTGGCCACCCCGGTTCTTTCGGCCAGCGCCATCCATCTAGTCATCAATGCTACCGAAATCCGCCCGGACGTCCCACCTCAACTCGTCAACGGTCGGGTCCTCGTCCCCATCCGGGTCATCTCAGAGAACCTGGGCTTCGAGGTTGCCTGGTATCAGGACATCCAGACCGTCACGATCGACCGCAAGGGTGAGACCTACCCTATCCCTCTGCTGATGCCCGGGTCGATCCACCTGGTTATCGGCGGAGCCGAGGCCCATCCCGACGTGCCGCCCCAGATCGTCAACGGCCGGGTGATGGTCCCCATCAGGTTCGTCTCCCAGGCCTTCGGTCTCGAGGTCGGCTGGCATCAGGACGCCCAGATGGTCACCGTGGGCCCCTTGGGGCCCGTCCTCGAGGTGCACTTCATCGACGTCGGCCAGGCGGACTGCGTCTTAGTAGAGCTGCCCAACGGCGACAACATCCTCGTTGACGGTGGGAACCACGCCGACGCCGATATCATCCTGGACTACCTGGCAGCCGAGAAGGTGACCTCGCTCGACTACGTGGTGGTCACTCACCCGCATGAGGATCACATCGGCGGGCTGGACGAGGTAATCCAGGCCCTGCCGGTCGGGATGGTCATCCTCCCACGTCAGACCTTGGATACGGACGCCTACGTCCGTCTCATGGCCGCAATCCAGACCCAGGGACTCGAGCCCGAGTATGCGGTCGCACCATGGGAGCTCATCCAGGACGGCGCCCTAGATGTCGACGTCCTGGGGCCGACAGAGGACAGCTACTCCAACGTCAATGACTGCTCCGTGGTCCTCAAGGTGTCGATCGGGTCGATGGACTTTCTGCTCATGGGCGACGCCGAGGCCTCGGGCGAGGCCGACCTGCTCGCCACGGGGGCCAACGTGGGGGCCGAGATTCTCAAGGTAGGCCACCACGGAAGCAGCATCTCGACAACGGCGCGGCTGCTCGCGGCCGCGGAGCCCGAGTACGCGGTGATCTCCGTGGGGGCCGGCAACTCGTACGGACACCCGGCGGCGAGCACCTTGGCCGCTCTGGCTGCGGCGGGTGTCATGGTCTACCGGACGGACCTGAACGGCACCATCGTGGCGACCGCGACGGTGAACAGCGTCTGGTTCGACACGGAAAAGGGGTCACGGGAGGCCGGTGGGGGCGGTGGGACTTCCCCGTCCACGGTGATCGTCTACGTCACGAAAACCGGGGCCAAGTACCACAGGGCAGGCTGCCAGTATCTAAGCAGCTCGCGCATAGCGATGACACTGGGAGCGGCGAAGGCTGCGGGGTACACGCCTTGCTCCGCGTGCGACCCGCCGACCTAGCCCAGCCAGGAACCCTCCCAGCACTGGCAAAGCTTTCCAGCCAGGAGATGGATGGACATGGGGGCCTATCCCGGCCAGTATCCCTATCGCTTCGCCGAGTTCGAGTTTCCCACCGACGAGGGCCGGCACGACCTGACACAGGGTGCCCTCTCCCCCCTGGAGTGGTGGTACATGGTCAGCCACCTCGATGGCGACGACGGCCACCGCTACTTCGCCTTTCTCTGCTGGTTCTCCAGCCGCAGCCTGCAAGTCGCGATCACCGATCTCACGACCGGCCAGCGCTGGACCCACGCACAGCGCTACGGTCCCGGCGAGGTCCGGATTGAGAGCGGGCGAATGAAGCTCGACTTCGCCGGCAACGTCCTGGAGAACAGCGAGCCGTTCGCCTACCGCTCCCGGGTGGCCGGGCCCGAAACGGGGATCGCCCTCGACTACTACGCCAAACGGATTCCCTTTCCGGTCGGTGAGGAGGGTGGCCGGCCGGGGTTCTTCCACTTTCCCGACGGCGGCTACACATGGTACTACACCCAGAGCCGTCTGGAGACCACGGGCGTCCTCACCCTCGACCTCGCCGGCGGTGGCAAGAAGATCCGGGTTCACGGCCTCTCCTGGCTGGACCGGCAGTGGGGGATGTTTCTGCCCGTCGGGACCTGGCGGTGGGAATAGATGGCCATCCGGGTTGACCTGGCCCGGGGGGACTACCCCGTGGTGGGCCCCTCGACTACAACGCCTGGAACGTGCGCGACGCGAGAACGGGGAGTCTCCTGTGGAACATGGCGACGGTTCTCTACCCCGACAACTCCGTGCGGGTGGGCACCGCAAGAATGGACGCCCTCGCCCGCTGGACGTCGCCCCAGGGCTACACCTACTCCCACGGCTGGAAAGTCAGCCTTAGTGTCTGCAAGACGCCCGCGCTCAAGCTTCGCGTCATCCCGGTGGTCGCCGACCAGACCCACGATGGCCAGTCGCCTGGGCGTCGACCTCCCGGAGCGAAGGCCGGAGTTCTGGGAGGGCGCCTGCGATGTCTACCTGGACAAGCTCGGCGGTCGCCGCGTCGGTTCGGCCACGGTCGAGTTGACCCAACACTACAACCGCGCCTGAGTTCCTACCTCCAGCCCCACTACATGCCGGTCGTGAAGCGACTGAAAGAGGGCTCCCGATGAAACACCGCGAGTTCTTGGCAGGCGCTCCTCTACTGGCTCCCGAACTACTGGACCTACCGTGGCTACGCCCTCCGGGGTTAGCGGGACACGATGCGGGCCGGCCGCGGAAGGCTGCGACGACAGGAACACTGGGGCTTCAAAGCGCTTCGAACTGGAGGTGAGATTGTGGTCCCCTGGTGGGGCTGGGTCATCATCGTCGCCGTTCTGGCCGCGCTGGTCCCTATCAAGCTGAAGGTGTTCAAGAAAATACTGGCCGGCAAAAATCGGCAAAGCCAGACCCCGGAGGAGTAGCCTTGGCGCGCTCCCGCCTCTCCGGTGTGCGGCTTGCCCCCTAGACCTTTCCCTAGTATGGTTAGACTAGAGGACTGAGTTCTATCGGCCCCCTGTCAGAGCGGGACCCGGGAGGGTGATTTGGGGAGTGGTGTTCAGGGCGGAGTTCGTCCAGGATTTGACCCAGAAGCTTGACGCTTGCCTCCTAGACAACAGCCCCGACTATCTCCAGTGGGACTGGGAGAAGATGGCCGCCGACGAGCTGTCGGACCGTCCCGACCGGAGCGTGGTAAACCTCATTGACATGCTCGTGTATGGCTTCGGGGGGTTCAAGAAGTACAAGTACGACCGACTCCTCTTCGCGGTCATCGCCAACCAGGCCGTCCCCGAGGCGGCCGACAAGCTCATCGACTACCTCGGCGACCGGAATCGCGCCGGCTTCGCGGCCCAGGGCCTGGCCAAGCACCACAAGAGCGAGAAGGCCGTCGGCGCCATCGTCGGGAAGCTCAGGGATGCGCTCATCTTCCGCCCGACCCTTATCACCTACCGCGACGGCATCACTCTCTCCCATTGGGTGTTCATGATCGAAGCCCTCAAGGAGATAGGCTACCCTGGGCCGGATGTGCTGAGGATCCTCCAGGACCTGTCCGACAAGGCCGGGGACAGCTCCATCCGCCGCGACGCCAAGGAAGCCCTGGATAGCTTGGAAGCCAAGGGCTAGGCGTAGACGCTTGGGGGCGAGGCGCCGTAGGACGCTTGAGACCGGAGAAGCTTCACGTTAGATTCACCGGTGGGGCCGACGCCGCCCCGGACGCCGGCGCTACCTGGGACCCCGCCACCAGGAGACGCTACACCCTCACGCACTCCGATCTGACCGGGGACCTCTTCCTGACTGTCGGCCCGGAGTATGACTTGACCCAGATCTCCGGCCGCTACACGCGACTGATGCGCGACGAGGTGCTCGCGGAGTGGCGGACGGATCAGGCTGGGGGAGAACCGAGCCTACACGTCCACCTTCACGTCAGCGGCGGGTTCGTGTTCGGCTCAGGGACGTTACGGGCGGCTATCTTCCGGCGCGAACTCCCTCTGGCGCTGGAGGCCATCTGCCACGGGGACAGGGAGTTCCTCGGCCGCAATCCCAGGTTCGATGGCGCCGCCGTGTGGGTGCGCTTCAACGCCCGGCAGGAACGGCTGCGCTGTGTGGAAGCCTGGGGCCGTCCGGCCGACTACCGGCTGGCCGTCGGCTCGGCTCCAGCCCCCACTGGCCCCGGCCTGGACATCAGCCCCTGACGGTGAGCGTCCTCCAGCCCTACCACATGCCGGTCGTGAAGCGGTTGAAAGAGGGCTCACAATGGAAGTCCGCGAGTTCCCGACAGCGCCGGCGCGGAGGCCGCCCGGAACTGTCCGTCGTGCGTCACCCAAAGACCAGTAAACTCGAAGGGCTGCCCGGCCGGGCGGGGAATTTGGCAAGTGCGGCGCGACTGCGAGCAGTCTTGGAGGGAGAACGTTGGCCCCAGTGGTTGAGGTCGATGACCAGACCTTCCGCAAGTCCGTCCTCGAGGCGCCTGTCCCCGTTCTCGTCGACTTCCGGGCCGACTGGTGCGCCCCTTGCCGGGCCCTGGAGCCGGCCCTCGCGGACATTGCTGACGAGCGCGTCGGCTCGCTCAGCGTCTGCCGACTGGACGCGGACATGAACCCCGTAGCGGTAGCCCGGTACGGCGTAATGGGGCTGCCCACCCTCATCCTGTTTCACGGCGGTCAGATCGCCGGACGGACCAGCCAGGCCCGCACCCGGGGCGACGTGGAGGATTTCCTGGCCTCCACGCTGGCCGGGTAGGCGGCGGCCACGCGAAGCTGCCGTTCGAGACGCACAAGCCAGGGAGCGGCGGGCCCGGCCCGCCGCTCCCTCATCTTCCGCAACCACAAGCCCCACCGCGCGGAACTCGCCGCGGGACGCGGGGGTCTAGAAGAGCTTGAGGTCCATGAACGGGGTCACGTCCCCCTTGAGGACCAAGCGCCCGCTCATGACCGCGCCCATCGGGTCGAGTTCCTGGTTGAAGAGGTCCACGAAAGACTGCTCGTCCCCGAGGACCGTGGCCGTGGGCTCGGGAACCTCGCCTTTCTTCAGCGACAGCTGGCCTTGGTTGGCCACGATGACCATGTCCTCGCCATCGGTGACCTTGAGCTGAATGGTCTGCCCCATGCACTTGGACAGGCCCTCCTGGCGCTCCGGATCCTTGTTGGCAGCGTCCAGGAGATTGACCAGGATGGACTCCAGTTCCGACACGCTCGTCCCCTCCTTCTTCATCGTTCCCGCCGCAGCGACCGCGCGCCCGTGGCGCGGCGCCTAGGCCAGAAGCTCCTTGATGGCCCGGTAGACTCCGTCCTGATCCAGCCCGTACCTCTTGTAGAGGTCGTCGGGCTGGCCGATGGTGGAGTAGAGGTCCGGCAGACCCAGACGGTGGAACCTCACGCCCAGGCCGGCCTCGGCGATGGTCTCGGCCACCGCGCCGCCAAGGCCGCCGATGACGGTATGCTCCTCGACGGTGAGGATGCGCCCAGTCTCCCGGGCGGCCCTGAGAATGGTCTCGGTGTCCAGGGGCTTGATGGTGTGCATGTCGATGACCCGGACGGCCACGCCCTCGGTCTCGAGCTTGCGCGCGGCCTTCACGGAGGCCATGACCGCGATGCCGCAGGCGATGACGGTCACGTCCTGGCCGTCCCGGACCGTGACGGCCCGTCCGATCTTGAAGTCGTAGTCGGTCTTGTAGACGATGGGCTCGGCCCCGCGCCCGACCCTCATGTAGATGGGGCCAGGGTAGTCGATGGACTCGATGACCGCCTTGGCGCACTCGTTGGCGTCGGCTGGAACCACGACCGTCATGTTGGCCAGGCTCCGCATGATGGCGATGTCCTCGGTGGCGTGGTGAGTGGTGCCGCCGTTGCCCATCGACAGGCCGGCGTGGCTCGACACGATGCGCACTTTGAGATTGGGGTAGGCGATGTCCGTCCGCACCTGCTCGCAGCAGCGCATCGAGGCGAAGGCCGCGTAGGTCGAGACGTAGGGGATCTTGCCGCTGATGGCCAGGCCCGCGGCCGCCGCCATCATGTTCTGTTCGGCGATGCCGAAGTTGAAGAACCGCTCCGGGACGACCTTGGCGAAATCGCCCGTCTTATTGGAGCGCATCAGGTCGGCCGTGAGCACCACGATGTCCTGGTTGATCTGGCCGAGCTCGGCCAGGACCTTCCCGTACATCTCCCGGGTGGCGAACCGGTCCACGTCGAGGACGTTGAAGGTGAAGCCCCTAGGCACGGCCCGTCACCCCCTTCCCCGCGCCGGAAGGCCCGCCCGTGCCGGAAGCCCCGCCCGAGGCACCTGGGCGGTGGCTCTCGAGCTCGGCGCACACCGCCGCGGCTTTCTCGTCGTCCAGACCGCCGTAGTGCCAGACGGGGTCGTTCTCCATGAAGGACACGCCCTTGCCCTTGACTGTCCGGGCCACGATGCACGTCGGCCGGTCCGAGTCGGCGGGCGGCAGCGCGTGGAAAGCCCCCAGGAGGGCCTTCATGTCGTGGCCGTCGAGCTCCACGGTGTTCCAGCCGAACGCCCGCCACTTCTCGGCCAGGGGCTCAAGGCCCATGACCTCCTCGGTCGGGCCGTCCAGGCACAACCCGTTCCGGTCGACGATGGCCACGAGGTTGCCCAGCTTGAACTGCTTGGCGCTCATGGCTGCCTCCCAGACCATGCCCTCGTTCAACTCGCCGTCGCCGAGAAGGCAGAAGACCCGCCAGCCGGCCCGGTCGAGCCGCGCGGCGAGGGCCGCCCCGACGGCCACCGAAAGCCCGTGGCCCAGCGAGCCGGTCGACATCTCGATGCCCGGGATCTTGTTATGGTCGGGATGCATCCCGAAGGGGCTGTCCAGGCCGTTGAAGTCGGCCATGAGTTCCTCGGGGTAGAAGCCGACGTCGGCCAAGACCGGGCAGAGCCCGAGGGCCCCGTGACCTTTGGACAGGATGAACCGGTCGCGTTCGGCCCACCTCGGCTGCTTGGGGTCGACGTTCAGGACGTGGTAGTAGAGGGCCACAACGATGTCGGCCATCGAGAGCGCTCCGCCCAGGTGCCCGCCCCCGGCGACCACGGTCAGGTCGACGATCTTCTTCCGGATATCGACGGCCTTGTTCTCCAGGCGTCTGATCTCTTCAGCCGTCACCTCGCGCATTCGCATCCCCCCTCCTCTCGCTTTCGCCGCCGCGCCGCCCGGCGCTACGACGACTTCACCAGGATCTTGATGTTCTGCGCCTTCCTCTGGTCCTCGAAGGCCTCGACCACATCGGCGAGCGCGTAGACCTTGGTGATGAGGGGCCGCAGCTTCAACTTCGGGACGATGGCGACCGCCCGCGGGAAGAGATAGGGGGACATGAAGACGCCCCGCAGGGTGAGTTCACGGGCGTAGAGATCGAAGGGCTTGATGGCCAGCTCGAGGTTCATGGGGTAGACGGCGAAGTAGACCATGGTCCCGCACTTGCCGCAGATGTCGATGGCCTGCTTGGCCGAGGTGACGTTGCCCGAGGCCTCGTAGACCGTGTCGAAGCCCCGGTACTTGGTCAGCTTCATGGTCGTGGACCAAAGGTCTTCCTTGGTCGGGTCGATGGCGTAGTCGGCCCCCATCTCCAGGGCCAGCTTGCGCTTGGCTTCGACCGGGTCGGCGACCAGGACCTTGGCCGCTCCGGCGCGCAAGGCGAGTTGGAGGAGGATGTGGCCGATGCCGCCGAGGCCGAGGACAGCCACCGAGCCTCCGACCTTGATGTTGCCTAGGTCGATGCCGCGCAGGCAGACCGAGACCGGCTCAGCGAGGCATCCTTCCTCGAAGCTCACCCCATCGGGGAGCTTGAAGACCTGCTGCTCGTTCCAGACCACGTACTCGGCCATGGTCCCAGGCGGAAAGAGGAGCGGCAGGGCCAGGCAGTAGTGCTCCTGGCCGTTCCGGCAGTAGTCGCAGACCCCGCAGTAACGGACCGGGTTGCCGGTCACCCGGTCGCCCACCTTCAGGCCCCTGAGCTTGGCCTTGGGCCCAAGCTCGACCACGGTGCCCGACATCTCGTGGCCCATGACTCTGGGCGGGTTCGACACGGGCAGGGTTCCGTCGACGATGTGCGGATCCGAGCCGCAGATAGCCGTGTACTCGACCTTGATCTTTACGTCTTCAGGCTTCACCTCCGACTCGGGGACTTCGTCGAACTCCAGAACGCCCTTCTTCTTCCACACCGCCGCCTTCAACCGCATCACCCCTTCTGCTCGCGTGGCCGAGCATCCGCGCCACGAACTCCTTGTCGCCGTGCTCCAGCAGGGCCTCCATGGCTTTGGCCGCCGCCGCGGGCGAACCCGCCCGGAGGGCTCCTGTCACTTTGGCCAGGCCGTCGAGGATGACACCTGGGTCAGCGCAGTTCTGGAAGTAGAGCTGTTGGTAGTTGGCGAGGGAGGCCCACAGGACTTCAACCAAGCGCGACAGCACCTTGCTCCCGCTGGCGGCCGCGATATGCCGGTGATAGCTCTCGTCGGCCGCGGCGATGCGACCGGGATCGTTGGCCGTCACGCCCTCGGCGAACCGATCGAGATCGACTCCAAGAGCCTCCAGGAGGGCCGGTGAGGCCGTCTTGGCGGCCATCTTCACCAGGGCCATCTCCAGGAAGCGGCGCATGAGGAAGAGCTCGTCCACCACCGCCGGGTCGAGCCGGTCTTGTTCCAGCAAGGTGACCACGGCGGAGGAGAGGTCCCGCCCGGGGTCGGCCCCGAGCACGAAGGTCCCCTCTCCGGGGCGGGTAGCCACAAGGCCCTTGGCCCCGAGGATGCGCAAAGCTTCTCTGACCACCAGGCGGTTGACACCGAACTCGGCGGCCAGCGCCCTCTCCGAGGGGAGGCGGGAGCCCGAGGCCACGCTTCCCGAGCGGACGGTCTGCTCCAGGTCGCGGGCCACCTGCTCCGATAGCGGGTCGCGGACGAGTTGCTTCAGAGATTCCACCCCCGGAGGTCCGGTCTGATGGTCATACCGAGTCTGCTAGGGCAGAATTCAATGGGGCAATACCGAATCCTCCAGAGAAGGGGGCTTCCCTCCGGGCCGGGACCGCGTCGGCCGGGGCCTGGCCCACGATGGTCCCGAGGTCGACCTCGCTGAGGTAGGCGCACCAGCCCCGGCGGGATATCGGCCGGAGCGTCGAGGCCCCCTCGATGAGACGGGGCAGGAGGAGAGCGACGTACTCGGTGACGACTAGCCTATCGGCGCGGTCCGACTCGGCGAACTGCCTCACCCGAAGGTCCTCCTCGCGGCGCTGCTGCAGGGCGAGGACCTCCAGATTCTGGCGATGAGTCTCGGTGAGGACTCCCAGCTGTCTTTCGTGCTCCAGGCGGGCCTGGTTTCGGGAATGGCGGGCCTGGAGCCAACCGCCAAGCAGGGTGCCGAGCACCACTGCCACCAGGCCAATCCCGCCTTGGCCCGGGCGATGCATGGCGCGATAGCTCTGGCCCTCCATCAGGACGTGGTGAGCGTTGTTGACCAACCGGTCCAGGACCGACTCGGCCAGCACCGCGTTGGCGAAGACCTCATACCAGTGCGCTTGTGTGGATTCCTCTCGTCGGTGGGCGATTTGAAGCGGAAGAGTGGACGTTTTCGGGCGGAATGCTCACGCCGGGCTTCGACTTGACTCCCTGGGGCGTGTGCTGACCGACACTAGGGTCAGACTGCTGGATAGTTGCCCAGAACGGTCCCGATGTTGGCGAGCCAAGCTCGGGCCTCAACGACATCCGCAGGGGCCATCTGGGCGCACTCGTACCGAACTCGCCTGGACTTGAGCAGCAGATGCTCAAAATCCATTGAGGCCGCCCGATAGCACGCATGTAGGAACTTAACGCGGGCGGCGTGCCCCGCCGAATGAACGTTACTCTCGGCGGCTTTCGCCTCAACCAAGTGCACGGCCGCATAGAAGAGCGTGATGACCTCCCAGTCTGCGGCCCACCTGCTTGCCGTGAGCAACCGGGTAACTGCCTCGTTATGACGTGCCTGTTTGAGATGCTGCGGCTCAGAAGACATGACTCAAGCCCGAGCAAAATCCCGCAGGAGGGTGCGGTCCTCAGGGCCAGGACGCCCTGTGGAAACCCAGAGGTCGTGTTCCACGAAACCGGCCTGGTCCCACACCCGATGAAGGGCTTCGAGAACCTTGTGATCTACCGCAGAGGACGTGCGCCCCACGACGACCCACAAACGCAATAAGGCACCGTCCCAGGAAGTGTAGACCTCGAGCACTTCCGGGACTCCCTGAAGCTCAGTCACGACTCGCTCCTTGGTTCCAGTCTCCGCAGTCAAGGTGGCCACCAGCGTCTCCCCCGCTGAATACCATCCATGCCCTGCCGGTGCCCAGACGCGCACCTTCGTCCCGGCGAGTTGCGGACCGGATGCGCGCGTGACCACTCCCGGGTATCCGCTGGGAACGTCTAGCGCTATCCATTCTCCCTCAGGTTCGGGCGATTCAAACTCTATGCGAAAGTCCCGGTCAAGAAGACGGACCGCCCTACCCCTCCGAAGGGCAGTGGCCATCATCTCTCGGAGTCCCCTTTCCGCTTCAAGGCTTCGCCGAGCTCCTCGTGCAATCGGCGAGCTTGCGCAATCGGGAGGTATACTTGCGCAGCAACTTGCGCCAGGACTGTCTTTGCGCCCTTGTCTACATCAAAGACCTGAAGGAAGGTCAACAGGGCGTGGGAGTCAGTCACTAGGAGCTTCGTGTCCTCCGCGAAGACCCCCACCGCCTTGGGAACTTGAATCTTCATTACCATCCCGTCGTCTGCCGCTTTTCCGCCGGCTCAACGGGTTCTCGGCATCACCGTCACACCCCCAACACAGTTCTTGTTGGCAAGTATTCCTTGGATACCCCGAAATTCCCTTCTGGCGATCTAGAGCAACCTCTGGTTCTGCCAGGCTGACACTGCGGTACAGCATGTTGAGTCCTCTCGCCGCAAGACGTTCTGTTATGCGCGCTCACCCGCACGTCTGTTTGAGCTCACCGAAGATGAGGTGGCCGACCCACTTGCATCTGCGGAGCGCACTCTGGATCGCCCCGGCGGCGGTGGACTACGTGCGCCGGAACCCAGAGACCGCGTCGGGGGTGCGGAGCGGCCAGTCCATCTTTGTCTCCAAGATACCCTACGACCCGGTGGCCTACCTCGAGGAGACCGACCCCAGGATGAAGCGCTACCACGCGTGCCATCTACGTCTTGTTCTCTGGAATCGGCACGTGGAAAGGGTAGTCGCGGCGCGTGCTGGTGAACTGACGACCAGGGCCGGCCGACGCGTCGCCCAGCTCTTCACAGAACTCACCGACTACATCTCGGTCCGGGAAAGCCTCCTTGACAGCAAGCAGCGGTGGGCGTGTCGCCCGACGCGGGCTCACCCGGCCATTCCCAACACCCGCCCGAGCTGGTAGACCGCCGTGGCCATTCCCAGCCCCAGCACCAGGCTGTAGCCGGCGGCCAGGGCCGGCCACTTCCACGAGCCCGTCTCCTTGCGGATGGCGGCCACGGTGGCCAGGCACGGGGAATAGAGCAAGACCAGGACCATGAACGACAAGGCTGTGAGCGGGGTGAAGTGGGCGGCCAGCAGGGCCGGCAGGGCCTGCTCCCCAGCGCCGTGGACCAGGCCGAGGGCCGCCACTACGAACTCCTTGGCGACGAAACCGAAGACGAGCGCGGCCCCCGTCTCCCAGTTTCCCAGGCCGGCGGGGCGAAGCGCCACGGCCACGGCCGCGCCCAGCCGGCCAAGCAGGCTGTCGCGGCTGGCGTAGGCCACGCCCCAGGGGAGGCTCCCCAAGACCCACATGACCACCACGCCCGCGGCGATGATGGTGCCGGCCTTGCGGATGAACATCCAGGCCTGTCCCCAGGCCTGCCGGAGGACGCCCCGCCAGGAGGGCCCGCGGTAGGACGGCAGTTCCATGAGGAAGTCCGCGCTCTCGCCAGGCATAATCCGGGCGGTGATAAGCTTGGCCATGGCCGCAGCCATAACGACGCCGAGCAGATAGACGGAGAAGACCACCAGCCCCTGCCTGGCGCCGAAGAAGGCCCCGGCGAAGAGCGTGTAGACCGGCAGCCTGCCCGAGCAGGACATGAACGGGCTGACGAGGATGGTCGCCAGCCGGTCGCGCCGGTTCTCCAGGGTCCGGGCGGCCAGGATGGCCGGAACATTGCAGCCGAAGCCCAGAACCAGCGGGATGAAGGCCTTGCCCCCCAGGCCCAGGGCCCGCATGAACCGGTCGCTCACGCAGGAGGCCCGGGCCATGTAGCCGGTCTCCTCCAGCACGGCCAGGGCCAGGAAGAGTGCGAACACGAGAGGCAGGAAGACCAGCACCGAGCCCATCCCAGCCATAAGGCCGTCGACCACGAACGACCGGACCAGGTCCGGCGCGCCGGCGGTCTCGGCCAGTGACTCGACCAGCCGCCCGGCGGCGGACAGAAGGCGGCTGACCAGGGTGATAAGGGGCGTCCCCACGGAGAAGGTGAACTTGAAGACCGCCCACATGACGGCCAGGAGGATGGCCACCCCGGCAAAGCGGTGGGTCACCACCCGGTCGACGAGGTCGGTGGCGCGACGGCGCCCGGGAGCGGCGGAGCGGGCCGGACCCAGACATCCCCGCGCCAGCCTGGCCGCCAGCTCGAAACGCTTGGCCGCCATCGCGGGTAGGTGGCCCTCGGCCTCAAGCTCGGACCCGTAGTCGACCCGGAAGGCCGGACCCGCCTGCCCGCCAGCCAGGCCGGCGGCGGCCGCGAGAGCTTCCTCCAGGCCCTCCCCGGTGAGGGCCACCGTCTGGACCACCGGCACCCCCCCGAGGCCGAGCGACAGGGCCTCCGAGTCCGGAGAAAGGCCGAGAGCCCGGGCCTGGTCGATCCGGTTCAGGGCCACGACCAGGGGGAGACCGGCCTCCAGCAGGCGGATGGTCAGGTAGAGGTTACGTTCCAGGTTCATGGCGTCGACGACGTTGAGCACAGCGCCGGCCCGGCCGGAGAGAAGGTAATCGCGGGCGACCGCCTCGTCCTCGGAGTAGCCGTCGAAATCATAGGCCGCCGGAAGATCGACCACGATGATCTCGTCGCGTGGTTCGCGGCCAAGCCCGCGCGCTGGGAGCGCGCTCGCGGCGGCCACCCGCGGCGCCGGCGCCCGCCGCGCCAGGGCCCTCCCCTCCACGCACTCCACCGTGACCCCGGGCCGGTTCCCCGTGTCGCGCCGCTCGCCCGTGAGGGCGTTGAAGATGGTTGTCTTCCCGCTGTTAGGATTACCCACCAGGGCGATGATCCTGGCTGTCGGGTTAGGCGAGACTAACTTTGTAAGCGCAAAAAAAGGCCTCACTAGTCGGCCTCCTCGATGAGCCGGATATTCAAGGCCAGGCCCCGCCCGACGGCCAGACGCGTGGAGCCCGAGTCTGTGGCCAGGATCACCGGCCCGAAGCGGTCGTTCTTGACGACGCGCACGTACCGGCCCGGAGCCAGACCCAGAGCCAGCAACCGCGCTGTCGCGCCGCGGCCGCCCGTCACGGACACGACGACGGCCTGTCGCCCCGCTGCCAGGTCGGATAGACACAGGATGTCTTGACGCCCCACGGCTTCCCTCACCCCGATCATTCGCGGTGATAGCTCTCGAGAAAGGCCACCAGGCGCTCCAGAGTGTCCGCGGTTATGGAGTGCTCGAGCCGGCAGGCCTCGGTGTCGGCTGCCCCCGGCGCGACGCGGAGAACGTCGACCAGGAAGGCCCGTAGGACCCGGTGGCTGAGGTCAACCCGCAGAGCGTGTTCGCGGCCAGCGGCGGTAAGGAAGACCCGGCCGTAGGGCTCCTGGCGGACCAGCCCGCTCGCCCGCAGACCGGCCAGGGCTTGGGCCACGCTGGCTTTGGCGATGCCCATCCGAGAGGCGATGTCCGTCACCCGGGCGGGGTCTCCCTCGTCACCCAGGTCGAGAATAGCTTCCAGGTAGTTCTCCATGGCCGGCGATACCTCGGGCTGATGCGACAAGGTTTTCGCGCCTCCTAGAGTTAGTATAACCTAACAAACGTTTGATTTCAAGCCTGGTCATCATGGCCGGGCCAGTTCGGGCGTCTTCTTGCAGGCCTCACCCACTGCCGCGGTAGGCTGGACGGGATCTTTGAGGAGGTTGGGAGGACACTGCCGGTCGGTGTCAGGCTCATGCGAGGACGACCCCTCGTCCGAAAACCGCACATTTCGGCCTGTTCTGTCCACGCGCCCACCTCAAGGGACTCTACGCCTGACATGGAGGGTCCATTCCCCATATGTGGGGTTGACAAAGTCATGGGTTCCGCCTATGATGGAGCGCGGTCTCCGCGAACGGAGTGGAGATCCTTGTCCGAAGCCGGTACAGCGCAGCGCCGGAAAGAGGTGCGCCTAGTGGACGAATCGGAAACTCGGGGCGATGATCCGAGAGCCCTGGGGCAACGTCTTCAGGAGGCTCGTAAGGCGACGCGCCTTACCCAGCAGGCCGTGGCCGACGCGCTCGGCGTGGCTCGAACGACCCTGGTGGCCATGGAGCAGGGAGTCCGCCGAGTCCAGAGCGATGAACTGATCGCCCTGGCCGGTCTGTACGGACGCTCCGTGTCTGAGCTTCTACGCCCCGGACCAGTCGTTCCGGGCTTTGGCATCCAGTTTCGGGCCGCCATGCGGCCCGAATGGAAGCCTGATTTCGCCGATGAGATCCAGGCCGCCGTCGAGGGTTTCAGGCGCTGGTGCGCCAATTACGTCTACCTTGAGACCCTCGCCGACACTACCCTCGCGCCCGTGGAGCCTCACCCCTATGCCGTCTCCGATCTCCCACCGGACCAGGCGGGCGAGCTCGCCGCTCGCTCCGAGAGAAATCGACTGGGCTTGGGCGACGGCCCAGTCGGGAACCTCCGGGCTGTGCTGGAAGGAGACCGGGGCCTGCGGGTTTTCCTCCTCGATCTTCCGGCCAAGGTAGCCGGCATGTTCTCCTACACCAAGGAGTACGGACCGTGCGTGGCCGTCAACCGCAAGCACCCGCTCGAGCGCCGAAACTGGACCCTGGCCCATGAGCACGGGCACTTCGTCACCAGTCCATACAGAGCCAACGTCTTGACTGTGGCCGGCCCGGAGAGCTCGCGTTCCGAGCGCACGGCTGACACCTTCGCCAGACACTTCCTGCTTCCAACCGAAGCGGTCACCCGAAGGTACTACACCCTCCTCCAGGAAGGGGGAGGACAGACCACGCCGGCTAGCATCATAGCCCTGGCAGATTACTTCGGCGTTTCTTTCCAGGCCATGATGCTGAGGCTGGAAGAGCTCAGGCATGTGTCGACGGGAACGTGGCGGATGCTGGATCACGAGGGGTTTCGGGTCCGCGAGGCCCAGACCCTCCTCGGCTACGCCAGGGCTGCGTCCCATGAGGACGTCTTTCCTCGCCGCTACCTGCTCCTGGCCGTCTGGGCCTTTGCCGCCGAGCGGATTGGCGAAGGGCAACTGGCTGAACTCCTCGCCACCGACCGGCTCAGTGTCCGCGATAGAGTCCAGGAGTTAGTGGGTGAGACCGGCGCGGAGGACGCGCAGGAGCTCGCCAGCATCCTGTCGCGGAACCTCTCGTGACGACCGGACCACCACGGTCTTCGCGGCTACCGCCGTCCCTCAGACGGCCGACCGTCGTGGACGCCTGTTCGCTTCTCAACCTCTATGCGGCAGGGCCACCCCTGGACGACCTGGCCGGACTTGGGGTACGCTTCCACGTTGTCCCGCAGGTGCGTAAGGAGACTCTCTTCATCCGAGGGGAGGGTCCGGGCGCACCCGGCCGCGTGCCGGTCGACATCGAGACCTCGGTCCAGGACGGGGAAGCGGCGTCGGCTGCGGTAGCGGTAGCCAAAGGTTTCACGCTTCTCACTGATGAGGCCCTCGCCCGTAGGGTCATGGCCGCACGCAAGTACGAACACCTGCTCCTCACGACGGCGGACGTCTTGAAGGTCTGGGTGGTCGCCGCGGGCGTCGATGCCGATACCCTCCGGGAGATGATCCGGCGAATTGAGCAGCGGGCATCCTTCACCATTCAGAGAAACCACCACTTGAAGCCCTGGTGGGACCAGGCCGCAGGACGTGCGTAGCAGGTCTCCAGCGGTCTGGACCCGGCTCACTCTCACTCCATGCGCTTGAAACGCCGGCGCCTGCCGCCCCCGCCGCCCTACGCCACCCTCGGCCGCGGCAACAGCCCGGCCTTCTCGACAATCTCCGGCACTATCGACTCCCAGGCGATGGCCATGATGTGGACGCCCTTGACGCCCTTGATCTCTTTGAGCGCCTGGATCATCTCCACGGCCACCTTCACGCCCTCGGCCTTCTGGTCCTCGGCCCCGCCCACGCGCTTGATAAGCTCGTCCGGCACCCGCATCCCCGGCACCGTCTGCATGTACTGCAGGGCCTTCGCGCTCTTGGCCGGGGTGATGCCGGCCAGGATGTAGACCTTCTCGTCCAGGCCCTCGTCGCAGACCATCTTCATGAACTCCTTAAACCGCTTGAGGTCGAAGATGCACTGGGTCTGGATGAACTCGACCCCGGCCGCCACCTTCTTGGCCAGGCGCCTCACCCGGAACTCGAAGGGGTCGCCGAACGGGTTCTCGGCCGCCCCCACGAACATCCTGGGCTCGTCGCTCTTCATCTCCTGGCCGCACTGGAACTTCCTCTCGTCCCGCATCGCCCGCACCATCTGGACCATCTGGATAGAGTCGATGTCGTGGACGTTCCGCGCCCCCGGGTGGTTCCCGAAGGTCTGGTGGTCGCCGGTCAGGCAGACGAGGTTATGGATGCCCAGGCTGGCCGCCCCGAGGATGTCGGCCTGGATGGCGAGGCGATTTCTGTCGCGGGCCGTCATCTGCATGATGGGGTCGCCGCCTGCCTGCTTGACGTGCACCGCCGCCGCCATGGAGCAGAGGCGGACGATGGCCGTCTGGTTGTCGGTCAAGTTCTGACCGTCGGTGACGCCCTTCAGGAGTTCGGCGTACTCGATGATCTTCTCCGACTTCGAGCTCTGAGGAGGCCCGATCTCGCCCGTGACGGCGAAGTGACCCGACTTGAGCACCCGCTCGAGCCGGCTGCCGGTGGCGAACCGGCCGTTGCCGTCGGTCGGGGCCGTCCCGGCCGCCTTGGTCGCAGCTTCGGTCGTCATTCGACCATCGCCTCCTCCTTGACGAACTTCCGCGGCCCGCCGTCGCGCGCCGTCCGCCAGTTCTTCGGCGGCTGGACCACCTCGAGGAGTTCGAGGCGCCCGAGGGCCTTGAGGCGGTCGTAGATGAGCTGCCAGGCGCAGCTTATCTCCTTGTTGATCTCGCAGTGCCCGTCCTGGCTCCCGCCGCACGGGCCGTTCAGGATGCTCTTGGAGCACCGGATGATGGGGCAGATGCCCCCGGTCAGGTGGAGGACGCAGTCGCCGCAGAAGCCGCAGCGCTCCTCCCAGAGGCCGGCCTTCACCGCGCCCCCGCCGAACGTGGTGTTGAGGCCGGGGACGACCCACTTGTCGCTGTAGGCCTCCGCGATGAACTGCACCCCGACGCCGCAACCGAGCGAGAGGATGATGTCGGCGTTCTTGGCCTTCTTGGCGAGTTCGACGACGTACTCCGGTTCGCACTGCCGGACGAGGGTCTGGGTGTCGATGGTCCCGGTGAGGCCCTCGATCTTCCACTGGATGCGGAGGGCGGAGACCAGGACCTCGACCTCCTTCTCGCCGCCGGCCTGGCAGACCGTGACGCACTCGCCGCACCCGACGACCAGGACGTGCCGGCCGGCCTTGATGAGTTCGGCCACCTCGGCTATGGGTTTGGGCTCGGCTACGATCATCGCTGGTTCACCTCTCCCTGCGCTTTGGCCCGCGCGGCCATCGTCTCCGGCCGGAGGGGGCTCGGACCGAGTTCCTCGATCCGTTGGGTCATCTCCAAGGCTATCTCGGCGAAACGCGTACCCATGGCCGCCGAGAGGTTGTACATCTCCAGGCGTCCGCCGCCCAGGCCGACCTGGTCGAGGATCTTCTTGACCGCGGCCACGCGCCGCTTGGCCCGGAAGTTCCCCTTCAGGAAATGGCAGTCACCCTCCAGGCAGCCGGCCACGTACACGCCGTCCGCGCCCTCCTCGAAGGCCTTGAGGATGATGACCGGATCGACCTTCCCGGAGCAGGGCACCTCGATGACGCGGATGGTCGGCGGGTACTGGAGGCGCATCGTCCCCGCCAGGTCCGCGGCCGAGTAGGCGCAGTAGTAGCAGCAGAACGCGACGATCTTAGGCGTGAATGCCGCCCCGGTCGCCTCGCCCGCCGCCCCTTCCACCTTGGCCGCCTCCGCTTCCTCTGTTGTCACCGTGCTCACCTCCGTGCCCTCCTAGTCAGTGGCGGCGGGCTCAGGCCCCGCCGCGAACAGCCCGTCGACCTTCTTCTCCGTCGAGCGCCGACTGCAGGCCGGCGATGTCAGGCACTGGGCCGTGCCTCCAACCTGCCGAGGACCGGCCTGACATCGATGAGATGGCGCTTGAACCAGGCCGCGGTCCGGCCGAGACCCAGGGCCACCGCCGCGAGTTCGCTGAAAAAGAACACCGGGAGCAGCGGTTCGCCCGCCACCGCCGGCTTCTGCCGGGAGTCGAGGTTCATCATGCAGAGCGGGCAGGCCGTCACGATGGCCTCCGCGCCGGCCGTCTTGGCGGCCTCGGTGACGCGGCTGGTGAGGTCGATGACCAGGTCCTGTTCGGCCATGGACATGCTCTGACCGCAGCAGTCGGTCTTGTGGGACCAGCGGACCGGCTCGGCCCCCAGGACGGCCATGAGGTTGTCCATGGCCATGGGGTGCTCGGGGTTCGGCTCGAAGGAAACGATCTTCGACGGCCGGGTCAGAAGGCAACCGTAGTAGCAGGCCACCTTGAGCCCGCCCAGCGGCCTCTTGACCAGGCCGCCTAGGCGCGCCAACTCCTCGCGCCGGCCGAGGATGTCGAGGGGGTGCCGCACCGTCACGGCGCCGCCAAAGCCGCGCCCGGTGATCTCCGTGATGTCCTGGTTGATCTCGCGACCATGGGCGTCGCCCGACCGCACGGAGTGTTCCGCGATGCGGAAAGCGTTGTAGCAGGCGGCACAGGGAACCAGGATCTCCACGGGGGCCGCCGCCACGCCCCACTTTTCGACCTGCTTCTCCGCGTTGACCAGGTTGCGGAGCGGCAGGGCCTCGGCCAGGAAGCTACTCGTGGCGTGGGCCGGCGTGGCCCCGCAGCAGTTCCAGTCGTCCACTTCCTCAAAAGCGAGGCCCAGGGCTTTCAGAAGCGCCTGGGTCGAGTCGTTGTACTCCTCGGCCGTGCTGTGCAGAGAGCAGCCGGGGAAGTAGAGATAGCGAGCCTTGGCGGCCCCCGTTGTCGCGACCGTCCCGACCGCGCTGGGCGTCGTCATTTCCCGGCACCTCCCTTGGGCGCCCGTTCCCGCGCCCGGCGGAAGATGGCCCGGATCTCGTCCTTGGCCTTGACGCCCTCGGGTATGATTTTCATCTTGCCGCGGCTGAACATCTTCAGACCCAGCCCCATGTTGGCCGGCAGGGAACTCGGGTTCCCCGCCACGTAAAGCGCAATGGACCCTAGCTCGTGGGCTCTTCCGAGTACGGCCACGGTCGCCAGGAAGGCCTTCTGGAAAGCCTTCACTCGCTTCCGACCAATGGGCGTACCAAAGGCCACGGCCAAAATCTTAAGCGTGTCCATGACCTGCGCCGGATCGACGTCGTTCGGACACCGTTCCCGACAGGTCTTACAGCTCGCGCAGAGCCAGATGGCCTGCGACCGAAGGGCCTCGTCCTTGGCCCCCAGCTGGACCAGGCGCACTATCTCGTGGCACTGGTAGTCCAGAACCGAGCCGACCGGACAACCGCTCGTGCATTTCTTACACTGGTAGCACCGGCTCACCATGCGCCCGGCGTGGGCCTCGACCTCCCGGACAAACCCGGGGGTCAGGGCCGCCGGACGCCCGCCGGCGTCGGGCAGGTAGAGCTCGACACCCGAACCCATGAACCTCACCCTTCCCTCGCGGGACAAGAGGCCGCACCCGCCGCTTGGCAGCGCGGCCTCTTGATCTCGGCCCCGACGCTGTTGCCCGGAGCCGAGCGACCGCCCTACAGGCCGCGCCCCTTGTACACCTTCAAATAGCTGTCGCAGTAGATGTCCTTGTTCAGGATGATGCGGGCCGTGGCCACGGTGGCGATGAGTTCGTCGTCGCAGACGTTCATGATCGCCGCCTCCAACCCGCAGGCCATGGCCATCGCCGTGAAAGTTCGGTCGACCAAGGGCCGGTTGACGCACTTCTGGGAGATGTTCGACAGGCCGACGACGGTCTTCGGCGCCGGGTTCGACAGGAGCTTGACCTGCCGGATGGTCTCCAGCGCCTCGGGCCCGTGGTCCTGGCCGACGTTCACCGGGAGGATGAGCGGGTCGATGAAGATGTCTTCGGGCGGGATGTCGAACTCCATCGCCGCCGCGAGGATTTCCATGGCCAGGGCCAGCCGGCCGTCGGCGTCCTTCGGAATACCCTTCGCGTCCATGGCCAGACCGATGATGGAGGCCCGGTACTGCTTGGCCATCGGGAGGACCCGTTCGAGCTTGGCCCGCTCGGCGGGCACCGAGTTGATGAGAGCCGGCCGCTTGCAGCGCTTGAGACCGGCCTCGATGGCGTCGTAGTTGGTCGAGTCCAGGGAGAGCGGGCAGTCGGTGACTTCCTGGACCGTGTCCACCAGCCACGCCATGGCCTGGACCGGGTTCTCGGACGCGGGCCCGACGTTGAGGTCGAGATAGTCGGCGCCGGCCTTGACCTGCTTTATCGCCCATTCGTGAATGGGGGCCTTGTCGCCCTCGCCGATGCCCCGGCCGACATCCCGGAACATGCCGTTGATCCGTTCACCTATCAGGATCATTCCGCTAGACCTCCAATCCCCTGCTTCTCAAGGTCGCGTCGTTCGGCCGCTCCGGGCCCCGAGGCGCTTGCCCCGGGCCGGCCGTCCCGGCCGCCGGCGACCCTACTTGATCATCAGTTGGCCGATGCTCTGCTTGACCAGGGCCACCGACCGCGGGTGCCTCAGGACGAAGATGTGACCGCCGGCCTGAAGGAAGGCGGCGGAGGTCATGGCCTCCCAGAGCAGGGCGCGTTCGGCGAGCTCGCCCCAGCCGGGGAACTGGTCGACGCCGGCGTTGGCTTCCTTCGCCCGGGCGGCCTCATAGCCGATGGCGCAGACAACCGGCATGGAAAGCATCTTGTCGCCGGTCAGGGCCCCGATCCGTATGCGCTCCATGATGGAATACGTGTACTCGATGCCGTACCCCAAAGCGCCCACCGAAGGGTCGATAACGATGCGCGAGATCGGAAGGTTCATTTCCGAGATGAGGATGTTGAGCTGTTTGGCAATATTGATGTCGATGGGCGACTGGGCGATGATGCAGTGCTTGTGGACCATGCAGGCGGCGGTCAGGGTCTTGTAGTTGTCCTGCTTGGCCACGCCCAGGAGGAGGTTCTCGCCGGCGGCGGCCTCGGCCACGGCCGGGAGGACCTCGTTGTCCTTCTCCTCGACGCCGCAGCCGACGACGATGAGCGGGACGCCGACCGCGCCTAAGACCTTCTTCACGGTCTCGGCGCAATCCTCCGGACTGGCGTTGCCGCGCTCGGGGTCGGCCCCGTTGAGCTTAAGGTAGATGAGGTCGGCGCCGTACTCCTTGACGCACTTGGCCGCCCACGCCGCGGGGTCACCGATGACGTCCTTGAAGTTCTTGGTGACCTCCGGACTCCATTCGGGGACCATGTTCTGGACTTCCATGGCGATGACCGGCCGGTTCGGGACTTCGCCCTCGAAGTGCAGGAAGGGCAGGGTCGAGTCGCCGCCGACGGTGACGGTCTGAGATCTCGTTCCACCCTCGGCCTTGGTCGCCCCGAGGACCACTTCTCCGACCTTGGTTGTGTAACGCTCCTTGATCAAGTCCACGGGCATCCGGTTTCTCACTCCCTAAGACTGTCTTTGTTCGCGGCCCGTCTCCGGGGCCGCGCCGGCCCTGCCTACAGGCCTATTTTTCGGGCAATCTCCGAAACGGCCTGGACGGACGGGCTCGTCGCCGGCAGGGCGACAAGCGGCTTCCCCTCCAGGTCGAAACGCACGATGTCCTCGTCGTAGGGAACGGTGCCGACGAGCTCCAGACCGGTCTTGACGATTTCCGGGGCCAGCGCGGCCAGCTCGTCCGGGGCGTCGGCCGCGCCGGCGCCGCCCGCTCCACCGCTCCCGCGCACCTTGGTGACGGCCAGGCCAATCCGGCCGACCTTCGTCTTGAGGTCGCGCACCAGCTCGCCCACGCGGGCGGCCGACCGGAGGCCGCGAGCCGTGGCGTCGCTCACCACGAGCAGGTAGTCGACGTCCTCGGCCACCCGGCGGGAAAGGTGCTCGAGACCGGCCTCGTTGTCGAGGATAAGGTACTCGTAGTTCCCGGCCAGGTCGGCCATGTGACCGCGGAGCAGGTCGTTCGGGTAGCAGTAGCAGCCCGGTCCCTCCGGGGTGCCCATCGAGAGGAGGTCGACCTTCTCCGTCTCCACCAGGGCGGATTGAAGTTTGTAATGGATGAATTGCGTCTTGGTCATCCCGCCCGGCAGCGGACGCTCGGCCTTGGTCTCCTCGAGGAGGTCGGCGACGGTCGTCTCGACCTCAAGGCCCAGGGCCTCGTGGAGGTTGGAGTTGGGGTCGGCGTCAATGGCCAGGACGGCGTGCCGCCCGGGCTTCTCGCCGATATGCCGCACGAGAAGCGCCGCGAGGGTCGTCTTGCCCGTCCCGCCCTTGCCCGCTACCGCCACGACGTAGGGCACCGCTTCCGCTCCCCTCGTATCTTCGCCGCCCCAGGCGTGCCGGTCGAGCCGGCGGCGCCCCAGGCCGCGCTCTAGCCTGGAACCGACGGGAACTGCGTGAGGTCCGTGTGCGGCAGGAACAGGGCCGACACGAACTCCTCCATGAAACCGCGTCCGGCCGAGAGCTCGAGGTAGGTTATCATGGCCGCCAACTCGCGCGTGGCCTCGAAGGCCTTGCGCGAGAGGAGGGCCGCCCTCGCTCCCTTGGCTGAGGTGTTCCCGACGAACCGGTACCGCGACGGCGCCACGTCGGGGAGCATCCCGATGCGGATGGCGTCGCGCACGTTCAGGTAGTTGCCGAACCCACCGGCGATGTAGATGCGGTGGATGTCGCCCAGGCCCAGGTTCACCGCGGCCAGGAGCGACCGGATACCTGCGTAGACCGCGCCCTTGGCCCGGATGAGGTTCTTCACGTCGGCCTCGGTGATGACGATCTCCCGGGGGGCGCCGCCCGCCGCCGCCGACCGCCAGAGAACGAACTCCGGTCCGTCGGGGCCCAGGCGGTAACGCGGCGAGTCCACCTCGTGGAACTTCCCGGCGCGGTCGATGATGCCGGCCTCGCGCAGCTTGGCCAGAGCGTCCACGAGGCCCGAGCCGCAGATGCCCTTGGGCTCGGCCCCGCCGACCGTGGCCACCTCGACCTCGTAGCCGGGACCGACCTCCACGCGCTCGATGGCCCCGGGCACCGCCCGCAGGCCGTGGGTGATGCCCCCGCCCTCAAAGCACGGACCGGCCGAGCAGGCGCAGGACACCATCCAGTCGCGGTTGCCCAGCACCATCTCGCCGTTGGTCCCGATGTCGATGAAGAGCGTGACCTCGTCGCGCTCGGCGACCCCGGTCACCAGGACGCCGGCGGTGATGTCTCCTCCGACGTAGCCGGCGACCGACGGGACGCAGCGCACCGGGGCCGCCGGGTTCACCCGCAACCCGAGTTCACCGGCGGCGACGATGGGAAACTCGATCGCGGCCGGGATGTAGGGCTCAAGCCGGATGAAGTCCGGGGGCAGCCGGAGGAAAAGATGCTCCATGGTGGTGTTGCCGGCGGCGACCACGGCCCGGATGTCGGTCGCCCGGACACCCGCGGTCGCCGTGATGCCGTCCACCAGTTCGTTGATGCTCTCGACCACGGCCGCGTTGAGGTCATCGAGCCCTTGCGGGCTCTCACCGGCGTGGATGATGCGGGTGATGACGTCGTCGCCGTAGCGCGCCTGGCGGTTGAAGGTGCCCCGGGTCGCCAGGGTCGTGCCGTGGTCCAGGTCGAGCAGGCTGGCCACGACCGAGGTCGTGCCGATGTCCACGGCGAGCCCGAAGGAGCCGGACGCGGAAGCGCCGCGGTCCTTGCCGGTGCCCTTGCCGGCCCCCTTGCCGGCGTCCTTGTCGGCGTCCTTGTCGGCGTCCTTGCCGGCACCCTTGCCGGCCCCCTTGCCGGCGCCCCCGAGCGGCGCCACGTCGACGGCCAGGACCTTGGGGGCCACATCCGAGAACGTGGCCTCGGCCGAACCGTTGCCCGAGGCGCCGCGACCGGCGGCCCCGAGCGCCCCGACTCCGCTCCAGCCCCGCACCCAGACGGCGACGTTCCAGTCGCCCTCGCGGAGGACCCGCGGCAGACGGCGAAGGAACTCAAGGTCGGCCCCCACGGAAAGAGACGGCACCCCGGCCTCGCGCCGCAGCGCGGCGACAAGCCGGGTCCAGTCGCTGGCGTTCTCGGTGAGGGTCGGCGCGTCCAGCTTGAGGTCCACGCGCCGGAGGAGGGGGTCGAGCCCGAAACGGCCGACCAGGTCTTCGCCTTCCTCCGTGAGGACCTCGCCCTGGCGGATCTTCTCGACCAGCACGCGGTGCTGGGCCAGGCGGGCGAAATCGGGAACCTCGATGGTCAGGTCGCCCGCGACTTGGGTCCGGCAGGCCGGCACGTAGCCCTCGGCCCGCCGCTTGGCGGGAACGTTGCCCTCCAGGTAGCGAGCGGCGTCGGCGGAGCCGGCGACCACCTTGACCAGGCACTGGCCGCAGGTCCCCTCGCCGCCGCAGTTGCTCTTGAGTTCGATGCCGGCCATAGCGGCGGCCTGCCGCAGGGTCGTCCCCTTGGCGACCGTCATGGTCAGGTTGTCCGGCACGAACGTCACCTTACAGGACAAGGCCCACCCACCTTTTCCTTTGTCGCTTACCGCGGCCGGCTTTCGCCGCCACCGTCTCTGGCGGCCGCGCGTCCGCGCGGCCCTGTCCGGCTAGGACGACCGGCCGTACTTCTCCTTGGCGAAGGCCGGGATACCGGCGGCCTCGCGTGGGCCGACGATGACCTTCCAGCCCGAAACGTCCGCGAGCTTGCCGGACAGGACGGCCACATAGCCCGGGATGACGATCTCCTTGCTCGGAACGAGGTTCTCCACCTCGAACTTCTTCAAGGCGTCGGCAATGGCGTCGGCCGTGAACTTGCCGGCCGCGTAAGACGTGAGGACCGAGGTCCCTTCGGTGTTGATGGCCAGGATGTAGGACGGCACCTTCGAGGCCGCCACTTCGCCCTCGACGGTGTAGTAGGTAAGGGAGAAGTTCGTCGTCACGTAGAGCGGCGACTTGGGCCCGGCCTCGCCGATCCGGTTGAGCTTGGCCTCGACCTGGATGGGCTTTTGCGGGTCGGTGTAGATGTTCTGCCTCCAGGTGAGGAGGGTCAGGACCTGCGGACGCTCCACGGCCTTGATGACGATGAGGCTGGCGTACTTGGCCATGTAGACGGAGGCCTGCGTCATCTCGGCCAGCGGGTCCTTCTCGGCGCAGAAGGCGGCGATGGGGAAGCCGAAGGGCCGGAACTTCTTCTTGATGGCCAGGCGCCGAACCTGGGTGAGGTCGGCGAGGACCTTGCCCGTCTCGCGCGCCCCCGAATCGAGGATGATGTCCTTGAAGCCGGTCTTGGCGATGCGCTCGACCAGGTTGGCTGTCTCGTCCAGGCCCGCGCCCCGGAGGACGACCGCGCAGCCCTTCTCCTTGGCCAGGGCGACGACGGCGTCCGCGGTGGCGGGCGTGCCCCAAGCCAGGATGGGCTTACGGTCGGCCACCACGTCGAGGGCGGCCTTCAGGGCCTCGGGCTTCTCGGCCACGAGCATCAGGGCGAGCTTGGTCTTCTCGGCGACGGCCTTGGCGGCGGCGGCGAACTTGGCCGGGTCGCCGGTGACGTTGCGCACGGCGACCAGGTCCACCGTGTAGCGCTGACCCACGCGTTCGAAAACAAGTTCGGCTATCTTGCCGAGCCGCGCGGCGAGGGCGCCGGCGTCGAGGTCGTCGCCGACCTCCACGGCCACAGCGGCTGGATGATAGAAGGTCTTGTCATGCCGGAACAGGACGTTCTCGTCGCCCAGTTCGACCTCGTGGTCCACGCCCGGCGCGCCGATCTTGACCAGGCGAATAGGCGGGGCGGCGGCCGAGCCGAGGGCTTCTTTGGCCTCTTCCGAGACGTAGGGGCAGGCCTCGAGGCTGGCCTTGCCCGAAGCCAGGGCCATGGCGAAAGCCAGGCAGGTCGGGACGCCGCACTCGTTACAGTTCTTCCTGGGCAAGAGCTTGAAGATGTCTAGCCCGGTCAGTGCCACCTGTTCTCTTCTCCCTTCCTGGAAACTCCCTTCCCCAAACAACGGGGGCGGCCGCAGCCGTGGAGGCGGACCCGCCCGGCCGCCGCGCTCGGCGGCGGTAGTCCCGGGCGGCCGACTAGCCGGCCGCCCCCGTGTCTCACCCTAGATGATCGACGGCAGGCTGAGGCAGGGATGCCCCTTCTCGGACAGGAAGGCCACGACTTCCTCCGGCGTCGTGCCGGCGGACTCGTCGGCGATCTTGTCGATGAAGTCGGCCCCGAGCCCGGCCTGCTCGCACCGCTCGCGGAACCCGCGGTCGATGAGGTAGCTCTTGAGTTCCTTCGGCATCCAGGCGACCCGCGCCAGGCCGCCGTCGGCCACGATGAACCGCTTGGAGAGGATGTAGGTGCGGCCGACGCCCATGAACCCCGGGGTCTGGAGACCGCCGCCGACCTGGCCGGCCAGCGTGGAGAAGGTCATGCCGCAGGGCGTCATCCCCTTGTGCTCGCGGGTGGTGACCATGATCCCGTTCGCCTCGGGGAAGATGGCGATGATGGACTCGAAGCAGCCGCACGAGGTCATCGGCTTGTCCAGGAAGGTGTAGAGGTTGACCTCCGGGATGTTCCCCCGGGACGCGGCGTTGACGATGTCGTTGACCGAGGCCCACATGCCCCTCTCGTCGTCGAGGGCCGGGCCCTTGACAATGGGCTGGTTCGGGCCGGTCGGATTGATCTCCAAGCTGGCCTTGGCGTCCAGCCACGTCACCGCGCCGCAGAGGCCCACGCGCTCCGGAGCGATGATGCAGGCGTGGGTCGGGGCGAACGACTGGCAGAGAGTGCAGGTGTAGAATTCGTCCACCTTGTCGTCGGTGAGCCCCTGCATCCGTTGGTCGCGCTCGAGGTACTTCTGCTTGGCCAGCTTGAGGGCTTCCAGAACCTTGGCCTGGTCGGTGAGGATGGTGACCTGGACGCGGTCGACGATAGCCGGGAACTCGGCCTTGAACTTCGCGATGAGGAGGTCGCCGAAGTGACGGAACTTGAAGCCCTTGGCGATAGCCTCCTTGGACACGCGCAGCCAGGTCATGTCGCGCTGCGCCGTGTGCCACAGACCCTCGGCGTAGTTGGTGAAGTAGTGGATGCGGCGCTCCAGGACCGACTCGAAGTCCGCCTGCATCTTGCGCCCGTAGATGTCGACGATGGTCCCGATGGGCACGTTGGCACCCTCGGGGAAACCGTCGACCTCCGGACCGATGACTTCGACCTGGCCGTCCTTGACGTGGTCAAGGTCCACCATGCGCACGAGTTCGAAGGTGGGCGACTTGCCGTTGCCCATCTCGAAGTAGCAGTCGGGCTTCCGGATGGTCTCGCCCTCGAAAGACGGGCCGAAGTTGAGCGGGATGTTCGGCTTGGCCGACACGAGCTTGATGCCGCGCGTCTCCATGCAGAACTTGACGATGTCACTGTAGTCCGGGTGCGACACGTACCAGTCCTTGATCTCCTCGTCGACCGCCGTGTCGAGGATGACCGGGAAGCCGAGGAAGATGGCGCCGAAGTGCGCGGCCACCTTGACCTCGTCGACCTCGCCGAGCTGCAGGACGAAGGCCCGGACGCGGCGGTGCTGGTAGTCGCGGTGTTGCTCCCGGAGTCCGGGCGGGATGCCGCCGAAGGCCATACCGGCCCGCAGCGCGTAGTTGACGGCATGGATGACCTGGGTGAAGTTGCCGATGGGGAAAGCGATGTAGTCCACGCCGAGCTTGACGTTCTCCTCAAGGCACTGCTCGATGATCTCGTCGGAGGCGAAGATCATCAGGCCGTTGCCCATGATCTCCTCGACGATTCTCGCGGCTTCCTTCGAGCTGCGGGCCTTGCCGAGGATGACCGCCTGCCCGGGGATGGTCCAGTCGACGAGCTTGATACCGTACCGCCGGACGGCGGGGTCGGGCAGAAAGCCCGTCCAGGGCTCGACCTTCGGCTCGTCCTTGACCAGGTAGTGCATGGCCTCGATGATCTCGGCGGCGTAGAGGGTGGACTCGCCCCAGAGACGGGCGTTGGCGAAGGTCAGTTCGTCCCTCACCTGGGACCGCATCCGGTTGAGGATGGGGACCAGTTCGCCGAGCCGGGTCACGGCCTCGCCCGAGAGACAGCGGATGACCGGCAGGTAGTAGGCCGTGTCGGGGTAGCCGACAGGAGCGTCCGGCCCGTGGAGACGGAGGGCCTGGCTCAGCAGGATCTCGGCGTAGGAAAGCGCGATGATCGTGCCGTCAAGCGCCCGCCGTAGGAGCCTCTTCGGCATGGCCTCAGGGCTCGGGATGGCGGCTTCGTATATCTTCTCGAACTCCTCGCGGGTGATTTGAGCGACTGCCATAGCTTTTTCCTCCTCCTCTCCCCGGTTAGTAGCCGGCGGCCAGGCTCGTGCCGAACTTCTCGGCCGTGGCCTTGTGGATGCGGAGCTTCCAGGTCCGGTAGTCGAGGGCCTCAAGCAGCTTCTTGGCCCCTTCGGCTGGGTCCGGCTCCAGGATGAAGTAGCCGCCGAACACGTCGTGGGCGATCTGGGTGGCGATCCCGTGGACGAGCTGGCTGCCCTCGATGTGCGGCATGACGCCGACGTGGGTCGGGATACCCATGGCCACCGCCCAGGAACCGATGGAGACCGCCTTCTCGTGCATGGCTTCGGGGGCCGAGGCCACAAACGGGACCTTCGGGATGTCTACGCCCAGGTCGTTGGCCATGGCCGTCAGGAGGTCGGCGGCGCGGGTGTTGTCCACGCACGACCCCATGTGGAAGGCGAGCGGCAGGCCGGGCTTCACGCCCGAGGCCTTCTCCAGGCGCTTCAGGAACGCCTTGAGACCGTCGCCGGCGTACTTGTCGACCGCCGACGGGTGGAGCAGGCCGTGCTTGGCGAAGGCCACCGCGCCGCAGCCGGTCGCCAGGATGAGGACGTTGTTCTTCGCCAGTTCCTTGACGATCTCGATGTGGCCGAAGTCCTGGACCTGCTTGGTGTTGTTGCAGCCGGCGAAGAGGCACACGCCGCGGAGTTCGCCCGAGGCGACGGCGTCGTTGATGACGCGGATGGGGTTATCCGGGTTGACCTTGCTGAGAATGTCCAGCAGGGCCTCGGTGGAGAACCCGGCGACGACCTCGTGCTTGAGGGCCGGGACGTCGATCTTGGCCGGGTCGCGTTCCCGGTAGGCCGCGATGGCCACGCGGACCATCGCCTTAGCCGTGTCCAGGGCCGTGTCCTCACGGAAGTCGAAGTACTGGGAGCCCGGGATCTTGGCGATGGGCGAGGTGCACATGAGCTTGGTGTGATAGCACTTGGAGAGCGGGCCAAGGGCCGGGGTGACGCATTGGACGTCGGCGATTATGCCGTCCAGGGCCCCGGTGAGGATGGCCAGTTCCTGGGAGGCCGTGTTGGCCGCGATGAAGACGCCCTCGCGGCTCAGGAGTTCGTTGCCGGTGCAGCAGATGCCGACCACGTTCACGCCCTTGGCGCCGACGGCCTTGGCCTCGTCGGTGAGGGCCCGGGCGGCGTCGACGACCAGGGAACTCAGGGTCGGGTTGTGGCCGTGGCAGGCGATGTTGACGTAGGCCGGGTCGATGACGCCGAGGTTGGCCTGGGAGACGATGGGCGCCGGCGTGCCGAACAGGATGTCGGAGATGTCGGTGGCCAGGTGCATGCCGGTGTAGTCGGCCAGGGAGGTCTTCAGGGCGCCGAAGATGATGTTGACCGGGTCGGCGTCCATACCCATGGCCGTCTGATGCATGCACTCCACGACCGCCCGGTCGATGGACGACGGGGCGATGTTGGTGTTGGTGAACTTCGCCTTGCGGCCCTCGGTGATGTACGACCAGAGGAAGGTGCAAGGCTCGTCGGTGTAGCGGCCGAAGTCCTCCAGGGCGGCGACGGCGACCGACTTGGCCAGTTCGCTGTCGGTCCTCCCCTCAACCTCGAGCCCGATGGCCTTCGCCACGCGCCGCAGCTTCGCGGGGTCGGCGATGGTGTAGTCCGCGACCTTGCCCTCGGCCACGTGCTTGAGGGTCAGGGCCTGGTGCCGGCCGTGGTCCGAGTGGCACGATGTGCCTCCGGCGGCCATCCGAGCGATGTTGCGGGCCACGATGGTGTAGTCGGCGGCGCCACAGATACCACGCTGCTCACCCGGACGCTTCGGGTTGATGCGGCAGGGACCCTGGATGCAGATGCGGCAGCACAGGCCGGCCAGACCGAACGCGCACTGCGGCGTTTGCTGCAGGTAGCGGTCGAAGGCCGTCTCCACGCCGCACTCCCGGCAGCGATTGAGAACCTCCAGCGCGGCTGGGTCACAGGTGCGCGGAGGCTCATTCGCTCCCTTGCCTTTGGGCGAGGTGGCGAGCGCCTTACTCTCCTCGGACATCTTCTAACCTCCTTCGCGTTGATGACTGGCGGGCTAGTCAGCGAACCCACCGGCGAGTCTAGCGATTTCCGGGTAGACCTGTTCCAAACTCTGGCGCAGTTCCCCGCGCCGGATGCCGGGACCGCTGGGGACCGCGGCGGGCGCGGCACCCGGCTGCCCGGAAGGGACGTGGGCCTCGGCGCCGCCAAGGGCGGCTTCGGCCACGGCCTCGTCGTAGGGAAGCACGGCCAGCAAGTCTTCGCCAAAGGTGGCCTGGAGGAAGTCGCGCTCCCGTCCGGAGCGGACCTTGTTTCCGACGACGCGGACACTCGGGACGCCCATGTCCCGAGCCAGGCGGGCAATCGTGGTGGCGCTCTCGGCGCTCACCCGGGTCGGCTCCGTGACGACCAGGAGCAGGTCGACGCCCTCCGCCGTCCCTCTGGTCAGATGCTCAATGCCGGCGCCCATGTCCAGGACGACGAGGTCCTCGTCACTAAGAACAAGGGAGCTGACGATTGCTTTTAGGAACGCGTTCTCTTTGCAGTAACAGTGCGAACCGGCGGATTTGACCCCGCCCATCCGGAAAAGAGAAATGTTGCCGTACTGAAGACGAAAGCGGCCAAGAATGTCGTCCACCGCCGGGTTCAGGATCAGGAACGCGCCTTTGCCCGTGCGTTCTTCGATGAGGTCCTTCATTTCGACGATCGGCGGCTGCTGGTCGAGGAGCGAGGAGGGAAAGCCCAAGGTCAAGCCAAGATTGGCGTCCGGGTCAGCGTCGACCGCGAACACCTGATGACCCTTCTCGGCAAAGATGGTGATAAGCGCCGCCGAAAGGGTTGACTTCCCGACCCCGCCCTTGCCCGCCAAGGCAATCTTCATATTGGAGCTACCGCCTCGGTGAAGATATGTTGCACACGGCTGAAGGACTTTCCTTTGGACGGAATGTTCCGAATATGTGTCTGTGAAGGACAGGTGAGGTCTAGGAGTCGGTCTATGACCACGAATTCAGCGGTCTTCGCGCGTTTCTATGCTTCTGCAGGCATTACATTTGCGGGCGGGCCGGCTCTCTAGGTCGGCTCCAGTGTTTGCGGGCGCGCCGGCTCTCTAGGTCGGCTCCAGCGTTTGCGGGGCGCGCGGGCTCTCTAGGTCGGCTCCAGTGTTTGCGGGCGGGGCTGCCCAGGCGTGCCGGCCATGCGGGCGGCCAGGAAGGCCTCGGCCGCGGCGACGACGAGGTCCTCGGTGTCCAGATAGGCCGAGGCCGAGCGGTCGAAGAGAACCTGGCCCGAGGCGGGGATCTCCTCGTCGCCCTCCCAGACGACAAAGCACACGGGCACCATCGGGAAGACGTCGACCGAGGCCGAGGCGTGTCCGAAGGATTCCCGCCGGCCCCCAAGACATAGGGCGGCCTCGACGAGCTTGCCGGGCTCGCGGCCGAACCGGCCGGCCATGGGGAGGATGAGCCGGTTGGTGAACGGGGTGTTGTAGATCTCGCCCCCGGGCAGTTCCCGGAAGGCGATCCACTCGCCGGTCTTGGGCGTGCCGCGGGCCAGGGTGAGGTAGTGCAGCAGGAGGATGCTGATGGTCAGGAGATGGTCGCCGGCGGGGGCCGGTGGCACGGGCAGGGGAGCGCCCGGAACCAGCCGCGCGTCCGGGGTGGGGGCGGTAGCGCCGCCGCCGGCCATCGCCGGCGCGGGCAGCGGCTCTCCCGCCGTCACCTCACCCCCCGGGAACTCCACGCGGTAGAGGCGACCCAGGACGGGCACTTCGAAGAACGAGCCCTCGCGGTCGAAGCGGCAAGCCGCTCGGCGGGCCACGCCCTCGGGGTCCTTCTCGGCGGCCAGGGCCTGGCAGGCGATCTGGTAGGCGTAGATGTAATTGGTCTGGGGCAAGGTGGCGTCCCTCCGGAAGGCGCCTGTTCTCATGCGGCGCTCACGCGACAACGCCCGTAGCCTTCGGGCCGAAGGCGCCCATAGGCGCCGACTAAGCCTCAGCCTACGGCTGAAAGGCCACAACTTCCGGCTGTTTCAGTATGTGGCCGAGGAATGAGGCCCGTCGGCCCTTCCTAGAGTCGAATTCCTCGGGCGAATACGCCCGGACCTCTATGGGCTCAAAGACTTCGGACAGGGCATCGCCAAGGACCTCCCAGCGCTTCCACGAGGGCATGCCCGAAAACGCGGAGGACACGACGATGAGGTCGATGTCGCTGTCCGGTCTTGCATCGCCTCTTGCGTGGGAGCCGAAGAGGTAGACTCTATCGGTGGGAATGCCCTGGCGCCTCAAAGCCGCCAGGTACGCATTGATCACGACGGTCAACTGACCTGTTTCTTCAGGCATTCCACGACCTCCCCCGCTCTCCTGACATACTCCTGCACAACAGTTGGCGGGTAATCGTCCAAAGCCTTGCTTAGTTCCTCCGGGTACCTGGTTGACACACCCGCCGAGCTCAACCGGGTGAGGAACTTGACTTCGTCAGGCGTTAGGTTGGGGCTCGCCAATCCGACCAGTTGAACCAAGCTGTGTGTCCTGGGGGGAGCGTCACCGGTCCGCTGGACTACCAGGGCCTTCAGCGCCTTCTCCACGGCCATGTGACACATGAAGACGGCGTATATGTACCGCCTCGAATCAAGCATGGCTTGGGCGGTTCCCAGGTCGTATTCGGACTGGCTAAGCCATTCGCGAGCCTCATCCATACGGTGTCTACCATCTCCACGTCCCAGGCTATCATCACCAGGAGTAAGCATCAACTGTGAACTGACGTGAACGATGCGCCCGGCGTCCTGGCCTCCGTGAGAACGGACCAGACCTGGACCGTCTGAGCGGCGTCCTCCCGTTTGGAACCTAGCCGGCCCCGATGGCGTCCGCCAACCTCCCCAGCCCCAGCCGCTCCAGGACCTCGCGGCGCGCGTAGCCGCGCTCGTCCAGACCCCGAAGCTCGGACCACTCGGCCAGCATGCCGGGCAGGTCGGGCTCGGAGCCGGCGGCCCCGCCGTCCTCAAGGACCTCAAGGAGCCTCGGCGAGAGGGTGTCGTCCCGGCCGTCCGAACCGTAGAGGTTGCCGATGCCGCGCTTGGCGTTCCAGATGCGCTCGCCGCACTCCATGATGTCCTCAAGGGAGTAGCCGAACCCGGTCACCGCGTTGAGCATGGCCGCGAGGTCGTTCGCGCTGTACATGTTCCCGCCGAGTTGGCAGAGAACGGCCGACTGGCCGGACACGGCCCCCAGGTCCTGGGCGAGCTTGCAGAGACGGCCCTTGCCCTCCGACGACTGCTGAAGCCCGTCGGATTCCACCCCGACCTCCGGGGCCATGACGCCGGCGTGCTCGGCCCCGTACATCAGGCCGTTCATGTGGCAGGCGCCGCGCGTCGAGGTGACGTAGGAAAGGGCCATGCCGTGGACGGCCCGTGGGTCGTGGGCGGGCGCTTCGAGGCCCCTGGCCGTGGCCAGGAACGCCAGGGCCTCCGGCCGCCCGAGGCGCCGGGCGAGCCGGGTGCTCCCCTCCGCCAGAGCGTCACCGACCAGACCCCGCCGGGCGGCGATGTCCTCGATAAGCCGGACCATGAGGGGCGCATCGCCCCAGCCCTTGGCGAGTTCGGCGGCCGCCCCCGCCCCGACGAGCCCATCCAGCAGCCCCTTCTCGGCGGCTTCGTAGGCGTAGGCCAGGGTGCCGCCGGCCGTGATGGTGTCAAGACCCAGGCGGTTACAGACTTCGCCGGCCACGAGCAGGGCCGGCAGGTCACTGATGAGGAGGTTCGGACCCAGGCAGCCCAGGGTCTCGTACTCGGCCCCCGGAGCGTCTTCCAGCTTGCGCCCCAGCGCTTCGGCCGTGACCTTGCGCTTGCAGGCGATGGGGCAAGCGAAGCAAGTACTGGTCCCGACCAGGACGGCCCCGTACCCGCCCACCCCCACCTTCTCGAGTTCGTCGCCCCACGCGCCAAGCGACCAGTTACGGATGGGGACGTCGCCGATGAGGCCCCCGAGGTCCATGCCCATGATGGTGCCGGCCTCGTGGAGGCTCTTGGTGACCATGTTCTCGTGGGCCCGGGTGACGAACCCGGTGGCCAGTTCCTTGACGGCTGCGGGGTCGGCGAGGGTGAAGCCGCCCTCCGGACCGGCCTGCCCGGCCTGACCCATGGCGCCGCGGGCCACTACCGCCTTGAGGTTCTTCGCCCCCATCACCGCGCCCATGCCGGTGCGTCCGGCGACGTGGTGCTTGTCGTGGACGATGGCGGCGTAGCGGACCAGGTTCTCACCGGCCGGACCGATGGTGAAGACCCTGGGACGGCGGAGCTTGGCGGTGCCCGCAGCTTGCGCCGGCGCGGCAGAGGCCCCGTCGCCATCGGCTTCCGCGCCACCCCCGCCGTGTCTGGCGGCCAGGAGGTCGGCCACGTCGTAGGTGTCCCGGCCCCAGATGTCGTCGGCCGGCTCGAGGCTGGCCCGGCCCCGGTCGATGAGGAGATAGACGGGCTTGGCGGCGCGTCCGGTGACGAGGACGCCGTCGTACCCGGCGAACTTGAGCTCGGCTCCGAAGAACCCGCCGACGTTGGCCTCACCCCAGAGGCCGGTGAGCGGGGAACGGGCCGAAACGGTCCACCGGGAAGTGGCCGGAAGGCGGGTGCCCGTCAGCGGGCCGGTGGCAATGATGAAAGGGTTGTCGGGGCCGAGGGGGTCGGGGTAACCGGCGTCGGAGGCCACGCCGCCGCCGGTGGGCATCCGTCCCGCCGCCCTGGCAGCCTCCAGGATCTCCTCGAGAAAGAGATGGGCCGCCAGGCCCGAGCCCCCCACGTAGTCGCGAAGGACACTGGGCGAGAGAGGGATGTCGGTAAGGGACCCCTTGGAGAGATCGACCCTAAGGAACTTGCCGCAGTAACCGTTCATGCCCGGCTCCTCCTAATCTTGACGCGCCAAAGCCGCACCACGCGGGTCGCGCCAAAGCCGCACCACGCGGGTCGCGCCAAAGCCGCACCACGCGGGGCGCGTCAGCCTCGGCAGCACCGCCGGCGCCGACCGGCTAGATGACCTTGTCGGCCTTGCCTATCTTCTTGAGATACTCCGGGTACAGGGTGTAGGCGGGCTTGATGGCCGGCAGGAGCTTGAGGATGGACGGGATGGGCCCCTGGGCCTTCATGTCGCCCTTGGCCAGGGCCTGCACCAGGTTGACCTTGCCGAACCAGAAACGGTGGGCGATGTCGGCGGTCATGGTCATCTTGACGTCGGGCTTGAGGTCGCACGGGCCTTCGATGATCCCGAAGAAGTACCCCGCCGGGGGCGGGTTCTTGGCGTCGACGGTGATGATGGAGTCGGGCTCGCTGTAGACGAACTGGATGATGAGCCCGGAAGCACCGATCTTCTGCCCCATCTCCGGGTGGTCGGTCACCGACTTGAAGAACCCACCGATGCACTGATAGACCTCTGCCGCGTCCTTGAACGTCGCCATGCGCGAAACCCCCTTCTGACGTGCTAGTAGACCTTCTTCAGAACTTCGAGCAGTTCTTCGGCCACGGCCTCGCGCGGGTTGGTGTAGATGGCCGCGTCGAGGCAGGCCGTCTCGGCCACAAGCGCCAGCTCGCTCTCGGGGACCTTGAGGTCCCGCAGGCGCGTCGGGAGCTTGACGCGCGGGAGAAGGCCTCGGACGAAGCCGATGGCCGCCCGGGCGTCCTTGGCCTGGTCGCCGGTCGGCTTGAGCCCGAAGGCCCGGGCCAGGTCGGCCAGGCGAGCCTCAGCCACCGGCAGGTTATACTCCATGCCCGGGGCCAGCAGAACGGCGTTGGCCAGCCCGTGCGGCACCTCGTAGAGACCGCCGAGGGTGTGGGCCAGGGCGTGGACGCAGCCGACCATGGCCGAACTGAAGGCCATGCCGGCCTCACACGAGGCGACCAGCATCTCGTAGCGGGCCTCCAGATTGGCGCCGTCGTCGACGGCCACCGGGAGCCAGCGGGTGATGATCCCGCAGGCGTGGAGGGCGATGCCGTCGGAGATGGGGCGCCAGTTGGTCGAAAGGTAGGCCTCCACGGCGTGGGTGAGGGCGTCCAGGCCGGTGGAGGCGGTCAGGGAGGGCGGCATGGACAACGTGAGTTCCGGGTCGAGGACGGCCAGGTCGGCGGCCAGGTGGTTGGAGACGATGGTCTGCTTGGACTTGGTGGCGTCGTCGCGGATGACGGCGTAGGCCGTGACCTCGCTGCCGGTGCCGGCCGTGGTGGGGACGGCCACGAGCGGGCCGAGTTGCCGCTCGATGAGCCCGAAACCCTGGTAGTCGATGTAGTCGCCGCCCAGGGAGAGGACCACGTTCATGCCCTTGGCCGTGTCGATGACGCTGCCGCCGCCGATGGCGATGAGAATGTCGCCACGCGCGGCCCGGCAAGCGGCCGCCCCCCGCATGACCACCCCGAACTCGGAGTTGGGCGGCACCTCGTCGAACACGCCGACCAGGTCGAGTTCAGCGTCGGCCAGGCTCTTCTTCACCCGGTCGAGAAAGCCCAGTTGGCCGACGACCTTGTCGGTGACGATGAAGGCCCGCTTCCGCTCGAAACGCCTTAATTCGTTGCCCAAGGCCGAGGCCACACCCGGACCGGCGACGACCCGCGAGCGGATATGGTAGTCGAAGTACTCGGGAAGCATCGGTAAGCCCCCTTATGTGCGAATTCCCTGATAACATTGGACATCGCGGCAAGGGTTTCCTGTATCGGGTGATAAGAGGACGGACCCGCGACGGGGTAGAATACATGAGCGGCTCGGCGGTCGCATCCGACCGATGTTCTCGGAGGGCGACCGATGTTCTCGGAGGGTTGGCGATGACGGTGAGAGGAACGCGGCTTGGCGCAAGGACGCTGTCCCTGGCGGTTCTGACCATCCTCGTGGTGGCGGCTGTCGCCGGGACATCCGGCTGCAGGCTGTTCAACCGGGGCGCCGAAAAGCCCCGGGTCTTCGAGGGGTTCGCGGTCGTGGACCCGACGACCCCGCAGGAGGCCTGGGTCAAGGCCTGGGCCGAAGCCTGCAGCCTCGCCCCCGGAGTCCACGTCGTGAGCTTTGACCCCGGGACGACCTACATCCTCGCCGCCCGCGGGGAGAAGCCGACCGGCGGCTACACGGTCGACCTTTGGGACGTGAAGGTGAGCGGGGGCACCTACGCCCTGACCTTCCGGACGCAGGACCCGGGGCCGGGCAGCGCGGTCATCCAGGTCCTGAGCTATCCGGCGACGCTCATCCGCACCGCCGCCACGCCGGAGTCGATAACCCAGGTTCTGACCGAGGGGCCGGAGATCTTGGCCTGGCCGGTCCAGAGCCCGGCCGGCCCGATGCTCGTGGCCATCTCGCCTCTGCCGTTCAGCCAGATATCGACGACCGCCCTGCACATCGAGGGCCTCGCCCGGGTCTGGGAAGCCCAGTTCAGCTACACCCTCGAGGACGGGCACGACGTCCTGGCCTCCGGAGGCATCATGGCCAGCGGGGGCGCCCCGGCCTGGGGCCAGTTCAGCCTGGACATCCAGTTCACCGCGCCGACGAGCCCCGGCCTCACACTCTACTTCTACGACCTGAGCGCTAAGGACGGCAGCCCGATAGACCTGGCCATCATCCCGATGCGGTGGACGGGGGCGTTGGGCGGGAAGTAGTGGACGGGGACGTTGGGCGCCCGTAACAGCAGGCACCGCGGGTGAAGGCAGGCTGCCGCGGGGCATAGGCAAGCCCTAACGCGGGCGCGGTCGGGTCCTTGGGCCGCGCCCGTCGCGCTCCGTCACCCGAGCCACCCGCCCGCCGACCAGCCCGGCCACCGCCCCAGCCAAAGCCATCCCGAGAGGGACGGCCGCCGCCAGAAGGGCGCTCCGGCCCAGCGACCACAAGACGAACCCGGGTCCGGCCACGCCCCGCCAGGCCGCCGCGGCGCGTAAGGCCACGCCGAGGCCGACCATCGGCCCCACATCGCTCGGACCGACCAGACCGCCGACCGCCCCCGCCGCCACCACCGGCCCCAGCAGGAGAGGCACCAGGACTATCGTCGCCAGGGCGGCGAGGACGGCGTGGATGAGGCGCGCCAGCACGTAGGGACCCATCCGGATGTCGGTCCCGGTGATGACGCTGGCGACCTGACCGTGGACGGAGAGGCCGCTCCAAGCGATGACGGCCGAGGCCATCAGGGCCTTCTGGACGAACGGCGCCGCCGCCTGGCTGGCCGCCACCGTCCCCAGGTCGATCTCGAAGAACCCGGACACGACCGAGTTCACCAGACTCGGTTCGAGCCCGAGCCCCCGGAAGAGCACGAGGAAAGGCCAGCCCAGCCACTTCGCCAGCCCGATCTTGCTGGAGATGCCCACGAACACCGAGAAGAGCATGATGAACCCGCAGATCATCAGGAGCGTCTTGACCGAGTCGTTCACGGCGTCGCCGGCCAGCCGCCCGAGAGGACGCCCGTCCTCCTCCCGCGCCGCGAACAGAGCCCTCGCCGCCCGGGCCAGGATGTGGCCGGTTCGCGGCTTCTCCTCCCCGGACGGCGGCAGGTGGCGCCCGTAGAAGCGGAAGATGAGCCCCACGCCGAGGGCCGACACGTAGTGGGCCAGAGCCAGGACGGCCCCGAGGGCCGGCATCCCGAACATCCCCACGGCCACGGCCCCGAAGATGAACAGGGGGTCGGCCGTGTTGGTGAAGGCCAGGAGGCGCTCGCCCTCGACGCGGTTGCAGAGGTTCATCTTGCGGAAGCGGGCGGCGATGACGGCGTCCATGGGATACCCGGCGGCCAGACCCATGCTCAGGGCGAAGGCGCCCTCGCCGGGGACGTTGAAGACCGGACGCATCAAGGGTTCGAAAAGCACGCCGAGGAAATGGACCACGCCCAGCCCCAGCATGACCTCGGACAGGATGAAGAACGGCAGGAGCGACGGGAAGACGACGGTGAGGAAGAGGTTGAGGCCGGATTTGGCCGCCTGAAGCGAGGCGTCGGGGTAGAGGAGCAAAGATAGGGTCAGGGCGGTGGCCAGGGCGGCCAGGATGGCGGCGGGCGCTCGGCGCAAGGTCGGGCGGCCTCCCTCCCCGAAGACTCTCAAACATATTCGGGAGGCGCGAGTGGCCATGCCAGCGGCAGGATGCCCCAACTCTACCGAATAGTCGTACGAACGAAAGCAGAGGAGCGAGAAGCCGGCGGAACGAAAGGAGAAGACGCACGTAGCTCGCGGGTTGGAGGGATGTCCGTGCCCACAAGGCAGATCTACTGGAACATCGTCGGCCACCTCATCCTCTACCTCTTCGTGGTCGCCGGCGCCGCTGTCTTTCTCTATGGGCTCTACCGTCACTGGCGCAACTGGCGGATGGGTAAGCCCGCGATGCGCTGGGACAAGCCGTGGGAGCGCGTCAAGTCCTTCCTGTCGAACACCGTGTTCCACCTCAGCGTGCTCAAGGAAGCCTACCCGGGCATCATGCACGCCTGCATCTTCTACGGGTTCGTCGTCCTGGCCTTCGGCACCGTGGCCGTCTTGCTGCAGGCCGACTTGGGCCTGCACGTCATGTACGGCGGTTTCTATCTCTGGCTCTCCCTGGCCCTGGACATCCTGGGCGTGGTCGCCATCTTCGGTCTCCTCCTCGCCGCCTTCCGCCGGTACGTCCTACGGCCCAAGCGCCTGGAGAGCACGGCCGACGACGCCATCACCCTTGTCGCCCTGCTGGTCATCCTGCTCACCGGGTATTTCCTGGAGGGCCTGCGGATGGCGGCGGCCGGCGACCAGTGGGCCCTGTGGACCCCGGTCGGACTGGTCATCGCCAAGTGGTTCGGGGCGACCCTCGGCGCCGGTGGCGCCCTGGCCCCGGCAACGATCGGCCTGGCGGGCATCGAGATGTGGCACCGCTACCTCTGGTGGTTTCACATGCTCCTGGCCGTGGGCTTCGTGGCCTACATGCCCTACTCCAAGCTCTTCCACATCGTCCTGGCCCCGACCAACCAGTTCCTGCGCAACCTCGGGCCGAAGGGCGCCCTGGCTTACGTGGACATCGAGAACAGCGAGACCTTCGGCGCCTCGCGCCTGGACGAGTTCACCTGGAAGGACCTTTTCGACACCAACGCCTGCACCCGTTGCGGGCGCTGCCAGGACCAGTGCCCGGCCAACTTCGCCGGCAAGAAACTGAGCCCGAGGGACGTCATCCAGAGCATGCGCCAAGCCCTGGAGAAGTACGGGCCGGCCCTGGCGGCGGTCCAGGCCAAGGTCCGGGCGAAGAAGCTCGACCCGGCCAAGGAGTATGAGGCCATGGAAGAGGCTGTGGCCGAGCTGGAGATGCCCGCGCTCATCGACGACATCATCACCGAGGACGTCCTGTGGAACTGCACGACCTGCCGGGCGTGCGAGGAGCAGTGTCCCATCTTCGTCGAAGTCATCCCGAAAATCATCGAGATGCGGCGCTACCTGGTCCTCATGGAGTCGCGCCTGCCGACCGAGGCCGGGCGCACGCTGCGGAACCTGCAGAACAACGGCAACCCCTGGGGCCTGGCGCGCACCTCGCGCGGCGACTGGCTGCAGAAGATCGAGGCCAGAAAGCTGGCCGAGGGCGAGGAGGTCGAGTATCTCCTCTGGGTCGGCTGCTTCGGGGCCTTCGACGACCGCTCCAAGGCCATCACTGAGGCCACGGTCAAGGTGCTGAAGGCCGCCGGCGTGGACTTCGGGGTCATCGGCGAGGGCGAAACCTGCTGCGGCGACTCGGCCCGGCGGCTCGGCAACGAGTACCTCTACCAGACCCTGGCCCAGGAGAACATCGAGACCCTCAAGGCCTACAAGTTCAAGAAGATAGTCACGGCCTGCCCGCACTGCCTGAACGCGCTGAAGAACGAGTATCCGCAGCTCGGCGCGACGGACAGCGCCGTCGGGCAACCGGGCGCGGCCGACGGCAGGCCCGGCCCCGGGTACCAGGTCGTCCACCACAGCCAGCTCATCGCTGAACTCGTGGCCGCAGGCAAGCTCAAGCTGGGGACGAAGCTCGCGGGCGAGGCGGCCAAGGTGACGTTCCACGACCCCTGCTACCTCGGCCGGTACCAAGGTGAGTTCGCCGCGCCGCGCGCCGCGCTCAAGGCCGCCGGGGCGGAGATCGTCGAGATGCCGCGTCACGGGCGCACGAGTTTCTGCTGCGGGGCCGGCGGCGGCCGGATGTGGCTTGAGGAAGACGCGGCCCACAAGGTCAACGCCCGCCGGGCCGAGCAGGCTCTGGGCACGAAAGCGGGCACCGTCGTCACGGCCTGCCCCTACTGCCTCCAGATGTTCGACGACGGCCTTAAGGCCGTTGGCGAGCAGCGCGACATCACCAAGGACGTGGCGGAGATAGTGGCCAAGGCGTTGTAGGAGGGCTCGGGACCGGGCGGCACGGTCGCGGCAACCGATCAGACCGTCCGGCGACCTGCGGGCAAGGTGACCGCAAGGCGAGGCCGCAAACCCGTCGAGGGTTTGCGGCCTTCTCGTGTGCCGCTGACCGGCGGAGGAACCCGCAGCCGCCACAGTCCGACCCTTCTCTGCAGGAATCGCCCCGGGAGAGAGCCAATCAGTTGATGCGTCCGGTTGAGACCTCCATGAGCCCAACCCGGCCCGGCCTATGGTGGTTGAATGGTTCTGGCCAAGCCGCGACCGGAACCACCGAATTCGCACTCGAACCAGGGTAGGAGTGATAGAGTGAGCCGCATCGCCGTATGCATTCCGACCCGAAACGACAACAATGAACCCGGGACGCTGGCCTTCCCGCTGGTGACCCTGGCCGTGCAGAGCTACCGGGACCTCGAGGTCTACGTTCGAGACGAGGGCAAGCGTGACGCCTATGCCGACCGTTCCCTTCGCGGGGCCGTCAGCCTGCTGGCCCAGAGAGGCATCGGGCTGAACTACACCCGGACCGCCGACCGGCGGGGTGCCGGGCACGCCCGGCATAGCTTGTTCAAATCCATAAAGAACGAGGAGTTGGTCCTCTGGCTCGACGACGACATGATCCTGGAGCCAGAGGCGGTGGCCCGGTTGCTCGAAGTCCTCGACCCTAGGGCAGAGGTGGGCTTCGCTCAAGGAACCAAAGTGGAGCTTGACCCGTTTCGCTGCCATCAAAACGACATCAACCGCCTGAACAGCGCGGGTGGCCCTTGCGAACCGTTTCGGATCTGGTTCGGGGACACGGCGCTCCTGTTGGTCAGGACGGAAGCCTTAAGGCAGATCGACTGGGACGTCGTCACCCGCTATCAACTCGACGGGCTGTGCGGGGAGGACGTCTCCATGAGCCTGATGGTCGCCCAGCGCTACGAGGGCTGGGGTGTGCCGGAGGCCCGGGGCTGGCACCTGTCCCCCACGGCCAGCCGGTGGACCTGGGAAGCGTCTTCCGACGCCCTGCAGACGGAGCTCTTGCGGGGCAAGGTCGCCCCGGACATCCTCCGAAAGGCCATGCCGCACATGGCCCCGTTCATCAGCGAGAACGGCGAGGCCGGGGATCCCGAAGCCCCCGTGCCGCCGGTCGCGCCTAAGTCGGTTGCCGAACCGACCGAGCCCGGCGCACCCCCACCCCCCAACGGGCCCACGGTGCCCCCGGCGCCGACCGGGTCCTGCCCGCCGGGAGGCAGGGGAAGTGCGGACTAGGCCCCGCCCATATCCGCCGGGCATCTCGGTCGTCATCCCCACCGAAGGCCGAACCGAGCTGACTGCCGGTCTGCTGCGCGACCTCAGGGCAGCGAGGGAGTCCTTCGCTCTTCCGTCGGAGGTCCTGGTCGTAGACAGCAGCCATGACGCCGAGCGCGAGGTCATCCTTCGGGCCGCTGCGGAGACAGGTGCCCGGTACCTGTCAGGCCCGCTCGGCGTCCGCCGGAAGCGCAACCTTGGCGTGAGTGAGGCCCGGTACTCTGTCATCCTCTTCCTGGACTCCGACTGCCGCCCGGCTCCCGATCTCCTCACCCGGCACTCGCGGTCCTACGAGACCGGCAGTGGTCCCTCGCCAGGAGGAGTCCTCGGCCGAACCCTGTTCGATGGCCCCCAGACACCGGCCTGGCATCTGGTGCAGAGTTCATCGCTGGTGGCCCACTTTAGTCGGGCGTCCCGGAGCCCGTCTGCTCCCTGGGGACCCACGGCCAACATCTCCTTCCGGCGAGAGGTCCTGGATGAAGTGGGGCTTTTCGATACCGGCTTTCCTTTCAAGCTGGGCGGGGACGACCTCGACCTCAGCTATCGCGTTGTCAAGGCCGGCTACCGCCTCGCCTGTGACCCGGAAGCCGTGGTCTACCATACCCGAAGCACCTGGAGCACGCTCGGAAGCGTTCTTAGGCGGGCCTTGCGCTGGGGCCGGATGGAATACTACCTCTACCGTAAGCACCCGTCCGCCCGTTTCCCTGCCCCGCCGAACTTCTGGGGTTGGGCCCTCAGCGTCTGGGCGCTCTTCGGGCTTCAGGGCGTCCTGGCCCAAACCCTTGATTTCGCCGCCTGGGGCCTCCTCTGGATACCCCTCGCCTTGATTCTCTACTCGGCCTTCGAGGCCGCCGACGGGACAGCCGGGACCCGTCTCCGTGGGTTCTGGACCAGCCTGGGCGCGGCGGTTCCTGAACTGACCTACCAGTCCGGGGCGAGCTTCGAGTTCGCCCGCCACGGAGACCCCCGCTTCCTATGGTCGAGAGCTTGGTTCGACCCGGATGCGCCGCGAACGAACTGGCCGAGCGAAGCCCGCAACTACTGGAGCAACCTGATCAGCCTTCTTGTCGTCCAGCTTCTCGCCTTTGCCACCTATGGACGGGGGTGACCATGTGTCCGTTTCCGCACAAGGGACCGGGGTGAGCGTGGTCATCCCCGCAGCGGGCCGGGTCAGGCTTCTCGAGGAACTCCTCCTCTCGGTGAGCGTGGCCCGGGCCGCGCTCGACGCGCCCTCGGAGGTGCTCGTCCTCGACAACAGCCCCGAGGCCGAGCGCCCGGCGGTACAGCGGGCGACCGAGACCTACGGCGCCTCCTACCAAACGGGTAGCGACAACCTGTCGGAGAAACGCAACCAGGGCGCGCGGCTGGCCCGATATGACATCATCCTCTACCTCGATTCCGACTGCGCGGCCGCCCCGGATCTCCTGGTCCAGCACTATCGGACCCTGGCCCCGGCCGCGGAGGGGGCCGCCCGGGGCGGCCGGCCCGGCGGGACCAGCCTCCCGGGCGTGGCCGGCTGCCTGGGGGTGGTGGAGTTCACCGGACTGGACACCTTCGTGTGGCAGGCCGTGGAGAGGACCGGGGTGACGCATAGCTTCGCGATGGCGAAGTTCCGGGAGACCGCGAACTGGGGGCCGACAGCCAACATCTCGTTCCGCCGGGAGGCGTTCGAGGCGGTCAAGGGTTTCGACCCCGACTTCGCACGACCGGGCGGCGAGGATGTCGATCTCGGCTTTCGGCTTGAGAACTCGGGGTGGCATATCGTCTGTAACCCGGCAGCAGTAGTCTGCCACGCCAAGGACACGTGGGCTTCTCTTGGCCAGGTCTTCCGGCGGTTCTGGGCTTACGGCCAGGCGGATGCGCTGCTCATCCGGAAACACCGTGACCGCACGGTACCCGACATGCCCACGCCCACCCACATCGCCACCCTCACGCTCATCTTCTCCGGCTTCGCGGCTCTGCTCACCCGCGAAGCCGGCCTGCTCCTAGTGCCCCTGGTTTGGGCCGCACTAGCGCACGCTCTCTACGGCGGACTTTCTCTCCGGCATCCGGCACGCACCCGGAGCTTTCGGGAGTGGGCCCTTCGGGTGACGGCGTTCACCCTGTTGGGCGCGCTCGACCTGGGCCGCCTGGTCGGTTCGCTCCGCCTCGGTGAGCCGGGGGGTCTGTATCGCCGTGTGGTCTTCTTCAAGGAACAGCAGGTCATGGACTGGACGGACGTGGCCACCAGCGCCCTGGCATCGACGGTGGCCCTGGGGGCTACCCTCCTAGGTGCGGCTTGGGTCCTGGCCCTCTGACCATTCGTCGGGGAGACATGAGATGCTCACATGGTTGGGACGGCTGGCGGGTCCGGTCGGTCGTCTGGTCCGCTGGACGGAATGGTACGACACGAAGCTTCCTTTCGTTGCCGTCGCCTGGCTCCTAGTGGCCTGGCCCGGGCACGACGCGACTTCGGCCTTGTCGCTGCCGGGGGCGACCTTCGTCTGGATGGTCGTCAGGACCCTGGGCTTCTCCGCCTTCCTCCTGGCCTTCGGCTACGCGCTCAACGACTGGTGCGATCGCCGCATCGACGTCCAGGCCGGGAAGACCAACGCTCTCGCCACCCTCGGCGGAGTGGCGGCCATCAGTCTTCTGGGGCTCCTCCTGGCCGGGGGCCTCTGGTGCGCGTGGCCCTTCTTCGCCCGGGCCGATACGGGCGCGGTCGTTTTGGCGAGCTACTTCCTGGCGGTCACATACTCCGCGCCTCCCATCCGCTTCAAGGAACGCCGGTGGCTGGGCCTAGTCACGGCCTCCCTGGCCCAGCGTTGCCTCCCCTGCGCTCTCGTCTTCGTCTCCGGCGGATGGCTCACACCCACGTCCGCAGTGTGGACCATCCTCATGCTGGCGGCGGGCCTGCGGTGGATGCTGGCTCACCAACTGGCCGACCACGCCAACGACCTCAGCACCGCGACCCGGACCTTCGTGACCCGGATTGGACCGGGGCCGGCCCGCCGGTGGCTGGCCCGGTTTCTGGTCGTGGAACTGGTCGCGTGCGCCTGGGTGGTGGGCGCCTGCGCCTTCCGCCGACCGCTCCTGGTCGGGGTGGCCGCTCTCTACGTCCTCGTCACCGGATTCCTCACCCGAGCCTCCGGTCAGGGCCTGTGGCAGATGCTCAGCCGTCCCGCGTCGGCCTACGTGGTGCTGTCTGACTTCTACTTCGTCTATCTGCCGCTAGGACTGGCCGCGACCCGGGCGGTGGAGAATCCCCAAGCCCTGTGGCTTCTGGCGGGTCTCCTGGTCTGGCTGAACAGGCATGTCGCCCGGCATCTGGACGAACTCGCCGGAGCCGTGAGCTCTCTCGCCGCCGCGCGGCGCCAACTCCGCCGGACGGCCGATGATGTTGCCGCGTCCGGCACGGTCGACCCGCTCGCAACTGCCGTCCGCGCGGTCCTCGCCCAGCCCGCCACGACGCGCCTGTTGCTCACAGGAGCGCCCGACAGAACGACGCTTCTCGGAGATGGCCGATGGGTGTGCCTTCCTCAGTTCTACCCGCCCAGTAGCCCCAGGGCCTCCTACCGCGTGGAGCTAGCGACAGGCGAAAGGTTTTTCGTCAAGATGAACGCCGACCGCGGCCGCATCGCCCGCGAAGCCGTGGCCTGCCGGCTGCTGTGCACCCGTGAGACGAGGTCGTTCCGCGTTCCGGAGATGCTCGACGAGGATACCGGACGCGACACTGCCCGTCGCCTGGGAGGAGCCTGGTTGGTGCGCGTCTGGCTGGAAGGGGCCTCGGTGCCGACCGACCGGCCGGGGGTCTTGGAGCAGACCGCAGCGATAGCGGCCGAACTCCACGCCCTGGAGGTCGACGTGCCGAGCCTGGGCCGGCTCGTCGGAGTCCGCGTGCCACCGGCGGTGGTTCTGGCCCAGAAGGCTCGGGACCGAGAACTCGCCGACCTTCGAGAGGCCCTCCGGCTGGCCCACGGCGAGGCGGCCGACTGGTTCCGTATCCTCTGTTCCGGTCTGTCCGCCACACCTGTCGACGGCCGGGTCTGCCTGGTCCACGGCGACTTCCAACCCAACAACATCCTCTTCCCGCCGCCAGGGTCCGATCAGGGCGGCCCACCCGCTCTGATCGACTGGGAGTACGCGACGATCGCCCATCCGCTCACCGACGTCGGCCGGTTCATCGCCCTGGTAGGGGCCGCCGTTGCGCGCCGGTTCCTCGAGCGGTACCTGACCCTTGTCGGCGACCGCGCCGGTCCCGGCGGGGTACCTCCCGGGCCGGCGATTCTCACGTCGGCCGGGGTCTGGCTTGCCCGTTGGTTCGTCGAGCGACACCAGGCGACGACAAGCAACGCGGACCGGATCGCCGCGGCCCGGCGCGTAATCGAGGAACTGAGAACGCTGTCGAAAGAAACAGGAAGATGGAGCTAGGCAAGGAAGTTTTTGCCGGAGGAGTTTTGAGCCTCCCACGTAAGCGTCGTCGAAAGAGGCAGGCAGATGAAGCTTAGCAAGGAAGCTTATGCCCGAAGGGTCCAGGCCTCCCATGACTGCGGCCTTCCGCTCGTCGGACCGGTCAACGCCAGCCTGGCGGTGACCCAAAGGTGCAATTCTGCTTGCAGTTACTGCCCGAGCGCACGTGTCGACCGGCGTGCCGACTGCCCAAGCCCTCTCCTGGTCGATGCTTTGGCTCAGTTGAGGGAGATGGGCGTGAAGCAAGTCAGCCTCACCGGCGGTGAACCGCTCCTCCGCGACGATCTGGAGGAGCTGGTCGGCCGGGCAGCGAAGACCGGCCTGGTTCCGCTGGTCCTGACGAACGGAGTCCTGTTGACGGAGGAACGCGCCCGCAGCCTCGTATCGGCCGGTGCGGCAGGGTTCGTGGTCTCCTTGGACGCGCTCGACCCGGAGGTCTATCAGGCTCTCCGCGGGCGGCCGTTGGACGAGTCCTGGCAGGGGGTCGAGGTCCTGGCCCGGCTGAAACGGGAGCGTCCTGGGCTGGTCGCCTCGGTGACCTGCGTCCTGACGCGCCATAACGTACAGGGGCTCGGTGAACTGGCTCGCGTTCTCTGCGGGTTGAGGCTGCACCTGCAGGTGCAACCCTGCGCCGAGGCGCCGAACCTTGAGGTCCCGTCCGACCCGAACAGCATCGCCCGCGCCAGAGCCGCTCTCGCCGAGGTCAGAGCCGCCTACGGCCGATTCCTGCCCCCGGAGGATGTGTCTTACCTGGAGCACATCCCCAGCTACCTGGTCGGCCGGGCGCTACCGGAGGGTTTCCGGTGCCTGGCCGCCTACGCCGTGGTTCACCTGGACGCGGAGCTCGACGTCTTTCCCTGCTGGCTCGAGCCCGCGATTGGAAACCTGAGGGAAGCAAGCCTGGCCCACATCTGGGCCGGCGAAGCGATGACCCGGGCCCGGGCCCGTCTGGCCCGAGGCGAGTGTGCGCGGTGCTGGCTCCTGTGTGACGCCGGGCCAAGCCTGCGGTACCGGAAGACCGGGTGATGGAGGCGGGAGTACCCGACACACCCACATGAGCAGGGGACACGATGCCATTCTCCGCGACCCATGGCGACGGCAGCAGATGCCCCACATCCGGGGCACGGCCGACTTCGCCCTGGCGAACCTACCACCGGGGCTTTCTCGCCTCGTCGACCTCGGCTGTGGCGACGGCTGCCTGGCGGCCGTCCTCCTTTCGAGGCTCCCCGTCTGCCGGGCCACGCTTGTCGACGTCAAGCTGCATCTGGAACTCCATGCCGTCCTCGAGGCGCACGGTGTCAGCGAACGGGCGGAATTCGTCGAGGAAACGGTCTCCCGGCTGTCGGACCGGCTACCGGCGGCTTCGGCCGACCTCGTCACCTGCCGGAGCGCCCTGCACCACTTCCCCCAGCCTGCGGCCGTCCTGCGCGAGGTTCGCCGGCTGCTCGCTCCCGGCGGGCGCCTGCTCCTGTGCGACGCGTTCTTCGGCGATCCCGGCCGGGCTGTGTGGTCAGCCCTGAACCACGTGCGGGAGGCCGGCTTCGTGAACTACTACACCTACCACGAGATTCTCGATCTTCTGGATCAGGCTTCCCTAAGGGCGGACCTCATCCGCCCGTACACCTTCACCCACTCCGGTCTGGGCCCCTACCTTCGGCCCGCGCCCGCGGAGGCGCGCGAACCGCTCGAGCGCGCCATCCGCAATCTCGACGCGGAGACGCGGCGCCAGATGGGGTTGGCTGTCCGCAGTGGTCGGGTGAGCTTCCGTTACCGCTGCTTCGACCTTCTGGCCTCACCCATCGGAGGGAGAACCCCTTGAGAGTGGCCTTGCTGCAGCCCGAGACTCCGGGAACGCAGGGGTGGTGCCCGCCCCTCGGCCTAGCGTACCTGGCGGCAGCCCTGGAAAGCTCACACGAGGTGAGGATCTACGACCTCAACGCGACCCCCTTCTCTGACGAGGGTCTCAGACGGGAGATAAGCCCGGCCTCGGTCGATGTCGTGGGCATCACCTCGACGATGGCCAGCCACAAGGAGGCCCTGCGCCTGGCCCGCCTCTTCGAAGGCTGCCGCGTGGTGTTCGGGGGGCCTCAGGCCTCGGCCCGCCCAGGCCCCTACCTCGACGTGCCGGGTGCCGTGGTTCTCCGCGGGGAAGCCGAGAGGACGTTTCCGGCCTACGTTACCGAACTGGAGCAGGGGCGTCCCGGTGCGGGGATTCCAGGACTGGCCTTCAGGTCGGGGCTTGGGGTCGAGATCCACAACCCCTTGCCTCCCCTCGTCGGCGATCTCGATACCCTCCCCCTCCCCGCCCGTCATCTCCTGGATATGTCCGCCTACGCGGTCCAGCTGCAAGGGCGGAAGGGCACCAACATCATGAGCAGCCGGGGATGCCCCTTCAGCTGCATCTTCTGCTACCACGACTACCTGGGCAAAGCCTACCGCACCCGTTCTCCCCGGAGCGTCGTCGACGAGATCGAGTTCCTGGCAAGCACCTACGATGTCGGGGCGATCCTCTTCTACGACGACAACTTCACGCTGAAGAGGCAGCGGGTCCTGGCTATCTGCGACCTCCTCCTCGCGAGACACCTGGACGTGGTCTGGCGGTGCTACGCCCGGGTCGACGGGGTCGATCGCGAACTCCTGACGAGGATGAGGGAGGCCGGCTGCGTGGAGATTGTCTTCGGGGTGGAGTCCGGCAGCCAGCGTACCCTCGACCTGGCCCGGAAGGGCATCACCGTCGAGGAGTCCCTGAAGGCCATCCGACTGTGTCACGAGGCCGGCATCGCCACCAAGTCCTACCTCATGATAGGGTTCCCTTGGGAGACCAAGGCCGACATCGAGCAGACGCTGGCCCTCATGGAGGAACTGCTTCCGAGCCAGGTCCACGTGGTCATCGTCGTGGCCTTTCCCGGAACGCCGCTGGAGCGGATGCTCCGCGAGCAAGGAACGGACATAGACGAGGACGTGGACATCACCGGCATCGCCCAGCCCTCCTTCGAGACGGCCGCCTTCACCAAGCAGGACCTCCTTCGCTACCGCGACCTGGCCTACGAGCGGATTCGGAGCGCCAACGTCGCCCATGTCCTCTCCTACGACTGGCACCAGGACCCCGACTGGAGCCGGCAGTTCAAGGCGCCCCGGGGGCCTGACGGAGAGCGGCCGTGAACGCACCGGCGCTCAAGACAGTCATGGTCCTGGCCAACCTCCCCCCGACGGAGCGGCAGCTCTCGCCGGGCGAGTGGGCCGGCGTGATGGACGACCGACGCAGGAAGCGACACCACCCCCGGGGCGGAGGTGTAATCTGTGCCTGACATCGTTCTGGTCAACCCCCCGGCCGAGCGTGCCGCCGGGCCGCTCGGCGAACACCTGGGCCTGGGCTACATGTCCAGCTCTCTCAAGGCGGCCGGCATGTCGGTGACGATTCTGGACGCCTACCTCGATCGGCTTTCCCTGGCTCGCACGGTGGCGGCCATCGAGGCCGAGTCGCCGCCGCCGCGCATTCTCGGGTTCACCCTAGTCAACGAGCAGGCGTGGCATCGGGTCCAGTACATCGTCAGGCAGCTCCGAGACGACGGGTACGATCCATTCGTGGTCCTGGGCGGCTACTACGCCACCTTCTGGTATGACCGCCTGCTGGCCAACCCGACGGCCGATGCCGTGGTCTTAGGCGAGGGCGAGGCGACCATGGTGGAGTTGGCCGGCTGCGTGATGGATGGGGGCGAAGTCGGCCGGGTCGCCGGGCTGGCCTACCGGGACGGGGACGCGGTTCGCGAGACCGCCCCGCGTCGCATGATCGCCAACCTCGACGAGTTGCCGTTCCCTGACCGGCCCCGCCTCAAGGAGACCGTCCGTCGCGGAGGCATTCCGTCGGTTTTCAGCAGCCGGGGCTGTTTTCACGCCTGCTCCTTCTGCCAGGTCTCCCAGCTCTGGCGTCGCCAGCCCGGTCCGCCCTACCGGACCCGTTCGGTGGAGAACGTACTCAGGGAGATTGAATCGATTGTCGCCGAGTCCGGCGCCCGGGCCATCCTGTTCACGGACGGCGAGTTCATCGGTTCGGGCCGCGTCGGACGCGCCCGGGCCTGGGAATTCGGAAGGGAACTCATGCGGCGGGGGCTCGACGTAGCTTTCGGCGTCGAGTGCCGAGTGGACAGCATCGAACGGGAGTTGTTCGCCCACCTGAAGAATGCGGGGCTGGCCCTCATCTTCGTGGGCCTGGAATCCATGACCCAGCGCAGCCTCGACTCTTACCACAAGCGGACCACCGTGGCCGCGAATCTGGCGGCCATCGACACCCTGGAGTCCCTGGGCCTGGACTACGACGTGGGCCTGTTGCTCCATGACCCCTACACCACCGTGGAAGAACTCAAGGAGACCGTCAACTGGCTCCGCCGCATTCCGTCCATGCCGCTGGCCCTCATCGGCGTCAACGTCCTGAGGGGAACACCGCTGGCCGACAATCTCCGGGAGACCGGATTACTCGACGAGAGCGAGATGACCCTCGCGGCCCGGCCGGTCGACCCGGCCATCCGGAAGCTCGAACTGGTGCTCAGGCAGTACATCAACATCTATGTCCCGGCCACCAACAACCTCATGGACGCCCGCATGCTCCTCATGACCGTCTCGGGCGTCCCCACCGTCTGGCGGCAAAGGTTTGACCAGGCGCGGGCCCGGCTCAAGACCCTGCACCTCCAGTTTCTCGACGACATCGTCCGCTGCCTCGGGGACAACGACTACGAGACCGCCGGGACAGTCCTGACCGACATGGGTCGAGAGTTCGCGGTCTTCACCCCGGAGACCGAGAGCATCCTCAGGGGCGTCCGGCATTTCGCCGGGTTCCTGGACCCGCCCGCAAGCTCCGGGGGGGCGATCGGTCGTGGCTGAGAGGCGGAGGGAAACGATCACGACGCGGAGGAGGGTCCTCCCTCTGTGCCTGCGCCCCTGGACCACGTTCGAGATAGACGACGGGGCCGGGCGACAAGGTCTCGTCCGCCCGTGCTGCTGGGCCGCGGTGGATGTCGGCGATCTCAACACCCAGAGACCCCGGGACATCTGGAACGGACCCGGGTACGTGGAGTTCCGCCGGCGCATGCTGGCCGGCGACATCCAGGATGTCTGCCCGGACCATTGCCCCTTCGTGACTCCTTCGGCGCGGGACCGCGGCGGCTACCGCGACATGCACGTGCTGACGTACCTTCGCCGGCTGGTCCGCCGGCCGCGGGCCAACAGCTGGCTGAACCTCGCCGAGATTGCCGGGGGGGCAACGAGGCTCCGGTCTATGCCGGTCGATATCAAGCTCACCCCGACCCTCGCCTGCAACCAGCGGTGCGTGATGTGCTTCCAGGACCACAACCCCAGGGCCGTGTTGTCCGAGCAAGCCCTCGAGGACGTCCTCGCGCTCTTGCCCGGGGCGCAGCTCCTGAGGCTGCAGGGCGGGGAACTCCTAGCCGCGGCGGAAGGTCTGACCTTCCTCGAGCGGCTGGCGGGCCTGCGGCGCAGGCCGCCAATCAGCCTCGTCACCAACGGCACCTTCCCCGCCGAACGGGCCTGGAGCCTTCTGGCCGGGCTGAAGCTGGACTGGGTGGTCGTGTCGGTCGATGCCGCGAACCCGGAGACCTACGAACTGATTCACCGGAGCCGGGCCTGGCACGACGTCGTCGCCAACGCCCGGCGCCTCAGGGACCTCGCTCAGGTCCACCGCCTGGGACGCTTCCGCGTGCTCCTGAACTTCACCCTCATGACCCTCAACTGGCGGGAGGCACCGTCCTTCGTCCGGCTGGCGGCGAGCCTGGGGCTCGACGTCTCGTTCAACCCCTTGATCCATCCGGAGGAACTGGCCGTCCTCGGCCGCCCGAATGCGCCGGAGGGGCTCGGGACCGCTCTGGACGAGGCGCTCGGCCTGGCCGAACAGGCCCGGCTGTGGAATGCCCAGGTCACGCTCAGAGGCCTAATCGACATGACCCGAGGGGCTGCTTTCGAGGGAACATCATCCCGCTGCGAATGACGATGGGGGAGATAGGAATGTGTTCCATCTCCGGCTTCATCGTAACGAAGGCGAGCGCCGATCGGCAGGCCATTGGTCGGCGCTACCTGGACGTCCTGTCCCGCGGCGCCGACCGCGGCCGGGATAGCGCCGGGGTCGCCGCCCTCGACACCGAGGGGCGGGCCATCCGCCGGGTGGCCCTCACCCCGAGCGACTACGGCTTCGCCCTGGAGGCCATCACTCCCCGAACGACCGTCCTAATCGGCAACAACCGAGCCGAGCCCACGACCGAATTCGTCCGCGAGAAGACGCCCGATGACGCCCAGCCATTCGGCGACGGTCCCGTGTTCGTCAGCCACAACGGGATCATCGCCAACGACGGGGAACTCAGGACCGCCCACCGGATCGATACTGCCTCGAGGATCGACTCCGCCGTTTGCCCGGGTCTCATCCGGCAACTCGGCTTGCGAGAGGCGCTGGACAGAATCCAGGGATCTCTGGCGATGGCCGTCATCGACGCCCGTTACCCCCACCGTCTCTGGCTCGCCCGCAACTACAAGCCCCTCTACCTTCAAGCCGACGAAGGCCTTGGGGCCGTCTTCTTCGCCTCGCGGTCGGGTCACCTCTCGGTGGAGACCACCGTGCGCGGGCGGCTCCAGGACCCGGCCGTAGTCGCAGCCCCCTCGTACGCTCTCCTCGAGATAGACGGGCTCACCGGCGAAGTTCGGGAGGAGTGCCTCGCCCCGCGCGAGCGGAACCGGCGCGCCCTGGTCATCTGCAGCGGAGGGCTGGACAGCACGACCGCCGCCCGGTGGGCCCAGGTGGCTGGATATGACGTCACGCTCCTCCACTTTCTGTACGGCAGCCGGGCAGAGGAGCGCGAGCAGGAGGCCGTCAGGGCCATCGCCGGGGCCCTCGGGTGCCGCTACCGCTTCGAGGACCTGGAGTGGCTGGGACATCTCGGTGGCTCGCCCCTGACGGACCCCTCTCTTCCCATCACCGACAACGAGACCGGCGCCGAGTTCGCCCACGAGTGGGTGCCGGCCCGCAACCTGCTGTTCGTAGCCATGGCCGCGGCCCTGTGCGACCGGTACGGATACGATACGCTCATTCTGGGCCTCAACCTTGAGGAAGGCGGGGCCTACCCCGACAACACCACGGAATTCTACGAACTGCTCGACCAGGTGACGGACATCGGGACGATGAGCCGCCCCCGCATCCTGAGTCCGCTCGCCAACCTGGTCAAGCACCAGATTGTGCGCCTCGCCCTGGACCTCGACGCCCCAATCCAGCTGTCCTGGTCGTGCTACTACGGCGGGGAGAAGCACTGTGGGCACTGCGGACCCTGTTTCATGCGGCGGACGGCCTTCCGCATGGTCGGGACCCCTGATTCCGTCGTCTACGAAAGTGATTAGGGAAGGCCCCGGGCACGCCGGGGGCGGTGCGGGCGCCGTCCGCGACCTGACCGTCGTCATAGCCTGCCGTGACGACCCCCGGGTCTTCGCGGCGGTCGCATCGGTGCGCGGCGAGGCGCCGGTAGTCGTGGCCCTGGTGCCCGACCCTGTCTTGCAGGCAGGCCTGCTGACCCAGGGGGTGCGGGTAGTCGCGAGCGTGCCTGGTAACACCAGCGTTAGCTGTGCCCGCGGGCTCGCGGCGGTCCGGACGGGGCGAGCCTTCATTATCGATTCGGACTGCATCGTGCGCCCGGGCTGCCTGGCCCGGATGAGCGCCCTCCTCGACGGGGCGGTGTTGGCCCGGGCCCGGGTCCACTTCTCTTCCGACGCCAGGGTTCGGTGCAGCGGACGCATCGCTCGCCTGCGTGACGGGGTCAACAACCGCACGCCCGTCCCGGCCTACACCCCCGGGCTGGGGCTGCGCCTCGACGTGGCCCCGGTACTCGGGGGCCATGTCTTCGACGAGCGCGTGTTCTGGGCCGGAGACTCGGAACTCTGGCGCCGCGCGAGACGGGCGGGGCTGGAGGTGGCTTACGACCCGGAGGCGGTAATCGAGCACGCCCCCATCTCCTTGGGCCACGAGATGAGGTCGGCGTTCAAGCTGGGGATGGGCACCCGGGTCCAGGTCCGGCTCGGCCTCCGGCCGGCCTACGAAAGCCCGGCCTGGCTGGCGCGGAGGCTCCTGGGCCGACTCCGACCCCGCCGCAAGTCCTGCCCCAGCGAACCCCCGCGGCCCAGGCCCGCCCCGGGAACCCGCCTTCTGGCCTTGGCCTGGACCGTGGTCTACTACGCCGGCTACTACGCCCCGGCCGGCTTGACAAGGAGAGGGTCGCGAAGTGAATGAGACCCAGAGACAGCGGCGCTACCTGGACGTCTGCACGGCAGTATTCATCGCGTGCCTGCTGGCTGCGAACATCATCGCGGTGAAGATCATCAGTCTGGGCCCCTTCACCGGACCGGCCGGGACGATTGTCTTCCCGGTCAGCTACATCATCAACGACATCCTGACCGAGGTCTACGGCTTCCGGGTGGCCCGGCGTGTCATCTGGCTAGGCTTCGCGGCGAATGTGATCCTCGTGGGCGCCATCGTGGCCGCACAGGCCCTCCCGGCCGCCTCGTTCTGGGACGGGCAGGCATCGTACGAGCGCATCCTGGGCGCGACCTGGCGCGTGCTGCTCGCGTCCTTCACTGCCTACATCGTCGGTTCGCTCGCCAACGCGTGGATCATGGCTCGGATGAAGGTCCTAACCGGCGGCCGGTGGCTCTGGACCCGGACCATCGGTTCCACGCTGGTCGGTGAGGGCCTGGATTCCTGGATCTTCGTGACCCTCGCCTTCGCCTGGATAATGCCCTGGCCGACGCTGCTGAAGTCGGCGATGAGTGTCTGGGTGGCCAAGGTTCTCTACGAGGTCGCGGTGACGCCACTGACCTACGCCGCGGTCAACTTCGTGAGAAGGGCCGAAGGCGGCTCCATGATTGCTCGGCCGGTCGGAGGCAAGTCTGGCGCGTTGAGCCAAAGTGATGCCCTGGGAAGACGGTAGTCCACTGCCAATCACGCGACCCGAGTCCTGCCTTGGCGAGGTCGTCGGGGCTCCGGAGGTGGAGGTGGCTAAGGATGGTCTTCCCGGTCTTCCTGACGCCGGCCCACCCGTCGGCGTTCTTGACGCCACTGGGTACCGGGGTCCGCAGCCCGTTTGTACGCATCGTAAATCTGATCCACACGCTCGCCAACCTGATCCTCACTCTCCTGAGGAAGTCGAGTGGACGCGACGATGGCGTCCCTGAGCCTCGACCACTCAGGTTTTCCCGAGGCCTCACCGGCCGCCAGAGCGCTTTCAAGACGAGTGTCCTGAGGCAGCAGCTGCTTCAGGTCCTCAATGACCTGCTCGAGCAGGCCGACGCGACCGAAGGTCCATAGAAATGCGATGCAGCGGGTGACCGCGAGAGCGTTGGCTTCGGCCAACTCGGAGCCGACGGCTTCCGGGGCGTGGCTCAATCCGTCGAACAGGGCGACACTCAAGGTCTTGCGGGTCTTATCCCCAGCCTCGGACAGCATTGCCTCCAGTACCTCGTTCGCAGCAGCCGGGTCTGTCACGCAGAGGTCGTTGAAGAGCCCGTATAGTCCTGCCAGCATCTCATCTTGCCGAGTGGGGATATCCCTGAACAGTCTCGGTATGAGCATCGAACAAAGCTCGTGGATCACCTCGTAACCGTGTTGTCTCGGCTCCGAGTGGTCGACGCAGTCTCGCAACGCGTGCACAAAGGCCTCCCCCCCAGCCTTCCAGTAGGACGACCCCTGGTCATTGAACGACGTGAAGGCTCGCCCCAAGCCGTCAACCATCTCAGGACCCCAGTCAGACGCCATGTAAGTCCGGACCACCGTCCCCGGGCTCATCAGCTCGGCGAAGTTTCCGGCGAGGGAGAGTGTGAGTGCGAACGCCAGGAAGCCAGCGAACAGGACCACGCCGCCCACGGGAGCGCAGAGCCACCCGATATGGGCCGGGTTCACGGCAAGCACGAGTCCAGACAGAAGGATCACGGAGCCATAAGCGGCAGAACACCATAAGACCCGCGAATCCTTTCGGAGCCGGGCGACCATGTAGCCATACCGCTCATTCACTATCTGGAACGAAAAGATGGACACGGTGATGACGATACCCAAGAGGGTTCCGTAGCCCTGAAGCATCGAACTGAAGTAGTAACGGGCCCAATCCTCCTCTGGGGCGAGCACGAGCCCGACCCAGACTGATGCAGCAAGAGCCAGCGCCCATGGTAGGACTCGGCCTATCCAGGATAGGACTCGGCCTATCCAGGATAGGACCCGGACTCGGCCTATCCAGGATAGGACCCGCCCTCGCAAGAATCTCAATCCGGGCCGATGAAGCCGCACCCTTTCTTCACGCGCCCCAAGGAAGAGCTCCAGTGTGAGGACACCCCTTTGGATGACTCTTGCAGAAGGTTCCCTTCCGTGTTAGCCCAGCGCACTGGGAAGCCTTGCCTACCCCTGATTTCGGAGGCCATGCGGCGGTGCCTGCCGGCGGCTTGGCTCGCTTCCATTTCCAGCCCTTCAAGTCAGATATTCGGGCTGGGCTTTCGGCGCTCCTCCCACGGACTGGATACCGTGGCGAAAGTTGCCTGTTCCTGACCCGCAGCGTGCCGCGCCGGCCCCGGCCGCTCTACCCCTGCCCCTCCAGCAACACCGTAAACCCCTGCGGCGCGAAGGTCCACTGCATGGCCGGACCTCCCAGAAGACCGGTCTCGCGGATCCAGGTCGTGACCGCCAGTTTGAGGCTGGCCGTGCCCTTGGGGACGACCACCGTGTGGGCCAGGGACTGCATGACACCGATGCTCTTTCCCCGCCGGTAGAGGTCCCAGCGCGCCCCCCCGGCCCCGACCGGGCCGGCCTGGACCGCCAGCAAGGAGAGGTCGAAATCCAGGCTCAGGATGAAGGCGAACTTGGCGTCGGCCGAGAGGGAGAGTTTCACGTCGCCCACGAGCCCGCCGGTCGCGGTCTGGGTCGCGGCCGCGACGACCGGGCCCTCCGGCAGGCCCAACTCGCCGCCGGCCCCCACGCCGATGTCGACCTTGGCCTTGGCCTTCGCCACGCTGACCCGCCAGCTGGCCGGGACAAGCCCGATGGTCGCGGCCGCCGGCTGCCCGGAGAGCTCGGCCCTGTAGCCCATGCCCCAGATACCGTGGGGCCTTTGGCCCTCCTGCGCGAACGGGGTCATACGGTGGTAGATGAGGACCGCGGTGTTCGACCCGAGCTTGGCCTGGACCTCGGGGGGCACCTTGGCCCTCTTGAGCTCGCAGAGCCGGATGAGGTCCACGGCATAGGGCGGCGGGACTTCGAGGTCGAAGGGGCAGGTCGCCGGGTCCGGGGGCGCGGCTGCGCGGGCCGGTGGCCCACGCCAGATCAGCTTAGTCTTCCACGCCTCAGGCGCCCCCTTCGACCGCTCGTCTAGCCCTAGATTGCCGTGAGCTTCCATCTTCACGTCGGAAGAAACCTCGAGCTGCCTTCCCGCCCCGCCAAGCGGGCCTTCGTCGTCCGGCCCGGCCAGACGCCGCAGGAACCGGTCCTCGACGTACCTCGACGCGACGCACTTCACGCGCGGTTTCTCCACCGTGGCCATGACGCGGCAACCTCCCTTTGCTCTCACCTGGGGCGAACTGGAAACGAAGAGTGTTTCGCTGGAGGGAATTGCCATCCTGCGTGCTCCGCGAGGGAAATTGCCCTCGATAACCCGCCCTAGGCCCGGATGTGCCGCCCCACGCCGAGACGGATGACCCGCTCGAGGTGGGCGAGGGTGTAGCACTCGTGCATGTTCACGAGCCGGCCGAAGAGGGCCACGGTGCGGTGCTTGGCCCATTCCCCCCAGGGCAGGGTGTTCAGCCAGAGGAGTTCGCGGACCTTGGGTCTCATGCGGGTCAGGAGCCGGGCCGCCTCGTCGGCGCCGAGGGTCTTCGTGTCGCTGACGATGATGACCACGGTGTCCCGCGTGAGCAGGCGACCGTGTTCGCCCACCAGGGAGGTCAGGGCTGTCCCGAGGTCCGTGCCCTTCCCCCAGACCCGGCTGCTCTCGACGACCTGGCGGGCCGAGGCGGCAAAGCGGTCCGGTAGGGCCGCCGCCGGCGCCGGCCGGTCGACCATCTCCGTCACCCGCTCCAATTCCTCCGAGAAGACAAACGCCTCCACGCCCCGCACCGCCGCCCGGAGCCCGAAGATGAACTCCAGGATGAAGCCGGTGTAGCGGGCCATGGAGCCGGAGACATCGCAAATGAGGAGGAGACGCGGGCGCGTCACCCGGCGTTCCCGGAACCTCAAATCGAAGAGGACCCCGCCGTGGGCGATGTTCGACCGGATGGTCCGGCGCATGTTTGGACGCCGGCGTTTCCGGGTCTCGCGGTAGCGGCGCGAGAGGCGCGTCGCCAGCCGGCGCGCCAGCCGCCCGATGAGTTGCGTGGCCCGCGGCAGGTCGGTCTCGGCGATGTCCTTCATGTCCAGGTGCAGGAGAGGTTCGGCGGCGCGTCCGGGCGCCCCGCCGGAGCCGGTGAGGACCCCGTCGAGCGTTCCCTCGATGACGGCGTCAAGATCGTCGTCCCCGGTGAGGCTCGGCTCGCTCCGTCGCTCGAGGCCGAGTTCGCGCCGCAGCCGCTCCAGGTGGCCGCGGACGATGCTCTCGATGAGCGGGGTGAACTTGCTGTCCACCTTGTTGCCGGCCGACGACTCGGCCAGGAAATCGCACAGCTTGTCGCGCTGCTCCTGGGCGAGCCGGGCGTAGACCTCGAGGTCCTCCGGGGTGAGTTCGAGCCGCTCGCCCTGGAAGACGAGTTCGTGGCTCGCCGCCTCCAGCCCGACCCGCCGCGCCTCCCGCGCCCGCCGCATCTCGGCGACCCGGGCCTGCCGGTCTTCGGGGCGGGCGAAGAAGAGGTCAAAGGCCCGGTCGTAGATGGGCGCCAGGCCTTCCTGCTTGACGAGGGTGGCGCGGAGGGCGGCCTTCACCTCCTCGCGGTCGCCAAGCCCGATGGCGCCGAGGGCGGCCAGGCCGTCGAGCGTCTCGGCCGGGTTGACCGGCACGCCGAGGCGGCGCAGGACGTGGACGAAGCGGATGAGGTTCTCCTGGAGGCCAAGGGCGAGGTCACCGGGGGGCTGCGCAGCGCCGCTGGGCGCACAACCCGCTCCGTTGCGCGAACTCATCGCCGGGCTGGGCCGTGGGCCGCCGGCGGAATTGGCCGCTTCTCCAGGGCCCCGGTCACGAAGCCGCCGGCCGCGGCCGCCTGCCGCAGGGTCGTCACGTCCTCGCGGCTCTTGAGGAGGATGGTCGCCGTCTCGGCCAGGAGACCGTCGTCGAGCTTCTCAGCGCCCAGGACCAGGAGGGCTCGCGCCCAGTCGAGGGTCTCGGCGATGGACGGCTGCTTCTTGAGGTCCATCGCCCGGACCTCGGCCACGACCCGGGCCACGTCGGTCGCCAGCTTCTCGGAGGCCTCGGGCACCCGCGACCGGACGATGCGCAGTTCCTTCTCCACGCTCGGAAACTCGATGAAAAGATACACACACCGACGCCGCAACCCGTCGGACAACTCGCGCTCGTTGTTCGAGGTCAGGACCACGATGGGGACCTGCCGGGCCCGCATCGTCCCGATCTCCGGCACGGATATCGTGAAGTCCGAGAGGACCTCGAAGAGAAAAGCCTCGAACTCGGGGTCGCACTTGTCGACCTCGTCGATGAGGAGGACCGGGCGCCGGGCGGCCCGGATGGCCCGGAGGAGCGGCCGTTCCAGGAGGTATTCCTCGGAGAAGAGGTCGCTTTCCGCCGTGACCTGGCCCTGCTCGCGCAGGATCTGGATGCGGAGAAGCTGCTTTTGGTAGTCCCACTCGTAGAGGGCCTTACTCTCGTCGAGCCCCTCGTAGCATTGCAGGCGGATGAGGTCGGTGGCAAAGACGCGGGCGAGGACCTTGGCGATCTCGGTCTTGCCCACGCCCGGGGCGCCCTCGATGAGAAGCGGCTTCTCCAGGCGCAGGGAGAGGTAGACGGCGACGATGGTGTCCAGGTCCGCGATATACCCGTCGGCCTCGAAGGCCTTCTTCAGCCACTCGGTCGTGGCCTGGCCGGGGGCGGGTGGCGGCGCAAGCGGGGCGCCGACAGCCGCGGTCGAGTCCGCTTCGGGGGGCTTCGCGGTCGGGTCCAGGCTCGTGCCACCTCCGGAGGTCCGGGTCCTGCTAGAGTATTCTAGCATAAACACCGGGCCGGGCCCCACCGAGCCCCACCGAGCCCCACCGGGCCCCACCGGGCCGTGGCCGCCCCACGCCACCCCCACTCCGGGAGGTTCTACCTGGCCGTCCGCGAATTCGCCGGCAGAGAGTTGGTCCTGATGGGAGGGGAGAATGTGGGCGTCTTCAAATGCGGCGCGTGCGGCGCCACCGCCGAGGGGCGCTGCAAGCCCAAGGCGTGTCCCAAGTGCGGTAAGGACGGGACGATGGCGAAGCAGGCTTAGGCAGCAGACGTGGGCTTCTCGGGTTCAGGGGGCGGACGATCGGGCCGCCCTCTTCCTTCGCGGGAACCAGACCAGCCCCGCGGCGGCCGCCAGGCCCGCCACCGCTCCGAGAGCGAAGGCCGCCCACGGCCCGACGGTGGACCAGAGAACCCCGGCCAGCAAGGAAGCCGGGAACAGGCCGATGCCGACGATAGTCGAGTGCAGGCCGATGACCGTGGCCCGGAGTTCGCCGGGGGCGAAATCAGCCACGAGGGCTTTGGCCACGCCGTCGGTCAGAGCGGAATAGACCCCGTAGAGTAGGAAGAGGATGATGGAGCCGGCCCACCCCTGCCCGAAGCCGAAGGCCAGCCCGCCGTAAACCACCGCGTAAAGGAGAAACCCCACGATGAGGACCCGTTGCCGCCCGACCCGGTCCGACAGCCAGCCCGCCGGCCAGGAGAAGAGAGCGTAGCTCACGTTGAAGAGAGCGTAGGCCAACACGGCCCCAGCCGGCCCGATGCCTTCAGCCACCCGCAGGAGGAGGAACTGGTTCGAGGAGTTACCCAGGGTGAAGACGCCCGTGACGACCAGGAGGGTCTTGAGGCGGGGGTCCAGGCGACCGAAAGCGGCCCAGAGGGAGGTCGCCAAGACCGGGGCGGGCGCGGCGGCGCCACCCCGCGGTCCAGCCCCGGGCTCTCCCGCCCGTCCGCTCCCCGTTTCCTTAACCCAGAGCAGGACGGCCACACCGAGGGCGGCCGGGATGAGCGCGATGAGGAAGATGGGCCGGAAACCCCCTGCTGTGACGCCGGAAACGCCGCTCCCGCCGCCGAGGCGCAGGAGCAGCCAGTAGGCGAGAAAGGCCCCGACCGCCGCGCCGAAGGTGTCCATCGAACGGTGGAGGCCGAAAGCCCAGCCACGCCGCCCCTCGGGCGCCGACTCGGCGACCAGCGCGTCGCGTGGCGCGGTTCGGACGCCCTTGCCGAAGCGGTCAGCGAGCCGTCCGGCGAGAACCCCGCCCCACGTGCCCGCGAAGTAGAAGACGACCTTGCCGATGCCCGAGGACGCGTAGCCGAGAACGGCCAGACCCTTGCGCCGCCGCAGCCGGTCCGAGACGCGCCCCGACACGACCTTGAGCAGAGACGCCAGGCTTTCGGCCAGCCCCTCGATGAGCCCAAGGACGGCCGGGCTCGCCCCCAGGCGAAGGGTCAGGTAGAAAGGAAGGAGCGGGTAGACCATCTCCGTGGAGACGTCCGTGAGCAGGCTGACCAGTCCGAGCAGGATGAGGTTGGCCGTGGCGAAAAGACCTCCAGCGGCATTCTACGCTAGAGGTCGGCCGATACCTTGCGCCCTAGTACCCGACCGCCTCCTGGACACACCACTGGTGCGCCGGATCGACGGTCGGCACGCCGCTTGACGTGTAGCTCGACCCGTGGGTCGTGCTGCCCAGGAAGTGGATGCAGAAGTGCCCCGGGAAGTTGTTGTCGATGGAACTCTGTCCGTGAGGCATCCCGTTCTGCGAGGCCGCGAGGCGGTAGTCGCCGAAGACGACGACGAGGGGCCGTCTCGACCAGCTCCACTCGCCACCGTAGTTGGCCAGCATCGTCGCCGTGTCCTGGGGCGAGGCGGGCTCGACGTCGGCGTGGGCCCAGCCTCCGCGTCGGACGACGGTGAAGCTGTTGCCGGTCCAGACATCGATGACCTGAGCCGGAGCGCCCCAATCCCAAAGGTCGTTGACTTCCTCCCAAGGCGTGGCCACGGCGCCGGCGGGAGCCGCGGGCTGGACCGGCAGCGCGGGCTGAGCCGGCTGGACCTGCTTAGCCGAGGCCGAGGGCTGGGCCGCGGTCGACAATACTGGCGCGGCCGGGGTCGGGGCCGCGACCGGCGCCACGCCTGGCCTCTGGGCCACCTTCCCGTCCCAGAGTCTCGGCTTGGCCAAGACGAACGTGAAAGGACTCGCCGACCTCTCGGCGAGCATGGGGTTGGTGACCACGCTCTGCGCCCGCGCCTGGCTGAAAATCAAGACGACAAAGTTAGTGATGGCTTGAACGGTGGACCTTCCGCCCGAGACGCCATAGCCCAGGCTCGGCAGGAGACCAGCCCCGGCCAGGCCTTCGAGTCCCGGCAGAGCCGAGGTCTGGAGCGGCGTGATCCCCGCGACGGATAGGACCACGAGGAGGGAGAGGAGCGACCCGATAAGAAGGTTGCGCCACGACAAGGTGTCTGCCACCTCCGGGTGCCGCGAGCGCGTGGCCAGCGGCTGTGTTGTGTTATGTCACCTGATTACTCCGGAGACGACAATGATACCTTGTAGTAATTCTTGGACTGAAATGCTTACATACTGAGGGCGGCTTTGGGGCTTCGTCAGCGTCGCTGGGCGAGCACGGAGAGGCCTGGGACTTCAGGAGCCCACCTACGCCTCGTAGCCGGCCTCGCGGATGGCCTGCCGGATCGCGTCGTCGGTGGGCCGTCCGGCCTCGCGCCGGATGCGGGCCTCGCCCGCGGCCAGGTCGACCTGGACCTGCTTGACACCCGCGAGCCCGGCCACGGTCTTCTCCACCGTGCGCCGGCAATGGTCGCAAGTCATTCCTTTCACTTTGATGATGATCTCGCCAGACAACGATTCTTTGTTGATGTCCTCCACAAGTGAACCCTCCTTGTTGTCGTCGACCCCGTCGGGCGTCGCGCGGGTCCCGCCAGGCCTCGCGCCGGCCCCGCCGGACATCCCGCCGCGCCCGCCGGACATCGCGCCCCGCCGGCCGCGCGTCGCGCCGGACCGGCCCCGCGCCGCCGTCAACTCGTCCTCCGCCCCGAAACGTGGCCGGTAGCCCTTCAAGCGCAGAGAGTTGGTCACAACGGTGACCGAACTCAGGGCCATCGCCGCCGCGGCCACGGTCGGGCTCAGGAGGCCGGCCTGTCCGAAGAGCGGATACAGGATACCGGCGGCCACCGGTATGCCGGCCACGTTGTAGAAGAAGGCCCAGAAGAGGTTTTGCCGGATGATCCTGATGGTGCGGCGACCGAGGTCGATGGCCGTGACCACGCCCCGCGGGTCCCCGGTGACCAGGGTCACGTCGGAGGCCTCCTTGGCGATGTCGGTCCCCGTGCCGATGGCGATGCCGATGTCGGCCTGGGCCAGGGCCGGCGCGTCGTTGATGCCGTCGCCGACCATCGCCACCACCCGTCCTCCGGCTTGGAGGTCGCGGATGCGGTCGGCCTTCTGGGCCGGCATCACCTCGGCCAGAACGTGGTCCACGCCGAGCCTCCGGGCCACCGCTCCGGCCGCCTGGCGGGTGTCACCGGTGAGCATGACGACCTCAAGGCCCATGGCCTGCAGCGTCCTGACGGCCTCGGCGGCGGTCGGCTTGGCTTCGTCGGCCAGGCCGATGACGCCGCGGGCCACACCGTCCCAGGCGACGTAGACGGGCGTCCGCCCCTCGGCGGCCAGGCTTGTGGCCGCCTCCTCCGCCCCCGCCAGGTTCACGCCCCGGTCGGCGAGGAGAGCGGCGTTGCCGGAAAGGATCTGCTTGCCTTCCACCTCGGCCAGCACGCCCTGACCGGGGATGGCCGTAAACCCGGTGAGAGCCGGCAGCGGGGCCAACCCGGCGTCTTCGGCCGCCCGGCGGATGGCCCGACCCAGAGGGTGCTCCGACCCGGCTTCGGCCGCGGCGCAGAGCCGCAAGACCTGGTGGTTGGCGGCATCGTCGTTCCGCTGTCCGGCCATCCCGGAGTCCGCCGCCCCGCTCGACCCGGGCTCGCCGAGGGCCAGCACGTCCGTCACCCGGGGACGCCCCGCCGTAAGAGTCCCGGTCTTGTCGAAAACAACGATTTTCAAATGACGCACCTGCTCGAGGGTCTCCCCGCCGCGGATCAGGACGCCTTGCTCGGCCCCGCGGCCGGTCCCGACCATGATGGCCGTCGGCGTGGCCAAGCCGAGGGCGCAGGGGCAGGCGATGATGAGGACGCTCACGGCGTTCAGGAGGGCGATGGTGAGCGAAGGCTTGGGGCCATAGAGATACCAGGCCGCGAAGGTGAGGGCGGCGATGCCCAGGACGGCCGGGACGAAGTAGGCGGCGATGGTGTCGGCCAGTCGCTGGACCGGCGCCTTGCGCCCCTGGGCCTCGCGCACGAGTTCGACGATCTGGGCCAGGACGGTGTCCCGCCCGACCTTGGTGGCCCGCACGATGAGAAAGCCGCTCTGGTTGATGGTCGCCCCGATGACCTCGTCGTCCGGCCCCTTCTCCGCCGGCACGCTCTCCCCGGTCAGCATCGACTCGTCGACAGCGGACCGCCCCTCGAGGACAACCCCGTCCACCGGCACCCGGTCGCCCGGTCGCACGGCCAGGCGGTCACCGGGGCGCACGTTCTCGGCCGGCACCTCCTCCTCCCGCCCATCCTCACCGACCAACCGCGCGAGCAGCGGCCGGAGTTCGAGCAGGCGCCGGACGGCCTCCGAAGCCCGGCCCTTGGCCAGAGCCTCCAGGTATCGGCCGAGGAGGATGAGGGTGATGATGGTGGCCGCCGAATCGAAATAGAGAGTGGGCATCAGCCCGGCCGCGGTGAAGACGCCGGGAAAGAGGGTCGCCAGCGCCGAGTATCCGTACGCGGCCGTGGTGCCCGTGGCGATGAGGACGTTCATGTCCGTCGTCCGGTGGCGCAGGGCGCCGGCCGCGCCCCGGTAGAACCGCCAGCCCGCCCAGAACTGGACCGGGCTGGCCAGAGCCAGCAGGACGAAGGGCTCCCCGAGGAAGGGCGGCACGCCCGGAACCATCAGGCCCATCGAGCCCACCATGACCAGTACCGACAGGGCGCCGCTGATGATGACCGCCCGGCGGAGCGCCCGCAGTTCCTCGTCCCGACCCGTGGCCGCCTGCCCGGCCCCGAGGACCGGCTCGTAGCCCGTGGCCCGGATGACGGCGGCCAGGCCTTCCGGGGTGATGCGCGACGGCTGGAACCTGACGCGGGCTCGCTCCGAGGCGAAATCGACCGACGCCTCAAGGACGCCCTCGGCGCCGCCAAGCCCCTTCTCGAGCCGAAGCACGCACGCGGCGCAGGTCATTCCCCGAATCGGGATGTCGATGGTCTCCTCGGCGCTGCCAGGCTGGAGCGTGTCGCTCGATGTGACGGGCCTCGACCTCCGGTCGCTAGTCTACCCTCGCCGCGGGATAGTCCGCTCCCTCCCAGGTTAGCTGCTGGCTCGCCTCAAGTAAAGGACGAGGCGCCGGACCGCCCTTGCCCGGCGGCCCGGCGCCCTCCCTTTCGAACCTGCCTCGCCTACCCGGTGAGCCCGGGCGTGAAGACTTCCACCTTGGTAACGGTAACGTAGGTGTTGTAAAGCGTCAGACGCTGGCCATCCGGGAACTCGTAGCTCTGCCGCACAGTCACGGCCGCCCGGACCTCGAACGTCCCGGGCTTGGCCCAGACGACGTCGAACTCCCAGCCCGGATAGGCCTTCAGGACCTGACGGCGTGTGCGCGGCGGCCAACTTACCTCGGCCTTCAGGGCAAAGCGCGCCGGTTTGCCGGTGACCCACTGTTGGGGTCCCTCGAGCGTCAGGACGACGGTCGGTTCGACGATCGTCTCGGCCTCGAAGCCGAAGGTCCGGCCGCCGGCTTCGGCGCCCGCCCCTCCGGCCGGGTCGCTCTCCTTGACCTCGACGGTCCAGGTGAGCCGGCGCAGGAGGCGCCCGTCGTTGGCCAGGGACACGGCCGTGACCGTGTAGGTCCCGGGGGTCTGGTAGGTGTGGGTGATACTGACGGTCGTGTGGCTCGGATCTTCATCCGTGAGCCGCTCCCCATCCCCGAAGTCCCACTCCCACCGGACATGGAAGGTCCGGCTCTCGCGTTTGTCCGTCGTGAGCTTGGTGACCAGGATGACCTGGATGAGCGGCGGATTCGGCGTGGGGACGATCTCCGCCTGACCCGGGCCTGACTCGCCCTCCGTGCCGGGACCGGCCTGGCTGCCGGAGCCTTCCGCCGGTCCCTCCCCAGGCGTTCCTGAGGGCTGGCCCTCCCCGGGCAGGTTTCCCCCACCACCACTTTGCCCGCCGCCGCTCGGCGGACTACCCGTTCCCTCGCCGCCCGGGCCCACCGAGTAGGCGAAAGGTGTTCTCACATCCCTTTTCAGATACCGGCCCATGGTGAGATAGGCCGCGTCACCCGCGCCGCTCCAGCCGCCCCCGACGTCGGGGACCAAGCGGACCCCCAGGAGGAGCCGCTTCCCAAAGGCCGGCAGGGCGGTCTCCAGGGTGCCGGTCAGCACCGGCTCGTCCCCGTCGCCCGAACCCCGTTGCAGCACGAAGCGCCCGACCGGCGCGGGCAGCCCCGGCCCCGCGGCGTCGTCCGAGGCCAGCCAGGCGATGGCCGTCAGCCCAGCCAGCCCACTGGCGGCCGGGTCGCCGACAAAGACCTCCACGGCCAGGGATGATGGCAGACTCCCCGGCCCGGCCCCGCGGGCCAGAACGCAGTAGACGGGACCCCACAGCCCGGCCAGCCCGCTGCCGCTCTCGGCCACGCGGCCCGCCCCGGGGTCCCCGGAGGCCCCGACCGGCTTCGCCGCGAGCGCGGCCAGCACGCCTTCCTGCACCCGGCTGTTCCGCCCCAGCCGGGCGTGGGCCCACGCCAGCCCCCGCCCAAGACGATAGTCATCGGCCGGCAGCGGCTCCGACAGGGTGGAGGCCGCTTCCACGACGAGGTCGTTCGGCCCGTAGTCCAGCCCGAAAAGACACAGGGGACTCGGACAGTCCCCGGCGATGGTCACGTAGCGCGAGCCTTCCGGGCGCGCCTGGCTCTCCCACTCCTGCCAGTCATGGAGGAAGCCGTTGCAGAGCACGGCTCTCGCCTCCGACCCGGTCTCGCAGGGCGCTCCCCGCGGTCCGGGGAAGGCCAGGTGTTCGGGGACGAGCCGGCTCATGGCCGCCTCGCCCGGCGCCAGGGACGTGAGGATCTCGCCGAGGCTGACCCCCAGCCCGGCCCTGAGGCGGGCCCAAAGTCCCTTGGCCTGGTCGAGGCCCCAGGTCACGAGAAGCTCGCGCAGGTAGGCCAGGAGTTCCTCCCGCCAGCGGGGCGTCAGGAGTTCCTCGAACGACGGCAGGGGCGGCAGCCGGCCGGCGGCGACCGCCTGGGCGAGGTAGAGTTGCCGGCCGACCCGCACGGAAAGCATTTCGTAGTAGGCGAGCGTCAGCCCGAGGCCGGGCGGGCTCGGCTGCCGCTGGGCACCGTAGATCCGCTCCGCCACCAGGCCGGGGCTTTCGGCAGCCAGCCATTCCTCGTACCCCGGCGGAGGGCCGGAGGCGCCCGCCTCCTCCGGTCCGATGAGCCGCGCCTCAAGCACATAGCGGCCGTAGAGCGTCTGGTAGGCCCGGGACCGTTCGCCGACGTACTGGTTCTCGCTGACGAAGACCGGCGGGTCCGCAAACGCTGCGCCCATCCCGGCCTCCGCGCCGCCGGTCCCGGCCGCCGCCGCGGCGCCCGTCCCCCCCGCCGCCCCGGTCGGCCGCCCCACCCGGACGAGGCGGTCGGTGTGGTAGAGGACCTTCAGCACGTCTGCCTGGGGCAGCCCGTGGTTGGGCGGGGCGATCATCACCAGGTTCCGGACCGGCGCCCGGTCGCCCGGGCTCGTGGCCACCCAGTACCGGGCCAGGAGCGCCCCGCTCCCAAAGGAAACAAGGTCCACGCTGGACGATCCGGCGGCCGCGAGAGCCTGTCCGATCAGGGGCGCCAACCCCACCTTGGCCAAGATCGCGTAGTCGGAACCCGGCGCCCCGTCATAGTCGTAGCTGAAAAGGGTCTGCCCCGGCGTGTACCCCGCCCGGAGCAGCTTCGCGTAGAGCCCGTGCCCCTTGGGCCCGCGCTCCCCCCAGACGGCCTGGTCGCCGCCGGTCAGGCCGTGCACCAAGATGACCGGGACGCGCCCGGTCAGCGCTTCCCCGGCCCCCAAGACCAGCGGAGAAGACGCCAGGACGCTCACCGCCAGCCCGAGGGCCACGGTCCGAAGAAACCTCCCGCCGCCCATCTTCACCCCTCACCCTCGCTCCCAGGTTCTATCCTGTCGGTATGCCACGGCCCGAACAGGGTCACGCTCAGCGCGCTCACCGGGCGGCCCTTGCCAAACGCGTCTCGCGCGCGCCCGGCGAAACCCGGGTCGCCGGCCTCGAACACGACAACCGTGCCTTCTTCAAAGACAGCCCCCAACCGCCACTCCCGGCCAGGCTCGAGAGTCATCTCCCGGTCCTGGGCCCGGACCCGAACCGACACCGGGCTGCCGCCCCCCTCGGGGCCGACCGAGAAGAGCAGGTCGACCGCCAGGAGCGCCCCCTCGACCGCCCCGCCGCCCGCCGCCGTCCGCCCCGGCGCCACGCCGGGTAGACGCCGGAGACAGATCGCCCGGGTCTCCACCAGGAGACCGGACACGAACGTCTCCCTCAGGACCAGAAGCTTGGTCCCCGGCGGCAACCGGTGCTGCCCCGGGGGCAGCCTCACCCGCCCGGACTCCGGTTGGAAACCCGAAGGCGCCTCGCTCTCCGGCAGAGGCAGCGCCGCCAGCCCGGTCGTGTTCTCCTCCCGCACGTACACGAAAAGCACCTCCCGCGCCCCTCCCAGCCAGGCCCGCGCTCCGGACCAGGCCACCAGGAACACCGCCGCCAGCAGGGCGATGGCCAAACCTCGTCCGCGCCGGCGCGTCGGCCTAGCTGTCGGCGCGATCCGCACCCTCTTGGTCATGCCCTCACCCCCCCCCCGGCTTCCGGTCTCCCTGTCCAAAGTCGGCTGGTTCCGGCGCCCCGGGGGTCGAACCTGCCGCGAACCGCGTCGCCGCCAGCCTCATTCCTCGCTACCCGCCGACGCCGGTCGACGCCCGCCCGCCGCCCCGACAGGCGGGAAAAGGCCCCCCGAAAAACACAAAGGCCCGGGCCAGAGCCCGGACCTTAGATTGAGGCGATTGAAGCAACTCGCGGTGGCGGCGGACCGCCGCCTACGGCAGGAACGGCGTGGTGCGGCCTTCCGAAAGGGTCAGGTCCAGACCGGCGCCGGGTGTCTCCGCCGCGGCTTCAGCCGCCCGACTCGGGTCGACGAAGAGATGGACCACGTACCTCGCCATGGTCCGGTCCGTGGTGGCGACGACGAGGCCCGTGCCGTCACCCGGCAGGGCGCCCGCGCCGTCGGTGGTTCCGGTGTCGGCCCCCACGACTAGGTCCTCCGGCACCAGGTTCATGCTGTCGACGCGGACCAGGCGCGGCATGGCCTCGATTTTGGCTAAGAACTCGACCTGGTCGGAATAGGTCCCCAACACGGTGAAGTCGACCGTATACTCCTGGTAGTCGCCCTGGAGCGTCGGCGGGTTGAAGATCATCTCCTGCACGCGCGCGCCGGTCGTCCGTTCCCACCAGCCGCACCAGTAGAGGAAGTGGGCGGCCCGGTTGTCCCCGGGGATCAGCGTATTGAAAGTCGCAAGTTCCGTGTTGAGTTCGTCGATCCGGGCGTTGATCTCCTCCAGGCGCCTGAGGACCGCCCGAGCCGCCTCCAGTCTCTGCTCGGACTCGGCGTGCTGGGCCTGAAGCTCAGTCACCCTCTTGGTGTAGGGCTGGTAGACCAGGAACACGAAGCCCGCGGCGTAGCCGACAAGGAAGAGGACGATGAGGGCGACCCTGAGGCGCCCTGACAGCTGGGGCATCTTGAAGAAGTTCGAGACGGGTTGCGGGCTAGCCACTCGGGTTCGCCCCCTCCACCTTGGGTAGGCAGGTCATGGTGAACGCGAAGAAGTCGAGGTCCGGGTCTCTCGTGGCGTTCCTGATGTCCGGCTGGGTGACGTACTCGGCCTTCTGGATGGCGACCATGAATTGCGCCAGGGCCTGCAAGCTTCCAGACCGGCCGGAGACGGTGATGGCCCCGGTGGCCGGGTCGCTGATGACGTCCTCGAGGACCACGGTGGCCGGGATGATATCCCTGAGTTCGTCCATGATGAGGTTCCACTTCACGCCCATCCCGGGCACGCTCTCCGTGAACTCGGTCATCGCGTCGCGCCGGGCCTGCAGGTCCTGGAGGAGTTGCTGCCGCTCCAGGGCCGGCTGGTACTGCTGGTAGTCCTGCTCCATGGTGATGAGGTCTTTTTGGACCCGCGTGACCTGAACTTGGAGCGCGCCGTAGAAGATGAGGGTGACGGCCGCCAGGAGGGCCACGCCGGCCAGCGTGAAGACGCCGCGCCAGTTGGGGCCGGCTTTCTGCGCCAACTGGTAGGGGAGTAGGTTAACTCTCATGGGGCACCTCCTCGTCCGTGAGGGCGAGACCGAGAGCGGTCACGAACTCCGGGCCCACTAGATTGGCCTCGCGCGACAGTCGCGACGAGAGGGCCACGGCGGACAGCGGGTCGATGATCTGGACGCGCGTGTCCGCTCCTTCCGGCACCCGCTCGCCAAGAGCCGCGTTGAGGTGGCGCGAGAGCGCGGCCGCGATGCCGGGCATCCGGGCGCCCCCGCCGATGAGGTAGACCTGCCTCACGGACTGTCCGAAATGGCGCGAGGCGAAGAACTCGAAGGACCGCCGTATCTCAAACATGAGATCCTGGAGGGTCGGGGTCAGGGACTGGACGACCCGCCCGCCCTCCGGGTGGACGCCGTATTGCCGCTTCAGCGTCTCGGCCTCCACTTCAGGCACCTGAAGCCGCTGGGCCAGCACGGTCGTGAAGGTCCGCCCGCCGACACCCAGGGTCCGGCTCATCTCGAGGGCGCCCTTGAGGTAGATGCCGACCTTCGTCGAAGAGTGGCCGAGGTCGATGATCGCTTGCGCGTAGCGGAGCGGGTCGTCGACGAAATGCCCGGCGGCCCGCACAACGCGGTAGCAGGCGAGAGCTTCGGCGTCAATCCCGCGCGGGACCAGCTTGGCCCGCCGCAACGCCTCGACCTGCGCCTCGACCACGCGCTTCTGCGCGCCGACGAGCATGACCCGCATCTGCCGGTTGCCCCGCTCGTCAGCGTCGGATTGCCCGGGCATGACCGTGAAGTCCACGACGGCGTCCGCCGGCGGGATGGGGATGTGGTGCTCCGCCTCCCAGCGCAAGACCTCGCGCAGTTCGTCGGGGGGCATCACGGGGAATTGAACGTGGCGAATGATGACTCCCTGACCGCCCAGGCCGGAGACGACGTTCTTCTGGACGATGTTCCGCCCGCCCAGGAGATCTTTGATGGCCTCACCGAGGGTGATGGGGTCGGCGATGCCCCCCTCGCTCAGGGCGCCTTCGGGCGTGGGGCAAAGGGCCAGGTTCACAATCTCGATACCGCCGCGGGACACGCCGACCTGGACGACCTTGAGCCACGCCGTCCCGATGTCCAGACCGACGATGGTCGCCGCCTGCGTCCCGGGGAGAAAGACAGACGGCCTGGGCAGGTCCGACCAGTCCAGGGCGTCCGGCGCCTCGAGCCCGCCTTCGAGCGCGGCCCGGGCCGGGATGGGCGCGCCGGAGATGACGCGCAGGCTCGGCCCGGCGAGCGGGGCCCCGCCGATGGCCGTACCGCCGAGAGCGCCACCACCGGCGGTGCCCTCGGCCAGACCGCCCCAGCGCCCCTGGGCGGTCCCGGGACCATCCGACATCCATCGGGCCCGGCTAGGTCCGCCGGGTCCGGCGCCGGCAGCCGCGAGCCGCTTGGGCGAGGACTTCATAGGACCGTTCATGAACCAGACGCTCACCGCCATGCTTATAACGCCGCCGGCGGAGCCGAGAAGATACGGTCCGTACGGGCCGCCGGTCAAGAAGCGGGCGGTCGCCGGCAACTGCAGGCCGTACGCCCCGCCGGCGCCGACAAGAGCCAGGACGAAGCCTGGCAGGATGAACCGCTTCAGCCCGGCGCCAAGGCCCGGGCGGACCTCGCCCCAGCCTTCCCGGGGCTGGACCCCGGGAACGGGCAGCGGGCCAGGCCCGGCCTGCGGCCCCAGCAAGGGCCGTTCCAGGGGCGCCCTCAGGATCGGCGGGAAGCTCGGGGCCGGCATGTCGTCCAGGTACTCGTCGGCCGGGAAGGACCTCCCGGGCTGCGCCGCAAACTCCGGTTCCCCAGCCGCGGCCGCGGCGGCCCGGTCGTACGGGGCCGGGCCGGGGAAGCTCGTCCCTGTCGCATATTCCCTGTCTATGTCGTCAAGGGAGGCCTCCGAGACCTCGCTCGGGACGAGTTCCTCCTGGGAGAGCGATGAGGCCGACACCAGCGGCTGGCTTAGATCATCCAGAGCGCCGTCCGCGAGGCCCTCGTTCTCGGGGCCCGGGCCCGAACCGGGACCCAGGAGAGGCCAGGCGTCGCCGGTCGCCAAACCGCTGAAAGCACCGGCCTCCTCGGCCTCCTGGGTGTCGCGATAGCCTGAGCCAAGGTCAACGGGACGTCGGTTGTAGGGCCAGTAGGGTTGGGCGGCCGCCGTCTCCGCTTCGGCGCCGCCACGCAATTCGGCCAGGCCGCCGCGCACCGCCACGCGCGGGGTGGTCGGGAACACTTCTTCCTCGCCGGCGTCGGGACGCGACGTGACGGCGAGAACCCGGATGCAGACAAACATGAGGACAATGAGGCCGAGCCCGAGCAGGAGGGTTTGGAGGTTGAGGCCGACCTTTGCCAGGTAGGGCTCGACAGAACGACGGGTTCCGCCAAGCGGACCCGTATCGGAGATGAGCGCTTCCAGCCGGTCGCGGCCGGCCGTGGCCAGCGCGTGAAGGGTGAGGCCCGCCTGTCCCGGAAGGCTGGAGGCCAACTCAGGAACGAGGACAAGGACGCCCAGACCAATACCGCTGAACAGGACGGCGAAGACAAGGACGACAAGAAGCAGCTTCAGCGGGTTCAGCCGCGGGCGCGCATCCTCCCGGCGGTACGAGCGGCGAGACGAGGCCACCCGTCTCCCTCCCCGTTTCTCCGGTTCCCGACATATTTCGCCGTCCTATTGGGCCTTTCCTACTATTTCACCTTCAGCTGTTCAGTTAGCAGCCCTGGGAAGTGCTGGGGAGGTGTGTCGGGTGGGCGACGTGCGGCCTAGCGGCGAGCCCGCTGGTGGCGCTGCGATGTTGCGATGCCCACCAAGTCTTAGGGCGGGTCGTTTCCGACCCGCCCCAAGCCACGGTCAATTCATCCCATGCGTGCTCAGTCTGTTACTGGCCCTGGTAGGTCCAGACCCAGGTCGCGGGGGGTACCGGGGTGGGAACGAGAATGCTAAACTGTGCCCCGTCAGCCTGGGCAATGACGAACTGGACAGTGTCGGTCAGGTCGGTCACGCTCGTGTACGTGACGTCGATGGCGGCACCGAGCGCGGGGCCCCAGAAGTCGGAATGGAGCGCGTCCACGATGCCCTCGGGCAGGTTGGCGCCCGCGTCCAGCGGGAACACGGCCACCCTGGCCCACACGCCAGGAGTCTGCTTTGGGTCGCCTAGCCGGTAGTCCTTGAAGTTCGTGGCCGCGACACCCGTTATCGAGACCACGTAGCAGTAGATCTTGCCATAGGCGTTTTTGAAGCTAAAGTTGGCGTCGATGTACTGCTCGTCCGCGAGCCACTTCAGGCTGGGCGGGAAGACCGCGTAGTCGAGGTAGAACCGCTCCAGTCCGTCCCGGAGAACGGTCATGTCGGCGATGGCCTTCTTGTCCCGCGCGTTGTCGATCGCGTCCATGACCCGAGGAACCGCCACCGTGGCCAGAATGCCAAGGATGGCTACAACGACGAGGAGTTCGATGAGCGTGAAACCCCTCTGACCAGAAAGACGCTTACGAATTGCCCTCACTTTGATTCAACCTCCCTGTCGAATAGTCGGTAGTCCGCTAAGAACAACCCGCATCCTGTCTTAGGTGAAACCTAGTCGGGTTAACAAGGCAAACCTGCCGTGTCAACCATTCCTCCACGGCTTTCGCCACAATCTCTCAGAACCCTCTATTCTTCCCACCATCTTCTGCCTTGCCTGGGCCTTGCCTTCCGGCTACGGGCGCCTTCGCCGTCACAGGTTGAGCTGGCTGTAGACGTCGAACATCGGCATGATGAGCGAGACCAGGAGGAGACCGACCCCGCCGCCAACGACGACGATGATGAGCGGCTCGATCATGGCCGAGAGCCGCTGCACGGTGACGTCGATCTCCGTGTCGTAGAAGTCGGCCACTCGGGAGAGCATGGTGTCGATGGCTCCCGTCTCCTCCCCCACGGCCATCATCTCCAGGACCATGGTCGGAAACAGCTTGGAGGCTCGGAGGGGCTCGACGATGCCGCGCCCGGCCCGGATCTCCTCCCCGGCCTGGGCAATGGCGGCGGCTATCGGTCGGTTGCCCACCGTGCGCTCCACCACCGACAGGCAGACCAAGAGCGGAACGCCGGACTTGAGAAGCGTCCCGAGGGTCCGGGCGAAGCGGCAGACGGCCCGCCGCAGGACAAGGCCACCGAAGACCGGCATCTTGAGGGCGAACGCGTCCAGGGCGTAGGCGCCCCGGGGCGTGGCCGCCGCCGCCTGGAAGCTCGCCACCAGAAGGACCAAAGCGCCCAGGATCAGATACCAACGGGTCTTGAAGACCTCGCTGATGCCCATGATGATGCGGGTCGGCAGAGGGAGGGTCGCGCCCATCTGCATGAACAGGTTGACGAAGGTCGGCAGGATGAAGACGATCATGAAGACACCCACACCGAGGGCGACCAGGCTCACGACCGCCGGGTAGGTCATCGCCGAACGCACCTTCTGGTTGACGGCGTACTCCTTGTCGAAATGGTCGGCCAGGCGCTCGAAGGATTCCTCCAGGATGCCGCCGGCCTCGCCCGCCGAGACCATGTTGATGAGGATGGAGGGGAAAACGTCGCTCCGGGCGCCGAAGGCCTCGCTCAGGGACTGGCCGCGCTCGATGCCCTGCGCCACCTGGAGGAAGGCCTGGTGCAGCCGCTTTGAGACTGTCTGGCGGGTTAGGATGTGGATGCTGGTGAGGATGGCCACACCGGCCGTTATCATCACGGCGAACTGCCGGCAGAAGAGAGCCAGTTCCTTGAGGCTCACGCCGCGCGGACGTAGAAGACGAAGCTTCGCCGGGGGTCCGCCCGCCCCCAGGACCACCGGTCGGCTTAGGCCCGGCCCGGACGCGCGGCGCGCCGGAGGGGCGGCCTCGCGATTATCGGCGATGGAGGTGACCAGAAGGCCCCGGCTCCGCAGGAGGCGAGCCGCCTCCCGCTGGTCGGAGGCTTCGAGCGTGCCGTCCATCGTCTTGCCCTGTGGCGTCTTGGCGCGGTACCGATACAGGACCAAGCTACGGACTCCTCCGCCCTCGTTCTACCCCTCCGGGGCCGCCTCCGGCGGTCCCCCCCGGCCCCCCGTAACCCCCTACCCCTCCGGGGCCGCCCCCGCCGGTCGTCGCTCCCGCGGCGCCGGCGGCGCCGCCCAGGGCGGACTGCGGGATGTAGGCGCCGGTCGAGGCCAGGTGGGAGAGGCGGTTGCGGTACTCCTCCTCGGAGATGGCGCCGGCCTGAACCAGTTCCCTGAGGGAGCCCTGCATGGTTTTCATGCCGAACCGGGCGCCCGTCTGGAGCTGTGTGGGGATCTGGTAGCTCTTGCCCTCGCGGATGAGGTTCCGGATGGCCGGAGTGGCGACCAGAATCTCAAAGGCGGCGACCCGACCCCGGCCGTCGGCACGCATGATGAGGCTCTGGGCCAGGATGCCCTGGAGCGTCGCCGCCAGCTGGACCCGGATCTGGTCCTGCTGGTGCGGTGGGAAGACGTCGATGACGCGGTCGATGGTCTGGGCGGCGTCCGAAGTGTGCAGGGTCGAAAGGACGAGGTGCCCGGTCTCGGCCGCGGTCATGGCGATAGTGATGGTCTCAAGGTCGCGCAACTCGCCGACGAGGATGACGTCGGGGTTCTCGCGGAGGGCCGAGCGCAGCCCGGTCGAGTAGGTGCGGGTGTCCTTGCTGATCTCCCTCTGGTTGACCAGGCTTCGCTTGTGGCGGTGGAGGAACTCGATGGGGTCCTCCAGGGTCAAGATGTGGAACGAACGCTCCGCGTTGATGAGGTCGATCATCGCCGCGAGGGTGGTCGTCTTGCCGCAGCCGGTCGGCCCGGTGACCAGGATGAGGCCGTTCGGCCGTCTGGCCAGCGCGGTGACGACCTCCGGGAGTGCGAGTTCGGCGATGGTCCGGATCTTGGCCGGGATGATGCGAGCGACGATGGCGATCGAACCGCGTTGCCGGAATCCGTTCACGCGGTACCGCCCCAGACCCAGGATGCTGTAAGCGAAGTCCACCTCGCCGTAGCGCTCGAAGCGCGCGGCCATGTCTGGAGTGAGCATCTGGTAGAGGAGGGCTTCGGAGTCATCCGGGGTGACCTTGGTACCGCCGATGGGGACGAGGTCCTCGTTGACGCGCAGAGTCGGCGGCGCCTCGACCGTGACAAAGAGGTCGGAGGCCTGACGCTTCGTGCCCAGTTCCAGCAGGTCGTTGATCCGGAAAGAGGTCGGCGCGATCCGTCCCTCCGCCGGGCGGTAGGTGATGTGCTGGAGTTCCTGTCCGTCTTCCTCGGTCACGTCGGCAACTCCTCGGTGTAGGTAACTCGCTGAACCTCGGTGAGGCTTGTCTGACCCTGGAGAGCCTTGTCGCACCCGTCCCTCTCCAGAGAGCGCATCCCGGAGCGCGCGGCCTCCTTGGCGATTTCCGGGGTGCCGGCGCGCGACGCGATGAGTTGCCTGGCGCGGGCGGTCACCGCGAAGACCTCGAAAAGGGCGATGCGCCCGCGGAAGCCCGTACCGCCGCAGTTCGAGCAGCCCGGCGCCTCGTAGACGGTGAGGGGGCCGCTGTCCAGATGCAGGCTGATGCGGGCCGGGTCCCCGTCCGGGAGGTCTATCGGTATCTTGCACTTCGGGCAAAGGGTCCTGGTCAGGCGCTGGGCGACCACGCAAAGCAGGGTCGAGGCGATGAGGAACGGTTCGATGTTCATGTCCAGCAGGCGCGCGATGGCGCCGACGGCGTCGTTGGTGTGGATGGTCGACAGAACCAGGTGGCCGGTAAGGGCCGAGCGAACGGCGATCTCCGCCGTCTCGGGGTCACGGATCTCGCCGACCATGATGACGTTGGGGTCCTGCCGCACGAAGGCGCGTAGACCGCGGGCGAAGGTCAGGCCGGCCCTCTCGTTGATCATCACCTGGTTGACGCCTGGGATCTGGTACTCGACCGGGTCTTCCAGGGTGACGATGTTCCGGTCCGGCGTGTTGAGCTCGCGGACAGCCGCTGCGAGGGTCGTGGTCTTGCCGCTTCCGGTCGGGCCGGTGACCAGGATGATGCCGTGCGGGCGGTGGATGGCGTCCTTGAACTTGGCCAGGTCCTCGGGATGGAAGCCGAGGTTCTCCAGTTTGGAGATGGTCCGCCGCTTGTCGAGGATACGGATGGCGATCTTCTCGCCGTGGATGGTCGGGATGGTGGAGATTCGGAAGTCGACGTCCCGCTTGCCGTCCCGGATCTGGATGCGGCCGTCCTGGGGGACGCGGCGTTCGGAGATGTCCAGGGAGGCCAAGATCTTCACGCGCGAGGTCGTGGGGGCGTGGAGTTCGATGGGCCGGTTCATGACCTCGCGCAGCATGCCGTCGATGCGGTAGCGGACACGGAAGAAGGTTTCGTCCGGTTCGATGTGGATGTCGGTGGCGCCCAGCTCGATGGCCTGATCGATGACCTGGTTGACCAGGCGGATGATGGGCGCTTCGTCGGCCGCTTGGAGCTCGGCCTTCGACGGGCCAGCGGCCTTGTAGTCGGCGCCGCTGAGTTCGGCCTCGATGTCATCGAAGGACTGCCCCGGATCGGCCGCGTCCAAGCCGCCGGCGAGCCCCGTCGGGGATTGGGGCATGGGGATGAGCGTCCCGGGCTGGCCCCCGTGGCCTCCGGAGATGCGTCCGGGGCGCGACGGGGCCCGCGTGGCCGCGATCTGCGGGGCAGCCGCGGCGGGGTCGCGCGATTTGCGCGGCGTCCCGGGGATCTGGTAGTCGACCGCCTCGGCCTGGCCTCGCTTGTAGCCCAGGTAGATGGCGCGGTCCACGCCCTTCTCCGTCGTGACGACCGGCTGCACGTCGCACCCGGTGATGAAGGCCACATCGTCCAGGGCGAACACATTCTGCGGGTCGGCCATGGCCAGGATGATGGTCTGGCCGCGGCGATCTATGGGCACGGCCCGGTATCTCCGGGCCGCCTGTTCGTTGATGAGGTTGGCCACGTCGGCCTTCACCTCGACTTCCCGTTCGGCGATGAACGGGATGCCGAGTTCCTGCGCCAGGACTCGCCCAAGGCGGTCCTCGTCCAGGAGGCCCATGCTCACGATGACCTCGCCGATGCGCTTCCCGGAGGACCTCTGAAGCTCGAGGGCCCGCTCAAGCTGCTCGGGACTGATGAGACCAGCTCCGACCAAGGCCTCGCCCAATCGCTTCTTGGGGATCTTCATCGCCGGCCCCCCCCTGCCAAGACCGCCTAGCCACTCGTCTTGGTCACCATCCGCTAAAACCACTTGCTGTTCGACAAAGGCGGATGGGTTTCCTTCTCTGGGGCGGCAGATTATGTCGACTAAAGGTCCTTCCGGTAAATGCGGTAGGTCTTGTAGTGCTCGCCCCCGGCCCGCTCGGCGTCCCGCCGCATGGGGTAGTTGGTCTCGCCGATGGTCGACCCCTCGGCCCACTCGTAGCCGAGGCGGCGCCCCGCCCGGAGAACGTGCACGAACATGGCCCCGGTGACCCCCTTCTTACGCCAGTCGGGGACGACGAAGGCCACAAAGAACCGCGCGCTCTTTATCCGCCGGCGGTACCAGAGGAACTTGGCGAACCCGAAAGGCCAGAGGCGGCCGTTGAGGCGGGCCAGGACCTCATTGTAGTTGGGCAGCCCGATGAGGAAGCCGATGGGCGCTCCGGCGCCGGTGCGGGCCAGGCAGCAGAGCTCCGGTTCGGCCAGGGGGCGTAGGGTGCGCCCGATGCCCTCAAGCTCTTCGTACGTCGGCGGGACCATGTCGGCCCACTCCTCAGGCATGGCCTTGTCCAGGACCTCCTTGAGGTCCCGCAGGTCCCGGTCGAGGTGTTTGATGCTCAGGGGGTCGGTCCGGTAGCCGTACCGGGACATGGCGTAGGCCGCCACCTTGTCGTACCGGCCCGAGAGGCTGTCCGGACGGTAGAGGTAGGCGAAGAGGTCGATGTCCTTGACGAACCCGTAGCGTTCGAAGAAGTCGACGTAGACGGACGGGTTGTAGGTGTCCATCAGGACGGGCGGGCTGTCGAACCCCTTGACGAGAAGGCCCCGGTAGTCGTCTCCGTTGGTGGGCGAGACGGGGCCCTGGACGGCGGTCATCCCCTTCTCGCGGAGCCAGCCGCAGGCCCAATCGAAGAGGGTCCGGGCCGTGTCGTAGTCGTTCTCCGACTCGAAGAGGCTGACGTACCCGGTCTTGCGGTCCTTGGCCCGGTTCACGGGTTCGTTGATGCCCGCGACGACGCGCCCGACGACCTGGGGGCGGGCGGCGCCCGCGCCGCCCCGCCCTCGGCCATCCGCCGGCAGCCGGCAGGCCAGGGCCAGGACGTGGGGGCCGGCGGCGAACTGCGCGTTGTCCGGGCCGGTCAGGGTCGACCGCATCTCGGAGATGAGCGGGGGAATCCAGTTCGGGTCGGAGCGGTAGAGCTTCCAGGGAAGGGTGATGAACGTCCGGAGGTCGCTCTTGGTGACGACCGGCCGGACCAAGATGGGGCAGGGCGCTATCGGGCGTTCGCTCATAGTTGGTTCCTCCTCGTTGGTGCGGCCTCCGCCTCGGCCTGCTTCCGCGCCGCCAGTTGCGCCCTGACCTCGGCGTGCCCCGCCCGGGTGACCGGGTAGAAGACCAGGGTGACCAGGCCGAGACCGAGGAGAACCGCGGGAATCGGGCCGAGCAGGAGGCGGATGGCCAGGAGCGTCCCGGGCGATTGCGCCGCCCCAGCCACGTACCCGGCGCTCTGGAGAGTGAGCCCGGTGGCAAAGATGGCCCCCGACGACGCCACCTTCTGGGCGAAGGTCATGAACCCGTAGTGCTGCCCCTCGCGCCGCCGCCCGGTGCGGAGTTCGTCGAACTCGATGCAGTCCGGGATCATGGACCAGGGGATGACGTGGGCCGTCGACAACCCTATCCCGGCCAGTACCGCCAGGGCGTAGGTGGCCGTGACCATCCCGGGGCGGAGGAAGGCAACCCCGCAGAGGACCAGGGCCAGGGAACCGATACCGGCCGCGTAGGCCACCTTCTTGCTCCACCGCTCGCTGACCCAGACCCACAGGGGCAGGCAGAGGGCCGCGGTCAGGAAGAGGAGCCCGAAGACGATGGAGGACATGGCCTCCATGCCCATCACGTAGCGCAGGAAATAGACGAAGGTCACCTGGAGGACGTCGATGGCCATCCAGGTGAAGAGGTAGATGAGGACGGCCGCGCGGAACGGGCGGTTCCGCGCGGTCAGGAGCATCTCGCGCCAGAGGTCGCGGACCGTGTCCCCGGCCCGGGAGGCGCGGCGGGAGTGTCCGGGGCGGGCGGGGTCGGCTGCGAGGTCGGCGGCCGGGCGGACCGGCCGGGGGCGGACCGGTTCCCGGCAGGTGAAGAAGACGACCAGGGGCGGTAGGATCGTCGCCGCCCCGAAAATGGCGCCCATGACCCGGTACCCTTCCCGCGCCTCCGGGAAGGCCCCCACGATGAGCGGGGGCACGACGGCCGCGACCAACCCCACGAGGATGGAGAAGGCCATCCGGTAGGCCGTCAGGCTGGTGCGCTCGTCGTAGTCGTCGGTCAGTTCGGCCGTCAGGGCGGTGTAGGGCACCCCGATGCCGGTGAAGGCGCTCATGTGCAGGATGTAGGCCAAGCCGGCGAAGGCCATCAGCCAGCCTTGGTGGGTCCAGCCCGGGCAGGCGAACATCATGAAGAACGACAGACCGAAGGGCAGGGCCCAGAAGAGGAAGAACGGGCGGCGCCGCCCCCAGCGGGTATAGGTGTGGTCCGTGATGTAGCCTTCCAGCGGGTCCATGACCGCGTCGTAGAACCGCCCGAGGAAGATGACCGCTCCGGCCAGCCCGGGGCTGACGCCGACCACGTCGGTCAGGTAGTACAGGAAGAAGAGGCCGATGACGGTGCTGGTCGCGGACATGCCGGAATCGCCGAAGCCGAAGGCGAGCTTAGTGTACCAGGGAAGCTTGCCGGGCGCCGGAGCCCGTCCGGCCCTTTGGGTTATGGCCATTGCAGCTGGAAACCCTCCGTCGCGACGATGATGGGTCGGGCCAAGGCCCGTCTGGCTTCAGCTCGCACGGTCTCGGGCCGCCGTCCGGGCGGATGGTGGGTGAGGATGACGCTGCGGGCCTCCGTCATGCCGCCTAGCCGGGCCGCCTGGCCGATGGTGAGGTGTCCGAAGACGGGTCCCAGAGGGGCCTGTTTGGCGGCGTAAGTGGCCTCGGCCAGGACGATCTCGCATCTCCCGACCCGCTTGGGCAGGTCTTCTATCCATTCCGTGTCCCCGGTGTAGAAAAACAGCGAACCCACCGCCGGGGCCTTGTCCGGGCGGAGGACAAGCCCGTAGGTCTCGACGGGGTGCTTGACCGGGATGAAGGTCGCGGCCAGGCCGCCGATGGTCACGGAGACGGGGAGTTCGCCCGAGGGCATCCCCGGGGGCGTCGGGCCTCCCACCATCGGGCGGATGGGAATGGCCAGGAGGGCCTCCTTGTAGCCGACGAGGCCGGCCACTTCCGCCGGCTCGTCCGGGCGATAAACCGGCACCGGCGCGAGGAGGCGGCCGCTTCGGGCGGCGGCGTCCAGGGCGTAGCGAAGGACCAGGAGGTCCGAGCAGTGGTCGAAATGGAGATGGCTGAGGATGATGGCGTCGATTTCAGTGAAATCACAGTACTGGTGCAGCCGGGACAGGACGCCGCTGCCGCACTCCAGGAGGATTCTCGTCCCGAAGCCCTCGATGAGGTACCCGGGGCAGGCCTCGCCGGGGCCCGGGAAGGGCGAGGTGGCCCCGAGCACGGTCAGCGTGAGGCCGACGCGGTTCCGCCGGTCCAGGGCGGCCCGGTCGCGCTCGTCCAGGTCGGTCTGCTCTCCACTCCAGTACTCGACCATGACCTAGCCCCCCCCCCCCCCTTGGTCGCGGGTTGGCGCTCCTGGAGGGCGATTTCCACATCCGGAGGGACAATCCCTTTGGGGCGGGACGGGGACGCGCCGAGAGACGACCGGGGGGCCTCAGCGAAGCCCTCCCGAAAGGGCCGGGCGGAGGAGTGTCCCGGCCGGCGGCGAACTGGACCGGCCATGGAAGCGAGCCCCTGTCCGGGGTTTCGCGCGACACAAAAGCGGAGGTGTGCGCGGTGGGAACGAACGACAGGAAGTCGCCCAAGGCCAAGGCCAAAGCAGCAAAGACCAAGGCCAAAGCACCAGGGGCCAAGGGCCTCAAGCCGACCCGGAAAGCCGGCGGCCGCAAGGAGGCCCCGGTGACGCGCCGGCAGCAGACTCTCTGGGTCGTGGCCGCCTGCCTGATACCTCTCTGCCTGGCGGGCTTCTCGTATTTCACCTACGGTCTGACCGATAAGGCCTGGAACGCCGTCGTCGGCTACCAGAGCCCGTTCCTGTACGAGGACATGGCGTCCGCACCGGCGTCCAGCCGGCCCGGAACAGACGGCGTCCTGCTCATCATCGTGGACGGCCTGCGTCTGGACTCTTCGCGTGACCTGGCCACCTGGAACCTGGCGCGGGCCGGCAGCGCTTCCGTGCCGGCGGGGGCCGACCTCTCCGCCGTGGCCGGACAGCCGTCCCTCTCCAACCCGTCGGCGGCGGTCATCCCGAGCGGCACGAGCCAGGAGATTCACGGGGTCACCACCAACTGGTACGAGGGTCTCCTGAAGGTCGACAACCTCTTCCGCAGCGCCGCCCGGTCGGGCAAGACGACGGCCGTCGTCGCCGGCAAGGGCTGGGTCGACCTCTACGGCGACACCATCGGCCAGATGTACAAGTTCGATGACTCGTCCGGCGATTTCGACCGGCTCGTCTTCGACCAGACCATGGCCATCCTGAACGGGACCGCCCCCCTGCCCGACCTGCTCGTCGTGCACTTCGGCGGCGTGGATAACGCCTCCCATGCCTCCGGCGGCATCTCAGCCGAGGCCACCGCGGCGGCCACCACCATCGACGGGTACGTCGGCCAGATGCTGGCGGCCTACGACCTCACCAAGCGGACCGCCATCCTGACTTCCGACCACGGGCACATCGCCACCGGCGGCCACGGCGGCTGGGAACCCGACGTGCTGAACGTGCCGCTGGTCTTCACCGGCAAGGGTGTCGTGTCCGGGACCATGCCCGCGGCCCAACAGGTCGACCTCGCCCCGACCATCTCGGCTCTGCTGGGCATCGGAGTGCCGGCCGAGAGCATCGGGACCATCCTGGAGAACGTCATCGCCCTGCCCCCTGAGGACATGAGCCGGGCCTTCATCGACCTCGGACGGACCCGGGTCGACTTCACCACCGCCTACCTCGAGACAAACGGCGAGAAACTCCCGCCGAGCCAGGCCCTTAGTGACGCGGTCACCGCTGTCACCGACGCGGGCACGCTCCTTGACCAAGCCTGGACGACCGCGGTCGCGGGCGACCCGGCCTTGGCGGAGGAAACGGCCAAAGCGGGCATCTACCTGCTCGACAAGGCCCGAGCCGACGTCGATCACCTCCGGACGGACGCCGAGCGGCGTTCCCGCGCCACCCTAGCGCTGGTCATGGTCCTCCTGCCCCTCATTCCTCTCTTCTACCTGGCCCGCAATCGCTGGGGCAACCTCGCCCTGGGCGGGGCCGTCCTCTACTTCGCCCTGCACAGCGCTCTGTTCTTCTGGATTCGCGGGTTCCGCTACTCGTTGTCGATCTTCAACGAAGAATCGGCCATCAAACAGTTCTTCGCCCTGCGCATGCTGGACGCGGCCATCGTCGTCCTCGTGGTCGGTCTCGTCTTCGGCCTGGTGGCAGGCTGGCGCAAGAAGTACCGGGGACCCGAACTCGCCGAGGGCGCGGCCTTCATGTCCTATCTCGTGGGCTACGGTCTGGCCCTCCAGCTCATCCTGTTCTACTATCTCAACAGCGTGAGCTTCTCCTGGTTCCTCCCCAACCTGGTCTGGGGCTTCAAGTTCTACGCCGACTGCCTGCAGGTCGTGCCAACCGGGATAGCGGCGGTCCTTGTCGTGCCGCTGGCCCTTCTCGGCGCCAAGCTCGCGGCTCTCATCACCCGAGACCGTCCGGCGACGCCGAGCGGGCGCACGAAGTAGGACGGACGGCCGGCGCGGAGGCGCTGGTCGGTTCGAAAGTGAAGGCCGGCCCCGCGAGGGGCCGGCCTCTTTGTTTTCTCCTCTTGCCTGCCTTACCCGGCCTCAAGCCAGGCCGTTTGCCGCCTACGCGTCCGTCGCTCTTGCCGCCGACGCGTCGGTCTTACCGCCTACGCGTCGCTCTTGCCGCCTACGCGTCGGTCTTGCCCGCGGCCGTCTCACTTGGGGCGGCGGTCTGGCCGCTCGGCCCAGGCGCGAGCGCCGGTGCGGCCTCGGCCCGACGTCCGAGATACCGGTAGGCGCCGATGGCCACCACGGCGATGACGAGGCTGGCGGCTTGGGTCAGGCTGAGCCAGGCGTAGAGGCGCTCGCCGTCACGGAAGAACTCGATGACGAACCTCCCGACGATGTAGGCCAGCACGAAGGCCACGAAGACCTGCCCCGGCGCCTTGGCGCGGCGCTTCTGCCACCACAGGAGGAAGACGAAGGCGGTGAAGTAGGCGAAAGACTCGTAAAGCTGCGTCGGGTGCCGCAGACCCGGAGCGAAGCGCGTGAAGACTCCCCAGGCGCCGTCGGTCGGGATGCCGTAGCAGCAGCCGTTGAGAGCGCAGCCGAGGCGCCCGATGCCCGCCGCCAGGGCCAGAGCCGGGGCGAACGTGTCGGCCACGCGGCCGAAACTAAGCCGCCGGCGCCGGGTCAGAAACAGGACGGCCACAAACCCGCCCATGATGGCCCCGTAGAAGGACACGCCGCCCTCCCAGGTGTAGAGGATGGTTATCGGCGCGGCGGCGTACTCGTGCCAGTTAAGGAGAACGAAGAGGAGCCGGGAGCCGACAAGACCCGCCAGGTAGAGATAAAGGCACATATCCACGACCAGCCAGGAATCGATGCCGTGTCGTTTCGCGTTGAAAAACGCGACCGCCGCGGCCGACGCGAAAGCGAGCGAAAGCATGAGGCCGAAAGAGTAGATATCTAAAGAGCCAAGGTGGAAGAGTACCGGATGCAACAGTTCGACCTCCTCGTCCTGTCCCTCAGACATTATCATAGCCGCCGTCCCGCGGACACGCCGCGAGACCGTTGCCGGCCCGGGAAATCACACCAGCCTCCCTAGCCGAACGTCAGGGCCCGCGCCAGGAGCGGGAAGATCGAACCCGCCAGCCAGGCCAGGGTGAGGGCCTTGAAGACCGCCCCCGCCAACCAACTGCCATGCTCGTTGTAGAGCATGCTGCCGACTAGGTCGAGGAGCACCAGGAGGCCGATCATCACCGGCGCGACCACGATGAGAGCCTGGGGCGGGTGCGGGAGGAACACGCTCGCGAACCAGGTCACGACCATAATCAGCTTGCCGATGACCGGTACGAAGAGCCCCCACATGAGGCCGGCCCGGTCGTGCACGGTGCCGCGCACCATCTCGTCGATGGCCGAGAACGGGAAGAAGAGAACCGCCAGAAGGATGATCAGCGGCCAACGGGTCGCCGCCGGCCACAGCGTGACCCAGGCGAGAGTCTCGAACCAGCCGAGGGCGCCCAGCACCATCAGGAAGAAGGCCAGCCCCAGAGCCACGGACAGCGGCCCACCCAGCCTGATCCTGGGGTTGACCAAAGGCCCGGACCGGAGCAGGCGGGTCGCCAGGAGAACCAGCGGGCCGACGACCAGGGCGAAGACGAGCAGATACACGGAGAGATAGTCCGTTCCTGCCTGCCTGATGAACGGAAGGGTGCCGACAAAACCGACAAACACGGCGGCCACGACAGCGGCCAGCGCGTAGAGGATCGGGATGACCCGGGTCACCGCGAAGAGGCGGACCGCCTGCGCGCGCGCCTCCCGAATCCGCTCCGGCAGGGGCGGTGCCTTCGGCCCCGTCTCCGCCGCGGTGGGTTTGGCCGGAAGACCGGCGGCCACGCGGGCGTCCTCGACGATGGTCGTCGTGTCCGGCCGGCGGGGGGCGTGGCCGAGGAGGCCGACGGCGCCCGCGCCGAGGTAGAAGACCCCGAGAAGAACCAGGAGAACGCCGATGGCGCCGAAGGACCGTTCGGCCTTCTCCCGCTGAAGGCGCGGCAGTTCGGTGGCCGGGACCCCGGTCGCCGACCGCAGCCAGATGATGGACGAACCGATGGCCAGGCTGGAATCGACGATAGAGATATGGCTGGCGCCCTTGATCATCGCCGCGGCCCGTGCCGTGCCGGCCGCCATGTCGCCGTAGGTGGTTTCCAGAGCCGGGGTTTCCAGACCGGTCCCCGCCGACAGGGCCTTCAGGGCCGTCGCCCCCACGCCGGATAGTTCACTCTCACCGAAGAGAGCCAGATAGTTCGCCGGCTGAGTCAGGTTGATGTCCGAAAAAATGGGGGACAGGGCCACAACGCCCCGGATGCCAAGACCCGGGTTCTCCAAGGCGCCCCGCGTGACCACCAGGGTGCCGAGGGAATGCCCGAGCAGGTACAGACCGCCAGGCGTGAACTGCCCCTTGGTCTTCATGTCCGCCAGGAGGGCCGAGAACCAGTCCGTCAGGGCGGCGCTGTCTAGGCGCAAGGGCGACTGGCCATGGCCCGGGAGGTCGACCGCGTAGACCTCGAAGCCGGACCGCGCGAGGCTGTAACTGATGTTGCGCATGAACTCCTTAGATCCGGAGAAGCCGTGGACGACGATGACGGTGCCCAGTCCGCCGGATGGCGCTGCGGCGACCTCCGCCGCACCACCGAGGGGCCTGGCCTCGAAACGGAGCGCGGGCGTGTTGCCGTCGGGCCCCAGGGCGACCTTCTCGACGGGTACATCGGCCCGCGAACTCACGAGGCTCACCGCGGAGAGAATCGCCAGGAACAGGCCCGCGGCCAGGACCACGATGGCCACGGACCGCAGGGAGTACGCGACCAGCCGCCTGGTCTCCAGGGCGGAACGGTTCTTACGCAGGTCGAGGGCCATTGGGCCCCTCCTTCCAGTCGCCGGTGCTAATAGTTTCCACCGGTGGTTTGTGGATATTCGACAGACCCGGAGGCATCCCCTCCGGTGCGGGTCCCGGCCGCGGCCGCTCCGCCATCCCCCTCGTGGCAGGAAAGACCGAAGCGGACAAGAACCCGGGTTCCGACAAATCTGAAAATGGGGGTGCCGGTATGAGGAAGTTATGGCGGGTCATTGAGACCATCCTGGCTGTCGTTCTCGTTCTCGCCGTAGCCGGGGCCGGGGCGGCCTGGTATGTCGCCCGTTCCAGCCTCCCGGCCTACGGCGCCGCCCTCGCGCTGGAGGGGCTGGAGAACGAGGTAACCATCTATCGGGACAACTACGGGGTCCCGCACATCTACGCCCAAAGCCTCCATGACGTGTTCTACGCCCAGGGCTTCGTCCACGCCCAGGACCGCTTGTGGGAGATGGACCTGTCCCGGCGAGCCACGCAGGGGCGTCTCTCCGAGGTCTTCGGTTCCAGCTATGTGGACGCCGACCGCTTCCTGAGGACGATCGGCTTCTACCGGGCGGCCGAGGCGTCGCTCGTCGCCTATTCGCCCGAGGTGACAGCCGCGGCGCAGGCCTACGCCGATGGCGTGAACGCCTTCATCACCCGAGAAGGCGGCAAACTGCCCATCGAGTTCTCCGTCCTGGGCTACGAACCCGACCCGTGGATTCCCACGGACTCGGCGGCCATCGGTAAGTACATGGCCTGGATCCTCGGGGACAACATGCAATCAGAACTCTTCTACCAGGCCGTCGTGGACAAGCTGGGCGCGGAGAAGGCCTCCAGCCTGTTCCCGGTCTACCCGGCGGACGGCCCGGTCATCACCCAGGTGCCGTACGCGGGCTTCGAGACCGCCTCCGAAGGGACGGTGGCCGGCGTCCCCGCGGCGGCCGCCGCCGTCGCCGCCTTCACCGGTTCGTCGGCTGACGTGTCCGGCCTCCTCCGCCTCATGGAGGTCGCCACCGCCGCCCGCCTCGGCCTCCCGCCCGCGGAAGGGGCCGGTCTGGGTTCGAACAACTGGGCGGTGAGCGGCAATCTCACCCGGACGGGTAAGCCCCTCTTGGCCAACGACATGCACCTGGAGATCCAGGCGCCCTCCATCTGGTACCAGAACCACCTCTCCGCTCCGGACGGCTTCAACGTGACCGGGGTCATCTTCCCCGGCGTGCCCGGAGTCATCGTCGGGCACAACGAACGGATAGCCTGGGGCTGCACCAACACCGGCCCCGATGTCCAGGACCTCTACGTCGAGAAGGCCAACCCGGCAAACCCGCGGGAGTTCGAGTACGACGGCAAGTGGGAGCCGGCCCAGGTCTTCGCGGAGACGATCACGGTCAAGGGCCAGACCGAGCCGGTGACCTTCGAGGTCCTGGTCACCCGGCACGGGCCGATAATCTCGGGCGTCGTCTCGCCGCCGGAGGGCGAGGGGACCGACGCGACCGCCGGCGACAGCGGCGGGAAGCAGGGCCTGAGCACGCCTCTGGCCCTGCGCTGGACGGCGCTGGACGCCACCAGTGAGCTGGCCGCCGTCATCGCCATGGACAAGGCCGCCAACTGGCAGGAGTTCAAGACCGCCCTCGAGCAGTTCCAGGCGCCCAGCCAGAACTTCATCTTCGCCGACGTGGACGGGAACATCGCCTACCGGTCGAACGGTCGCATCCCCATCCGTTCGGCAGCGGCCCGCCAGGCCGGGAATGGGCTCCTGCCCGTCCCCGGCTGGAGCAGCGCCTACGAGTGGGAGTCCTTCATCCCCTGGGACATGCTCCCGACCCTCTACAACCCACCCTCCGGCGTCATCGTGACCGCCAACAACCGCGCGCCCGGCGACACCTACCCCTACTTCATCTCCTACGCTTGGGCCCCGCCCTACCGGGCGGCCAGCATCTGGCAGGAGCTCCGGAGCCGCGACAACCTGGGCCCCGAGGACATGCAGGCCATCCAGAACGACTACAAGAACCTGCAGGCCACGCGTCTTGGCCCCGCCCTGGCCCAGGCCTTGGCGGGCGTGACGGCCTCGTTCACGACCAAGGAGAAGGCCGCCTGGGACGTCTTCGCCGCGTGGGCGGCCGACAATCCCGAAGACCTGGCCGCAAGCCCCGGGCCGGCCATCTTCCACACCTTCTACCTTGAGGCCCTGCGGGCGACGTTCGCCGATGAACTCGGAGAAGGTCTCTACGGGAAGTACCTTGAGGCCGGCTCCCCGACCAACACCTTCGACGCCATGCTCCTGGCCGGCACGTCGGCCTGGTTTGACGACGTGACGACCACGGACAAGACGGAAACCATGGCGGACACTCTGGCCGGGGCCTTCCGGGCCACGGTGGCCAAGCTCGACCAGCAACTCGGGGGTGAGCCCTCGACCTGGCGGTGGGGGAAGCTCCACACGGTGACCTTCGACCATCCGATGGGCAGCGTGTCGTTGCTCCGTCCGTTCTTCAACCGCGGCCCCTACGAGGCCGGCGGCAGCGGTGTCACGGCGGGGGCCATGGGCTTTGGCTCGTCGGGGTCGTTCGCCGTGGAGTCGGCAGCCCCGTGGCGCTTCGTGGCCGACCTCTCCGACCTCGCGCACTCCTTCGACGTCGTGGCCCTCGGCATCTCGGGCCAGCCCTTCAGTTCCCACTATGCCGACCAGATGTCGATGTGGCTGGGTGGCCAGTACAAGGAGATGCTCTTTGACCGGGCGGAGATCGAGGCCGTCGACGGTCTGGAAGTGACGGTGCTCACGCCGGGGCCGTAGGCCCGCGGCGGCACAGCTACCGCCTGGCGGCGCTCGGGGCCTCCTGGCGGCGCTCGGCGGTGTGATGGGACCCCGGCCTCCGGCGCAAGCTAGGGAGGTCGGGGTCTTGTCGTCGGGAGGTGCGGGGCTTGCTCTGGCTGCTCGGCGCCCTCCTCGTGGCCGGCTACACCGGAAACCTGATGGTTGAGGCCTGGCGCGACCGGAACTACTTCGGCGCGGCTGTCCTAGGTGTGCTGGCCATCGGCGGGGTGGCCGTCACGGCCTGGAGTTTCGTCATCCAGCCGTGACCCGTGGCCGCGTCCGCGCCCGGCGGAGCCTCATGGCCCGTCCTCACGGCCCGTCCTCATGGCCCGTCCTCATGGCCCGTACTCCTGCGTCTGTCTGGCCAGCCCCGGGCGGATTTCCATGACTTCGACCTCCACGCTCACCTTGGCCTCGCGAAAGGCCCGGTCCCAGTCGTAGGCCATCCATTCCGGCCAGGTGCGGAACGTGGCCCTCCCGTGAAGCTGGAAGTCGAACACGTCTCCCCCCACCTGGGTCTGGGCCAGGGTGATGATGCCCGACATCATCTCCGAGAGCTTGGAACCCACAAGATCCTGGATGGCCCCGACGCCCTGCGGGGTCAGGTCGACTCCGACCGCCGAGGCACCCTCCGCTAACCCCTTGAGCCTCACCTTGAGCTTGACCTCTATCGACGGCCCGTTACGCTCGAGCTTCACGTCCCGCTCGTAGTGCGATAGCTCCACAGAGAGATCCTTGCCCCCGGTGGCCGCCCCGTTCACAACGACGCGGCCTCGGTCGAAGAGCCCGCCAACCAGGTTGAAGGCCAGGGCCTGCTCCCCCGTGATCTTGACCGCCAGCCGTAGACCCCGAAAGAGCGCGAGACCGGTCGCCTCGACCCGCCGCTCCACCGGCGCCGCCTGCTCCGGCGCCCCGGTGCCGGCTCCGGCTTGCTCTCCTCCAGACTTCCCGCCGGCCAACCCGCCTCCACTGCCCGTTCCGCCGCTTGAGGGGCTAGCCGAAGCGGGCTTCTCCGCCAGCTTTACGAGGGCCAGGACGATCTCCTGGCCGTGCGCCGCCTCAGCAAGAAGGACGCAGTGGATGCAACTGTGGCTGGACTCCCCGTACTCGGTCTGGGTCTTCGTCACCAGGTGTGACAGGTAGGTCGCCGGGAACGGGTCGAGCTCGCCCCGCGCCGAAGCGAGCACCTCCTCGGCCGTGACGCCGTCGGCCATGGCTAGGGTGATGGTGTGGTGGAGTTCCCGGGACCGCCTCAACGAGTCGACCAGCGCTTCCAGCCCCTCCTTCGCCAGTTCCTCGCCAATCACGACCACCTCAGTGTGAGAGTAGGTCAGAAAATCGCCGGTGAGTTCCTCGAGGTGGCGGTGCGCGTCGAACAGGGTCGGTCCCTCGCTCGTCAGCCGGGCGAACGCCGGGAGCACCCGGCCGCCGGCCCCGGACACCGAACCGGGCAGCTGCACGAGGACCGACAGCCGCAGCCAGCCGGGCTGCGCTCCCTTGTCCAGACCCATCATGGTAACAAAGGCCCAATCGTCGAGTTCTCGGAGGTTCCAGCATCCGCCGACCAGGAACGGGGTGGGAGCCAAGACCAGGAGGAGGGCCAGCAGAGCCGCCAGGCGCCTAGTCAAGCGGCTCGCCTCCCGCGCAGGACCGCCGCCAGCCAGAGAAGGCCGGGAAGGGCGAAAACCGCCACCCCGCCGACGTGCGTCACGCCTACGTGGTAGAGGTCGGCCGTCTGCTGGATTCCACCGGGAAGCCGGGAGCCGGCGAGGGCGATGACGGCCACGATCGGGAGGAGGGGCTTGAACTGAGGCAGCCGCAAGGTCTCGGCCAGGTGAGTGCTTAGCGTCCAGAGGACGACCGACACCTTGACGGCGGCCATGAAGATCCAGAGAAGGACAATGAGAGCTTCGACACTCGCGTCCAGGCGCCCCAGGGTCACGAGGTGGGAGAGGTGGACTACCGGGTAGAGGAGCTGGTCGGTGCCCAGAACGTCGAAGGTTGCAATGACGGCGACCTGGACCAGAGTCATGACCGCGGCCGTGAGGCCGATGACCCAGAAAGCCACGACCCGCCCTACCGCAGGCTTCCGCAGATAAGGAATAAGGATAAGCAGGGTGAGGAGTTCCGAGTAGAGCCCCGTGTGCTGAAGCGCCTGGACGGCCAGGTTGCCGGGGCCGGGCCCCCAGAAGGGCAGGAGCCGAGCCAACGACAGGTCTGGAACCCCCCCGGTCTGGACCAGGGCGTAGAACGTTAGGAGCCAGGGGACGAGGAACATGCTCAGCCGTCCGATGGATTCCAGCCCCGTGTAGGCCGAGTACACGGCCGTCAGGACCAGGACCACGGCGATGACCGGAATCGGCGTACGAGTGAGGATGACGCTGCCGAAAGTGTCGGAGAATTGCCTCAGGATCAGGGCGGCGTCGACGGCCAGAAAGGCGGCGAGAACGAGGGCCGCGGCCCGGCCGGCGATCGGACCGACCGCTTCCTCGGCCGCGCCCGCGAGGCTCCGCCCGGGGAAGCGTTTCATGAGAGCGAGGCCCGGGAGAATGGCCGCCGCGGCGATGGTGGCGGAACCGAGCGGGATGAGCCAACTCGCGCTGAAGCCCTCGGCCACGAGCAGTGACGGAATGGCCAGGAGGACCTTGCCCGAGGCCGCGAGCCAGAGGAGAGCGATCGCCTGTCGCCCATCGATGTGCCCCTGCTTGATATTCACTCGCCCCGCTCCTGTTCGTCGGACCCAGAGCTGGGGTCCCAGGCCCGCGACCGCCGCGTCAGGCGGAAGAGGTCGAGGGGGCGAAGAAACGACGGCCGCGACTCCTGGCGCCAGTACGGATCTCGCAGAATGACGTCGGACGAGCCGGGCCGCGAAGGCCCGATGGGCGACAGGAACGGAACGCCGAAGCTCCTCAGGCCGGCAAGATGCGTGGCCAGGACGTAGAACCCGAGGGCAATCCCCAAGAACCCGAGAACCCCGGCCAGGGCGATGAAGATGAAGTGCCCGATCCGGATGGCAAACGACGCCGCCTGGTCGGGCACGGCAAAGTTGGCCAGCCCCGTGGCGGCGACGACGATGATGGTCGCCGGGCTGACGAAGTTCGCGCGCACGGCCATGTCGCCGATGAGGAGCGCGCCCACGATGCCGATGGTCGGCGCGATGGCCGCCGGGACCCGGACCCCGGCCTCCCGCACGAGCTCAAAGGCCACCTCCATGAGAAGCACGCTGACGACCAGGGGTAAGGCAATCGTCTGCCTCGCGCTCTCCAGGGTCACGAGGAGGAGGTGGGGCAGCATCTCCGAGTGGTAGTTCAGGATGGCGATGTAGATGGCCGGGGCCAAAAGAGCCACGAAGGACGCGAGAAGGCGAACCACCCGGAGGAAGCTGGCGTAGGGGTATCTCTGGTAGACGTCCTCCGGCGAGTGCAGGAAGGCCGAGAAGGTCACCGGGGCAATCAGACACCGCGGTGTCCCGTCCGAGAGCAGGACCACGGAGCCCTGGAGGAGGTGGAGGGCCGCCCGGTCGGGCCGCTCGGTGTTCAGCATCGTCGGGATCAAGCTCACGGGGTGGTCTTCGATGAGTTGCTCCAGGATGCCGATGGCGGTTATGCCGTCCACGTCCAGGCTGCGGACGCGCTGACGGACCTCAGCCACCAGCTTGGGATTGGCGATGTCGCTGATGTAAAGGAGGGCCACCGGGGTCTTCTGCCGACGCCCCACCTCGTAGCCTTCGAGGACGAGGTCGGGGTCGTGGACGAACCGTCGGACCATCGCCGAGTTCGTGCGATGGCTCTCCACGAACGCCATCTGGGGCCCGCGGGTCGTCCTCTCCGTGATGGGCACCTCGGGCGTGCGGCTGGGCGGTTCCTTCACGTCGGCCAGGCAAGCGACCCCCGTCTCGGCCAGGATGGCGGCCTCGCCCATGGTGATGCCGGTGACGAGTTGCTCCAGCGACTGGACCCGCCTCGAACTGCCGGACGGGAGGATAGACTCCAGGAAGACGTCCGGGAGGCGGGCCTTGGGCGTCTTGTTGGTGAGAGGGAAGCGCATCAGGGGCTCGATGATCTCGCGCTCCACGCGCCGGCTCTCGGCCAGACCCTCGTAGTAGATGACGAGGGCCCGGGCGGTCGGCTTGGTGGGCAGGGTGATCTCGCGGAACACGAGGTCCTGGCTCAGCGGGTAGTGGAGGATGGCGGCCAAGCGCTCCACGGCCTTGTCGAGGTCCGCGGGGATGGGTTCGCCCTTGGGCGCTCCTTCGGGCTTCGGTGGTTTCCGGAGTTCGGGAGGGGCCGCGCTGGTTTGACGCGGGTCGCGGTCGCCCAGGCTGAACCGGACGGCGTCCAGGTCGCGTTTGGGGTGCGTGAAAATGGAGCGAAGCCTCTTCCAGATCGAGGTCACGACGGCTAGTCTCTCCCGCTCCACCCCGTGGCTACCCGGGCGGCTCGGCCCTCCCGACGCGCTGGGCGGCGACGGCCCCGAGGACGCAGAAGGCCGCGCCGATGTAGATGGCCAAACCGGGGCCCGGCCCGCCGGCCAGCTTCCCGACCAGCGGCACGGCTATGGCGCCGGCCGCCCCGGAGAGGGAGCCCAAGGCGCCGACGACCCGGCCCCGGGTCTCCTCATCGGTCGCCTCGGCCCGGAGGTCGTCGTACCCGATGAACGTGAACTGCACGGCCGCTCCCGTCACGGCGATGACCGCCAGGGCGACCCAGAAGGAAGGCGCCGCCAGGAAAGCGACAAGGGAGACTCCCGTGAGGAGGAGCCCGAGGCTCACGCCGAGCCGCCCGCCCTTGCGGGCCAAGAGCCGGCCCATGGCCACGCCGAGAACCGCGGCGAAGAGAGGGCCCGAGGCGTAAAGGATGTCGATCTGGGCCCCGGTGAAACCCAAGACGTCGTAAGCCAGGAGCGGGAGGAACGGTCCGTACAGCGTGAGGTTGATGGCGACCGAGATGGCGATGGCCGTCACGGTGAGCCAGGCCAGCCGGCCCCGGAAGAGCGCGGAAAGGCGGAAGCCCGCGACGGGCCGGGGAGTGGCCTGGTTGGCGACGGGCCGGGAGGTGGCCGGGTCGCCGACAGACCGGGGCTGGGTCGGGTCGCCGACGAGCCGGGGGGTGGCCGCATCGCCGCCGTTTCCGAAGGGGCGGCTAAGGCTCTCGCGAAGCCAAAGCTGCCGGGCGATGGCTGAGGCCACGAAGACAGCGGCCGTCAGGCCGAAGAGAGCGGCCATGGGCAGGTACGGGAGGAGGAGCGCGCCCAGAATCGGCCCAAGACCGATACCCGCGGACGCCCAGAGTTCGAGATAGGCGAAAGCCTCCCCCCGCCGGTCGGCGGGCACCGACTCCGCGACGAGCGCCACGAAACTCGGCGCCTGGATTGCGCTACAGGCGGCCTGGGCGAACAGGGCCAGGGCGAGCGGGACCCACGAGCGGCTCAAAGCGGCGGCGACGAAGGCCGCGGCCGCGACGAAGGTCGGCCAGACGATGAGGCGCTTGCGGCCGAACCGGTCGGCGAGGACCCCTCCCGGAAGCTGCAGGAAGGCGTTGGCCGCGGCGATGAGGCCGTAGGCCAGGCTCGCCTGGAAGTCCGAGGCGCCGAGTTCGCGGAAGAACAACGCGAGGACCGGGTACCAGAGCATCTGGCCGGTGACGTTGGCCGCGGTGCTGAAGGACATGACCGCCACGTTTCCCCTGAAGACCGAGCGTGGGCGGGTCATTCCGTTCACCGTCCCTTCGGGCCCCGTGAGGCGGACCTGGAAGTCTATGGTGCGATTGGGGCATCCTAAGCCCCGGAGAGCGAGGAGTCCAGCCTGACGCTGCTCGAAGAACTCGAAGGCCTGATCCCCGGACTCGCCCGGTCGGGCTCGACCGAGGCCGTCTTCGGCCGTCCCATCGAGGCCGGAGGGGTCATCCTCATCCCGGTGGCCCGCCTGAGCCTCGGGGTCCTCGGTCTGGACGCCGCGGCCCGCTCCGGCTTGGGCGGCGGCCTCAGTCTCGAACCCGTCGCCGTCGTGACCATCCGCGACGGCAACGTGGGCGTGAAGCGGCTGGACGCCCCGCGCCTAACCGGCGAGGACCGGGCCGGTTCAGGCCTTGACACCCTGGTCGAGACCATCCGGCCGCTCGTCCGGGCCGCCGTGGCCCGGGCCGCCGTGGCTCGGGCCAATCCTCACCCGACCGTCACCGGCCGCCCCGCGGCTGGGCCCTCTGTCCCCGACCCCGGCCTCCGTTCATAGTTACGGAAGAACAGGAAGAAGAGCAGCGTGGCGACGACGTAGCAGACCGTGGTCATGGTGAAGGCCAGGGTGAAGCCTGACTTCTCCTGGAGGTACCCGGACACGATTGGCCCCAGCCCGCCCCGCCCGAGACTCCCCAGCATGACCGACAGGCTTGTCAGCGTGGCCCGCTGTTCGTCCCGCACGAGTTCGAGCCCAAAGGTCGTCTGCAGGGGGCCCGACATGTTCATCAGGGCGTTGCGCACGTAGTAGGCCACCACCACGGCCGGGAAACTGAACGAGTAGGCCAGGAGAAGAAGGAACGGGATGGAGGCGAGCTGCGTTCCGACGATGGTCCGGACGCGACCGAAGCGCTTGGCCAGGAGGGGTGAGACCAGGGTGGCCAGGGCGGTCACGATCGAGGAGAAGGCAAAGAGGATGCCGATGCTTCCTGGGTTGAGACTGAACCGCAGTCGGAAGAAGAGCTGAAAGAACACGACCATGGCCCCGGCGCCGAACGAGACGAGGGCCGCCGGGCCGAGGATCCTGGCGAAGAGGCCGACTTCCTGCCAACTCTTCGGGAGCGGCCACCGCCGCGCCGGGCCCTTGGCCGCCGCCCCATCGCCGTGCACCTGGCTCATGCGGAGAATCGGGAGCACCGCTATCAGGTTGAAGGACGCCCCGACCAGGAACGTAAGGCGGAGCGGAGCGGTGGACGCCGGAGGGACATGAAGAATTCCGGCCACGACCTCTGGAAGGAACCCGGCCAGGAGGCTGCCCAGGAAGCCGGAACCCATCATGAGCGCCTGCTGGACCGAGAAGAGAAAGACTCTCTCTTCCTTTGTCGAAATGGCCATCATCATCGGCGCGCCAAGGACCCACGACAGCGAGGCGCCCAGACCGCCGATGAGGGTGAAGGCGTAGAGAGCCGGGCGCACGGAACTCAGACCCTGTCCGAGGGCGGCCAGGGCCGTGAGGATCGAGCCCGCGATGAGGAAGCGGCGGTACCCGTAGCGGTCGGCGAGCATCCCAATCGGCAGACCCACGACCAGGACAACGATGGCCGGGAAACCGTTCATCTGTCCGATAAAGCCTGGGCTGTAGCCGAGGCTGTGGAGATAGAGGTTGAAGGTGAGGTTGAAGGCGCTCCAGGCAACGGCGTTGAGGGCCGTGAAGCTGAGGAACCGGCGGGCGTTCGGGCTGAAGGAACGCGCCATCTGGAGGTAGTCCCGGATGAACGGCAACGAGCCAGACTCCCCTCTAGGTGCGGGGGAAGTTTCTACGGGGCGCGAAGCATCCCTGCGTGGATGGGCGATGTTCGGAGCTGGCCTTAGGGGCGGCCTCCGGGCCGGGCGAGTCCTCTTTCTCGCCGGCCAGAGACTGGCCTACAACGGCGGGCACGTCTCGGCGGCGGCCATCGCCTACTACGGGCTGGTCTCGCTGTTCCCGCTCGTCCTCCTCCTCCTCTCCGTCCTGGGCTTCGTCTTCCCGGTCACGGCCCTGGCGGAGCGGCTCGTCGCCTACGGAGCCGACCTCCTGCCCGGCCTGGGCGATTTCTTCCGTCAGAGCCTGGAGCAGCTGGTCCTCCACTGCGGGTCCCTGGGGCTGACGGCCCTGGTCACCCTCGTCTGGTCGGCCTCGGGCGCCTTCGCCAGCCTGAGCCGCACCCTCGACCTCGTCCGGGAAGGGCCGGTGCGGGCGCCGGCGTCGGTGGGTCTCTGGCGCCGGGTCCGAGCCGTCGGTGTCGTCGCCGGGGTGGGTATCCTCTTTCTCCTGTCGGTCCTGGCCACGACCTACCTGCGGCTGGCCGAGCGTGTCCAGGCGCTCCCCCGCGTCGGACCCTTCGGCCCGAACACGGTCATGGGGCTCCTGGGCGTGGCGCCCGTCCTGGTGACGGCCCTCGTCTTCCTGGCCATCTACGCCCTCATCCCGAGGCGCCCACCGCCCTGGCGGGCCCTGTGGCCGGGGACGGTCGTCGCCACGGGGCTTTTCGAGCTGGCGAAGGCGTGTTTTGCCTGGTACGCCCTGCATCTCCGGTGGTACGCCTGGGTCTACGGCTCGGTGACCACGGCCATCGTCATGCTGGTCTGGTTCTACGTGGTGGCCCTGGTCGTCATCTACGGGGCCGAGGTCGGGGCCATCGCCGGCCTTAGTCCGGCGCCCGGTAGACCTGGACGACGTACCAGCCGTCCCCGGGGCGGGGTTGCTGCAAGTCCATGAGATGGACGCCGTTCGGCCCGGCGTCCAGTTCCACGACCACGAGCCCGGCCTCCTCCCTTCCCTCCGTCACGCGGTAGCGGCCCACCTCGCCGCCACTCCAGGTCGCCCGCACGACCAGAGCCGGCGGCTGCCCGTCGAGGGAGCCCAACCAGAGTTCGCCCTCCGGACCGGACAGGCCCATGAGGCTCAGGGTGAAGTGGCAGGCCGGGCGGAGGACCTTCTCCGGCCAGGCCGTCCCGGCGGGAGCCTGAGCGTGGTCGGTGGCGGGTGGGAGCCGGTGGAGCTTGACCTGGACCGTCTGAGCATTGTCGAAGAAGCAAAAGTCCGGACCCCAGACGTCCTGGATGAAGGTGGCGACGGTGCGGCCGTAGGCGTTGGTGAGGGTGAGGATAGCGAAAGCCGCGACGGCCGTGATGAGCCAGCGCCGGACGGCGCGGCCCGGGGTGGTGACGCGACCGGCGGGCCCGTCGCGACCGGCGGACCCGTTCGGCTCGTCCATCGAACTCCCCCCTTACCTCGCCCGCGGACCGGCAGGTGGCCCCGCCGGCGGACCGGCTGGTGGGCCGGCCGCTGGTCCGGCTGTTGGCCCGGACGACGGCCCGGACGACGGCCCGGACGATGGCCCGACCGCCGACAATCCTCCCGCCTTCCGCGGCAGCCAGTTCCACGGGTTGGCGTAGCTGAGGACCGAGCGCGGCCTGGCCGCCTCCATCAGGTCGGCCAGAGGCCCCTGCTGGGCCATGGCCGCCTCGTAGCCCGCCTTAATGTACGCGTCCGTGGCCTCAAGATTAACCAGACCCAGCCGTTCGACGCGGGGACGGATGAGAACGTCCGCCCCCTTGGCCTCCAGGGCCCGCTTCTCGTGGAGCATGATTTCGTAGGACCGGAGCATGACCCCGAAGATGTGCCGGTTGAAGGGAGTGGCGTCGATATTCCCCGAGAGGTCGACCGCGATAACCAGGTCGGCCCCGAGGGACCGGGCCACGTCGACGGGGACGTTGTTGACGACGCCGCCGTCGACGAGGAGACGACCGTCGATTTCGACCGGGGTGAAGAACCCGGGCACGGAGCAACTGGCTCTGACGGCGCGGGCCAGCGGCCCCTGGCGGAGGATGACGGCCTTGCCGGTCTCGATATCGGTAGCCACCGCGGCGAAGGACATGGCCAAATCCTCGATGCGGCGGTCGCCCAGGATGCGGTTCAGGAGCAGCTCGAGGCGGCCGGCGTCGAGGAAGCCGAGCCTCGGGATGATGGGCTTGACGATGTCGCGCCAGCGCGTGGCCTTGGCGATGGCCTCGATCTCGGTCGGGCTGATGGCTGCGGCCACCAGGGCGCCGACCAGGCTGCCACTCGAGGTTCCGGCCACGCAGTCGATGGGAACCCCCAGCTGGAGCAGGGCCCTCACAACGCCGATGTGCGCCAGCCCCTTGGCCACACCGCCGCCCAAAGCCAGACCGATCTTCTTGCGCGCCATTGTCGCACCCCCGGGCCCCTGAGTCCACCACCATCAATGTCCTCAGGGCGCTGGGCTATTCTTCCTCGGAGGAGGGCTCCCCTTCCGCGCGCCACGCCGGCTGGGGTCCGGGCGCGAAGCGTGCCGGGACCTGAGAGGCCGTGGCGAAGTGTGCCGGGGGCTCGCCGAGCCAAGGGGCCGACGCCCGCGCGGGCGGGGTGGTACTGTGTCCGTAAACGATGATTACTTACCCGGTAAGTAATGTTCGTTGGGAGGACATGCCCATGGTCATGCCGACCCGAAAAGTGGAACACGCTCTGTTCATCTTGCTCGACCTAGCCCTCCAACCCAATCAACGCAAGACGACCACCAAGGAAATCGTGGAACGCTGGCGGCTTCCCCCCGCGCTGACCCCGATTCTAGTGGCCAAGCTGGCCGCTCACGGTTGGATAGCGAGCGACCGCGGCTACTACGGCGGGATCTACCTGGCCGTTCCCCCGAGGCGCATCAGCGTGGGAGAGGTTGTGGAGGTTATCGAGGGCTCGGTCGCCCTGGTGGACTGCCTGTTCGGCTCGGACCGCTGCGCCAAGGCGCGGACCTGCGTCGTCCGAGACGTCTGGTACCAGGCCCAGGAGGCCATAGAGGAAGTGCTGTGGGCCACGACCCTGGCCGACCTCATCCGCGCGAAGCGCGACATGGACAGGGAACTGCGCGCCGGCCGCAGGACGCGACCGCGCCGGGGGCGAAGCGACCCGCGGGGGCCACGGCCGGAGCGTACGCCGCCCGGCCGCAAGCCTCAAAGGGGTGACCTGCGTGGGAAGAATCCTGGTATCGGGATTCGAGCCATTCGGCGGAGAGCGCGTGAACCCGTCGGTGATGATCTGTGAGGGTCTGGACGGCGAGGAGATACTGCCGGCCAGGCCGGAGGGCGGGCCGAAGGTTGGGCGGGAGGGCGGGCGGGAGAGCGTCCGGGCCAGCTCGGTCATCCTTCCGGTCACCTGGGACGGGGCCGTGGAGAAGCTGGTGGCGGCGGCGCGCGGGCAGGCGGGCGGTGACCGGCTGTTGGCCGTAGTCATGCTCGGCCAGGCTGGTGGCTCACCGGGGCTGGCTGTGGAACGACTGGCCGTCAACGTGGCCAATGGCCTGGACAACGCTGGGGAACAGCGGGCCGAGACTGCGGTAGTCCCGGGCAGCCCGATCGCCTACCCGTCGACCCTGCCTCTCGGGGCGATCGTCGCGGCGGTCGAAGCCTGCGGTCTGCCGGCCTTCATCTCCAACACGGCCGGGACCTATCTCTGCAACTACGTCTTCTATGGGTTCCTGCACTACCTAGCCACCGCCTGGGGCGGTGAGCCGCCGGCCGCCGGCTTCATCCACATCCCCTACCTGCCGGAACAGGCTATCGGCAAGAAGCCCATCCCACCCAGCCTGTCCGAAGCGGACATCGGCCGAGCGGTCCGGGCGGCCCTGCGGGCGACGGCCGAAGCGGTGCGTGGTGGCTAGAAGGCTAAAAGAGTGACGGCAACCAGACCTGTAAGCCGGATCCTGTCTTGGACAATCATTTGTCTGGGACGGCGGTTACCCGCCGCCTCAAGCAGCCAACCCGAGGGGTAGGCGGGCCGCCTCATCCCCCTCCTATTTGGCCTTGCTCCGGGTGGGGTTTGCCTGGCCGGACGGTCACCCGCCCGCCGGTGGTCTCTTACACCACCTTTTCACCCTTACCGGCCGGACCAATCGGATCTTACCTCTGACCCTCCCAGGCGTTGGCCTGGGGTCGGGTCGCGCTAGTGATGGTGGTCCGACCGGCGGTATGTCTCTGTGGCACTTTCCTTCAGGTCACCCTGACTGGGGGTTACCCAGCACCTTGCCCTGTGGAGTCCGGACTTTCCTCGTGCGCGGCCTTGCGGCCATTGCGCCCGCGATTGTCCGGTCTGGTTGCCGCCAAACTATGCGGTTGTCAATGCTGCCGTTCGCGTGCCGTTCGCGTTGCCGTCGCGTTGCCGTCGCGTTGCCGTCGCGTTGCTGTCGCGTTGCTGTCGCGTTGACTTCGCGTTGCCGTCGCAAGCGGCGTGACTTCGACCCATTATACCGTTCTTGTCAAGCCGCGAAACACGCTCTAGGCCAACGACCACACGCTCTAGGCCAACGACCGCTTGAACATGCGCGAGGCCAGAAAGCCGAAGGCGAAGGCCACGATGATCAAGACGACGACGCCCTGGACGAGTTCGCGTCCGTTCCAGCCGGTCAGAAAGAGCGTCCGTATCGGGTTGATGGCGTAGCTGAGCGGGTTTACCTTCGCCACCTTCTGCAGCCAGTCGGGCATGAACGCCAGCGGCATCATCGCGTTCGACGTGAACATGAGCGGCATCGTGAAGAAGTTCATCACGGCCATCAGCGCTTCGTGCGACGTTATCATCGCGCCGAACGCGAGCGACATGCCGCCGAAAACCAGGCTAAGCAAGCACGCCAGCACGATGACCATCACAAACCCGAGCACGCCGGTCTTGAAGCTCACCCCCATCAACAGGGCGATGACAAAGATGATGCACACCTGTATCGCGGTCTGCAGGGCGATGGCCAGCATCTTGCCGCTGACCACGGCCGACCGGGAAATCGGGGCCGCCATCAGCTTGTTGAGAAAGCCCAGCCGCCGGTCCCAGACGATGGACATCCCGCCGAAGATACCGCCGAAAAGCGTCACCATGGTCACCACGCCCGGCGCCATGTAGTCGAGGTAGTTGTTGGCCGGGAAGCCCGGGAGATCCGCCAACCTGGTGAAGAGGTTGCCCATCAGGACCAGCCAGATGAAGGGCTGGACCAGAATCATGACGATGCGAACCTTCTGGCCAGTGAAATGCTTCCATTCCCGCCAGGCCACCCACCAGGTGTCCGCGAGGAAGGTTTTCTTCATGCCCGAGCCCTCCTTAGGCCCATCCTCTGGCGCTGGAAGTCCCCGCCGCCTTCGTCCTGACGAAGGGCTCGGCCAGTGTAGTGTAGGAACACGTCGTCCAGAGTCGGGCGCTTCATCTCCAGCGACTGGACGGTGAGCCCCTTCTCAGTGACGGAGGCGAGAACCCGGGGCGCCGTCACCTCACCGCCGACGACGACCAGCAGCCACCGCCCGTCCGCGGTCGGGCTGACCTTGTTCACGCCGGGAAGACCCCGCAGGAACGCGGCGAACTCCTCGGCCTGGGGATTGGCCTCGTCGGCCGGGCGACCCTCCACCGCGAGCAGCAGCAGGTCACCGCCGATGCTCGTCTTGAGCTCGGCGGGTGTCCCGATGGCCACGATCTCGCCGTGGTCGATGATGCCGATGCGGTCGCAGAGCTGGTCGGCCTCATCCATGTAGTGCGTGGTCATGAAGACGGTGATGCCGTCGCGGTCCCGCAGCCCCCGGATGTACTCCCAGATGCGCCGGCGGGTCTGGATGTCCAGGCCGAGCGTCGGCTCGTCCAGGAACAGCACCGACGGCCGGTGGATGAGGCCCTCGGCGATGTCCAGACGCTTGCGCATCCCCCCGGAATAGGTCGAGACCAGGCTCTCGGCGCGGTCCGTGAGGTCGACCATCTCGAGGACCTCCTGGGTCCGCTTGGCGATGGTCTCCCGATCGAGATGGTAGAAGCGACCCTGGAGCGAAAGGTTCTGGCGCCCCGTGAGGGTTTCGTCGACCGCGATGTCCTGGGAGACGTATCCGATGCGCACCCGCACGGCGTCGGGCTTGGCGGCGGCGTCCAACCCACAGACCAACGCTTGGCCGGAGGTCGGCCGGAGCAGGGTGATGAGCATGAGGATGGTCGTCGTCTTGCCGGCGCCGTTGGGCCCCAGGAACCCGAAGATCTCTCCCTTCTTGACGTCGAAAGAGACCTTGTCGACGGCCTTCACGCCGCCGCGGTAGACCTTAACGAGATCCTTAACTTGGATGATGGCTTCTTCGTTCACTGCTTCCCCTCCATATCGGTTTTCTCCGCCGGACCCTCGTTGGGGATGGCGGCCCTAAAGCCCTCGAGCCCCCGCAGAAGCGCTTGGGCGTCATCCTCCGCCATCAGCGAGAAGAGACGTCGCAATCGCTCTTCCTGGGCGGCGGTCGCCTCCGCCACGAGTTGTCGGCCCTTCTCGGTCGGCGTCACCTCGACGACGCGACGGTCGGTAGCGCTACGAACGCGCACCACCAGACCCGCTTCATGGAGGCGGTCGACAATCCCCGTCACGGTCGGCGGGGTCAGGCGCAGATGCCGGGCCAGGCCGCCCGCGGTAACCGGCCCTGGGCCACGCGCGGTAACCGGCCCTGGGCCGCCCGCGGTGACCGGCCTTGGGCCGCCCGCGGTGACCGACTCCGGGCGCCCTGGGCCGCCGCTCTTGTCCGGGCCCGGCCACGGCCTCCGCGTGGCCAGAACGAGCACGCGGAACTGCGGCATCGTCAGCTTCTCCTCAAGAATCCATTTGGCCTCACGGCTGCCGTGGAGAGCCTCCATCGCTCCCACAAAGGCCCTGACCAACCGTTCGGGTAGATCGACCTGGTGGCTCAGGCTGGCCCACCCCCTATCGTTAGCCTGACGCTAATATTTCGCGCAAGGCTAAATTATACTCGGGACCGGCGTGGCGGTCAACCCACGCCGCCGGCCGACCGGCCGCAAAAACCAGGGACGCAAGGAAAACCTACCCTGGCGTCAAATGGGTAACCGCTTGAAGGGGGCATCAGGCGTGAACGATGACCCGGGACCGGGTGACGTGAAGCTTCTGGCCGACACGGGCCTCGGCCGCGGCTCGAACGTTATCGAGTTCGGCTGCGGCTCGGGCGCCCTTTCCCGCCTCCTCGCCCGCGCGGTGGGGCCCGCCGGTCGCGTCCTCGGACTCGACCTGTCGGCCTTCAACGTCGCCCGGGCCCGAGAACTCGCGGCCGAGGAGCGGCTGGACAACGCGCTCTTCGAGGTGGCCGACCTCAGGCAGACCCGGGCGGCCACGGACTACGCCGACCTCACCGTGGCCCGGAACGTCCTGGGGTACGTCTCCGCGCCGGAACTCGTGGTGAAGGAGATGCTCCGCGCCACGCGGCCGGGCGGAGTGGTCGCGGCGCTGGACGCCGATGAGGGGCTCGTCGTCTATGAGCCCGAACCGCCGGTCCTGGCCGAACTCCGGGACATCCTGGCCCGCGACCGTATGGCCGAAGGTGGCAACCAGTACGTCGGCCGCTCCCTCTATCGCCTTCTGGCCGAAGCCGGCCTGGCGGAAGTCCGGGCCGTGGCCCTTCCCTCCAACAGCACCGACCCGGAGTGGTCCACCACGCGCGACCCCGCGAGCCACACGGCGGTCCTGGCCCGCGCCGTGGACGGCCTGGTTGAACGGGGTAAGCTGTCGGCGGAGGAAGCTTCCCGGTACCAGAGGGCTCTCCACGAGGTGACGCACAACCCCGCCGGTTTCATTTTCGTGTGCTCTTTCTTCGTCTGGGGGCGCAAGCCGCTGCGCTGCGCCTAGCCGTCCCCAAGTCGTGAGGAGGCTGATTTCCATGCCGGAAAGCCGTCAGCCCGCCACCGAGATCGTGGTGTCCGTGCGCGGACTCGCCAAGACCTTCGGCCGCACGAAAGCCCTGGACGGGCTCAGTCTTGACGTCCGCCGCGGCGAGAAGTACGGCTTGGTCGGCCCGAACGGGTCGGGCAAGACGACTCTCCTCCGCGCCATCGTGGGGCTGGTCGAACCGGAGGCGGGCGAAGTCCGCGTCCTCGGCGAGGAGGTTCCCTCGCCCCGCATCGCGGCGAAGATCGGCTACATGACGCAGTCCGCCGCGCTCTATGAGGACCTGACGGTCCGGGAGAACCTCCGCTTCTTCGCCCGGCTGTTTGGCGCCGACGCCAGGACGGCGGAGCGCGTCGAGGAGGTCCTGGCCCTGGTGGACCTCAAACCGAGGGGCGACAGCCTCGTCCGCACGCTGAGCGGCGGGCTGAGGCAGCGGGCGAGTCTGGCGGCCGCGCTCGTCCACGACCCGGAAATCATGCTTCTTGATGAGCCAACGGTCGGCGTCGATCCCGAACTGCGCCTGGGGCTCTGGGAGCACTTCAATCGCCTGAACCGCGAGGGACGAACCTTCATCATCTCCACCCACGTGATGGATGAGGCGGAGCGCTGCGGACGGGTGGGCCTCCTCCGGCTCGGTCGCCTGCTGGCGGAAGGCACTCCCGAGGAATTGAAGCGCGAGGCAGGGGCCTCGTCGCTGGAAGAAGCCTACCTCTGGTTCGCCCGGCGAGCGTCCGGCGAACCGGAGTCCAGGAAGGGACGGTGACCGCGATGCGAAGCTCCCTCGGGCGCATCGGCGCCATAGCGGTTCGCATCATCTCGCAGTTCCGGCGTGACCCCAGGACCATCGCCCTGATCATCATGGGGCCGATTCTGGTCATGTCTCTTCTGGGGTACGTCATCACCGAGAAGTCCACGACGGTGACCATCGGCGTGGTCGACCTCGACCAGGGGGTCCCGAGTCTCGGACCAGCTCTCGACCAGCTCTTGGGCTCGAGGCGGCTGACGTTCGGACCGGTCGTCGAGCGGCTGCTCGGCGAGAAAGGCTTGAAACTCGAGCCCTTCGCGGACAAGGAGACGCTGCTCGCGTTCTTGCAGGAGGGACGTCTCGGCGGCGGCGTGGTCATCCCGGCCGACTTCTCGACGGGCATCATGGCCGGTAAGGGTTTAAGCTCGATGACGCTGGTGGTCGAGGGCAGCGACGCCATGCTCTCGGGCGACATCGCCCGTCGCTTCGGCCAGGCCCTCCAGGCGTTCCCGCAGGGCGCCGCGGATGAACTCAAGAGCCTGCTACTAGGCCTGCCGGCAGGCGGCGCGGGGGCTGGGATCGTCGGCCTCCCCGTGCTGGCCGTTCCTCCCGGGCAGCCCAAGGTCGAGTACGTCTACGGCGGTCCCGAACTCGGCACGCTGAGCTACTTCGCCCCGGGCTACGTGGCCTTCTTCGCTTTCTTCTTCACCTTCCTTCTCACGAGCGTGTCCTTCCTCCGGGAGCGCTCCTCGGGCACGATGGAGCGGCTTCTCGCCTCGCCCGTGAAGCGCAGCGAGATAGTAATCGGCTACCTTCTGGGGTTCGGGTTGTTCGCCATCCTCCAGTCCCTGGTCATCCTGCTCTTCGCGGTGTACGCGCTCGGCGTGAAAATCGCCGGGAGCCTCGTCGCGGCGTTCATCGTCGAGTCGGCCCTGGTCGGCGTGGCCGTGGTCATGGGCATCTTCTTCTCCTTCTACGCCCGGACCGAGTTCCAGGTCATCCAGTTCATCCCGCTCGTCATCATCCCCCAGATCGTGCTGTCGGGGTTCATGACCCCGCTGGAGACCATGTACGCACCCTTGCGCTGGCTGGGGATGGCCATGCCCATGACCTACGCGAACAACGCCCTCCGGGCCGTGATCATTCGGGGCTGGAGTCTGGGCTCGGTGCTCGGCGAACTGGCCATCCTGGTGGGGTTCGTGCTGCTCTTCACGGTGCTGGCGTCGCGGCTCATCAAGCGTCGCGTGGCCTGACGAGCGACCGGGCCGGCGCTCCTGCCGCGCCGGGCCGGCGCGGGAGCGCCGGCCCGGTGGGGTGGGCGAATCGGACGCGCTAGCGCCCAGGCACCGGCCCGTATTTGAGCCCGGAACCCGTGTTGACGACCACGACCTCGCGGCAGCCGTCGAAGCCGCCGCTCCGCGCGATGAGGGGCAGGGCGGCCACGGCCGCCGCGCCCTCTGGAGCGACGTTGAGCCCCTCGTGACGGCACAACCGCTCGGCGACGGCCCGGATGGACTCGTCGTCGACGGCCGCGGCCCCGCCGCCGGTCTCGCGCAAGGCCTTGAGACAGAGGAACCCGGCTTTCGGCCCGGGCACCCGGAGCCCCCAGGCCAGGGTCTGGGCGTTCGGGAACGGGCTGGTCTCCTCCAACCCCTCGGCGAAGGCCCGGACGACCGGGCTGCACCCGGTCGCCTGGACGGCGAAGAGGCGGGGTAGCCGGGCCGCGAAAAGCCCGACCCCGCTGGGCGCCCCGGCCTCAGCCAGTTCCAGAGCCGCTTTCCACGCCGCGACAAGAGCCACGCCACCACCCACCGGGAAGACGATGGCGTCGGGCCAGCGCGAGCCGAAGGCTTCGAAGAGTTCGAAGGCCAGAGTCTTCTTGCCCTCCACTCGATAGGGTTCGTCGAAGGTCGAGGCCACGAACCACGGTTCGGTCTTGGCCCGGTCCTTCACGTAGCGGGCGGCATCCGGCAGCAGCCCGGGCACGGTTCGAACCTCGCCCCCGTAGCTCTCGCACTCGAGCCTCACGCTCTCCGGGGTGTCGGAAGGCATGGCCGTCAGGTACCGCAATCCGGCCCTGGCCGCGTAGGCGGCGAAGGCCGCGCCGGCGTTGCCGGCCGTCGGGACGGCGCAGGCGCCGGCCCCCAGCTCGACCAGACGCGAGACGGCCGCGGACGCCCCCCGGGCCTTGAAGGTCCCGGTGGGGTTTTGCCCCTCGTCCTTGACGAAGACGCGCCCGAGACCGAGTTGCCCCTCCACTCCGGACAGCGGCACCAGGGGCGAGAGCCCCTCGCCCAGGCTCACCACGTAGTGCGACGCGACCACCGGAAGGAGCTGATGGTAGCGCCACATGGAATTGTCCTCAGGCTGCAGCCCGGTCCGCGTCGCGCCGGCGGGCGGCCACCTGAGGGCCGAGAGGTCGTATCTCGCCAGGAGGGGCCCGGCGCAGGACGGACAGGAACCGTGGAGTCCCGTCGGGTCGAGGATCTCGCCGCAACGGGAGCACTCCAGGTGGTGGAGACAGGAGTAGGGGCTCGCGCCGGCGGCCGGCTTCGCGGCGGCGGCCGGTTTTTCGGACTTGCCGAGGGCCTTGTCGATGGCCTCGTTGGCCAGCCGGTCGGCGTCAGAGCTCTGCTCGCGCGGGACGCAGACGACCTCGACGCGACGGAAGGCCTGCGCGGCCTTACGGAACGCCCCGAGGAGCGGGATGAGTCCCGCGTTCTTGGTCCGATACTCGCCCGCTATCTGCCTGGCGGCGAGTTGGCTGTCGGTCTTGATGACGACCGAGATGCCGGCCGGGTCGACCCCGTCCTCCCCGCAGACCTCGGCCGCCGCCGCGAGGGCCTCGATGAGGGCCCGGTACTCGGCGACGTTGTTGGTGGTCTCACCCAGGAAGACGGAAAGGGCGCGCCGTTCGCGGCCGTCGGGACCAGAAACGACGATACCCACCCCGGCCGGTCCAGGGTTCCCCCGGCTGGCGCCGTCGGAGCGGCAGACAAGAGTCGTGTTCACTGGCGTTCCTCCTCAAACGAGCGGACAAGCAGCCGCCCGCAACTATCGCAGACTTCGAGCCGTCCGGCGCGGACCTTCTCCGCGAGCAGGACGGGAACACCTACCAGGCAGGCGCCGCAACGGCCGTCGCGTCCGAGGGCCCCGACCCCTACCCCGCCGCAGCTGGCCCGGACGCGTTCATACCGGCTTCGAGCGGCCCCGGGAACCTGGGCCGCCCTGGCGGCGCGCTGAGGCTCCAAGGCCCGCACCTCCGCCTCGAAAGCCGCCCCGGCCGCGTTCTGTTTCGTCTCGGCGTCGTCGAGCCGGTCGAGGGCCGTGTCCTGAGCCTTCACCGCCTGGTCCAAGTGGAGCGTGGCCTCCTCGGCCTCGACGATGGCCGCTATCCCGGCCTCCTCGTGCAGGCCCAATTCCACGCGGAGCTGCTCGACGCGCTTGCCCATCTGGTCAAGTTCCTTCGAACTGGAGACAAGGCCCCCGTACATCTTGCGCTCGATCCCGTTTATCTCCGCCCGGGTGCTGTCCGACTCCTTCTCCTCCCAGGTGACGGTGTGGTTGATCTTGGCCAGTCGCTCCTTCGCCGCCACAGCCGCCTGGGTCGCCTGCAGCGCCTGCTCGCGCCGGGCCTCGACATCCGGGTCCTTGATGGTCCGGTCGATGGCCTGGCGGACGCGGGCAATCTCGCTGTCGAGCCGCTGCAATTCGAGGAGGCTGTGGAGTTCGCTGCGTTGGAAGCCGGGATCGTTCATGCCTTCTCCCTTCGGGACCGGTCAGAGGGCGAGCCGGACGGAGTCGGGATTTCTCGGAGACCTGGGCAAATCCCTTGGACCAGGATGGCTTTTGGTCCGTGTTATCGCCCCGCCGGCCATAGGCACCCTCCGACAAGCCTTTCCCCTGGAGGCGGTGACGATGAAGAGAAACCTCGAATTGGTCGCCGCTCGCTGCGGTCTACGGGGCAGGCGGGCGGGAATGCTAGGGGCGAGACGGCCGGCCCGCGTCCGGCGTCACCCCTGGCCCGGGAGGTCCTCCGGTTTGCCCCGCGTCGGCACTGTCTTACGCTTCCTTGCGACCGCCCTCATCGTGGTCGCCCTCTTCCCTTGCGTGGTCGCTCTCTGCGCCGGCGTCAGCCTCCGGGTGACGGCCGCCAACCCGGCTTACGTCATGGACGTGGTCCGGCGCCTTGACGTCCTGGCGTTGACCAAGGACGAGTTCCTGGACAGCATGGCCCAGAACTCCGGCCTCTCCCCGGCCGACAGCGCCAAGCTGCGCCAGGCCTTGGAAGAGGGCGTTTCCGTGTCTTGGCTCGACAGCCAACTCCTCTCCGCCCTCACCGGGCTGGCCGCCTACTTGCGGTCCAACGACTCCCGCCTCACCCTCGAGATCGCCGTGGTCGAACTCAAGGTGAACCTCCTGACGGCCATCCGGGACCACATGGGCGAGGACTACTACCTCGAGGCGGCCCAGGGCTTCCAGGGCGTCCCGGACTACGTGGACGTCGGGTCCTTCCTGGAGAGCGCGACCCTGGTCCGCGTGCGCCACCTCTGGCGCGAGGCGGCCTTCGCACCGCTCGGCCTGGCCGCGACCGCCCTGGCCCTCACGGTCCTTCTCTGGCTCGCCGCGGGCAAGGGGACGCGGGGCCTGGCCGTGGCCGGCGGGGTCTGGACGGCCGGCGGACTGACGGTGGTCGCCGCCGCGGCGCTCCTCGGTCTGGCCGCCCGGATGCTGGTCCCGACGCTCGTGCCGGAGAGCCTGGGGGCCCTGCGGTCCATACCCCTGCGAGACCTGGCTCTGACCGGCCTGGCGGGCGTGCGGAGCGAACTCCTGGCGACGGGGGTTGGCGCCATCCTGGCCGGCGCCTTCGCCCTGGCGCTGCCGGGAGCACGGCCCCGAAGGTAGCAGGCCCGAGGGTCGCGGGCATGGCTCCGGCTCGGCCTTGATGAACAGAATCCCGAGGGTCGCGGGCGTGGCTCCGGCTCGGCCTTGATGAACAGATCCCGAGGGTCGCAGGCGTGGCTCCGGCTCGGCCTTGATGAACAGATCCCGAGGGTCGCAGGCGTGGCTCCGGCTCGGCCTTGATGAACAGAATCCCGAGGGCTTCCCTCGGGATTCTTGGTTCATAGGCGGCCTGCGCCGGACCACACCCGCTCCCCTCGGGAAGGCGGCCCCAAGCGGCCTGCGCTGGGCCACACCCCGCCACGCTCGGGCCCCGAGACCTCCCCGCGGCAACAAGACCCGGTCGGCCGGCCACGAGCCCCGCTGCGGCCAGGGCCGAGCCGACTCCAGGAAGTGGCGGGCCCGAGCCCGAAGACTGCTGGGGAAGGTTCTCGAAGGCAGGAGGTCTCCGGAGTAGACGGCCGGGCGTGTTGGGTGGTTCGGCGCAGGCCGTCGGGGAGCGGGCGAGCGCTGTCTGGAGTGGGCCGTCGGGGAGCGGGCGAGCGCTGTCTGGAGTGGGCCGTCGGGGAGCGGGCGTGGTCCGGCGTAGGCCGCCTACGAACCAAGATTCCCGAGGCTCCCCTCGGGAATCTGTTCGTTAAGGCCGAGCCGGAGCCGCGCTCCGCGACCCGACGGCCGAGCCGGAGCCGCGCTCCGCGACCCGACAGGCCGAGCCGGAGCCGCGCTCCGCGACCCGACGGCCGAGCCGGAGCCGCGCTCCGCGACCCGACCGGCCCTAGTCGGTCACAATCTGCAGCGCGAACGGCAGGCTCTCCGGGTCCGCGGCCTTTCCGTCCGGATCGAAGTAGCCCACAATGCTCACCGTCTGCCCGACGCGGCCCTCAAGCTCAGCCGCGATGGCCGTGTTGCCCGAAGCGTAGGTCAGGTCCAATTCGCCCTCCCCGCCGTAGGCAAACTCGAAGTGCCGGCCGCCCTGGGTACTCACGTGGAGCAGGCCGGTGAACGTGACCGGGAGCTTCATCGTCCGGTCCATCAGTCTCTTCAGCATCGTCGCGGCTTCGGCGCGCGTCGCCGTCCCGAGGGGGGCGATGGCCGTCGGTGTGCGGCCCTTCACCAGGCCCTCCCCGACGGCTTGCGCCACGCCTTCCCTGGCCCACTGGGCCACGAACTTGGCGTCCGTGAAGTCGCGAAGCAGGTAGGTTATCTCCGCCGCGCCCAGCCCCTGGGCCAGCTCCGCCTGCTCAAGGGCCCGGGCCAGGAGAACGGCCAGTTCCTGCCTGGTGATGCGCCGTTCCGGTCCGAAGGTCGCCGGGCCAAGACCCTGGACCAAGCCGGCGTCATAGGCCGTATGGACCTCCCGCGCGAACCACGCTCCGGCGGGCACGTCGGCGAAGGGGGTTACCCCTGACCCCTCCTTGGGGAGGCCCAGGGCCCGGACCAGCAGGGCGCAGAACTGCGCCCTCGTCACAAGTTCCTGGGGCGCGAAGGACCACGGCGAGACGCCCTGGATGACCTTCCGGCCGGCCAGGATCTCGATGTCGCGCCGGGCCCAGTGGGTGGTGACGTCGCTGAAGGTCCGCACCGCCGACAGCACCCCGTACTCCGACAGGTGCCACAGGCTGGCCACGAGAACGCCGGCCTCCGGGTCGTACCGGCCGGGCACGAAGACCCAATCCCCGACGTCGGGGTCGTAGACGTAGAGCCCGACCCTCGCCGGGTCGACACCGGACAGGCGCGCCGCGTCCACCTCGACCACGATGGTGATGGGTCGCACGAGGTCGTGGACCTCGCTGCTTCCCCGGGGCTGGTCGAGGAGCATCGAGAGGTCGAAATAGACCCCGGGGCTTGTGAACTGGCCCGCAGAGGCGTCGGGAGCCGGTGGGGCGGCCACTCCGGTGACGGCCATCGACAGCCTGTCGCCGGGCGCCGGAGGACCGGCCACGCCCGCCGGAACGAAAACCGTGATCCCGTTGCCGAAACGCAAGACAGTGTCGAACCTGGGGTCAATGGTTCGGCGGCCGCTGCTTGACGAGTTCTCCACGGTGACGGTCACGCTCCGGACCGGCAAGCCCGTGTAAACCGGGTCGCCACTGACCGCCACGTGGGTGATGGTCGCCGTCCCCGCTTCCGTGTTCTGGTCCCCGACGGCCTCCACGGCTACACTCCGGGGGATGCTCCAGTTGGCCGCGGTGAAGACGAGGGTGAGCGGTCCGGATGAGCCGCCGCCGCTGGAGACGGTGACGCGCTGGTCGGGGGTTACGGTCACGGTCACGTCGGCCGCCGGTGGCATGGAAAGACACACCGTGTAGGTGTCCCCGTAGGAGCCGACCTGGACGGTAAGAGGCTCCCCGCCGATGACGAGGCCGGCGTCATTGTCGGTGATGGTCACGCTCACCGGGGCGATGGCCACTCCGGTGTAGCTCCCGCCCGAGGCGCTGTGGCCTATCGCCGCCGTGTGGTTCCCTTCGACCAGGGCGTCATCGACGGCGACGACGGTGATGGGTTGAGGCACGTTCCAGTCGGTGGGGGTAAAGGTCAGGGTGGCCGACGGACCGGGGCCGGCCCCGGCGTTCAAGGTTATCCTGTCCGCCGGCGAGGCCGTGGCCGTGATGGTCACCGTCCCGGACGGCTGGCGGACCAGGACGACGGTGTAGGTGTCGGTCGAACCCGGTTGCCCGGGGGCCGCGCCCTCGGTCACCGCCGTCGAAGCGTCGGTCTCGGCGAGGGTGACCGCGGGGAGGTCGTTGTCGGTCACGGTCACCGAGACGCTCCGGATGACGACGCCGTCGTAGGCGCCACCACCGGCGGTGTGGGTGATGGTCCCCGGGTGTGTCCCCTCGACGATGGCGTCGTCGTTCGCGCTCACCGTGACCGTCTGGGCCACGTTCCAGTTCGAGGTGGTGAAGGTCAGAGTAGCGGCCGGGCCGGGGGCCCCACCGCCGGTGGCCAGGGCGAGGCAGCCGTCGGGTGCGGTCGTCAGGCTGAGGGTCACGATGCCACAGGGCCGGCGCCCCAGGACCACGGTGTAGGTGTCGGTGGCGCCCGGAGTCCCGGGGGCGGCGCCCTCGGTGACCCGGGTCGAGCCGGCGCTCTCGGTGATGGTCACGACGGGAAGGTCGTTGTCGGTCACCGACACGGCGACCTCGGGGATGCTCCCCAGGTCGTACCCGCCGCCGCTCGGGGTATGGGTGATGGTGGCGACATGCAGGCCCTCGACCACGGTGTCGTCGATGGCCCGCACGGTGATGGTCTGCGGGGTGGCCCAGTTGGCCGTGGTAAAGGTCAGGGTCGTGCCGGCGCCGGGAGTGCGGCCCGGAGCCGCCACGGTGATGGTCCCGGTCGGCGAGACGGCAGCCGTGACGGTCACCGTGCCGCTTGGCTCGGTGTTCAGGACGAGCGTGTAGGTATCGGAGTATCCCGGCGCGCTCGAAGCGGCGCCCTCGGTCACGGCGGTGGCGCCGTCGCTCTCAGTGATGGTCGCCTTCGGGATGTCGTTATCGGTGATCTGGGCGGTGACGCCGGCGATGGCGCACCCGGTGTAACCGCCGCCGCTCGCCCCGTGGATGATGACCCCGGGGTGCGGGGTTCCTTCGACGATGGTGTCGTCAACCGCCTGGACGGTAAAGGCCTGGGGCGTGCTCCAGTTGGCCGGGGTGAAGAGGAGGATGAGGCCGCCGAGGCCGTTGTCGGCCGTGACGTGCGGCGATGGGTTCGCGGCGACGGTCACGTCCCCGCAGGGCTCGTGGTCGAGGACCACGGTGTAGGTGTCGGAGTAGCCGGCCTCGCCGGACACGGCGCCTTCGGTCACGCTTGTGACCTGGTCGCTCTCGACGACGGTCACGCTGGGGAGGTCGTTGTCGGTGACATAAGCGGTCAGGCCGCCCCAGGCCAGAGCGTCATAACCGCCGCCGCTCGTGGCGTGGGTGATGGTCCCGGTGTGGGGGCCTTCGACGACCGAGTCGTCGACGGCGGCCACGGTCACCGTCTGGGGCGCGTTCCAGTTCTGGGTCGTAAAGGTCAGCGTGGCGACGCCTCCGAACTGTCCGCCCGCCCCGCCGGACGACACGACCACCGGGCCCGACGCCGTGACATCTAGCGTGACGTCGCTGTTGGGCACGTGGGTGAGGACGACGGCGTAAGCGTCGGTCGCGCCCAGGTTCGGGACGACGGCGCCTTCCGTCACGTTGGTCGAACCACCGCTCTGAGTTATGGAAACCCCGGGGATGTCGTCACAGGTGACGCTGACAGTGACACCGTCTATGGCGCACCCCGCGTACCCGCCGCCTGAGGCGGAGTGGGAAATAACCCCCGTGTGGAGGCCCTCGATGATCTCGTCGTCGTAGGCCCTCACGGTCACCGTCTGGGGCGTGGACCAATTGGCGGTGGTAAAAGTCAGGGTGGCCGCGGCCCCCGGCGGAGAACCTCCCGCGCTCACCAGCGTCTGGCTCGCCGCGCTCACGGTGAGGCTCACCTCGGCGCAGGGCTGGAGATCGAGGACCACCGTGTAGGTGTCGGTCGTGCCCAGGGCGGGCGCAACAGCGCCCTCGGTCACGGCGGTGGCGCCGTCGGTCTCGGTCACGGTCACGCTCGGCAGGTCGTTGTCGGTGATGGTGGCGGTGACGTTCGAGATGCTCACCCCAAAGTACCCGCCGCCCGTGGCGGTGTGGGAAATCGACCCGGAATGCGTCCCTTCGACAACCACGTCGTCCACGGCCGTGACCGTGAAGGTCTGGGCCACGCTCCAGTTGGCCGGAGTGAAGGTCAGGCTGTTGTTCCCGGTCGGTCCGGCGACGGTGACCCCGCCGCCCGAAGCGGCGGCCACGAGCACGTTCGCGCTCGGCCGGCAGGCCAGGACCACGGTGTAGGTGTCGGTGGCGCCGGGGGTCTGGCCCAGCGCGCCCTCCGTCACGTTCACGTTCGTCCCGCCGGCGGACGCTGTCACCGTCACCCCGGGTATGTCGTTGTCGATGATCGTGGCGGAAACGTTGGCGATGAGGACGCCGTCGTACCCGCCGCCCGTGGCGGCGTGGGATATGGTCGCCGTGTGGTCCCCTTCGACGGTGACGTCATCCACGGCGGCTACGGTGATGGTTTTGGGCACGTTCCAGTCGAGGGTCGTGAAGGTCAGCGACGCGCTGGCGCCCGGCGGTCCGCCGGCGGGGGACACCGTGACCTTGCCTCCGACCGTGGAGGCGGTGATGGTCACGGTGCCGTTGGGCAATTGCGTCAGGACCACGTCATAGGTGTCGCTGGCGTCCGGGGCCGGGCTCACGGCGCCCTCGGTCACCGCGGTCGATCCGCCGCTCTCCGCGAGGCTCACACCGGCCGTGTCGTCGTCGACGATGCCCACCGTGACGCTGGGGGAAGCGCAGCCATTGTAGCCGTCCCCGCTCGCGGTGTGGCTGACGACCGTGGCGTGGAGGCCCTCGATAAGGTCGTCGTCCGCGGCCGTGACGGTGATGGTCTGGGGCACGTTCCAGTCGGTCGGGGTGAAGGTCAGGCCGGCGCTCGCGCCGGGCGTCCCTCCGGGCGCGGACACGAGAGCCTTGGTGGCGTCCGCCGTGGCCGTGATGGTGACCGGGACGGAAGGCTGGGCCCCGAGGACCACGGTATAGGTGTCGGAGTATCCAGGCGCGCCAAACAGGGCGCCCTCGGTGACGGTCGTCGAGCCGCCCGACTGGGCCACGAGCACCGACGGCGTGTCGTTGTCGGTGACTCCGGCCGTGACGGCGGCGATGGCGCAGCCGGTGTACCCGCCACCGCTCGCCATGTGGGTGATGAGCCCGCCGTGAGGCGTTCCCTCGACCACCGCGTCGTCGACGGCCGTGACGGTGACGGTCTGGACCACGTTCCAGTTCGCGGTGGTGAAGGTCAGCTTGTTCGTGCCGGCCGGGCCGAGCACCGCGACCTGGCCGGCCGAGACGGCCGTGACGGTCACGGTCCCGGAGGGCTGGCCGCCCAGGACCACGGTGTAGGTGTCGGAGTAGCCGGGCGAACCGAGGGCCGTGCCCTCGGTCACGGTCGTGCCGCCGCTCTCGGCGACGGTCACCACCGGCAAGTCGTTGTCGTTGATGGTGGCCGTCAGGGGGACGATGGCCACCGTGTCGTAGCCGCCACCGGTGGAAGCGTGGGTGATGGTTCCGGTGTGGACACCCTCCACGACCGTGTCGTCCACGGCCGTGACGGTGAAGGTCCGCGCCACGTTCCAGTTGGCCGTCGTGAAGACCAGGGTCCGGCCGCCGAGGCCGTTGCTCACGGTGACTCTGGCGTCGGGGGTGGCGGTGACGGTCACGTCGCCGCTGGGCGACACGGTCAGGACCACGGCGTAGGTGGCCGTGGCCCCGCCCTCGTAGACAATCGTGGCGCCGCCGGACTGGATGATGGAGACGCCGCCGGGGATCTCGTTGTCGATGACCGTCACGGTGACCGTGCCCACCGGTGTCCCGGGGTCGTACCCGCCGCCGCCGGCCGAGAAGCTGATCAGGCTCGTGTGCAGGCCGTTCAGGCTGTCGCTGACGGCGTCGTCGACGGCCGTCACGGTCACGGTCTGGGCCGCGCCCCAGTTCTGCGGGGTGAAGGTCAGGACATTCGTCCCGGACGGGCCCACGGCCGTGGTCTGGCCATCGGTGATGCCGGCCGTGACGGTCACGTCCGAGGACGGCTGCCCGCTCAGGACGATCGATAGCGTGTCGGTGGCCCCGCCTTCGGTGACCACCGTGGAGCCGCCCGACTCGGTGATAACGACGGCGGGTTTATCGTTGTCGGTCACGTTCACCGTGACCGGGGCGACGGCGCAGCCGGTGTACCCGCCGCCGCTCGCGCCGTGGCTGATAACCCCGGTGTGCGGGCCCTCAAAGAGGCTGTCCTCGACGGCGGTGACGGTGAAGGTCTTGGGCAGGTTCCAGTCCGACGGGGTAAAGACCAACGTCCGGCCGCCGGCGCCGTTGTCCACGGCGACCTGGCTGTCGGGCGAGGCGATGATGGTCACGTTCGCGCTCGGCTGCCGGTTCAGGACCACGGTGTAGCTATCCGAATAGCCCGGCTGACCCGCGGCGGCGCCCTCGGTCACGCTGGTCAAGCCGCCGCTCTCGGTGACGGTGACCCCAGACAAATCGTTGTCGGCGATGGTGACCGTGACAGTGGGCACAGCGGAGCCCTGGTAGTTCCCGCCCTGGGCCGTGTGCGTGATAAGCCCGGTGTGCAAGCCCTCGACCACGCTGTCGTCCACGGCCCTGACGGCCATGGTCTGCGGCACGTTCCAGTTCGCCGAGGTAAAGACCAGGGGCGCGCCGCCCTTGCCGTTGTCGACGGCGACCTCGGGTCCGGGAACGGCGGTGATGGTCACGTCGACCGTGGGCACGCTGCGCAGGGCGACCGTGTACCCGGACCCGGCGCCACCCTCGGCGAGGCTGAGGGCGACCGGCGTGATGCTCACGCCGAGGTCGATGGCCTCCAGAGCGCGCCTGGCGTTCACCAGGCCGCCGGTGACCGTCAACTGTTGCAGGACAGCCATCTGGGTCGTCGTCGACGTGATGGCGTCCACGATGTCGGCCGGGGTGGCCGTCGGGCGCCGGCTCAGGAGCAGGGCCGCGACCCCGGACACGTAGGGAGCCGCCGACGAGGTGCCTTCCATGGCGCCGTAGGCGTTCGTGTAGGAACCCCCGGTGTAGTTGAGACCCACGCGGGCCAGGGAACCCCAGGGGGCGATGAAGTTCTCCAAGTCTGGTCCCTCGAACAGGCCGCTCCAGTCCGCCCCCGCGTAGGCGCCCCCGGCGCCGGAGAGACCCGTGTGGCTCACCGGTCCCTTGTACTCGCCGAGGTCCCAGACGCGGAGGGTGTTGCGGACAAAGCTCGAGGTCTCAACACCCCAGATGGCGTCCTGGCCGCTCAGGAAGAGCTTGCGCCCAAGACTGAGGTAGGCGGTGAGGTTCGCCTGGTCGTTGGGCGTGAGGCAGGCGACGTCGCTACCGCCGAAGGCCTCGCCGGTGAACCAGACGACGGCGGCGTACTCGGTCAGGGTGGGCAAGCCGGGGCCATCGGGGACCGGGGGCGGCAGGGTCTGGTTGGAGATGACCTCCACAACGGTTACCGCGTAGTCCAGGGCCGTGAGCGGTACAAAGTAGTCCAACCGGGCATCGAGGTAGCCCGGGGTGTCGCTCTGGTCGTCATCGACGAGGAGCACCTTGTCCCCGGGGGTCAGGCCCAGGGAGTTCATGGTCCGGTCGAGAGCGTCGACCCGGACCGCATCGTCAGTGAAGCTCTCCGCGCCAAAGCCCCAGACCACGGCCTTGTAGCTCAAAGAGGGGTCGTTGACCTCGACGGCCGCCGGTCCGAAGACCGGCTCGGTCGAGGGCTTCGTGCCGATAATGCTGACCCCGGGGGCGGCCAGGTCGACGGTCTTCCGGCCGTAGTTGGAGAGCCGGGCGAAGCCGCCCAGCTTGTCGACCGCAGCCACCGAGATGATGTTCGGAAGGTCGTAGCAGGCCGGGTAGAAGGGCGTGATGTCCGTGTTGTACCCGTACCCCGAGGCGTCGCCGTTGCCGGCGGCGGCGATGAAGACGCCCCCGGTGTCGCCGAAGGCCTGGATGGCGTCCTTCAGGGCCTGGTCGTAGGCCCCCGAGCCCCAGCTGGCGTTGATGATCTTGACACCGTGCTTCATGGCGTAGTTGATGGCCTGGACGGCGCCCATGGTCGAGCCGCCGCCGGGACCCATGAACTTCAGGGGAAGGATCTTGACGTTGGGGGCCACGCCGGCGATGCCGGTGCCGTTGTTCATCACCGCGGCGATGGTCCCGGCGGCGTGGGTGCCGTGGTCGTCGGCGAGGCCCGAGTCGAAGACGGTACTGTCGTTCCAGAAGAAGTCCCAGCCGTTCCGGTCCGTCGCGCCCGTGAAACCGTCGGCGTCATTGTCGACACCGACCGGCTCCGGCGGATGGACCCAGATGTTGGCCGCCAGGTCGGGATGGTTGATGTCGACCCCTTCGTCGAGAACGGCCACGACCACCGTCGGAGAACCGGTGGTGATGTCCCAAGCCGTCAGAGCGTTGATGTCGTAGTCAGGGAAGAGCGTGTTGTTGAGCCCCCACTGCTGGGAGAAGAGCGGGTCGTTGGGGGCCGTGGCGCAGGGCTTGTACACGAAGTTCGGCTGGGCGTAGGCCACGCCGGCCATGGTCTTCAGCTTGGCGATGAGCGCCTTGCTGTCGGCGCCGGCCGGGAGCTTGATGACCTCGAGACTCTGGTTCCCCCAGAAACTCTTCCTTTTCACCTTGAGGAGCCCCGCGCCGGCAAGGGCTTTGTCGCGTCCCGTCCCCTCGACACCCGGCTTGAACTTGACGATGATCTCGTCGGTGACGAAGGGCGCGGGGGGCGCCCGGCGGACGGTCGCGGCCTCAGCGAGCGGGGCCAGGAGAGAGCCCAGGGCCAGGGTAAGGACCAGGATCGACGCCAGCACGCCAGCGAACTTACCAGGCGATTTCACGGGCCGCTCCTCCTCAAAGGACCTCGGTACCGCGAAAGACATGGAAGGCATTGTCGAAACCAGGGAACCAGCGCCGTTACAGGGCCCTAGAACCAATGTGATTTCGATAGCCTTCGGTCATTTACCTCTACTTTCGGGGGTCGCGGGCGGAACAGAGGGGGGACGCCGGCACAACAAGGGGGTCGCAGGAGCGGAAGCCGATGGACGCCCCCCGCGCTCGGGCGGTTTGGCGGCCATTCCGTCCACATTGCGCGTCTGGTATGCTTGGAGATGAACTTGCGACGGACCGAGGAGACACTCGGGGCAGGCCGTCGGACACGGGGGTGAAGGTCATGCCGGCGCGGAGTGACCGGGTGCGGGGTCACGGTAACGCCCGCCTTTCGAGGGTTCTGTTGGCCGCCATTGCCCTGGCCAGTCTGTTGGTGGCCCGCCCGGGCCTCGCCGACGACACCGCCGTGGGCCGCGACGCCGACGGCGTCTACCCGATAGATAACGCCGACGTTGAGATGGCCGCCGAGGAGGTGACCATCAGGCTCCCGGCCGAGGGTGATGACGCGTACTCGGCCGAGGCAACCTGCGTGTTCACCTTCCGCAACACTTCGGCCCAGCCGGTCGAGGTGCTCATGGGCTTCCCGGGTGAGTTCACCCCGGAGTTCCTGGCCGAGAACATGGTCACCTGGGGGGGCGTCGTCCACGACTTCCGGGCCTTCGTCGACGGGACCGGGGTCCAGGTCACGCCTGAGACCGGGTCGCTCGGACCCGAGGGGGTCACTCTACGCCTCCTGGTACACCTTCCCGGTATCGTTCGCCCCGGGACAGACCAGGACGGTGGTCAACACCTACCGGTTCGCCGGCACCGGCAACTCCCTCGGAGGTGTCGACCTTGGTTACGTCCTCACCACCGGGCGCTACTGGAAGGGGAGCATCGGGCGGGCCAAGGTGACTCTCGAGCTCGGCGCGGCGGGGCCGTGGCAGATCGAGAACCTCTACCCGAACAGCTGGCGGTTCTCGCCGGACGCCAAGACCCTCACTTGGGAGCGTGCCGCTTTCGAGCCGTCCTTCAACCTTGAGGTCCGCTACAACGTAGGCCACTGGACCCCGGGGTATCTCGACAACATCGGCCCCGGGGCACGCCAGTTCTTCCTCGACCGGCGGGCCGGCTGGGAGGAGCTCCTGGGCCGAGCCTCGGGCCTTGGCCAGGAGGAGCTTATCGAGCTCTACCACCAAGCCGTGAGGGAGGTGGCGGAGCAGCCGGATGACTCGGGGGTAGGGGGTGGCCCCGCGATACGGGCCGCCTACCTCCGGTCGCTCCTGCCGGACTACGAGTGGAGGCCGCCGGCCGTCACGGCCCTCAAGGCCGAGTTTGGGGATCCACCGTTGTCCTCCGGCGTGGAGGTCGGTTACGCCGACCCCGGCGGCGACGTAGTGCGGCTCACGGTGCGGGCGAGCCATCGGGGTGAGGACGGGGAGCCGGTCGTTGACGGTGAGGAGACGGAAACCTGGCGCTGGACCTACCGCTCCGACTTCGAGGGTATCTTGAGCCGGACCCTCAGCTTCCCGGCGGCACCCGGTAGCCTCTACACCTTCACGGCGGAACTCGAGGACTCGCAGGGCCGTGTGGTCTCAAAATCCATCGAGGTCGAGGCCCCGGGGCCCGGACCGCCGCCCGAGCCCCAGCCGACATCCCCGGCCGCCGCAGGCCGGATGCCGCCGACCCTATGGCTCGGCTTAGGCGCCGCGGGCCTGGCCGTCCTGGCCGCCGGAGCGCTCCTCGCCCGCACGCGATCACGCCGCCGGACTATCGGGCAGTAGGGGACAGCCGTGTCAGACGGGCTTAGCCCGACAGGCTCCTAGGCCAAAACCGCCTTCTTCGCCAGTGCCCGCCCGACCTCGGGGTACTCGTTGGCCAGGCGGTCAACCTCGGCCGGGACGTGTTCGAGTCCCAGCCGGATGAGGGCCCTCAGGGTCTCCAGGTGGGGAAGGAGGAACTCCTCCTTGCTCGCGCACACCGCGGCCTCCGGATGGACGAGGGCCAAATGACCCAAGGGAACTCGCATGAAGAACGCCGCCTCTTTGAAGGTCCGCTCCAGTTGGGCCGCCAGAATCGACTCGGCGCTCCGCCCCCGTTCCCGCATGCCGCCCCACCCCTTCCCTGGCACCGTTACCCAGGTAGTTACAGGATAATTCGCGGTACGGGAACTGTAAAGAGGGCCTGTTCCGCTTTCGCGAACTTGCGGGTGGGCGAAGCACGGGAAGGACTATCATGTGGACAAATGACCCGGGCCGCCTTCGGAGAGCAACTCAAGACCCTTCTGGAAGAGCGCGACATGTCCCAGGTGGAGTTGGCCCAGGCCCTCCATCTCGGGAAGTCGACCGTTTCCCAGTACATCAGCGGGACCCGCACGCCTGACCTCGCGACCCTCAAGCGGATAGCCGAGTTCTTCGCGGTCAGCCTCGACTTCCTCTTGGGGCAGGCCGAGGTCCGCTGGCCGGCCGTCGTCCGCGAGGCCGACGTGGAACTGGCCGTCCGCCGTTTGATTGACCTCCACCCCGAGGACCGGAAGAGACTGCTGGACTACATGGACTACCTCCGGTTCGAGCGCCGTCGCAAGGACCCGAACGCCCCGGCCCGGGGCCGGTAGCCGCTCCTCCCCCGCCTCAGCCGCTCATCCCCGGCCGCGCCCCCCGATCACTTGCACCGCCCGGCCCGCCAGCCTGACGGCCGCCTGCGCCGCCGCCTGCGGGTCCGCCGCTTGCGGGTCCCCCGCCTGCGGGTCCGCCGCTGGTGCCGCGGCTTGCGCCTCGCCCGCCCCCGACAGGCCCACACCCAGGAGCCCGGCGAGGAAGCCGGCCGCGAAGGCGTCGCCGGCCCCCGTGGGGTCGATGGCCAGGCCGTCCGGCCGGACAGCCGGCACGGCCCGGAGCGCCCCCGGCGCCGCCACGAGGCAGCCGTCCGGTCCCAGCTTGATCGCGACCACCGGGAACCGTCGAGCCAGTTCGGCCGCCCCTACCGCCGGGTCGTCCCGGCCCGTCAGTTCGCGAGCCTCGTCCCGGTTGGGAAAGAGGACCGCGGCCCCGTCCACGTCGGCCAGGAAACGCTCCGGCCCATACTCCCGGAGGAGGCGGTAGGACGACGGGTCGGCGCTGAAGGGGACGCCCAGACGCCGGCAGGCCGCCACGGCCCTTTGAGCCGCCTCGCGCGGGCCGGGCTCGAAGAACGAGTAGCCGGTGAGGTGCAGCCAGGCGCAGGCGGCGAGAGCCTCGTCCCGGATCAGGTCAGGCGGGGGCGAAAGGTTGGCTCCGCGGTCGGTGACCATCGTCCGGGAAGAGCCATGGACGTTCACGATGATGATGCCGGTGGGGGCGGAGGCGGCGAGGAGGAGGTTGCCCGCCGGCCGGTCCACGGCCACGCCCTCCGCCGCCAGGTCCGCTCGCAACTGGCGCCCGACGCGGTCATCGCCGGCCTGGCCGAAGAAGGCCACCTCCAGGCCGCTACGCGCGGCCCAGACGGCCACGTTGGCGGCCGAACCGCCGGCGGTCGGGGTGATGGCGGCGCGGGAATCGCTGTCCGGCGCGGCGTCCTCCCGGTGCAGGACGACGATGTCGAGGACCACGTCGCCGAACACACCGAGCCGGAGACGCCGCTGGCCGCCGCCGGGCCTGCCGCCGGGCCTGCCGCCGGGCACGCCGCCGGGCTGGTCCAAGAAACCACCTTCCCCCCGTGACTTGCAGGAGAAACCCGTTCCGACACCTAATTGCCTGCCGCTGGCCTGGTCACCTTCCCGGGCCGGCCATCACCCTTTCTCGCTGGAGGATAGAACATGGTCACGCGACCCACCGTTCGGCGTTCCACGCGACACGCTGTCTGGTTCCTCGCCTTGACCCTCACTCTCCTGACCGCGAGCGGTCTCGCGGTCGGCTGCCGGAAAGCTCCTCCCCCACTGCCCCAGACGCCCGGGGAACTGGTGACGAGCATCTTCGGGGTGCCCAAGGAAGGCTCCGAGGAACCGGGCGTCTACGCCACCGAACTCACGCCGGCCGGCGAGTTCGTCGTGAACTGCCGGTACGTCATGATGGCGCGCGGCATGCCGGGCTGCCAGGAACGCCTCATCCGGTTCTTCTCGGATGTCTTCCGCTTCGAGAACGTCTCGAGCGTCTACGTGGAGATGATCTTCCCCTTCCGGGACAAGGCGGGCACGATCACCCTGGAGAAGGGGCTGACCGTGCGCCTCACGCGGGCCACCGCCGCCACCGTGGACTGGGCGAACCTGAAGCCCGGCAACCTGCCCACGACCTGCAACGAATGGTGGCAGGACCCGCGGGCCGGGCAGTAGGGGCGGGGCGGCGGCCGCCGCCACCGCGGGCCGTGGCCGCCACCACCGCGGGCCGTGGCCGCCCAACCGCGGCAACGGAAGGAGCCGGCGCTCATGGCTTGGGAGCGAGTCCTGGAGACCTTGGGCCGGGTGGCCGGGACCTTCGGCCTCGCCTACCGGCATCTGGGCACGGGGGAAGAGTTCGCCCACAACCCCGACGAGCTCTTCTACGCCTGTAGCGTCATCAAGATCCCCATCATGGCCGAGGTCTTCCGCCAAGCGGACAAGGGTCTGCTCCAGCTCGGCCGGCCGGTGCCCGTCAGCAGGCACGACCAGGTCGGCGGGTCGGGCATCCTCCAGTATCTGACGCCGGGCACCGAACTCTCGGTCCTCGACCTGGTCACCCTGATGATCGTGGTCAGCGACAACACGGCCACCAACCTGCTCCTGGACATCATCGGCCTTGAGACCACGACGGCCTTCATGCGGCAACTGGGCCTGCCGAACATCCGGGTCTACCACAAGCTCCAGGTCGTCGCGGCCGACCGCAAGAACGTCAATGTCATCTCGCCGGGGGACATGACCCGACTCTTGACCCTCCTGTCCCAGAACAAGGTCGTGTCGATGCACGCCTCCCTCCAGATGATCCGCATCCTCAAGCAGCAGCAGTACAACGAGCACCTCACCAAGTATCTGCCGCTCGAGCCGGCCGAGCACCGGGCGACCGGCGCCCTTCCCCCCATCGAAGTGGCCCACAAGGACGGTTGGATCGGGGGCGTCCGCCACGAGACCGGTCTCTTCTACCTGCCCGGGCAGGAGTACGTCCTCACCGTCTGCACCAAGGACGCCAAGGACGACCGGGCCGCCGACGAGGCCATCGCCCAAGTGGGCCGGATGGTCTACGAGTGGGTGAGCGCGGGGAAGGCCGCCGGCTAGGCCAGTTCGACGGCGATGGCCGCGCCGACGGCGGCGTTGTTGAGGACGAGCGCGATGTTGGCCCCCAGACTACGCCCGCCCGTGGCCTGCCGCATGGCCTCCAGGAGGAACGGCGTGACGTCCTTTCCCGTGATCCCCCGAGCGGCAGCCTCGCCTAAGGCGGCAGCCAGGGCGGTTTCGACCACGGCCGGGGGCAGTTCGTCGGCCACCGGGATGGGGACCACCACCAGCACCGCCCCGGGAAGACCGGAAGCCAGCCGGGCCGAGACGATGGCCGCGGCCTCCGCCGGGTCGGCCGCGACGGCGTCCACCGGGAACGGGGTCGCCCGGAGATAGAACCCCGGGAACCGGTCGGTCCCGAGGCCCACCACCGTGACCCCCTTCGTTTCGAGGTACTCCAGCGTGGCGGCCACGTCGAGGACCGCTTTCGCCCCGGAGCAGACGACGGCCAACGAGACCCGGCCCAGGACCTCCAGGTCGGCGGAGATGTCGAGGGTTTCGCCCCAGCCCCGGTGCACGCCGCCGATGCCCCCGGTCACGAAGACGCGGATACCGGCTTGGGCAGCGATGGTGGCCGTGGCGGCCACGGTCGTGGCGCCGGTCCCGCCGCGGGCGTAGAGGGCGGGCAGGTCGCGGACGGAGGCCTTGACGATGGGCGGGCCGGAGGTGGGCGAGCCCCGGACGGCGCCGGCGGCCAGTCTCTCCAGGTCGTCGCGGTCGCAGCCGACCCGGGCCTGGCCCCGGATGACGGCGATGGTCGCCGGGACGGCCCCGCCGCGCCGCACGACCTCCTCCACGGCCACCGCTGTCTTTAGGTTCGCGGGATAGGGGAGGCCGTGCGAGATGATGGTCGACTCCAGGGCCACGACCGGTCGGCCGGCGGCGAGGGCCTCGCGGACTTCATTACTGGCTTCAAGGTAGGGTCCAAGCGGGTGGAAGGTCATTTGTGACGTTCCCTGCCTTCCCTTGGCCGTAGCGCAACTCGCGCGGGGACGCGATAGCCTTCCCGCCCAAGGACCGGAATCCCGCCAGGCACCACCCTAGCTCGATATTGCCGCCTCGATCGTGTCCCCCAGGTAGGCGCCGCGCACGCGCGGGTCGTCCCGGAGCTTGGCCGCCGGGCCCTCGATGATGACCCGGCCCGTCTCCAACACGTAGGCGCGGTGCGCGATGCCCAGGGCCATGGCCGCGTTCTGTTCGACCAGGAGCACGGTCGTCCCGTCGGCGTTGATGGCCTTGATAATCGAGAAGATCTCCTCCACCAGGATGGGCGAGAGGCCCATCGACGGCTCGTCGAGCAGCAGGAGGCGCGGCCTGGACATCAGAGCCCGGCCCATCGCCAGCATCTGCTGCTCGCCGCCGGAGAGGGTGCTCGCCGGCTGCTTGGCCCGCTCCCGGAGCCGCGGGAAGTGGGTGAAGACCTTCTCCAGGCTCTCGGCTATCTCCTTAGGGTCGCGACGCGTGTAGGCGCCCATCTCGAGGTTCTCGCGCACGGTGAGGATGTCGAAGACCCGACGGCCTTCCGGACACTGCCCGATGCCCAGCCGCACGATCTTGTGCGCCGGCACCCGGACAAGGTCCCGGCCGTCGTAGGCTATCTGCCCGGTCTTGGGCCGGAGCAGGCCGGAAATGGCCCGCAGGGTCGTGGACTTACCGGCCCCGTTGGCGCCGATGAGGGTGACGATCTCCCGCTCGGCCACGCCGAAGGAGATGCCGTGCAGGGCCTGGATAGCGCCGTAGAAGACGCTCATGTCCCTAACCTCGAGCAGCATCAGGCCGCACCCCCCCGTCCGAGGTAGGCTTCGAGCACCTTGGGGTCGCCTTGGATCTCGGCCGGTGTGCCCTCGGCGATGATCTCCCCGAAGTCCATGACCACGATCCTGGGGCAGAGGTTCATGACCACACCCATCTGGTGCTCGATGAGGAGGACGCTGAGCCCGAACTTCTCCTTCACCTCGCGGATGAGGGTGACCAGTTCGCGAACCTCGGCCGGGTTCATGCCGGCGGCCGGCTCGTCCAGGAGAAGCAGGCTGGGCTTTCCGGCCAGGGCCCGGGCCATCTCCAGGCGGCGCTGGGCGCCGTAGGGGAGGTTCTTGGCCGCGGTGTCGCTGCGCCCGCCGAGCCCCAGGATGCCGAGCAGCTCTTGGGCCTCGTCCCGGAGGGCGACCTCGGACCGGAGCATGGCCGGGGTCCGGAGGGCGGCCGCGGGAAGGGAATAGCCGGCCCGCCGGTCGAGAACGACCTTCACGTTGTCCTCGACCGAAGCTTCCTTGAAAAGACGGATGTTCTGGAACGTGCGGGCGATGCCCCGGCCGAAGACGCGGTGCGGCGGCAGGCCGACGAGGCTCTCGCCCCGGAACCGGACCTCACCGCTGGTGAGGGAAATCATCCCGGTGATAAGGTTGAAGACCGTGGTCTTGCCGGCGCCGTTGGGGCCGATGAGCCCCACGAGGTCACCCTGGCCCAAGTCCAGGTGGAAGTCGGAAACAGCGCGAAGGCCGCCGAAGAACTTCGTGAGCCCCTTGATCTGAAGCAGCGGCTCAGCCATGGGGCTTGCCCTCCTCCCGTCCGCGCCGGCGCGGGCCGGGGGTGGGCGCCCCCAGTCGCGGCAGCAGGGCGCTCCATTCCTTCCCGCCCAGAAGACCCCGGGGCCGAAGGATGATGACGGCAATAAGAATGAGGGCGTAGACAACACCCCGGTAGTCGACGAACGCCATTCCGAGGACGGCCCGCAGCCCCTCCAGGAGGAAGACCCAGGCGACAGCGGTGACGACGGTGCCGGTAAAGCTTCCGAGCCCGCCCAAGACGACAATGATAAGGAAGTCGATGGATTTCAGGAAGTTGAAACTGGAGGGGTGGATGAACGGGTAGCGGTGGGCGTAGAGCGCGCCGGCCAGACCGGCCAGGGCGCAGCCCAGGACAAAGGCCAGGGTCTTGGCCCGCGTCGTGTTGAGGCCCATGGCGTCCGCGGCCACCTCGTCCTCGCGGATGGCGACCCAGGACCGCCCGAAGCGGGAGAAGACCAGGTTGCGCACGAGGAAGATGGCCCCGACGGCCACGACGAAAATCCAGGTGAAGTTGGCGACCATCGGGGCGCCGGTCATGCCGGTGGCCCCGCCCGTCTCAGGGATGAGCTTACCGGAGTTGTCCATAAGAACCCGGACGATGATGCCGAAGCCCAGGGTGGCGATACCCAAGTAGTCGGAGCGCAGCCGCAGGATGGGCAGGCCGATGACCACGGCCACCAAGCCCGCCACCACCGCCCCGGCGATCAGGGAACCCACAAACCAGAGCGGGTCCCCGTGCCCCCAGAGCTTGCCGATGAGGCCCGCCGTGTAGGCCCCGAGACCGTAGAAGGCCGCGTGGCCCAGGGAGAACTGACCGCAGAACCCGTAGATGAGCGAGAGGCCCAGCGAGGCGATGGCCACGATGAGCGACTGGTCCAAGATGAGCTGCCAGTAGCTGTTGAGGAGGCCGGCCGCGATGAGGACCTGGGCGAGGACGTAGAAGCCGACCAGGACCGCCGGGAGCAGCAGCCGCCCGCCGGGAGCGAAGAGACCTTTGCCTTTGTCGGCCATGTCTACACCTTCTCCCGCTGACGGGAACCCAAAAGCCCGGTGGGCCGCACCAAAAGGACGATGATAAGAATGGAGAAGCCGATGGCATCCCGGAACTGCGAGGAGATGTAGGCGGCCGACAGCACGTCGACCTGGCCCATGATGATGGCCCCCAGCACGGCGCCGGGCACGCTCCCTATCCCGCCGAGGACCGCAGCCGTGAAGGCCTTCAGCCCGGGCATGATGCCCAGGAAAGGCCAGATCTGCGGGTAGGCGACGGCGTAGAGCACGCCCCCCGCCGCGGCCAGGGCCGACCCGATGGCGAAGGTCACCGAGATGACGCTGTCCACGTTGATGCCCATGAGACGGGCCGCGTCGTGGTCCTGGGAGACCGCCCGCATGGCCTTACCGATGCGGGTCCGGTAGAGCATGTACTGCAGCCCGGCCAAAAGGACCAGGACGACGACGGCCACGACGACCTGGATGTTGGTCACGCTGGCCCCGCCCACGGTGAAGGTCGTGACCTCGAAGGGTCGCGCCACCACGCGGTAGTTGGGCCCGAAGACGAACTTCAGGGAACAGAAGTACTCCAAGAAGAGCGAGACGCCGAGGGCGCTGATGAGAGCGGCGATACGGGGGGCATAGCGCAGCGGCCGGTAGGCCAGCCGTTCGATGGCCACACCCGTAACCGCGCAGACGAGCATCGAGATGGCGATGGCCACGGGGAACGGCAGCCCCCAGGCCGTGTAGCCCAGGACGCCGACGAAGGCCCCGACCATGAAGATGTCGCCGTGGGCGAAGTTGATCAGCCGGATGATGCCGTAGACCATGGTGTAGCCGAGGGCGATGAGGGCGTAGACGAACCCCAACTGGAGTCCGTTGAAGACCTGTTCCAGGAGTCCGGTCATCGGTCTCACCTCCGTAAGCCGGGGAGGGGCAAGGTAGCCTCGCCCCTCCCCGAGCCTCACGTCAAGCGCAACACGGTGCTCGGCTACGGGTTGATGGTCGCGACGTAGACCTGCTTGCCATCCTTGATCTGCAGGATGACCGCGGCCTTGGTCGGATTGCCGTCGGCGTCGTAGGAGACGGTGCCCGAGACGACGTCCAGCCGGATGGCCTGGAGGGCGTCGCGGATGGCCGTCGTGTCGTTGGAGCCGGCCGTCTCGATCGCCTTCAGCAGGAGCTTGCCCGCGTCGTAACCCAAAGTGGCGAGAGCGTCGGGCGCGGCGCCGTACTGGGCCGTGTACTTGGCGACCCAATCAACGACGATCTGACGCGTGTCGCCGGGCGAGTAGTGGTTGGTGAAGTAGCCGCCATCCATCGCCGCGAAGTCGAGTTCGGACGAGTCCCAGCCGTCGCCGCCGAGGAAGACAGCCGTGATGCCCTTCTGGCGAGCCTGCTGGCCGATGAGACTGACCTTGTTGTAGTAGTCGGGCAGGTAGAGGATGTCGGGCTTCGCCGCGGCAATCTTGGTCAGCTGAGCGGAGAAGTCGACGTCGTCCTTGGCGTAGGCCTCCCAGCCGACAATCTCGCCGCCGCCGGCGACGAAGGTCTCCTTGAAGGCGTTGGCCAGGCCGACCGTGTAGTCGTTGCCCTGGTCGAACATGACGGCGACCTTCTTGGCTTTGAGGGTGTCGAGGGCGAACGTGGCGCCGACCGTGCCCTGGAAGGGGTCGATGAAGCAGGCCCGGAAGATGAAAGTCTTGCGCGCGGGGTCCATGGTGACCCGGGTGGCGGTGGACGTCGGCGTAATCTGGACGATCTCGTTGGCCTCGCAGACCTCCGAGATGGGGATGGAGCACGACGTCGTGACCGCCCCGATGATGGCGTGGACCTTGTCCTGGGTGGCGAGTTTGGTGGCCACGTTCACGGCTTCGGTGGCGTCGTTGCGGTCGTCCTCGAAGAACAACTGGATGGCGAGGCCCGCTACGGTGCCGCCGGCCTCCTCCATGGCCATCGTGAAGCCGTTCTTGGTGGACGTCCCGTAGGTGCTGGCGTCACCAGTCATGGGAGCGATGAAGCCGATACGGATGACGTTCTTGTCGGCTTTCTTGCAGCCCGCGGCCAGGACGACCGAGGCCGCGACAAGCACTACCAACGCGATCAGTGCAATCCGTTTCATAAATGTTGCCTCCTTTCGTAGGGGTGTGTGGTTCTGGTGGTCTTCCCCCTTTCTGGGTATAAGGCGCGTATATTCGGCGATTTCTTGCGGTTCCTGCACAGGATGGGAAAATAGTTTCGAGGACTGCAAATCATGGGGAAAGGCATGGTAGCTGTGGTTAGGATAGGCAGCTAGAACGAGGAGCTAGGCGTTTACGCCGTCTTCTTCTGGTTGAACTCCTCGCGGGCCTTCGTCAAGGTCTCGGGGTAGCGCAGCAGTTCGCTCCCAGCCATGGCCAGGGCCTTGGCCGAGAGGAGCAGGCCTTTGTGGCCGATGCTCATGCCGGAGGCGGCCGTGTACTGCCAGGAGTGTCCGGCCGTCCCGAGCGGGGCGCAGCAGGCGACGGAGCAGGCCGTGGGGGTGGCCCAACTCGTGTCGGCCACGTCGGTGGAGCCGGGGAGGCACTCCCCCCGGGCCAGGGGCGGGCAGATGGTGTCGTCGAGAAGCTTACCCCAGTACGAGGGGGGCACCTGGCCGGCGCGGAGCGAGCCCTCTTTCTGCCCCGGGGCGAACGTGTCGGTGATGGCCTGGGCGAAGGCCAGCTCGTCGGCCGTCCAGGCCGGCGGGCCAATCCGGGTCAGGCAGTCCATGAGGAGGTCGCCCAGCACGTCGTTGGGGAGGTACTCGCGGCACGATGTGATGAGGTTGACGTCGAAGGTGGTCTCGGTCATCAGCGCGGCGCCCTCGGCGATCTTGAGGAGCCGGGCGTAGATGGAGTCCACGTCGGCCCGGCGCGGGCTGCGGACGTAGTACCAGACCTCGGCCTCGGCCGGGACGATGTTGGGGGCCACCCCGCCCTTGGTGATGACGTAGTGCAGGCGCGTGTCCTGGGGCACGTGCTCGCGCAGGTAGTTCGCCCCGATGTTCATCAGTTCCACGGCATCCAGGGCGCTGCGGCCCTGGTCGGGGCTGGCCGCGGCGTGAGCCGCCCGGCCGTGGAAGGCGAACTTGGCCGAGTTCATGGCCTGCGCGCTGGCGGCCCAGAGGCTGTTGAGTTCGGCGGGGTGCCAGGTGAGGGCGGCGTCCAGACCGCTAAAGAGCCCGGCCCGGGCCATGAGGACCTTGCCGATGAGGGTCTCCTCCGCCGGACAGCCGAAGAAGACGATGGTGCCGGGCAGGCTCTCCCGGACCATCTCCTCCTTGAGGGCGAGGACGGCCCCCAGGACGGCGGCGCCGTAGAGGTTGTGCCCGCAGCCGTGGCCGGGGGCGCCCTCGCGGAGCGGCTTGCGGACGGGCGAGGCCTCCTGGCTCAGGAGGGGCAGGGCGTCGTACTCGGCCAGGAAACCCAGCACGGGCTTGCCTTGGCCCCAGGTGGCCGTGAACGCGGTCGGCATCCCGGCCACCCCGCTGACCACGGTGAAGCCGGCGGCGGTGAGTTCGCGCTCCAGGAGGCGGGCGGACTCGAACTCCTCCAGGCCCACCTCGGCGAGTTCCCAGAGGCGGTCGCTGACGGCCGTGAGGCGGCCGGTGTTGGCGTCGATCCAGGCCAGGGCGGTGGCGCCGGGTTTGTCATCGGTCATGAGTGTGTCTCCTCCTTCAACTGGCGGAAGTGCTGCCGCCATCCACGATGAGCGTCTGACCGGTGATGTAGCCGGCGGCGTCCGAGGCCAGGAAGAGGACGGGATGGACCACGTCCATGGGCTCGGCCAGCCGCCCGGCGGGGATGCCGGCGACAATCTGGGCCTGGAGGCTCTCGTTCGACCAGAAGGGAGCGCTGAAGCCGGTCTTGACCATCGACGGGGCGACCGCGTTCACCTGGATGTTGTCGGGAGCCAGTTCCACGGCCAGGACACGCGTGAGCATCTCCAGGCCGGCCTTGGCCACCCCGTAGATGCCCATGCCGGGGGCGGCCTGGCGGCCGGCGATGGACGACAGGTTGACGATCTTCCCCGCCTTGAGGGGGCGCATGGCCCGGGCCGCCTGACGGGCGCAGAGGTAGGGGCCGGTGAGGTTGGTGTCGATGATCTTGCGCCAGGCGGCTACGTCGGCGTCGACGGTCGAGGGCGTGAGGAGGTTCATCCCCACGTTGTTGATGAGGATGTCGAGCCGGCCGAAGCGGTCGAGCACGGCGGCAAAGAGGCGGTCGACCTGGTCCTCCTCGGCAATGTGGGCCGGGAGGGCGAGGAGGTCGGGGGCGGCAAGCTCCTGACGGGCGGCCTCTAGCCCCTCCGGCTTGCGGGCGCAGATGGCGACCTTGGCCTTCTGACGAAGGAGTTCGCGGGCAATCGCCAGCCCTATCCCCCGGCTCGCTCCCGTGACCAGGGCGACCTTGCCCTCGAGGTTGTACCACGGGCCGCTCACGGGGTCGGTCCCTCCGTTCGTAGGCAAGGAGGGCTTCTCGGGGCAGACACAGATTCCCGCTGGGGCGTGCGAGGGGTGAGGCGGTGGGGAGGAGATGGTGGCGGCTGGCGGGTACCTGGGGTCCGACCTGGCTGGGGAAGGTCGGTCTCCTTTGGCAGCGGCGACGAGATAGTCCGTGCGGTCGCTCACTAGCGGCTATGGATCGCAGCGAATGGCCCCGCGTCAGACCTTCTGTACGAAAGCAAGAGCTTCCTTTACCAACGGGAGCATCTCCCCACGCGTTAACTTACCACCCGATGGGGCATCCACAATCTCACCGTGGTGCGGGCCATTCGCTAACCTGCCGAGGTGAAACAGTCTGACTTTCAGGGGCCCGTCGACCAGTCCTGCAGCGAACAGCTTTTCTGACAGCTTCGCTAGTCCCTTCTTTCCTCTCATATCAGCAGCCAGGGCGAGATAGTACTTGGTCTTCAGAACGGTCTCGAACACCTTGCGGATGTTGCCCTGCATCATCTCAGGGGTTGGGCCGAAGTCCTCCGCAAGGTACCTCTCCATATCCTCGAGCAGGTGGGCGTGATCACCCTTGCGGTCGTCCTCCACGTCCAAGACCGCAAGCTGACTGCCGTTCTTCTTGTCGGAGCGAACCTGCAGGACCTTGCCGTCCGGCATGTTGTCGCAGAGCATGTACAGAAAGTCTTTCTTGTGTGTAAACACGTTGAGCTGTCCTACGGTCGGCGACAGGGTTAGCAGCAAGCGGGCCGTTGCCTCGCGCCGGGTCTCATCCAGGCTGGAGAGCGGGTCGTCAAATACGACGATTTGCTGGCTGAGTTCGGGCATCTTCTCCAGCGCCGCGATGAAGAACGCAAAGGCCAAGGCGCTCTTGTCGCCCTCGCTCAGCGTGTTCTTGAAGCACGGCGCGTCATCTTGGCGGGCTGACAGCGGGACGGTCTGTTCCAGGATGCTAAGAGCGAAATCACTGTAGCTCTCGTTCGCTCGGTCGTCCGTCTTCCCGGCTAAGTCTGTGATGCTGAAATCGGCTCCCAGGGTCTCGAGAAGTTCATTGATGCGTTGTTGGTACGTGCCGAAAATGGTCTTGCTGTAGTCCTCAAGCTCCTTCTGCTTCACGTTCTTCTGCGTCAGGAGCGTGTCCGCGTGGTCCTTGGCAGGGAGGTAGTCGGTTGCCCACTTCTTCCATGCTGAGGCGAACCGCATCTTCGTCTGTTGTTCCTTTGCCAGGGCTGCCCGGATCGAAGCAGCGTCTGATTTCGGGAGGTTGGCGAGGTACTCTCTGGCATTCTCGGCAAAAATGGTCACAACTATGTTGTAAGCCTTGACGGCAGTCTCTAACGCCGCAAGTTCAGTCGAAAGCGCATCGAAGTGCAGCATGTCGGCGTCAGCATCCGGGTCTCTCTGCTTTCTCCCAAGTTCGGTGAGAACCTTAGCTTTGAGTTCCACAAGACGAGCCCGGCGGTTCTCGACGATTGTGACAAGATCGGGCAGCCCGCAGGACTTCTCGGCCGTTACTGCAGTATCGGGCAAACCCATGATGCCAAGGTACGGCTCCCACTGGCGCAAGGCCGCAAGATTCGCGTGGTGGGTAGAGACCACAGATGTAAGGTCGTTATCGACATTCCATTCCCCGAGAGCAGTGAGTTGCTGGGCAACGCCCTGCTGATAGGCCCGGAATGCCTCGTCGAAAAACCCCTGGTATGCCTCCAGTAGTTCGGCAGCATTCTTGAGGCCTTGGCCGCAGAAAGGGCAATCCGCCTGTACTAGATCGAGACCTTTCCGGATGAACTGCCTTGCTTGAGCCTTGTCCTTGAAGTTGCGATTAATGTGGGAAAGCACCCGCTCTTCGGCGGCTTTGTGGGCCGCTGCCAGTCTCTTCGCGGCAAGTGTCCTTGAGGTCGACAAGTCAAACGATGGGGAGGATGCTTGGCGCGGGAACCCGAGTTTCAGGACTTCCGCCTCGGATGCCTTGGATTTGAGGTCCTTCTCCAGCTTCCGAATCCGAAGGTCTACGACGGCTTCCTCTGACGGAGGAATGGCGAGGAAGGCGTCCAGAGAGACAGTGAACGCACCTCGTTTGAACTGCTCCGCCAGCTTGGTTGCATCCTGTCTCGCGGCCTTCTCCTTGGTCTTTAGCTCGGCGAGTTCTGCGGCTAGTTTGACCCCCTGCGCGCCGACAATGATCCTATGGATGCTCTTCTTGTGCTCGTGGGCAATCTCGTGGGCAAGGATGTTCTCACGGATGAATGGCACGTCGAAGACTTGTATAGAGGCAAATGGCTTGTCCCACGATGTGCCGCCGAACACATGCTCTTCCCCGTCAATCACGATGACCGCTGCCGGGTCGGCCACTGCGCTGAGAGTCCTGCGGGCGCGGATCAGTCTTGGGTCATTGTCACGTAGAGAGCAGAGGACGTTGACAAGAGTGGACTTGCCGTAAGCGTTCGGGGCGAAGACAAAAGTGTTCTTCTTCCAGTCGAGGACACTCGTCTTCGTTGAGAATCCGTAGAACTTGCCGATTCCCCTCAACAGCTTAATCCCTGTAATCACGTGATCCTACTCCTCTATGGCTACCCAACGACTTGGAGCTCAGCGCTCCTGCCGCCAGGGTGGACCCAACTGCGCGGTCCGCCGAAGCTCTCTCCCGGAACTGATGGAAAACCCTGCCTAAGGGGAATTTCGTCGCGGGGTGCCGAAGCCCTTTCGACCGTTGGCCCCTAATCCCTCACCCCTTTGCGAGTGCGGGTTGAGTGAGGCGGGCCGAGTGGCACGCGCGGCCGAGAGAGGCGGCATCAATAAGACAGTCGCGTGACTCGCCCCCACCCGGCGTGTCGCACTTCGCTGAACCGCGACATGCCTGCGGCCTCCGTCGTTGATGGATTCGAGCATCTCAATGCCCCGCCCGACCGGTCGACCTACCCCATTCGCCCCAACTTCAGCTTCTCCGCCACCTTGGCCAGCAGCTCCCGCACCCGCTCCACCGTCTCCTCGGTCGTCTCCCCCAGTTCGACCTTCAACCGGTAGGTGATTAGATGCCCGGCCTCTTTGCTCAGAGCCGCGACTTGGTCCGCTAGATTCTGGATCTCCGCACCCGAGAGTTCCGCCTCGGCGACGATCGGCCACCCAGAAGGCGGCGGAGAGAGCGGGAACGGCTGCTTCGCAAGTATCCGCACATCCTTGGCTGAGGCGATTTCTGCCGGCCAAGGCACGGAACCAGCGGCAAGCTCAAGAAGCCGCACCCTGATGCCGCCGTCGATGGCTTTCCGCACGGTCACCCAAGGGAGCGGCTCGCCAGCCCGGGCCGAAGTGGCGTTGAGGATGGCCAAGGCACTCGTCGGTCCCTTAGGGTTTGGCCAGGCCGCCGGAAGCCGGTCAGGAAGGATGTCGATGGCGAGGATGGGGTCGGGCGGCGCCGACAGCGCAGCCGCCTCACTCAGGATGCCGGCCGGGATTTCCTCCTCCAGGATGCTCGCGCCGCCAGCGGCTGTGAGCCAGAGCTTCCCGAGCGTCACAGCCGCCCGCACGGCCAGGTCCACGACGGGGCGGTCTGCCTTCGGAACGGCGAGGGTCTCGCTGTAGGTTCCCCGCGACACTTCGACCGTTCGGCCACCCGCGAAGCACTCCAGGAGGTCCCCGAAGGTGATGCTTAGCCGAGGGCTGCCCGCGGTCGGCTCGGTGGGGCTGGGTCCAGCCGCGACGGCAACGTTGGCACGGCTCGGCCACAGTCCCGGCAAGACGCCGGGCACGAGAAGGCCGGGGTCGAGTTCGGTGAGGATGGCGGCCTTGGGGAGGACTACCTCCAGGCTGGGGTCTTTGAGGGCCACCTCGTCGGGTCTGACCCGCCAGAAGGTCCTGACCGAACGGTCGGGCCGGGTGTAGCGCATGACGAAGATGCCCGACTGGCATCCGGCGAGGAGGGTCTCGATGATGGCCTGCGGCTTGAGCATCTTGGGTAGTTTGGGAACCTGGGCGAAGGCGCTCGTGAGATCCTTCACCCGCCGCGCCGTCTCGCCTTCCTGCCAGAGGTCATACGGCCCCCCGGGGAGCAGCGCGTCTTCCGCGACGGGAGTCTCCTGTATTCGGGACCGTGGGTCGGCCTTGATGACCGCGAACAGAGCCTCGCCGCCGACCGTAGCCTTGAAGGCCTCGGGCCGGCCGTCCTTCCCCAAGGTGACCACTATGCAGTAGGCCTGTCGAATGGCCTCGGGAACGGCCTTCTGCGCCTCGTCCCTCCGAGCCCGGAGAAGAGCCCAGTGGAGGGGGTCCTCGATCTTCTGCTCCTTCAGTTCGGCGTCGACATCCTCCCAGCCGAGGTAGGCGCGGATACGAGAGCGCGCCACTTCCAGACCCTCGGGCGACGGCACGGCGAGGACTATGGCGTTCTTGCACACCCTCGGCTTCTGCGGCCCGGTGGTCACCTCAAGAAACCGGCAAGCCTCCGCGCCGGGGTGACCGGGCTCGCAGGCCGCCTTCGGCCCCAGGACGGCGTAGTGGAACTCGCCATCGTCTTCGATGTCTTTCGGGTTGTCGGGGAGGGCATGGACGCGGGCGCCCGCCCCCGAAGCGCCGGCGGTGAGGGATTTGGCCCGGCCGATGTCCTCGGTGAGGCGGGCCTCGACCAACTCCGCCGGAATTCGGGCCATGGCCGCCTGGTGCATCTGGGTCAGGTTCGGTCTTGAGCCGAGCCGCCAGGTCTTGGGGAGGACCTTCTCACCCTCGGCGCCGCGGCCTAGGTCCGCGAGGCTGGCTTCGTCGAGGAACCAGGAGGCCTCAGCCCAGCGCCCGAGGGCCTTCTCGAGCTCAATCCTATCCGGGCGCGTCTGCCCCAGGAGAGCCATGAGTTCACGGGTAAGAGCCTTCTGGCCCACCGGCTGGGAGTGAAGGAACGTGCCGAAGACGGCCTGTTCCACCTCCCGGTGGTGTAGGGCGGGCGTGTCCGCCTGGATATCGCGGGCCTTGCCGAGCTCCCCTTCGAGGATGCCCGTCCAATCTTGACGCTTGCCCTCATACTCCTCGGTGCCGGCCACCCCGGTGAGCTCGCGGGCCCCTTCGGATAGCCCCGTTTCGGCTACGCCTTTCCCGCCGGGCTTGGACAGAAACACATTGGCGCCGACAAGGGGGCAGGTGTCCCACGGCTCGGCGTCGCGTAGGGCGAGAGCGAAGGTCCGCAGGATGCCCCTGGTCCGCTGGAAGCCCTCAAGGTTGGTCCACTTGGTGTAGAAAACGTCGGTAAGGTCGGGGTGGAAGGGGTAGCTGTCGAGGTAACGGTCCTCGGCTTCCGCGCCCTGTTTCAGCGTGAGGTCGTCGAGGGTCCGGATGCCCTGGAGGGCGGCGGCGACGACGGGCCGAAAGAGTTCGCGGTCCTTGATGGACTCGGACGTGAAGAAGCGCCGCCGGAGAATCTCGGCCACGTCCTGCTTGAGAATCGGTTGGATGCCCTCCTCCTTCTCCCGCCGGAAGATGGCCGCGAACTCGCCGGTTATCTTCTTGCCCATGGCGTCGCTCTTGCGCGGGTCAGTGGCCAGGAGGGACGCCACTATCGCGCAGCGGTCCACGGCCGTGGCCGCCTGGGTGAGATACTGAAAGAAGCTCGCCAGGCGCCCGAGCCAGGCCTCGTCGAGATCCACTTTCCCCCGGGCGTACATGAGGACCTCGTCAATGAGGATGAGGGTGCCGAGCCCCTCCTTGGCGGGCGCCGCCAAGAGTTCACGGAGCAGGTTCTCGGCGGGAGGGCTATCGCGCTCCTCGTCCAGGTCGTCGGCGTGGAGCAGCCGGAGGCCATCAGCGCCGGCAATCTGGTAGGCCAGTACACTCCAGGGGTGCCTGAGCCACCGGCGCTCGCCCTGGGGTGAGACAACCTCCATGCCCTTCTCGACGTCGAGCTTGTCGAAGGCCAGCACGCCGATACGGGCCCGAGGGGGTTTCCGCCCGGCGTGCTGGATGAACTCGCGGACGGCCGGCAGGTCGGGCAAGCTCTCCGGGTCGTGTGCGAGGTGATAGAGCGTGATCAGGGCGTGCGTCTTGCCTCCGCCGTAGGTCAGTTCGAGTTGCCGCACGGCCCGGTCGGTCCGGCCGTCAAGCCGCAGGATGACCTCCTTGGCCAGTTCCCTGAGGTTGTAGGCCGGATAGGTGAGGGTGAAGAACTCCTTCGGATCCTGGTACACGGGCCGGGCCGTACCCATTACCACGGCGTAGAGGTCGGCGGCGAAGATGGCCAGCGAGAGATCGCCGGAGCGAAGGTCGTCCCGCAGGCTCACCACCGCGTTCCAAGGAGTGAGGGTCGTGCCGGTCATTGGTGCTCTCCCCTTCCGGATACCTCAGAAGTTCTCGAAGGCCCGCGTCTGACGCTGGAGCGGGTCGGGCGCCCGACGGCCAGAAATGTGGTTACTGATGCTCTCCAGGAGCGTCCGCTCCTGGGCGCCGGGCTCGGCCATCTCGATAAGCGCCTGGAGGAGCCGGCGGAAGAGCGAGTTCGCGGTCAGGGCCTGGTCTCGGATGTAGGCGTCGACCGCCGCGACGTCCCCGGCCCGCCAGAGCTGCATGATGCGGTGGGCTTGGTCGATGAGAGGGACGGGTTTGCCGCCGGTCTCATAGCCCAGGCGCTTCCCACTCCGCTCATGCCAGGCCTTGAGCCGTACGCGCGTCCCGCTGCCCTCGGGGGCAGGCTCGGCCTCCCCGCTCTCCCCATCACTCCCGCCGTCATCGACGTCTTCCTCAGCGCTCTCATCGTCACTGTCCGAGGGCGAGCCCGCGGGGGCCTGCCGCCCTGTGCGGGCAAGAAGGTCGTATTCGTCAGCCAGGTCCCGGTCGGCGAGACCGCAGGAGACCGCGTAGAGAATCACGGCCCCGCTCGGGGTATCGGCGAACCGGAAGGTGTGTCGGTGGAGGAGGTAGTACGCGGTTACGTCGTCGAGCGCCTCCACGGCGGCTTGGTCGCCATCCGGTGAGAGGACACGGCCCACGACGAAGTCCACCACCAGACGCCGCACGTGGTGGAGAAACTCGCCCACGGTCATGACCTGACTCGGGCTGTCGGCCTTCTTCACTGCGGGGTAGCGACTGTAGGCCTCCAGGGCGGGGCCGGTGGCCGCCCAGACGAAGTCGGGACCCCGGATGCCGGCGTCCCAGAAGTCTCGGAGAGTCGGCCTTTGGAGCCATCGGCCGGACTCGTCACGCTTGCCCCAGAGGTTGGCCTTCATCTCCTCGAGGACCTGGCCATCCCAACCCGGGCGAGCGGCCGCGGGCCGCTTCCGGCAGACGAGCCAGACCGAGGACGACAGGGCCGCGCCCGTGAGGGCCCGGGTGCGGTTGGCCATTTCGGTCTGTATGGGCCAACTGGCCGTCACGACAAATCCGGCCCGGAGCATGGCCGAGACAACCGCCTCCCACGCCGCCGGGTTCTTCTGGGCGAAGACTACGACCAGCCGACCCTCGGGGCGGAGGACCCGGTAGCACTCCTGGAAAGCCCTGAGCATGCCGTTCTCGTAAGCGGCGCGGGATTTCTCCCGGTCTCCTCCGAAACGGCTGCTGTCGTCGACGAGCTCACCGTCGCTCGCCCCTTCATCCCACTTCGGGGCAAGCTCGCCGGAGAAGGCGGCGTCCACGTCGCGGGCGAGGCCCCAAGTGGTCCGCCGAAGCCACACATAGAAGAAGTCCATAGTGACCGAGTATCCGATGGCGTCGTAGTAGGGCGGGTCGGTGAGAACCACATCCACAGACCCCGGCGGCACCGTTTGGCTCGTGGCCGAGCCCCGGATGGCTCGCGGCGCGGGCTGACCCGCCGCGGCCGCGGAGGTGTGCTCGGTTGTCCGGCAGACCCATTCCAGGCACGCCGTGTAGTTGCCCGTTGTGTCGGACAGGGGATTGGCTTCGCAGTAGTCCCAGAGCATAGGAAGGGCAAATCGTGCGAACGAGTTACTCACCTTCTCATACCCAGTGTCCCAGCGGCAGAGCACCGATTGTCGGTCTGCCAGCTTGTCCACCCCAAGGGCGAGGAGGCCTCCCACCGCTTCAACCCATTCCGCAGGGTAGCCCAACCGCCCCATGGTCTCAATCGCCGCCCGCGTGTGCCGGACGAAGGTCCCCAGGGCTAATAGCTGGCGGGGACTGAAGAGCTTCTCGAACGTGTCAAAGCCATAGAGAACGCACCACGTGTCGCCCTTCGCGTTTGGCGTTATTGGGTCGGCAGGCGGCCCAAACGGGACGTCCCGAAAAGCGGCGCTAGACGACTCTCTGGTTTCCTTGGCGAGAGACATCTCTTCGCTCGTCGGCAGCCGGTAGCCCTTCCCGTCCGGGCCTTCGACCACTACTGCTACGAGGCGCTCCCCAAAGCCTCCTGAGCATCCAGTTTGGCGAAGGTCGTCTCTGGTCGTGATGACCCCGCAATGCGGGCACGTCGCACCGGAGCGGGTCATGGTTCCGTGCGTCTCCGCCGTGCCAGCCGCTTTTCCGTCTGCTGCCGTCTCGCTGGTAAGGTCTCGAACGGTGAAGGTGGCCCTCGGGTCGCCGGGCCCGGTCTCCAGGTGAAGGACGACCTTCTTCCGGGCCTTCCGGCAGAGCCAGCGGGTCTTGAGGAGGGGAAGTTCTCCCCGGCAGTTCTTGCAGGCCAAGGTTCGGGCCCAGAGGTAGGCCACGGTCGTCTTGCCCTCGACCACGGGGTAGAAGCGCTCCAGGTCGGCCTTGGCCCGCTCCCGAATCCACCGACCCCAGGCCCGTACGTGCCAGGCCAGGTTGGCCTCGGGAAGCGCAAAAAGCTCTGGCCGGACGAAGCCCGGTAGGTCCAGGGCAAACTCGGGGAGGGGCCAGCTCTTGCCCGACAGCCCGTGCGGGTACTCCAGGGTGCACTTGAGGATAAACCAGGCCACGGGATTGAGGTCGATGGCCAAGGCCTCACACCCGAGACGCATGGCCTCCAGCGGGATGGAGCCGCCGCCGGCGAAGGGATCCAGGACCACCGGAGCGCGGCCTCCGTAGGCCTTCCGTATCTCATCCCGGAACGAGCCCAGGTCCGGGCCGGACTCGCGCCCCCAGTGGAGGATGCCGCCTTCGGTCTCCTCGCGCCGGACTTCGACCTCCTTGCCGGCAACCTTGCGGGTTTCGACCCGCTCGACAAGACAACCGCCCAGCCTCTCCAAGAGGACTTTTCGCTCGTCGGGCTCGCCGGGGTCGGGGAGGAGCGTAGCGATGAGCGCCGCCCGGCAGGCGGCCAGGGGTCGGCGCGCCGGCCAGATGTGGAGCGTGGAGATGTGCCCGTGGCGAACGTTCTTCTCGTGCAGGGAATCGATAGAGGCCTGCCTTAGGGGAAAGGCCGCCTCGATGAGCCGCGACCCGCCAGAGCTGAGAGAATCGGTCACGAAACGTTCACTCCTCCGCCGCCTCTAGGATGGCGGTCTGGTTTATGAGAACGCTTCCTTTGTCCTTGGTGAGAAGCCAGAAGGGATCTTTGACCCGCGCCAAAGCCGGTGCCGGGGTCGCGCAGCCGTAGACCACGTAGAACCAGTAGCGGGAACCCTGGTTCCCAGCCTGGACCCACTCGTTCCTGGTGACCTCCACCTGCCCGCCGGTGGCCCGTCCCTTCACTTCGATGGCCAGGGTCTCGCCGTCCGGCCGGACAGAGAGAAGATCGAAGCCCGGCCGGTCCCCGAGGCCTTCGGCCCGCGCCCGGTCAGGGGTCGACACATCTTTCACCACGGCCCCAAGGTCTTCCTCGTAGCGGATGGCCACGCTCATGGCCAGGGCCTCAACCCGGGCATCGTGTCGAGAGCGCTCTTCCGGGTCGACGGATGGGGCGACGAAGGCATGAGCCAGGAAGACCACGTCACTGGCGGCGATAAGGTCTGCCTCGCGCTCCAAGCGCGAGGCCGCACGGTGGGCCTCGGCCTCTGCCTGCTCCTGCTCACGCTTGACGGCCTCCAGCTCCAATTCGGCCTTCCTGTCGCCAGCCTCCACCCTCTCCCGAAGCTTCTTCCGGCGGGCGGCCAATTCGGCCTGCCGGAAGTTGAAGCCCCGGGCCAGGGTCTCCCTCCGGGTGGGCAACGTCGCCCGCAGGGCCTCGCGCCGGTCTTCCACCCGCAAGGCGGCTACCTGGTCGCCCACCCAGGCGGCGGCAGCGTCCCGGCCCCGAGCCGGTGCGGCCGCCAGGCGGCCGGCAGCGGGCAAACCTCCCCCCCCACGCAGGAGCAGAAGGTGCTCGACGGGACACTTGGCGAGGCTGCCATCTTCCTCCTGGCGCAGGCCGATAAGCCTCTGCTCCAAGAGTTCTTCCCGCTCAAGTCCGGCGGTCGCGGGATCGGCCCGCCTGACCACGGAGAAGAGGGCCACGTGGAAGAGGTATGGGGCCTGGGCGTAGGGGTCGACAAAGACCCCACCCCTCAGGGCTTCCCCCTCTAGACTTCCGCAGACATGCTCCCGCAACCGTTCGAAGACCGGCTCGCCGGGCCGCAGGAAGATGACCTTGGCGTCCCGCGACGGACGCTCCAGGCTGAACAGGTTTCGCTGACCGGCAGGGTACCGTTCCAGCGCAGACGAGAGTGGATCGAGGGCACCCGGCTTGAGGGGCACAAAGGAGAATTCTCCCTCGGGATTGCCCAGGAGGCCGACCTGGATGAGCGGCGCCGCCCGCTCGACGAAATGGCGGACGTACCCGGGCAGGAGGCGCCTGAGATCCTCGCGCTCGAGGTCGGCCTGAAGCCTGGGAAGTTCGCGCTTTACGTCGCCGCCGTCGCCATAGAGACGGCGTTCGCGCGCTTGAAGGGCTTCGACCTGCTGCCGGGTCAGTCGTCCTTCGATTTCGGCGGTCGCTTCGTCCAGGCCCCCATCGGTCAGGGCTTTCTCCATGTAGCGGCTAAACGACACGCCCTCGAAGAGGCGGCCGACCACATCAAAGACCTTGTCGCTTCCGAGTTCACGGCGGATGCGTTCGAGCTTCTCCAGGAGGATCCGGAGAACGCGACCCTCCCGCGTTTGCCCGGCCACCAGGTTCGTGACGAAGACCGGGTCGTGCTTTTGGAGGTAGCGATGGATACGGCCCATCCGCTGCTCGAGTCGGGCCGGGTTCCAGGGTATGTCGTAGTTCACCATGAGCCAACAGAACTGTAGGTTGATGCCCTCGCCCGCCGCGTCGGTGGCCACCAAGTAGCTGGCTCCATCCTCGGCCGCCGGCGCCCGAAAGAACTCGATCTGGGCCTCCCGCTCGTCACTGTCCAGGCCGCCGTGGATCCGGGCCACCCGGCCGCCATGCCCGATAGCTTCAAGGCGGCGGGTCAGGAACTCAAGAGTATCCCGATGCTCGGTGAAGATGATGAACTTCTCGTCGCGGAAGCGGGGGTCGCGGAGGACCTCGAGCAGCTTATCGAACTTGGTGCCACTGCCGGCCTGCATAACGTCCCCGGCCAGGGCCAGGAGTTCCTCGACCTTGGCCTTCTCCGTCTGAAGCTCAGCCAGGTTGACGGCTACGACCCCGCCGAGGAGACGCTCCTCGGCTGTCTCCAGGCCTTCGCGGTCACCCGCGGCTTCCTCTTCATCGGCCGTGGACTCATCATAGGGGTCGGGGACCTCATTGAGGCGGGTCTGACGAGCGATGAGCTGGTCGGTGGAGAGGCGCCCGGTCCGTAGGTCGTCGATGAGGCGGTCAAGCTTCTCTAGCCGGCGTTCAAACGATCTCGCCATCGCATACGTGGAGCTGGCCAGGCGGCGCTGGAACACGCTCATGGCCAGTTGGGCAGCCGTCCGGTTGAGGATGCGAGCCCGGTTGTAGTAGCTTCCGATGTAGGCGGTGGTCTGGTCGTAAAGGCGCTGCTCCTGAGGCGTCAGGTCGTAGCTGAGGGTGTCGGAGACTCGCGTGGGATACAGCGGGCAGCCCGAGTAGTCGACCATTTCCTCCTTGGTCCGCCGGATGAAATGGCGCCGGCGCTCGGAGGCTGGGTAGTCCTTGAAGGCCTGCTCCGTGGAGAGCGCCTCGGGCTCAAGAAGCCGCCAGAGGCAGTAGTACGGAAAGTCCTTACCCATGTGGGGCGTGGCCGTGAGGAGAAGGATGTTGCGGGCCGTCCAGGGTAGCCGGCGAGAAGGCTCAGGGGGGCTGATTCCCGCGAGGGCCTCGGCCAGGCGGTAGCGGTCCGTCTTGCGGATGTGGCCGTCGGGGTCCTCACGCGCGGCGAGTTTGTGGGCCTCGTCGAAGACCACGAGGTCATAGGGCTCCACGTCTGGCTCGGCCAGGCGGGCGAACATGCGGTCTCCGGCGAGGGTGTCGACGCTGACGATGACGAGGTCGGAGTCCGGGCCGACGAATGGGTTCCCGAAGAGGGCATCCGGCCCCCTAAGCACGGTGGCCGTGAGACTGAACAGGTTCCTGAGTTCGCGGTTCCAGTTGGTGACCAGCCCGGCCGGAGGAATGATGAGGACCCGACGGAGCAGCCGGCGGCTGAGCATCTCCCGGATGTAGAGGCCGGTCATGATGGTCTTCCCGGCTCCGGCATCGTCGGCCAAGAGAAAGCGCAACGGCCGCTCGCTGAGCATGGGACCGTAGACCGCCAATCGCTGGTGAGGCAGTGGGTCGATGAGGGACACCTCGGCCCCGAAGCCGGGATTGGCGAGATGCCCGTAACCCAGGCGGTGGCCTTCGACCACGATACGAACAACCTCGGGGTCGGCCTGGAAGTCCATGTCGGGGGCCACGGCCATCAATCTCCTAAAGTGGTAACCTGTCTCACCAGAGGAGATTCCTGTCGACATCCGACGCTTCCTGCCATGATGGCTTCGGTTTGGCGGCGGGGGGCGCACAGTTTACGCTAGCCTCGGTAGACGAGGCACCGAACAGGCGGGCGAGTAGAACCTGGAATGCGGGTGGGACCGACTGCCGTTGAGGCTTCTTGGCCACGGCGGATAGCCTCCAAAGGGAAAACGCGACGGCCCAACATTGTGACATGGGCAGCAGCCGCTAGGCGGCTCTTCGTTCGACACCATGGTCAGTACGGTTGATCCCAATCACCGGCCTGTACCTCATGGGCCGTCATCGCCTCGCACCCAGTCATGGTCCGGAACGATCAGCGGCACACGGCGGGACCCGGAGTCCGTTTCCTGCCGCTCACATACACGAACCATCTCTACGAAGTAGAAAAGCACTGCACGTGCGAGTTGAAGGCTCTCGATAAGCTGCTCCTCAAAGACCGCACAGTCGTAGTGGTCCACGTGCCCGCACTTTCGTACGTGGTCTCTTCCGAAGTCGTGGAGCACCGTGAACCGATGAGTCGACGCATGACGGAGCGCGCGCTTCTCCTGAAGGAAGCCGACAGCGATGTCGCCTGAGACTTCGGACAAGGCAACCAGGGCCAAGTTGCCCTTCTCAATCTCCTCCCGAATCGGAGGCTGCCAACTCATCGGCCCGCCGTCCTTTCGGGCTTCATACCACCTGTTGGTGAAGTAGATGGACTTCGATGGTTCGGGGAGATCGAGATACTCACTTGCCGCAACGGCCACCTTGTCAAGCAAGTCCATGCAGGCTCGTTGCGCGAGAGTGAGCACAGAAGACCGGACGCCATAGCACGCGTAGTCGAGAGTGTCGGAGTATTTGCCGCTCTCTGGGAACCCGTCAGCCAACGCTGTGTACGCAAGGTATCTGGCCGCTAGGTAGTCTGACTTGAGGACGTTGAACATGGCGAACAAAGGCGGCACACCATACTCAGTATCAATGCTCTCTGTGACACTGTCGATGCGCAACGAGTCCCAACGCCGCATAGCCAGATCGAGACCCTCGATGGTCGGTGCCAGCGCCAGCCGGTGCTTTGCCACGAAGCGCTGATATTCGCTCGCGGAAGAGAGATCGAGCAGGTGCCCGTCAGGAATCTCGGTCTGCAACAACCCAGAGAGATCTCTGTACGCCTGTTCCCCTGCAAGGTCGCGTATCCTCTCCGGGTTCAGCCGAGCGGTCTTAAGGTGCTGGGCGGCCACCCCCCGAAGGACGTCGGCATCGCCAATGCCGTCCTTGACGAAGCGAAGGAGAATGCGGGCCGCACCGGTCAGAGCCACCCCGTTGGTTGGATCGAGACCAAGCGCCCTCAGATAGGAGTCATACGCCTCCGCGTAGCGGCCTGCCCGCGCGAGCGAATTGCCCAGATTGGTGAACGACTCTCCCGCAACCAGGGGAGGCGCGGAGTTGGCCTCTCCGGCGGACCGGTACAGGCGCCTCGCTTCGCGTCGCAGGTCCATAGTCTCGAGATACCACTGCGGGTACGCGCTCCGAACTAGGTCAGCCTGTGCTGTCAGACCGTTGGCGAGGTTGTAGGCCAGATCGCACCGATCAGGCAGCGCCTCCAGTAGCTTCCTCAGGATAGCCACGCCCTCATGTACTGCAGGCGCGTCGCGCATTTCGGCGCCAGCATTGATCAACGTGGCAGCCCTCAGCATGCCGACGTTCACATCGTCGAGGATGCCGTCCGCAGCCAACGCCCGCGCGGACCGGAGGGCCGACTCGGGGTCCTTGTTGGTTAGGACGCGCAAGGCATCATCGACCTCGTTGAAGCGGCGCGTGATTTCCTTGGCATCCATTGGGTTCGGCCCCCTAAATAGGATCAGCTCTACGCCTAACGACTCGGAGCCCAGTGACCCCTCCCGAAGAGCCCGCCACACGCGGGGCCCGCTGAAGCTCCGTGTTAGACCGTGTGCCGCGCGTGGATATGTAGGACGGCTTCCATGACCTTCTCGGCGTCCGCCTCGAGCAACGAGTACGGTGGCTGGGCCGCCCTGAGCGCACGGGCTTCCACCGTGTCCGGCGCGAGGGGCGCGCGGAAATGGGTCACCGGGTTTCTCAGCATTCGAACTTCGTCCAGCCTCCGGAACTCGTCATCGCTCAGCAGTCTGCGGTCGTGCGCTTCACGCAAGAGATCGGAAATCGAGGCACGTTCCAGATCGTCCCGCCCGGCTGCGTAGAACAGAGCCGCGAGGGTCCGCTCGATGAAGGCCAGACCAAGTACGACGACAGCCATGAACTGACCGTACACAAAGCAGTACCTACATTCCTCGAACAAGTACTTGGCGACCCAGCCACCGTGGAACACAGCAATCCCCGCGTTGGGAGTCAGCTCGGCCAGCCACTGCAAACGGGCCAGACGGTCGCGACGAGCTACTCGGTCTTCTCGTCTGAGCCATTCGCGAGCGAGGTTCCTCATCCGGTCTCCGTCTCTGCTCCGACGCGGCCTGACTCCTTGAACCTCAAGGGGGCTACCCCCTGAGCCGACCCACGTGTGGGGCCTCGGTGCAGCTCCGTGTTAACCGAGCGTCAATGGAAAGCCTTGCCTACCCAGGATTCGGCACGCGAGCGCCGGCACCCTGCCGCTAGGCGAACCCGCGAGATGATGAAGGGCCGCGGGCTTCGCTCCGAGGGGGCAGGCTCACGGACCGGGGGACTGGACGGTTTGACCCGGAACGGCCGGACGATTTCGGCCGGAATCACTGGACGGATTCAGCCGGAATGACTGGACGGATTGGCCGGAATACGCAGCTGGATGCGCCTGTTGGGCGAAGACATGCCGTTCACCAAGTCAGGCCCTTCGACTTCCGTCCGCTGTGCGCCTGATCCGAGCCTAGTGCTCCGAGTCGCACACCACAAGAGCTCACCAGTAGATGGCCACAAACTCCGAATCGAGGAAGCGCTCCCCAGAAGATGCTGCGGAGGGGCCGTCGTCGGATGCCATCAGGGGCATCACCTGCCCGGAGAAGTGAAAGCCCACATCCAGAAGTGCAGCAGTACGGTACTGGGCAGCGATGAGTGGGTCTGGCGCGAGGTCGAAGCGCTCAATCAGAAACGTGGTAATCGCGTTGAACGCCTCACGCCTCTCTTGCAGGCTGCCAAATGAGGTGCAATGGTGCTCCGAGGGGAGGCCGACCTTGGTCAAATCCTGTGCAGTAATGCTGAGGCCATGGTGGGTAGCCAATGAAGTGGCATAGGCAACCAGTGCCTCGCGCATGAGCTGCTTCTTCCGTTCTGTGCTCCGATCAGACTTGCTGGCGTCGATCATGGCGGCGAGTGCGCCCGACCCGGCGGTTTCAATTTGATTGGAGAGATCGGGTACCACCGCCTCAAGGACGTGAGCCAGTTTCACCGGAGTCCAGGAATCGTGGATGCCATCCTGCGCCATCCTGCACAGAACCCGAAAGCGCGCTTTGGAGAATACCACGCGCCGAATGTCCTTCCAGAAGAGAGACTGCTCCGCGACCCCAACCACGTACAATGGACGTGTGGGAAGCAGATTGCCGACTGGCAGCTCATTCAACAGCCTGCGGTGAACAATCCACTCCTTTTCTCCAAACTCCACGACCTCGTAATCTGTGGCGTGGCCACGAACTGGGACAAGACCGACAAAGAGTTTCGCAAGAATACGATCGACAGCTCTCGCCTGAACAAGCTCGCCGTAGCGGTCGAGGCCAAACAGCTCTGGGCTTTCTTGGATCATCTCCAGAAGAGCTGAGACGACTGCACTTACGCGGAATATGGCCTCCGCCTCAAGCTGAACTTCCACTTCTAACAACTGTCCCCGCGTGAGCCTCTCTGGATCCACAACCCAACCATCAACTGCCTTCGACGCAGCCACAAGGTCCTGGAGGCTACAGATCTTGGGCGGCTTCAGATCTTCAGACATCGGCCGCAGGGCGAGCGAGTCCACTTCTAGTTCGTAGAGTTCCTTGAATGTGGTCTGCACGACCGATCGTCGAAGCACTTGTGAGCCGTGGGTCTGATTGGTCAACGTTCGGGAGTTGACCTGACCCTTCGCGATGGCCAAGCCGGCGCTGAAAGAACTTGCGATTTCCCCCTGCAACGACGCCGTCTCAGTCTCTGTGAACTCCGCAGCGATCGGTCCAAGTCTTGAAGCAATCAGGCTGTAGACACTTACCTCGTCGAGGTAGACGAATTCCCGGAGCACCGCCTTGTGTTTCTTCTTCCGTCGCCATCGCCGAAGCCAGCCCCGAAGACGGACGCTGAAGCTCAAGCAGCATCACCACCTGACCGGGGTCGCACCAATCGACGCCTCTGAGCAGACACCCGCTCGAAGCCTCCCACGCAGTCCTCAGCCATGATTACCGATCGCCCATCCGCGACAGCAAGCAGGGCAGCCTCGCTCCAGATGGCTGCGAGCTCGGCGGCCGACCACGACTCGGTGCTCTGCGATATCCACGCGTGGGGAAGAGGCCCGAGAGTCTTGAGTCGTCGGGCCGACGATTGAAGGATTGACTCACGGTCGCGGAGGTCCGGCAGGGGGAAGTGAATCTCCCAGTCGAAGCGTCCGGGACGTCGAAGAGCGGCATCGATGTCTTGAGGTCGGTTTGTAGCGGCTATGACGACCACGTTTTCATCCGAGGTGAAGCCATCCATCAGAGCAAGAAGTTGAGCAACCACGCGGCGCGAAGCTTCGTGGGCCTCACCAGAACGCTGACCCGCCACGCTGTCAATCTCGTCGAAAAAGATGATTGCCCGTTTCTGCTTCGCTGCGTCCTCAAACAACCTGCGGATTATCTCCTCGCTCTGGCCGTACCACTTGCTGAATACTTCAGGACCGCTAATCTCATAGAACGCCGAGTCCGTGCTGCTAGCAATGATTCTGGCCAACATCGTCTTGCCCGTTCCGGGTGGCCCAGTGAAAAGAACACCCTTGATTGGGCGAGCACCAATCTCCGCCAGCTCCCCCCTATGTTTGAGCGGGACTTCAATGAGCTCTCGGGCGCGGTCGACCACACTCTGGAGGCCTCCGAAGTCGTCGAACGTCTCTTCCTTGGTTCGTTTCTGCGCCCGGAACTTAGCGATGATGGTGTCGTCAATGGTGGGCAGATCGACGTACTTGATGGGGTTTTCCGAAAGAACGCGAACAACCCCGATTGAGTCTCGCACCTCAACGGTGTTTCCTTCGCGGTATTCAACGTCGCTGAGCGTCGTGACCATTAGCCACCGACCACTGGAATCCACGACTGTCGTATCCGGTAGTTTCAGGCGAACGACACCGACCCACGACTCTTCTGGCCATAATTCCTTTGGCGCTGCCTCGATGTGTTTCTCTTCGGCTCGCACAAGCACCACAGAACCGACGCTGAACTCAAAGGGCTCCTTGCCGTCCAAAGTGGCTGTTTGCCCGTTGCGAAACTCCAAGTAGATTCGACGACCGCCAAGAACCACCGAGCGCACACGCGCCACAGTACCAAAAGCGCTTATCTGCTCGAAGCTACTCATAGTGACAACCGTCGCCCCACCCTTCCTCATTTGACCTGGTCGCGGGGTCGGCTTCGCCGATGGAGACCCCGTTGCTGGTGCGCCCAACACCTTGGAGGTCAGCGGTACCCCTCCCCGAGAGCCAGCAAACGTATGGGGTCCGGCGAAGCTCCGTGTCATTCCAGCGTTGCTGGGAAGCCTTTCCTGGCGTCCATTTCGCCGGGAGTTCGCCGACGCCTGCCCATCGCTGACGGCTGCGGGGAGGATGGGCGTCGACCGCCGTGGGGTCAGCCAGGGGGGAGCGCCAGGCACGCGCTCCTCGCGCATGACCACGCCGGGCTTCTCGCGCCAGAGCTCAGGAAGCGGCATTCTGCCCCTAGCTGGGGTTCTTACGCTCTGTCCCGTCTTAGACTGTCTGAGGACTTGTCAGGACTCGGAGCCGGGGTCTGTCCTCGTGGCGGGGCCGGGCAAGTTCCACACATCCATATCCCGCCGGTGGCACAAGAGCACCCGACCTTGGGCATCGCCATGCGTCGGTTTTGAGCCTGCCAATCAGTGCCGGCTGTTCAGGTGCGCGCAGATTGCCGCACAAACCCTGAGAATAGGCTCGATGTCGCAACAGTCATCCCAGGGCGACCACCCCAGTGCGTAGCCGCCGCCCTGCCGGAAGGACGACCATGTCCGATATGGCAGCGCTGCAAGCTTCACTAAGTCCGGTGACGCGACGAACACACTTGTGTCCCCGGCATGGTTGGCTACAGAGTGTGCGACGTCTAAGAGTAGACCGCCGGACACAGCGCTAGGTGGGACGTCCCGAAAGGGCGGGGCCTCCTGGTGTTGGAACAGGACCAGAGACAGTCTCTCCCCCAAGAGAACTAGCGCCGGCAGTTCAGCCATAGTGAACGTCGATCCCTGAACTCGTTGTGCCTCAATCCGGTTGTGGAGTTCTTCCCGATCGAGGGAATAGGAGCTGTCGCCGGGATGGGTCGCGGACCATACGCCATAATAGGCGTTTCGTCCAACCCAATAATGAAAGACTTTCCCCAGGAAGCATGTCAGAGGCTTTTCATCGGAGACCAGAGCCGAGTCTTCCGCTTCTTTGAGCCGATGCCAAAGAGGAGAGGTGAGTCCCACGTGAGTGCCGCCCCCGCTGAGAGCAGACCGTTGCGAGACCCGAGACCCAGGCCGGCAGACTAAGCCCCTCGCAGGCCCATGGCCTCGCTGCCCTAAAGGCTGACCAAGAAACCTTCCATCAGCTATACATGCCCCAAGAGAAGCGTAGTGATACGCTAGGTTTCCACAAGGCTGTAGGTGGACACAGCCAGCGCAAGAGCTGGCTTAGGAGGCTGAATCTAGCAGGCGCGTCGGGCTAGCGCTGCGGCTCAGCGGCGCGGCTTGCTGCGTCCGCTGAAGCCGTTTGTTCGGCTTCCTCCATTTGCTTGAAACCGTCGGCGATGTACTCCACAACCCGGGCCTTGGCTCGTCTAAGCTCCCCTAGGCTTGTTCCTCCCTTGTCGAGGACCTCGTCATGTCGACAACGCATAGTCCCCTGCCCGAAATGCAGGCCGCTAATCGGGCCCCTTTCTGCCAGGCCGTCGCCGCGGGGCCGGACCGTCTCTCCCTCGGGAGGTCTTCTCGCTTGAGGAGGAGGTTCCCGTGGGGGGTACCCCTCCCTGCTGGCGGTTGTCGGCGTACGTGAACTGCCAGATGGTGGCCGCGGCGCACGCCAAGGCGATGACCACCAGCGTACTGGCCCAGAATCCTCCTGTCGGTGAGGACGACAGAGGGGTAAGCCCCCAGGGGTGGGGGCCCGGGCCGGCAGGGGCCGGTGTTCCCCCGGCGAATCCCGCAACCCAAGACCTGCCATCAGTGCGGCGTCCGGAGATGCCCTCGGCTCACGCCCCTCGGCACCCAACGTCGCGCCAGCGTGAAGGTGAGTGAGCGGAATGGCGAAAGCACGAGGGACGCCCGGCGCCAGCGACGGTTCCGGCGCCGTGGCCCGCAGCGCCCGCGAGGCGCTCTTGGCCCGGATGAAGCTGGCCGCCTCGGCGGCCAAGGTCTTCGTTGACCGCTCCGACCTCGTGCGTCTCTTCGTCACCCGGCTCCACGAAGAGCCGGAGGTCCCCCAGGTTCTCTTCTTCCACGGCGACGGCGGAAACGGCAAGTCGAGCGTTCTGGCCTACCTCCAGGAGAACTGCCTCAAGGTCCTTCGCCCCCACCACTGGCGCAAGATCAAGGCCCTTCCTGACGCCGAGTTCGCGCGGGAAATCGCCGCGTCGCAGGGTGCCCTCCCCGTGGCCTGGACCGAGCTTGACCTTGGCGATCCGAACCTGGGCCCGGAGGCCCAGGACCCCTTGGTCGGCCTCGCCCGCCTGCGACGGGGGCTTGACGGCCCGGGCCTTCGCTTCCCCACCTACGATTTCGCCCAGGTCTGCTACCTCGAGAAGGCCGGCCGGCTCAAGTCGGGCCAGGATCGTGACCTGGCCGGCATGGTCGGCCTGGCGAGTGCCCTCGCTGGCTCCTTCACCGATGGTGACAGTTCCAAAGCCGTGGCCCTGGCCCTGGGACTCTTCGCGAAGCTTCTCGGGCTCGAGTACGAGAAGTGGAAGGCCCGGCGGGGGCTGGACCGCGAGTACCTGGAGACCATCCAGGCGCTTCCCCTGGACCAGCTGGGGCAGACCCTCCCTGAGCTTCTGGCTCTCGATCTCCTTGCGGCCACCAGCCTGGACAACGCTCCCAAGCGGGTGGTCATCTTCGTGGACGGCCACGAGCGCCTGCGGCTCCCGTCCGCGGCCCGGCCCATCGCCTCGGTCCCTGACCGCGAGGAATGGCTGAGGCGCCTGGTCAAGGTCCTGGTAGGGTGTCCCGAGGGACAGCGAATCGTGGTCGTCATGGCCGGGCGAACCCTCCCGGATTGGCGTCTCGCCCCGCGAGAGTCCCGCATCGAGCCTGGGCACATGGCTCCCGCGGAGGTGGGAAACCTCACCTTCGACGACGCGCGCGAGTACCTTGCGCAGCGCCACATCGTCGACCCTTCCCTTCAGGACGCCATCCTGACCTGCGCCCGGGTGACCGCCGGTGAGGTTCATCCGCTCTACCTCAGCCTCTGCGCCGACACGGCCGTCCACACCACCCTGGAGGGGAAGGTTCTAGGGCCTGGTGATTTCAGGCAGGCTGTCGAGACCGATCGCATCGGAGAGGAGGCCTTGGCCCGGCTCCTGAGCCAGGTGGGGATAGAGTTCGCCACCGCCATTGTCGCCCTCAGCGCTTGCCGCGAGTTTGACGACGATGTCTACGCCGCCCTTGGCCGGGTCCTCGGTTTCCCGCCTGACGCCGCCTACTTCCACTATCTCACGGCGTCCTTTTCTTTTGTCCGGCCAGTTGACCGGGAAGGAACCCGCTACCGCATCCACGACCTTGTCCGCCGGCTTGTCCGGGAAGGCAAGGTGGTTGGAGGCGCAGAGCCGGTGAAGTTCGTTGACCCCGGCACGGTAGCCGCCGCTGACCAGGTCCTGGAGGGGTACTACCGGGCCAAGGCCGCCACCGGGTCATCCCCTGCGCTTGCCGACGCCATCTACCATGCCTATCAACTAGATTCTGAACGGGCGGCCAGGGAGCTAATCAGGCTCCTGAGACACGCCAGGGAAGATGCCGACTTTCCCTTGGGGCACACCCTCCTCGCGTTGCGAGATGACATTCGGCCGTCCGAGCCACGGGACCAGGTTTGGCTGAACCAAGAAGCCGGATCCCTTCTTCAGGCGCTTGGGCGTCTCGGTGAGGCTAGGGACGAATTCCACTCGGCCTTGGAAATCGCCGAGGACCTCCGGCGGCGGGCGCCGGACAGCGCGGAGTACGCCCGGGACCTATCGATATGCTACGACAAGCTCGGCGGCCTTCACCTCGAGCTGGGCGACACCCAACGGGCGATGGAGCTTTACAGCAAGGACCTCGAGATTGCCGAGGACCTCCGGCGGCGGGCGCCGGACAGCGCGGAGTGTTCCCAGGGTCTGTCGATAAGCTACGGCCACCTGGGCGACCTTCACCTTGAGCTGGGCGACACCCAGCGGGCGATGGAGCTTCACGGGAAGGCCCTTGAGATACGCGAGGACCTCCGGCGGCGAGTGCCGGACAGCGCAGTGTACGCCCGGGGCCTGGCGATAGGCTACAGCAAGCTCGGCGGCCTTCACCTCGAGCTGGGCGATACCCAGCGGGCAATGGAGCTTCACGGAAAGGCCCTTGAGATACACGAGGACCTCCGCCGGCGGGCGCCGGACAGCGTGGAGTACGCCCAGGACCTGGCGGTAAGCTACGCCAATCTGGGCGACCTTCACCTTGAGCTGGGTGATACCCAGCGGGCGATGGAGCTTCGCGGCAAGGCCCTGGAGATGTTCGAGGACCTCAGGCGGCGGGCGCCGGACAGCGCGGACCACGCCCGGAACCTGTCGACGAGCTACAGCCAGCTGGGCCGCCTCCACCTCAAGCTGGGCGATACCCAGCGGGCGATGGAGCTTCACGGAAAGGCCCTTGAGATACGCGAGGACCTCCGGCGGCGGGCGCCGGACAGCGCGGTGTACGCCCGGGGCCTGGCGCTAAGCTACGCAAATCTGGGCGACCTTCACCTTGAGCTGGGCGACACCCAGCGGGCGATGGAGCTTTACGGCAAGGACCTCGAGATTGCCGAGGACCTCCGGCGGCGGGCGCCGGACAGCGCGGAGTACGCCCGGGGCCTAGCGGTAAGCTACACCCATCTGGGCGACCTTCACCTTGAGCTGGGCGATGCCCAGAGGGCGATGGAGCTTTACGGGAAGGCCCTTGAGATATGCGAGGACCTCCGGCGGCGGGCGCCGGACAGCGCGCAGTGCGCCCAGGACCTGTCGACAAACTACAGCAAGCTCGGCAGCCTCCACCTCGAGCTGGGCGACACCCGGCAGGCGATGGAGCTTCACGGGAAGGCCCTTGAGATACGCGAGGACCTCCGGCGGCGGGCGCCGGACAGCGCGGAGTACGCCCGGGACCTGTCGATAAGCTACAGCCAGCTGGGCGACCTTCACCTTGAGCTGGGCGACACCCAGCGGTCGATAGAGCTTTGCGGCAAGGCCCTGGAGATCCTCGAGGACCTCCGACGGCGGGCGCCGGACAGCGCGGAGTACGCCCGGGACGTAGCCGTAAGCTACCTCAATCTGGGCAGCCTTCACCTCGAGCTGGGTGATACCCAGCAGGCGATGGAGCTTCACGGGAAGGCCCTGGGGATGTTCGAGGACCTCCTGCGGCGATCCCCGGACAGCGCGGAGAACGCCCGGAACCTGTCGACGAGTTGTGGCAACCTGGCCCACCTTCACCTCAAGCTGGGCGACACCCAGCGGGCGATGGAGCTTCAAGGAAAGGCCCTGGAGATACGCGAGGACCTCCGCCGGCGGGCGCCGGACAGCGCGGAGTACGCCCGGGACCTAGCGGTAACCTACGTCGATCTGGGCGACCTTCACCTTGAGCTGGGCGACACCCAGCGGGCGATGGAGCTTTACGGGAAGGCCCTTGAGATATGCGAGGACCTGCAGCGGCGGGCGCCGGACAGCGCGGAGCACGCCTGGGGCCTGGTGATAACCTACAGCAAGCTGAGCGACCTTCACCTCAAGCTGGGCGACACCCAGCGGGCGATGGAGCTTGAGAGGAAGGTCCGGGAGATTATTCGGCGATACTCCCTGGCAGGCTAGGCGACCTAGACTCCGAACGCCGGACAGCAAGCGGCCTCCGCTTCAGGCCCCGAGGAGCTACATGTCCCCGCATAGCGCCTTGCAGTGCAACGGCCCAGCCTCCAAGTGCGACCTCACGTATGGACCCTCTGGCACGAACCCGGACGGAGCGGCGCCGACAGGCCAGCCAGGCGAGTCATCGGGGTGGCAAACGTCACCGGCATCAGCCGCGCGAAGCGCATCTGGTGGATGCCGTCGCTAGGTGAGCGCCACGCTCAGTACTTAGTGCGGCACCAGGAACTCGCCGAGGACGAAGAAGATGACGAAGAGGCCGGGAACCGTGTCACCGCGATCAGGCCGACGATGCCGGCGGCCAGCCCACACGCCATCATCACGATGCCGTAGAAGGGCAGTACCGTTTGCCTCCACGGCACCTCCACGATCGAGGGCATGAACACCGTGGCGTTGATGATGAAGAGAGCGGCGAACGTGGCTGCCAGCAGGCGAAGCCTGTCAGCTGGAAGCGCTGGTTAGGCAGACATGACGTTAGTCACTTCAATCTAGAAGCAGCCAACCTGCGATATCAGAGGCCAACCGCTGACGCACATTACTGAAGTCGTGGTCGGTATGGTATACGAGGAAAGTCACCTTCGCTGCGCCCGCGCCCCTTAGCGCTCGGTACAGCGGCAAGATGAACTGCTCAATAGTGATTTGTTCGTCCTCCCATCCGCCGATGAGGAGTATCGATCGGTCGGCGAGATTCGCTGCGTTCTCCCTCAGTCCGTAAACGTCCTGGCGATCAACAAACTCCTTGAGGCCTGCTTCCACGTCGAAACGAGCCGGCCCCGCCGGCTCCCGGGTGCTCCACAGCATACGGCGGAAACCTTCAGCGAAGGCGGCACTCCGCTGCAATTCGCGGACGAATTCCCCGAAATCGTTGCCGGCGATCGAGATCACCCGGCGTACGCTCGTGTCCCGCGCCGCATAGGCCATCGCCATTCCCCCACCGTAGCTGTGCCCTCCAAGTACGACTCTTGTCGTATCCACCTCGAACCGTCTTTGCACGTCTGCCTGCCTGAGCCATTGCAGAGCGGCTCCGATGTCTTGCAGGGTGTTGGCATTGCTCGATATCCCCTCGCTCTGATGCAGTCCCCTGGGATTGAACGTACAAACGTTAATCCCCTGTTCGTCCAGCAGCGCACCGAGGCCCAGTACATCGTTTGGGTTTCCGGGCCAGCCGGGAACGAGCAGAAGTGTCGTTGCCGGAGTCGTTCCAACAGCTGCGAAGAATCTGCCGCGCACGCAGGCACCTTCACTGATAAACTCGATTGGAACTGGTTCCACTTCGCCACCTCCAAACAGACCGTTGGCACAGATCGGGCCCCTTCTGTCAGGAGCCGGTGGAGCCGGCGGGCGCCCGGGCGGCCCCCGCGTAGGCGTCGATGATGCCCCAAAGCCACAGGGCCGGCACCGAGAGCAGGCCCACTGTGGCGAAGAGCAGAACCAGGTTGGCCGCCTGCCCGAAGAACATCAGGAGACCCTTGCCCCACCGGCCACCGTACATCTGCCCCAGCCCCGGCCAGAGAAGACTCAGACTCGCTGCTACCGGTGCTCCACCCACGGGTCGTCCAGGTCGAGATGGAGGTGGGCGAACGGGTTCGGTAGGAGCAGAAGAGCGCTCTTGGCCCCCAGCCACTCCTTGTAGGATGGGTCCCGGGATAGATCCCCGCCCCAGAGTTCGACCGCCGTGCAGGCCACCGCCGGCGCCAGCAGTGAACTGGCCGAGTTGGTCTCCTGGTAGTGATGCACGTAGAAAGCCTCCGGGTGCGACGGGTCGGGAGGCACGGCCGCGTTCGGGTCGGGGACCTCGCCGACCAAGGCGCCGATGGCCACGCCGCTCGCGAGAGGCAACCCGTAGATGTAGAAATCGTAGGACGGCACGATGTAGCCCAGGAGATCGGGGGTGTAGCCGATGAGGAACTTGAACTCCCCCGGCTGGGCGTCGCGGATGGAGGGCTCGAACGGCCGCCCGGTCGCGGTCTTGTCCATGTCGGCCCGGTGGTGCTCGGCCAGGCCGTAGTTGATTTCCGGAAAGAGCTCGCCCGGAACCGTGGTGAACGTGCCCTGGCCGATCTGGAAGGCGTAGATGGTGGACTTGACCGAGTTGCCCAGGAAGGGACCGGCGCTCCACCGGTCGGCCAGGTAGAGTTGGTTATCGAGCACTCCGATAATGCCGGCCAGCCGGAAGAGTTGGTTGGTCAGCGGGACGTAGATGTCTTTGGAGCGCAGGCGCAGGTCGGTGGCCGTTGGGTCAGGCTTGGCCTCCTTGAGCGCGGCCAGGGCGGCCTGGCCCACCACCCGGCCGATGGCCCGGGTTCGTTCCACGCTATATGCCAACGGCCGGCCCGTGGACGGGTCGACCGGGAACGTCTGGCCATCGAAGGTATCGCGGTTCCAGACCTGGGTTCCGGAATCGCCGACGATCTCCACCGCCCCCTGGTCGGACGGGGTGTAGATGGCGACGCCACCGCCGAGTCCCCTTTCGACCGTCTCCCGGAGGCTGGCGAGGAAGTCGGCGCTTATCCGGGTGTTGTCGCCCTCGAGCGATTCCACGTGGGCGCCCCAGTTGACGAGGGTGGCCACCGGCACGCCGGTCAGCGAGTCGGCCAGAGCCATCACCCTCAGCTCATCGTCGAAGAACCACGGCGTGCGCAAGCTGTTGCGGCACTGGAGGCCGGCCAGGTCCGGGTAGGTCCCGGAGTTTACCTTCCCGTAGGTGACGGTCACGGGCACGAGGTCCCTGGCGGCCAGGGCCACGCTCTGGGCAATCTTCCTGTCGACATACTCGAGATAGAGCGGGAACTTGCCGTCGGTGAAGTCGTCGGGCCCCCAGAGGCCAACAGTGTCGGGCCCTTCGTGGTTATGAACGGCGGTCAGGATGATGACGTCGACCTTGAGTTCCGGGGCGGCCTCGGCCAGGAAGCTCCTTACTCGCGGGACCTGCGCGGAGCTGCAGGCGATGGTGTCCAGGACCGCCCAGGCCACGGTGAGATCGCCGCTCCGCAGGACCAGGGTCCGGACCCAGATGGGGTCGGCCACGCCCGTGGCCGCCCGACCACTGCCGAAACCGGCCAGGTAGATGCCGTCCCATTTCCCGCCCGAGCCGGCATCGAGAGCGGTGTTGCGGAGCCGCTCCCGGCGCCCTCGGGCGGGCCCCCCAGCGTGATGATGGCTGGCCCCCGGCCGGCGCCAAAGACCGAGGCGGGGATGAAATAGAGGAGCAGCAGGACGGCGATGACCGCGTAGGCGGCAAGCTTGAGGCGGCTCACCCTAACCCCTCCCATGGTCGTTGTCTGGCCCGCGCCCCCTTGAGCGGCCTGTTTGAACCCGTCCAGCCTTTGTCCGGTGAGTACCACGCTCCGTGCTTAGTGCGGCACCACGAACTCGCTGACGACAAAGACGACCATCGTCAGCCCGGGCAACATGGCAAGCCATACGAGCCACGAGCGCTCGTGCCGTCTTATCACCGCGATCAGGCCGACGATGCCGGCGGCCAGCCCAGGCGACAGCATCGCGACGCCGTAGAACCACGGCAACTTCACGGTCGAGAGCGCGGTGATGATGAAGAGAGCGGCGAACGTTGCTGCCAGGGCGACGGACCACCGTCCGAGCTTCGTCGACGGCGTCGACAGGAACCCTCGCCCGCGGTCTGTCTGGCCTGGCCCTCCAGCTACATGCTTCTCCGTCATCCCAAGCCCTCACTTCCCCTGAAGAAATACGTCCCGCCTAGAATACCAGCGGCAGGAACCGCTTGGTGGCGCGCATGTACCGTGTGTAGGCCTCGCCGAACTTGGCGGTGTTCTCTCTTTCCTCCGCGCGGGCGGTAGCCACGAGAGCGGCCGAGGCCAGGACGGCCAGGGTGGCGCTGGCGGGGGCCGGGGCCTTGAGGAAGGCCCCCCAGGCCAGAAAGAGCAGCGAGCTATAGAGCGGGTGGCGGATGTAGCGGTAGATGCCCGAGGTCACCAGGGTGGTCGTGCCCTCGACCCCTCCCCGTGGCTTCCCGGCGAGGACGAGAAGAAGGAACCCCCAGACGGCCAGGGCCAGGGACACGGTCAGGAGCACCCACGACGCCACCTGCCGCGGGGAAAGCGGGTCGACGAACCAGCGGCCGACGGCCACGAGGAGCAGCCCCAGGAGGGCCTCGAAAGCAAAGACGCGCCAGAACCCGTGGGAGCGCGGGTCGCGCAGGGACCGCCGCGAAAGGACAATGATGAACAGCGACCCCAGACCGAAGATAGCCCACCGCCCCAGCGCCGCAAACGTCGTCATCTCACTGGCGCCCGGTCGGGTCGGCGAGGACCGGCTTGAGGGCCTGCACCAGCATGGCCGGGTCCATCCCCTGGCCCGTGGCCTTGGAGCCGACGCCACGGCCACCCGGGCGTTCCCCAAGAGGAAGCTGCCGGAAACCCACCCGTCGCTCACGAGGTGCACATGGGAGTCGATGAGCATCCAAACCCCTCCTCGGTGTGCCTCCCCGCTCCAGCATCCGCGACCCGGGGCGGCGCGATCCGGGGTGTCGCGACCCGGGGCGGCGCGGCCCGGGGCGACACTGTCAGACATTTCGGGCAGGTTTCCGTGACTCCTCCGGAGGCCCCAATGGCCCCAAGTGCAGCCCTCCGAGCCCAAACTGGCGAGGTAAAGCACCCGGGCCCCTGGGGGGTACCCCTCCCCCCTCTCCCCTTACCCCTTTCCCCTAGAGGCTAGAGTTGGACCCCCAGACGCTTCAGGTCGCCGGCCAACTCCGGATTGCGGAAGGCGACCCTGACTTCTCGGCTCAGCAGAGCGTCCGGGTTCTTCAGCCAGTGCCTGAGCTGCCCCGCCAAATAGAGATACCTGTCCAGGGCACGGTTGGATACACGAAGCCCGGCCAGCTCGCCCAGCCGCCTGTAGAGGGTGCAGAAGGACTGGTACGGCTACTCCCAATCCCAGGTCCAGTTTTTCCGACCGGGGTAGCGGCCCCCAGCCTGGGAACCTAACGGCGATGAATGGTGTCTCGGCCAGCCTTGACAGGCATGAGGCAGCGGTGATTCGGGGACAAGGCGAGGGCTATCCAATCCGAGGTACTTCAACCAAGCGTACGCCTAGCCTCTGGAGCATCTCGAAAGGGTTGACGTACGGGACCCGGAAGGCGAGGCACAGGTCAGGCAGCTTGACCCGCTTCTTCGGCGGCTTCCGCCCTGGCCTCCGACAGAAAGCGTTCCTGGCGGCCAATCCACTCCATAATATCGGTATAGACCGTAAACACCCTGGCGTCGTCCGTGGGGTCAAAGGCGCCGGCGAACTCCGTGTCGGACCACATGGCGACATCGTCATTGCCCCGCTCCAGTTCGCGCTTCACCCTGTCAATGCTGCTGGTGTCCAGGAGGTACGTCTCTCTCTGCGTCACCGTCGCTGCCCCCCAAGCCCCAGGTGCTCCGCGTACCGCTCAAAGGTCGCTCCGTACAGCCCCGTCAGCTCGTAGGCCTCGGCGTAGGACATCTCGCCTTCCCGGGCGGCCCAGACCACCTCGGCGCCAAACCGCCGACCCACCCGATAGTTCTGGTTGGTGTAGAAGTTCCCACCTTTCCCCGGGGTCAAGGTGCGTTCCGCCTCGCGCCAGGCATTGTAGAAGCCGAAGAAGCGGTCCCCACTGATGAGGTGAAGGTCGAGAGCCCTCCGCGCCGCGACCAGTTGGCTTACCCGGAAGCGCCTGGCGATAGCCTCGAACGCCTCGTCTCCCCCGGGTAGGGACGGCCACACTTCGCGGAGCCCCTTCTCCGGGACCAGGAACTCCGCGGCCACGCGGTTACACGCCTCCTCGGTCACGTCGGGGGCCGGCTGCAGTCCAGCCAGGTCAAAGGCCGCGCTGGCACCGAAGCAGATATGGGCCAGTTCGTGGGCGAGGGTGAACATCTGGGCGGCCTTGGCGTCCCGGCCGTTGACGAAGACCAAGGGAGCGTACTCGTCCGCAAGCACGAAACCCCGGAACTCGCTGACCTCGAGCCGACGATGAGTGTTGTTGCCCACCACGCCGTTGACGACGGTGAGGATGCCGGCCTGCTCCATGGCCGCTAGGAGAGTTCGCATGGCCTCGGACCAGTTTGGAGAGGCGGTGGCCCACTCCCGGCTCAAGCCGACCACCTGGCGCATGAGGGCGGCCACAGCGGTCGGGGGTTCACCCGTGGCGGCCGCGCCGACGAACGGGAGGGGCGTCTGGCCCTGGTCGACAAGATGCTCCCGCATCCAGGCCTGACGCCTCTGCATCACCTGGACCGTCTCGAGGAGGTCGGGGCTCGGCCTGGCCGCGGCGGCTTCGTCCGCCCGCGTGCGAAAGTGCCGGATGGGTAGAGAGTCGTTCGGAGGCTCACTCAGGAAGAGAAACCCGAGCGGAGTCCGGGTGGCCGTAGCCAACCGCTCCAGCTCACGAAGGGTCGGCTGGGTCGCTCCGGACAGCCAGTCCCGGACCTTGGGGAACCTACCGCCGAGGTTCTCCACACTATGGCCGGACCGGGCGAGGGCCCATTGGAGGGTTCGCTGACTCACGGCCACCCTGGTCACGCGGCATCCCCTCCCGGATTCAGGTCACGGCTCCCGCTTCCATCATACCCCAGGTCGACCTGTCGTGGGCGGTCTCGTTCCGGTAGCTGTCAAGTCAACGTCGGCAGAGTCCATTGAGCCTGCGCTGTAAATCTAGTTCGTCCGTTCGACCCCGTTGACACAAGCACCATACTGGCGCCGCAAGGAGGGTGCCCGTTGGCCGGCGCGAGACCGTCCCCCATCCTCGACGAGGCGACGTCGTCGGTGGACACGATGACCGAGGTCGTCAAGGTCGTTTCCACGGCGCTGCCCGTGCTTAGTGCGGCACCAGGAACTCGCCGAGGACGAGGGCGACGACCATCAGCCCGGGCAACCACGATCGAGGGCATGAACACCGTGGAGTTGATGATGAAGAGAACGGCGAATGTGGTTGCCAGCGCGACGGACCACCACCCGAGCTTCGTCGACGGCGTCGACAGGCGACTGCGGGCGCACCTGAGCCATCAAGCATACTCCGCGGCTAAGTGCCTGGCAACCACGGCGGACCCTCCCCTTTCTCCGCAAACCACGAAGGAGATGCCCTCGCTTCCGCCGTAAGCCAGTAGAGGAAACGCCCAGCCCCGTGGGGCTATGACCGGTGGCGTTGCGCTCCGTGGGGTCATCTTGAAAGGGGGAAGCACGGCTTGGTCAAGGCGAAGCTGGTCGGCGGGACAAGACTCACTCTGCTACTCCTGACTATCGGGTTGGTGCTTCTTGGCTCCCTGCTCGCAGGTTTGGGCTGCAAACCGTCCGGTGGAGAGCAGAAGGGCCCGACCGCCGATACCGGCGGGGCCGGCGGCTTGGCGGGTGGTTTGACTCTGGTCACCGGAGCGCCGGGCGAAGGGCTCCCCACGAGTCTTCCAAGTGGTCTTCTCGTCCTGGCCGTACGGATGAGCTTCGACGCGCCGGGCGACTCGTTCTCCTTCCGCGACGTCATCAGCACCTTGGACGCGAGCGGGCAGAACCTCACCCGGTACTTCGCCCTCAGCCTGGACGATTTGATCTGGCGGCTCTCGCCGGACGGGACCAAAGTTGCTACTTACCGCGAGGTCTACGACGAGGCCACCGGTGAGTCCGCGGGCAGCTACCATATCTACGATCTGTCGGCCGGGACCGTGACCCCGCTGGCGATGCCGCCGAAAGTCTACGCCTTTGGGGGCGACCACGGCTTCGTGGGCCGGGACCGGTTCTTCTACTGGTCGGAGAATTCCCAGACGGTCCTCTACACCTATATCGCCGACCGGGACCGCAACATTCGCAACGGCTTGGACTTCATGGTCTCGCTGGCCATCGCCCCGGTCGACGGCTCGACCGCGGTCTTCAAGGACATCGGTTACGGGGAACGCGTCTTTGCGCCGATACCGGGACGCGGCGAGATTATCTTCGGTGGCCCCGGCAGCGACCAGACCTCGAGTGACTCCGACATTATGGGCAACTCCACCCTCATCGCCTACGCCCCGGGGACCGGCGAGGCACGGAAGGTGGCCGGGATCGCCAACCAGGCGTCGACCGTGGCCGTCAGCTACGACGGTCGCTTCGTCGCCTATGAGTGCTCGGACGACGGCGCCGACGGCACGTCTCCGGTGTACTTCCACGACGACCTCTCGCTTCTCGACCTGGATTCCGGGACAATCTCGGCGGTTGATGACCACACCGACATCCCCACGAGCATCTTCGACCGGACCTGCTGGTGGTCCCCGGTCGGCGACATCCTGGCGGTCATCATCAATGACAAGACGTCCGATGGCGGCACGGTGAGTTCGATCTACTTCTACGACCCGGCTCAGGGCCGCAAGGTCGCGGAGACCGAAGTCATCTCGAAGTACAGCCTGCTCGGGGCGACCTGGTCGGGTGATGGGAAGGCTTTCTTCGCCACCTTCGACACGACGGTCTACCGGGTCGACGCGGAGACCGGCGAGTTTGCGCGGTTCTACACCAGTGACATGCCGAAGTCGGGTCTCGCCGTCAGCCCGTAAGCGGCGCGGCGGCCAGCACCGCTTTCCAGGATTACTCCGGCCGTCGGGGGGAGGGGGGACCCCTCCCCCCTCTCCCCGGAACTACCCCTCACCACGCTCCGTGCTTAGTTCGGCACCAGGAAATCGACAAGCATGAAGGCGACGATCATCAGCCCGGGCAGCATGGCAAGCCAGACGAGCCACGAGCGCTCGTGCCGTCTTATCACCGCGATCAGGCCGACGATGCCGGCGGCCAGCCCAATCGACAGCGCCGCGAACGCTTGCCACCGCGGTACCTCCACAATCCAGGGCGTGAACACCATGGAGTTGATGATGAAGAAAGCGGCGAACGTTGCTAATAGCGCGACGGACCACCATCCGAGCTTCGTCGACGGCGTCGACATCCCGAGCACCTCACTTCCCCTGCGGGAATACATCCGGTGCGACTGCGGGCGCACCCGCGCCATCAAGCATACGCCGCGGCTAAGTGCCTCACAACCACAGAGGCGCTTCACTCTCATGTGCCGCCGGAGTCACACGCGCGTGGTGGCCGCCTCGCCCCGAAGTCCGTATTCCAGAGGTCGTCGAAACACTTCCCGGCAATCAGGGCACCGTGTAGGCGTGCTGAAGCAGGAAAGCCATGCTGCGTCCCGTCCAGCCACACTCACTTGCCCTCGGCGAAAAGAAGGAAGCGTTCTACAAGCGCTATTGGGACTCCGTCCTTACGGAAGAGCTCAAGAAACCTTACGCCGGTTGTTGTGACCTCGACGGCCAGGGGAACACCGGAGACAACCTGTTTGGCGATTTGGGTCAACCGAGTGTCTCCAATCCGCATTGCGAGAACCGTCGTCCCATCGACCACGGCAACAGTGTTAATCTCCTCGTTCCAGTAGACCTTGGCCTTGTGCGGGCTATCTACGGAAGGGATCTCGAGCGGCTCTCCCCGCTCCCCTCGCCGGATGACAAGCCTATTGGGCGCGTCTGCCGTTCCTAATCCCCAAGTGGTGCAGGTCATGTAGGTCAGGTACTTCCCTCCGAGCGAAGCTCGAATGCCCCATGCGTGCTCGAACAGAAGTCTGGCGCGGCCCGACTCCACGTCGTACTGGTAGACTGCGGGGGATTGCTGATATGGACCGTCGAACAAGACGGTATTCTCGTCGAGCCAGCACGCTCGTGGGGCTGATCCATATTCCGGAGTGCCCCAATCCTCAGTGGAAAAAGACTTGATTGTGGACAAGGAGAAGTCGAGCGCGCTGAGCAGAACCCAGGACTTCCGACCACCCGTCAACACACTCCAGCCGACAATGTAGGTCCGGTCGGGGCTCACGCTGCCAGCACTCGTCAGCCCAATCGTTCCCTCTCCGGTGACATCGGCAAGGAAAGAGCCGTTAAGTAGCACCCTGTGGTCATCCAGCCAGACTGCCAGGTCTTGGTCGGCAAGGTAGACCAATTGGTCGAGTAGTTCAAGAGTCTTACCCTCCTTCTCGACCTTGAAGTCGGCAAAGACGTATTGGGATGGGTCGTCGGTGAAGGGGAACTCTTGTCTGATCTCCACGGTGGCTAAACCCATTCCGCCTCCCGGTTCGGGCACGGAGATCAGAATCAGTGGCCCGTCCTGCTCCGGAGGTTCCGGTGGCGTTTCGGGAGCGGGAGCTTCGGGTGGCACACTCTGCTCTGGTGCCGCTTCGTGCTCCGGGAGCACGGCATCGGCCACTGGTTTGAGGAGAGTACATCCGAGGAAAGAGAAGACACAGAAAACGATAGTCACCGCCGCAATCAGGTTCTTCAGGCCGTGGTTCATCCCATCCTCCTCCTTGGGCGAGGCATCTGCCGCCTATGGCGGCGGGGCCGGACTGTCTCCCCCTCGCGAATCAGGATAAGGCCCGGCATCAACGCCCGGCGAGACATGCCGGCACCTCCCGACACCTCAATCCAGAGACCAGGGGAAGTCTTCTCGCTTGAGGAGCAGGTTCCCTTGGGGGGTACCCCTCCCCCCTCCCCCGACCGGTGACCCCTCACCCCTTACCCCTTCCTATCCCCCAACCCCTGCCTGGAGCAGAGAGCAGCGTGGCCGCATGACATGAAGTCACCGGCCGCTCGCCGAGCATGGGACCGTAGACCGCCAATCGCTGGTGAGGCAGCGGGGCGATGAGGGACCGAAAGTCCGCCGGTGCTTGCCAATCGCTGATGGCCACGGCAAAGGGGGGAGGTAACACCCGCCCGGGCAATCCCTACTACGTCTCACCTGCCCGCAAGGAAAGAACAGGAAGGTATGGCAAGACGCGGGCGCGAAGCCGTTCACGGTTCGGTCTGATCGACTGAGGGAGTTGACCGGTGTGCAGGCAAGAGCTGCGGTAGCGACTGCTGTGGTGCTGGTCGCTCTAACTTTCCTTTCCGGGTGCCCGCAGCCGGCGGCCCCCGGCTCCGCCCACGACGGCGAAGGGTCGCCGACGGCCGGTGGCAGCGGAGGGAGCGGCGGGTCCAGCGCCGAGCCCGCGTTGCCCGATTTCTGGGCCCAGGCGCCAGGTGCGTCGGAACTTGACCACGGTCTCGCTGCCGGCTACGCCATAGCTTGGGTCACGCCGGATGGAGTCCTGATGGTCGCAGCCCCTTGGTGGTCCCAGCCGAGGGCGCTGGCCAGTGACTGCGGTACGCGCGACTTCGGCTGGGGACCCGACGCCACGTACCTGACATACCTGGCTGGCCCGGAACCCGGGCGGGCCGACCGGTTCTGCAAGGTGCCTGTCGCCGGCGGCGACCCCACCGAGATCGCGGGCTTCCCCACGCTCGAAGCTGCCCGGCTGCCGCAGAGTTCCCCTGACGGATCCTTCTACACCGTGGAGCTTCCGGAGGCCACGCCGCGCTACTTCCGTCTGGCCGTCGTTGGCGGCAGCCTGAGCGAACCGCTTCTTCTCAATGCTTACGGGAGCTACGCCTGGTCGCCGGACAGCCGGATCCTGGCCTATGGCCGGACCGTCGACGTGGGTCATCTGGCCGGCCTGCCCGAACTCAGCCTCAGTTCGAGCCTGTGCCTGCACGACCTCAGTGACGGTGACGAGACGGTCCTGGTCGTGGGCGACCCGGTGAACCTCTATTGGGCGCGCGCCTGGCCCAAGGCCGAGGAGCTTCACTACACCCAAGAAGAGAGCCCCCCCGGGCGCCAGGACATGTACTACGAATGGGTCATCGATCCACCCGGCGGGGAGCCCAGATGCCTGGGCGGCGACACCGGCTGTTGGCTCGAGGAGACCGACATCGTCCCGGAGCAATTGCGGCCGTTTGGCAACCCCTGGGCGGAAAGATCTCCAGACGAAACGGCGGCCATCGTGCATTGCTACGACGCCGCCCGGAGCCTACCCTCTGGGCAGTACATCGTTGTCCTCGACCCCGAGACCAAGGCCTGGGGACTCCTTGGCGAAGGAGCGGGGGTCTGGTCGCCCGTCCCGGTGCCCGGGGGCGGCGGCTAACCCGAGCCGCAGCCTCTGCCGAGGAGGACAGCTGGCGACCCGGAGCCGGTGGCCCCCAGGGACCACGATTTCCCTCTTGGCAAGAAGACAGATTTCCTCTATTATACCAACCATAAGCATCTAGCTACTAGTAGCTGGCACTAATCCATCCGGCTACTAATAGCCCTAACCCCGAAAGGCGGTCATAGCCGCTGCCCTCAAACTTACCCGTAGCCGCCCCGCGGGCGGACGCCGAAACCTCGCGCGCTCCTCTGGCGACCCTGACCGGGCTCGGGTCCGTCGTCCCCACCCGGGTTCTCACCAATCGCGACCTGGGGGCCATGGTCGACACTTCCGACGAGTGGATCGTCGAGCGCACGGGCATCCGCGAGCGGCGCCTGGTCTCTCCCGGAGAAGCCACCTCCGACCTCGCCATCGAAGCCGCCCGCCGGGCTCTCGACGACGCCGGCGTCGCGGCCCGCGACGTGGACCTCATCATCGTGGCCACCGCCTGCCCCGACATGCTCTTCCCCTCCACGGCCTGCCTGGTCCAGAGAGCCCTGGGCGCCCGCCAGGCTGCGGCCTTCGATCTCGCCGCGGCCTGCACCGGTTTCATCTACGCCCTGGCCATGGCCGAGGGAACCATCGCCGCGGGCCGGGCCGAGACGGTCCTGGTCATCGCGGCCGAGACCCTTTCGCGCATCACCGACTACGCGGATAGGGCCACCTGCATCCTCTTCGGCGACGGAGCCGGAGCGGTGGTCATGCGCCGGGCGAGGCCGGCCGACCCGACGACCGGCCGTCCGGTCGGGCCCGCCGCGGACCGCGCGCCGGAGTCCGGCCTCCTCTCGGTCTTCCTCGCCGCCGACGGCGAGGGCGCGGACATCCTCAGCCTTCCGGCCGGCGGTTCGCGCCGCCCGGCCTCGGCCGAGACCGTGGCGAGCGGCTTGCACTACATCCACATGAACGGCCCCGAGGTCTTCAAGTTCGCCGTCGGGGCCATGGTCCGGGCCGTCCGGGAGAGCCTGAAAGCCTCTTCCCTGTCTTTGGCCGACATCGACCTTTTCGTCCCCCACCAGGCCAACGCCCGCATCGTCGACGCCGCCACGCGTTTCCTCCGGGTGCCGCCTGGGAAGGTCTTCCACACCATTGAGAAATATGGGAACATGTCGGCGGCTTCGATCCCCATCTCCCTGGACGAGGCCCGCCGCCAGGGCCGGCTCCGGCCGGGCGATAGCGTGCTCCTGGTTGCCTTCGGCGCCGGCATGACCTACGGCGGCGCGGTCCTCCGCTGGGGGCAGGCCGCCTCAGCTGCCGGCGAGGCCCCCGGAGCGGGGGTCCGCCAAGGAGGTTGAAGAACACGAAGACCAAGCTCGGAAGGCGCGTCACCGAACTCATCGGCCTCGACTACCCCGTGTTCCAGGGTGGCATGGCCTGGCTGGGCACGGCCGAACTGGTCGCGGCGGTCTCGGCCGCCGGTGGCCTCGGCGTAATCGGGGCCGGTGGCATGCCGGCCTCGTGGGTCGGCGAGCAGGTGGCCAAGGTCCGGGCCGCTACCGGCCGGCCCTTCGGGGTCAACGTCCTCCTCGTTTCCCCGCACGCCGCCGAGGTCATCGACCTCGTCTGCCGCGAACGTGTCCCCGTTGTCTCCACCGGGGCGGGCAACCCGGGCCCTCACGTGGCCCGCTTCAAGGCCGCCGGCATCAAGGTCATCCCGGTGGTCTCGTCCGCGGCCTTGGCCGTCCGGCTCGTCCGGGCCGGCGCCGACGCGGTCGTGGCCGAGGGGTCCGAATCCGGCGGCCACATCGGCGAGTCCACCACCATGGCCCTCCTACCCCAGATGGTCGACGCCCTCACCGCCGCCGGCACACCGGTCCCGGTCATAGCCGCGGGGGGCATCGCCGATGGCCGGGGCGCAGCCGCCGCATTCGCCCTCGGGGCCGAGGGCGTGCAGATGGGAACCCGTTTCGTCTGCAGCACTGAGTGCATCGCCCACCCCGCTTACAAGCAGGCCATCCTGGGCGCCGGCGACCGCTCCACGGCCGTCACGGGCCAGTCGACCGGGCACCCCGTCCGGGCCATCCGTAACCCGTTCACCCGCGAGTTCGAACGCCTCGAGGCGGCAGGAACCCCCAAGTCCGAGTTGGAGCGTATCGGCGCCGGGCGGTTCCGCGCCGCGGCCATCGAGGGCGACGTCGCCCACGGCACGGTCATCGCGGGGCAGATAAGCGGCCTGGTCCGGAGCGTTGAACCCGCTGCCGCCATCATCCAACGCACCATCCGTGAAGCCGAGATAATCCTTTCGAGACTCGGGAGGGAGACCCAATGAACCCCACCTGTCCTGCCAACTCCGATCCCGGCGGCCTCCTGGCCGTCGTGTTCCCCGGTCAGGGAGCCCAAACCCCGGGGATGGGGCTCGACCTCGCCCGCGCCTACCCGGCGTCGGCCGGGGTGGTCTTCGAGACCGCCGACCGTGTCCTGGGGTTCCGCCTCAGCCGCATCATCGCCATTGGTGACCAGCGCCTGCTGGCCCAGACCGAGATAACCCAGCCCGCCATGCTGGCCGCGAGCCTGGCGGCCTGGCAGGCGCTCCGCGTCGAATTGCCGCGCCTTTCCCCCGCCTATGCCGCCGGCCTTTCCCTGGGCGAGTATTCCGCCCTCGCGGCGGCCGGGGCTCTCGACCCGGTCAGCGCCTTCCGGCTCGTCGCCTGGCGCGGACGTTTCATGGAAGACGCCGCCCGCGATAATCCGGGCAGCATGTGCGCCATCCTGGGCCTGGAGAGGGAACGGGTCGAAGCCATCTGCGCCGAGGCTCGCGCCGCCGGTCACGGTCACGTGGTCATCGCCAACTACAACGCCCCCGGGCAGAACGTCATAACCGGAGAGCGACTTGCCGTCCAGGAGACCTCGGCCCGCGCCGTCGCGGCCGGAGGTCGGGCCGTGCCGCTCAAGATCAGCGGCGGCTTTCACAGCCGGCTGGCAACCGAGGCCCGGCGCCGCCTAACCCCTCTCTTGGCCTCGACTCCCTGGCAGAGGCCCGATTTCCCGGTCTACGCCAACGCCACGGCCCAGCCGCACGGCGACGCCCTCGACATCGCCAGGGCCTTGGAGCTCCAGGTCACCTCGCCGGTGCTCTGGGAGGATATCGTCCGCGACATGTGGGCTCACGGGGTCCGGACCTTCGTGGAATGCGGCCCGGGCAGGACCCTCTCCTCCCTCATCTCCCGCATCGTCCCCGGGGCCGTGACCGTCAACGTGTCCGACCTCGCCACGCTGGCCCAAGCCACGCTGACCCTGGGCTCCTACGCGCTGGAGGTGGTTTCCTGATGACCGTCGCCGTCCCCTCTGCCGCTCCGGCCGTCGATGGCTTTCCCTTCCGGGCCGGCCTTCTCGCCGGGCGCACGGCCCTGGTGACCGGAGGTTCGGGCGGCATCGGCCAGGCCATCTGCCTGGCCCTGGCCTCGGCCGGAGCCCGCGTGGCCGTTCACTACGGGAAAAACCGCGACCGGGCCGAGCAGGTGGCCGAGCTGGTTCGAGGCCTGGTCCAGCCGGCTCCCGCGGCACCGGTCACCGCGCCCGCCACTCCGCCCACCTCCCTGGTTCTGGGGGCCGACCTCTCCGACCCGGCCGCCTGCCGGACCCTCGTGAGCGAGGCCGCCGCGGCGTTCGGGCGCCTCGATATCCTCGTCTGCGCGGCGGGCATCACCCGCGACGGTCTCCTGGCCCGCATGTCCGACGAAGCCTGGAGCCAGGTTCTGGCCACCAATCTCACGGCCACCTTCGCCTGCTGCCGCGAGGCTCTGCGCCCCATGCTTCGCCAACGTTGGGGCCGCATCGTCAACGTCTCGTCGGTGGCCGGCCTGACGGGCAACGCCGGTCAAACCAACTACTCCGCCGCCAAGGCCGGCGTGATCGGGTTTACCCGGTCGCTGGCCCGGGAAATCGGCTCGCGCGGCATCACCGCCAACGTGGTGGCCCCGGGGTTCATCCCCACGGCCATGACCGCCGGCCTTCCCGACGAGGTTAAGCAAGCCATCATCGACGACACCCTTCTCGGGCGCGCCGGCGACCCGGCCGAGGTGGCCTACGCGGTAACCTTCCTGGCCTCCGACGCGGCCGCCTACGTCACCGGCCAGGTCATCCAAGTCGACGGGGGGCTTTTCCTTGGCTAGGACCTCGGCCATCCGCCGTCGCGCCGTGATCACGGGCATCGGGCTCATCACTCCGGTGGGCACGGCCGTCGACACGTTCTGGGACAACGTCATCGCCGGCCGTTCAGCCGTGAGGACCATCACCCGTTTCGACCCGACGCCGTTCGCCACGCGCATCGCCGCGGAAATTCCCGACTTCGACCCCTTGGCTTATCTAGACCGCAAGGAAGCCCGGCACATGGACCGCTTCACCCAGTTCGCCGTGGCCGCCGCCGGCCTGGCTTTGGCCGACGCGGGTCTCGACCCCCTGCCGCCGTCCCTGCCGCCCGATCGGGTGGCCACTTGGATCGGCACGGGCATCGGCGGAATCGGGACCATCGAGAAGCAGATGGAGGTTCTTATGGCCGGGGGACCGCGCCGCGTCAACCCTTTCACCATCCCAATGATCATCGTCAACATGGCCGCGGGGCAGGTGGCCGTGCGCTGGGGGTTCGGCGGCCGCTGCGGCGGCCCGGTCACGGCCTGCGCCACCGGCACCAACGCCGTTGGTGACGCCCTACGCTTCGTCCAGCACGGTGAGGCCGACCTGGTCTTGGCCGGCGCCGCGGAAGCGGCCATCACCCGCTTTGGCATCGCCGCCTTCTGCTCGGCCGGGGCCATGTCAACGGACAACGACGACCCGACCCACGCCTGCCGGCCCTTCGACCGCAACCGGACCGGGTTCGTGATGGGCGAGGGATCGGTCGTGCTGGTGGTCGAGGAAGCCTCGCACGCCACGGCCCGCGGGGCGCGCATCTACGCCGAGGTCCTGGGCTACGGCACCAACGGTGACGGCTACCACATCGTCCAGCCCCGCCCCGACGGCGCCGGGGCGGCCAAATGCCTGAGCCTGGCTCTGACCGACGCCGGGCTGGAGCCGGCCCAGGTGGATTACGTCAACGCCCACGGGACGGGCACCCAGGCCAACGACGCCGCCGAGACCCAGGCGTTCAAGCTGGCTTTCGGAGACGCCGCCCGCCGCCTGGCCATCAGTTCGACCAAGCCGGTCATGGGCCACCTCATGAGCGCCGCCGGGGCGGCCGAGGCCGCCGTCTGCGCCCTGGCCGTGGGTCGGGGAGCAGTCCCTCCGACGATCAACCTGACCGAACCCGATCCCGCGTGCGACCTCGACTACGTGCCCCACCAGGCCCGCCGGAAGGACGTCCGGACCGCGCTCTCGGTCTCGCTGGGGTTCGGTGGCCACAACGCGGCCATCGTCGTCGGCCGCTGGGAGGAAGGAGGTTCCCCTTAGATGGCGGAGGCTTTGCCCAATCCGGAGGACATCATCCCGCACCGGCCGCCGTTCCTTTTCGTGGATCGCATCCTGGAGCTTGAGATCGGCAAGCGCGCCGTGGCCTCATGGACCCCGCCGGCCGCGGCCGAGTGGTTCAAAGGTCATTTCCCCGGCCAACCCATCCTGCCCGGGGTCCTCCTCATCGAGGCCCTGGCCCAGACCGGGGCCATCTGCGTTCTGGCCGACCCCCGGCACCGCGGTAAGCTGCCGCTCTTCATGGGCATCGACGGCGCCCGCTTCCGCCGCCCCGTGCGGCCGGACGAGACCGTCCGGCTGGAGGTCACGCTGGCCCCGATGACCTCAAGGGCCGGGCGGGGTCAGGCCCGGGCCTGGCTCGGCGACGAACTCGCCGCCGAAGCCGAGCTTATGTTCCTCCTGACCCCGCGCTAAATCAGCCCGAAAGCATCCGGCCCGCAACAGTCAGACCCCTACGTGAGAGCCGCGGTGCAGTGCGGGCAAAAGCTCCAGTCCTCGCGGACGGCCTGCCCGCACGACGGGCACCCCCGCTGGACTTGCACCCCGCAGTGGGGGCAGGCGCGGTAGGACGGTCTCAGGGCCGCCCCGCACGCCGGGCATGCCGCGCGCCGCCACCCGCGCGCGACCAGGTAGGTGGCCCAGCCGATGGCGTTGGTGACGAGGGTGAGCACGGCCCAGGCCACCGGGGCGTCGACCTCCCGGCGCCGGGCGTCGGCGTAGACCCACGCGGCAAGAGCCAGCGTGGCCAGAGCAAAGAGGGCGAGAGCGGCGTCCTCCAGCGGCCCGGCCCAATCGTGCGAACTGAGGCCCAGGAACTTCGGGTAGGCGACGACGGCGAAGAAGAAGGCCTCCGCCCCGCCTCCGGCCGGTCCAGGCGTCGAGCTCCCAAAGACAAAGTAGTCCCCGACTCCTCCTGTCACTCCGAGGGCTCCGGCCAGAGAGGTTGGTCGCCCGCGATCCCAGAGGTCCACATCGGGCTGGGGCTTAAGCACCTCGTCGAACGGGGACCCCCGCGTGGGCAGTTGACGTCCGACGGCGCCCGGCGGACTTGAGGCAAGGACAAGGCCCGAGGTATCGGCGGCCAAAACGGCCACCCACCGCGGCAGAGCCGTCAGGTCGGGTAGTTTCTCCTCCACGGCCGGAACCCCGCCCGCATCATAAGCGGAAGCCAGGTCAAGCAGGGCCACGTAGTTCTCTCCAGTCGGCGGCTCCCACCGGGCCGCGTACACCTGGGCCGCGAAGGCCAGGGCCAACGCGATGGCCAGCGACGACGCCGTCCATCCTAGCCACCGGACAAGGCGCTTGTCTCTCTTCACACCCATCACTCCTCTTCGTCGCTTAGGCGACGGGGGATTAGAACCAGAGGCACGGCCACGCCCGCGACCGCGGCGTAGGCGCAGGCCGCCAGCCACGCGGGGGAACCGGTCCCCGGCCGCGGGAGGCGGGCGACGACCGCGGCCAAGACGGCAAGGTAGACCACGGCGGCGGGTCCCACGCGCCAGGCCAGACCGCCCATCCCGGAACGGACGGGCCAGCTCGCCGGCTCGGCCGTCTGCGCGCGCGCCCCGGCGGCCCCCGTTTCGGTCGCGGCCGCCCGGCCCAGGCGATCGGCCAGGAGTTCCGCTGCCCTGGCCGCCACTCCCGGGGCGGCGCACCGGAGGTCGGCCCCGTCTTCCCGGAGAGCCAGGGCCAGCAGGTGGGCCTCCTCCAGCCGCCGGCGGCAGAAGTAGCATTGGGTGACATGGCGCCTGACTTCGGCGGCTTCGGTTCCGCTGGCCACGCCGGCGGCCACGAGCGGGACCAACTCCGCGATCACCCCGCACCCAGTGAACTTAGACCTGCCCGTCACCCTGCTGTTCACGGCGAGCACCTTCCGTCTCTTCCACCTGGGCGGCCAGAAGAAGCCCCCGGAGCTTGCGCAAAGCGTAATGGAGACGCGACTTGACCGTGCCTTCCGGGCAGCCGGCGATACGGGCGATCTCCTCAAGCGGCAGATCAGCGTAGAAGCGGAGAACGAGGGCCTCGCGCTGGCTCTCCGGCAACCGGGCCACGGCCGCTCCCAGGACCGCTCCGTCGAACCGGTCTAGAACCAGTTGCACCGGGTCCCCCGAGGAGTCGGGAAGATCGGCCAGGGCCTTCACGTCGGCCTGGGTCACCACCAGTCCGGACCGCCGCCGGGCGTCGCGGGCGAGATTGAGAGCGATGCGGAAGAGCCAGGCCCTGAGGTGGCCGCGGTCCTCGTAGCGGGCAAGAGCCCTGAACGAGCGGAGAAAGGTCTCCTGGACGAGGTCATCCACGTCGCCGGCCGAAACGCATCCGTAACGGAGGAGGAGCGCCCGGAGGGCCCCGTAGTGCCTTTCGACCAGGACCCCCAGCGCCTGGCGGTCGCCGGCCCGGGCCAGCCCGACCAGGTCGCCTTCCCCGTCCCCCACTGGCAGGTCCCCCCTGGCGCTCGCTGCGCGCATTCACCATCTACCCCATGAACGAACAGACCCCGCCCGGGGTTCAAAGGACGGGGTCCCAAACCTTCGTGCGCTGATCAAGCCTCGGCCTGACCCCCTCCGCAGGGGCTCTATCAGGCAATCGGCTGGCCGATAATCTGGATCTCACTGAGAGCCACCTGCCGCGGGGAAAGCGGGTCGACGAACCAGCGGCCGACGGCCACGAGGAGCAGGGACCTCCTCACTGGCGCCCCGCCGCCTGCGACTCGCCGGGCAGCCCCATCAGCCGCGCGAAGGCGCGCCCCATGACGATGTCGAGCTCCTCCCGGGTGAAGGCCACGTCCGGGCAACCCGAGAGGTCGGGGTGGACGACGGCTTTGGTCCACTGGTCGAGCGGAAACAGCACGTTGAGGTAGGGCCCGTCGCTCCCGAAGAAGACCCTCCATGGGCCGACGGCGTCGAGAATCTGCCGGAGGACCCGGTAGAAGGCGGCCGGGCTCTCCATGAAGGCCCTCTGCCAGCCGGAGACATCGACGGAGACGTTGGGCTTCACACTGCACACCAGGAGCGCCTCTTCGTACCAGTTGTGCCCGACGTGGGCCATGATGATGGGCAGGTCCGGGAAGTCGCTGGCCACGTCGTCAACGTAGATGGGCCGGGCGAAGCGCGACTTGACCGGGGCCGGGCATGCGCCGGTATGGAAGAGGACCGGGATCTTCCGCTCCTGGCAGTACTCGTAGAAGGGGTAGCAGACGTCGTCATAGGGATAGTAGCCCACGGTGGGATGGAGCTTCAACCCGCGCAGGCCCCAATCCTCGACACCGCGCCGCAGCATCTCCAAGGCCCCCTCCCGGCGGGGGTCGATGGCGAAGAGGCCGACGAGCCGGTCGGGGAAGCGCTCAACCGCTTTGGCAATCGCCCGGTTCTGGTCCTCGATGGACACGCCGGGCTCACCGGTCAGAAGACCGTAGTCGACGGCGCAGATACAGGAGAGGCCGACCCCGGCCTGGTCCATGGCCGCCACGAGCTTCTCCGCGGTCGGGTCGGCGAGGACCGGCTTGAGGGCCTGCACCAGCATGGCCGGGTCCATCCCCTGGCCCGTGGCCTTGGAGGCCGACGCCACGGCCACCCGGGCGCTCCCCAAGAGGAAGCTGTCGGAAACCCACCCGTCGCTCACGAGGTGCACATGGGAGTCGATGATCATCCAAACCCCTCCTCGGTGCGCCGCCACCGCTCCAGAGTCCGCGGCCCGGGGCGTCGCGGCCCGGGGCGGCGCGGCTCGGGGCGTCGCGGCCCGGGGCGGCGCGGCTCGGGGCGTCGCGGCCCGGGGCGGCGCGGCCCAGGCGGCACTGTCAGACATTTCGGGCAGGTTTCCGTGACTCCTCCGGAGGCCCCACTAGCCCCAAGTGCAGCCGCCCGGTCGCCGGAGAAAGCGCACCAGGAGGCCATCGCCGGGGCTGTCAGGGCGGCAATGGTCTATGTGGCGGAAGAGGACGGAGAGGTCGTTGGTGTCCTGAGGGGGACCCTCACTCAATGCACCCTCCGGATTGGCGGCTGAAAGCTACCTGGACCGGGCGGCTCGGCCCTCAGAAGTCGCGGCAGTCTCTTCGTCCAGACGCTGTCTGGATGGGGCGAAGGTCGCCGCCCCGAGTTGGACCCAATCGTGGTGCATAATGGAAACCTAGGCAAATGATGGCATGTCTGCCAAGTAGATGACCTTAGATTCCGTGTGACAGTATTACGGCCCAATGTGGAGCAAAAAGAGACGATTGCGGACGTCCTTGGTGCCCCCCGAGCACATCCTGTCGAAAGATGCGGCGAGTTGTGAGAAGCAGAGGATGTCCTTATTGGAGGCGCAAACCGCGCTTGGGATATTCCAGTGTCGAGGTAGCACCATTGCTGACCTCCATGGGGGTCTCGTTTGTGAGCGAACTCTCCTGGCTTCGAGCCTTTAGCCCTACTGCAGCACTTCTTTGCGTGGGGCTCGTGTTCGCAATGCTGCTAGTCAACCGAGCCCGATGGGGAGCCCTTGGCGACCAATTCGAGCACACCCTGTTCCAAGCCATACACTCCGGCTGCGCCAAGACGTTCCCCGACGTCCTCAACCTATACCTTGGCATCTATCAGAAGGCCCCGAACCTCAATCACAGACATGGCCTAACCTCTCGCCTGAGGGCGTTCCTGGTCAAGCTCATAGACGGAACGGTCGGTCGGACGTTTCAGAATGGGCAATGGGTCGGTCCCAACCTCACACCCGAGGCTCGGGTCGCCTGGAAGGAACTACTAAGCCAGCTCATCCGGGAAAGCGAGGAGACAGCTTCCTTCTTTGCACTCCCTGCTCTGGAGCAGAACATCCTCAAGGACATTCTCTGCTTTCTGGACTCTAACGATGACTCGGCGGCGAAGAGGAAGCTGTCGCAACTCGCCGACAGCAGCATTGGATTACGTGATCGCGAGCTGCGGCGTGCACAGAAAATCAACAAATGGTCGATAACGGTCGCCGTCATCAGCATCATACTCACGGTGTATTTCGGAACTGTAGGACACCGCTAGGGGCACTACGCGCAACCGCAACCATGTCTGCCACAAGCTTCTTGCCTTGGTTAGCCATCACTCCAGAACGGGACGACCCGCGCCCTCTCGCTTCACAAGTGGCCTCGGCCCCGTCCCGCCTACCCCGTAGAACAGACCAGAGCCTTGGCGACTCGGCTTCCTGCTCTACTTCGGCGTGTCCGGAGGGGGGCACCCAGGCCCCTGGGGGGTACCCCTCCCCCCTCTCCCTGGAACTACCCCTCACCACGCTCCGTGCTTAGTTCGGCACCAGGAAATCGACAAGGGCAGGGACGGCCATGGGCGCTCAGCTGGGCTCCAACTCGCCGCAGAGATGATCAAAGCTTCCATCCTCTGCCGGCCCGAAAGGTGTGATGTTCCGCACTGCGCCCAAGTCTATCGGTCCGTAGACATGCGGGAACACCTCGGCCCCGCCCTCAAGGTTCTCGTAGACAACTGTCGAGGACAGTCTCTCGGCGTCAATGTGCAACAACACGAGCCCACCTGTACCTCGGAAGATACTGTTGGCAACCCGGATCACCTGATGGCGGTCAGAACAGTGGATGAAGCCTGCGGTAGATAGGGAGCGCGCCTCGTACCGTCCACGCTGTACCGCTTCCTCCCATTCGCTCTGGGATGTGATATGGAAGATGATCGCCATGAGCTTTGGGCCTCGCTTTGTCTTCTCGGTTGAGAAGCAGGTTTCCCCTGAGGGGGTACCCCCTACGAAGCCGCTTGGTGGGCGCATCGCGCGTCCGCTGGCGCCGCATGTCAGCGCCCTCAGTAAACACAGGCGTCGAGCAGGGAGAGCGCTTCCTGCAGGACCTGCGGTGGCGCCTTCCCGATGCGCTTGGCTCTCCTTGAACGAAAGTCGATGGACTTGATCTGCTCCACCATTATGAAGCCGATCACGTCCTCTGACTCGGGAATGCGCACATGGAAAGGGTAATCCCGACGCGTGCTGGTGATAGGACAGACAAGACAGAGCCCTGTATGCTCGTTGAAGAGGTCGTTACTGACGACGAGGGCTGGCCGGCGGCCACGTTGTTCATGGCCGGATCGGGGGTCAAACGTCACGGCGATGAAGTCCCCTTTCTGCGGGACATACTCCGCCACTTACCACACCTCCCTACCGACCGGGTCGCCCCACTCCAGTTCCTCCGGCTTATAGTCTTCGGGTATGTGCCGGAAAAGTTCTCGCAGATCCAGTCCGCCTCGCACGCGGTGGACGGGCGTAATGATGAGGCTACCATCGCGGACTGTGACATCCACTGCATCCCCCACGGAAATCCGCACATCGGACAGCAGTTCCTTACTCAGGCGAAGCCCTTGGCTGTTGCCCCACTTCTGGACTCTTGTTATCATCGGGTCCACCTCCTTCGGCTACCCGAAGTATAGCCAAAGGCAAGCGACCGGTCAAGGCTGGAACTCGGTGGCGATCACCTGGCCGAGCATCTACGAGCCACCTCCGGCCGTGGCGAATGGGGCTCGCGTCGCACCGGCAGGAGCCATGGTCCAGCCAAGGAACTCTCTGGAAGGTAGCGGTCGCTTGCCGGAAGGGAGTTCTCCGACGTGCTGAAACCAGCTCTAGCTTTCATGGTCCTTCTGCTGGCGCTGACCGTCATCCCCACCCCGGTCGCTGGCGCGGAAGCCCCTGCCGGGTTGGCTCTTGACTACCATCTCTCCTTCACCGAGGACGACCACCCCACGGTGGAGGTTCGTGTCAGCGGGGCCCCCACGGGAAGCACGACTTTGACCTTCACGACGGGCTCTTATCTGGGCTGCCTGTCAGGATCACTCAGCTCGGTGTTCGTGGTGTCCGGGGCCGTCACGCCCGAGGACAAATCCCTGGCCTGGAGCTGGCGGGGCAACAGCGTCAAGGTGGCCAACGGCTCCGCCCCGGAGTTCGTCCTGACCTACCAGCCGGACATGAGCCGCCTCGGCCAACCAAGCGGCGATATGTGGCAGGCCTTTGCCGTCTTCCGCCGGAAGGTCGTCTTTTTCGTGGCCGAGGACGTCTTCCCGATGCCCGAGACGGAGCCGGCCCGGGTCACGGTGTGCTTCACCCTCCCCGGCCGGACCAAGGTGTTTTCGAACCTCGAGGAGGAGAACGGGGTTCTCGTGGCCAGGACCGACCTCTTCGGCAACCTCCGTTACGACTTCGCCAAAGCCTACTTCACCGGAGGCGAACCATTCTTCTCCGTCTCGCACGAGACGGCGTGGGGCGACAAGTACGTCTACGTCTGGTTCGACCGCGATGTCGCGGACCAGATGTGGCTTCCCTCCTGGGGTACGACTCAGTGGGAGGAGGCCGAAAGGTACATGGAACTAGCGGAGCAGTTCGCCGGCTACTTCCGCGAGAAGATCGGTCCTCTCCCACCCCGGACGGTTGTCTTCACCAATACCAAGAACGCGGCCGGCCTCAACGTCGGCTTTAACGTGGACTGCTACCACTGGATGCAGATCTGGCCCCGGGACTCGGTGGGCGACCTGGCCCACCACGTCCTCCACGCCTACGACTTCTGGCCGTCCCAGAGCAAAATGTGGTTTACTCCCGATTCTTCTCAGCCCAGCGGCTACCTGAGGGAGGGCCTGAACACCTACTACGAGCAAGTGGTCCCTGCCGAGGTTCTAGGCGACGACAAGTACCTTGGCAAGCTCTCTGTGTTCCTCGCCCTGGACCAGCGCGGGAGCCGGTTTGGCATCCAAGCGAACGAGATGCACCGAACCTACAACGTTTCCGGTCTGAAGGTCTACCTCCTCGACCAGTACATCCGCCAGGTGACCGGCGGCGAAAGCAACGTGGACGACTTCATGCGGACCATCTGGGACTCGGTCAAGGACAACACCCGCCCGCACACCCTCTCCGCGCAGGAGATCGACGCGGCCTTCGCCGAGGTCGTGGGCCAGGCGAACGCGGGCTACCTCAACGCCCTCGTCGGGCAGGCCACCTTCGACCGTGAGGCCTTCGCCTCCCTGGCGCCGTCCTTCCAGGCCTACGTGGACTGGATCAGCGACGAGTACTTCTGGGGGAATCCGGCCGTCCTCTGCGCCTTCTGGGACATCGCGGCCGCCAAGGGCCAGGAATGGCCCCACTACGTGAACTCCCCGCACACTCTCACCCGCTACCGGCAGACGGCCCTCCAGCCCTTCAAGGAGCATCTGGCTGGTCTCGGCAAGCAGGAGTTTACCCAGCAGGACATCATCGGTGCGCTCAACCACGTCACCGGGAAAGACCATGCGGGCTTCTTCGAGTTCTGGACCGACTTCGGCCTGCCCCTCGCCCCGGCGGATTTTGCCCCTCTGGCTGCCTGGGACCCGAACGCCCACAGCGAAGGCCAGCTTGTGAACACATGGTCACAGATCGGCACGCTCTGGACCGAACACTACCTGTCCGGTATCCGCCAGAAGGCTGAGATAGTCCTGGACGAAGCCGTCCAGCAACCCACGATTGGAGTCCAGGTGAGCCTTAGGAGCTTCACGGCCTTCCCCCCCGAGGCTGAGGCCCGGGCCGCCATCAGCGGCAAAGACGTGTCGTTCCGCTCTTCCTACCAGGTCCTGGACCGGGGCATCTACTACAGGCAGGCGACCTTCCAGGTCACGACCAGTGACCCCGAGCGGCGAACCTTCTCCTTCGACCTGACCCTGCCTTCCTTCGACTCCCACCCGTCCTTCGGGGTCTTCAAGCCCGAAGGCACCGACAACACGTGGATGGGAGAGATCTACTCTTTCCACCCCGTTCCTCCGGTGAGGTTCCCGCTCAGTGTCCGGGGAGGCGAGATCATCCTTCCCGACACACTCCTCAGCGGGGAGAGTTTCACCGTTCACCTCGGCGACCAGGCCACCCAGGCTGGCCCCGCTGAGACCGTGGTCGTGCGCGGCCAGGCTGGGCAGCCCGTCAGCGTGGAGCTGTTCGACCGGTACGGTTTTCTTCGCGGCGTGGAGTACACCACAGGAACTACTGCCACAACGGTGGGGCTTGCCGCCCTGATTGTCCTGCTGGCGGGGGCGGGGGTCCTCATCGCCGGGCGTCTGAAGAAGGCCCGGGCCCGGGCTAAAGCCACTGGGTCGTGAGCAGGCAGTAGCCGGCTCATGAGGATTCTAGGTGCCGTTGGGCAGCCGGAGGGGCTTCAGTGGCAACACACCTGGCGCCTACCCTACTGGTGGTTGTCGGCGTACGTGAACAGCCAGATGGTGGCCACGACACCCGCGGCGCACGTCAAGGCGACCACCACCAGGCTGCCGGACGCGAGCGTCTCGGTCCGCGGTCCCGCCATACCCGCGAAGAGCGGCACGATCGACCACGGGAACCACTTGCCCCAGCCGGTGGCCCCGAGCCCCGTCCCCAGCAGGAGCGTCAAGAGCGTGAAGCCGAGAGGCGCCAGGTAGCCTCGGCCGAGGGCCGCGATCCACGCGACCGGCGGCATCAGCAGGCAGCCCAGGAGCGCGACCAACAGTATCTCGCCCACGGAGGCCGCCGCGAGGGTCACCGAGAACGCGGGCAGCTTGAGCGCCGCGCCGACGAGGAAGCCCACCGTGATGATCACGGCCGTCAGCAAGCCACACCACACGAGGACGACCAGGAACTTGGCCACCGGGAACCACGCGCGGGTCACCGGCAGAGCGAGCATGTTCTTCGCGGTCCCGTCCGAGTACTCCCGGCCGAAGACGTACGCCGTCACGAGCGAGAAGAGCACCACGGAGACGATCCCCGTCATCTGCGCGAGCAGCGCGAAGTAGGTCGGCCAGTCCGCCGCCTGGCCCAAGAACTGCGCCTTCTGGCCGATCAAGCCGAGTTGCTCCGCGCGCCCCGGCTCCTGCAGTATCCACATGAACAGGCCACCGAACAGCGGACCGATCGCGATGCCGAGGGCGGTGAGCCACGTGATTTTGGCGCGCCGGAGCTTGAGGAACTCGGTGGCGATCACCTGGCCGAGCATCTACGAGCCACCTCCGGTCAGCCGCATGAAGTAGGATTCGAGGTCCTCTTGCACGGGCACGAGGCGTGTCAGGTCGAGGCCGGCGCCGATGAGGGCCCGGGCGATCTCGGGGCCCCGGTCGGGCCCGACGAAGACGCGCAGCCCGCCTTCGGGCGTGCGCTCGATCCGGTCGAGGCCGAGACGCTCGCGCAGCAGGCCGGCGGCGCGGTCCGGCTCGCTGACCCCGATGTCGAGGTACGCGCCCGTCCTGGCGCGAAGCTCGTCGTAGTCGAACTCCTGGAGAAGTCGGCCTTCGTGGACGATGCCGATGCGGTCGGCCAGGTGGGCGACCTCCGCGAGGATGTGGCTCGACATGAACACGGTGACGCCGGACTCGTCGGCGAGCCGCCGCAGCAGCCGGCGGACCTCGATGATGCCCGCCGGGTCGAGCCCGTTGGCCGGTTCGTCCAGGAGGAGGAGAGCCGGGCGGTGCAGGAGGGCGCGCGCCAGCGAGAGTCGCTGCTTGTTGCCGAGCGAGAGCTGTCCCGCCCGACGGTCGGCGGAGCCGGACAGGCCGAGCAGGTCCATCGCCTCGCCGACCGCTTCGCGACCTGCTCCCGTGAGTCGCCGCTGCAAGTCCAGGTTCTCCCGCACGGTCAGGTCGGGATAGGCCGCCGCGGCCTCGACCAGGTAGCCGACGCGCGAGAAGACGGCCGTCGCCCCCGGTACGATGTCCGTGCCCAGCACGGTGACCCGGCCCGAGGTCGGCCGCACGAGCCCGAGCACCATGCGGATCGTGGTCGTCTTGCCCGCGCCGTTCCGGCCGAGGAAGGCGTAGATCTCGCCGCGTCGCACGTGAAGGTCGAGTCCGTCGACGGCCCGGACATCACCGTAGTGCTTGGTGAGGCCGGCGGTGCTGATGACCGTGTCCGACGATGTCATTTGGGGCCCTCATCTTCCTCCGGGTCGCCCTAGCAGCTGGCGTCAAGTCAGCTGTCTGCAAGGTAGCGTTCCACGAGCCTGAAAGCCCGCGCCATCCGCCTGAGAAGCTCTTCTCTATCGTTTGGGTGGAATGGCGCCACTCCTGCGGCGTAGAGGCTCAAGTACACGAAATAGGCTGCCAGGAACAGATCCAAATGCTCTAGTTGATCTTCTGGTAAGGAACGGACCTGGGTGTATCCATCGAGCAGAGCGTCCCGGAACTGAGGCAGCGCATCATCTTCCTGGCAGTGCTCCAGAGCAAGAGACAGCTCGTAGACGTAGTATCCAAAACCGGAATCATCAAAGTCGATGGCGCGGGCCTCTCCACCCCAGAACAGCACGTTTGCGTCCAAACCAAGATCGCCATGGATCAACCCATATACTTCAGGACCTTGGCCCCACTCGTCCATGACCTGTTTCACTCTTCTGGCTACAACCTCAAAGGGCTCTACGTATTCTTGCGGCAGCAGTGACCAGGTTTCCCTTCCCGATGTGTAAACTCCAGCCGCATCTCTAAACAGCCCGTCCCAATCGTATTTCCGCTTTGTGGGAACCCGGGGGGAAGGCCACTGCGCAGCAAAACTATGCAACCTGGCCATCAGTCGCCCCTGGGCTCGGTAGTGATGAGGCCGGACATCTTTTGTGATTAGATGTCCCTTGACCCACCGGTAGAGCGAACAGTTGCGTTCCCCTGGTATCCCAGGGATGGAGACCCGTGTCAACAAGTGGCCATCCGGCGTTGAGACGGGTTCTAGCACTGGCAGATTGGCGTCTCGACACATCGCGGCAAGCCACGCCAGTTCCAATTCAATGGCCTCGGTGGTCTGATAGCGGGGCAGGTGAATCCGCAGCACGTATTGACCCTGCGTGTACAGCTCGGCCTTGGTGGTGGGAACGGGGTTTACTTCATTGACCCGAAAGAGGATGTTCCCAGCTTGTCTGAGGAGCTTGAAGCGAACATCGGATAGTCCATAAGCATTCAAGGCTACTTGAGCCAATTGCCTCATCCGTCGTATTCGGCCAAGACGGGAAAGCTCTTCGAATGCCTCCATGAAACCTCCAGACAAGAGGAGTCCGCCCTAGCGCTTTGGAGTTCTGCGGCCCGGTCCCTCTTAGTCGTCTTTGGACACCTTCGCGCCAGCCAGAGCTCCGAACAGGGAGCGGACGCGAGGGGTGACTTCCTTTCGGTCAGGGTCGAACTCCTGCTCGATGAGAGAGAAGTAGTCAGAAACCATCTGGGACACAGACTTCCCCGACTTCTTGGAGATGCGTTTCACCTTCTGGATCAGGGCCTCGTCTAGCCGCAACGTCAGCTTCCTGTGCATGGCCACGGCCTCCTGCCGTACAACTACGGAAGCGTACGTCATCTGGCGCCTGACGTCAAAGGTTGGATGGAACAGGGCGATGGCAGCTATCGCCCTCCTGGCATGTTGGCCAGGAGCCTGCGGGCTACGGACTCGAGGAGCATGTAGTCGAGTGGCTGCTCGGAAGCATGGTCGGTCACCGCCCCGTTCACAAACGCTGCGCAATTGCCGAAGCAGAACACCAGACCGCCGAACCACTCGTACCTCATCGGAGACACCCAACAGCAATCCCCCAAAGGCTGACCGCTGTAGGTTCCCATTGGGAAGATGATGCTGATCTGCTCAAGCTCGGCCTCGCATGCCCTCCGGGCCTGGTCGGATGTGACGAAGACCGCCCACCTGACCTCGAATGTCACACCAGTCCCATCGTCCCGCCACGCTTGCCACGACGCCTTCTGCCAGGAGCCGTCGCCACGGGGCCAGACCGTCTCCCCCTCACGAATCAGGGTAAGGCCCGGCATCTGCGGGGCGTCGAGGGCGCGCACGGTCGGGAACCTGCATGAGCCAATTAGAACAGTCGAGACAGCCGACAGACAAACCGTGAATGCGACGAGCCAAGTCCTGAACGCCCGGCGAGACATGCCGGCACCTCCCGATACCTCAATCCAGAGACCCGGGGAGATCTTCTCGTTTGAGGAACAGGTTCCCCTGGGGGGCACCCCGCCCGGGCCACACGCGGCTTCGCCCCGGCGCCGCCGGCGGGACGGGGAAGCAGGTCGTCCGGAGGCCCGGAAGCCCAGTCGGCGCTCCCGCTTTCAAGCCTTGGTTCGCGCCCGGGACAGAGGATAGGGCGCGCTCCTGCCGAAAGCATGGGACCTCGCGGCAAGACTCACGTGACGGACAACGCGATAGGCGGTGTGCCGTAGGAGGCGGGTCCTTGGACGGCTCTTCCCTCCGCGACTGGTGCCGGGTCCTGCTCTACTTCTTCCTGGCAAGCTATCTTGTCCTCCAGTGGCTCCACCTGCGGTTGTTCATGCGGCCGGTCCATCTCCCGGCCGGACTCCCCTACTCCGAGGTGGTCGACCGTTTGGCCCACGGCATCGAGACCGCCTACCCCTATCTCGAGGACAAGCGCATTGACTGGCCCGCCGCGCGGGCGAGGGCCCTGCGCGCGGTCGCCGATGCCAAGGATGAGAGCGGCCTCGCCCGGGTCCTGGCCGCGCTGGTGGGCGAACTCGATGACCCGCACGCGGCGGTGGTTTCCCCTACCCTGCTCGAGCAGTTCGGCTGGCATCCAGGACTGGCCCTGAGGCCGATCGGCGACCGGCTCTACGTCGAGAGAGCGCCGGCCGTCGGCGCGCCGGGCGGGAGACTGGCGCCCGGCTCGGAAGTCCTCATGATAGACGGTCATCCGCTCGGGAAGGCGCCCCTCGGTTCCCGGGTCGAGAGCCTGCTCCTTCCCGGCCGCCGTGAAAGCGTCGTCCGCCTGCGATGGCGCGACCCCGAGGGCCAGGAGAGCGAGGTCGAGCTTACCCGGGCGTACTCCATCCTAGAGAACACGCCGCGCTACCCGACCTCGCGCATGCTCCAAGACAGCGTGGGCTACGTTGCCATTCCCCACTTCGTCGGCGCGAGGCCCTGGTTTCTACCTCGGGCCCTCGTCCCCCACGCGCCCAGGTACCGGGGGCGCCTAACCCAAGCCCTGGGCGCGCTTCGTTCCGCCCGAGCGCTGGTCATTGACCTACGGGGCAACCGCGGCGGAGAGCTTCTGACCGCGAGAGTCGCCGCCGCGCGGGTCCTTCCGGACCGCCGGCTGGCAGGCTGGTTCGCCGACGACCGCGGGAGAAAGCGGCGAAGCGTGTGGTTTCACGGCTTCTCCGAAGCCTTCCTGGGTCCCCTCGTGCTCCTTGTCGATGGAGCGACCGCGAGCGCGGCCGAGGTGTTCACCTACGTCCTGCGACAGACGCGGGCGCGAACCTGGGTCGTCGGCCGGCCGACGGCGGCGGCCCTAGGGAGCCCCACATGCCGGTACCGCTACCGCAGTCTTCGGGTGTTCTTCCCCGGCCTAGCCTTCGCCGACCGGCAAGGGCGCAGACAGCTTGGGCTCTCTGGAATCACTCCCGACCGGGCCGCGAGTTGGACGGCGGAAGACCTTCGCCTCGGGCGAGACCCCGATGTGGAAGAAGCCTTGGCTTTTCTCCGCTTGGAGGGAGCACGCTGATGGCGCGCGGCCTTCTGGTTGTGTCGGCTATCTTCGGATGCGTCCTATCCGCCGCCTGGATTAGTCTCTCGACCTACGCCGTCTGGCTTTGGCCCGGCGTCATCCTTCCCCGTTGGAGGCTTGCGGTGGGCTGGCTTGTCTACGCCGCAGGGCTGTGCACCGCGATCGCCATGGCCTTCACCCCGACCCTACCAGGGCCGGTCGCCCCGGCCCTGGCGGTCGGCGCCGCAGCCTTGGTGGTCTTCGGCGTCCTTCGTCTGCGCCGTCGGAACGCCTGGGTCTTCTTCATCTGTCTCGGCGTGCTCAGTGTTCTCACGGTGGGCGGAAGGGCGTAGCCGGACGCAGGGCCACGAGCTGCCACACCGTCTTGAGGAGCAGCGGGACGCCGAAAGGCGGTTTTCCGAGGTTTGCTCCCTCGTCGTCGTATCTGGCTGCATCTACTACCTGTGGGAACTCAAGCCGAGCGGTGAGGTGGAAGAGGATGCGAGCAACCGGGAGCCAGACCGGTCTCATGCTGAGACGTTGCTGGCTTGCGATTGGCGTCCTGGTCCTGGCCTCTGCCTTAGCGCTGATTGCCCTATCTGCCTCGGAAACACTCACGGAAGGAACAACCGATGTGCTCTACAACGTGGGCGGCCTCGTTGGTGCTGTCTACTTTCTCGTCTGGGCACCGGAGTGGGCCGTCACCTGCGCCAACCACATCAAGAGGGTTACCAAGGGCAGGTATGACCGCCTTTACATGGGCGACTCCACCTCGCGGTTCTTCGCGAGGGTGGCGGGAGTCGTGCTGGGCGGGACGTCGCTACTCGACCTTGTTCGCATCCTGCGTCAAGGGTAGCGGGGCCGATTCGGTGAGGGCTCCTCATCGCCGGCCTGCCGCTTCGTGGATCTCGTGGTCCGGCAGTTGCACCACGTCTTTGCCAGGACTGACCTCCACGGGTTTGACGGTCTGGCCCGTCTCCTCAAACACCTCTCGTCGGCAAGACTTGCCTCCACGGCACGGCCACCGTCGACGGCATGAACACCGTAGCGTTGATGATGAAGAGGACAGCGAATGCGGCTGCCAGCCCGACGGCCCACCATCCGAGCTTCGTCGATGGCTTGGATAAGAAGCCTCTGCCACGAACGCCCGGTCCTCGGGCTGCGTGTATCCCTGACATCGCAATCACCTCCCGACAACCTCAATCCAGAGACCAGGAGAGGTCTTCTCGCTTGAGGAGCAGGTTCCCCTTGGGGTATCCCTCCCCCCATGTCGCAGGTCGGTAGGGTTTACCTGGTAGCCTCGCCGGAGGCGATTGGCTGTGAGTCCAAAGAAGACACTTGAAGGTCGCCTGCAGCCGGGAGTGATCGTGGAGGGCTCGGCCGGGACCCGCCCCGCGGAGGTCCGGTTACTGGCCTCGGGCATCGTGGAGTTCACCGGAGGCGCCGCCAACTGCGTAGCCGTGAGGGACGACCGAGCCCAACTCCATCAACTGGCCAACCTCCAGACCATCCGGGTCAAACTCGGGCAGCGGGTCAGCGCGACGCAGTGTCGCTTCGCGCCGGCCGCAGGCGGTCCGGCCGAAGCTGGCGACGAGCAGTTGGTGGCTGCGGTGCGGGAGGCGGAGGCCAGGACTAAGGGCTGACGACCGAGTCGTTAGGCCCGCTGGCCAGCGGGCGACCCCAATAGCCGGCCGACATCTCAACGGAACTCCGCGAACGGCTAGCCTGGAAGTCCACCAGCCCGCAGAAGAGCAGTCGGCCTCCCTACAGTCGCAGCCGGGGCAACCCCTTGGCGGAAGCCAGGAAGTCGTAGCGTGCCAGAACGCCCTCCGGCCCGCCCCGCAGGGCCGCCCCCCACTCGGTCTGGTCCGCGCCGGTCAGGATGGTCTCGAAGATAAAGGCACCGGCGGTTCCCCCAAGGTGACCCTGCCCGGCATCACCGGTCCACAAGTCGGTGCCAGGGAGGGTACTCCCAGCCTTGGCGGCGTCGAGGGCCTGCTGAACGACCTCGAAGCAGTGGCCGATGTCCGGGCGGTAGCGTCGGTCTTGGGTAGTGAAGCGGGCCAATCCTTCGAGGTAGAGCAGATCAAGGATCTGGGCGACCGGCGGCGGGCAGTTCTCGAGCCAACCGACTCGCCGGGACGGGTCGTAGCGATAGAGGTAGACCGCGGCATGATTATACTCGTGGGCGCACACCTTCACGAGGTCTTTCTCGTTGTCCAGGTGGAAGAGATCGAGCATGACGTGCGCGACCGAGCCGAGTAGCCACGCGCCTCCGTCGTAGAGTTCGGCCCCCAGGGCCGTGAACTCGATCCAAATCTCACCGCGGAGTTCCCCGCGCCATGGGACGTACCGGAGGGCCAGGTTGGCCGCGTGGTCGATCCACCCGAGATCCGTTGTCACGTGCCGCACGTAACCTTCCAGCCGGTCCACCCCATCGCGAACTCGGTCGAGACTCAGCTTGGGATGGCCGACCGTCTCGCCGCTAGCCAAACGCAGCAGGGCCGCCCGCATCTCCTCGGGAGACAGCCCCACGACGGTCATGGCCCTCTCGGTCGTCGAATGCGTCAACAGAAGGGACACCAGGGGCGTTCGAGCCTCCTCGCGCCCACAGGCAAAGTCGCCCCGCGCCAGGCTCAAGACAGCTTCGGCCGCCTCGGGCCTCAGAGCGACTTTCGGTCCAGGTTCCGAGTTCATCGTTTCGCCTCCCAGACGCTCGACCTGCCACGACCCGCACGTTCTCCGCGCAGGGGACGCCTTCGGATCTAGCCGATGAGCGCCCGGCTCACGATGTCCCACGTGCGCCTGTTAGACTCCCAGTAAAGCTCAGACCTCACGCGCTGAGCACTGACCCACTTGTAGCCATCATGCTCGGCAGGGTCGGTATGAATCGTCTTGTCCTTCACAAAGGCATAGTAGAGTGTTTTGTGGATCTCGTGGTCCGGCAGTTGCACCACCACGTCTTTGCCAGGACTGACCTCCACAGGTTCGACGGCCTGGCCGGTCTCCTCAAACACCTCTCGTCGGCAGGCGTGAAGGGGCGCCTCACCCTCATGTATCCCACCTGTCACGGGCTGCCAGAAGGCAACCGGGGTTGGGGGAGTGGGAACATGCAGCAGCAGAACGGAGCGTCCGGAACCATCGTCATGAAGCAGCCAGCACTCAATGCTCTGTTTGATGGCCATTAAGCTCCATGCAACCCTTCCTCTTAGCCAGCCGCCCGTGGAGGCGGTTTCGACACACGGCGACCGCCACCCTGCTCACCGCTAACCCCTGACCCCTCCCCCCTCCCCCCTCCCCCGTCCGATTTTCCTCCTTGGGCCTTTCCCAAGAGAAGGAGGTAGTGCCATTCGATGGCGAATGCGGTGACTACTTGAGGCCGTTCCCACAGATTGGACGCCTGCTGTCGACCTCGGATAATCGAGACAGAGAGCCCAGAACCTAAACTCTTAAGGAGGTCTGCATTCAGGTGGCCAACCGCATTCCGTCGGTGTCCTGGGTTCATCTCGTGGTTTTCGGCGCCTACCTGCTCGCCATCGCCGGTAGCCTCGCCCTCGTGCCAACTCTCCCTCAGCAGTTCCCCATTCACTTCAACATCGCCGGCCAGCCCGACGACTACTCCTCGCCTCTCTTTGGCGCCCTGTTCATGCCGCTGCTTGGGCTGCTCGGCGTGGGATTGGCCTCGATGGCCCCGCGGTGGGACAGGAAATCCGGCGAGCGTCGCCGGTTCTACACGACAGTGTTCCCGACCCTGCTAATTATGGTCGCCGCGTTCCCGTTGCTGATTCATGCCACCATGCTGGCAAGGGCTTTAGGGCTCTGGGGAGATGGGATACGGGCCTTCCCGCTCGTGGGTCTCCTGGAGTTGGCCATGGCGTTCGTCCTTCCTCACGTCCCCCGGAACTCCGCCCTGGGTGTGAGAACGCCCTGGTCGCTTGCTGACGATGATACCTGGCGCGAAAGCCAGATCTTGGGTGCCCGCGCCTTCGCCGTCGCGGGGGCCATCGGCCTCTTCGGGTTTGCCTTCCCGGCCGCCGCGTTCTGGCTGCTGGGAGGGCCGGCCGTTGCGGCGGCCTTGGTCACGGTCGCCGGTTCTCGTGCGGCTTACCTGCGGCGGTATCCGGTCGCGCTGAAGCCGCCCCACGACAGTGCCGGGGGTCTTTGACCTTTCCCAAGAGAAGGAGGTAGTGCCGTCTCCGAGCAGCAAGCGGCTCCGTCATGGCCGCCGAGCGGTGCAGGCGGGACCTCATGGTTGAGCCGGCAGCGCGTCCGGGCGTGCCCTCCTACAGGTCGGTCTCCAACTCGGCAATCCCGCGGCGGAAGACCTCAAGCTCCTCAGCCAGTTGAGCGGCGACCAATGGCAGGCTCTCAACGAGCCTTCGCATCTTCTCCCAGCGGAGCTCGTATCCGTAGGCATGGCGCCCAACATGCCTGAACGACAGGTAGTCGCCGAGCTTGCGGTAGAGGTCGGGACTGATCACGGCCGGTCGCACCCCGCGAACCTCATGGGCTATCTGGTCCAGAAGGGCCGCGTGCCAGGCCTCCCCCTTGGGCATCGAGCCATCGACCACCGAGGCGATGATGCCGAAAACGCTCTCCGCCGCCGAGTAGAAGTCGTCGAGGTAGCTCGCCGCTGCCCGGATGTCGTGCTCGGATTCCGGCACGTCGCGGGATTGGGTGAGGTCTTCCATCTGGCCGACCACCTTGGCGACAGCTTGGAGATGCTTGGCCGCGCGGGCCCACACCGCATCGATTGAACGGCTCAAGTCAGTTCCACCCCCCAGGTCTCAATCTCCAGGAGCAAGTCATGGTCGGACCCGGAGGCGCTGAGGTCCTCCCGGAGGACGAGGTGAAGGCGCAGGGGCCGCACCAGTCTCTCCATGTCACCATAGAGGGGGTAGTAGAGGCTCTGGTCGCCGAGGCCCTCCACGCACAAGTCGATATCGGAGCCCTCAGCGAACGCCCCGATGGCCAGCGAGCCGAACAGGACAGCCCGCCGGATACCGTACTGCTCGCGGGCCAAACGCGCGGCGGCGGACGCCTTCGCCAGGGCATCCTTCCGGGTCTGCTCCAGGGCAACGGCTCGGCCCCGGGCGCGCTCCCTCCACCCCTGCAGGTACTGCTCCTTCTCGGCAGGCCCAAAAAGCTCTTCCACCCTCGTCCCCCCGCTCCCCGCATCCAGATTGTACCACACCGGCGGCGGCATCACACAGGTCGGGCGGACTTGGCCGCGCTCCAGCGCGCTCGCGGCTGCCCCGACGGGAGCCCAGGGCGTCACGGCCCTGGCCAGCCTTTAGAGCCCCGCGAGCTCCAGCAGCTTGTAGATGAGCACGGAGGGGCACCACGGGGGATGAAAACGGATTGCCGGGCTTCCCTTTCGTAGTAGCCCAGAGACACCGAAACCCTGCTCAATGAGAGAGAAGTAGTTAAAGGGCTAGCCCGGTTGGCCCCGGCCGCCCTGGAGCGAAAGGAGAATCCTCCCACTCCAAGCAATACTCACCCCGGGGACGGCACTGGACGAGTTGAAGCTGGGGAGGACGTCCCCGCGCCTATCGACAGCTTCGCGAGGAGGAGTGTCTAGTGTCCAGAACGCATCGCATCGGCAAGATGGGCAAGGCCCGGCGCAGCCCGCGCGCGTTTCTTGCCGCCATCCTCGTCGTCACCTCGGCCGTGGCCCTGATCCAGTTCCCGTCCACCCCGGCCCTGGCCGCCTTCACCGACTTCGTGGACCTTGAGAGCCACTGGGCCAAGACAGCCGTGCAGGAGCTCTACGACCTTGGAGCCCTGGATGACCAGCCCCCGGTCTACAGCCCGGATACGCCCATCACCCGGGGCAAGGTTTCCCGCTACCTAGCCATCGGCTGGGGCATCGAGCCCTATACCGGCTACCGCGCGTTCTTCGATGATGTCCCCTATTCCGACGCCTACTTCCGCTACGCCAACGCCATGTACCTGCGTGGAATCATGGTCGGCAGCGGGGGCCGTTTCGGCGTGGACGATCCCCTGAGCCGGGAGCAGGCCGCCACGGTGCTGGTTCGGGCGGCCGGTTTCGAGCCGGCGGCCCTGGCCCTCTCCCAGGCCCAGGCCAGAGCCATCGTTTCCCGCTATAAAGACTCCACCCAGATTTCCGGTTGGGCCTTGCCCTACGTGGCCGAGGCCTATGTCGCCGGCCTTTTCAAAGGAGACTCGGCTGGAACGTTCCGTCCCCTTGCCGACATGAGCAAGGCCGAGGCCTGCACGGTCGTGGCCCGGGTGAGAGTTACCCGGCAACTCCTCGACTTCGGAGACGCGCCCGATCTTCCGCCCTACTTCAACTTCCCGTCTCTTCTCGCCTCGGATGGCGCCCGCCATCATGACTACCGCACGGTCTGGCTCGGCGAGACCGCGGACGGAGAGATCGACTCACGACAGGTCAACGCCGACTTCTTCGATGACGGGTTCAGGCGCTTCATCGCCGGCGGGACGGCCCAGGCGTCAACCTACCAGGTTGAGTTCGTGGTCAGCGTCGCCGGCCGTGATCCGTCCCTCTACGGTGACGCGGACGACAAGGCCCTCTTCTTCAATCTCCTCATTGACTGGGATAGGGACATGGTCTGGGAAGAGGGCGAGTGGGCGGTCCAGAACCTGAAGATCGACCCCAACACCTGGGTTCCCGGCGCTACGTCGGCGACGCTTGTCTCGCCATCCTTCACGCCCGGCGCCTCGGTCTTGCCCTACGACTGCTGGTTCCGCCTGACCTTGACCAAGGGCGAGCCTGTCCCGGCCGGCTGGGTCGGCAAGGGCGATTACGCCTACGGCGAGACCGAGGACTACGGTCCCGAGGAGCACAAGGTCCGGATCGCCTCCGTCCTTGACGCCTTCTGCACCGAATGGCAGGTCTCGATCGATCCGGCCCGAAACCTGATCGCCTCCTGCCTGTACGGGGCCAGACCGCTGGTGGCCGACCTCATCGCCGAGGAGAGGTGTGACGATCCGGTCCAGGTCCTTATCGACAAGAAGATGGTCATTCTCGATCTCTTCTACGCCAGCGCCGAACTGGCGGTCGACCAGGGGATGACCCAGGCCGACGTGAACCGGGTGATCAATGAACTCTGGTCACCGATGGCCTTCGTTGCCGAGGAAGAGATCAAGCGCCAGATGATCATGCTCCTCCGGGAGACCTTGCGGCTGAACTTCAACATCCCGGAGAACATCGAGCAGGGCATCCAGGACGTGATGGACCAGCTGGCTGACCTTCTCTTCGAGCAGGAGCGGGGTGACCCGGCGGAGATCCTGTTGGCCAAGAAGGACGAGATCATCCAGGAACTCGAGGACCTCTTCCTGGCGCTCGACGCGGCCGGACTCGGCGGCCCGGCCCAGGCGGTCTGGGACGCGATTGACGGGATGATCCTGCTCAAGTTGCTCGAGGAGCCGAACCCACCCGAGGAGACTCCCGGCCCCCAGACCGAACCGCCCGGGACCGGCAAGGGTCCGGGCCAGGCGCCGCCCCGAGAGGAGTTGGTCCTGACCGGAGTCGAGTCCATCTTTGAGGTCCGGGACGGTCTCATCCTCCTGGAGGTTCATGTCCTTCCGGGAATCGTGGGCAGTTTCGACTTCTACGACCTCGAGATCTACTACTCCCAGCAGACCGAATGGCCGCCGTCGACAACCGTGACCCCCAGCGGCGGTCCGGCGGGCTGGCAGGCGGGCAGCGGGCCGACGGGGGTGCGCTTCCACGGTGATACACCCATCAAGCCATGCACTACGGCCCACTTCACCCTCGACATCACCAACCCGCCCCAGGACCTCCAGTCGATTCGCGTGGTCCTGACCGATAAGGCCGGCATGCCCATCGGGCAGGTGACAAGCCAAAGGGTTCCGTGCGGGTTCATCGTCCTCGCCCCGTTCGAGAAGAAGAGCTTCGGTGAGACCGCCGGCTACCACCCCGGCGATCCGGAGGGTTGGGACCTGGCCTACGTGGTCGGCGGAGGATGCGGCAAAGGGTCCGCCTGTGGCGAAGGAGCCCACCAGCTTGTGGCCAACTCCTTGACCGGCGGGGGCATCGCCTCCCTCCGCGGCGGGCTTTCCGATCTCGAGCCGGGGGGGTACGCCCCCTCCCGGGGCAGCGCCTACGCCCCCATCTGCACCGACCTGTACCCGGGTCAGTACCTGGTAGTCCGTGACCATACCGGCATCGGCCACGCCCTGCTTCTCGTCCTGCGGGCCGACTGCATGGGGTGTGTCCTGAAGTACGAGCACAACCCCGCGGGACGCCTGTTCTTCGAGGAACCGTAAGGCCCCAGGGAGAAGCCCAACGGGCCATGGGGCCCGGCGCGCCGCCTCCGCCACGCCGCGGAGGCGGCGCACCGCTAGAGGGCCGCGAACCGCTCCCAGACCTTCTTCGACAGCGTCCGGGCCCTGGCTCGGAGGCGGGCCTCGTCCAATCCGAGGACCTTCCGGTCGTGCATGACCACCTGGCCGTCGACGACGGCGTGGCACACCTGCCCACCGCGCATCCCGAAGAGCATGTGCCCCCAGAAGTTGTCCTCGTTCATCGCCGTGTACGGGTCGTAGTCCACGATGATAAGGTCGGCGCCGTAGCCCGGGGCCAAGGCCCCCAGGCGCCCGCCGAAGAACTCCGTGGCCACCTCGGCGTTGGTGCCCAGGGCCATCCGCTGCCCCTCCTCCCAGCCGACCGACGGGTCGCGGGCGGCCAGCTTGTGGACGATGTTGGTGCCGGCGGCGGCCTCGAACAGGTCCGTCGTGAAGCCATCGGTGCCCAGGCCGACGCGGACCCCTTTCCCGACCATCGCCAGAGCCGGGGCAACGCCCACCGCATTACTCATGTTCGACTGGGCGTTGTGGGCCACGATGGTCCGCGTGCGGGCCAGGAGGTCGATGTCCTCCTGGTCCACGTGGACGCAGTGCGCGGCGATGGACCGCGGGCCCAGGACGCCGAGGTCGGTCAGCCGCTGGACGACGCTCTTCCCGTAGCGGGCGACGCTGTCGGCGCCGTCCTCCGGGCCCTCGGCGACGTGGAGGTGGCAGCCGACGCCGAGCTTCCCGGCTTCTTGGACGGCCCTGGCGAGGGTCGCGTCGGAGAGGGTCAGCGAGGCGTGCAGACCCATGCACCCGGCGAGCCGGCCGGGTCGACCGGCGTGGCCCCCGCAGCCCAGGCTAGCCGCGTCGCCCACCCGGCCCACCGGCGCCCGTGCCCCGAGCGACCGGATGAACCGGACGTTCTCCTCGATGCCCTCGGCCGCTGGTTCGGGGCCGTCGCGGTCGGATACCTCATAGCAGAGGCAGGCCCGCACACCGACCTCGCCGGCCGCCCGGGCCTCTTCGTCCAGGCTCCCGGCGATGGCCTTCGGGCTGGCGTGATGGTCGAAGACGGACGTGGTCCCGTTCCTCAGGCCGTCGATGAACCCAAGGGCCGCGCAAACGTAAACGTCCTCAAGGGTCAGGGCGCGGTCGAGCTTCCACCACAGACCCTGAAGAATCTGCAAGAAGGTCCGCGGCGGCTCACCGGGGATGGCCAGGCCGCGGGCGAAGGCCCCGTAGCCGTGGGCGTGGATGTTGATGAGCCCAGGCATGATGACCGCCCCGACGGCGTCGAGGAACTCCGCCTTCTTGTGCCTAGCCTGGATGGCCTCCGTCGCCCCGACCTCGACGATGAGGCCCTCCTCGACGGCCACCGCGCCGCCGACGATTACCGGGTCCGCGCCGAGCGTCACCAGGTTGCCGTTCCCCACGATGAGCAAGATCTAGCCCTCCTCCACCCTTGCTCCATCCCCGGCTCCAGCCAAACGCGTGAGCCTACAACCCGCTACCGCCGGCCCGCCTGATGGCCTCCGCCACGCGCCCTTTGTCCGCCGGCAGGTCGTTGACGTAGACCCCGACCGCGTCGCGGATGGCGTTGATTATCGCCGGGGCCGTCGGGTTCATCGCCAGCTCGCCCATGCCCTTGGCCCCGAAGGGCCCGCCCGGATCGAGCTTCTCGATGATCACCGGGTCCATCTCCGGGGTCAGGCCGACCCCGGGGACCCGCAACTTCAAAAGGTTGTCGTTGACGATGCGTCCGTCCTCGAGGACGAGCCCCTCCGACAGGGCATAGCCGATACCCATGACGATGCCGCCCTCGAGCTGCCCCCTGACCCCTTGCGGGTTTATCACCCGGCCGGCGTCGTGGGCGGCTACGACCTTGAGCACCTCGACCTCGCCGGTCTCCTCATCCACGGCCACCAGCGCGGCCTGGGTGCCATAGCAGTAGGCGAAGTGGACGTCCCAAAGGCTCGGGTCCTCGCCGGGGGCCTTGTCGGCCGTCTCCCGTAAGGCGTAGGTGGTCGGGGCGACGTACAAGCTCTCGGCCTCGATGGTCCGGCCGGCCGCCCGGGCCCGGGCCGCGACCTCGGCCAGGGGCACCGGCTGGGGCACCGGTTGGGGCACCGGCTGGGGCGTGCCGTCGCCCGGTCGGGCCCCGTAGGTCTCGGCGACGAAGGCCGCCAGCTTCTCCCGGAAGCCCCGCGCCGCTTCGAGCACGGCGTTGCCGGTGACGTAGGTCTGCCGTGAGGCGGTGGTTTCCTCACCGTCCGGGCAGAGGGCCGTGTCCGAGGACAGGACGTCGACCTGGTCCAGGGCGAACCCCGTGACCTCCGCGGCCAGTTGGGCCATGACCGTGTCCGAGCCCTGCCCGATGTCGGCCGACCCCACCCGGACCAGGAGCCGACCGGTCTCGGTGAGCCCGACCACGGCCCCCGCCGCGTCCCGCTTCCCGGCCCCGATGCCCACGTTCTTGTAGGCCGAGGCGACACCGACGCCGAGTCTCTTGCCTGGGCGCGCGGCTCCGGAGCGAGACCCGGCCCGCGCCTCCGCCCGCAGTTCCTCGACCTTCCCCGCCACCGCCTCGAGGGTCTCCAGATAGGACGTGCCCGGCCCGAGGACCTGCCCGGTGATGGTCTCCTTGCCTTCCGCCAGGGCGTTGCGCCGCCGCAACTCGATGGGGTCGAGCCCGAGGCGACGGGCCAGCTTGTCCATCTGCACCTCGGAGGCGAAGGCCACCTGCGTGCTGCCAAAGCCGCGGAAGGCCCCGGCCACCGGGTTGTTGGTGTAGACGCCGATGGAGACCGCGCTGACGTTCGGGATGTCGTAGGGTCCCGCGGCGACCACCGCCGAGCGGAAGACGACCGGTCGGCCGAGAGAGGCGTAGGCGCCGGTGTCGGCGACGATGCGCGCCTCCATGGCCACCAACCGCCCGTCGCGGGTGGCTCCGTGACGCATGTGGATGCGCTCGGCGTGGCGTTTGGTCGAAATCCGGATGGACTCCTCGCGGGAAAGAACCATCTTCACCGGCCGCCTGAGGCGCACGGCCCCGAGGGCGCAGTGGATCTGGACCGTCGGCTCCTCCTTGCCGCCGAAGGCCCCGCCCGTGGGGGTGAAGATGACCCGGACCTTCTCCTCGGGCAAGGCCAGGGAGGCCGCGATCATCTGCCGGAAGGCGTACGAACCCTGGCTGCCGGTCCAGACGGTCACGCTGCCGCCGGGCCCCGGCACGGCCACGGCCGCCTCCGGCTCGAGATAGGCGTGCTCGACCATGGGCGTGGTGTAGACATCCTCCACGATGACGTCGGCCCGCCGGAAGGCTTCGGCCACGTCCCCCTTGCGGACCTCGGCCCGGTGCATGACGTTGGGCGGCTGCCCGGCGCCGCCTTCCTCGTGAAGGCGCGGCGCCCCGTCGACCAGAGCCGCCTCGGGCGTGAAGACGGCGGGCAGGGGCCGGTAGGTCACCCTGACCCCGGCCGTGGCGGCCTCGGCCTGCCGCTCTGTCTCGGCGAAGACCACGGCGACGGGGTCGCCAAGGTGGCGGACCCGGTCGCCGGCCAGCACCGGTTGGTGCGGGACGAGCAGCCCGAAGGCATTGCGTCCCGGGACGTCGGCGGCCGTCAGGACGGCCAGAACGCCAGGGGACGCCAAGGCCGCCGAGGCGTCGACAGCCAGGACCTCGGCGTGGGGGTGTTCGGAAAGGACGAGCTTGCCGTGGACCATGTCCGGGAAGGACAGGTCGGCGGCAAAGATGGGCGCACCCGTCACCCGGGCGGCGGCTCCGGCCCGGGGCGCGGATTGGCCGATGGCTCGATGGGGCCCGGGGGGCGCGCTGCCGGCCCTGGCCACTCCGGCCACGCCATCGCCCGCAGCCGCTGCCATCGCTCCCGCCGCGCCGCCGTTCGCGGTCTCGCCCCGCACCCAGGCCGCCGCCAGCCGCACCGCCCGCAGGATCGAGGCGTAGCCCGTGCAGCGGCACAGATTGTGGCGCAGGGCTTCCTTCACTTCGGCCTCGGTCGGGTCGGGGCACCTGGACAGGAGGGCCACCACGGACATGACCATCCCCGGGGTGCAGAAGCCGCACTGGATGGCCCCGGCCTCGATGAAGGCCAACTGAACGGGGTGGAGGCGACCACCCTCGTCGGCCAGTCCCTCGATGGTCGTGACCTCGCACCCGGCGACCCGGGCGGCCTTGACGACACAGGACCGGGGGGCCTCCCCGTCGACGACGACGGTGCAGGCGCCGCAGTGACCCTTGCCGCAACCGTTCTTGGCCCCCATCAGGCCGAGCTTGTCCCGCAGGACGGTAAGCAGGGTGTCGCCGGCCTCGGTCTCGACGCTGACCGGCTTCCGGTTGACAGTGAACTCTAGCCGCGGCAAGAGCGCCCCACCTTTCCCGGTACCGCTGGGCGGCCAATCACCAAGCGACCGCTATGAGACGGCCCGTCCCTTGCCGGCCGAGGCCGGGCGCAGGGTCAGGCAATCGAAGACCGGACAGGTCGTGGGGCAGAAGCCGCACCCCACGCACTTCTCCTCGTCCACCCGGGCCAGCCGGTCGGCGCCGAACTCGATGGCCTGGTGGCCGCCGTCGCGGCAGGCGACGTAGCAGACCCCGCAGCGGATGCACGTCTCCGGGTCGACGTGGGCCCGGACCTTCCCGTCCCTCGGCAGTTGCGAGTGCTCGACCACGTGCGGCAGGGCCTTCCCGATGATTTCCTCGACGCTGGAGAAGCCCTTGTCCTCGAGGTAGTTGGCCAGGCCGTCGGTCAGGTCTTCGATCACCCGGAAGCCGTGGCGCATGACCTCGGTGCAGACCTGGACGGTCCGGGCCCCTAGGAGCAGGAACTCGGCCGCGTCCCGCCAGGTGGTCACGCCGCCGGTGGCGCTGATGGGGATGTCGACCTTCCTGGCTATCTCGGCCACGCAGCGTAGGGCGACCGGTTTGATGGCCGGCCCGGAGATGCCCCCGTAGGTCGAGTACCCGCCGACGTTCGGGTAGGGCACGAAGGTGTCGAGGTCCACGCCCATCAGACCCTTGACCGTGTTGATGGCCGTGACCCCGTCGGCGCCGCTACGCTTGACGGCCTCGGCGGCCGCGGCGATGTCGGCTATCTGCGGCGTGAGCTTGATAATCACCGGCACGCGCCTGGCCGCCTCCTTGACCCAGCGCGCGGTCTTCTCGGTCAGCTCGGGACTCTGCCCGACGGCCGAACCCATGCCCTTCTCCGGCATCCCGTGCGGGCAGGAGAAGCTGCATTCGATAAGGTCCACGCCGGCCGCCTCGAGGCGCCGGACGAGTTCCTCCCAGTCTTCCTTCTTGCCCCCCATGATGCTGGCGGCCACGACCTTCTTCGGGAACTCCTTCTTCAGTCGCCGGACGTCCTTCTCGACCTGGTCGATGTGGCGCTCGGAGATGAGGTCGATGTTCTCCAGGGCGACCAGGCGGCGCGCGTCGATGTCCAGCCCGACCATCATCGGGTAGGCCAAACTGACCACTTCCGACTCGACCGAGGTCGTCTTGAGGATGGCCCCCGCCCAGCCGGCCTCGAAGCCCCGGGCGACCATGTCGGCGTTGTCGGTGGAAGGCGCCGCGGCTAGGATGAAGGGATTCTCAAACCTCACCCCGCAGAAGACTACGGACAGGTCAACGGCCATTTGAACCCGCCTCCCCTCGCGGAGCTGACGGCGGCAACTCGCCGGCCGCCGCCCTGGCGGCCCTCTTGCCCTCAGCCACGGCCCGGACCACGGTGGCCCCGCCGCTGCCGAGGTCGCCGGCCACGAAGATCTTGGCCTTCAGGACGTGGCCCGCCGAAAGCGCCCTGGCCGACTTGGAGGCCCGCCCGGACGGATCGACCACCGGTCGGCCCGTCTTGTCGGCGGCCAAACCGAAGGCCTCGATGATTTCCTGATTGGGGCCCTGCCCCAGGGCCATGACGACGAGGTCGGCCTCGATGCTGAACTCGGAACCCGGTACCGGTCGCGGGGCCGCGCGCCCCGACGCGTCCGGGGCGCCAAGGGCCATGCGCACGCACCTGGTCGCCGTGACCGGGCCGTCTGCGGCGCCCGTACCCTGGCCTCCACCCTCGATCTTCCCGGCACCCTCGAAAGCCACCGGCTGGGCCAGCCACAGGAACTCGACCCCGGCCGTGATGGCGCCCCGGTACTCCCGGGGCCAGGCCGGCATCTCGCGGGCCGTCCTCCGGTAGAGCACCGTCACCCGGGCGGCCCGGGCCTGCGCCGCGGTCACCGCGGCGTCCATGGCCGTGTTCCCGCCGCCGACCACGACGACCCTCTTGCCCGCCAGGTCCCCGGCAGCGCCGGCCGCTTCCCGCGCCTGGGCCAGAAACTCCTCGGCGCCCACCACGCCCGGCCGCCCCTCACCCGGAACGCCGCCCGGCCGTCCGCCCCCGAGCCCGGTGGCCAGGATGACCGCGTCGTTCTCAGCCAGCAGGCGCTCGGCCGCCTCGCGTCCGACCCGAACCCCGGTCCGCAGCTTCACGCCGGTGGCTACGATCGCCCCGACCTCCTCCGCGACCACCTCGGGCGGCAGGCGGTAGGATGGGATGGTCCAGTCGAGCTGCCCGCCGAGATTGTCCGTGGCCTCGTAGATCGTCACGTCCCACCCCCGCGAGCGCAACTCCCAGGCGGCCGACAGACCGGCCGGCCCGGCCCCGACGATGGCCGCCCGCTTGCCGCCCGCCGCGGTCCCGCCGACGCCGGCCTGGGGGCCCCCGGCCGAGCTGGGACCCAGGCCTGTGCCCGCGCCCCGGGCCCCGCCCGCCGTCACCGCGGCCGTCCCGCGCTCCCAAGCCAGCCGCTGCAGGGCGCCGATGGGGATGGGCCCTCCGAGGCGGCCTGACGAGCACTCCTTCTCACAAAGCTGTTCGGTGGGACAGACGCGGGCGCAGGTCCCGCCAAAGACATTGGCCTCGCGGATGACCCGCGCCGCCCCGCGCCAGTTGCCGCTGGCCACCTTCTTGACGAACGCCGGGACGTCCACCCCGGCCGGACACCCCTTGACGCACGGGGCGTCGTAGCAGAAAAGGCACCTTCCGGCCTCGGCCGCCGCCTGCTGCGGCGATAAACTCACGTCATGCGTCACGTGCTCCACCATGGGGCCTTCCTCCTGACTGGCCTCACTCATGCGTCCGTCTTTCCGCCTGCTCCAAGAGTCCGGCCGAGACACGGTTAGCCCGCCGGACGATTTCGCTCTCGTCCGCCCCGACCAGACGCCCGCCCCTGACCACGACCCGTCCGTTGACGATGGTCGTATCGACGATGTGACTGTCGCCCGAGCCGACGACGGCCGTCACCGGGTCGTGCCGTCCGCCGGCGAAGCCGAGCTGCTCCAGGTCGATGAGGACCAGGTCGGCGGCCAGGCCCGGGGCCAGGCGGCCGATATCATCCCGCCCGAGGACCTGCGCCCCGCCGACCGTGGCCAGACGCAGAACGTCCTCGGCCCCCAGCCCCCGGTCGCCGTGGGCCAGCCGGCTCAAGAGGTAGGCCTGGCGCATCTCGCCCCACATGTCCGAAGAGTCGTTGCTGGCCGAGCCGTCCACCCCCAGGCCCACCCGGGCCCCCGCGGCCAGCAGGTCCGGCACGCGGCAGACGCCCGAACTAAGCTTCATGTTGGAGGTCGGGCAGTGGGCCACGCCGGTCCGCGTCCGGCCGAGCCGCCCGACCTCATCGCCGGAGAGGTGAATGGCGTGGGCGAACCAGACGTCCTCGCCGATCCAGCCCAGCCGCTCCATGTAGTCGAGCGGCCGGCAGCCGAACTTCTCCAGGCAGAACCGCTCCTCGTCCGCGGTCTCGGCGAGGTGGGTGTGGACCCGAAGGCCAAGAGCTCGGGCCAGTTCCACCGTCCGCCGCATCAGCTCCGGGGTCACCGAGAACGGGGAGCACGGGGCCAGGGCCAGACGGCACATGGAGAAGCGGGACGGGTCGTGAAAGGCCCCGGCCAGCCGCCGGCTGTCGGCCAGAATCTCGTCCTCGGTCTGGACGACGTCGTCCGGGGGCAGGCCGCCCTGGCTCCGCCCGAGGGACATGCTCCCCCGGGTGGGGTGGAAACGGATGCCGAGCCGCCGGGCCGCGGCAATCTGGGCGTCGATGAGTCCGCCCGCCGTGCCGGGCGCCCCGACCGCCGCGCCGGGCGCCCCGGGAACCGCGCCAGGCGCCCCCCCGGCTCCCCTCGGAAAGACGTAGTGGTGGTCGGCGGACGTCGTGCACCCGGTCTTGAGCAGTTCGCCCAAGCCGACCAGGGCCCCGACCTCGACGGCCTCCTCATCCAGCCCGCGCCATATCTCGTAGAGCTTGAGGAGCCAGGGGAAGAGCGGAAGGCCCTGCACGTCCGGGATGTTCCGGGTCAGGGTCTGGTAAAGGTGATGGTGGGTGTTGACCAGGCCCGGGATGACGACCTTCCCTCGCCCGTCGATGGTCTCGGCGATGCTCTCCCCGGCCGCCCGGGCCGCCTCCCCAACCCCCGGCCCGATGGCCGCGATGGCCGGCCCCCGGACCAGGACATCGGCCCCCTGGACCCGCTCGCCGCGGTCGTTGAGGGTGATGACCCAATCGGCCTTCTCGATGAGGAGGCTCACGGCTCGACCCTCCCCAACCCGTGGCCGCCGACCGCGCCCGGGGCCGCCGGCTCGGCGAGCTGCTCGAGCCCCCGCCGGACCAGGGCTTGGACCATCGCCCGGCGGTACTCGGCCGAAGCCCGGACATCGTCCCGGGGGGAGACCTCGCCCAGGGCAGCCTCGGCGGCCCGGGTGATGGTGGCCTCGTTTAGCTCCCGCCCGGCGACGGCCGCCTCGACCGCGCGGGCCCGGATGACCATCGGGGCCAGACTGCCGAAGGCGACGGCCGCCTCAAGGCAACGCCGCGGGGCCCCGGGGTCCATCTTCAGGCGGAAAGCCACGCTGACGAGGGAGATAGCCAGCGCCTTCCGCTGGGTGAGCTTGAGATAGCACGACCGCTCGCCCGGAGGGCGCACCGGGACGAGGATGTAGCCCAACAACTCATCGCGGCGCCGGGCCGTCGTCCGGGGGCCGGTGAAGAACTCGGTCATCGGCACCCGGCGCTCGCCGGCGGCGGAGAGGAGAACCATCTCGGCGTCCAGGGCCAGAAGGGCCGGCAGGGAATCGCCCGCCCGCGAGGCGGTGATGCAGTTGCCGCCCAGGGTGCCGAGGTTCCGTATCTGCGGGGAGCCGATGGTCGCGCAGGCCTCGGCCAGAAGCGGGGCGTGGGCCCGTGTCTCCGGCGACTCGACGGCCGCCGCATGGGTGACCAGGGCGCCAAGCCGCAAAACCTGGGCCGCCTCGGGGCCGCGGAGGCCCGACGGGCCGGCGCCAACGGCTTCCTTCCTGATAACCCTTAGTTCATCAAGGCGGGAAATATCGACCACCCGCGGCGGGACCTCGCGGCCGCTGCGGATGCGGATGACCAGGTCGGTGCCCCCGGCCAGCACGGCCGTCTCGTCCCCGTACCGGGACAGGTACTCCAGGGCGTCCGGCAGACTGGTGGCGATGTGCAGCTCGAATGGTCTCATTCCGGCGCCCCCTTCCGGGCGGCCGCCAAGGCCGACCTGGCCCGCTCGGCCCCGGACAAGGCCCGCCAGACCCGTTCCGGCCCGGCGGGGAGTTGGTCGATGTCCACGCCGACGGCGTCACGGATGGCGTTCAACACGGCCGGGGCGGCCGGGAGCATGACGTGCTCGCCGACCCCCTTGGCGCCGTACGGCCCGGCCGGGTCCGGCACCTCCACGGTGATGCTTTGCAGCTCGGAGGGCATGTCCATGGTCGTCGGGATGAGATACTCGCTGAAGTTGCGGGTCCGGACGCGCCCGTCGTCCCGCAGCTTGAACTCCTCCATCAGGGCGTAGCCCAGCCCCATGCCGACGCCGCCCCCGACCTGACCCTCGATCATCTGCGGGTTCATCGCCCGCCCGACGTCCTGCGAGGAGACCATCCTCAGGACCTCGACCACACCGGTGACCGGGTCGACCGCGACCTCGGCCGCTTGTGTCGCGTAGCCGAAGGCGATGTGCGGATTGCCGGCGCCCGTCTCGGGGTTCAGGCCGGTCGTGGGCCGCACGTTCTGAGAGTCGTAGGCGAACTCGCCCTCGACCCGCCGCGCTCCCGGAGACCGTTTGGCCAGGGCCTGACGGCAGGCCGCCAAGACCGCGTTGCCCGAGATGAAGGTGTGCCGGGAGGCCGAGGAACTGCCGGCGTTGGGGGTCTCGCTGGTGTCGACGGGGTGGAACTTCACCCGCTCCACCGGCAGCCCTAGCTCCTGGGCGGCGATCTGGACGAGGACGGTGTGGACGCCCATCCCGACCTCGGCCGCCGCGCTGAAGACCTCGGCCTGCCGCGGCTCGCCCCGCTCGTCAAGATCCACCGTCACCCGGGCCGTGGAACAGTCGTGGAAGCCAAAGCTGTAACCCACGTTCTTGAAGGCCGTGGCCAGGCCCACACCGCGCCGGCGCCCGTCGGGCAGGGGCGGCAGTTCGGGCCTGACCCAACGCTCCCCGGCCGGTCGCCAGCCGATGGCCAGCGCTGCCTGCCGGAGCGTTTCCTTGACGCCCACGCCCGGCGGCACGGTCGCTCCCGTGGGCTGGACGGCGCCTTCGTCCCAGAGGTGCTTGAGCCTAAAGGAGACCGGGTCCTCGCCGAGGGCCCGGGCGAACTTGTCCATGTGCTGCTCGTAGGCCACCGGCGGCTGGGCGGTGCCGAAGCCGCGCATGGCCATGGTGGGAGGATTGTTGGTGTGGACCACGCAGGCGTCCACCGCGACATTGGGGATATTGTAGGGCCCCACGGCCACCGACAGGGCCCCGGGGACGACGGCCTTGGACGTCGAGGAATAGGCCCCGGCATCGGCGATCAGCTCCACCTTGGCCGCGGTCAGCCGCCCGTCCTTGGCTCCCCAACGATAGCGCATGGTGAAGGGGTGCCGCTTGCCGTGGCAGCGCATCGACTCCTCGCGGGTCCAGACCATCTTCACCGGGCCCCGGGTCTTCCAGGCGGCCAAGGCCACCAGTATCTGCAGGGAGATGTCCTCGCGCCCGCCGAAGGCGCCCCCGATGGACGGGACGATCTCGCGGGTCCTGTCCTCGGGCAGCCCCAGAGCGTGAGCGATCTGGCGGATGTCGTCCCGCGGCCATTGGGCGGCTGCGATCACGGTCACCCGCCCCGCCTCATCCAGGTAGCCCAGGGCGGCCTCGGGCTGGAGGTAGGCGTGCTCAACAAGCGGTACCCGATACTCCGCCTCGATGACCAGGTCGGCCTCGGCCAGGGCGGCCTCGGCGTCGCCGCGGCGCACCTTCCAACTCCCCAGGAGGTTCGAGGCCAGCCCGGCGTGAATCCGGGGCGCCCCGGGGTCCAGGGCCTGGAGCGGGTCGAGGAGGAGGGGCAGGGGCTGGTAAGTCACCCTCACCAGGTCCCGGACCCGCTCGGCCAGTTCCTCGGTCTCGGCCACGACGACGGCCACCGCCTCGCCGGTCCAGCGGACCACGTCCGCCGCCAGGACCTGCTGGTCGGAGTCGATGATGCCGTACTCGTTACACGGGACGTCGCGGCTGGTGAGCACGGCGACCACACCCGTCAGGGCCAGGGCCGCCGAGAGGTCGAGGTCCAGAATCCGGGCGTGCGGCTCACCGGCCCAGACCACCTTGGCGTGGCGCATGCCGGCCATCGCGTAGTCGGCCGGGTATCTGGCCTGTCCGGTGACCTTGAGGGCGGCGTCGACCCGCCGCACGGAGCGCCCGACCGAACGCATCTCCGTCACGAGCCCTCACCCGCCTTGCCCACTTGCGGGCCAGCGGCGCCGTGCGCGACCGCGCCGGCGGCTCCCTCGGCCATCCGCTTGGCCGCGTCCTCCACAGCGTCGACTATCTTGTGGTAGCCGGTGCACCGGCACAGATTGCCGGCCAGGGCTTCCCGGATGGTCTCCCGGTCGGGCTTCGGGTCGGCGTCCAGGAGGGCCTTGGCCGACATGAGCATGCCGGGCGTGCAGTACCCGCACTGCACGGCGCCGTGCTCCACGAACGCTTCCTGGAGGGGGTGCAGCCGGCCACCCTCGGCCAGGCCCTCGACCGTGGTGATGGGGCGGCCGGCGGCCTGAAAGGCCATGACCAGGCACGACAGCACCGCCCGGCCGTCCATGATCACCGTGCAGGCGCCGCAGTCCCCGGCGGCGCAGCCCTCCTTGGTCCCCGTCAGGCCGAGCCTGTCGCGCAGCACTTGGAGGAGGCTCTCGTTCGTGCCTACCCGCAGCCGGTGCCGCTCGCCGTTGACCAGAAACTCCGCGTCCAGGTAGTCCAAGTCCACCGCCCCTATCCGTTCAAGTTCCGCGCGCCAGACGCAAAGGCCTCGTCGGACGGCGCCGCAGAAAGCGGCCGGCCCCGGCTTGGCCCACGAATTCCCCGTTTCGATAGACGACCCGGCCGCGGGCCATGGTCAGGACGACGCGGCCACGAGCCCGGAGCCCTTCATAGGGCGTGTGATCGCAGCGTGAATGGAGCCCGCCGGACCCGACCGTCCACTCCTCGTCGGGGTCGACGATGACGAAGTCGGCGTGGGCCAGCGGGGCCACGCGACCCTTCCGCGGGTAGAGCCCGAACAGGCGGGCCGGGTCGGCCGACGTCACCTGGACCAGCCGCTCCAGGCTGAGGCGGCCCTTGGCGACACCCTCCGAGAGGAGCAGGGTCAGGATGAGTTCGGTCCCGCCGATGCCCGGCGGGGCATCCAGGAACGAACCGGCCCCGCGGGCCTTGGCCGCCAGGGGGAACGGGCAGTGGTCGCTGGAGACTACCTGGATCTCGTGGCCGGCCAGCCCCGTCCAGAGCGCCTCGACGTCCTCCCTCTTTCGCAGGGGCGGGTTCATGACGAACCGGTACCCGTCGTCCCGGGCGTAGACTTCGTCGGTGAGGGTGAGGTAGTGCGGGCAAGTCTCGGCCCACACCCGGACCCCGCGGGCCCGCGCCTGCCGTATCTCGTCCAGGCCGGCGGCGGTGGAGAGGTGGAAGATGTAAAGCGGCGCCTTGGCCGCTTCGGCCATCCGGCAGGCCCGGGCGATGGCCAGGCTCTCGGCCCCGGGGGGTCGGCTGGCGGCGAAGAAGGCCAGGGCCGTCTGTCCCGCCCGCTGGAGCCCGGCCGCGGCCGCCTCGACCATCTCCTCGTCCTCGGCGTGGACGCCGACAAGCCCGCCGACCTTCCCGGCGGCGGCTAGGGCTCCGGCCAGGGTGGCCTCGGAGGCCATCAGGCCGCGGGCCCGGTAGGCCATATAGAGTTTGAAGCTGGTTATCCCGTCCTCGGCCAGGGCGCCGACCTCGTCGGCCGCCGGCGGCTCGATGAGCACACCGTGGAAGCTGTAGTCGATGACCGAAGCGGAAGCCTCTCGCCGACGCTCGGCGACGGCCTCGGCCACCGTCTGGCCGGGCCTGGGCGTGGCGAAGTCGATGATTGTGGTCACCCCACCCGAGGCCGCCGCGACCGTGCCGGAGGAGAAGTCGTCCGACGTGGCCAGCCCGCCGGAGGTCAGGCCGAAGTGGGTATGGACGTCGATGAGCCCCGGCAGGACGAGCTTGCCGCCGGCGTCGATGACCTCGGGGGCGTCCGGCGCGAGGTCGCCCACGACGGCGACGCGACCGTCGCGGATGCCGAGGTCGATCCGGTATCGCCCGGCAGCGGTGACCACCGTGCCGTTGGCTATGATCACATCACACGCGCGCAGGCCGGTCCCCCTCAAGCGTCTTCCCTCCGTTCCTTCCGCCTGGCCTAGGGTCGTCCCCCCATGGTCAGGGCCATGACCGCCTTCTGGACGTGCAGCCGGTTCTCGGCCTGGTCGTAGACGATGGATTGCGGGCCGTCGATGACCTCGTCGGTGACCTCCACGCCGCGGTCGGCCGGGAGCGGGTGCATGTAGACGGCCTCCGGCGCGGCCAGGCTCATCCGCCGGGCGTCGGCGCACCAGCCGGGATACTTCCGGATGAGGGCCAGCCCCTCTTCCTTGTTGGTCGTCACGGCCAGCGGACCCCAGCTCTTGGGGTAGACGACCTGGGCCCCGCGGAAGGCCTCGTCCATGTCGTGGACGATCTCGAACTTGGTCCCGGCCCGGCGGGCGTTCTCCTTTGCCCGCGCGACGATATCCGGCATGAGACTGAATTCGGGCGGGTGACCCAGGGTCACGTCCAGGCCGAGGCGCGGCGCCATCAGGACCAGGCTCTGCGGGACGGAGATGGGCCGGACGTAGTTCGGGGCCGACGTCCAGGAGACGGCGATCTTGACCCCGCGCAGGTTGTGGCCGAAACGCTCGCGGATGGTCATCATGTCGGCGAGGATCTGGAAGGGGTGGTAGATGTCGCATTGCATGTTGAAGACCGGCACCCGCGCGTTCTGGGCCACCTCGCGGAGGTACCGGTTGCCCTCCCCGAAGACCGTATGCCGGACGGCGATGGCGTGGCCGTAACGGCTGAGCACCGCGGCGGTGTCCTTGGCGTTCTCGCCGTGGGAGATCTGCAGCCGGTCCGGGGTCAGGTCGTGGGCGTGCCCGCCGAGCTGGGTCATGCCGGCCTCAAAGGAGTTGCGCGTCCGGGTGGAGTTGTCGAAGAAGATCATGAAAAGGGTCTTGTCCTGGAGGAGCCGGTGCGGGAGGGAGAGGCCGAACTGCCTTTTCAGGTCGGCCGCCACCTCGAAGACGCTCTCCAGTTCGCTATCGGTGAAGTCCATGTCCGTCAGGTAGTGACGGCCCCTCAGCAGAGTGCTGCTCACGCGAAAGAACCTCCCCTCAGTTCGTCCACCGCTACCGCCGGGAACCAGGCGTAGAAGGCGGCCGCCTTGACCAGTTGGCCCTCGGCCACCCACTCGCCGACCGTGTGGGCCAGGACCTCGTGGCCCGGGGCGTAGCCGATGGTCGGGATGCCGTACCCGCCCGCCAGGCTGACCCCGTCGGTGCTGAAAGCCCACTTGCCCAGGGGCGGCCGGACCCCAAAGAGGTCCTCGGCCGCGCGGAGTCCGGCGACCACCGCCGGGCTTTCCTCCGGGGTGACCCAGGTCGGGTACTCCTTGGCCATCCGCATCGGGCAGCCGGTGTAGCTCACGGCGTCGTAATCCAGAAGGGCGACCTCCGCCCCGGTACCCCCAACCCCTAGCCCCTTCCCCGGCGCATCCGGCTCACCCAGTTCGGCCACGAGGCCCCGGAGTTCCTCCAGGCACGACTGGGTGGTCTCGCCCCAGGTCATCCGGCGGTCGATGAAGATCGTGCACTCGTCCGGGACGACGTTGAGCGAGCCCGACTTGCTCTCGATCCTGGTCACGGTGATGGTCCCCCGGCCCAGGAACGGGTCGTCCTTGAGTTGCGGGGCCAAGCGCTGGATGCCCTCCAGGACCCGGCCCATCTTGTAGACGGCGTTGTCGCCGCGCTCCGGGGCGCTGCCGTGGCAGGCCCGGCCCTTGACGACCACCTTGAACTCGCAGCGGCCGCGGTGGCCTCGATAGACCGCGAGGTCCGTCGGCTCACCCAGGACGGCCAGGTCGGGGCGGCGGCCGGTCTTGGCCTTTAGGTGCTCCACGAACAGGCCGGCGGCCAGGCCGTCGCCGTCCTCCTCCTGGACCGTGCCGACCACGTAGAGAGTGTAGTCCCGGTCCAGGCCCAGTTCCTTGATGATCCGGCCGCCGTGGACCATGGCCGCCATCGCGGCCTTCTCGTCCACCGTTCCCAACCCGTAGATCCGGCCGTCCTCGACCTTCCCGGCGTAGGGGTCGTGGGTCCAGGCCGTGGGGTCGCCGAGGCCCACCGTGTCGATGTGCCCGTCGTACAGGATGGTCGCCGGGCCCGTCCCGATACGCCCCACCGCGTTGCCAACCTCGTCCCGGTAGACCTCGTCGAAACCCACCCGGCGCATCTCGTCCAGGATGCGGTCGACCACCCGCCCCTCCTGGCCGCTCGGGCTGGGGATGACCACCATGTCTCGCAGAAAGCGGGCGATATCCGCCCGGTAAGCCTCCGCCCGGCGGAGCACTTCGGTCCGGATGTCCCCGCCGGTCCGTGCCGCCGCCAAGCGCGTCTTCTCCGCCGTCAAGCGCGTCCTCCTCCTTCGCCGGGCGCGGCGCGGCCCGCCAGGCGGTAGACTCGCCGCGGCCGCCCGCGCGTGCCGCTACTCCTCTGCCCCACATCGATAACGCGCCCACTCTCGCGGAGCCTCCGCAGGACCCGGTGGGCCGTCCGCCGCCCGAGCCGCAGCCTCAGGGCCAGGTCCCGGGCCGTGAAGTCCCCGGCCATCCCGTCCAGGGCGGCCAAGGCCCGCGGCAGCGAGGCCGGGCCCGGGCCAAAGGCTGGCCCCCCCGCGCCGAGTTCCCGCGCCCCCGGGCCGAGCGGCCCGACGAGCCGCCGGTCCTCGAGCATCACGAAGCAGGCGCTGCCCTCGCCACGCAGGGCCTCGTCCAGGGCCGCCCGGGCGTTGCCGCCGGCCTCACCGGCCGTGGCCCCGAGGCCCACCCCGGAGCTCATCTCCAGCCCCGCCTGGACCAGTCTCTCCAGGAGCGGCCAGTGGCGGTACAGGCCGGTCGTCTTTTCGAAGTGGGCCCGGGTCGTGAAGAACTGGAAGTCGCCGCTGCCCGAGTCGACCAGGTGGCCGTCGAACTCCTCGACCTGTGAGAGCAGGAGTTCATGGGCCTTGAGCCGCAGGCGAGCCGGCTTGAAGGGCAGGCCGTTGTCCCGCGGGCGGACCAGGCCGACGACTATCCGCGCTCCCCGGGCCCGTACCCCCTCGGCCACGTACAGCAGCTTTTCGAGGGCCTCCTGGAGGGCCACCCGCGACGGGACCAGCCACAGGCACGGGACGCCGGCCGCCCGCAGCAGCCGGTAGACCGAGAGCACGCAGGTCAGGGCGTGGGTGGAGCGGCCCTCCTCCCTGGCCCGCCGGTGGAAAGCGGCCACCTCGTCCGGTGACGGGTCGTCGGGGAGCACGTTGCCGGCGGGTGGGGCATCCGCACGTGGATCGTAGATCACGACTTTCTCCAGGGACAGCCCCAGCTCGCGGTAGGTGGCCTCCAGGACGCCGAGGTCCAGGCTGTCCAGGCTCACCCGGCGGAGCGAGCCGCGGTCGGCCACGGCGAAGAGCGGCGCGTAGAGCCACAGGGGCGAGTAGGGGACGTAGGCCGTGGGCACGGCCGCGACCGGCAGGCCCCCCGTCCCTCGGTGGTAGCCGAGCGGGCCGGTGAAGAGAACGGCGTCGGCGCGGGCGGTGGCCCGGGCGTAGAGCTCGGCCGCCTGGTCGACCCGCTCGTAGGGCAGGGCCCAGACCTCAAGGCCGTCAAAGAGCCGGCCCGCGCCAGCGATGTCAACGATGTCGGCGACTTCGGCCGTGAGGTCGGCCGGTCCGATGACCGCAACCTTTATCGCCCTACCGTCGTCCATGGACTAGAAACTCCTCGCCTGGCGCAGGCACCGGTCGAAAGCCGCGACCTCCTGCTGGTGGCCTTCCCACCAGGCCGGGTCGCGTTGCGCGTCCAGTTCGGAAACGGTCTTCCCCTGCTGCTCGACCCAGGTGTAGTACTTGAGGTTGAACCAGCGCTGCCGGTTCAGCCTGTCGCCCTCCTGGATCCAGTCGAGCTTGGCCCCGTGGAAGATGGCTTCCACGTAGGCCGCCGCCCGCTCCCGGGTGACCGCCCCGTGGGTCCGGGCCAGGTCGGCCATGACCGACGGGTACCGGTCGAGGCCGTCGGTAGCGATGGTGACCACGTTGGCCTCCGGCCCGAGCCCATAGAACTTGGCCGTCTTGATGGCCCCGATGACGTTGGCCACGCCCGAGATTCCGAAGTGGGTCGCCAACTGCCCGGCCTGCTCCGGGCTGACCCCGGCCTCGTTCACCAGGTAGTCCCGGCCGGCCGGCTCGGAGAAGAGCTGCAGCCCCTTCTTGGACCCGATATCGTCGACGCAGACGAGGGCGTCCATGTTCAGGACGTTGTGGATCCAGGTGACGTGCTTGTCGCCGATGCCCTGGATGTCGTGGCCGCCGTAGCCGTTCATAAAGAGGGTGGGGCACTGGATCGGCTCCAGGCCCACGATCCTCGTCGCAAAGCGCTGCTTGAGGAGGTCGCCCGCGGCGATGGTCCCGGCCGAGCCCATGGCCGAGACAAAGGCCGCCGCTTGGCCGTCGCCCACGCCCCGCCGCTGCATCTCCTGGACGGCCTCGACGACGCTGTGGCCGGTGACGTAGTAGTGGAAGCGGTAGTTGGCCATGGCCTCGAACTGGTTGAGCACGCGGATCTCGCCCTGCTTGGCCACGTCCTTGCAGGCGTCGTAGATCTCCTTGACGTTGGACTCGCAGCCCGGCGTGGCGATGTAGGTCGCTCCGTAGGACTCGATCCGGTCGAAGCGCTCCCGGCTCATCATCTCCGGCAGGACGACGACCGACTTGTAACCCAGCCGGGGGCCGACCCAGGCCCCGCCGATGCCGTAGTTGCCCGTCGACGGCCAGACCAGGGTGTGGGCGCCGGGCTCGATCTCCCCCTGGAGCTGCTTCTCCATGGCCACCGCGTACGTCGCCCCGACCTTGTGGCTGCCGGTCGGGAAATCCTTGCCGTAGAGGACGACGATGTTGGCGTCAACGCCGGTGAGGGCCTTCTCCAGGACGATGTAGCGGACCCTGTCTTCGGGGTCCTTCCAGGTGATGTTGAAGAGGTTGATGGGGTCGAGGGGGGCCTCCTCCAGGGCTGTGAGGGCCCTCGGACGGATGTCCCCCGGGATGCGGTCGGGGTGGAGCATCTCCTCGAACGTGGGGCCGTAGATGTGCTGAGGCATGTCGCTTGCCCTCCTATTCGCGGGGTCGCGCCCGGGCCAGGGTCGCCGGGTGCGGCCGCGGGGTCGGGTCACCGCCGGAGCGCCCGCTCCAGCTCGGCTATGTCGGGCTCGATGTGGATGGGCTCACCGGCGGCCAGGAGACTGCTCCGCACGTCCTTGAGCCCGTTGCCGGTGACGATGCCGACGGCGACCTCCTCGGGCCGGATGAGTCCGTTGGCCGCCGCCTTGGCCAGACCGGCGAAAGCGGCCGCGGCCGCCGGCTCGGCCAGGACGCCGGTCGTCTTCCCGAGTATGCGCATGGCGGCCAGGATCTTGTCGTCGGTGACGGTGACCATGTCGCCGCCGGAGCCGCGCACGGCCCGCAAGGCCTTGACCGGGTTTCTCGGCACGTTCACGGCGATGCTGTCGGCCAGGGTATCCCCGGCCTCGGAGGTGAAGCTCTCGACGCCGGCCCGGAAGGCCCGGTATAGAGGGGCGCAGCCCTCGGCCTGGACCCCGAGAATCCGCGGGACACGGTCGATGAGGCCGACCTTGTGCAGTTCAGCGAAGCCCTTGCCCACGCCGGCCACCGTGCAGCCGTCGCCGACCGAGACGGCCACCCAGTCGGGGGCCGCCCAGCCGAGCTGCTCGGCGATCTCCAGGGCGACCGTCTTCTTCCCCTCGACGAGGTACGGGTTCAGGGCGGCGTTCCGGTTGTACCAGCCCCACTTGGCGATGGCCTCGGCCGAGAGCCGGAAGGCCGCCTCGTAGTCCCCCTTGACCATGACCACGGTCGCCCCGAAGAGGAGCAGTTGGGCCAGTTTGCCCTGGGGAGCCCGCTCGGGCACGAAGATGACGCTCCGGAGGCCCGCCGCCGTAGCGTTTCCGGCCAGAGACGAGCCGGCGTTGCCGGTCGACGAGCAGGCGATGGTGGTGGCCCCGGCTTCGATGGCCTTGACCACGCCCACCGCCGAGGCCCGGTCCTTCAGGGAGGCTGTTGGATTCTGGCCGTCGTCCTTGACATAGACGTTCCGGAGGCCGATGGCCCGGGCGTAGCTGTCCGCCCGGTAGAGAGGAGTCCAGCCCACGCGGAGGTTGGGCCGCGGGGTGGACGGCGGGCACGGGAGGAGCGGAAGGTAGCGCCACATCGTGCGGTCGGGGTTGGCGGCGAGCGAGGCCCGGGTGAGGTCGCGGCGGACCCGCTCGTAGTCGTAGACAACGTCGAGAATGCCGGACTCGCCGCAGGACGGGCAGGTCAGAGCCGTGGGGGTAGGCTCGGTGGCGCGGCCGCAGATGGTGCACTGAAGCGTGACAACTTGCCGCGGCATGGGCACCCTCCCCGGGAAACGGGTTTTGAGACAGGTCCCAAATCTGTCGCTAATGCGGGTTCGGCGCCGGGGCGGGTCCTCCTGCCGGACGGTCTCGTGGTCGTCTTCACGGCTCCGCGCCGGCGCCCCCCCGCCGCGACAGGAAGGGAGATTCCCGTCGTGGAAGCACATCGCCGGAGGATATCCGGTATGAACCTTAGAACGGCTCGTAAGCTGCTCAGCGCCGCGCTGATTGGATTGGGCACGACCATCGCCTTCGTGCCGTTGGCCCTGGCGTGGCTTCTGGCGTCGACGGGGCGCCGTCTCTGGGTTATCAGCGGCCCGTCACCGTTCGACCACCTGGGCAGCGGCCCGCTGCTCCTCTGGATTGGCATCGGCGCGCTGACGGTGGGCGGCGGCCTCATCTGGGCGGGGTGGAACTCCTTGCCGAAGCGGCCGTAGAGGGCCCGGCCATCCACTAGCCACCGTCGCGCGGCAGCGTCGCGGCGGCGGGCCGGATCCGCCTACCTTGCCCTGAGTCCCAAAGGGTGGTAAGATGGCCTTACCGTAAGGGGGTAAGGCGGCATGGGCGACGCGAAGTGGGACATCAAGGTGACTTCCAAGGGTCAGATCACTCTTCCCAAGCAGGCGCGAGACATCATGATGGTCCGCGAGGGTGACTACCTTGAGGCCATCGTCAAAGACGATGCCTTGATTCTCAGCCGGAAGACGGACGTTGGCGATAGCGAGCAGATGCGCTTCTACGCCAAGCGCAGGCTGGCCGAACTCGGGTACGGCGATCCGGCCTCCCGGGGAGTCTTGGATCCTCGCCGTTTGAGAGAGTCCCTGCCTCCATTGCCCGTGGACATGACTGGGCGGGTCCGGGAGGAGCGTGAGAAAGAGTGAAGACCTACTTCCTGGACACGAGCGCCTTTCTGAAGAGGTACCTGAAGGAGACGGGTTCGGACGTCGTTGACGCCGTTTTCGAGGAGTATGGCGTGAGATACGTGTCCGGTCTTTGTCTTCTCGAGGGCCTTTCGAACCTCCAGCGGCTCCACTCCGTCGACGCCCTTCTAGCCAAGGATCATCTCCAGCTGCTCCAGGCCGCGATCGCGTCGGATATCGAGTCCGGGAAGGTGATCGTGGTCAACGCCACGCCGGCGGACATCGAAGCGGCGGTTCAGATCCTGGCGCGGCAGTACCTGACGGCCGTGGACGCGCTCCAGATAGCCGCCGCCCAAGCGCTTGGACCGGGAGTGGTGTTCGTCTCGTCTGATGCGAAGCTCAACCGAGCGGCCACGAAACAGGGACTCACGGTGTTGGACCCGACCGTGCGGTAACGCCGGGCCCCCGAAGGACTTCCCCCGCCGGCGCCCAATAGTCAGCCCATGGACACCGGCCTCTCCCACGTCAAGGTCGCCTACCCTACGCCCGAGCACGAGCGCGCGGCCGAGGCCGCCACCGAGTTCTTCGCCGAGCGCCCGGAAGCCGGCGCCCTTCTTCTCGTGGGGTCGTGCGCCCGGGGTAAGGCCTCCCCGGACAGCTGCCTGGACCTTGGGCTCCTGCTATCCCCCGGGCTCACTGGCGCAGCCCGAGCCTCCCTGGCTCGAGCCTGGGACCAGCACCGCGAGACGGCCCCGGCCTTCGAGGCCCTCCGCCGAGTGGGCCGGTACTCCAACGTCGAGGTCGACTTCCATGACGGCCGCTTCAAGCCCCAGGCCCGCGGCTGGACCTCTGGACCCGACCCCTTCGAGCTCGAGATAGGGAACCTCCTGGTCTATGCCGCCCCTCTCTGGCAAGCCGAAGATCACTGGAGACGCCTCAGAGCCAAGTGGCTCCCCTACTACAGCGAAGACTTGCGCCAGCGGCGCCTCACAGAAGCCAAGCGCTACTGCCTGAACAGCCTCGACCACATCCCGCTCTACGTGACACGGGGTCTCTACTTCCAGTCCCTCAGCCGCCTATGGCAGGCATTCCAGGAGTTCCTGCAGGCCCTTTTCATTGCCCGTCGGACCTATCCGATTGCCTACGACAAATGGATCCGCGAGCAGGTCGTGGGCATTCTCGGGCTTCCGGAGCTCTACCCGCAGTTGACCCGTCTCTTCGAGATCGGGCAGCTGGAAAGCCACGAGTTGGCCGGGAAGGCCGAAGACCTGGGCGAGCTCCTGGACGACCTAGTCGTGTGAGCCATGCCTGTGCCGGTGGTGCAGGTCCGGCCAATGGGGGTGGTCGTGCGTCACCGCCACGTGATCGTGTCGGTGCCCGCGTCGCCCCAAGACGGCCAAGCCGGGATGCTCGTGATCGTGATGCCCGTCCTCGTGCGGCTGTTCGTGCCCGTGCTCATGCTCGTGCTCGACAGCCTCGTGCCCGTGAACGTGTGTATGGCGCTCAAGAGCAAGGAAGCCGACGCCCGCACCGAACAGCAGCCCCGACCCCAGGTGCACGAAGGTGAGCGCTTCCCTGAGAAACAACACCGAGAGGACGACCCCGAAGAACGGGGCGCTGGCGAAGACAATCTGCGCGCGGGTGGAACCAAGGGCATGGGCCGACGTGATGTAAAGGACGATGCTCACGCCGTACGCGCACGCGCCCACGAGCAGCGCGGCAACGACGACCGGCGTGGCCGGGACGACGGGATCAAGGGCGAGTCCGATGGCCAGATTCGCCCCACCAGCCACCAACCCTTTCCAGAAGGTGCTCTCGCTGGGGGTGATGCCGTCGATGAGGGCCGTCAGGTGGTTATCCAGCCCCCAGAACAGGCAGGCCAGGAGCACGAGGGCGCCGGCCGCGAGTCCCGCGGTTCCGCCGCCCAGAGATAGGAGAACCGCCCCGGCGAACGTGCAAGCCACGCCGGCCCAGCCCGGCAACCCCAGGTGCTCACGGAAGACGAGGACGCCCAGCAGGGCGGTCGCGGCGACCTCGAAGTTCAGCCACAGGGAGACGGAGGCCGCCTCGGCGAGGCGAAGGCCGAACAGCAGAAGCACGGGCCCGCAGATGCCCCCGGCGACGACCGCGCCGAGCAACCGGACCTGATTTCGTCTATCGGCTCTCGCCGGTAGACGGATACCCCCTCCTCGCCACGCCGCCGGGGCGACGCCCAGAGCCGCGCCCAGATAGAGCAGCCCCGCCAGCTGGAACGACGTGAGACCCGACAGGAGGACCTTGCAGGCGGGGGTCGCCGCTCCGAACAGGGCCGCGGCCAGCAGAGCGTATACCATGGCACGCCTGAGCCTGGTCATACCACCGGTTTCGCCGTACCGGCGCCACCGTCCTGCGAACCGCCAGTTCCCCCACCTTAGGTGGACGGGCCAGGAAGAAGCCGCTCTCTCCCGAATGGGCCCTCGACAGACCGAGATGAATCTGGGTTTCTCCCATCGTGACCAGGAGGAGAGCGATCATGCGCGGTCGGCGGGTGTTTCGCGGTCGTCTGGTGGCCGACGGGATGTGGATGACGCACCTCCTCTGGGCCATCTGGACCCTGGGTTGCCTGGCGCCGGGCGTCTGGTTGTGCCGGCTGGCGGCCACGGCCGCGGGCCAGACCCAGCAGTACTTCGGGCCTCTCTTCGCGGGGGTTCTGCTGGCCGGGACCGGCTTGATAATGCTCTTGGTCTGGCGCCTCGCGGTCGGCGCCATCGTCCTCCGGCCGGATGGGCTCCGGCTCCGGCCGGGTTTCCTGCTAGGTCGCTTCGTGCCGTACGGGGACATCAGGCGCCTGGAGAACGGGACGCGGCTTGTCTACGAGCGGGAAGCACGCGGCCGGCCGAGTCAGGCCGTCTTGGACCTCCCGCCCTGGGTGCTGAGTAACGACGCCTTTCGCGAGGAACTCAGAGTTTTGGCCCCGGGGATGGAAGTGCTCGGTGAGGATTTCGCTCGAATCCTAGCCCTCAGGCGCCGCGTGGGCAACTTCCTGGCCCTGTGGATCACGCTCCTGATCCCGCTCAGCCTGGTCGTGGTCCTGCCGCCTCTCCAGGCGCGGGCCCCCTGGCTTAGCCCGTGGCTCGCCTGGGGCCTGTGGGTGGCGGTAGTCGTGGCCCTCTTGACGTGGCAGGGAGTGAGCGAAAAGCGGCTGCGCGACAGGCAGCGCAGTGTCCCGCCTTCGGCCACGCCCTATTCGTAGTGCAGGGCCGTGACCACGTTGAGCCGGGCCGCCTGCCGGGCCGGGATGAGGGCCGCGACGACCCCGATGAACAGGGCGGCGGCAACGGCCACAAGAATGCCCGTGTACGGGAAGAAGTAGGGCAGGGGCCACACCGACGCACTCAGCGCGGACACGATGGCGTAGCCGAGCCAGACACCGCCAAGAAGACCGAAGGCCGCGCCGGCGGCGCTCAGAAGAAGGCTCTCGGCAACAATCACCCGCCGCACCTGCCGCCGCGTGGCCCCCACGGCCCGCAGCATCCCCAACTCGCGGGTCCGCTCCAGGACGTTGATGCCTAGCGTGTTCATCAGAGCCAGAAGCGACGGCACGGCCAGGACGAGCATGAGAACGAAGAACGGACTCATCGCCCCTTCGCTGTAGCCGAGGATGCTCTCCCGCCAGTCGGCCACGGCGAAGAGAGTGAAGGCCGGGTAGCCGCGGACCGCGTCTTCCAAAGCGGCCTTCACGGCCGTCGGGTCAGCCCCCTCCGCTTGCTTGATCATCACCACGACATCGCTGGTCTGCCGGAAATCCAGCGCAAGATTGGCCGTGGAGATGTAGCCCGTCGCCAGTTTCGCGTTGAGGAAGTCGCCGGCCACGCCCACCACTCTATAGACCCTGGAACCGTCCGGGGTCAGCAGGGTCAGGTCCTGGCCGACCTTGAGCCCGCTCTGCGTGGCGAACATGGCGTTGAGAATGACGGCCCTGCCGGCACCGAGCGCGGCGTAGGCCTCGGCGGCATCCCCGCGCGCGAAGACAAGCCCGGAAAGCCGCGGGTAGAGTTCCGGGTCGATGCCGATGACCTGCAGGCCCGCGCCACCCCCCGACCCGACCGAACCGGCCTGCGTCGTGGCCACCCTCAAGGTCGTGGTCTCGGTCACGCCGGCCACGCCCCGCACCGCCTCGACCAGACCGGGGCCCGCCCCCACGTTGCCCCCGCCGAGAACGATCGACTCCGGCATGAGGAGATAGTCGGCCTCTCCCAGGCTCGCATCGACGTAATTCACGGCGAGGGTCGAGAGAGACGTCGCCAGGCCGGCCAGAGCGACGATTACGGTCAGAGCGATCATGATGGACGAAACCGTCACGGCCGCGCGGCCCGGGTGCCGGACAAGGTTGCCCTGGGCGATCCTGCCCTCGCGGGCGAAGACGGCCGCCAAGACGCCGCCGAAGACCTTCGATATCGGCTGGACCAGAGCCGGCCCCACCACCGCCACCGCGACGAGGAAGAGAACAACACCAAGCGAGGAGAGACTCGCGTTCCCAGAGACGAGCCCGGCCAAAGCCAGAAAGCCCAGAGCGGCTCCCCCCAGCAACCTCCGGCGGGAGATGCCGCGGCCGAGTTCCCCCATCGAGGGCCGCAAAGCCTCCAGCGGCGAGACCCGGGCCGCCGACAGGGCCGGGTCAAGACCGCCAATCAGGGTCACTCCCAGACCGAGCGTGATGCTGAGGACGTAGGTTCCCAGCGAGAAGGACGGGCCGCCCAGCGGGAACCGCCACATCTGCTCCGCGAAGGGCCCCAGGGCGGCCAGGAGCCCGAGAACGAGCAGATAGCCGAGGAGTAGCCCCAGGGCCGTCCCGACGATGCCCTGGGCCAGGCTTTCCGTGAGGACCAGCCCGAGCACGGTGCGACGCGTGGCCCCGAGCGAGCGGAGCATGCCGATGTCGCGCCGGCGCTCAAGGACGGCCGTGCGAAAGGTGTTGTGGATGACGAAGCCACCCATGGCCAGGGCCAGGATGCCCATGAAGTTCAGACCGACCCGGCCCATGTTCAGGGCGTTGGCGAACTCCGCCCCGGCCTCGATGCCCCCCAGCTTGTACTCCGGCCCCAGCGCCGCCAACGCGGCCGCCCGCACCGCCTCGACATCAGCGTCGGAGACCGCGACAGCCTCGACCGTATTGATCTGGCCGGCCAGGTTGAACAGGTTCTGGGCAGCGGCGAGGGGCATGTAGACCGGCTCCGCCCCGGGCAGGGGTGGTCCCGTCACGACGCCGACGACCTCGAAGACCGTGACCCCGGACGCCGACGGCAGGCGGAGCGTGGTCCCCGGTTCTAGACCCGTCCGCTCGGCCAAAGAGGCGGAGACCAGGATGACATTCCCGTCGTCCGGCCCCAGAGCCCGTCCCCGGGAGATGGAGAGCGGGCGTACCGCGGGGGCCGCCGTATCGACCCCGTTGATGAGGAGGTTGACTATCGCCTTCCCGTCCGTAGTCTTGGGGGCCTCCCCGGCGGGCAGGACGATGCTCCGGACGAGCGAACCGCTGGCGCCTAGGACGCCGGGGACGCCTCCGACCACCTCCGCCGCCGCCGCGTCGAACACCCCCCGGGCCAGGCTCGTCACGGTCAGGTCCACCTGGCCGGCCGAGGCCATCAGGTTGAGACGGAAGGAGTTCTCAAAGACCGGGAGGAGACCCCCGAAGCCGAAGATGATCATCACTCCGAGCACGATGGCCAGGGTCGTCAGGACGGTCCGTTGTCTCCGCCCCGCGAGATAGCGGAGGGCCAGCCTGGTTTGGAGGCTCACTGGAGTCCCTCCATCTTCTCCCGCACCCGTTTCTCGGCTCGCTCCATGGCCCCCGTCTCATGGTCGGCCAGGCGCGTCTCGTCCACTATGGCTCCGTCCTTTAGGAACACGATGCGGTCAGCGTAGGCGGCGATACGCGGGTCGTGCGTCACCATGATGACGGTCCTCTTCCACTCGACGGAGGCCTGACGCAGGAGTTCGGCCGTCTCGTCCGAGGCCTTCGAATCGAGGTTCCCCGTGGGCTCGTCGGCCAGGATGAGGGCCGGCTCGGCCACGAGGGCGCGGGCAATGGCCACGCGCTGCTGTTGTCCACCTGAGAGTTCGTGAGGTCGGGCCCCGGCCCGGCCCGGCAATCCGACGCGGCGAAGCCACTCCAGGGCCCGGTCCATGGCCAGAGCCGGCTTCACACCGTCCAGGAGGAGGGGCAGGGCCGCATTCTCCCCGGCGCCCAGGATGGGGAGCAGGTTGTAGAACTGGAAGACGAACCCGATCCGGCGCCGCCGAAACTCGGTGACCTGGTCGTCGCCAAGGCTGGCCAGGTCCCGCCCGTCAAGGAGGACCCGGCCGGAACTCGGGCTGTCGAGACCTCCGATGAGATGGAGGAGAGTCGACTTACCGCAACCGCTCGGCCCCATCACGGCCACGAAATCCCCCGGCTCCACGGTCAGGTTGACGCCGTCCAGGGCTGTGACGGTCGTTTCCCCCTGGCCGTAGGTCTTCGTCAGTCTCTCGGTCTCCACGATCGGCATGCGCGAGCACCTCCCACGCAAAAGTTGTGGATCCGGTGCGGACGACACCGAAACCCCTCTGAGTTTGCAGATTACGGGTCAACTATGCTGCGGGCCAGGAGCATCCGTCAAGCCCCCTCCCCCCGGCCGGGCGCCCTCGCGGTGTCGAACCAGACGTCGCCCACGGTGGCTGTGGCAGGTGATTCCCGTCCCGCGGCTAAGAAGCCTGAAGATTCTGGACGGGGCCAATCGGATGCCTGCAGGAGGGGGAACAACTTGGACGCGACCGCTACACAGTTTCGGGTCTATCCCTACCGGTGGATCGTGCTCGCCGTCTTTCTCCTCGTTCTCACCGCCAACAACGCCATGTGGATCACCTTCGCCCCCATCACGGGGCTGGCGGCGCAGTTCTTCGGCGTCAGCGACCTGAGCGTGGGGTTTCTCTCCATGATCTTCATGATCACCTTCATCGTCTTCTCGATCCCCGCCTCTTGGGTCATCGACACCTACGGCCTGAAGGTCGGAGTCGGTATCGGCGCCCTCCTCACCGGCTTGTTCGGTCTGACCCGAGGGCTGTTCGGGGACAGCTATGGCCTGGTCTTGGCCTCCCAGATAGGCATCTCCATCGGACAGCCCTTCATCGCCAACGCCGTGACCACGGTCGCCAGCAAGTGGTTCGCCGTCAACGAGAGAGCCACCGCTTCCGGCATCGGAACCCTGGGCATGTTCTTCGGGCAGATCGTCGGCCTGGTTGTCACGCCCTACCTCGCCCTTCGCTACGGAATCCAGGAGGCTTTGGTCGTCTACGGGGTGATGGGCCTGGCCTGCGGGGCTCTCTTTGTCATCTTCGCCAAGGAGAAGCCGGCCACGCCTCCGTGCCTGCCCGGACAGCTGGAGCGGTCCCTGGCCCTGGACGGGTTGAAGCAGATGCTGGTCAGCCGGCAGTTCCAGAGGCTGATGGTCATCTTCTTCGTCGGCCTCGGGTCCTTCAACGCCATTGCGACCTGGATCGAGAACATCCTCCGGCCCAGGGGTTTCGACATCACCCAAGCCGGACTGATCGGCGGCGTCATGGTCATCTGCGGGATAGTCGGGGCGGTCGTCATTCCCCTGCTCTCCGACCGGAAGATGAAGCGGACGCCCTTCATCGTGGGAGCGATGCTTCTGTCCTTGCCCGGGCTCATCGGCCTCACTTTCCTCGGCAACTATGCCCTGTGCCTGGTCGCCGCGGGCGTCTACGGCTTCTTCCTGCTCGGGCTCGGGCCGCTCGGGTTCCAGTACGGCGCGGAAATGACCCGCCCGGCACCGGAGGCGACCTCCAACGGCCTCCTGATGATGGTGGGCCAGATTTCCGGGATTCTCTTCATCCTGGGCCTGGACGCGTTCAAGGACCCGGTGACCGGGTCCATGGCCACGCCCATGGCTATCCTCGTCTTTCTGTCCATCGCGTCCCTGGTCGTGGCCATGGGGCTCAGAGAACCCAAGCTCTTGGCCGCCGTCCCCGAGAAGAGCGGCGGCAAGCCGGGCCTCAGCCCCGCACCTGCTCCGCGATCTCTCCCGCCATATCGTTGAACCGGCGGAGCACGGCGGCCAGCCGGGCGGTAGCGAACGGTGACGGAGCCTTCTTCTGCCCGAAGGAGAAGCCCGCGAAGCCCTGGTAGCAAGAGCGGGGAGTCACGCGCCCGCCGGGGCCGAAGTTGTGAGTGACCAAACCGGCCGCGACCTCGGCCAGGGCCTGCCTGTCCTCGGCCCGGGCCGCCTCTCCCTTCCAGAGTTCCGGGTACCGGCCCAGCGTGTCGAGGAACCACTGCGCGTCGTACCGCCTTCGAGGGTGGTCGTCTCTCCCAAAGGGCCCTCCAGCCACTTCCTCCTGCTCGTCCGCGAGAAGACCGGCCGGTAGATGCGGCGGAAAACCCTGCTACTACCCCCAGAAACCCCGGTGCTCGGGCGAAGACCTATTTGGTAATCTTTTCAGAGGCTGGGCCCACGCGGACTAGCTCGGCTTCATGCAGAAGGAGTTGTGGAACATGCAGCGGAAAGCCAGGCTATCGAAGCTGGCCGTGTGCCTCCTGGCTATGGCGGTCGTTTTCTGCTTCTCGGTCGCCCCGGCTCTCGCCGAGGATCCCCCCGTTGATCCCGGGACGGACCCCGGTACTGACCCGGGTACGGACCCCGGCACCGATCCGACCCCAGTCCCCTTCACTACTACCGGCGTAGTCGTCGCCTACAGCATTCCTGGGACGATCTCGATCCTGCCCGACGCGGGCGCCGGTGACGGCGAAGAGGAAGTCGAGGAGCCGGACGAGGACACTGAGGAGCCCGATGCCGACGAGCCGGTTGATGAGGAGCCCGTCGACGACGGAACGACCGACGGGACCACCGATGGCACGACCGAGGGCACCGACGGCTCCTACATCACGGTCGTCAACGAGACCGGGGAGTTCACCTACGCCGTGTCCGAGACGGTCGTCATCACGGGTCCGAAAGCCGACACCGGTGAGTACATCATCAACCCCGGCGACTTGGCCCAGGTGACCGGCAACGACGAGATTGCCGAGGCGGTCTCGATCACCCCGGCCCTCCAGCCCAGCGGTAAGAGTCAGTACGCGGCCGTGCCCGGCGTCGTCCAGGCCATCAGCGGCACCAGCATAACGGTGCTGACAGCCGACGGCCAAACCTTCATCTTCACCATCCCGGAGGCGATGGCGGTCTATGCCGGTCCCCTTGAGGTGACTCTCGGCGACATCCTCGTCGGCGACACGCTCGTAGTCAAGGGTGACGGCGCCGGAGGCATCAAGTGGATTCGGTTCACCGGCCAGTCCTCCCAGGCCGTGAGAGCCTCCTACCGTGATGGCGGCGGCGAGACGACGGCCAGCGTGACCGGCGGCAACGGTCGCTCCGACAGGGACGGTGCGAAGAGCGGCAACGGCGGCAACGGCGGCAACGGCGGCAACGGCGGCAACGGCAAGGGGCAGGGCGGCGGGCGCGGTAATGGACACCGGCCGCGGGAGTAGCGGCTGACATTCAGACAGCTTTAGAAGACGAAGGATTGGGCCAAAACCCATTACGGAGGGAAACGAGCGGAGCGGAGGGGCCTCCTGGGCTCCTCCGCTCCCTACTGAACAAGGATGGTGGGCGGACCGGGGATCGAACCCGGGACCTCTTGAACGAAGTGAGGGGCGGGCGCGGGCCCGCCCCTCCTAGCTGCTTCCGGTCCTTCATGGTCCGGCGGCGGGAAGCTGCCTCCCCCGCTACGACCCGCAGTCGGCCGCGTTCGCCGAGAGCCTTCCATTGAGCAACATACCCGTCGGTCCTTCGTTGTTCGTCACAGCCACCGTGAGCTTGTTCATCCCAATGTTGAAGCCGGTCGTGATGCCTACAGCGAGGCCCGGACCTTGGAAGGCAGTGTCTGCCACCGTACTTGCGATTGGAGAGCCTCCGTTGAGGAACAGGTCCGCCTGGTTGTCGGCCCAAAGCCTGAGATTGATCTGCGCGTTCTGGAAGGTCCAGCACAGGCAGAAGCTGAGCTCGTAGAAGTACAGGCCAGGAACGGCACCTTCCCCGACGCTGCTGCCCACCCACGTGGCTCCGCCAGTCGCCGGTGCCCATTTGCGGGGGAGTGGCGTCGTAGCAGCCGGGGCCGGGCCGACCACAAGTAGCGAGTCGACCGGCACCGGCGCAATGATCTGCCACTGGGCCACTCCGGTGTTGATACCCATCTTCAGGTCCCTGCAGCGTGGGACGATGCGCACCGGCACTCGCTCCATGTGCATCGCCCCTAGGCGCTCGTCCTGGACAGCCGCGCCCGTGTACACGCCGACCACGTCGAGTTCCTGTTCGCTCTCGATGACGAAGTAACTGTCGAGGAAGGATGACGCGCTACCGAAGTCGACCTGATCGTACTCCGTGGCCTGGTCGGGTCCGAGTTGGTGGCGATGGAAAGGAGAGACCGTGCCCGGCTCTCCTTGGAAACCCGAGATGGCCAGCTTGACAGCGTAGTTCACCTTGTGGTGCCGCGGGTTGTGCACGTTTACGCTTGTGAAGTAGATGCCCGGGCCGATAGGCGAGGGGGAGGAAGGGGGGGGCTTAATCACGCCTTGGATTACCTTGACCGCATACTGGTAGATCTTGACTCTCGGTCTCGAGAGGGCGAAACCGAGGGAGGCACTTGGGAGCTGAAGCATGGCCTGTTTCCTCCTTAGTGTTGCACTTCGTCTTTCACGTCCCCTCCCGCGCGAGTCATCACCATGGGCGGGCGGCGGAGCGTGGGTCGGCGATAATTTTTCCATTCGCCACCATACCGTCCTATTGCCGATGATTGAAACTTAGACACCCGCTCATGGAGAAGCCTTGCGCGAGGGAGGGAGTATCTCGTGAGCCACTGCGGGGGCGACAACGGACTCTACCCCCTGTGGGGAAAGCCGCTCGTAGCCTCTGGCGGACTCCAATTCGGGCCGCTCCAACGAGGTAGCCGTTCCACCAGGGGCGGGGCCGAACGTCTTGGCTGGAAGCGTAGGGCCTTACGGAGATCTTCTCGTGGCCGAGCCGCTCCTGGACTACCTTTGGGTGGACGTTCCGCTTGAGGGGCAAGGTTGCCTGCGGTCAACGTGGGGACGTTGAGGTCACGAACGTCTGCGGGGACCCCGTCCTGACGCCGGAGGAGGCACCCCAAGAACTCGTGGTGGCGGTTCGGAACTGACTGGGGGTGGCGCTACCCCCCGCCGCTTGAGCACCCCCTGGCCCCTGGCCTTCCTCACCCGCGTACCAGGGAGTGGCCGGTGGGTGAGCCCGGAGAGGGCCGGCGGGCTAGCTGGCCCTCTCCCGCAGGCTTGACCTGCTCACGCGGCGCTGGCAGTCGTCTTGGTACGGGCGTCGACGTAGATGACCGTCGGCGCCGGTCGTCCTTCGCCCCTGGCCTTCTTGACCGTCATCCGGAGCGCCTTGAGTCTCTCGGCCGAGCCGTGGTCGACGTCGATTACGAGGTAGACGCTCACCTTCGCCTTCTCCGCCGCCTGGTAGATCCTAAGTTGGTCCGTGTACCCGTGGACCAGATTTGGGTTCCGCGTGAGTTTCACCTCTACCACGACCTTCTCCATGTAGCCCTTCTCGGCCTTGAAGTCCACCCTGCCCCTGCCCGTCTCGGGCCCGCGGGTCAATCCTATGTCGTTGGCCTCGCAATAGCAGTCGGCAACCCCGAAGTAGAGGAACTGGGCGGCGGTCTCCCGCCGGGGTCGGCCGTCCTCGCGATAGAGCAGCTTGTGGAGCCCCCGGTCCTCGATGAGTTCCTTGAACTTCTGGGTCATGCCAAGGACAACGCTCCCCACATCCTTCTGGCTCGGGGCCTTGGGCATGGAGAGTGGGAGGGCATGCATGGCTGTCCAACTCTCGGCCGCCCCCAGCCAGGAGACCAGGCCAGCCGGGTCTACATCGAAGTCGTACTCCTTGCCCGTCTTCCTCCGGTAGACCTCGATGAGGTCGAGTAAGACCTTGGGGTGTCTCAGCAAGACATCCCGGAGCTTAGCCTTCCGGACGCTCACGGCCTCTTTCCACGTCTCGCCGATGATGCCGTTGACGATCTGACGCAGGGCCGTGTTCGCAGCGCAGACGATGTCGACCTCGCTGAAGCAGGCCGCCACAGGGAGGTCCGCGAGGATCTCCCTGGGTACCAGGAGAATGGGGTCACCGCTAACGGGTCTGACGGGGACCAGGTAGGTCTTCTGTCCGTACTGGACCTTGGAGATCCTCTTCCCTGTCGTTGCCCACGCTCTTTGGCCGCCCTCTTCTCACATAGCTTGGCCGCCTGAAGGCGGTGAGGAGGCCACCTAGGGCTTCCCCCTCACCGCCCCCAGTCCCTTCCAGTTCACCCGCCGAGATCGTCCTGGAACTCCCCCAGAGCCTTCTTCACCGTGCTCTCGTCAATGAGGGTTTTCTGTTCCACGAACCCCGCCAGCAAGCAGCCCGTAGCCACGTTGTTGATCCGCCGGGGGATCCCCTTGGTGAACTGGTGGATCAGGTGGACGGCCTCGTCGGAGAAGAGCGGGTGGCCCACTCCGGCGACCTTGAGGTGGTGGCCGATGTAAGCCTTGGTCTCGGCCTCGGGCAGGCCGACCAGGTGGAAACGCAGGGTCACCCGTTGGCTGATGGCCTCGAAGGCCCTCAGACGGAGCTTGGAGCGCAGTTCGGGTTGGCCGACCAGGCACAGGGCCATGGGCGAGGCCGAGTCCATGTGGAAGTTGGTGAGGAAGCGGACCTCCTCGAGCATGGCCGGGGAGAGCAGATGGGCCTCGTCGATGACGATGAGGGGCCGGCGGTCGTGCCCGGCGTGGGCGTCCCAGAGGGCCTGGGTGACGGCGCGACGGACGTCGGCGGTGTAGAAGCCGGGGTCGAGGCCGAGCTGCAGGCTGATGTCGCGGTAGAGGTTCCTCGGGGTGAGGCCGGACTGGGAGACGTAGAAGACCGGGTTCCTGGACGCGTCGAGGGTGGCGGCCAGGGCCCGGACCGCGGTCGACTTCCCCGACCCGACCTCCCCGGTGACCAGGCCGAAGCCGCGGCTCTGGACCAGGTAGCGGAGGCGGGCCAGGAGCTCCTGGTGCTGCTCGGAGCCGAACAGGGCCGCCGGGGCCACGGCCCGGGTGAACGGGGTCTGGGTGAAGCCGTAGTAGGCCTCAAACATCGCTTTCATCCTCCTTGTGGGGACTGGCCCGGTGGAAGGCGATCCGCCCGAGGGCGGCCCGGGCCTCGGCCTCGTGCTTGTCTAAGAGCAGGGCGAGGTAGCTCAGACCGGTGGCGGATAGGGCCACCTGATCCTGTGCCCGCGGCCTCACCCGCTGGTCGCGCTCCCGGACGAGTTCATAGGGGCGGGCGTCGTCGAATCTTCTGCCGTCGCACCAGACCTGGACCACTCCCAGGTCGAAGGGGTCGTAGCGGAGCTGGACCCTCCTTCCCGCCAGCCGCGGGTCGACCTCGTAGCGGTTTCCCTGGAAGGAGACCTGGCCGGTCTTGTCGGCCCGGCGGTCCTCCCGCCAGAGGAAGGCCTCGGCCAGGCGGGCGGGGTCGGCAAGCCGGATGTCGGCCATCCCGCGGACGAAGCGGGCGGCCGGCGTCTCCCCGGTCTCGCGGTTAGGCCAGTGGTGGTAGCCCTGCTCGAGCCAGGCGCCGAAGAGGGCGTTGAGTTCCTCAAGGTCCTTGGCCGGCCGCGCCTTGAGTTCGGGCAGGAACGAAGAGTCCACCGTCCGCCAGAAGCGCTCGATCTTCCCCTTCCCCTCGGGGGAGTATGGGCGAGCCGAGATATGGTGGATGCCGAGCTCGGCCACGATGCGGGAGAACTGGCGCGACGTGTAGATGACCCCGTTGTCGCAATACAGGCGGGCTGGCAGGCCGCGCTTGAGAAAGGCCTTCTTCAGGCAATCCAGGAGGCTCGGGAGGTCCTCGGCCGGGTAGAAGGCGCCGTGGGTGATGAGGCGGGAATTGTCGTCCATGAAGGCGATGAGATAGGTCCGGCGTTTGGCCGAGGGGTCCCTCGGGTCGGGCAAGTACGGGCCATACCAGACATCCGACTGCCACTGGGCGTTCGGCCGGTCCTTCTCGTAGCGGCGGAAGGAGCCCTTGGGGGCCTTGAGCATTCTCCTCGTCTTGCCCAGACGGGCCAGGTGCCGGGACAGGGTGGAGCGCTTGAGTTGCCCGGTCCTGGCCTCGGTTCCGGAGGCCAGGGCCAGGATGTCGATGATCTGCCTGGTGCTGCGCTCAGGGACCTCCTCCCGCAGGGCCACCGCCTTCTCCAGCACCCCGGGATCGATGTGGCGGGGCCTTCCTTGGTCCTTCCGGGTCCTGGGCCCCAGAGCCGCGAAGCCGCCGCGGCGGTAGGCCTCCAGCCAGCGGCGCAGGGTCCGGGCCGAGATCTCCCGGGCCTTGCCCTCGCCGGGGAAGATGTGCTTTCGCTCCAGGATGTCCGCCCGGACGCGCCGGGCCTCGGCCGGGTCCAGGTCCGGCGAAAGCAGCGGGGCGATGATGCCGTAGCGGTAAAGGGCCACCTCTGTCGCATGGTCGTTCATGCGAACCACCTCCTGGACAGAAGCGTATGTGGCCGGAGGCGGGCAGGAAAGACAAGCCGTCTGTGGGATTGGGTGGCTCTGGGCGGGGATGGGCTGCTGAGGGTAGCCGCCGGTGGCTGGGTAGAGGAAGGCCGGGGCGCGTGCGTGAGGAACCCTGTCAGGCCAGCGCCGCTTCCAGCCGCGCGAGGAAAGCCAGGGCCTCGGCCGGGTCCGGCCTGCCCCACGGCAATCCGAGGGCCCAGCCGGCTCCCCACAGCCGGTATCCCGTGACCAGCAAGACCCCTATGGTCGCCAGCGACTCCCGCTTGGCCGGACTTCGGGCCCTGGCCCCAAGGGCGTCGAGGTCACGGGCCGATGGGAGGAGCGGGCTGCCGTCGGCCAGCCCCGGATAGCGGAGGGTGAGGCCAGCCAGCGCGGCGAGGATGGCCTTGGCCTTGTTGGCCAGGGCCTCGACCCAGGCCCAAAGAAGTTGCCAGGCCAGGTCGAACCTGGCCGCCGCCGCCCGGTATCCGCCCTCCTCATCAAGGAAAGAAACCATGGCGGCCTGCCTGAGAGGCCAGGGATACGGTGAGCGCGGGGCGAGAAACCACGGCAGGACCGCCGCGGTCTTCCGGCACTCGCGGGCCGGACAAAACAGGCGTGGGATCGAGATCTCCAGGGCCTGGCCGCCAACCACGACGAACCGGACATACCGGCCGTGAAGGTGGCGGATACGGCCGCAGCGCGGGCAGCGGCGAGCTCTAGCGACCGCCTCGCCGGCCCCGCCGTTCTCCCACTCCAACAACAACCCTTTGACCCGCCCCAGAAGTTCCTGTAACCTGATGATGACGAGTACCTCTCGTCGCCAGAACCCCCGGGGGACCTTAGCCAGGTTGGACCCGGGGGTTCTCCATTACTCCGCCTAGAATCAAAAGGCCGGCGGGCTTCACCGCCGGTTCTCCCCCAAACCTTCCCTTACCTACCAGGCCAAGGACTATGAGAAGAAGGCATCACCTTCCGGCCAAGGAATGTGAGCCTCTACACTCTTCCCGCTGACGCCTAGGTTCCGGAATGCCCTCTCCGAGTACGCAAAGAGGTCGGCCTTGATGATGCCGGCGATCGTGTCGCTCAACCGGTCGCGGCCGATGTTGGGCTGGAAAAGCCCCATCAGCTCGAAGATTTCCGGTTCCACGACGCCGGCATCCACTATCTGCTTGGCCGAGACCAGGAGCTGTGCGGCGAGCTTGCGCCCGATCCCCGATCCATGCCGGCTGGCGCGTGAGTACCCTGTGCCTATATCGGCGACCTCTGGGAAAGTGAGCCTCTCGTGCGCAGCGCACCAGGCCCTGTCGCCAACCTTCTTGGATGCAAGGATGAGTTTCAAGATCTCCGCGAAGTGCCTTTGGACCTTAGCGTACGACCCCTTAAGCTCTGGAGCCGTTGTACCGCGGAGTAGGAGGGGATGGATGAAGACTTTGGTGTCTACGTTGACAACCGCGTCGTAAGCGCCTGTCGTAGCGAAAACCTTCTTGTCAATACCGAAGTGCGAGGTCACGGTTTGGGATTTCACTATCGATCACTCCAATGAGGTCGTCTGTCACTGCGGACACGTTAATCTCTCCTGTCCAGGATCCGGCTTTGCGCGGGCCTGCCGGGTCGGTTCGAAGTGAGGGGCGGGCGCAGGCCCGCCCCTCCTAGCGCTTCCGGTCCTTCATGGTCAGGCGGCGGGAAGGGGCCTCCCCCCGCTACGACCCGCAGTCGGCGCAGTCGGCCGCGTTCGCCGAGAGCGTTCCGTTGAGCAACATACCCGTCGGTCTACTGGTAGATTGTCTTGCTGGGTATCGGGAGTTTGATGTTCGGATCTTTGAGCGGAAGCATGGTCTGTTTCCTCCCTAGTGCTGCACTTCGTCTTTCGCGTCCCTCCCTCGCGAGTTTCATCAACTATGGGCGGGTGGTGGGGCGTGGGTCGCGCTAGACTTTACCATTCGCCACCATGTTGGCCTATTCCTGCCAATAATGGAAATTGAATTGGATACCTGCTCATGGAGAAGCCTTGCGAAAGGGAGGTAGTATCTCGTGAGCCACTGCGGGGGCGACAACGGACTCTACCCCCTGTGGGGAAAGCCGCTCGTAGCTCTGGCGGACTCCAATTCGGGCCGCTCCAACGAGGTAGCCGTTCCACCAGGGGCGAGGCCGAACGTCTTGGCCGGAAGCGTAGGTCAACTGCCCACAGGTGCGGCAGGCGAAGCGCTCTCCTTCCGGAACTAGGTAGAGCCGGACTTGAAGCTTCCCACAGCCGGGGGCTAGCTCTCGGGGGAAGTCGGCCAGATACTCGGCCTGGAGATCAAGATCGGGCTCTTGGGTCCGGCTTTCGCCATCGCTTTACGTTGGCCGCCGAAGCCCCGGGGGGCTGGTGCGCTATCCAATCCCTCCCAACTCCTTCTTCGGACATCCGGCGACAGCTTAAAGAAAACGGGTGCAGGCTTGGGCCTAGGAAGCCCCAGGACGCACGAAACCCCTCCCACTAGAGGAAGACACCCGCCACTACGTAGCACCTTCCCTCACCTGTGGGCTCCAGCGCGCGCCCCCTCTGTCCATCGCGCTACCCTCGGATCGTTGAGCCGTTTGACATCTGGTGTCAAAGAATTGTCGCCCGATTGTCGCCCGAGGCCGCAAAACAGCCCCGATCATGGCTCTCGGCTCTCCAACAAAGGGAAACGGCTCCGTGCTCTGAACCCTGGAAGCCTTGCGGCTTAAGGATTGCAGCCGGAGCCTACTGAACAAGGATGGTGGGCGGACCGGGGATCGAACCCGGGACCTCTTGAATGTGAGTCAAGCGCTCTCCCGCTGAGCTACCCACCCACCCAAACTTCGTGGTGACCCCACCGGGAATCGAACCCGGGCTGCCACCTTGAAAGGGTGGCGTCCTAACCGTTAGACCATGGGGCCACGCCAACAATCGATTATCAAAGCCAGCTGTTCAATTATAGCGAACCGAACCGCGCGAGGCAACCGAACGCGCCCATCTCGGCTGCTGCCTGAGAGGCTCGGCGCGGTCCGCCGGAAAACGAATGGTGCGCCCGGCAGGATTCGGACCTGCGTCCAACCGGTTATGAGCCGGCCGCTCCACCGCTGAGCTACGGGCGCGCGCGCGAATCATTATAGCACTAAGCGTCGCATGACAAAACGCGAGACGACGCGGCCACCAGTTCCTCGATGGCCCGGCGGGCCTCCGCGGTCCAGTAGCCGGACCAGTGGGTGAGCCCGCGGCGTTCCCGCTCGGCCAGGAAGACCGGGGACTTCCAGTCAAACGACGGACACCTTGTCTTTAGCTCCGCCCACCAGCGCTCGTCGTCCTCGACGAGCTTCTGCACGAGGGGCGTGAAAAGGGCCTGCAACTCCTCGTAAAACAGACACACGGCATGGTGCGCGCTCGTCGTCCAGGCGGCGGCGGTGCGGTCGTCCACCCTCTCCAGGCCGGGGCGCAGTTCAAAAGCAGCCATCTCCGGCCGCCGCAGGCTGACCTCGAGGCGCGTGGGGCGGCCCAAGGTCATGGGCGCGAGTTCGTCGGCCCGGCGCACGGCTCGCTCGGCCCTAGCCCGGATGAGCTCGGCCGACTCCGCGGCGGAAAGGGCCGTCTCGGCGCCGTCAGGCAAGCGTCTCTTGACGGGCGCCGTCTCCACGCCGGGGGCCAGGGCAGCCGCCTCGTCGCAGGCGGCCTGGTCGCCGGTGATCAGGCCGAACCGGACCCCCAGGGCATCCAGCGACCCGGCGAACATGCCCACTTCGCCGACGCTCAGGCCGTTCAAGCGGACGTCCGTGACGTGGTGGGCCACGGTATGGGCGTGGATGCCGGGCGTTCCCTCCTTGGCGTGGAAACCCACGAGGAAGGCGACCCGGTGCGACCGGTCGAGCCCACCGAAGGGTACGAGGAAGTCACCGAAGTTGAGCAGGGTCGCGCCGGGTGGGAGAGCCTCGGGGCGGATGGAGTCGCGCCGGTTATGGAAGTCGAAGATGGTCACGGCCTCGGCCCCTCCCGCCAGGGCGCCGGTTGCGGCGGCGACCACGTCTCCGGTGATGAGGTCACGCCCGAAACGCTCCCAGTCGTTGCTGCCGTTCAGCACCCAGCCCGACCTGTCCGAGGTGATGCCTGTGGCGCCTTCCATGTCGACGATGATGACAACCTTCATCAACCCTGCCACTTTTCGTCAACGACGAGTTCCTTAAGACTCTTCCGCGACCGCGGCCGGCCTTCCTCGGCCGGAAGGCCGAGGGTCAGAAGCATGACGGCCCGGACACCTTCCGGAATGCCGAGGATGGACTTCACCGCGCCCTCCTCGAAGGCGCCGATCCAGCAAGTACCGAGACCTTCGGCCACGGCCGCCAGGGTCATGTGGTCGATGGCGATGGCCACATCCACCGCGTGCCAGCGGTGAGACGGGTCGGTCGCGCAAGCCACGATGACGACCCCGGCTTCCGCCAGGAACCCTTGGTCCGACGCCGCGTGGACCAGCCTTTCGCGCGTCTCCTGGTCGCGGACGACGATGAACCTATACTCCTGGCGGTTCGAGGCCGAAGGCGCGGCCTGAGCCGCCTGCAGCACCTTCTGGAGCTTGTCTTCGGGCACCGGCAAGGCAACGTACTTGCGAATGCTGCGTCTTCTGGCTAGGGCATCGAATACGTCCACTAAGAAAGCCTCCCATGGTTTGCGGCCGCTCGGCTAGCGGCGGCCGCTTCGATTCCGCGGTTTGAAGGCGCCGGCAACTCCGGCGCGACCATCAACACTACATGTGTTTCCTTTCGATTCCGGAGGCGTCACTACCTGCTCCTTGGGCAGCGCAGGTTCCGACCACCACCGTAGCATACGCTCCTTGATGGTCGCCTCATAGCCCATCTCCGACGGGACATAGTATCGCCCGCGCTCGCGGCCGTCGGGCAAGTACTGCTGCTGGACGTGATGGCCCGGGAAGTCGTGAGGGTAGACGTAGGCGGTCTTCTTCCCGGCCGGACTTGCCGCGGCGCCGGCCGGACTTGCCGCAGCACCCGCCGGACCCCCGCCCCCGGCATCCAACGGGGTCGAACGTTTCTCGGCTTCGGGGTAGCTGCTGCTCCGGAGATGGACCGGGACCAGGCCGCCGCTTTCGCTCATAACGTCGGCCAGGGCCTTGTCGATGCCCATGGCCGCGTTGCTCTTGGGCGCGGTGGCCACGTAGGCGACCGCCTGAGCCAGCGGGATGCGTCCCTCCGGCCAACCGACCAGGGCGACGGCCTCGGCCGCCGCCATCGCCACCATCAACGCCCGTGGGTCGGCGTTCCCGACGTCCTCGGCGGCGCAGATGACGATACGCCGGGCGATGAACCGCGGGTCCTCCCCGGCGTAGATCATCCGGGCCAGCCAGTAAAGGGCGGCGTCGGCGTCACCGCCGCGCATGCTTTTGATGAAGGCCGAAATCGTGTCGTAGTGCTGATCGCCCTCGCGGTCGTAGTTCAGGGCCCGCCTCTGCACGGCCTCGGCCACGGTCTGGAGCGTGATCAGGCGACGGCCGTCCTCGCCCGGCCCGGTGGCCCAGGCGGCGAGTTCCAGGGCGCTCAGAGCGGCCCGGGCGTCGCCGTCGGCCACGCGCACCAGGTGCTCCATGGCCTCGGGTTCAAGGACCACCTTCAGACGGCCCAAGCCGCGCTCCTCGTCGGCCATGGCTCGCTCGACGATGACGCGGAGGTCGCCCTCGCCCAGGGGTTCGAGCTTGTAGACGCGGCACCGGGACAGGAGGGCCGAGTTCAAGGCGAAGTACGGGTTCTCGGTCGTCGCCCCGACCAGAATGACCGTGCCGTCCTCCACGGCCGGCAGGAGCACGTCCTGCTGAGCCTTGTTGAAGCGGTGGATCTCGTCCAGGAAGACGACCGTGCGCCGGACGAAATGGGTCAGTTGGTGGCGCGCTTCATCGATTAGTTTCCGCACTTCCGCCACATTACTTGTCACGGCACTGATTTGCACGTAGACTGACGCAGAATGCCTGGCGATGAGTCTGGCCAGCGTGGTCTTCCCGGTCCCGGCGGGACCGGCGAAGATGCAGGACGGCGGAGAACCGGCCTCGATGGTCCGGCGCAGGAGAGCGCCCGGCCCGACGATGTGGTCTTGGCCGACGAACTCCACCAGGCTCCCCGGGCGCATGCGTACGGCGAGCGGCGCCTCGGCCCGTCGCTGTTCTTGGGTCGCCTGCTCGAAGAGGTTCTCGTCGTCGGTCATCAGCCACCAGCTTTCCCGAGGAGCTTAAACCAAACACACGTTCGTCTACGTTCAAGGCCGGAGGCGGGTTTCCTCCCACGCCCTCTTCTGGGTGGCCGCCCTCACCTGGGCCGAGTCGTCGCGGTTGACCGCCCAGGACCCAAATCGTATAATGTGAACACTGCTAACGCTGTCAGCGTGAGAACCAAGTTTCGTTCCTGGCTAGCTCAACGGTAGAGCTACCGGCTGTTAACCGGTGGGTTACAGGTTCGAATCCTGTGCCAGGAGCCAAGAAAACAGAGCGGCCCGAGCCTTCCGGCTCGGGCCGTTTGAGCCGGCGCCGTAGCCGACCCGTCGCCTCCAGCATAGGCTATTCCTAGCAGGAGACGGGAGGTTGGCGCGCGTGAGCTCGGGCACACTGGAGTCCCTCTTGGCGCGGAACATCGGTCGGCGGATTGTCCTCATGATTGACGTGTTCCCGTTCTTTTTCATCGGCCGGATTACGTGCATGCGCCGGGCAGTAGTCGTGGTTGAGGCCCTGCAGGGGGTCCCCATCCAGTTCGTTGGTCGCCACCTGCGAATCACCATCGACTGCTTCGTGGCCTTCTGGATCGAAGACGACGAGCACCCGATCCCCTCACTGGACGATTTCGCCACCACCCTCTCGTGTCCGCCGCCGTTTTACGTCCAAGGGGGTGTGCAGGAATGCGAGCCCGACCCGGTGCAGCCGACGCTGGAGACTCTCCTGGGGCGGACTCTTCTGCTTGTCCTCGACCAGGAGCGAATCGTGATTCTGGCCCAGACGACGCGCCCCATCTTCGTAGCCAGGCTGGCGGCCGTGCACTGCGACTACGTCCGCCTGGAGACGGTCAACATCCGCTTCTCGAGCGCGCCGTTCTTCGTGTTCCCCCTGCCGCTCTTCGTGCCTATTCCGCAGATATGCGTGTTCACCCCGTTCCAGCGCGACATCGCTTTCCCGCTGACGCTATAGGAGTGATGACTGGGTGCTGAGGCGCTACGAAATCGCGGCCATCTCCATCCGCATCGTCTACAACATCTTCGGCGACCACGACCCCAATGGGCGGATGTACGTGCCCCGGGAACTCCGAGCGCAGGTCGAGGCGGAGGTGGCCGCTCATCCCCTGACGCCCGTAGACCTTGTCCGGCCGCTAATCCTCCGCGCCGTCGTGGGTGACGAGGTGGAGGTGACTCTCGCCAATGCGCTCTCCTTCAACGTCTCCCTCAACGCCAAGGGGGTCGGCCTGAGCGTCCTGGACGCCGACGGCGCCTGGGTCGGGCAGAACCCGAACACGACCGTCCCGCCGGGCGAGGAACTGACCTACCGCTTCGTGGCCGAGACAACCGGCATCTTCCAGTTCAGCGACCTCGGCAACCCGCTGTCCAGCGAGGAGGGCTCGAACCTCCACGGATTGTTCGGGGCGTTCGTCATTGAGCAACAGGGTTCGACGTGGACCGATCCCGAGACCGGTCTGCCCGCCGACTACGGCGCCCAGGTGGATGTCCATAACCCGTTCCTGGCGAGTTTCCGCGAATTCGTGTCCATCTTCCACGACGAACCGGAGGTCCTGGACGCCGAGGGCGGGGTGCCCACCAACCCGATGACCGGCTTGCCGGACATGACCCACGCCATCAACTACCGCTCGGAGCCCCTGCGCAACCGGCTGCGCCTCATCATGGAGGGCCTGGCCTGCCCCGGCTGTGTCGGGGAGGAGGTCCACCACGACTCCTGGCCGTTCGGCGACCCGGCCACGCCGGTCTTCCGCGCCTACCGCGGCGATTCCGCGCGCTTTCACGTGGCCCACGGCGGCGTGAAGGAGACCCATATCTTTCACCTGCACGTCCACCAGTGGCTGAACAGCCCGGCCGACGTCTTCTCCTCACTGCGCGACTCAAGGGACCTCTCCCCGCAGTCGTCCTTCACGTTCGACGTGCTGTATGGCGCCGGGAGTCTCCAGAAGGCCTTCGGGGACGCGGTTTTCCACTGCCACCTTTACCCGCACTTCGAGGAAGGCATGTGGGGCATCTTCCGGACCCACAATGTCCTGGAGGACGGCACCCGGATCTACCCCAGCGGTGAGCCCATCCGGCGCCTCCTTCCGCTCCCGGACCGGCCGCCACCGCCGGCCCCGACTCCGGAGAAGCCGGGCTTCCCCTTCTTCGTCCCCGGCGTCTACGGAGACCGCGCGCCACAGCCCCCGCTGAACACCGACCGCGGCTTCCCGCCCACCCCGCTGGAGGTAGCCGCCTTCGACGCCCGGCCGGTGCCGGGGGCGCCCTTCACCAACCCCTGCCCGCCCGGAGCGCCGGTCCGGCGATACGACTTGGTCGCCATCCAGCTCGACCTCGTCTACAACTCCGCCGGCTGGCACGACCCGGAGGGCCGCCTCTTCGTCCTGGCCGAGGACGAGGAGGCCGTCCGCACCGGCGCGAAGGACCCCGAGCCCTTGTTCATCCGGGCCAACGCCGGCGAGTGTGTGGAGATCTCCCTGACCAACAAGCTGCCCGAGACTCTCGGACCGAGCGCCTTCCAGGTGCTGACCGAGACGACCTTCTGCGGCTGCCATGTCCATTTCGTGAAGTTCGACCCGGTCTCGGCCGACGGGGCGAACATCGGGTGGAACTACCTTTCCGGCGCCATGCCCGATCAGACCTTCATCTACCGCTGGTTCGCCGACTCGGAACTGCGGGCCGTCTTCTTCCACGATCACCTCTTCGCCGTAGCTCACCAGCAGCACGGGCTTTTCGCCGCCCTGATCGTCGAGTCGGAAGGTTCGGCCTTCCTTGACCCCAGCACCGGGGCGCCGCTGCCCGCGGGCAGCCAGGCCATCGTGACCAACCCGTTCCTCCCGGCCTTCCGGGAATTCGGGATGGCCGTCCACGAGTTCGCCCCGCTCTTCACGGCCGCCGGCGACCCGATCAATGCCCCGCCGGCGCCGGGTTCCATGGAGGACCAGGGCGCTTCGGCCTTCAACTACCGCAACGAGCCGTTCCAGATCCGGGGCGGCGATCCGGCCTACGTCTTCAGTTCCTTCGTTCACGGCGACCCGGCCACGCCCGTCTTCCGAGCCTACGCCGGGGACACCGGGCGCATCCGGCTCATCGACGGGGCGTTCGAGGAGTCGCACAGCATCAACCTTCACCGCTACACGTGGCCCTTCGAACGCAACGACCTTGGGACCGCCTTCGTCCAGGCCCAGCACGTCGGCATCTCCGAGGCTTTCACCCTGGAGTTCTGGGCGGAGCCGACCACCACCGACGGCCAGGACGCCGATCTCCTCTACTACGCGGGCGGTCTCGACGACCTCTGGCTCGGCGCCTGGGGCCTGCTGCGCGTCTTCGGCCAGAGGGTCCCGGATCTCTTGCCCCTGCCCGACAGGGCGCCTCCGCCGAGACGGACCCATCCGCGCCCGGTGCCCACGGGTTTCCCGCCGGAAAGAGCGGCCGGTCCCGGGCAGCCCTGCCCAGCGGGCTCGCCGGTCCGGCGCTACGAGATCGTGGCCATGAGCCGGCGGATCGACTACAACTCCCACGGCGACCACGACCCGTTCGGCATGTTCTTCGTGCCGGCCGAAGAGGCCGAGGCCGTGCGCGAGGGCCTGGTGAACCCCAAGCCTCTCGTCCTCCGGGCCAACGCCGGAGACTGCGTGGAAGTGACGCTGAGGAATGAACTCCCGACGGATATCCCGGGCCTCGACGTGCCCCTGCTCCCGGAGCCGGCCGCTTGGCCCTACTCCAACCACGTCTCGCTGCACGCCCAGTTCGCCCGGTACGACCCTCTGGGCTCGGACGGGGCCACGGTCGGGTTCAACCCGGACCAGACGGTCGGTCCGGGCGAGGACATCACCTACCGGTGGTTCTTCGACACCGCTCTGCAGAACGCGAACCTCTGGGACTACGCCGACTTCGTCAACCACCGGCACCACGGGCTGTTCGCCGCTCTCATCGTCGAGCCGCGTCTGTCCGCGTACCGGGACCCGTTCACCGGAAGCTTGCTCCCCAGCGGGGCCCAGGCCGACATCCTGAACCCCTTCCTGCCCGACTTCCGGGAGATGGTCCCTGTCCTCCACGACGGGGTCTATCTGCGGAACGCGGCGGGAGAGCAGATTCCGCAAGCCTTCATTATCATCCCAGTGGTCATAGACGAACCGGAGGACTGGGGCATGCGGGCCTTCAGCTACCGGAGCGAACCCTTCGAGAACCGGGCCGCGCCGCCCGTGGTCCAGAGCATCTTCAACGTCTTCAGTTCAGAGGTTCACGGCGACCCGGCCACTCCGATCTTCGAGGCCCTCGTGGGCGACCCGCTGACCTTCCAGGTGATGATGCCGGCCGACCGGCCGCGGGCCCACAGTTGGGTCCTCCACGCCCATGCCTTCCGCGAGGTGTCCACGGACCTCGACTCTCTCGTTCTCGGGGCGCAGAGCGGCACGAGCGTCGGTGAGGGGCCGCCGACGCAGATGCTCGTCGGGGCCGGTGGGGGAACAGCGCCGGGAGACTACCTCTATCGAGGCGGCCTTATCCGGTGGGATACGGAACTCGGGATGTGGGGCATCCTCCGCGTGCGCCCCCAGGGAAGCTTGCAGCCGCTGCCTTTGCCGGACCGGTAGGTCCGCCGGGCGGGGCGGAGACGGGAGGGCCAGACGCGGGCTACATCACCCGCCGGAGAACCGTCACTCGCGTCACGCGCTCACCAACCCGGGCCTCGCCGGTGTGCCGGACGGACACGAACCCCTGGCCTTGCCAGAACCTGAGGGCTCTCTCGTTCTGCTCCGTCACGCCGAGCCACAGGCAGCGGGCGCCTTGCCCGCCGGCCCAGGCCACGAAGGCCTCCACGAGCGCCGCCCCAAGGCCGCGGCCCCGCTCGTCCGGGTGCAGCATGACCAGTCCGAGCCACCAGGCGCCGGCCTCGGGATAGCCGCGGAAACCTTCGATCAAACCGACCAGGCGGCCGCCGCTGACGCTCCCGTCGCCTGGCGCCTCGAAGACGCCGAGGACGAGCTTGTCCTCCGGCCGCGCGCTCGGGGGACCAGCCGTAAACAAGTCTCGCGCCGCGGAGTCGCTCGGGGGCGTGCCCGCGTTGAGTTCGTAGTAGTCCCGACAAGCCTCGCAGAACCGCTGGACCCGAGGTTCATCGGCCCCCGGAGCGAGAACTCGCGCCGTACGCGCTCCCACCCGGAACAATGTCTCCTTGGGCCTCATTCGCCCGAGTCCACGAGGAGCACCGCGCCGCTCCTTGGCTCAAGGGTGATGGCGGTGTCGCCCTGAGACGCCAAGCCAGCGCGGCTCACCGTGCGGCTCACCTCCGGAAGCAGCTGGTCTCCCGGGCGCCAAAGGTGGGTGAAGGAAAGGACGGGAAAACGCAGGCGCGGGAGCCTACTCCAGGTAGTCCTTCAGCTTCTTGGACCGGCTGGGGTGACGGAGCTTGCGCAGGGCCTTCGCCTCAATCTGCCGGATGCGCTCGCGCGTGACGTCGAAGACCTTACCGACCTCTTCGAGGGTCCGGGCCCGTCCGTCGTCGAGACCGAAACGCAGGCGAAGCACCTTCTCCTCGCGCGGCGTCAGGGTCTCAAGAACCTCCTCGAGCTGCTCCTTGAGGAGCATGAACGAGGCGGCGTCGGCCGGCGCGGGAGCGTCCTCGTCGGGGATGAAGTCGCCGAGGTGGCTGTCTTCCTCTTCGCCGATGGGCGTCTCCAGGGAGACCGGTTCCTGCGCGATTTTCATGATCTCGCGCACCCGGTCCTCGGTCATGTCCATCTCCTTGGCGATTTCCTCCGCCGCCGGCTCCCGCCCGAGTTCCTGGAGGAGCTGTCGGGACACCCGGATGAGCTTGTTGATGGTCTCGACCATGTGGACCGGGATGCGGATGGTCCGGGCCTGGTCGGCGATGGCCCGGGTGATGGCCTGCCGGATCCACCAGGTGGCATAGGTCGAGAACTTGTAGCCCTTGCGGTAGTCGAACTTCTCGACCGCCTTGATGAGCCCGAGGTTGCCTTCCTGGATGAGGTCGAGGAAGAGCATGCCGCGGCCCACGTAGCGCTTGGCGATGGAAACCACGAGACGGAGGTTGGCCTCGGCCAGACGGGCCTTGGCGTCCTGTTCCCCGGCCTCGACCCGCTTGGCGAGATCGACTTCCTGCTCCGGGGTGAGGAGAGGCACGCGGCCGATTTCCTTCAGGTACAGGCGAACAGGGTCGTCCAGGGCCACGCCCTCCGGCACGGACAGGTCTTCCTCCGGGGCGGCCTCGCCCGTGGCGACAGCCTTCACCGAGGCGGCCTTCGCCCGGCCGTCATCGCCCGCCTCAGAGGCGTCGCTGACGACCTCGATGCCCTTCTCGGTGAGGGTCTCGTAGATGTCATCGATCTGGTCCGGCGTCAGGTCCTCGGCCTCGAGGGTGTCCATGATCTCCTCGTAGGTGAGTACGCCCTGCTTCTTGCCTCGCCGGATCAGTTCGTCGAGGCCCTCGATCTTCAGTTCCTTATCCTCACGCGTCTCGGCCATTAGTCCCTTGCCCTTCACTTCGAGCACTCCCGCGACACAGGGATGAACTCAAATTGCGTTCAAGAATCAATCCCCGGGCACTTTCCAGTGCCCGGTGCCACCATCGGTATGACGTTCCAGGTCTATCAGTTCCCGAAAGAGTTCGGTGTATTCGCTTTCGACCTGGGCCCCGCGGCGTTCGAGGTCGCTAATTCGACGGTGCAACTCCTCAATCCTACTATTCAAACGGTGTTCTTTTAACACGGCGAGGCAGTCCCGGACCGCCCATTCCATCTCGCTCGCCCCCTGGGTCTCGTAGAAGACCCGGGCGATGAACCGCGCCTCCACCTCGCCCGGCACAGCGTCCACCAGGCGGGCGGCGTCAACCGCCCCGGCGCGGGCCAGGCTCAGGATGCCCCGGGCGACGCGCCGGTGAACCGGGTCCAGGAACCATTCGAGGACCGCGGCCTCGCTCTCGGTGGTCGGTTCGTCGCCCCCGGCCGCCTCATCTGCCGCCTCGTCGTTCGCCGCGGCTGCCTCGTCGTTCACGTGAGCCCTCACCTCATCGGCCGCCGGACCAGCGTCCTGACCCGGCAACGGCCCTTCCGGCGCGAACTCAACGCCGAGGTCGCCGGCCTCCACCGGCGAACCCGCCTCCACCGGCGAACCCGCCTCCACCGGCGAACCCGCCTCCACCGGCGGACCCGCCTCTCCGGCGGCCTCCTCGCCGCCACGCTTGAGAGTGCGGCGCCACTGGGCCGCCTCGAGCATGGCCGCCAGGACATGCGGCAGGTTTTCCTCCGAACTCACCATGTGGACCAGGAGCGTCCGCTCGGCATCGCGCACCTGTTTCGGGAGGCCCGCCCCAGGGTCGTCCAACGCTCCCTCATTATTCCTCGTTTGATTGAGGCTATCCCTGAGGCCGGGGCCGGCGGGGCTGCCGGGGCCGCCGGCTCCCGGATGGCGCTCCTGGCGGAGAAAGCGGTCGAGCTGGCTCCGGAGGAGACTGACCGGCACGGGGAGCCGCCGCGAGAACGCCTCCACGTAGGCCTGCTGCTCGGCGAAATCGTCGACCGAGGCCAAGAAGGGCAGGAGTTCACGGGAGATGGCCGACCGCCCGTCGATGGTCGCCAGGTCGTGGCGCCGGGTGGCTAGGGCGTACCCGTACTCCACCAGGGGCACCGCTGCCTCGACGGCCTGGCGGAAGGCCTCCGGCCCGCCCTCCGACCGCAGGCACTCGTCCGGGTCCTTGCCGCCCGGCATCTCGGCCACCTTGACCGGGAAGCCGCCCGTCGCGAGGACCTGCAGGCCACGCAGGGTGGCCTGGGTGCCGGCGGCGTCGGCGTCGAAGGCCGTGACCACCGTGTTCGTCAGACGATGGATGGCCCGGGCCTGGTCGGGGGTGAAGGCCGTGCCCATCGAGGCCACGGCGTGGTCGAAGGCGAACTCGTGGCAGGCGATGACGTCCATGTAGCCCTCGACGACCAGAGCCGCCCCCTTCTGACGGATGGGCATGGCCGCGAGGTGCAGGCCGTAGAGGCCCCGTCCCTTGGAGAAGAGCGGGGTCTCGGGCGAGTTCAGGTACTTGGGCTCGTCGCCCTCGTAGAGGGCCCGCGCGCCAAACCCGATGGCCTGGCCGCGCTGGTCCCCGATGGGGAACATGAGACGGCCGCGGAAACGGTCGTAGTGACCCTCGCGGCCCTCGCGGCCCTTGAGGGCGAGGCCGGCCCGTTCGGCGGCCGCCGCGTCCACGCCCTTGCCGCCCAGCACCCCGATGAGGGTGGTCCAGGACCGGGGCGAGTACCCGAGGCGGAACTTCTCGATGGTTTCCGGGCGCACGCCGCGCCGCGTGAGATACTGGCGGGCCTTCTCGGCTTCGGGGCTCTTGAGCAAGGCTTGGTGGTAGTACCGGGAGGCGAAGTCGATGATCTTGTGCAGGAACTCCATCTCGCGCTTACGCTGCTCGGCGGCGGCCCGGATCTTGGGGTCGACGCGGAACTCGGCCTTCTCGGGGATGCTCACCCCGGCGCGGGCGGCGACCTGCTCGACGGTCTCGGTGAAAGAGAGACCCTCGCGCTTCATAAGGAAGGAGAACACGTTGCCCCCGGTCTGGCAGCCGAAGCAATAGAACATCTGCTTGTCGGGGGTGACGGTAAACGACGGGGTCTTCTCCTGGTGGAAGGGACAGAGGCCGACGAAGTTGCTGCCGCGCTTCCGGAGTTGGACGTACTCGCCGATGACCGCCACGATGTCGGTCTTGGCGCGGATCTCATCGAGCAGTTCGTCGCCGAAGCGACCGCCGCGGGCCGGCCCGTAGCCGCCAGGGGTCACGTCCGCCCACCTCCCGCCCGCGTCGTTGTTCCCTCTGGCAATGTTGATTCCGTCCGGCCACGGCGGGTTCCTGTCTGGCGACTGGAAGGAAGCTGCCGGGAGAGGCGCTCCGCGGCAGTAGTGGCAGGACCCGGCCTCTCCAAGAAGAAATTTCCCGTGATGATTTGAACGATGCCTTCAACTCGCGGTTGGACCCTGGAAGGAGTTGGTTCGTTTAATGCTGCGGAACAAGTGGTTGAGAGTTCTGGTGCTCGTGGCCGTCGGGGCGATGCTGCTCGCCTTGCCCCTGGCCGGGTGCAAGAAACAGTCCGGGACGGCCGGTGGCGGCCAGGACACCGGCGGCCAGAGTAGCGGAGGGACCTCCGGCGGGTCCCCCGCGGCCGTGGGCTTCTTCAAGTTCCAGCCCGGGCAGTACCTGAAGTACAGGGTGTCGGTGGCCGGCGCGACCGAGGGCTGGTTCACCGTCAACATCACCGACGGCGGCAGCGGGAAACTGAAGCTCGACGTCGCCGGCAACTACGCCGGGCAGACCTTCTCGGGCACCGTCACAGCAAGCACCGACACGGTCGCCAACGACACCATCCAAGGCCTGTCGGGCAACCCGTTTGCCATGATCTGCGTCGTGCCTCTGTTCAGCATCCCCTGGAATCAGTACTTCCTGGACGCCAATCTGGAGTTGGGGAAGAAGTGGTCGTACGAAGCGCCCGGCGTGAAAGTCGAGTTCGAAGTCACCGGGACCCAGACCTACGCGGGGCTCACCGGGTCGGTCGGCACCTGGAAGACGACCTCCGGCGGCCAGACCATGACCTGCTCCTTCTGCGTGAACCCGAGCCTACCGATGGCCCTCTACGTGAAGTACTACGTGACGCCCGCCAGTTGGCTGGAGTACACCCTGCTGGAGGCGACGGGCTTCTAGTTCGCGGTCGGCGCTGGGGCTGGAGTTCAGGCTCTCGCGAGCGGTGGCATCAGGCGGGCCCCGGGAAACCGGGGCCCGCTAACCTTTTGGGCCGGGTGGCGGCCTCGCGGCCCGCCGCCCGTCACTCCTCCCAGGTGTGGGGGATGAAGTGGTCCCGGTAGCGATCGATGGCGAACTGGTCGGTCATGCCCGCCACGTAGTCGGCGGCGAAACGGGTGAGGGCGTCGGGGCCAGCGGCGGCGTCGGGGTCAGCGGCGGCGCCGCGCCCAGCCGGGCCGGCCGCCCCCGCCGTCCCCGCCCGCGGGTACTCCTCCGCCAGCACGTTCGGGTTCGCCACGTAGAAGCGGTAGAGGTCACCGAGCATGCGCTTCACGCGCTCGTGCTCAGAGCGCGCCTCGGCCCGCAGGTAGACCCGCTCGAACATGAAAGCGTGCAGGCGTTCGGTTACCTCGCCGACGTGGCCGCCCAGGCTCACGCGATCCGCGCCCTGGCTGGTCTCGATGATGTTGGCCACGATGGCCCCGATGCGGTCGCCTCCGGTAGTCCCGAGCGTTTCCCGCACTTCGGCGGGAAGGTCGCCCGCGGCCAGGACCCCGGCGCGGATGGCGTCGTCGATGTCGTGGTTCATGTAGGCTACCCGGTCGGCGAACTGCACGATCTGGCCCTCCAGGGTGGCCGGCGCCCGCTCGGGGACGTGGCAGAGGATGCCGTCGCGGACCTCCCAGGTCAGGTTCAGGCCTTCCCCCTCCTGCTCGAGGTCGGTGACCACGCGCAGGCTCTGCTCGTTGTGACGGAACCCGCCCGGCATCGCCTGGTCGAGGGCGGCCTCGCCGGCGTGGCCGAAGGGCGTGTGGCCGAGGTCGTGGCCGAGAGCGATCGTCTCGACGAGGTCTTCGTTCAGGCGCAGGGCGCGGGCGATGGTCCGCCCGACCTGGCTCACCTCAAGGGAGTGGGTGAGCCGCGTCCGGTAGTGGTCACCGCGCGGCGAGAGGAAGACCTGGGTCTTGCCCTTGAGGCGGCGGAAGGCTTTCGAGTGGACGACGCGGTCCCGGTCACGCTGGAAGGCGGTGCGGATGGGGCATTCGGGCTCGGGACGCTCGCGGCCCCGGCTGGCGCTACTCTGGGCGGCCCGGGGGGAGAGGTGCTCCTCTTCGAGTCGCTCGGCGGCTTCGCGGATGGTGGTCATGCCGGGAGCTTCCGTCCGACCGGGGCGGGTTCCTCCAAGCCAGCCGTACGGGTCTGGGAAGGACATCGCTAGAGGGTAACGACCGCCGGGCGGTCGAGGCGTTCCGTCAGGCCCTCAGGGCCGCGCTTGGCGCTGACGTCGTGGACATCAGGCTGTTCGGCTCGAAGGCCACCGGGACAGACAACCCCGAATCCGACATCGACGTCCTTGTCCTGGTGCGAGAGCGGACGCCCGCCCTGATGGACCGGATCGTGGATCTCGCCTTCGACGCAAACCTGGCCCACGACGTCTACATCTCGCCCAGAGTCGTGGCCCAGTCGGTTCTGTCAGACCCGCTCTGGGCAGCCACGCCTTTCCTGCGGACGGCCATGCGGGAGGGAATTCCAATATGACAAGAGACCTCGACCTCGCCCTTCACAGGCTGTCGCGAGCCCGCGAGGCGCTCCGCGACGGCGACCTGCTGCTCAAAGGTGGTTCGCTGACGGGTGCGATGAGCCGTCTGTACTACGCGGCCTTCTACGCCGCCAGGGCCGTGTTGGCGACGCGCGGCTGATGTTGCCAAGGTTCTGCCCCGCTCGTTCGAGCGGCGGCAGGACAGCGACTACGCCGATTTCACCGTCCTGGAGCTGGCCGAGGTCTCCTCCCTGCGAGCCGCCGTGTCGGACCTCGTGGACGCCTGCGCTCGATTCGTTGAGCAGACCCGCTAGAGTCCGGGGCGGCAAGGCCGCCACGGCCCTGGACGAGCAGGCCCGGCGCGAGGGCGGGCCGGCGGCTCCGACTACCCCATCGACATCCTCAAGCGGGCGGGGTTGACATGACCACCCCCGAACCCGTCGAGGCGGCGCTCGGGGTGTTCGGCCAGCTGGTCCAGGAGATGGAGCGGGCGAGCTAGGACGCGCTAGGGCGACGCCTCCGCCTCGACCACGGCCGTGAACGGGATGACCCGGCCGCCCACCGAGGCCTCGCCGGTGAAGACGTAGGCCAGGTGGTAGCTGGTGTTCCTCACGAAGCGAGGCTGCTCCGGCACGGCCGCCAGGGTCACGGCCAGGACCCGCGAGGCGTCGGCCGCGAAGCCGGCGACCGGGAGCGGCATGGCTTCCCCCTCCCGGTAGACCACGCCGCCGCCGTCGCGAAGAACGCGCCACGCCTGTTCGGGCGAGACCAACGGCCGCGACTCCCCCAAGGCCATCGGCCTGGCGCAGATGACGGTCGTCACCGCGCCGTCCGACCGGCGGACCTGGACCCTGACTTCGGACCCGCCATCCACGGTGAGCCGGGCGACGCCAACCCCGTCGTAGAGCAGCGGGAAGCGTATCCACAGCGTACCGGGGTCCTCGTACGAGACTGAGGGTGGTCCGGGCGTGCCGGCCAGGACCGGCAATCTCCCCACCAGTTCGGTTGCCGCGGCGATGGCCCCCTCGCTCGTGACCGGAACCGAGCCGGGGGGCGCCGCGGGCCGCCAGACGCCGCGCCAAAGCCAGCCGCCGTCCCAGGAAGTGGCGGAAAGGGTGCCCTGGCCGGTGTCCCCCACCGGGGTGCCAAAGAACGCCCCGAGGGCCGGCAGTTCCGCTTCCGAGACGGCCAGGGGCCGTTCGGTGAGTGACGGCGCCGTGGCCCGGGCGGCGGGGAGCGCCGCCTCAAGCGTGAAGTTCCCGGCGTCTCGACCGCCCTCGAAGGCCAGGAGAGAGACGTAGGCCTGGAACGGTCCTTCCCGCCTCGCGCCGCGATAGCTGCCCGAGAAGACAGCGACGGGGGCGAGGTACGGCGTGTAGTCAAGGCCGTAGGCGAGCTGGTATCCCAGTTCCACGCGCTCCACGGAAGCGACGCCCTCGGAGGGCCGGTAGACGAAGCCCCCGCTCTCCCCGCGGACCCGCAGTTGGCCCTCCCCCTGCTTCAGGGCCGCAAGCGCCGCATCCAGGCTGACGAGGGCGACGGTCAGCCGCCGCGCCTCGGCCGGCCACTCGCCGCCGGCCTCCGCCACCGACCCGTCGCCGGCGAAACTCACGTGGAGCGAGGGCGAATCGCTCACGACCGGGAGGCCGTGCGGGCCCGCGTCGGGACGGAACGTGACGGTCAGCCGGCCGTCAGCCGTCGTGACGGCGGAGGTGTATCCCGCCGCCGGCAGCCGGCCGGCGGCCTCGAGCCACCGGGCGGCCGCCGCCCGGGCCGCGTCCTCGGTCAGCGGAGTCCCGCCGCCGACCGTTCCGCCGGACCCGGGCGAGGCCCCCAGGGCCTCATAGGTCCAGGCGCCCCGGTCGAGGTCGAACCAGAGCCGCCCGGCGCCCGAGCGGGCGCCGACAAGGACGAAGCGGGCCCCCGACGAGGAGAGCAGTCTGGGCTCGTCCAGGCCCAGGGTCTCGGCCAGCCGGACGGCGTCCTCGGTCGTCAGCGAGGGGCGCTCGAAGACCACGACCGTCCCGGCCCGGACAGGGCGCGGCAGGGCGGTCTTCAGTTCAAAAGATATCTCCCGGAGGGTATCCCGGTAGAGCCTGAGCGTGACCGCCAGACCCGCGACCTTCCGGCAACCGGACAGCGCCGGCACGCCAAGCCCCCCGGCCACGACGACGGCCAGCGCAGCCGCGGCCAGACGCAAAGCAGACTTCCGCCGCGCCTCAGACAGGTAACCCATCAGCGTTTCCTCCATCCCAGTGCCCACGACCCCTTTCAACATCTGGCAGACGGTCCGGGGGGGCGACCGGTTAGCTGCCTGGGTCGTACACCACCAGGCCAGTCTCCCCCCACGATGTCTCGAGGATGGCGCGACGGCCGTCGGGGGACCAGACGAGGGCCAGACCGAAGGTGGAGACGGGAAACGAGATTCTCCACGCGGCGAGGTCGTTGCCCCCGGCCGGCAGTTCCGCGAGCGAAACGCGATTGCCCTCTTCCTTGAGTCCGAGCCAAAGAGCGCCCGTGGTCGGGTGGACCGCACCGAAGACTGGAACGCCGTTCACCGGTAGGTCAGCAGCTTCCAGGCGAGCCGAGGCGAAGTCGTAGGTCAGGAAAGCGCCCGAGGCGGGTGGACCGTCGAGCAGCCCGATGAGGAGCAGGCGGCCGCCCCAGAGCCCGCAGGGACGCAGAACGTTCGGGGCATCCGTCAAGGGGTCCGACGCTCTGAGGGTTCCCCTGGGCAGGGATAGCTCGACCAGCCTAAGCCCGCCGTTGGGGGCCACCGCTACGAAGAGGGTCGATGACGAGGACGGGGCAATGAGGTCGACCGGCTTATAGCCCGGCACAAGGGCCTCAAAATCCTCGGGACGGCAGATTCTAGTAAGGCCGGATGGCGCCCGGTAGAGCCACACCTCCGGCCACACGGGGGCTTCGTGCGCCCCGCGAACCGAGAAGGCGAACCAGTCGCCTTCGGGAGACGCGTTCACGACCGAGAACTCGCCAAGTCGTCCCGGTTGCCCCGCGCCTGGCCACGAGGTCAGCACGCTCTCGGCGCCGCTGGACAGCTCCTTCAGAACGAGGCCGTGGTCGTTGACGCCGGCGATGAACCGCCCGTCCCCGGACACCCAAGCGGCCGGTGAAACCCACAGGCGGTCCAGAGTCCCCTCGGCCAGGTCCCAGACGTAGGTCTCCGCCCCAGGCAGAACCACGGCGGCCGTCGATGATCCGAGCCATCCCCGGAAAGACGCGAATGTGTCTGGCCCGGTCCGAGCCGTCAACGCACTGTCGGCCGGAAGCACGTGGCTCCCGGCCGGCCAAATGACGGCGGCGCGGGACGCGCCGCCGACAAAGACGCGTGGCCGCCCTAGGCCCAAGACAAGGGGCAGCCTGGCGGCGGACCGACCGCGGCCCAGGATCAACTCATGCCTGCCGGGCTCCACCGCCAGCGTGATGGGGAGAGCGCTAGCAGGCACGGGATGACCGTCCACGGCGAGCGCGGTCGGAGCCGGACCGGTGGCCTCCAAGGCAACCGTAACCGATCCCGACAGCAGGTCGGCCGGCAAGGCCTTCGAACACCCCGCCAGGCTCACCGCCACAGCGAGCAGCAGGGCGATCGTCATCCTGGCGATATGGAACCGCCCCCCCTTGGGTAGCAGCGGGCCCTGGGGCAAGAACATAACAGGCCCCGGGCCCCCTCCGTCTCCTATTTCTCCCCCCGCTCGTCGGCCTTGTGGCCGCTCTTGGCGCGGTGCTCCTTGATGGCCGCCTGGGCCGCGGCCAGCCGGGCGGCGGGCACGCGGAAAGGCGAACAGCTGACGTAGTCGAGGCCGGCGCCGTGGCAGAACTCGATGGAACTGGGGTCGCCGCCGTGTTCGCCGCAGATGCCCACCTTGAGGTCCTCGCGCACGTTGCGCCCGCGGAGCACGGCCATCTCCATGAGGCGGCCGACGCCGTCGCGGTCGAGGACGGCGAACGGGTTCTCCTTGAGGACCTTGCGGTCGAGGTAGTAGCCGAGGAACTTGCCCTCGGCGTCGTCGCGGGAAAAGCCAAAGGTCATCTGGGTCAGGTCGTTGGTGCCGAAGGAGAAGAAGTCGGCGTGCCGGGCGATTTCCTCGGCCACCACGCAGGCCCGCGGCACCTCGATCATCGTCCCCAATTTGAAGGGAAACTTGGCGCCGAACTCGGCCATGGTCTCCTCGGCCACGCGCCTGGACATCTCGCGCATCATGACCAGCTCGCCCTCAAGGCCGACGAGCGGGACCATCACCTCGGGCCGCGCGTCGACGCCTTCCTTGACCAGACGCGCCGCCGCCCGGAAAATGGCCCGTACCTGCATCTCGTAGATCTCCGGAAAGGCGACGCCGACCCGCACGCCGCGGTGCCCCATCATCGGATTGAACTCGGAGAGGGCGGTGACGCGGTTCAGGAGCTTCTCGGCGCGCTCCAGCTTGCGGCGGTCGGCCTCCTTGGCGTCGGACCGGTCGGCTCCGGCGGCCCGCATCTCCGTCACCTTCACCAGGAGGTCGTCGCGGTGCGGCAGGAACTCGTGGAGCGGGGGGTCGAGGAGACGGATGGTCACCGGGTAGCCCCGCATGACCTTGAGGATGCCGTAGAAGTCCTCCTCCTGCATGGGGAGAAGCTCCTCCAGGGCCTTCCGGCGCTTGGCCGCGGTGTCGGCCAGGATCATGCGCCGGACGACCGGCACCCGCCCGGGCTTGAGGAACATGTGCTCCGTGCGGCAAAGACCGATGCCCCTGGCCCCGAACTCGCGAGCCCGGATGGCCTCGGCGGGGGTGTCGGCGTTGGCCCAGACGTCGAGGCGTTTTACGGCGTCGGCCCACTCGAGAAGAGTGTCAAACTCCTCGCCCAGTTTAGGCTCGACGAGCGGGACCGGGCCGGGGATGACGGCGCCGGTGGCCCCGTCGATGGAAAGGGCGTCGCCCTGCTTGATGATGAACTTCCCGACCGTCATCCGTTTCTTGGCGAGGTCGATCTGCAGCGCCTCACAGCCCACGACGGTGGGCTTTCCCCACTGGCGGGCGACGATGGCCGCATGGCAGGTCATCCCGCCCTGGCTGGTGAGGATGCCCCGGGCCGCCAGGATACCTCGGATGTCGTCCGGGTTGGTCATGGGCCGGATGAGGATGACGCCGGCCTTGGGGTCGCGGGTGACGACGGCCACGGCGTCGGCCGCGGTAAAGACGGCTCTCCCGGTGGCGGCCCCGGGCGAGGCCGGGAGACCGGTGGCGATGACCTCGAACTTGGCCTTGGGTTCGATGGTCGGGTGGAGGAGGTGCGGGACCTGCCCGGTCGAGACCCGCATCAGGGCCTCGGCCTTGTCGATGAGCCCCTCGCCGACCATGTCCACGGCGACGCGGACCGCGGCGGCGGCGGTGCGCTTGCCGGCGCGGGTCTGGAGGACGTGGAGTTTGCCTTCCTCCACGGTGAACTCGATGTCCTGCATCTCGGAGAAGTGTCTCTCCAGCTTGGCGCAGAGGGCGACGAGTTCGGCATGGATGGCGGGCATCTCGTCTTTCATCTTCGCCACTCTGAGCGGAGTGCGGATGCCGGCGACCACGTCCTCGCCCTGGGCGCTGACGAGGTACTCCCCGTACATCCCCGGCTCCCCGGTGGCGGGGTTCCGGGTGAAAAGGACGCCCGTCGCCGAGCGCGGCCCGAGATTGCCGAAAACCATGGTCTGGACATTGACGGCCGTGCCGAGGTCGTGGGGTATCTTGCTCTCGTTGCGGTAGACGATGGCCCGGTCGTTGTTCCAGGAGGCGAACACGGCCCGGACGGCGAGGCGAAGCTGCTCCCGCGCGTCCTGGGGGAAGGCGGAACCGGTCGAGCGGGCGATGTGCCCGACGTAGGCGGTGATGAGGGCCTTCAGGTCGACGACGGAGAGTTCGTGGTCGTACCTGACCCCGGCCTTCTTCCGGCGGGCCCCGAGAATCCTGTCGAAAGCGTGTTGCTCCATCTGCAGGACGACGTTGCCGAACATCTGGATGAAGCGGCGGTAGCAGTCGTAGGCGAAACGGGGGTCTCCGCAGAGGGCCGCCAAGCCCTCAACGGTCGCGTCGTTGAGGCCCAGGTTCAAGATGGTGTCCATCATCCCGGGCATAGAGACCATGGCCCCGGAGCGGACGGAGACGAGGAGCGGGTTTCCCGGGTCGCCGAGTCGCTTTCCCGTCTTCCTCTCGACGACCGCCAGGCGGTCCCAGACCTGCTCCTCAAGCCCGAGCGGGAAGCGGCTTCCGGCCTGGTAAAAGGCGATGCAGGCCTCGGTGGAGATGGTGAAACCGGGCGGCACCGGGAGGCCGAGGTTGGTCATCTCGGCCAGGTTGGCGCCCTTACCCCCGAGGAGCCGTCTCTGGTCGGCCTGGCCCTCTTCGAAGAGGTACGCCCACTTCTTCCCAGGCTGAGACACTGCCGGTGCCCCCGTCCCCAGATCACTCACCGGATACCTTGGCGTGCGCCGGCCGGTGCGCGCGGCTAGGCGCCCTCGATGACCAACCGCGAGAGGTCGCCGGCCGCGCCCATGAGCCCGGCCACGGCCTTGATGAGGGCCAAGCGGTTCTCCCGGATGATTTCGTCCTCCGCCATGACGAGAACCTTGTCGAAGAAGCGGTCCACGGAGGGGCGGAGTCCCGACAACTCAGCGAGGACCTTCTGGTACCCGTCGACAAGCACGTCCATCGCGTCCGAACCGTGTCCCCCGACTGCGGCGCGTCTCGCCTTCTCCTCTGAGAGTTCGACAAGGGCCCCGACCCGTTCCTGCGCAGCCAGGCAAGCCTGGTAGAGTTCGAACTCGGCTTCTTCCGAGAAGTGGTTGGGCGTCGGTGGCCGGTCGCCCGGAGCGGCCTTGCCGGCGAGCCCGGTGACGCGGACGTAGGAGGCGGCCAGGTCCTCGAAGGGGCCCGAGCCCTTGAAAGCCTTCAGGGCCCTCGCCCTGGCCACGGTCCGGGCGGGGTCGCCCTCGCGGCCCCAGTCCGCCGTGGCGGCGTCGATGACGTCGTAGGGAAGGCCCTCGTCCTCGAGGAGACCCCGCAGGCGCGGCAGGAAGAACGTGAGGACGGCGGCCGTCAGGCGCCGGGCGTCCCAGGCACCGCCCTTGGCCGGGCTCGGCAAGGCCTCGACGAAGGTGCGGAACGGCTCGGCCGCCCTCGGGATGAGATTGGCCAAAGACAGAAGGTAGCCGGAAGCGACAGCTAGGGCCACGATGCCCGCCGCCTGACGGCGCAGGGCGTGCGGGTCGTTCGACCCCGTCGGCTCGATGCCCGCCGCGAAGCACCCGACGATGGTGTCCAGCTTGTCGGCGATGGCCAAAATGCGGCCCGTGTGGGCCGAAGGCAGCTTGCCGCCGGCCCGGGCGGGCAGGTACTGCTGGGCGATGGCCTCCGCCACCTCGTGTTCCTCTCCCGAGAGCAGGGCGTACTCCCGCCCCATCACTCCCTGGAGAGAGGTCAGTTCCTTGACCATCATCGTGGCCAGGTCGGCCTTGGCCAGGCGGGCGGCCCGCCCCACCTTGGCCGCGCCCTCCAGCGATAGCCCGAGTCCCTGCCACAGGTCGCCGGTCAGGCCGACCAGACGGTCGGTCTTGTCGCGGAGGCTGCCAAAGTTCTCGAGGAACAGGATGCCGCCCAGGTCCTCGACCCGGTCGGCGAGCGGGCGCTTTCCGTCCTCGCGGAAGAAGAACCGGGCGTCGGACAGGCGGGCGGCGAGGACACGTTCGTTACCGGCCCGGACGAGGTCGAGGCCTGCCTCGCCCCCGTTCCGGATGACGATGAACACCGGCAGCAAGGCCCCATCCTGGGCCTCGGCCACCGGGATGTAGCGCTGATGGTGGCGCATGGTCGTCGCCAGGACCGGCGCGGGCAAATCGAGGAACTCCCGCGAGAACGACCCGGCCAGGGCCGTGGGGTATTCGACCAGGAAGGTTATCTCGTCGAGGAGGTCGTCGTCCAGGACCGGCCAGCCGCCGCGCCGGGCGGCCTCACGCGAGGCCCCCTCGGCGATGACGCGCCGGCGCTCGTCTTGGTCGACCATGACCCCGACGCGCTCCAGGACTTCGCGGTAGGCGGAAGCCCGGAAGACCGTGGGCGTCTCGTCCGGGGCCAGGAAGCGGTGGCCGCGCGTCGAGCGCCCGGCCCGGATACCGGCGATTTCGACGGGCAGGGCCTCGTCGCCGTAGATGGCGACCAGCCAGCGGATGGGGCGAACAAAGCGGAACTCGGACGAGCCCCAACGCATCGGGCGCTCGACCTGGAGGGAGTTGATGATGCAAACGGCCGCCTCGGCCAGGACCTCCTGGGCCGGGCGCCCGACGCTGGTCTTGATGGCGAACACGTACCATCCGGCCGGCGTGTCCTTGATGAAGAGTTCCTCGGGCGTCACGCCCTGGGCCCGGGTGAAGCCCTCGCCCGCCTTGGTGAGTTGGCCGCCGGCCTGGCCGGCCTCGCCGTAGGCCACCCGCTCGGACGGACCCTTCGCTTCCATCTGCTCGTCGCGCTGGCGCTCGGCGACCCCTGGCGCGTAGAAGGCCAGGCGCCGGGGAGTGCCCCAGACATGGATGTCGTCGTAGGAAAGGCGGCTGGCCTCAAGGGTTTCGCGGCCGGCCCGTTCGAGGTCGGCCAGGAGCCCGGGCATGAGCTTGGCGGGTATCTCCTCGGTGCCTATCTCCAGGAGGAAATCATCCTTCACCGTGGGCCACCTCCGATCAGGACCGCGCCCGGGGCCTTGCCCGCGCCGCCCGAGGCCCCGCCCGGTGCCCCAGTCCGCAGGCTCCCGAGCAGCGGGAACCCTTCGCTCTCGCGCCCGGCCAGCCAACCCTTGGCGGCCCGGCGGGCCAGAGCGCGCACGCGGCCCAGGAACTTGGTCCGCTCGGTGACGCTGATGGCCCCGCGCGCCTCCAGGAGGTTGAAGGCGTGGGAGCACTTGAGGACGTAGTCGTAGGCCGGCAGGACCAGCCCGGTCTCCAGGAGACGCTTGGCCTCGGCCTCGTACGTGTTGAACAGGCCGAAGAGCATCGGCACGTCGGCCTCGTCGAAACCGTACCGGGAGTGCTCGACCTCGAAGCGGTAGGCCATCTCGCCGTAGGTGACGTCCTTGCTCCAGCGGACGTCCCAGAAGTTGTCCACGCCCTGGATGTACATGGCCAGGCGCTCCAGACCGTAGGTTATCTCAGCCGGGACGGGCCGGCAGTCGAGCCCGCCGACCTGCTGGAAGTAGGTGAACTGGGTTATCTCCATGCCGTCGAGCCAGATCTCCCAGCCCAGGCCCCAGGCCGACAGGGTCGGGGCCTCCCAGTTGTCTTCGACCAGGCGAATGTCGTGGCGCTGCGGGTCGATGCCCAGAGCCTCCAGGCTGCGGAGGTAGAGGTCGACGACATCGTCCGGGGAGGGCTTGAGGAGGACCTGGTACTGGTAGAAGCAGCCGACGCGGTTGGGGTTCTCGCCGTAGCGGGCGTCGGACGGGCGGCGCGAGGGTTCGACGTACCCGACGCGCCAGGGCTCGGGACCCAGGGCCCGGAAGAAGGTGGCCGGGTTCATCGTCCCGGCGCCTTTCTCCAGGTCGTAGGGGTGGACGATGACGCAGCCCTGGTCGTTCCAGAAGCGGTCGAGCTTCATGATGATCTCCTGCAGGGTGAGGCTCACGAAGGCATCCCTCCCCCGCCCTCGAGGCGGTCGAGACGGTCTTCGAGCGCCTTCACCCGGCGCCGCACGCGCTGCCCCTCGTCGAAGAGCAGGAATAGGACGGCCAGACCGACTAGCCACAACACCGGTCCCAAGGTCATACCTCCTCCGCCATGGCGTCGGCGGCGGGCCCGTCGCGGCCCTACCTCCAAAAAAAAGCCCGGCCCTTGGTCAGAAAGACGCGACCCAGGGACGGGAGGAATTCCCGCGGTTCCACCCTGGTTGGCCCTCTGGGATGACCCTTCGGCGCGAAGTTGTGCTCGCCCGCCGGGACCGGAGGACCCACCTCAGTTCAGGCCCAGCTCGGAAGCGCCTTCACCGTCCCAAGGCCCACCGGGTTTCCACCGACCACCCGGCTCTCTGAGGAACCCAGACCGGCTACTCCTCTTCCTCATCGCTGGCCGCAACCACGCAAGGCGTGGCGGCCTAGGACAACAATCTAGCATCCCTGGGAGGGGGTGTCAACGCGGACAGGAAAGGGCCTCCTAGGCAAGAATAGCGGTAACGGAGGTGAGACCATGAGGCCGGAGCTTGCCGCCATCTGCGAGACTCATCGCTTGGGTCTGGTCTATCTCTTCGGCTCTCTGGCCACCCAGGGTCTGGCCTGTCTCAGCGGGGCGGAGGCCGGACCCACAGACCCGCTGGCCGACCTGGATGTGGGCGTGGTCACCCTCGACCCCCTTCCGGACCCCGGCCCCCGGGCCGACCTCTACGCCTCAATCCACAACGACCTAGCCGACGTCTTCCGGGCCTTCCAGGTTGACCTCAGCTTCCTGGAGGAAGGCCATTCCGTCTTCCAGGCCGCGGCCATCGGCGGGATGTGCGTCTTCTCCGCCGGCGAACAGCTTCGGGAGGACTACGAGATGCGCGTCCTGCGGCGCGCGGCCGACTTCCGCCCCGTGCTCCGCGAGTTCCACCGCGAGATTCTGGAGGACCTATGAGCATCTCTACAACGAAGTGACCAACGCGGAACTCCACGCCATTCTGCAGGCCAATCTCGGCACGGTGAGAGAGGCGGCCCGGCAGATTCGGGCCTACGTGGCCCCCCGCTCCTAGACCGTCCGGAACCTTCGCTACTCCAGGACCGAATCCAGGAAATCGAGCGACTTGAGCTGCCGGTCCAGGTGGTAGAGAATGTGGGCCCGCAGGGCGCGCTCCATCTCCTTGGCCGCCCGGGGCGTCAGCCGCAGGATCCGGGCCTGCTCCGTTGTGGCCGTCGCCAGATGGCGCATGGCCGCCAGCGTGCCGGCCGCCAGGAGGATGACCACCGGTCCGGGGGTATCCCCTTGCCCCTCCTCCCCGTCTCCGGCCGAAACGGCCCGGCAGGCCGGGCAGACCACGCCGCCGGCCACCGGGCTGAAGGCCACCGCCCCCACGCCCGCCCAGAAGCCCACCGGCTGGCCGCAGGTGGCGCAGGCGTCGAGCGAGGGGCTGAAACCGGCCAGGCCCAGGAGGCGCAGGTCGAAGGAGCGCAGGATGTGGTTCACGTTGGCCGGGGTGGCCTCGGCCGCCTCCAGCCGGCGGAAGTGCTCCAGGGTAAGGTCGAAGATGTCGGGGTTGGGATCCTGGTCGCGGGCGATGTCGTCCACCAGTTCGACCATGTAGCTCGCCGCCGCCAGCTTGAGCAGGTCGTCCCGCAGGGGGGCGAAGGACTCGACGATCTCGCACTCGCTGACCCCGTCCAGGGTGCGCCCCTGCCAGAGAAAGAAAAGGTTGTGTGAGAACGGCTGGCACGGGCCGCGCAAGACGCTCTGCGTCCGCCGCGTCCCCTTGGCCACCGCCTCGAGCTTGCCCAGGCTCCGGTCGAGGATGGTGAGGATGCGGTCCGACTCGCCGAAGTCCCGGGCCTTGAGGATGATGCCGTCGGCCTTGTAGCTAGGCACGCGAGCGCCCCGCGGCGCGCGCCGCCTCAGCCGCCCGCGCCGCCTCGATGACGGTCACGCCCGCGCTCAGGCCGAGCCGGTCCGCGCCGGCCGCGACCATGGCCAGGGCCGTCTCGAGGTCGCGGATGCCGCCGGCCGCCTTGACCCCCAGGTCCTCGCCGACCGTCCGGCGCATCAGGGCCACATCGGCGACGGTCGCCCCGGAGGAGCCGAACCCGGTCGAGGTCTTGACGAAGTCCGCCCCGGCGGCGACGGCGAGTTCGCAAGCCCGGACCTTCTCGTCGTCGGTGAGGTAACAGGCCTCGATGATGACCTTGACCGAGACATTCTTCGCCGGCCCCGTCCCGCGGCCAGCCGGCGCCTGGCTTCCGGCGGCCCGCTTCGCCGCCAGGACCACCGCCCGGATGTCGGCCTCGACGAACCTCTCGTCGCCGGCCTTGAGGTGCCCGACAGAGATGACCATGTCGACCTCGGTCGCCCCGTGCCTCACCACCCACTCGGCCTCGAAGGCCTTAGCCTCGGTGATCATGGCCCCGAGCGGGAAGCCGACCACGGCGCAGACCTCCACCTGGCCGGTCTGTCCCAGCCGCTCCAGGGTGGCGGCGGCGACAGGCGCCTGGACCGAGTTGACGCAGACGGCCCCGAAACCGTAGGCGGCCGCCTCTTCGCACAGTTTGACGACATCGGCCGGTGTGGCCTGGGCCTTCAGGATGGTGTGGTCGACGAGCCGGGCAAGCTCGGCCGCGGGCGCTTCGCCTCGGCCGGCCAGAACCCGCCAATCGCGGGTGGGGCGGGGGTGGGCCTGGGACAAGTCAATCCCTCCGGCTTTCTCTATTAGGGGGCCGCCGGCCCGTTCCTGCGCCCGCCCGGGCGGCCGTCCAGCCGCTCGCGTCGGCCCCGCCGGTGAAGGCGTTGCGCCGGCCGCGGAGAAGTCCTGGTCAGCGGGCCAGCGGTCCGTTCCTCGGACCCGGCCTTTGGAGGTGGCGTCGGTGAGCCAGGTCTGGATGCCTTCGGCCGCTCTCACACCCCGGGTGAAGCGGCTCCGCGATGAGTACTTCTCGTTCTACGACCGGGACTACTTCCGCAACGAAGTCCTGTCCTTCACCACCGGCACGGAGTGGGACGCGGTCTTCAGCCCGCTCAACTGGGGCGTCGTGCCCGAGACCTACCCGTTCCTGACGGCGATGGCCGACACGCTCCTGGCCGCCGCCACGGTCGTGCCCGTCCCGGACGGCTTCTGGCGCGCGGGCCTCCCGCTCCGTCGGGCCATGTTCCTCAACGCCGTGGTCGGCCAGTCCCTGCCGGTGCAGATCCTCGAGGGCGAGCTGATCGTCGGCGCCCAGTACGCCACGGCCCTTTCCCGCAGCCTCACCCGCGAGGAGGCCGCCCCGCACGCCAAGGCCACCGCCGCCTGCGTGAAAGCGCTCAAGCGCCTGCACAACGAGGGTCTCGGCAACATGGGGGCCGTCCCCGGTCACCTCATTCCCGACTACCCGAAGGTCCTCCGGCTCGGCTTCTCCGGCCTCCAGCGCTCTATCCGGGAGGAGGCCGCCGGCGAGAAGGACCCCCGGGCCCGCGAGTTCCTGGAGGCCCTGGCTCTCTCCTGTGACGCCCCGCGCGTCCTTTCGGAGCGGTACGCGGCCGAGGCCGAGCGCCTGGCGGCCGCCCCCGGGACCCCGGCCGAGCGGCGGGCCGAACTCACCGAGGTCGCGCGCATCTGCCGTAAGGTGCCGTGGCTCCCGCCCGAGACCTTCCACGAGGCGCTCCAAGCTCTGTGGATGACCCACATGCTCGTCATGGCCGCCGAGTCCTATCCGGGCGCCGGCCTCTCCCACGGCCGCATCGACCAGTATCTCTACCCGTACTACCAGGCCGACCTTGGGGCCGGTCGCCTGACCCGCGACCGGGCGCTGGAACTCGTGGAGTGCCACTTCATCAAGCACAACTACTCGTACGACTTCCAGGGCCGCATCGGCGCCCACCAGGGCATCAACTCCGGGTTCGGCCAGCTCATCACCCTGGGCGGCTGCGGCCCGAAGGGGGAGGACGTGTCCAACGACCTCACCTGGTTGATGCTCCAGGCCGTCGAGGACCTCAACCTCCTGGAGCCGAAGCCGAACGTGCGGCTCCACGAGAAGACGCCGGCCCCCCTCCTGGACCGCGTCGTCGAGATGGTCGCCAACGCCCAAGGGGCGCCGTTCCTCCTGAACTTCGACGAGAACGCGATAAAGGGGCTCCGCTGGCAGGGGCTGCCGGAAGACCGCCTCTGGGACTACGCGCCGGTGGGCTGTCTTGAGAACACGCTCCAGGGCGACGACCGGTCCGGGACCGTGGATGTGAACATCAACCTGGCTAAAGCCGTCGAACTGGCCCTCAACAACGGCCGGAGCCAGGTGACCGGGCGCAAGCTGGGGCCGTCCACGGGCGCGCCGGAGCGGTTCGCCTCGTTCGAGGTCTTCTACGCCGCCGTGAAGACGCAGCTTTCGGCCAGTCTCGACGAACTTATGGCTGCGGCCATGGAGGCCGACCGCATCCGCGCCACGTGGGAGCCGACCCCCTACCTCTCGACCTTCGTCGGGGGGTGTGTCGAGAAGCGGCGCGACGTGACCGCCGGCGGGCCGACCCACAGCTACATCACGGTCGAGGGTGTGGGCCTGGCCACTCTGGCCGATTCCGTGGCCGCCGTGAAGCGCCTGGTCTATGAGGAGCGGCGCGTCGCGATGCCCGACCTCCTCCGGGCCCTGGCCACCGACTTCGCCGAGGCCGAACCCCTCCGGCAGCTCCTCGGCGGGGCGCCGAAGTTCGGCAACGACGATCCCTATGTCGACGACATCGCGCGGGACCTCTCCCGTTTCTGGACCGAGAGCGTCTTCGGGCGCACCTCGCCCGCGACGGGCCGGCGTTTCCGCGGCGGCTACCTCTCTTGGAACTACTGGATCGGCTACGGCCCGCTCACGGGAAGCACGCCCGACGGCCGCCGGAAGGGCCGGTTCCTGTCCAACGGCATCTGCCCGTCCGCCGGCCGCGACCTCGCCGGCCCCACGGCCGTGGCCCTCTCCGTCGGCGCCGTCAACCTTGAGACCGCGCCCAACGGCGCCTCGCACACCATGAGCTTCAGTCAGGCCGTCCTGCGCGACCCGGAACATCGGGCCAAGTTCGCCGCTTTCCTGCGAGCCTACGGAAAGGTGGGCGGAACGGCCCTCCAGATCAACATCCTCGACCCGGAGACCCTCCGCGAAGCGCAGGCCAACCCGTCGGAGTATGCCAACCTGCTCGTCCGGGTCACAGGGTACAACGCGTATTTTGTGAGCCTGGGCCGGACGATCCAGGACGAGATCATCTGCCGGGAGTCGCACAGCCTGCGCGCTTAGCGAGGAGTGAACGGCCATCGTAACCGGCGCAGCCGGAGGGGAAGCGCGGGGCGTCATCTTCAACGTCCAGCGGTTTTCGACAGAGGACGGGCCGGGCCTGAGGACGACCGTCTTCTTCAAGGGCTGCCCTCTCCGTTGCCTGTGGTGCCACAACCCGGAGGGGCTCTCCCCCTCGCCCGAAATCGCCTGGGCCGGCACGAGATGCATCGGGTGCGGCGAGTGCGCGCGAACGTGCCCGAACGGCGTCTACGGCCCGGCGGGGCCGGGAGGCCGCGACCGCTCGCGCTGCCTCGCCTGCGGGGCGTGCGCCCGGGCCTGTCCGTCCGGGGCCCTGCAGCTGCTGGGGCGGGAGGTCGGCGCCGCGGCGCTGGCGGCCGAACTCTCCCGTGACCGCGTCTTCTTCGAGACGTCCGGGGGAGGGGTCACCTTCTCCGGCGGCGAGTGCCTGGCGCAGCCGGACCTGTTCGTTGAGGCGGCGGTCATCCTGCGCGCGGGCGGGACGCCCGTGGCCCTGGACACGTCGGGGCTCGCGGCGCGGGCCACTTTCGACCGGGCCGCCCTCGCGGCCGACCTGGTCCTCTACGACATCAAGCTCATCGACCCGGCCCGCCACAAGACCGCGACGGGCGCCGACAACCGGCTCATCCTCGACAACGCCCGGACCCTAGCCGCCAGCGGACGCCGTTTCTGGGTGCGGTTCCCGGTCATCCCGGGACTGACGGACGACGACGAGAACGTCCGGGCCGTGGCGGAGTTCATCGGCCGCGAGATGGCGGCGGCGGAACGCGTCGATTTCTTGCCCTACAACAACCTTTGCGAGGCCGACTACCAGCGCCTGGGCCTTCCCTTCGCCCTGGCCGACCGGAAGCCGCTCTCGCCCCAGGAGATGGGCCGGGTCGCGGACCTGGCCCGACAATCCGGCCTGGACAAACCGCATTGGAGGCTGGTGTGATGGTGACGACCCTGAGCGAGAGGCAGACGGCCATTCTTGCCGGTGACATGCAGCCCAAGTTCCTGGCCAGCATCAACGCGGCGGGGCAGCCGAACGTTGTCCCCCTTCTGTCCATCGTGCCCTTGGAGCCCGGGCGGGCCGCCTTCGCCGAGTTCATGATCTGGAAGACGAAGGCGAACCTCCTGGAAACGGGCCGGACGGCCTTCCTGGCCATGGACGGCAAGCTCAACTACGTCACCGCGACCGGCCGCTTCACCGGATTCACCAAGGCCGGCCCGGTCTTCGACGCCATGGCCATCCAGTCGATGTTCCGTTTCAACCCCTACAACGGCCTCCGCGCCGCCGGGACAATCGACATCGAGACCGTCGAGGCCGAGGGCCAGATTCCGACCCTGGGCCTGGTGGCGAGCCACCTCAAGGCCGGGCGGATGGCCAAAGCCGCCGCGGGGGCCGGGGCGGGGGCCGGGACGCCGCCCGGGGCGGGGGCGCGGCCCGCGGCCCGCTCCGCGGTCGCGGGTCTCGCGACCTCCCGGGTCATGCCCGTCCAGGTCGCGGAGAAGTTCTCCCGCCTGAAGGCCATCAAGGCCATAGCCTGGCCGGTGGCGGGAGGCGTGAAGGTCTTGCCGGCGGCGGGGGTCGCCCCGATAGGGCGCGGCGGTCTCCTCATCGCCGACCCGGCCGTGGCCTCCGCGGTTCCGGACGGCAGCCGAGTCGCGGTATCGGTCATCACCCTGGACCCCAACGCCTATCAGGTCAAGGGAACGGCCCGCGTCTGGCGCGGGGCGCTCGTGGTCGAGGTCGACGAGGTTTACACGGCGGCGCCGCCGGTCCCCGGAAGGTCGTGCGCCGGGGCCTAGTCCCTGGGCAGCGTGTACCCCAACGCCCGGAGGATGGGCGCCCGGTCGCGCCAGTCTCTCTCGACCTTCACCCGGAGTTCGAGGTAGACCTTGTTGCCGAAGAGGGCTTCCATTTCCTCGCGGGCCAAGCGGCCTATCTCCTTCAGCATCGACCCTTTCGTCCCGATGAGGATGCCCTTCTGGGATTCCCGCTCGACGTAGATGACGGCCCGCGTGTAGAGGAGGTCCGGCCGGGCCGGAGCGTCCTCGAAACCGGAATCCGCACCGCCGAAGACGTCGGCCCCGCCGGTCCCAAGACTGCCGCCCAGCGAGCCGGCCTCGTCTCGCGGCCGACGACTCTCCACGTCCGCCAGTGTCTCCACCCGCGCCCCGCCGGCCCGCATCTCCTCGACGGCCACGGCCACGGAGTGGGGCACCTCCTCGCGCGTGAGGGCGAGGACCTTCTCGCGCACGAGTTCGGCGATGACGAAAGCCTCGGGCTGGTCGGTGTCCATGCCCTCCGGGTAGTAGTGGGGGCCCTCGGGGAGAACGGACTCGATGGTGCGGAGCAGAAGCTCGAAGGTCTCGTCCTTGATGGCCGAGATGACCAGGCAGGCGGCGAATTCGCCGAGTCCGCGGTAGGCCGCGAGATTGGTCCGGGTAAGCTCGCCCGAGCAGAGGTCGGCCTTGTTGACGACGAGGAGGATGGGTGTCTTCAGCTTCTCCAGGCGCTCGGCCACGAAACGGTCGCCCGGTCCCGGGGTTTCGGGAGCCTCGACCACGAAGAGGACGGCCTCCACCTCCTGGAGGGCGCCCAGCGCCGCGCCGACCATGTACTCACCGAGGCGATGGCGCGGGCGGTGGATGCCGGGAGTGTCAATGAACACGATTTGGGCCGCCTCGCGGTTCACGACGCCGACGATCCGGTTGCGCGTGGTCTGGGGCTTCTCGGACATGATGGCGACCTTCCGCCCCACGAGGCGGTTCAGGAGAGTGGACTTGCCGACGTTCGTCCGCCCCACGATCGTGACGAGCCCGGAGCGAAAGACGGGACGGTCGTGAGCCGGGGCGCCGGCGCGGCCGCCGCCCTTCACGCGGAGAACCCCTCCAGGCGGAAGCCGCCGGGCAGGAGTTCCCGAGCCGAGGTAAGATGGTAGTCGCCTTCAAGGTCGAGCAGGAGGACCGAGGCGTCGGGACCGAACTCGAAGATGATCTGCCGGCAGGCCCCGCAGGGCGTGACGAAGAGGCCGAGCCGCTCCGCGCCGGTGGCACCGCCCCCGGCCGCGGACCCCGCCCCACCGCCCCCGGCGGACCGGCGCAGATAGGCGGCGTCGCCGACGACGGCGATGGCCACTATCCGGCGTTCGCCCTCCGACACGGCCTTCTGGATGGCCACCCTTTCGGCGCAGTTGGTCAGGGGGTAGGCGGCCGCCTCGACGTTACAGCCGCGGAAGACGCGCCCGCCCGCCCCGAGCGCGGCGGCACCGACCATGAAGCCGGAGAAGGGAGCGTAGGCCTGCTCCCTGGCGGCCCGCGCCTCCAGGGCCAGGGCGCCGAAGGTGACGCCCGTGCCGCGGATATCCTGGTCCAAGAGCTTTCCGTCCCCGAGGCTCGTCAAAGTCCGGTAACCTCCTACTGCGTCGTCACGGCGCTGTTTGGGGGAGCGATGAGGACCCAGACCGGCCCCGGCGGAAGGTTGAGCGGCTTGCCGGAAGCGTCGGTGTAGGTCAGGCCCGACGTCCGGCCGGACTTGGCCCAACTCGCCGTGAAGGTCCGACCCTGACAGAAGACCCGGCAGCTGCCCCCACCGGTGAGGTTCAGCTTGAGGCGCCCCTCCGAGTCGCCCGGGATGACCGAACTCGACACGAATTGGACGATGACCGTCGTGGCCCGGAGTTGATGGCCGTCGACCGCGTCGACCTGGGCCGACCGCCCGAGGTATCTCATCCACTGGCCGGCTTCCGAGTCGAAATCGTAGGTGACGGAGTAGTCTCCGGCCCCGGCCGCGTAGGTCAGGGTGAAGCGCTGCACCGTCTGCCCGGTAGGCAGGACCGCCTTGTCCGGCGTGGGAGCGAAGCTGAAGGCCGGGACGGTCCGATTCGACAGGGTTCCGGGTTCGTACCCCAAGGCCACGCTGGCCGACCGCAGTTCCGCGATGCCGGCGTAGGAGTTGTGCGGGGACGAACGGGCTTCGGAGCGCCAGAACGGGTAGGGATAGCTCATCTCGTTGATGGCCAGGGCGCTCGCCTTGAGGGTCGCCACGTCGTCCAGGGCGGCCTGGCTCCCGCCCACGAAGGCTATCGGCGCCCCCAGGGCCATCGAGAGGTCAAGCAGGTACGGGCGCAGGCTGCGGATGGGTCCGACAGCGGTGGCTTTCTCGTGGAGGTAGAAGGCCAAAAAGCGAGTGATTCCGCCCTCGGTCAAGACCTCGTAGACCAGGCAAGCGTCCTTCAGCCCCGACTGGGGCCGGGCCGCGCTCTGGTTGTCGACACAGACCGCCAGGGGGCGATGCAGGAGGGCGGCCCTGGGCTCCTTGGCTCCGCACAGCGGGCAGAAGGCTGTGTCCGCGGGAGGAGGGGGCTGGCCGCCCGTACCGCCCGGGCCACCCGTCCCGCCGGTGCCCCCGGAACCGGGCGTGACGCCACCGGGACCGCTGCCGGTGTCGGCGCCGGTCCCACCGCCGGCCAGTTGCGGCCGGCAGCCCAGCCCGGCCAAGGTGGAACAGGCCGCCAGGGCCACCGCTAGAACGAGGACGAGCAGCGCCCGGGTGACCCGAGCCCGAGAGACCACCATCACGATGCCTCATCTCCTTCGGAGCCGCCCCGGAGGCCGGGGGTCCGCCCCGCCCCTTCAGGCGGGGAGACGATGCCCCCCGAGATGACCAGTTTGAGCCCGGCCTCCACCGGCATGTCCAGGAAGACGACGTCCTGGCGGGGCACATAGAGAAGGAAACCCGAAGTCGGGTTGGGCGTGGTCGGGATGAAGAGGCCGACGAGATCGGCGCCGGCCTTCTCCTCGAGCTCTCCGGTCGGGGGCGAGGTCAGAAAACCCAGGGAGTAGATGCCCTTCCGCGGGTACTCCACCAGACCGACCTTGCTGAAAGCGGCCTGTTCCTGACGGACGAAGGCATCGGTCAGTTGCTTGATGGCGACATAGACGCCCCGGACGATGGGCGTGCGCCGCATCGCGGTCTCCCCGTAGTGGATGAGGCGGCGACCGAAGAAGTTGGCGGCCAAAAGACCGACCACGAAAACGATGACGACCGTGACGACCAGGCCCAGCCCGGGAATCGGCCGGTGGAAGACGGCGGCGACCACGCCGCCGAGGAGGCCGTCCACCAGGTTGAAGAGCCAGACAAGGAGTTGCCAGGTGATGACGACCGGAATGAGGACGATAAGACCTGCTATCAGATAGTTTCGAAGCCGTTTCACGTTGGAACCCCCAAGGCTTAGGGGTTTCGCCCGTCCGCTGGTCAACCCCTGCCGCCGCGCTCCCGTTAGTCTATCCGGCGCCGCCGAGGACCACAGACCTGACCCAGGCGTCGCTCTCGACGGGGAAGTCCTCGCGGAAATGGGACCCTCGGCTCTCCGTCCGGAGCAGCGCGGCCTGGGCCACAAAGACGGCGGTGCGGATGGCGAAACCCATCTCAAGGGCCAGGAGGAGGTCGGCGGGGACCTCGCACTTCAGGCGGGGAAGCTGATCGGACAGGGCCGTCAGGCCGGCCAGAGCCTGGCGCAACCCGGGTTCGCTCCGCACCGGGCCGAGGTGAGTGTCGCACAGGCGGTGGAGGTCCCGCCGCAGCGACGCGGGCCGCACGGGTTCGCCGCACCGGCCGCCGGTCCCGCCGGTCCAGCGCCCGAGGCGCTCCCGGAGGTTCTCGACCGCCAGGCGCCACGCCGGATGGTCCGGGTCGGCGCCGGAGGCGAGGCGGTCCCCCGGGGCGAGGCGGTCCCCCGGGGTGAGGCGGCCCCCCGGGGCGAGGCCCTCGCCGCGCCCTGGCCGCGCCGAAGCGAACCGCGCCGCCGCTTCTCCAGCGTTGAGCCCGAAGACGACGATGTTGACGAGGGCGTTGCCGCCCACCCGGTTGGCGCCGTCGACGCCGCCGGTCGTCTCCCCGCAGGCGTAGAGGCCCGGGATGGTCCGGCCGCCCGCGTCCAGGGCCTCCGCGGCCAGACTGATGACGGCGCCGCCGCAGAAGTAGTGCTGGGTCGGCGCCACCCGGACCGGCCGGGCGAATGGGTCGAAGGTCCGGGGGAAGAAGTAGCGGACCTGGTCGGCGAGGTCGCTCGCCGCACCCGCAATACGCTCCCTGAGTTCGTCCGTCCGCAGGAAGACTTGGTGTCCAGCCGCGATGTGGCGGGCCAAGGCCACGGCCGCCCGGTCGCGGGCCACCAGGTTGATGGCCTGACCCGAGGTCACGCCCCATTCGGCCATCTTGCCGGCCAAGGGGTCCACCCCGGTCTCGTCGACAAGACGCACGAAATCGATAAGGCCGATGTCCACAAGGCTGGAGGGAAGGCCCGGCTCGTCGATGCCCAGCGGGTAGAACTGGACGAACTCCATGTCGCGGAGAGCCGCGCCGGCGTCCGCCAGCATGGCGTAGCCGTCACCGGTCATCCGGGGCGGGTTGTCCGTGCGGCCGTAGATGGCCCCTCCGCCTCCGGTCGCCACCACAACCGCCGGCGCGGCGATGGTCACCAGCGACGGCTCTCCTCGCGAACCGCCCAGGTCCAGCGCGACCACGCCCGACACGGACCCGTTCGGCCCTGGCACGATACCGGTGACCACGGTGTCCTCCATAATCCTGACGCCGGCCTGGCGCAGGTGAAGGACGAGCGGTTCCGTCAGGCCGACCCCGCCCAGCAGCGGGGGACGACCGTAGCGGGCAACCGAACAGCCGGACAAGAACCATTCAAAACGCACGCCGAAGTCGCGTTCGATTTCCTGCAGGGCGGCCGGCCCGCGTTGGCAGAGATGCCCGAGGAGTTCGCGGTCGGCGATGTGGCGTCCCGTTTCGAGGCTCATGGCCAAGTGCGTGTCCGGGTTGAGGGCCGCTCCCTCGGTCCCCGGAGGGGGCGAGACGGTGAAGCCGCCTCCCGCGTAGGCCGTGGCGTTGGCCAGACCGGCCCGGCCCTTGGTGACCAGGATGGTCCGAGCCCCGGCCCGGTGGGCGGCGGCCGCGGCGCAGAGACCCGCTCCGCCCGAGCCGATGACGACAACGTCCGCGGTGAGCAAGCTCACGCCGGCCATTTGTCGCGCCAGAGAACCCCGGCGAGGAGGAAGGTCAGGGTGACGGCGATGTAGAGGCCGACGGCCAGGGGGTGGTCGGTCCAGGCCCGGCCCAACGCCTCCCGGAGGGCGCCCAGCCGCGGCCCGAACAGGATGACGGCGACGCCCACGGAGGTGAAGGAGGCGAGGAGCACGGCCCCGGCAGCGGCGTCCTTGGCGCGTCCGGCGGTCTCGTGCCGGCCGGGAGCGGCGAGGTCCACGTATCCTTCTAAGGCCGTGTTCAGGGTCTCGAGCGCGAACACGAGTCCGATGCTCGCCAGGACGACGGCCCATTCGACCCGGGAAAGGGTGGCCAGCAGTCCGGCCCCCGTGACCGTCAGAGCAGCCGCCACGTGGATTCTGGCGTTGGGCTCCCTCAGGAGGAACCCGATACCGATGAAGGCCCGAGCGAAACTCAGGACGATGCGTCCGATTGAGCTGCGCGGCGGTCTCATGGCACGCGCGGTGAGAAACCAAGAGCGACGAGGACGGCGTCTTCTTTGGCGTGCATGCCGGCGGCGGCTTCCAGGCTCTCGTCCGTGTAGCCGAGGAGGTGCAGCGTGCCGTGGGCGACGAGGCGAGCGAGTTCCTCCGGGAAGGGACGGCCGTACTCCGCGGCCTGGCCGGCGGCTGTCTCGACCGAAACGACGATGTCCCCGAGAAGGAACGGCTCGGAACTCCCTGGGGCCGGGGCTTCACCCGCGGCCGCCGGCGCGCTGTCCATCGGAAAGGCCAGGACATCGGTGGCTTCGTCGCGCCCGAGGTAGCGGTGGTTGAGGGCGGTGATGCCGGGGTCGTCCAGAAGGGTGAGGCTCACTTCGATGGGCGGGGGGTCGATCTCCCGGCCGGTCATCCGGACCAGCCGTCGGCCCTCAAGGAGCAGTGTCTCACGGGCGGCCCGCTCGCAAAGGGCGGCGGTCTCCCGGTCCAACGCGCCGGACTGTTCCGTCTCGGTCAGAACGACGTCGACCTCAGCCAACTCTCTTCTCTCCATTTGGCGCGGCTTTACCCGGTCTGCCGCCATGGGCCGGTCTACCGCCCTGGGCCGGTCTACCGCCATTGCCCGGTCTGCCGCCATTGCCCGGTCTGCCGCCATTGCCCGGTTTACCGCCATTGGCCCGAACGCTCGCGGCGGCCTTCCCGTTCCGGAGCCCGCGAGCCCGGATGTCCGACGCCCAATCCGGGTATTCGATGCGCCGGTGGTGGATACCCGCCAGGACCCGCGAGAAGATGCCGGCGATGCGGTCGAGGTCCTGGAGGGTGAGCGGACTGTGCTCGAGCTGCCCATCGTCCAGACGGTCCTTGACGACTTTCCGGACCACGCCCTCGATACGGCCTGGCGTGGCCTTGGTCAGGGAGCGCACGGCGGCCTCGGAGGCGTCGGCGAGCATGAGGATGGCGGCCTCGCGCGTCTGGGGCAGCGGACCGTCGTACCGGAAATCCTCCTCCGCCACGCTCTCAGCGTCGCCGTTCTCGGTGGCGCGCGAGTAGAAGTAGGAGACGAGGGAGTCGCCATGATGCTGCTGGATGAGGTCGACGACCTCGCCGGGCAGGCTGGCTTCCTCGGCCATGGCCACGCCGTCGCGGACGTGGGAGGTGATAATGAGCGCGCTCAGGCTTGGCGCTATCTTCTCGTGCGGGCTGTCCCCGCCGAATTGGTTGTCGACGAAAAAATACGGACGCCGGGCCTTGCCGATGTCGTGGTAGTAGGCGCCGACCCGGACCAGGGCCGTGTTCCCACCGACCTCAGCCGTGGCGGCCTCGGCCAGGTTCCCGACGATGATGGAATGGTGGTAGGTCCCGGGCGCCTCCATGAGGAGCCGGCGCAGGAGCGGCTGGTTGGGATTGGCCAGTTCCATGAGCTTCACGCTGGTCAGAATGCCGAAGACGTCTTCGAGGAACGGCAGGCAGCCGACGGCCAGCACGCCTGAGGCCACGCCGTTGCCCATGCCCCACATGAGGTCCTTGAGCGTGGCCAGTTCGAAAAGGCTCCGCCCGGTCAGGTTGCTCACGGCGGCGATGGCCACCGCGTTGGCGGCCGCCACGAGGAGGCCCGCCCGCATGAGGTCTGAGCGTTGTCCCAGGCGGCTCACCGCGTAGACCCCCGCCAGCCCGCCGACCACGGCGACAATGGCGTAGCCCAGGTCGTTGCCGGCCATCAGCCCGACGAAGGGTCCGAGGATGAAAGCCATGAAGGTGGCCAGGCGGACGTCCAGGAGGATGGCCATCAGTATCGTGCCGGTGGCCACGGGGATGAAGTAGGCGGAGAACGGCCGGGTCACCGCCGCCAGGATCATCGTGAGCAGCGCAAGCAGGCAGACGAGCGAGAGCCGCCGCCCGTTCTTGATGATGTCCCGGTCAAAACGGTTCAGGTAGAGGACGACGGCGCCCTCGAGCAAGAGCATGATAAGCGCGAGGCCGAAGACGGCGCCCCAGGCGGGCCTGTCCCGCAGGAGGCCAAGGTCCTGGAGGACCGAGAGGTGGTCGCCGTGGACGATGTCGCCACCCCGCACGATGACCTGGCCCTTGAGAATCTCGACGCGGGCCACGGCGGACATGGCTTCCTCGCGTTTGGCTTGGGTGGCGGCGGCATTGAACTCCATGTTCTGGACGATGACAGCCCCGGTGATGGTCCGGAGGAGCGACTCCTGGCCGGAGGTGAGCCCAAGTTCGTCGATCCTCGTCCCCGCCTGGGCTTTCGCCGAATCGAGGTACTCGCGCTTCACGCCCGAGCCCATCGTGGTCTCAATGACGGTGCGAAGTTGGCTCTCGAGACTGTCGATGGTCGAGGTCGAGGCGGCGAAGGCGGCCTCCATGGCCGCGTCGGGGAAACGAACCCCGTAGGTGGCGCAGGCGTCGGAAAGGGCCGTCTCCCTGGACTCGCGGCTGCCGGGCGCGGCGCCGGCCTCCCGGATAGCGGCAAAGACGGCCGCCGCCGTAGCCTCGGCGTCCGAGGTGGTCTGCGGGTCGATCTGGTACTGGTCCGGGACTTGGGCCGCGGCGGTCTGACGCGCCCGGTCGGTGGCCACGCGGTCGACGATGGTCCGGGTCGCCACGATGTCTTCCGGAGCGATCTGGCCCGTCTTGAGTTCGTAGTGGCCCGGGGCGAGGGCAGCCGAGAGAAGGATCACGCCGACGAGGAAGATGACACCGGCCCAGAGGGCGGCGACCAGGCGAGGTTCGCGAGGCAGGTGGCCCCAGGCGAAACCGCGCACGGACTTGACCCAGCTACTGTGGGCTCTTGGGGCCATAGCCATCGCCGCGCGAACCGCCTTTCTCCGCCGCTAGGAGTCTGGGTGAAGGCACCCGCTCCTCGAACCGCTCGTAGGCCCGAATAATGCGCTGGACAAGCTCGTGTCGAACGACGTCGCGCTCGGTCAGGTAGATGAAGGACATGCCCCGAACGCCCTTCAACACGACCCGGACCTGCTCGAGACCTGAGCACTTGTCCACGGGCAGGTCAATCTGGGTGATGTCTCCCGTCACCACGGCCTTGGAGCCGAGCCCGAGCCGGGTGAGGAACATCTTCATCTGCTCGGGAGTCGTGTTCTGCGCTTCGTCCAGGATGACGAACGCGTCGTCCAGGGTCCGGCCTCGCATGTAGGCGAGGGGGGCGATCTCGATGACCCCGCGTTCGACAAGCTTCTGGTGCGCTTCCAAGCCCAGAGTGTCGAAAAGGGCGTCGTATATCGGACGGAGGTACGGGTGCACCTTCTGTTCCAGGTCGCCGGGGAGGAAACCCAGGCGCTCGCCCGCCTCAACGGCGGGCCGGGTCAGGATGATCCGGCTGAACTCCCGGTTCTTGTAGGCCGCCACGGCCATGGCCACGGCGAGGTAGGTCTTGCCGGTGCCGGCCGGCCCGATGCCGAAGACCAGGTTGTGCTCCCGGATGGCCTGCGCGTACTGCTGCTGACCGTGCGTCTTGGGCCGGATCTGCTTGCCCCGGTGGGTAATCAGGATGACGTCCTCGAACACGGACTTGAGGTCGACGCCACCGCCGTCGTGGGCGAGCTTCACGGCGTAGCGGAGGTCCTGCGGCGAGAGGTAGTTCCCGGCGCGCAAGACTTCAAGTAGGCTGTGGAACAAGCCTTCGACTTTGGCCACCTCGTCGGCCGGACCCTGGATGGCAATTTCCTCGCCGCGGCTCGTGAGGCGGACGTCGAAGTTCTCTTCGATGAGTTTAAGGTTCTGGTCGTACTTGCCGAAGAGATTCATCGCCTCGGCGTTGTCCGCGATGCGGACGCGCGCCTCGGCCGGCTCTTTCTTGCCCAGCAAGCGCTTACCCCCGATGAGAAGCCTCTCCTTGCTCTCGCCGGCTTCTGTTCCAGCCCTATGGCGCCTGTTGGCCCTGGGCTATGTCCTCAATCACCTCAGCCGAGGCGAGAACGCCTATCAATATATCATTTCTTAGGACAACCTCAAAATGGTAGCCTAAGGGCGGCGAGCCTTGTGGTACCAGCCTTCCCAGCGCCTCGGCCGCGGTGTCCCCGGCCAAGAGTCCGGCTTCCTCGGGCGAGAGGTCGCGCCGCACGTCTCTGACCTCACGCCAGAGGGAGCTGACGATTTCCGCGCTTGGACCGCCGGTCCTCCCGAGGGGCAGCCGCACGGTCTTCGTCTGGCGCTCGTAGAGCCCGCTCGGCCGGTTCCACCAGCCGAAGACGCAGACCGATGGCGACGAGCCGCCGCCGGCCTCGCCGGTCGGCGCGACGGCGCTGCCTCCCCGGCTCAGCCGCACGGTCAACGTCCGCCAGACGCGACCAGTCGGCTCGTGCGTGAGCGTGTGCAGCCGCACCTCGGCGTAGGCCTGATACCAGACCCTGGCCTTGACGATGGCCCGGGCCACGGCGGGCGCCTCGGGCGGTGGGGTCGGTTTCTCTCCGGGCTTGGTCGCCGGTTTCGCCGCCTCGGTCGGCTGGCTGCCCCGGACAAGGAGTTGACCCTTTCTGACCGTGTCTCCCTCCTTGACCACGGGCTGTCCGGCCAGGACGATCAGGGTCTGGATAACACCGTCCTTGGCGGCCACCACATGCGCCGGCGGCACCAGGACGTCGGGGCGCTCGAGGGGGACCTTCTCGACGATATGGACGCTGACGACCACGCCCTGTATCTCGACGGCCGCCCAAGCTATCCCGTTGACCGACAGGACGAGGGCCCGCTCGACTTGGCGCGAGTCGACGGCCGACTTCAAGACGCCGGGCCGCACCCCCAGGCTGGCAACCACTTCGCGGAGAAGACCAGGGTCGAACTGCTCCGCGCCCTCGATTCTCACGACCCAGACCACCGACGATAGCAGGAAGAGAGCGACCGCGGAGACGACGGCACCCGCGACCAGGAGCGGCCGACGGCCGGCGCCGCGGAGAAGGAACGGCAGGCCGCGCCGGCGGATGATCCGAACGCGCGAGCGCGTCCGGCGCGCGGCCGGCCGCAGCCGTCTGAAGGTGCGGAGGCTCACGTCGGCTTCGATGGTCCGCGCCGTGCGGCGCATCCGCGAAAGGGACTCTCCGCGGGCGGCGACAAGGTTGACGAAACGCTCCGCGGCGGGGCCCGAGACGCGGATTCTGACGAAGCCTCCCAGATACGCCCAGAAGTCGTCGAGTCTCACGGGGCTTCCTCGTCCTCAGGCATCTCCTCGAAGGTGATGCGGGTGAAGCGGCCCATCACCGACAGGTCATCGGCGAATACCGACCCGACCGCCAGGTCCTTACCGGCGATAGTCATTTGACCCGTCGAGGTTCCGACGCGGATGAACTCGGGGGAGTACTCGACGAGCCCGCGGTGGTTCTCGATGACCATCTGGAGGTTGCCGACGATGGTGACGCGCGGGACATTCAGGACGAGGTCCCCGGGCACTTCGAGGAGGTCGGACACGCCCTGCCCGAACCGCTCACGGCGGCGCAGCCGGAGACGTCGCTGCTCCAGCCGCGCCTCGCGGGCGTCTTCTTGGGATTGGACGCCGCGCCTGCGGACGTGCCGTTTCCGCGCCACCGGCCCGCCTCCCGGGCGGGAGCAGCGCTCACTCCCGCCGCTCGTCCCCGCCTCTTCCGGCTAATCCTATGAAGGCCCGGGGGGCGTCAGGCTTCCGGCAGCAGCGCGTTCACGAGTTCGTTGACCTTCTTGCCGTCGGCCCGGCCGCGGGTCTGCGGCATGACCCGGCCCATGACCTTGCCCAACTCGCGCCTTGAGGTCGCACCCGTCGCGGCGATGGCCTGGACGATGATGGCCCGCAGCTCGTCATCGCTGAGCGGCTGAGGCAGGTACCGTTCCAGCACGGCGGTCTCGCACTTGAGCCGCTCGGCCACGTCCGGTTTGCCGAGACGCGCGTACTCCTCGGCCGATTCGCGTCTCTGCTTGGCCTGGCGGGCTACGACCTGCGCAGCCTCGTCGTCAGAGAGGGCCTGCCGCTTCTCGATCGTCGCGTTCTGCAGGGCCGCGCGCGCGAGCCTGATGACGGAGAGGTCGAGCTTGCCCGTCTCGCCGGCCTTCATGGCCGTCTTCATGTCCTGGGTGAGTCTGTCCTCAAGAGAAGCCGCCAAGAGCGCCACCTCCGATAGGTGCCCATCGCCGTACAACATCCAGGACCGGCCTAGGCCGGTCCCGGTGCGAAAAGCGTCTAAGGTGCGGCCGACCTAGCGGCTTAGTGCTTCTTGTGCAGCCGCTTGCGCGCCGCATCCGACTTTTTCTTCTTCTTGATGCTCGGCTTGAGATAGGCCTCGCGCTTCCTCATCTCCTGCATGACGCCGGCGCGCTGGCACTGCCGCTTGAAACGCCGGAGAGCGTTGTCGAGGCTTTCGTCTTTGCCGACTTTGACATCAGCCATCGAACTTCCCTCCCCTCGTACCCTCAGGGACCGTCAGGCTCGGCTCGAAATGTCCCCTCGGGTATCCGGGGTGCACGAACCACTAGATAGACTACCATATACCTAGCCCGGAGGCCAACCCATGAATCGTCCTCCAAGCACATGAAAATGCAGATGTTTCACTGTCTGACCGCCATTTCGGCCGGTATTGCACACCAAACGGAAGCCGTCGGCCTCGAGGTCCTTCTCCGCGGCGAGCCGGGTGACGACGGCAAAGACGCGCTCTAGCAGCGCGGCATCGGCTTTGTGAGCCGCGAGGACGTCGGGATAGTGCTTTCTCGGGATGATAAGGAGGTGGACGGGCGCCTGAGCGTTGATATCGGAAAAGGCAACGAACTCGGGGTCCTGGTAAACGAGTTGCGCCGGAATCTCACCCGCGGCAATTTTGCAGAAAACACAATCGTCGGTCAGCGCCTTCACCCCCGAGACGGCCGGTCCGGACCGCCTCCAGACGCAATCAATCCAACTATTCTGCTCCGGAGGCCTCGGTTCCTGTCCGGCCGTCGTACATGAGGCGGCCGCCGACGACGGTCCCGACGACGCGGGTCCGCAACAGGATCTCCCCCGTCGCCGAAGGGTCATCCGGCCGGACCAGGATGTCCTCGGACAGGAGCGTGAAGTCGGCCAGCCGGCCGGGTTCGATGGTCCCCCGCTCGCGCTCGGCCCCCACGGCCCAGGCCGCGCCGACCGTGTAGGCCCGGACCGCTTCGAGCGGGGTCACGGCCAGTTCCGGACGCCAGGGCTCGCGGCCGGGGTCTTTAGGGTGGCGCCGGGTCACCGCGGCGTAGAGCCCCAGCAAGGGGTCGCAGGTCTCGACCGGAGCGTCCGAGCCGAAAGCGAGGACGGCCCCCGCGTCAGCCACCGTCCGCCAGGCGTAGGCCGAGGCACAGCGGCCGGGACCCCAATGGCGCTCGGCCATGTCGCGGTCGGACGGGGCGTGGATAGGCTGCATCGAGCCGACCAGGCCGAGCCTCCCGTAGCGCCGGATGTCGTCCGGATGCCCGAACTGCAGGTGCTCGATGCGGTGACGCAATCCGGCGGCCTGCCATACGGCCTGGTGCGCCTCGAAGGCATCCACGGCGGAGCGGACAGCCCGGTCCCCGATGGCGTGCACCGCGATGGCCAGACGTTCGGCCGACGCCCTAGCGACGATCCGCGAGAACTCCACCGGAGTCATCTGATCGAGACCCAGGTTTGACGAACCCTCGTACGGTTCGAGCAGACTCGCGCTCTCGCTGCCCAGGGCACCGTCGAGGAAGACCTTCAGCCCGGCGAGCCTGAGGTACGGACCGCCGAAGCCGCTCTCCAGGCCCACCCCGGCCAGAAGCTCCAGGACGAGGCTGGGAACGTACATCCAGACCCTCAGGTTGAGACCCCCGTCGGCGGCCAGGGTCTGGAGGCCCTTGAGAGCGTCGCGACCCTCCATGTTGTGGACCCCGACCAGCCCGCGCCGGTTGGCCTCGGCCGCGGCCCGCTTGAGCTTGGCGGCGCTCCGGGCGGCCGCGGCGGCAGGCGACGCCTGCCGGTCCTCCTCCCAGGCCAAGTCCCCCCCGTACTCCCTGAGGATACCTGTGAGTTCGCCGTTTTCGTCGCGCTGGATGTCGGCTCCGGGCGAGGCCACCGTCTCGCGGGTGAGGCCCGCCTGGCGTAGGGCTTCGCTGTTCAGCCACCACGAATGCCCGTCCTTGCTTGAAAGCGCCACCGGGCGGCCGGGCGCGACGCGGTCGAGGTCGTGGCGCGTCGGAAAGCGGTCGCCCCAGCGGCTCTTGCTCCAACCGCCACCGCGGACGGGCACGCCGGGCGGAAGGCCTCTGGCCGCCTCGGCCACGAGCCGACAGGCCTCCCTCAGGCTGTCGACACCGTCCAGGTCGAGCAAGCCGAGGCGGTGGCCGAGATTCTCCAGGTGAACGTGGGCATCCACCAGGCCCGGTAGAAGGCCGGCCCCCGCGAGGTCGAACGGGCGGGGGCGCCGGCCGTCGGTCGTGGTCAGGGCCCTCTCCACCTCGGACCGTGAGCCGGTGGCCGCGATGCGATCACCCCGCACGCCGACGGCCTCGACGACGGAGAGCCCGTCGCGGAGCGTGCGGATGGGCCCGCCGAAGAAGACGAGGCTCTCCTGGGGGTCTCCGGTGTCTTTAGGCATGGCTGGTCGAAGCCTCCCGAGACCCTACTCCCTGGGCTGGTATGAGGTCAGGTTCTGCGCCACGTCGGCGTGGCGTTGGAAGGCCAGCTCGATCAAACGGTCCAGGAGACGGGCGTACGGCAGGCCCGAAGCCTCCCAGAGCTTGGGGTACATGCTAATCTTCGTGAACCCCGGGATGGTGTTGAGTTCGTTGAGGTAGACCTCGGTCGCGTCGCGGCTCACCAGGAAGTCGCACCTGGCCATGCCGCAGCAATCGAGGGCCAGGAAGGCCCGGGCGGCGATGTCGCGGACGCGCTCACCGGCCTCGGCGGGTAGGTCGGCCGGGATGATGAGGCCGGAGGTGCCGTCGAGGTACTTGGAGTTGTAGTCGTAGAACTCGCGGGAAGGCAGAATCTCGCCGCAGACCGAGGCCTGGGGGTCGTCGTTGCCGAGGACGCTGCACTCTATCTCCCGAGCGTCGTCGAGCCCGTTCTCGATGATGACCTTCCGGTCGTACATGGCCGCCTCGTCGATGGCGGGGGCCAGTTCACCGAGGTCGTGGACCTTCGAGATACCGACGCTCGACCCCAGGTTGCAAGGCTTGACGAAAAGAGGGAAGCGCAGGGAGGCCGTGACGCGATCCACGACCCGCGGCGGCATCTCCCGCCACTCCTGGCGCTTGACGACGACGTAGTCCAGCACCGGCAGCCCGTGGCGGACGAAGAGGTCCTTCATGACGGCCTTGTCCATGCCGACCGCCGAGGCCAAGACTCCGGCCCCGACATAAGGCACGCCGGCCAGTTCGAGCAGGCCCTGGATGGTGCCGTCCTCGCCGAAGGGTCCGTGCAGGACCGGGAAGACCACGTCGAAAGCGGGGAGGGGTAGGGCGGGCGCGGCGGCTGAGGACGGGGCGACCGCGGCCCGGCCGCTCAGACCCGGCTCGGGCAGGGCCACCAGTTTCGGCTCGGCCGACGGGTCCCCGAGGAGGGCCACCGGGCGGAACGGGCCGCCGGCGGCGAGCCCTTCAGCCAGGGCCTTGAGCGGGTCGCCCGTCAGGACCCACCGACCTTCCTTGGTGATGCCGATGGGCACGACCTCGTAGCGTTCCGGATCCAGGTTGGCGAGGACGGACGCGGCGGACATGAGGGAGACCTCATGCTCCCCCGAACGCCCGCCGAAGATGACCCCGACGCGCAGCTTCCGCTTCGTATCGCCTGTCGTGCTCGCCGTCCGGCCTGGCATCGCGGGCCCCCGCCTCTTGATGGCTCGGAAACAGCCTATTCCACGGTGGAAAAGCCTATCCCTTCGCCCCGCCGCCCCTAGCCGGCGATGAAAGTTGAGCGACCCCGGGCACCAGCGGTGCCCGGGGTCGCGCTAGCGCTTCCGGTCCTTCATGGTCGGGCGGCGGGAGAAGCTGCCTCCCCCCCCCGCTACGGCCCGCAGTCGGCCGCGTCCGCCGAGAGCGTTCCTTTGAGCAATATACCTGTCGGTCCTCCGTTGTTCGTCGCAACCACCGTGAGCTTGTTCATCCCAACGAGGAAGCCGGTCGTGATCTCTACAGCGAGGCCCGTGCCCTTGTAGGGAGGGCTGCCCACCGTGGTGGGGGGGTCCGTCGGAGAGCCGTTGAGGAACAGCTCCGCACTGTCGTCTGCCCACAGTTCGAAAGTCATCAACGCATTCTCGAAGGTCCAGCACAGGAAGAAACTGAGCTCATAGGTGTACTCGCCAACATATTCCGTCAAATTGTTGGAGCCCACCCAAAGGGCTGAACCCGTCGGCCGGACCCACCGGCCGCGGGCCGGCACGTTGTCGATTGTGAGTGAGCTACCGGTCGGCACCGCCGTCAGCTGCCATTTCCCCACGCCGGTACTGATATCCAACGTCAGGTCCTGGCAGCGTGGGACGATCCGCACCGGCACGCGCTCCAAGTGCATCGCCTCTAGACGTCCCAGCGAGACATCGGAACCCGTGTAGACTCCGACCACGTCGAGTTCCTGTTCGCTCTCAATGACGCAGTAGCCTTCGAGAAACTGAGGGGAGCCGAAGTCCTCGTAGTCGTACTCCGTGGCCGCGTCGGGTCCGAGCTCGTGGCATTGATAAGAAGAGATCGCGCCCGGGTCTCCGTGCAGGCCCGAGGTGCCAACCTTGACAGCGTAGGTCGCCTTGTAGCGCCACGGGTTGTGCACGTTTACGCTTGTGAAGTAGATGCCCGGCCCGTTAGGCCGGTCCTCTCCAAGAGTGATTCCGCCTTGGACTACCTTGACCGCATACTGGAAGATGGTATCTGGCACAGCCTGTTTCCTCCTCTAGTACCGCACTTCGGTCCTTCGCGTCCCCTCCCTCACGGGGCCTGCCTAGAGGCGGGTCCCGGAGCTTGGGGCGCGTCGACCTTGGTATCCTATTCCTGCCAACCCTCTGCTGTTCCGGAACATCGCCACGGCCCTCTACCCCGACCGGGTAACTTGACAGGTCGGTCCGGGGCGACGATAATGGGTTCATAAATGAAGCTTTATCTTATAAGTAAAGGATGATGTAGCGTGCCCCCGAAAGACCCTGGCCTCCCCTGGCCGGCTCGGGACCTGGATGTTCAGATCTCCATGGTCATGGAGCTGGCCATCAGCCTCATCTCCGTGCGCTACCCCGAGGAGTTCGGGCAAACAGGCTTCCACCGCGCCCTGCGGCAGGGCGCGGGCCCGACCGGCCTTGAGGCCATAAGGCAGGTCATGCCCTCCCGCGACCCCGAGCAGTCGGCCAGGCTGCTGGCCGCGCTGAAGAGTCTGGCCGTGGCCCCCCGGAAGGTCGACCGGCAAGACGTCGCGGCGGCGCTGGACGAGGTGCCTCCCGAGGTGGCCGGCTTCGTGGCCGGACCCTGGTGGGACGCCTTCGCCCCCGTCTGGACGGACCTTGAGCCCCGCCTGGAGGAATGCGCCCGGCAGGCCCGCGAGGCGATGGTCCCCAGCGAGGCCGGCGCGACAGTGAATCTCATGCTCCTGGTTCCCGAGTTCACGGGAGTGCCGCTCCTTGACAAACAGGCCCGGGCCATCGCCGCACACCCTGGGGCGACAGTGACCTTCGTGCCGTCGCACTTCGTGGACCCCAGCCCCGGTTTCTTCTACGGTGACAGCGTGTCGCTCATCCTCTTCAGCCAACCCGGCTGGATCTTCCGGACAGCGAAGCCGGCCCGGGCGGCGAGCCTGGTCGCCCGGGAGCTGGCCAGGCCGCTGAAGACCCTCGCCGACCCGACCCGCCTGTCCATCCTGGCTCACCTCGGGGTCCGCGACATGTACACGACCGAACTCGCCCGCGTCCTCGGCGTGACCCAACCGGCCATCTCGTACCACCTGAAGGCCCTCAAGGAGGCGGGTCTGGTGAGCCTTACGCCGTCCGGCGCGTTCACCTACGCCCGGCTCGAGGCCGAAGGCCTGCGTCGCCTGGGGGCGCGGATCGCGAGGCTGGGAGATGGCGCCACGCCGTCCCCCGGCTCGGAGGGCGACAGGTCATGACCACCCGACCGACCGTGCTCCCGGAAAGGGCCCCTGACAAGGTCCCCGCCTACCTCCGGCTCATCCGCTCCTATCCGTTCGGCCTGCTCTGGGCGTCACAGGCCATCTCGGAGTTCGGCTCGTCGTTCACCCGCATGGCCTTGTTCCTACTGGCGGCCTCCCGCGGGAAGGGCGCCGGCGGAACGGCGGCCACGCTTGGCCTCATTCTGGCCGCCCAGATGGTCCCTCCCCTTCTCCTCGGTCCCTTCGGAGGGCCGCTCATCGACCGCTCCGACCGGAAACGCCTCATGGTCGTCGTTGACCTGGCCCGAGCGGCGTGCGTGGGCGGCCTGCTCCTCGAGCCCGGTCTCACCGGCGTCGTCGGGCTGGTCTTCGCGCACAGCACGCTCTCGGTCCTCTTCGGCCCGGCCCGCGGCTCGGTGATTCCCGAGATTGTCGCCAAGGAAGACCTCATGACGGCCACGTCGCTCTGGCAGGTTTCCAGCCAGGGGCTCGGCCTGCTCGGCCCGGCCGTAGCCGGCGTGCTCGTGGCGGCGTTCGGTCTGCGGGCGGCCTTCGTCGTGGACGCGTCGAGCTTCCTCGTCTCGGCCCTGACCCTGGCGACTCTCCGGCTCCCCCGTCTCGCCGAGGGCCGGCGCCGGGTGACGGTTCGCTCCTATCTCGACGACCTCGGCCAGGGATTCCGCTACGTGATCCGGACGCGTAAGGTCCTGTTCTACATGGCCTCGCTCTTCTACGTCATGCTCGCGGGCGGAATCTTCAACGTCGTGGCCGCTGTCTACGCCCTCGACGTAGCTGGCCTGAGCCAAACCCAATTCGGGCTCGTCACCGCGGCGAACGGGGTTGGGGCCATAGCGGCCGCGTTCCTGGTGGGCAAGTTCGGGGGAAGGGTGCCCAAGAGCCTTCTTTTCGTGTCCTCCGTCGGTCTCCTAGGCGTCTGTCTCGGGCTCTACGCCCTGCGCCCGGGGTTCGGCGGCTTGGCCGCTCTGGCCTTTGCCGACAACGGTCTTTGCGTCGCCGCCCTCATCCCCGCCCAGGCGAGCCTGTACGAGACCGTGGACCGCGACTTCCGGGGCCGGACCTTTGCCCTCTTCGGAGCGGCCCTGAGCGCCGCTCCTCTCCCCGGCTACTTCCTGGCGGGCCCGGTCGCCGCCATGGTCGCTCCCAGCGTCATCCTGGGCCTTTGCGGGGCAGCCGTGGCCGTAGGGGCCGTGGTCATGACCGCGAAGCGACCTCAGGCACCAGCGGTGCCCGGGGTCGCGCTAGGTCCGTCCGAAGCTAGTTAATTCGGACTTCCAGATTCCCAGGCTCAGAAAGACCACGCCGAACCTCTGGAGCCACTGCGGCATGATGAACAGCGGCCACCGGCAGCCGCCGGAAGCATGCGCTAACACGATAAGAGCAGGCATCGTCACTACCGGAGCTACTACTCAGCGGATGGGGACTTCGTTTCGCGGGAGACGGTCTCCGCTAGCCGGGAAAGGAGTCCTACTCCGAACCCTCCAGGAAGCGCCGCACCCGCTCGCGGTCCTCGTGTTCAAGGTCCCGGACGCCGGCGCGGTCCTCGATGTGGTGGCGGATCTCGTGGCGGAGGGTCTGGCGCATCTCCGAAAGCCAGACGTCGCGGTGGGGCCCGTAGAGGTAGCAGAAGGACCCGTAGTAGAGGACCACGAGCCGGCCGAGGTGCGGGTCACGATGGTACTCGCCGAGGACGAGGAGGCCGGAGTTCTCCTCGTCACGCCCGGTCCCCGGTTCGGCGATGACGCCCCCGTTGAGATCCTCAAGGAGGGCCTCGGGGAGTTCGTCGAGCATCTCCCCCAGCTTCTCCTGGAACTCCTCGAAGCTCATGGCGGCCCGTAGCCGAAACCGCACCTAGCTCGCCCCCATCGTCCCTGTCGCCTGTTAGCCTGCTAGCCTGCTAACCTGCTAACCTGACCCATAGCTTACCACAAGCGAGGAAGGGGGCAGCGGGCCGGACGACGAGAGGGGCGGCGGTTTCCCGCCACCCCTCTCGCCTTGGGGCTACCGGGTTTCCTTGAGCTTCGCGTTCGGGACCAACCGCCAGGTGACGCGGCCGACCTCCTGCTTCCGGAAGAGCTGCCGGGCGAAGACCTCGTACTCGCCGCCCCGGAGGTCCTTGGGGATGGCCACCAGGAGCCGGCACGGGGCCCGGAGCTTGGCCTTGAGGAGCATCGGCCCAAAGACGGTCGGCCCGTACGGGTTGACGGGAACCCGGACGAGGTCCCGCTTCTTCTCCAGGACCGGCCGCGCCACCCTGGCCACATGGCCCCGGAGGTAGAGCGGGGCTTCGAACATGGCCTTGGAGCCCTTCGGCAGGCGCAGGACGACCTCCAGGGCCATCTCCCTGGCCATGTCATGCGGCCCGACGACCAGGAACGGCAGGGCCACATACCCCGCCGGGTCCGCGGCCGGGTCGGGATCCGAGCCCGCCACGTTGAAGTTGCGCCAGGTGACGTTGTTGTTGTCGCGGATGAAGCGGTAGAAGTTGTCCCAGGTCGCGAAGTCGGCCGGGGTGGGCGCGGGGTCGCGGCCGTTGCCCACCAGACCCACGTAGCAGTAGTGGCCGGCGGCCGGGATGTCGGCCTGGTGCCAGCGGATGGAGGGCGACACGGTCAGGATGTCACCGGTGGGCACGGAGGGGATGGTGGCGCTGCCTACATCGGTCCAGAGGTCAGGCGTGACCAGGCTGGCCACGGGCGACCAGAAGACCCGGCAGTCCACGGCGGTGGCCACGGACCCGCCCCGGTTCCGGACGCGCACGTAGACGAAGTTGTCGTGTCCGGGGTGGGCGTCCTGACAGAGGGTCACGCTGTTCTCCGTGCCGCTCCCTTGGCCGTAAGCGGCCTGGGGGTCGGGAACCTCGGCCGGGACCAGGATGATGTCCGGGCTGGAGGCGATGGACCCCAGGTGCGGGTTGCCGGTGTCACCGATGTTGTCGCGGATGTAGATGTCCGGAGCCAGGCCGATGGCGTTCGAGTCGATGATGGCCCTGAGGTCCGGCATCACCCCGATGAGGTCGGTGACCGGCGTGGCCGAGGCCGTCCCGTTGGCCGGGTCGCTGAGCAGGGCCCGCATCTGATAAGGGCTGAAGCGGTGGCCGAGGTTGTGTTCAGCGATGCCCTGCACGACGAGGACGCAGCCGACCACGATGGGCGAAGCGCTAGAGGTTCCCTGGAAAGTGGTCGTGTAGAGGGTGGTCGAACCGGTGTCGTCCGAGGAGAGAGTGTCGACCTGCTCGCCCCAGCCGTAGCAGTCGACACGGGTGCCGAAGTTGGAGAAGGCCCAGCGCGTGTGGGGGGTGGCCGCGTTGCAGGCGCCGACCATGATGGCCCCGGATTCGCGGAAATCGGCGTGCCCGCGCTGGAGGATGTGCAGGCCCGAAGCGTTCGTGTACGCGTCGAGGTCGAAGGCGCCGTTGCCCGCGGCCTCGACGACGATGAGGCCGAGGGCCGTGGCCAGCCGGATGGCCTCGAATTCCGCGTCCTGGGTCTCCACCGGCAAGAAGCCGACCTGGACCTCCAGGAGCAGGGTATCCCCGAACGACAGGTTGACGATGGCCGTCATGATGGCGTTGGGGATGGTGTTGCCCACGCCGTAGTACGACACGACATCGACTCCGGCCACGTGCGGGGCGATACCGACGCAACCGAGGGTGTTGTCGAAGGCGCAGATCTCACCCAAAACCGCCGTCCCGTGGTAGCGCGAGGTGTCTCGGACGGTGCCGTAGAGAACGGTGGCCCCGTGGGTGGTCAGGTCCTCGTGGTTCAAGGTCCAGCCTTGTTCGAGGTCGATCACCCGCTGCCCCTCACCGTCGCCGCCGAGGAAGCCCCAGGCGTAGTGGGCGTTCACTCCGGTCGGGGCCGGGTCGAGGTAGAGCTGGCTTGGGCAGAGGGGGTCGTCGGCATCGTTGACCGGGCTGGGGTCCTCACCGGGAAGGTCGAAATACGCGGTCTGGACGTTGGGCCATTCCTGAAAGGCCTTGGCCAGCGTCTGAGGGTCGGCCCCTGTCGGGCAATCCACGACGAAATAGGTCAGGAAGTTGGGGGGCCGATAGGTCTGGTCCGCTTCCATGGCCCTCCGCACCAGTTCCTTGATCTTAGCCGGGTCGACGGCCGTGTACATCCGGTGCATCGTCGCTCCCGGGAACTCCTTGGCGATGCGGTCCCACGGGCCGATCCTGAGCTTCTCGAAGTAGGCTTCGACACCATCCTGGTAGGGTAGTTCGACGTAGTCGCGGAACTTGACGACAACCCGCGGGCGGTACCCTTCGATCTGGCCTTGCTTGGCCGAGAGCTGTCCCCTGTCGAGCTTTCGTTCCATCGTTCACCAGCCTCCTCACGCTCGTCATGACCTCTTCCGCCAGGCCAATCTCCCTTTCTCCAGTGTTCGCCGCCTCTCCGATACCCAAACCTGACATGGAGGATTATGGGAGGGATGGTCCTGTCCTCTCGCCTTGTTTCGACAGGTCTTGACTCCGCTCGTCGTCCCGCCTATACTGACAGCGGAGTGTTAACAGTGCTCTGCGAAAGGAGTGGTCCCGTGGAGGCGTACACCGCGGAGGAGCTGGCGGAGAAGGCTCGGCGCGAGCTGGGCGCTGACGTGAGCCCGCGGACCATCTACTTCTACCGGCAGGCCGGCATCTTGTCGCCGCTCGAGGCGTCCGGGAGCCAGCCCCGCTTCACGGACCGTCACTTCCTCGAACTCTCGGCGGCCCTGGCCCTGCAACGGGCCCCCGACCGGCCGACCCTGGCCGAGGTGGCCACGATGCTCAGAGGTTTGTCCGACGACGCCCTCCATGAGGTGGCCCGCGCCGTCGGACCCACGGCTCGCGAGTTAGTGAACGCCCTGCCCAGAGCGGAATTCCTCGCGGCCCACATGGTCGCCGAGAGCCGGCCTCTGATCCTGCGCGACTCTCTGTCGGGTCCGCCGCCCGCAGCCCCGAGGCGCCGGGAGGGGGCGGCCCCACCCGCCGCCCCTTCCCCCTCCCGCGGGGTGACCATCAACCTGGCCCCCGGGGTGACCCTGCATGTCGGGCCGGACGCGCCGCGGGACCTGGTCGCGAAACTTCTGGACGTCTCGCTCAGCCACATCAAGAAGCCCGGGCCGACGCCGGAGCCGCGACCAGACGGGGGGAATAGGGAATGAAGATATCTCTGCGCAGCACGCGCCGAGGTGTGGCTCGCGAGGGTGGCCCGGTCTACATCGAAGTCAGGCTTGACCCGGGCCCCCGCGACGCCGGCCCCTCGACCGAACGGAAGCCGGTGGCCCTGTGCCCGGTCTTCGACCGGAGCGGCAGCATGGGCGGGCCGGCCGGCGGTTGGGACCGCGACATGCCGCCCTTCGGGTCCCCCCTGCCCCTGACCTTCGGCCGGACCAAGATGGACGGGGTGAAGGCGGCGGCCCACGAGTTGGTAGACAACATCCGCGACGGAGACTACGTCGCCCTGGTGAGCTTCAGCGGCACGGGGCGGGTGGAAGTGCCGATGACCCTGGTCAACGTCTGGAGCCGTGAACTCCTGCACCGGGCCATCTCCGGCTTCCGGCCCGAGGATTCAACGAACCTCTACGAAGGGATGGTCCTCGGCGAACAGCAGTTCGGACCGGGTCTGCCCGCCACGCACAACTGCAAGGTCGTCCTGCTGAGCGACGGGCTGGCCAACGTAGGCATCACCTCCCCGGGCGGCATGGCCGACTTCGCCCTGAGCGCCCACCGCCGGGGCATCACCGTCTCGACCATCGGCGTGGGCCTGGACTACGGCGCCGAGATCATGGGCACCTTGGCCCAGTGCGGCGGCGGCCGTTTCTACCACATCGCCGACACCTGCCGCCTTACCGAGATCGTGCTCGGCGAGCTTCACAGCGCCGCCTCCACGATGGCCCGCCGCGTCACCCTCGAGATGTCCGCCGGACCCCTCGCCGCCATCGGTGAGAACCTCAACCTCTTCCGTCAGGAAGCGGGGCCGGATGGTTCGGTCGTCTACGCGGGCGACCTGGTGGGGTCGAGGAACATTGTCTTCGAAGTCGCTCCGACCGCCGGGTTCACCGGCGAGAGCCTGCCCGTCCGGGTCGTCTGCCGCTGGGACGACGAGAACAAGAAGGCGCGCCGGGCCACGGCCACGCTCAGCTTACCGGTGGTGAACTCAGGCGAACTGGAGACCCTTCCGGTCGATGGGGACCTCATGGCCGAAGTGGCCCGCCTCCTGGAGGCCCAAGCCACACGTCTGGCGAGCGGCGCCTACGACGCCGGCGACCACGCCCGGGCGCGGGCGTCGGTTTCGAGCGGTCTAACCGGCCTGTCCCGAATGGCGGCGGGTATCCCCGGAGGAGAAGAGGTCGTCTGGGAGGCTCGCGAACGCCTGGAGAACCTGGCGGGAAGGCTGGACCGTCACGAGGTCATGGTCGAAGAGGCCAAGATGATGTACTGCCAGGCCTTCGACTCGATGGTTGGGCCGCAGCCAGACTCTGGCGGCCTGCCCGCCGGCGACCCGGCGCCGGGCCGGAGGTCGCCCCGGGGAACGAAGCCGGGAACCCCGAAGCGGAAGCTGGAGACGAGCAGCGGCGGCGCCCCCTAGACCTTACCAATGGGCGCGGCCCCGGGCTCCGGGGCCGCTACGACTCGAGCCTCGACCGGACGAAATCCAGGACCTCGCCTGACAACCGAAAGGCCACTTGAGAATCCTCCAGCCCATACTCCCGTTCGGGACCGTCCGGGTACCGCGTGCGGAGGTAGAACTCGTCCAGCGGAGCGGTCTTCGCGCCAAGGACAGCGAAGGCAGAGTCTGTCCGGGCCGCCAGGCCGGAGAGGGCGACAATCGAGTGACCCCGGACACCGAAGACGCCGCGAGAGTGGAGATAGGCCTTGAGGACCTTCTCCGCGGCCTGCTGGAAGTAGAAGCACGAATGCCCGTGATGCCCCAGCCTGGCCAGGTCCTTGGCCACGGTCAAATCCCGCTCGGCCTTCGCCAGCCAGTGCCGGGCTTCCGCCCTCGGATCCACCTCCGACGGGGGCAGCGCGACCTTGGCCCGCTTCCCGCGCCCGGTTCAGGGTTTCGCGAACCTCGCTGCGCCGTTCGAAGGAATCCTTACCGGTACGCTTGACCACAATGAGGTCGATGTCGCTGTCGGCGTCGCCGTCGCCGCGAGCGGCCGAGCCGAAAAGGATGACCTTGTCCAGGCCCATCTGCGGGAAAAGGGCGGCCATTCTCGCAAGCTCGCGGGCAATCCGGCGCCGGCGGCGCGCGGCCGAGATAGCCGGTGAGGCCACGGCAGTTGCCCCCCAAGCGCCCCCGCCCGATGGCCTACCCAATGCGAAGCGGCGCCACCCAGAGCTTACCATATAGGCGCGGCCCCGGGCATCGGCCCAGGGCCGCAATCTCCGTCATCGTTCACGGCGAACCACACGCCGCGGGCCGCCGGAGGCCCCCCTACTTCCCCTTGAAAGCCGGAGGCCGCTTCTGCATGAAGGCCATGGCGCCCTCGACGGCGTCCTCGGACTTGGTGACCTCCTCCATCTTCTTGAGTTCCACCTCGAGCCCCCGGTCCGTGCAGCTCCGGGAGGTCCCCTCGTGCACGGCCTCCAGGATGAGCCTTTGGGCCACCGGCGCACCCTGCGCGAGCCGCTTGGCAATCTCCAGGGCCTTCGGAAGAACCTCGGCCAGCGGGACGATGAAGTTCACCAAACCGTGCTTCAAGGCTTCCTGCGCCGGTATCGGGTCGCCGGTCAGCATGTAGTAGAGGGCCGGTGTCTCACCCATGAACCGCGGCAGGCGCTGCGTGCCGCCGTACCCGGGGATGATGGCCAACTTGACCTCCGGTTGCCCAAGCTCGGCATCGTCGGCCATGACCCGCAGGTGGAAGCACATCGCCATCTCCGTGCCGCCGCCAAAGGCCGACCCGTTGAGGGCCAGAATGGCCACCTTCGGGAACCGCTCGATCCGGGTGAGAAGCTTCTGCCCCCGGGCGATGAACTCGCCGGTCGAGCCTGAGCTCCAGGCCTGGCCGAACTCGGAGATGTCGGCGCCGCCGCAGAACATCTTGCGGTTCCTGGTCCGAATGTCCTCTCCCGAAACAAAGACCATGACCCGCGCCTCGGGCGACTTCTCAACCTCGTCGAGAACCCCCACGAGTTCCGTGAGAAGGGCCTGGCCCAGCGCGTTCACCGGGGGACGGCTCATGGTCACCAGGGCCACGCCGTCCTCGTACTTCACCATGAAGAACTCGTACTTGCCCACCGCCATACCCCTTTCCGATGAAGGCTCCGGCTAGAACGTGAAGAGCGTGATGCCGGCCGAAAGGTCCAGGGCCACGCCCGTGATGTAGCGGGCCTTCTCCGAGCATAGGAAGACGACGGCCCAAGCGATGTCGGCCGGCTCGCCCTCTTTCTTGAAGATGATGCGCTTCCTGATCCGCTCCTTCATGTCGTCCCGCATGAACTGGAACATCTCGGTGGCGATGATGCCGGGATAGACGACGTTGGCGGTGATGTTGTAGCGTCCCTGTTCGAGGGCGACGGTCTTCATGAGCCCCAGCAAGGCCGACTTCGTGGCCGAGTAGCCGGCCTGGCCGAAGCCGCCGAGCACGCCGGCGACCGACGAGATGCTGACGATGCGCCCCCACTGCTCCGACTGCATCGTCGGCAGAGCACCTCGCACGCAGTTGAAGACGCCGGTGAGGTTGATCCGGAGGTCCCGCTCCCAGCGGCCCTGGTCCATGATCTCTATCTTGGAGACGTTGTCGAGGACGGCCGCGCTGTTGACCAACACGGTCACCGGGCCGAGTTCCGCGCTGAGCTTGGCGAAGGAGGCGTTCACCGCCTCGTGGTCGCCGACGTCGCAGTGGAGGCCGAAAGCCTTGACGCCCATGGCCTCGATCTCCTTGGCCGTCTGGGCCAGGCCCTCGTCGAAGATGTCGAGGAGACCCACGTTCGCGCCCTCCCGGGCAAACTCAAGGGCGATGGCCTTGCCGATGCCCCGGGCGCCGCCGGTCACGGCGACCACCCTGTTCTTGAGGCCAAGATCCATTGTGTGTGCACCTCCTCCCCCGCAAAGCTAAGATCATCTATCCGAAAAGGCTACGACCGTCGGTCCGAAAAGGCTACGACCGTCGATCCGAAAAGGTATCGCTCCGCCGGTCCCCTTCACCGTGTTGGCACTCGACCCTTCCGTCAGCCTCCAGAAGGTCGAGGTGGCCCAGGACCTCGGAGAGGGCCAAGAACTGTCCGATGCTCTGGTCCTGTTTGGGAAAGAGAGCTCGGGCCAGCCCGAAGGCCGTGGACGGCCCCTTCTCCCGGAGGACCTTGGCGATGGCGTCCTTCCGGCGCTCGTAGTGCCGCATCCGTCGGGCGATGAGTTCGCGGTGCCCCCTGAAGGGCTCGCCGTGGCCGGGAAAGACCTCCCGGACGTCCAGGGCCTCAATCTTGCGCAGGGTCCGGATGTAGATCTCCAGGCTGCGGACGCGGACGAGTTGCGGGGCGGAGCCGGCCCCCGGACCCGCCTCGGTGAACTCCATGATGGCGTTCGATGAGATGTGAGGCAGGAGGTGGTCGCCGCTCAAAAGGCATCGGCTGCCCGGGTCGTAGTAGCAGAGCGAGCCGGGCGAGTGACCCGGGGTGGAGACGGCCCGCCAGGCCACCCCGCCGCCGGTGACGAGGTCCCCGTCCTCCAGGGTCTTGTCCGCCTTCACCGTGGCCGCCAACGTGTCCGCCGAGGCCCACTGCCGGAGGAGGTCCCGGCCGAACGCCTCAGGAGCCCCCGCCCGCACGAGAAGGCCCTCCAAGGCCTCCTTCTCCCCGGCCTTCCCCTGGTGGAGCTTCCCGGCCAGGCGCGGCACGGCCTCAGCGTGGGCCACGACCGGCGCCCCGGAGAGGCGGGCAACCTCGTCGGCCAGACCGTAGTGGTCGATGTGGGGATGGGTGAGCCAGATGGCCTCGATGTCTGGAAACCCGAGGCCCAGCCCCGCCAACCCGTGCTCCAGAGCTTCCCGCGCCGATGGGGTGCTCGGGCCGGTGTCCACCAGGACCAGAGGCGAGCCCAAGAGCACGTAGCAGTTCGCCGGTCCGACGGGAAAGGGCGTGGGAACGACCAGGCGACGGATGTCCGGCACAGGTGCCGCGGGCAGGGATGTCTCGGACAAGGGCAACCTCCGGGTGGCGGCGCGCCCGCCAACGGCGCGCCAGGGTCAAAGCGGGCCGGGTGGGGCCCCAAGCGCGGCCCCGCCCGGCCCGGCGTGCGTTCTTCGGACGGACTTAGAAGCTCTTGCCGCCAAGCTTCCTGGAGATGACCAGGCGCTGGATTTCGGCCGTGCCTTCCCAGATCTGATAGATCTTCGAGTCGCGCAGCCACTTCTCGACGGGGTACTCCTTCATGTACCCGTAGCCGCCGAGAATCTGGATGGCGTCGATGCAGACCTCCACGGCGATGTCGCCGGCGTAGAGCTTCGCCATGCTCCCCTCGCCCTTGTTAAACGGGGCCTTGACGTTGCACATCCAACCGGCCTTCCAGATGAGGAGACGAGCCGCCTCGACCTTGGTGGCCATGTCGGCGAGCTTGAAGCCGATACCCTGGTGGGCGATGATGGGCTTCCGGAACTGGACGCGGGTCTTAGCGTAGTCGATGGCGTACTCGAGCGCGGCCCGGGCGATGCCGAGGGCCGCGGCGCCAACGCCGGGGCGCGTGTACTCAAGCATCTGGAGAGCGCCGAGGGCCGCGATGGCCCCCTCGCCGCCGAGCCGGTTCTCGGCCGGCACCCAGCAGTCCTGGAAGATGACCTCGGCCGTATGCGAGGCGCGCACGCCGAGCTTGTGCTCCTTCTTGCCCATGGACATACCGGCCGTCCCCTTCGGGACGATGAAGGCCGCGAGCCCGCCCCAGCCGGCGGCCGGGTCGGTCGTGGCGAACACCACATGGACATCGGCGATGCCGCCGTTGGTGATGAAGCACTTCACGCCGTTGATGAGGTAGCCGCCGTCCTTGGGGACGGCCGTCGTGGAGAGGGATTGCACGTCCGAGCCGGCGTTGGGCTCGGTGAGGCACATGGCGCCAATCTTGAGGTTGTTCTCATCGCAGAACATCGGGATCCACTTGTCTTTTTGCTCTTCGGTCCCAATGGCCAAGATGCCGGCCGCCGCCAGGCCGGTGCCCAGGATGCAGGTTTGGATGCCGGCGCAGCCCCAGGCGAGCTCCTCCGACACGATGAACTCGGTGATACGATCCTCGACGCCGCCGCCGCCATACTTCTCGGGGAAGTAGAACGAGGTGAGACCCATCTTGGCGGCCTTCTTGACGACGTCCCACGGGAACTCGTCCTTCTCGTCGTACAGAGCAGCCACCGGGCGGATTTCCTTCTCGGCGAAGTCGTGAGCGAGCCGCTGGAACTGAAGCTGCTCATCGGTTAACGCAAAATCCACCATGACATTGACACCTCCGTCTTCTGGCGCGACGGTCACGGGGTCTGAGCTTGCGCGGGGCCCAGTGCGGCGTGACAGGGGGCCTTTCTGGCCCGGCCACGAGACCCGTCGGCTAAGATTATTGTCGTGAGAATATTGGCTCCGGTCCCAGGGATACCTGCCCAAACCGGGGTTCGGACAACAATATTCTAACAACCGTTAGATAGACCCGCTCCACACTCTAGGACGTCTTGGGTAGCGCGTCCAGCCACTGTGGGAGGTGAGTCGACATCTCGGCGGGGAACTGCGCAAGAGCCTGAACCAGCTGTTCGCGGACCTCCGCGTAGGAGGTGGTTCTAAGAAAATCAATCTCGCGCTGCCGGGCGTGAAGGAAGTGGTCGCGGCAGTTGGCCAGAGTCTCGGCCGTCGGGTATGCCCTCCCCTTCTTACTCTCTTTCGAGTAAGCGTACACGGTATAGAAACCGTCCGCGGCAGCTCGCTGGCATACGGGGCAGTCGCACAGATCCAGAACGCTCCGCAGATCACCAATGCCCTTCGCCAGGACACCCTGGACCTCGCCGGAAACCACTCTCTTGTGTAAGGCGGGCACGTAGAATTTGGCTGTAGGGAACCCACCCATCGGAGGGTCCACGCCCTTGCTCTCGCCATAGCCCGGACCGTGCGAGAACCCCCTGAGGCCCCAGTTGCTCAGCACTCCGGAGAAGTACCCGCCATGCAGGTTGAAAACCCTTGCGCCGTCCGCGCTGAGGAGTTCAACCAGGCGGAGGAGGTTCGACAGGGTTCGCGACGCACAGTCACCCTCGTCCAGGTCGTCGACCCACACTCCGTACATGCTGGCGGAGCAGGAACGGAATGACCCTGCGATGGTATCCACTACGGATCGGTCCTCCAACATCGTGGGGTCCAACACGACCATGGACATCAATGGATGCCCAGCAGCCGTCTTTGCGGCCGCCTCGTGCAGCCTAAGGTTGGCGTTTATCCCGAGCCCGGGGTTGTCTGGGGCAATCCGAAAGTAAGGCGAAATGAGGATGCTGGGCTGCATCCCGGCCGCATCAAGGCCAAAGAATTCAGCGTCCTCCTCAAGGTCAGTCTTCAATGCGTTGAGCTGAAAGGCAACAACCGCGGCGCCAATGGCCTCCGCGTCCCGGATCACCGTGTTGAGATCCAAAGCCTCTTGGCGGTCGAGGCAACTCACGAATGGCTCCCCGTAGGCCTTGGCCAGCTTCAGAAGGCTTCTCCGAGGTCCCTTTGTGGGAGTCTTGCGGTCAGCCAAAAGGGACTCCCACGGCAGTGAGAAGACAGCCGTAAAGGGGTCGACCCAGAAGGGAACACCCTTGACCGGCCCGGCCAAGAACCCCGACACCCCTGAGGGCGCCAAGGCGACGATGTGAGCCGGAAGGACAACGAAGTCGAGCTTACCGGCATAGGAACTGAACGCGTCCTTGTCCTTGAATATCCCCAAACGCATGCCCCACTCAACCGGAGAGCCGTTTCGCATCGGCCGCTACGCCTCCGACATTACCAGACTGAGGACATGACCGCGCAGGTCCGGAACAGCGTATCTGGACCGAGCAGCCGGCAGGACGAACTCTGGAATACCGTTATAGGCAAGTAAGACCAGCCCTACCCCCTGGGCCTCGAGATCGGACTTGAAGGCCTGAACTCGGCAGGCCAGCTTCGGTGGAACGACCAGGTACGATCTGTCGGCGCCCAAGAGGTACCGTTCGGCCTGTCGCAAGCCCCGGCGCCAATGGTTGAGCTTGACCTCGAAAGCCCAAATCTCCTGAGACTCCGTAACGGCCACGACGTCCATAACGCGGCTCATGAGCGGGACATGGGATCGCGCTCTGCATCCCTGTCCATGCAGCCAGGCGACCAAGGTCGGGTAGTAGTCCTCTTCGGGATGCGTCTCATTCACCACCTAGCACTTCCTCGATCCTGTTGGTGCGCTGCTCGGCAGTTGGCCACGCTATGGCCAGAGCGATGATGGTAGCCAGCACGAAGGCGAGATATGTCCATCGGATTCCCGTTCCGGGCACGAGACAGTAGACGATGACCCAGGCCAAGTGGCTCAGCACTGCCGCAACCGAAATCCAGCGGGTTGTCCGCCAAGCGGCGTGGGCCTGTCGGCAGTCATACCTCAGGCCGGACACCTTCATGAGAGACGCAACGAGTTGGTCCAGGTCGGCCGCGATGTCATGCCTGACTTCCCGGCGGGCAATGGCCATCTCGGCGATGCTGTCCGGAGAACCCGACTCGCGAGGAGCAGGTGGCTTGGCCAGGGTCGCCATGGTAGGGCCCCATTTGTCGTAGAAAGCGTCAAGTAGAGGATAGACTTCGGTCGTGGAAACCTTCTGCCGGTAGGCTTCAGAGGCAAGGTCGGCCTCCCGCAAGAGCTTCGTGCCGCGGTTCTGCACGTAGCCCAAGAGGCTAATGAGAACGAGGGTAACGAGGCCCGGGATTAGCAGGAAAACGGCCTGGGTCACTGCCCCCGAATCGTCCATGCCGGACTCTACCTCCCCAGGAACCGATGGCGTATCGTGCTCTTCTCCGCGTAGTCGGGGTACCGCCTGTACACGTAGGAGATGAGGTCCGACAGGGGGCGCTGAGCGAAGGCAGCCTTGATGGTGCCGGCGACCCGCATGGCCTCCCGGGTCTCCGGGTCTGTCTGAGCGGAAGACATGAGTTTGGCAGCGGCCAGAGCCTGGCCCTGAGAGTTGAGTGAGAAGACAGGCTCCTTGGCGTCCTGGCTCTCGTCGGCGGAAGCACCGAGCATGGTCCTTAGAGCGCTCTCACTCTCGACCACTCCTTCCGGCTCCGGCGGCCCCGGCACCTCCGACATGAGCCCCTGCTGGGAGAGGAACTCCAGGTCCCCGTAAACTTGGGACGAGAAGGGTCCGAAGTCGTACGCCTCGAAACCGAATACCTCCTTGGGGAGCACACGGTTCTCCAACAGGATTCTCTCAAGTAGGAAGGCGAGCTTCTCCATCCGAGTTACGCCCTGGACGGGCTCGTAAGGCTCTCCTGAGGCCCCGGGGGCGGCCAGAAGCATCATCAGAAGAATCCGTCTCGTGAGCTTCATGCGCGTCACCCCCGCCCCGTGGCTTATCGGTGTCACTTTCGCGATTGATCGGCGCTAAGTCCTGCTCGTACCCCCAACGGGCACCCCAACATTTCCTGTCATGACCCGCGCGTCATGCATGACATGGCATAGGCTTGGTCGCAGTCAACGCGGTCTGGAATGTCCTCGGTGATCAACCGGCGGACGCGGTCCCCGTCTGTCCAGGGGCTTGCGGCCGCCGCCGTAGCCCCTCCCCAAATCCCACCATCGCCGACAGGAGACCCCGCCCCTGCTTAGAAGTAAGCATTCGGATTTGTTGCCCATTCCCGCGCTCGAAGCCCGGGCAACGTGAAATGAACTTCAATCTTACGGCATACGACAAAAGCCAGAGGGGAGGGACACGATGGCGACGACGGCTGAGATCTTTACCGAGATGGGGAAGAGGGCGGAGGCCAATCCGGCTAAGCTGGCCGGGCTCAACGCTAACTTCCAGTTCGAACTGTCCGGCGATGACGGTGGCACCTATCATGTGAACGTTGCCAGCGGCAAGGCTGAAATCGGGTCTGGTCCGACAACGGCCAACGTAACGATCCTGATGAGCTCCGCTGACTTCCAAGCGATGGTCGGTGGAACCCTCAACGCGACCCAGGCGTTCATGACCGGCAAGCTCAAGATCCAGGGCGACATGAGCCTGGCCATGAGGCTCCAGACGATCCTGAGCTAGCGACCTAGGCTTCCGGACCTATCGTCCGGGCGGGGGGATGGGTCGGCGTGCTTTCTGGGCTGAGGGTCCTAGACCTCACTTTCTACCTCCCGGGGCCTTACGCCACCTTGATCCTAGCCGACCTGGGGGCAGAGGTAATCAAGATTGAGAACCCAGCTGGGGGAGACCCCCTTCGCGGGCTTGGCCCGGACGGGGGCTCCCCGGCTGGGTCTGTTTTCTTCCAGGCCCTCAACCGCGGGAAGAAGAGCGTCACCCTGGACCTCAAGACCGCGGAGGGCCGCGAGGCCTTCCTGCGGCTGGCCGCCACGGCCGACGGCCTGGTCGAGCAGTACCGGCCGGGCGTCACCGAGCGCCTGGGCCTCGGGTACGAGGCCGTCCGGGCCGTGAACCCGCGCCTCGCCTATGTCTCGCTTACCGGCTACGGCCAGACCGGTCCCCACGCCGCCGAGGCCGGGCACGACCTGAACTACATGGCTCGGAGCGGGCTCCTCAGCCTGTTCGCGGAGGCGCCGGAAGGCACCGCCGCCGCCCCCTTCCCCCTGCCGCCCATCCAGTTCGCCGACCTCAACGGAGGGAACCTCACGGCCACCGCCCTCCTGGCGGGCATGCTTTCGGCCCGCCTCACCGGGGAGGGGCGTCACGTGGACGTGGCCATGACCGACGGCATCGTCGCCCTCCTCAGCCTGACGGCCTCCAACTACCTGGCCGCCGGCGGGCCTCCCCCCGAGCGGCCAAACCTCTTCCTGGCCGGTGGCGAGCCCTTCTACAACATCTACCGGTGCGCCGACGGCCGTCACCTCTCCGTGGGGGCCCTGGAGCCGAAGTTCTGGGCGAACCTGTGCCGGGTCCTGGCGGAAAGCGACCCCGAGAAGAAGGACCCCGGGGTCATCGCCTCGAGTCGCGAGGAAGTGGCCCGTATCTTCGCCACGCGGACCGCGTCCGAATGGGTCGAACGCCTGGCCGGGCTCGATGTCTGCGTGGCCCCCGTTCTCAAGGTGTCCGAGGCCCTGGCCGGCGAGCACGTGGCCGCGCGCGGCCTGGTGATCGAGGCGGGAGGCGTCCGGCAGATCGGGCCGGCGCTGACGGTGGTGCCCGGGAGCGAGGCGCGGCGCCGCCCCGCCCCGCGCCTCGGAGAGCATAACCGCGAGACCCTTTTGGCCCTCGGGTATGGCGAGGCCGACATCCAGGCCTTGGCCGCCCGAGGAGTGATTTCCGAATAGGAGGGTAGGCCGATGCCCCAAGCCGTCATCGTTGAAGCCGTCCGGTCGCCCGTTGGCCGCCGGAACGGCACGCTGAGCCACGTCCGCCCCGACGACCTGGCCGCGCACGTCCTGAAGGCCCTGGTCGAACGGGCCGGTATCGACCCCATCGAGGTCGAGGATGTCGTCATGGGCTGCGTCACGCCGATCGGAGAGCAGGGCTTCAACATCGGCCGGGTGGCCCCGCTGATCGCCGGGTTCCCGGTCGAGGTCTGCGGCGTGCAGGTCAACCGGATGTGCGGTTCGAGCCAGCAGGCCATCCACTTCGCCGCCCAGGCTATTGACGCCGGCGACCTGGACTGCGCCATCGGCGCCGGGGTCGAGGCCATGAGCCGCGTGGCCATGGGTTCGGACGGCGGGACCTTCAGCGAGGGGCTCATGGCCCGTTTCGGTCTCGTGCCCCAGGGTATCTCGGCCGAGATGATCGCCGACAAGTGGGGCCTTTCCCGCCGCGACCTCGAGGAGTTCGCCCTGGAGAGCCACAGGCGCGCCATCCGGGCCATCGACGCCGGCCACTTCAAGACCCAGATCGTGCCGGTACCCGTGAAGCTCCCGGACGGCAGCGAGGTCACCTTCGCCGTGGACGAGGGGCCGCGTCGCGAAACGACCCTGGAGAAGATGGCCGCCCTGCCGGCGGCCTTCAAGCCCGACGGCAAGATCACGGCCGCCGTGGCCAGCCAGATTTCGGACGGGTCCGGGGCCGTGCTGCTGATGAGCCGGGAGAAAGCCGGAAAGCACGGTCTTAGGCCGCGAGCCCGCTTCGTGGCCCGCGCCATCGCCGGCGTGGACCCGGTGATGATGCTTCACGGGGTCATCCCCGCCACGAAGAAGGTCCTGGCCAAGGCCGGCCTGACCATCAAGGACATCGACGTGGTCGAGATCAACGAGGCCTTCGCCTCGGTCGTCCTGGCCTGGGCCAAGGAAATCAACCCGCCCGACATGGCCCGGGTCAACCCGAACGGCGGCGCCTGCGCCCTCGGTCACCCGCTCGGCGGGACCGGGGCCATTCTCATGACCAAGCTCCTCTTCGAGCTGGAAAGGACCGGCGGCCGCTACGGCCTTCAGACCATGTGCATCGGTCACGGCATGGCCACGGCGAGCATCCTCGAGCGGGTGGAGGGCTAGTGTCGCCAGGCGGCCTAGGCAAGGTCGTCCCGCTCGGCGAGGCCGTCCGCCGCCACGTGCGGCCTGGCCAGGTTATCCACGCCGGGAACGGCTGGGGCTTCCCGACCGCCCTGCTCTATGAGCTAGTGCGGCAGTTTCGGGGGCGCGACCCCGGCTTCACCCTTGTCGTCGCGGGGGCGGGGGCCACGAACGTGGTTCCCTTCCTCCGGGGTGGCCTCGTGGAACGGGTCGTCTCCTGCTTCGCGGGGGACGGCTACCCCCACCCGGGTCCGAACCCGGCCATCCAGGACATGCGGGCGGGGTTCGGCGCCGGCGCTCGGCCCGGCAGCTGGGTCCATCCCCGGCCGGTCGAGTTCGAGGACTGGAGCCTTCTCACGTTCACGCTCCGCCTTCTGGCCGGGGCGATGGGCCTGCCGTGGCTGCCGACCCGCTCGCTGGCCGGCACAAGCCTCGGCGACGACGCCCAAGCCACGGGGCTGTTCAAGGTCATCCCCGACCCGTTCGGGGAGGAAGGGGCCGGCGTCGGCCTGGTCAAGGCCCTCCACCCCGACATCAGCCTGGCCCACGCTTGGGCCGCCGACCCCGACGGTAACGCCGTCTTCACTCTGCCCCTGGCCGGCCATGTCTACGGCGCCCTGGCGGCCCGCGAGGGAGTCATCGTCTCCGTCGAGCGCGTCGTAGACCGGGCCTACGTCGCGGCCCACTCCGACCTCGTCCGCCTGCCCGCTCACCGCGTCCTGGCCGTGGTGGAGGCCCCCTACGGCGCCCACCCGACGGGCCTGCACCAACAGGGGCTGCGCTCTCTCGCCGACGGCGACCGCGGCGCCGGGGACGGGCACCCGGACTACGCTGAGGACGGGCGCCGGGGCTACGGTGAGGACCGCGAATTCATCCTCGAGGCGCGCGAGGCCTGCCAGAACCAGGGGGCCCTCGACGCCTGGCTGGAGCGCTGGATTCTGGGCCTGCCCGACCATGCCGCCTACCTGGCCCAGCTTGGCCCGGAACGCCTGCGGACCCTGGAAGCCCGCCTGACCGGCGACGGCTGGCCCGAGGGCGTCCCCCTCCCGGCCGAGGGGCCGGTCACGAAGTCCGAGAGACTCATCGCCCTGGCCTCGGGCGTGATCACCGAGGAGGTGCGGCGGACCGGCCACCCGTCTGTCCTCGCGGGGGTGGGCGCGGCCCACCTCGCCTGCTGGCTGGCTCGCGAGGAACTGGCGGCCCAAGGCCTGTCGGTGGACCTTATGGCCGAAATCGGCCTCGCCGGCCACACCCCGCACCCCGCCGACCCCTTCGTCTTCAGCCTGCGGAACGTGCCCACCGCCCTCCTGAGCAGCGATATTCTGGCCGTCCTCGGGATGCTGGTGCCGGAGGGGGAGGGGCCGGCCGCCCGACGCGGCTGCCTCGGCGTCCTCGGGGCCGTTCAGGTCGACCGGCTCGGCAACATCAACTCCTCGGGCGTGCCCGGGTTGGCCTGGCTGGTCGGGTCGGGCGGGGCGAACGACGTCGCCTCGACCGCCGCCGCCGTGGTCGTCGTGGCTTCCCAGACCCGGAGCCGCTTCGTGGAGAAGGTCCCCTACGTCACGTCTCCGGGCGACCGCGTGACGGCCATCGTGTCGGAATGGGGCGTCTTTCGCCGGGTCGAGCCCGGCGGGGAGTTCGCCCTCGCCGCTTACTATGAGGACCCTGACGAACCGGGGTCCGAGGCCGGCATCCGCCGCGCCCGCGAGAGGTGCGGCTGGGACCTTCGGGTTCTCCCCAACCCCCTACCCCTCCCCCCTCCCCGCCCCGAACTCGTCCGACGGCTGCGCCTCTTCGACCCCTACGGGCACTTCCGGAGCTAGGCCTCCGCCTCCCGCAGGATTGAGGCCGCCCCGGGTGAATCCGGTTAGGTCCGTCGACCAACCGGAAACGCTCAGAGGAGGCCCATCCTTGAAGGTCGTTCTGGTCAATCTGTCCCATCCCGGCATCCGCCCGGAGGACGAGGAGGAACACCTCGGTCTGGGGTATCTGGCCGCCGTGGCGCGTCGCACCGGCCACGACGCGGAGATCATCGACGGCACTCTGGAGAGGCTACCCCCGCCACGCCTGGCCCGGTTGTGCCTGGAAGACGCTGGGTCCGGCGGTCCGGCCACCCTCATCGGGGTCTCGGTCATCTTTCAGGAGTCCATCCCGGCGGCGATGTCGCTTGTCGCCGAGCTACGCCGGGGCGGGTTCGAGGGTCACATCGTCGTCGGCGGCCACCCGCCGACTTTTCTCTGGCGCGAGCTCTGCCGGGAACACGCCGGCTTCGACTCGGTGGCCGTCGGCGAGGCCGAGGAGACTTTCGCCGAACTCCTGGCGGCCGTCGCCGCCGGGCGCGACCGGGCCGGTATCGCCGGGCTCGTTGACGCGGCAGCGGTGCGGCAGGCCGCCTCAGGCGAGTCTTCGGCTTCGGCCGCAGCCGCGGCGGGCCTCACCCTCCGCCCCCTGGTCGCCGATCTCGACACCCTGCCCTTTCCGGCCCGCGACACGCTCCCCGCCTTCATCGCCCGTTCGCCCGGGGCGCGCGTGGCCTCGGTCCTGCGGAGCCGGGGCTGCTACGGAAGCTGCTCCTTCTGTGACACCCGGGCCTTCTACGCCGCCTCGCCAGGCTCGGCCTGGCGTGTCCGGAGCGCCGCGAGCGTGACCGACGAGATCGAGGCCTTGGTCCGCGACCACGGTGTCCAGGCCATCCGCTTCTGGGACGACAACTTCATGGGTCCAGGCAAGCGCGGGCGCGAGGCGGCCGAGGAGTTGGCCCGTGAACTCATTCGGCGCCGCGCCCACGGGTTGCCCGCGGTGCGCTTCTCCTTCGAGTGCCGCGTGACCGACGTGGACACCGACCTCTTTCGCCTCCTGAAGGAGGCCGGCCTCGGCCGCGTGTTCCTCGGGGTCGAGGCCATGACCCAGCGCCAGCTCGACTACTTCGACAAGAAGGTCACCGTCGCCGACAACCGGCGGGCTCTGGTGACCCTGGAGGAACTCGGCCTCGAGGTCGTCATCGGCCTGATCATGTTCGACCCGGAGACGACCGTCGAGGAACTCAACACCAACCTGGCCTTTCTCAAGGAATCGTTCGGCGCCTGGGGAAGCGTCAAGAGCAAGGTAGCCGCTCCCTGGAACCGCCTGGCGGTCTACCCCGGCACCCCGCTCGAGGCGACCTTGCGGGAACAGGGCCGTCTCAAAGGTGACTATGTGCGATACGACTACGACTTCGCCGACCCGACCGTGGCCCGCATCTACGCCGGGGGCAGCGCCCTCCGCCAGGTCGCTCTTCCCATCCGAGACGCCATCAACCGCCTGCGGCGTCGGCGGTAGGAGCGGAGAACCTTGTCGGAAGATGGGCCATAGTGTCGACCCGCGCGGAGGAGTTCCTCCAGTAGAGGCAGAAATTACCCAGACTTAGCTTGAGGCAGGAAGGAGCGAGCCAACCTTGGCCGATTCCGGTAAGAAGCGCTTGGTCCCGACCGACTTCATGAAGTTCGAGTTCGTGGGGGACCCCCAGATCTCGCCTGACGCGAGCCGGGTGGCCTACGTGCGGACGGTCGTCGACCCCAAGGACAACAAGTACCGGTCCGCCATCATGACGGTTCCCGCCGCCTTGACCGCCCCCAGCGGCTCCGGCGCACCCATCTCCACTCCCTTCACCAGCGGCGTCACTCCCGACAGTTCACCCCGCTGGTCCCCGGACGGCAACTACCTGGCCTTTCTCTCCGGCCGCGATGCCGGCGTCGGCGACGACGAGGCCAAGAAGAAGGCCGGCGCCCAACTCTGGGTCGCCCCCACCGGGGGCGGCGAGGCCAGGCCCATCACGGCCATCAAGGGCGGGGTGACGGAGTACGTCTGGTCCCCCGACAGCGGCTTCATCGCCTTCTCGGCCGGCATCAAGCCGGAGGGGCCGGAGTGGCTGGACGAGAAGCCGAAGGACAAGGCGGACGAAGCCTCGGCCGTCAAGTCCGGCGAGATGGCGGGTGAGGCCGCGACCGAGACACCCGGCGACGGGGCCTCCCCGGAAACCAAGCCCGACAAGGCCCCCGACCCCGACGACTTCGAGGCCCTCTTCAAGAAGCACACCGAGGGCGTGAAGCACATCACGCGCGTCTTCTACCGCCTCGACGGGATGGGCTACCTCGAGAACCGTAGGAGCCAGGTCTTCGTCATTGACGTCCCGGCCGCTCTGGCCGGCTTTCCGGGCGCGGGCCCGGCGGTAAAGCCCGTCCAGGTGACCAGTGGTGACTTCGACCACACCGGCCCGACGTTCTCCCCGGACGGGAAGGCCCTCGCCGTCAGCGCCTGTCGCGACGACAATCCCGACCTGCAGAAGTACGCCGATATCTGGGTCTTTCGCCTGCCGGAGGTGGTCGCGGCGCCGGCGGAAGGTGGCCAGGCGAAACCGGCCGAGCTCGACGCCAACCCCAAGCGCCTGACCGCACGCACGGGCCCGTTCCACTCGCCTTCCTGGTCGCCGGATGGCAAGCATGTCGCCTTCCTCGGCCACGAGAATGAACTCACTTGGTACACCGACGACAAGCTGTGGCTGGTCGACATCGGCAAGGATGGCGTGGCCAAGCCCCGCTGTCTGACCAAGGAGTTCGGCCGGGCCTTTGGCGACCAGTCCATCTCCGACATGCGCGTGGGTGGTGGGGACACTCGCCCGGCTTGGTCGCCCGACAGTAAGGTTGTCTTCCTCCTCGCCTCCGACCGCGGAACGACGCACCTTCACGCCGTGGAGGTGGCCAACGGCCGGGTGAGCCAGCTGACGACGGGGGACTGGGTCATCTTCGGGTGGTCGGCCGACGCCAGCCGGCGCAACTTCGCCTTCTCCCTGGCCCGCCCGGAGAACCCGAACGACATCTACGTCGGCCGCATTCCGGAGACCTCGGCCCCGGCCAAGTGGCCGTTGGCCCCGGCCGGAATGGCCGACCTGGACATCATCGCCCGCCAGCCGGTGACCCGGACCAACGTGGATTTCCTCAAGAGCCGCTTCGTGAGCCGCCCGGAGAGGTTCACCTTCAACGCCCAGGGCGGCCCGCTGATCGACGGGTGGGCCATCAAGCCCGTCGGCTACAGCGAGGGCGAGCGCTACCCGGCCGTGCTCGAAATCCACGGCGGTCCGATGGCCATGTACGCCGGGTCCTTCTTCTTTGAGTTCCAGCTCCTCGCGGCCTCGGGCATCGGCGTCATCTTCTGCAACCCGCGCGGCAGCCAGGGGTACGGCGAGGAGTTCTGCGCGGGCATCAAGGAAGAGTGGGGCAAGAACGACTACGCCGACATATTGGCCTGCGTGGACCAGGCTCTGGCCTTGTTCCCCTGGGTCGACGAGGACCGGCTCGGCGTGGCCGGCGGCTCCTACGGCGGCTACATGACCACCTGGGTCATCGGGCACACCAACCGTTTCAAGGCGGCCTGCTCGATGCGGGCGGTCAACAACTGCCACAGCTTCTTCGGGACGAGCGACACCGGGTTCCACTGGGAGGACATCTGGCACGGCACGCCGTGGAAGCACTGGGAGAAACTCATCCAGCAGTCGCCCATCACCTACGCGGCCAACATCAAGACTCCCACTCTGGTCATTCACAACGAGGAAGACCATCGCTGCCTCATCGAACAGGGCGAGCAGCTCTTCGCCGCCCTGAAGAAACTCGGCGTGGAGACCGAGTTCGTGCGGTACCCCGGTGAGAGCCACGGCCTGTCGCGCGGCGGCAAGCCCTGGCACCGGGTCCACCGCTTGAAGAGCATCGTGGAGTGGTTCGAGCGCAAGCTGAAACCGGCGCCGGTCAAGCGGGAGACTCGCGGCAAGGGCAAGGCGGCGGGCCGGTAGGGACGCGTCCCCAGCGGGCCAGAGGAGGTCCTACCCATCGCTCCAACGGATGGCGCCGCGCGGACCGGCTACTTCGACTTCAAGCAGTTGTGCGTCTGGCTTGATGAACTGGGCGGCCAGGAGACTCACCGGGCGGAAAGGTACGACCTTGAGGTGACCATAGAGCCGGCCGACGGCGTGATTGAGGTCGTCGCCACCGTGCGACTGGTCCCCGCCGCCAATGGCCGGGGAGGCGGCGCGGGCGAGGTCTGTTTCCTCCTGGCGCCGGGCCTGGAGATTGCCAGCGCCAAGGAGGCGGCGCCGCCAAGCCGGCGCGGCCCCGCCTCTTCTCCGGGCCAGGCCCAGTCCACGGCCCTTCGCCGCGTGCCGTTGGCCGTCGGACGCGCGGGTCCGGCGCCGGCCTCCGGCCACACCGAACTCCGCCTGGCCTATCGCGGGCGGCTCCCGGCGGAGTGGATAACCCCGGCCTCGACCGAACTGGCCATCTACAACCTCTGGTTTCCCGTCTTCTCCGGTAATCTTCCGGCCTTCTCCTTCCGCGCCTTGGTCCGCGTGCCGTCCGATTCCGTCACCGCCGCTTCGGGGCGACTCCTTCCTTTGCCGCCGTCGCTCCGGTCGCAGGTCCACAACCATGTCGTGCCCCGCGCCTACCTCTGGGAGTCGGCCGGCCCGGTGACCGACATCGCCATCTGCTCCGGCCCCTACCTTGTTCACCAGCGCCGCCTCGGAACGCTTACGGTGGAGGTCTTCACGCAGGGCGACGGCTTCGTCCTGGGTGAGCCCTACCTCGAGTTGGCCGAGCAGGTTCTCGACTGCCTGGGCGCGCGCTTCGGCCCGCTGGAGCAGCCGGGGGTCACGCCCGACGCGTACCTTGACCGTCTCGGTCTGGTCATCACGCCCAAGTCCATCCAGGGCGGGTACGCCCGCCCCGGACATATCGTCCTCCCCCACCCGATGGCCGCGGGTATCCTTAAGCCCGGGGAGGAGCAGTCCACCGCCCTGTGGCTGGCTCACGAGATGGCCCATCTCTGGTTCGGCGGTCTTCTCGAGTCGGATACGGTGACCGAACCGTGGCTCAGTGAGGGTTTCGCCGAGTACGGTCTGCTGCTCTTCCTCCGGGTCCGTTGGGGAACAGCCGCCTACCGGGAGGCACTCTCCCGCTACGCCGGGCGCGTGGCCCAGATCGACCAACCACCGCCCTTGGCTGGCGTGCGGGCCGACCACCCGGAGATGGACACGCTTGCCCGCTGCCGGGGCGCCCTCCTCCTGGCGGGACTGCACGAGGCCGTCGGAGATAGAATGATGACGGAGTTCATGACCGGCTTCGTCGTCCGGTACGCCGGACGGGCGGTCACGACCCACGACTTCGCGGTCTACGCGCGGGGGCATCTGGACAAAAACGCTTGGCAGCTCGTCGCGGCCGGGCTTGGCGGGGAGGGTGCGGAAGGCGTAGTAAATCCAGCATGACAAGCCAAGTGGGTCTTGATGGCCGGCGCCTCGGCCCCGTCACGGTCATCCTCGGGGCTTCGGGCGGTGTCTTCCCGCACTGCGTGAGCCTGCTGGTCGACGGCGGCACGGAGAAGGCCGTCATCGACCCCGGGGCGGACGCCGAGGCGTTGCGGCGCTGGGCCCCGGTGGTCACGCGAATCCTGAACACCCACTACCATTTCGACCACATCCACGGGAACCGTCTCTTCCCCAATGCGACCGTGATGTTGAACCAGGTGGAACAGGAGTGCTTCCCGCAGCTGGAGTCCATCGCCGGCAAGCTGGGCATCCAGGAGGTCTACGGGGATGCGGGCGTGGCGGAATGGATCCGGGCGGTGGCCGCGGGGACGTCTCCCCCGGCTCCGTTCAGCCCGGCGTTTCGGCCGGAGTGGTGGTTCTCCACCCGGGTTCCGGCTGAGGCCTACCCCTGCGGCGAGTTCGCGATCGGTTCGGTGCGGACGATCATGGTCCACAGCCCGGGGCATACAGCCGGGATGGCCTGTCCCTTCTTCCCCGAGGAGGGCCTCGTCTACACAGCGGACATCGACCTGACCCGGTTCGGCCCCTGGTACTTCGGCACGGACGGCGACATCGACGCTCTTGTCCGCTCGTCCCGGGCCCTGCTGGCCCTAGACGCCGAATGGTACCTCACCGGTCACGAGGAGGGCCTCCTCCGGCGGTCTGAGTTCGCGGAACGGCTGGAGGACTATCTACCCGACCCGCTATCACGTCGACCCCTGGGTGCGGATGTGGGACACCCTAGGCACCAGGAAGCACGTGGCCAGGCTGCGGGCGCGAGGGCTCGTCGGCCGGAGGTGAGCGACGCGGCCGATGGCCGAGGTGCCGGGCGGCCTGATGCTCCCCAGACTCCGCGAGAAGCTGGGGGATAGATCACCTCACCGGCTATCTTGAGGAGGGGCCGTCTTGAAGCGCTTCCTGCTCTGGCTCTGGCGGGTGCTGCCGATGACCCGGGGGATGCGGTTCGCCGCCCTCTGGCGGCTGAACCAGAAGTTCCTTCTGGGCGTCATCGGCGTCGTCGTGGACGACGCGGGCCGGGTCCTTCTCCTCAAGCACTCCTACCGCAACGAGTTCCCTTGGGGACTGCCGGCCGGCTGGGCGCGCCGGGGTGAGCAACCCGAGGAGACCATCATCCGCGAACTGCGCGAGGAGGTCGGCCTGCGCGTCCGGGTGGTCTCGGTGTTGGACGCCCGAATCGACCGGACCCTGCCTCGGACAGACCTCACCCTGCTGTGCCGCCCGGTGGACCATCCGGCGGGCTCGGCCAGGCAGCTCCGCCCGCGAGATACCGAGATATTGGAGGCCGGCTTCTACCGCTTCGGCGAGTTCCCGGGGGTCCTCATCCCCGCCCAAGAAGAGGTGCTGCGGCGGGGATTGGCGGCGCTAGGGTTCGATCTCAACACGTGACCCGCCACCCCGTGGCTGGTCGCTTCCTCGACGCGGACCGGGACCAAGTCGTTCGGCTCGCCGGCCGGCCCCCGAATCGTCACCCGCACATAGTTGTCCGTCAGACCTTCGGCCCCGCCATCATGTCCGACCTGCCCCTCGGGTCTGTCCGGCCCCGCCCGCTCCACCAGGACCTCGAGCGTCTGCCCGACCAGGCTTTCGTGAAACTCCTGCCCGAGCCGGCGTCCGAGCCCGATGAGTTCCTCGCTCCTGGCCTTCTTGACCGCGGCGGCCACCTGCCCGGGCATGTCGGCGGCCGGCGTCCCCGGGCGGCGGGAGAAGCGGAAGACGTGGAGTCGGGAGAACCGGGCTTGCCTGACCGTGTCCAGGGTGGCCTGGAACTCCTCGTCCGTCTCCCCCGGGAACCCGACCATCACATCCGTGGTGAGCCCGAGCCGGGGAACCCTGGACCGGACCCGAGCGACCAAGGCCAGGTAGTCGGCGGCCGCGTAGCGGCGGTTCATGCGGGCGAGGACGGTATCCGAGCCGCTCTGCAGGGGAACGTGCAGGTGGCGGCAGACGCGCGGGTTGGCGGCCAGGAGTTCGATGAGGTCGTCGGTGACCTCCAGGGGCTCGATGGAGCTAAGACGCACGCGGGCCAACCCGGGGATGGCGGCGATGTCGCGGACGAGGTCGGCCAGGCGCAGACCGCTGGGCGCCGGACCCCTGGGCGCCGGGCCACTGGGCGTCGGGTCCCTGGGCGCCGGGCCGAGGTCGACTCCCCACACACCCAGATGGATGCCGGTGACGACAATCTCCTTGAAGCCGGCCCGCGCGAGCCCGGCCGCCTCCTCCAGGACCTCGGGCGCCGGACGGCTCCGGCTGGGTCCGCGGGCGTAGGGGATGACGCAATACGTGCAGAACTGCTCGCACCCGTCCTGGACCTTGAGGGTGGCTCTGGTCCGCTCGCCGGCGAAAGCGCCGTGGGCCAGACCGACACAGTTCGATACCGTGAGGGCTGCGGGCGTGAGGGGCGCGGGCACGAGGGTCGCGGCCGCGGACGGCGATGGGCCGAGCCCGCGCTCCCGCAGCCGCTGGAGCAGGAGCAGGCGGTCGCTCGTGCCGAGGATGAGGTCGGCTTCGTCCTTGGGAGCGGCTTGGGGGTCGGCGGCGTCCTTGGGAGCGGCCTGGTCCCGCCTGGCGCGGTGGACCTCGGGGTAGCACCCGACCAGAGCCACCAGGGCCAGAGGATGCTCCCGCTTGAGACGCCGGACAAGCTGCCTCGACTTGCCCTCGGCCCGGGTCGTGACGGCGCAGGAGTTGACGACGTAGAGGTCGGCGTCCGGACCGGTCCCCTCCCGCTCCTCCCCGTGCCCGGCGTCCACGTGCCAGCCTTCCTGCCGGAACTGGTCCATCAGCCCGGATGTGTCGTACAGGTTGGCCTTGCAGCCCAAGGTGTAGAAGACAGCGCGAGGTGAGCCGGCCCGGGGCGGGCGCGGCCCCTTCCTGAAGGCGAACGACGTCCAGTTCTCCGCGGACCGGCGGTCGATCTCGGACAGCCCCGCCGCACGGGCCGCCTCGGCCACACGCTCCGCCGCTTCACCGGTCGCGACGCCGGCGGCCACAAAGACGCCGCCCGGCTCGAGCGCGGCCGACACGGCCGGCAGGGTCGAGACGATGAGGTCGGTGGTCAAGTTGGCCAGGATGAGGCCGGCCGGCCCTCCGGAAGCCAGGACCACGCCCAGGTCGCCCAGGGCGACCTCGACCCGACCGGCCAGGCCATTGGCCGTCACGTTCCAGCCGGCCGCCTCGACCGCAACCGGGTCATTGTCTACGGCGAGGACTTTCGCGGTCCCCAGCTTGGCGGCGGCAATGGCCAGGAGGCCGCTGCCCGTGCCGAGGTCGAAAACGCGCGAGACGGATGGCGGGCCGGTGTCAGTTGGCGCGGCGCCGACGGGCGCCGCCAAACGGCGACTATCCAGGACCTCCTCAAGCAGTTCCAGCGCCCCGCGGGTGGTGGCGTGGTCTCCGGTGCCGAAGGCCTGACCGGGGTCGATGACGATGGGGATGTCGTCCGGGCCTATCGCGGCGGGCGCCTCCCACGGCGGGTGGACGACCAGACGGCGCCCGACCCTGGTGGGCCGGAAGAACGCCTTCCACTGGTCTTGCCATTCGGTCTCGCGGGCGAGCCGGGTCGCTACCTCGGCCGGCCCCGGGTCCAGGCCCCAGCCCGGCAGGGCGGCCAGGAAGGCCCGGAGGTCGGCTGGTAGCCTGGCCGCCGGAGACCTCCCGGCCTCACCTCCGGCCGGGAAGTACGCGACAAGAGCCCGGAGAGCGCCCGCGTCCGGACCGAAGTCCTCCCACGCGTACCCTCGGGCTCCCAGGCGCCGCAATTCCTCGCCGACCGCCTCGGCGGCCTCGGACGCCACGGTCACCCTCACCTCAAGCCATTCCGCTGCCAGCCGCCCTGGACTCATCGGCCCTTAGCTTTGTCCTCGTCGGGGACCGCGGTCACCAGCTTCGACTTCTTAATCTTCGGGAAGAGCGTGTTCGCCGGAGCGCCGGGCAGGCCGAGGTCCGCCAGGCTTCCCTCGACCACCTGACGCTGGAGGTCCGCCACTTTCGGGCTGTCCGGACCTTCCTTCTCCAATTCCTTCTTGAGCTTCTTCCACGGACCCTCGCCCGCCATTGGCCCCCCCCTCGCACGACAGAGTATCATGCCCCATGGGTCGTCTGCATGGGTCTTCGTCTCGTCTACCTCTTCCCCGCCCGGGCCCGAAGCCAGGGCACGGCGAACCGGGCGTAGACGTAGCTCAGCCCGAGGGCCCCGGCGAAGAACGGGCCGACCAGGAGCGGCGAGGGCGGGAAGAACACGGCCACGGCCAGGAGGGCGAAAACCCCGGCCGTGACCGCCGGCAGGACGGCCCCACCCGGCGCCCGGTAGGGCCGCTCGGCGTCGGGCTTGGTTCGGCGCAGCCTGAGGACCACGAGGGCCACCAGGAAGTAGATGACGCACTCGATGGCCGCCGCCATGAGGATGGCGACGGTGAAGGAGCGCGTCAGGGTGAGCAGCAGGGCCAGGACCAGTTCGATGATGAACATGAACGTGAGGGCCGCCCAGGGCGAGAAGTAGGTGAGGTGGATCCGGCTCAGGGCCTTGGGGAGCGTTCCCTCGCGGGCCATCCCGTAGACAAGCCGCGAATTCCCCATCATGCCGGCGTTGAAGGACGTGAAGGTGGCCAAGGCCGAAACGACCCCGACAATCACGAGCCCGACCGTCCCGGCCAGGGCCTCGGCGAAGATGAGGTGGGGCGTGGGGCTGGCGGCCAGGACGCTGACGGGGGCGAAGGTCACCATGATCGTCGTCCAGACGGCGTAGGTCACGGCCAAGAGCACGACGGCGATGGGCATGGCGCGGGGAAGGACCTTGATGTCGGTCGTCTCCTCGGCCAGCGGGGTGACCCACTCGAAGCCGATGAAGAGGTAGATGGAGTAGGCGACCCCCTGGACGAAACCGGCGACCCCGCCGCTGGGGGCCGCCACGCCTCCGGTCCCCAGACCGGCCCCGGCCCCCCCCACCCCCCAGGGGTAGCCCCCTTGTGATCGCCGCGAACAGGGCGTAGGCCGAGACAGCGAAGATGAGGAAGAACATGAAGTAGGTCAGGACGTCCTGGGTCCGGCCGGCCGTCTCAACGCCGCGGAGGTTGATGAAGAAGAAGAAGCTGATGACCAGGAGCACCCAGACGGCGACAGGAATCGTCGAGAGAAGGGGGATGCCCGTCGCGGCGAAGACGCGCTCCAACACGCTGGCGAAGATGTAGGCCTCGGCCGCGCCCGCGGCCCAAGCCAGGAACACGTACAGGAGCGAGACCGTGACGGCCAGCCGCTCGCCGAAAGCCTGCCGGACGTAGACCTGGACGCCGCCGGCCGTGGGGAACATGGACGAGAGTTCGGCAAAGTTGGCCGAGGCCATCACGCAGAGAAGGCCGGCCACGGCGATGGCCAGCCAGACCAGCCGGCCCCCGGCGGCCTGGGCGGCCGAGATCGAGGCCGGGTAGACACTCGAGGCCAGGGCCAGACCGGCGCTGGCGGCGACAAGGGTGCGGAGCCGGAGCGAACGACGCAGACCCACCGGCAAGACCTCCTAGCGGCGGCGCCCTACTCCCAGAGGTACTGAATGATGGCGTCGAGCCGCATCTCGTCCTTGTTCGACCCGATGAACTTGAGGTTGCCCTTGGCGAACTCCTTGGCCGGGTTGAGCTCGCCGCGGAAGATACCCGCCAGGGCGACGACCAGAGCCTGGATGTGGATGTCGCGTGGTTCGACGGCCTCGAGGGCGACGCGGACGATCCGCCCGTTGTCGATGACCATGGTCCAGGTGCGGGCGTCAAGATCGGTGGCCGTCACGTGGATGTTCCGGGTCCAGTCCTTGAGCATCTTGAGCACGATCTTGTTCTCGTGCGCCCGCAGGCGGAAATCCTCGAGGATGGCCGTGAGTTCCTCCGGGGTCATCGGTCGCCGCCGCTCCTCGCGGCGTCGGTCGCCGGGACACCCGTGGCCTCGCCGGCCGTCCGCCGGGCCAGGTCCTCGATGCTCCCGTCGCACTCCTCGCGCTCGATCTCGATCTCCCGCTGGGCCACGCGCTCCAGGAAGGGCTCGACCGGCAGGCACCCCTCGGGCGCGAACACGCCCGGCTGCTGCTTCAGAAAACCGGTGGCCAGCATGTCCGCGGCGATGGCCGGCGGGATGCCGGTCAGGCGGTCCATGGTGTCCACCGAGTAGTAGCTGATGGTCTTGAGCCGGCCATCCTTGAGCCCGGAGACATCCGACCGGATGCCCGAGAGCGCCGGGGCCACGCCCTCGCCGAGGTGCGCGAACAGGGGCAGGACCGGCTGGAGCAGGGCGGCCATGGCCTCTTTCTTCTTGTCGGTGTTGAGAAGGTCGAGGTCGATCATGCCCTTGGCGATCTGCTGCATCTCGTGGGGCAGAAGATAGCCGCGCAGGACCACGCTGCGGAGCTTCGGCAAGTAGCGCGGCACGGTCAGCGGCTCCGGATGGCCGCAGACGTAGGCGTTCACCCGGCCGATGGGCTCGGGGAAGTCGACCCAGCGGTGGTGGGTGAGGGCCGGCAGGTCGACCCAGCCGCCCCCGATGAAGGAGGGCGTGGACCGGGTGATGGCGTGAAGAACATGGAGGATGACGGCCTGGCCCTCGCTGTCGGACGTGCTGCCGACCCAGGTGATGTCGCAGTCCTGGGGCTCGTCGAGTTCCGAGGCGGCCTTGACGGCCAGGAGGTTCGAGAGGCCGGGGGTCCAGCCGACGCCGACGATGAGCATGACCCCGGCCTGCCGGGCCAGGCCGTCGAGGGCCAGCATCTTCACCGTGGCGTCGTCGTCGTCGCAGATGTCCACGAGGGGCACGCCGACCCGGATGGCGGCCAGACCCACCTTCTCGGCGTAGCGGAAGAAGGGACCGATGCAGTTGACGGCCACGGCCGCGCCCCGAAGCACGCCCGTCAGAGAGTCGGGAACGTTGGCGTCCACGAAGACGGCCTCGGTGCCCTTGCCCTGTTGCGCGGCGAACTTCCGGGCCCGGTCGTAGCGGAAGTCGGCGATGACGACCTTGGTGTTGCCCCGGGCCACGAGTTCCCGGACCACGCGATACCCCATGTCTCCGGCGCCGCCGAAGACGACAGCGACCGGCGCCGTGCCGCTGGTGGATGGATTGGCAGCCATTTGGTGGAAGACACCCCCGATTTGGAGAGTTGGCTTTGGGGTTCGGGGCACCCGGAGGAGTTCCTCCCCGGTCCACCCGGTCCGCAGGAGCTTGGGCCGGGCCGACGAATCGCCAGGCACACCGAGTCAGGACCAAAGGGAGCTACGCCATGTCCAAGCCAGACGTGAGCCAGACACCGGGAAACCCCCAGTACGCCCGTCTGCTCGAACTCATTTCCGAGGTTCGGGACATCCAGGGCATCGGGGCCCTGCTCTTCTGGGACCAGCAGGTCATCATGCCCCGCGGCGGCGCCGCCTCGCGCGGGAACCACCTGGCCCTCGTCAGCAAGCTGCGGCACGAGCGCTTCACCAGCCCCGAGATCGGCCGGCTGCTCGAGGGACTGCGGAGCTACGAAGAGTCCCTGCCTTACGATTCCGACGAGGCGAGCACCATCCGGGTGACACGCCGCGAGTACGAGAAGGCGACCAAGCTACCGCCCGAGCTGGTCGTCCGGGCGTCACGCGCCGCGACCGAGGGCTATACGGTCTGGCTGGCCGCCCGCGAGGCCCGGGACTATGGGGTCTTCCGGCCGGCCCTGGAGAAGACGGTCGCGGTCACGCGGGAGATCGCCGAGACGCTGGGCTACGAGGACCACCCCATGGACGCCCTCCTCGACCGGCACGAGCCGGGGATGAAAGTCGCCGACGTCGAAACCCTCTTCGCCGAACTGCGGACCGCCCTCGTCCCGCTGGCCAAGGCCATCGCCGCCAAGGGCGACATAGTCGACAACGCCTTCCTCCAGCAGCCCTTCGACCGGGCCAAGCAGCTCGCCCTGGGTCTGGAGGCGGTCAAGACCATCGGCTACGACCCCGAAATCCGCGGCCGGATGGACATCTCCGTCCATCCTTACACCATCGACATTGCCCTCGACGATGTTCGCATCACCACGCGCGTGAACGAGAACTATGTCGGCCAGTCGTTCTTCGCCTGCCTGCACGAGGCCGGACACGGCATCTACGGCCAGGGCCTGCCGGGCAAGTTCGGCCGGTCCATCCTGGGCGACGGGGCGTCCGCGGGCCTGCATGAGTCGCAATCACGCCTCTGGGAGAACGTCGTGGGGCGGTCGCGGGCGTTCTGGCAGTCCTTTTTCCCGCGCCTCAAGGCTCATTTCCCGACCCAGCTCGCCTCTGCCACGCCGGAAAGCATCTACCGAGCCGTAAACCGCGTCCGGCCGTCGCTCATCCGGGTCGAGGCCGACGAGGTGACCTACAACCTCCACATCATGGTCCGCTTCGAACTCGAGAAGGCCGTCTTCGACGGGAAGCTCGAGGTCAAGGACCTCGCCGAGGCCTGGAGCGCGAAGTTCAAGGAGTACTTGGGCATCGCCCCGCCCGACGACCTGACCGGCATCCTGCAGGACATCCACTGGTCGATGTCTTTCGGGGCAAACTTCACCAGCTACACCATCGGCAACGTGGCCTCCATCCAGCTCTACGAAGAAGCCGTGAAGCAGTACCCGGACATGACCGAGCGCATCGCGCGGGGCGACTTCGCCGCCCTCTTCGGCTGGATGAAGGACAGCCTCCACGTCCACGCCGCCAAGTTCACGCCGCGGGAGACCCTGGAGCGGGTCACCGGCAAGCCGCTCACGGCCGCGCCGTATCTCGGGTACATCAAGCGCAAGTTCACCGACATCTACGGGCTGTAGGCGCCCGGAAAGCGAGGGAGAGCCCTTGGCCTCCGGAAGCGAGAAGTTCGAACGCCTGGCCGCGCTCGTCGCGGAGGTCGTCAACCTGCGGCAGGCCTCCGGCATCCTATACTGGGACCAGCAGACGATGATGCCCAAAGCCGGGGCCGAAGCCCGCGGAAACCAGATGGCCACCCTGGACAAGCTGGCCCACGAGAAGTTCACCCGTCCCGAGATCGGGCAGCTCCTGGAGGACCTCCGTTCCCACGAGGCCTCCCTGCCCCCCGACTCCGACGAGGCCAGCGCCATCCGCGTGACCCGCCGCGAGTACGAGAAGGCGACCAAGCTACCACCCGACCTGGTCGAGCGCATCTCGCGGGCCGCCAACGATGGCTTTGGCGTCTGGCTCCAGGCCCGCGAGGCCCGGGACTACCAGGTCTTCCGCCCGGCCCTCGAGCGCACCTACGGCCTGATGCGGGAGGTCGCGGACGTCCTCGGCTACCAGGACCACCCCATGGACCCGCTGCTCGACCACTCGGAACCGGGCATGAAGGTCGCGGAGGTCGAGACCCTCTTCGCCGAACTCCGGGAGACGCTCGTCCCCCTTTGCCAGGCCATCTTCACCAAGGTCGACGCGGTGGACGACCGCCCCCTGCGGCAGAGGTTTCCCCACGACCAGCAGATGGCGGCTTCCCGGGAGGCGGCCAGAATCGCCGGGTTCGACCTTGAGACGCGCGGGCGCCTGGACCTCTCGGTCCACCCGTTCACCAGTGGTTTCTCGCCCAACGACGTCCGCATCACGACCAAGGTCGACGAGGACTTCCTCTCGACGTCCTTCTTCGCCAGCCTTCACGAGGCCGGGCACGGGAACTACAGCCAGGGCGTGCCGGCCAAGTTCCAGCAGTCTCTCCTGGACGACGGGCCTTCGGCTGGCCTGCACGAATCGCAGTCTCTTTTGTGGGAGAACGTTGTCGGGCGGTCGCGGGCCTTCTGGGAGTTCTACTACCCGAGCCTCAAGAGGGTCTTTCCAGAGCAGTTCGACGGAGTGTCGATGGAGAGCGTCTACCGGGCCGTGAACAAGGTCCAGCCGTCCTTCATCCGCGTCGATGCCGACGAGGTCACCTACAACCTCCACGTGATGATCAGGTTCGAGCTGGAGAAGGCGGTCTTCGACGGGAAGCTCGCCTTGAAGGACCTGGACGAGGCCTGGAACGCCAAGTTCAAGGACTACCTCGGCCTGACGCCCCCCGACGACCTGGCCGGCGTCCTCCAGGACATCCACTGGACGGGTGGGTTCGGGGCGGCCTTCGCCGGGTACACCATCGGGCACGTGTCCTGCCTGCAACTCTACGAGAAGGCCCGCCGGGACATCCCGGGTCTGGAGGCGGGTTTCGCCCGCGGCGAGTTCGCCCCGCTCCTGGGCTGGATGAACCGGAACCTCCACGCCCACGGGAGCAAGTACACCCCCCAGGAACTCATGCTGCGGGCCACCGGCCGGCCGCTGACGGCCGAGCCGTACCTGGCCTACATCCGGAGGAAGTTCGGGGAGATCTACGGGCTGTAGGGCCAAGGGCAGGCCAGCCTAATCGTCGTTGTTAGGGTTAGGATAGGGAGCGGGCCAGCTCGATCGCCTCAACGAGATCCCTCTCCAGGTCGCCCTCGACCACACTATCCCTGCTGGCTTCCGCCCACTTTGGGAACTTGGTCAGGCGTGAGGCCGCATTGAGGGTCCACAGAGTAGCCAGGGGACGGTCGAGCTTCCCCTCGCGTGAGTCCACGCTGCCGTAAGCCTCCCAGAAGGCGGGTCCCGCGTCGGCCGAGAGGGAGCTGGTCACATTGCGGCAGTCACTGTACCGCATCCCCACGCCAAGAAGATGGTAGTCGAAGACCACAGCCTCCGGACCGTGCTCCCGGCTGGCTAGGGCGAGATTGGTCCAGTAGAAGTCGTTGTAGTTGAGCGTGGTGCTCAGTCTATGCGCCGCAGCCCGGAGAAGCTCGATGTGCTCGACGGCAAGGTCCCAGGCGCGGCAGTTCGTCAGACCGAGCGATTGGCCCGCGGCCAGCATGCTGTTGCGGTCAAGCTCATCCGTTTCGTGGGTCAGGAAACCGGGACAACCCCCTTTCGAAAGCAGGACCTCGCCGGCGTCATGGAAGACCCGGTACCAGCGGGCGACCGCTCGGCCGACCTCCGGTCTGGTCAAGTCGTCCGGAGTGGCCAACCGCCACATCTCGCTCCGCGTGAGATCCTCCAGGAGCAGAGCCTGAGCCGTGCTACCGTAGAGCGGCAGTGTCGGCACCCCGAGCTGCCGGAGCAGTAGATAGCCTCCGACCTCCACTCGCGCGGCTGCCTCCGGCAACCACTTGACGATGTAAGACCCCTCCGCCGTGACGAGCCGCCAGATGGCGTGGCCGTGCCTCTCCGACAGGGTGTCCACCCGCCGGATCGACGCCGGATCAACACCGAGGTCGTGGAGCACCTGGTTTGGCTCAGGACTCATGAGACCATGCTCCGATCGTCGTAGTCGCCCCCCGCCGTGGTCTCCGGCGGCCGGAGCTGTCGCAGCCAGCGCCGAGGCATCTCCGCAAGCCCGCGAATCGAGGGCTTATCCCTACCCCGCGCCGCTGAGGATGTCCTTGACCCGCTTCAGAAACCCCTCGGGCATCGTCACCGCCTCGCCCCGCTCGGTCGCGTAGGCGGCCAGGAGGTCCTTCTCGCGGGCGGAGAGGCGCGTCGGAACCTCGACGGCCATCTGGACGATGAGGTCGCCGCTGCCGCCGCGCCGCAGGTGGGGCATGCCCTTGCCCTTCAGGCGCAGGCGGGTGCCGGGCTGGGTGCCCGCCGGGACCTTGAGGATGGTCTCGCCGCCGAGGGTGGGGATGCTCAGTTCCGCTCCCAGGGTGGCCTGGGCGAAACCGACGCGCCGCTCGAGGTGGAGGTCGGCGCCGTCGCGCTCGAAGACCTTGTGCGGGCGCACGTGGACGTAGACATAAAGGTCGCCGGGCGGGCCGCCCAGCAGCCCGGGCTGACCGGCCTCGCCGATGCGCAGGCGGGTGCCCGTGTCGACACCGGGGGGGACGCTGAGGACGATGTGGTGGTTGCGGCGGACCTTGCCGAGGCCGTCGCAGTCGGGACAGGGCTCCTTGATGATCTCGCCGCGCCCCTCGCACCGCGAGCAGGGGCCGCTCGTCACGAACTGGCCGAGCGGGGTGCGCCGCACGCTGCGGACGTGACCGCTCCCGCCGCAGTCGGGACACTTCTCGGGCCTGGTCCCGGGTTTGGACCCGGAGCCGCCGCAGATGGGGCAGTCCACGATGCGCGGCACGTCGAGCTCGCGCTCGAGCCCTTTCGCCGCCTCCTCGAGGCCTATCTCAAGGTCGTACCGGAGGTCGGCGCCGCGCTGCGGGCCGCGCCGCGCCTGCTGGCGCCCGAGCCCGCCGCCGAAGAACATGCTGAAGATGTCCTCGAAACCCGAGAAGCCGCCGGCGTCGCCGGACCAGGAGAAGTCGCCCTGGCCTGGGCCGCCGGCACCGCCCGGCCAGCCCGCGGGTCCGCCCCGGCCCGTGGCCGCATGGCCGAAACGGTCGTAGCCCGCCCGCTTCTGCGGGTCCTTGAGGGTCTCGTAGGCCTCGCCGAGTTCCTTGAATTTCTCCTCGGCCTGCTTGTCCCCGGGATTATGGTCGGGGTGGAACTTGCGGGCCAGGGAGCGATAGGACTTCTTTATGTCGTCTTCCGAGGCCTTTCGGTCGACTGCCAAGACCTCGTAGTAGTCGCGCTTAGGCGCCACGCGGTGGCCTCCTACGTCTCCGCGCAGCGCGGGTCGGGCCGCTCAAGACCCACCCGGAAACCCTGCTTGCGCGCTTCCTCGGAAAGAATGTCGATGATGGCGGCGATGCGCGTCGGGAACATGAAGGCTGAGGGGCTCAGGCCCGGCTGGAGTTGCCCCATCTCCCCGGCCAGGGTGAAGAGCTGCCGGACGCCGCCCTCGATACGGTACCCGGTCTTGCCGGCCAGCCCGGTGGACAGGAGGCGCTTGCGGTAGTCGAAGGGCACGTCGTCGAGCAAGGCCGTCACTTTGATGGCCAGGGCGATCATCTCGATGCACGTCGCCGCGGAGGCCAGGGGGTCGAAAGCTCGCAGACTGGCTCCCAGACTAGAGTAACGACGCCGCAAGAGGTCGAGTTTGCCCTCGAGCCGCTGCTTCCGGAGCTGCGCCTGGTTGGCCTTGAGCCACGCCTGGAACTGGGCGTACCGTCCCTGGGGGTCCCGGAGAATGAGGGCGTTGCCGTAGTGGTAGATGTAGCTGTCGTCCAAGGACCGGCAGAGGGCCTCGATCCGGTCGTAGGTCCGGCAGAGGTACTGCAACAAGACACCGTCCAACTTTATCTCCCACAGCAGCCCGCCGTTCCAGGCCGGGTCCTGCGAGATGGCCTCGTAGGTCGGCTGGTCGGCGATGACCGCCATGTCCAGTTCGGAGCCGGGAACGCATAGCCCGGTGGCCACCGAGCCCAGGACGACGACCGCCACACGCTCGGCGTGGGGCTTGAAGAGCGGCAGTTCGACCAGGTACGGCAGGCACTTCGCCTGGGCGAACTTGACGAATCTGGCCTGAAGGTCCGACTTGAAAACCATCATCCGTCGAGCGACCCCGTTCCCGCGCCACCTGGGCCGCCGCCCGAGCCGCCACCTGAGGCGCCGCCCGAGCCGCCACCCTCCTCGCGCTTCTTGATGATGGTGTTTATGCGCAGGATGGCCTCGGCTATCTCACCGGCGGCCTTCAGGGCGTAGGTCTTGACCAGGGTCGGGTCGAGGATGCCCATTTCGAACATGTCCACGACCTCGCCGGTGTCGCAGTCCACGCCGAGGCTCGGCTTGCCCGTCTCCTGCTGGGCGGCCAGGACGTCGCCCACCTTCTCCAGCGGGTTGTAGCCCGCGTTGGCCACGATTTGAGCCAAGGGCCGGCGCAGGGCCTCGATGACACAGTCCACACCGTATCCGGCCATGCCCTTGAGCGACCGCCGGCTCTCCTCCAGGCACCGGGCCGCGGCCAGTTCGGCCGCCCCGCCGCCGGGGACCACGCCACCGCGGAGGGCCGCCTGGACAGCCGCGGCCGCGTCTTTGGCGATGCGTTCCCGCTCGTCGACGACCTCGTCCGTGGCCGCGCCCACCAGGATCGTAGCCATCGGCTTCCCGGCCCCGCCGAGGAACCGCACGTGCTCGAGCTTCTCGTCCTCGTAGACCCTTTCGGCGGCGCCCAGGTACCTGGCGAGGTCGCCCGGCTCGCGGCGAAGGCCCGTGCGCTTGATGGGCCTGGCCCCGACATGCTCGGCGACCTGCCGGACCTCGCGCGAGGAGACCCGGCGCAGGACCATCACGCCGGCATCGGTGAGGACCTCCTCGGCCGCGTCGTCAACCCCGCGGTCCACAACGATCACGTTGACCCCCAGTTCGACGAGCTTGGACAGGTTGTCCCGGAACTCGCTCTTCAGCGCGAGGTAGCGATTGAAGCCGGCCTCCGTGCCGAGGGCCTCTTCCTCCATCTCCTCGGGTTCGAGGGCGTCATCCACGACCAGGACGCGAGCCTTGACGATTTCCCGGGGCATTTGTTGGTTCAGGCGTTCCTTGTCGACCACGACGCCCATGAAGACCTCGTTGCCCGCGCCCGCCTGGGCGACGACCGTGTCCATGAGTTTCCAGTGCCGTTCGGCCAGCTTCTCCGCCCCGACCATGCGCGCCGCCGTCACCACCAGGTCGGCGATGTCGTCGTGCTGCCGCCCGGCGACGAAAGCAACCTTACGGAGCAAGGGGTCGTCCACCCCCTTGATGGGCGTCGAGAGCGCCACCAGGGCCTCGCGGGCCCGGGCCAACCCGACGCGGACACCCTCGATGACCTTGGTCACCGGGACGCCCTTGACGATTTGGGCCACGCCTTCCCCGAGGAGGGTCCCGGCCATGATGGTGGCCGTGGTCGTGCCGTCGCCGACCTCTTCCTCCTGGGCTTTGGCGATGCCGATGACCATGCGGGCCGCCGGGTGACTCGTCTCGATCTTGGAGAGGATGGTGATACCGTCGTTGGTGATGACCACGTCGCCGAGCCTGTCGACGAGCATGGCGTCGAGGCCCTTGGAGCCCAGCGTGCCCTCGACGGCCGACGCGATGGCCTGGACGGCGCTGGCGTTGGTGAGGAGGGCGGCGAGCTTCTCGTCGACCTCGGCGGAGTTTGAAACGTGCTTGATGGTGGTCAAGAAACGGGTTCCTCCCTCAGGTCGTCATCCCTCGGTCGGCGCGGGCCACATAACGCCCCGCCGTTCCCTAGGCCAGCCGCCCCAGAAACTCGTCGAGGTTCGCGGCGACCAGGTCGACGAGGGCCAGGACGAGGCCGTAGTCCATCCGCTTGGGGCCCAGTACGGCGACCCCGCCGACGGCCCTTCCGCCGGCGTGGTACGGGGCGGAGACCAGACTGCAGTCGGCCATCTCGACGCGCTTGTTCTCCCGGCCGATAGTGACTGTCGTGCCGTCGAACGCCAGGCGCCCGGCCAGGAGGCCGGAGACGGTCTGCTCCCGGTCGAGAAGGCCCAGCACGGCCTTGGTGCGCTCGAGGTCCCGGAATTCCGGGAGGTCGAGGACGCGGGCCACCCCGCTTATGTAGACCCGCTCCGTGGCCCTGGGTTCCAGACTCGAACGGAGGAACTCGATGGTCTCGTCGAGCAGGGTCTCGTACCCGCTGAACTCTCGCCTCAGGTCGCGCAGCACCCCGGGCCGGTCGAGACCTTCCCAGGTCCGGCCGACCAGAAGGCCGTTGATGAGTTCGGTCATGCGCCTCAGGTTCTCGGGGTCGAGCGAGGCCGGCAGGTCCACCAGCTTCGTCTCGACAAAGCCGGCGTCGGAGATGAGGGCCAGGAGGGCGCGACCCGCGCCGGCGGGCGCGACCTCCACGCGCACGAGCGAGGCCGGTTCGAACTGCGGTCCGAGGACGATGGAGATGAGGCTCGACGTGTGGGAGAGCACATGAACGGTGGACAGGATGAGAGACTCGACCTGTCGCATCTTGGCGCCGAGGACCCGGTCGATGAGCCGGGCGTGCCAGTCGGGCACCGGGGTCTCCTCGAGGACCCAGTCCACGTAGTAGCGGTAGCCGGCATCGGAGGGAACGCGGCCGGCCGAGGTGTGCGGCTGCTCGAGGAAACCGAGTTCCTCAAGGGCAGCCATGTCGTTGCGGATGGTAGCGGGGCTGGCGTCCAGGACGTGGCGACCGGCGACGGCCTTGGAGCCGACCGGCTCGGCCGTGGAAACGTAGTCCTCGACGATGGCCCGGAGGATCCGCCGCTGGCGTTCGGTCAACTCGGGGGTGGTCACGCCCGACCCCCTCGCTCTCAACCAAGTCTGGCCGCCCGGCGTTCCGGCCGACGGCCAGTCGAGCTTGTTAGCACTCCCTGCTTCCGAGTGCTAACTGATGGCCTGAAAATACCATTCTAGCCGGGAGGTTGTCAAGCCGGGGAGGGGGGGCTGGCTGGGCGGGGCACGCGTCCGCGAACCGCGAATTGAACGCGGGAGACAGCCCGGTCGTTAGAGAAGTGGTCGCACCGACACAGGTGCATCCTTGGGAGATGGACGTTTGGCGGACGAGGATACCAGACTCGTGGCCTCAGCTCAGGCCGGCGACCGCCAGGCGCTCGAAACCCTGGTAGAGCGGCACTACGCCGCGCTGCGAGCCACCCTCATCCGTTACGGGGGCGCGCGGCCGGACGAGGTCGAGGACCTTCTCCAGGAGACCTTCCTCCGGGCGCTGACCGCGATGGGCCGGTTTGACAACCGTGGCCATCTGCGAGCCTGGCTGTTTCGCATCGCGCTGAACCTGACGCGAGACGCGCGCAAACGCGGGCGGCGTGTCTTCACCGCCTTCGATGTGGCGGCGTTGGCCGATATCCCCGACTTCGCGGCCGACCCGGAGCGGACAGTCCTGGGGCGGCTGGACGGAGAGACCCTCCAGGCGGCCCTGGCCCGGCTTCCGGAAAGCCATAGGGAGGTTCTCGTGTTGAGGTTCTACGCCGACCTGCCGGTCGAGGAGGTCGCCCGGATCATGGGGTGCCCCCAAGGCACCGTGAAATCGCGGATTCACTACGGTGTCCGGAAGCTGAGGGGCTTGCTGTCGGTCGAAGCCGGCGGGGGCGTCCGGACCGTGAGCGGAAACCGGGAGCAATCGGAGAGAGGACGGTGATTCCTGTGAAGCGAACCGGAAGGTCCGACCCCGTCGCCCGGGCAGGAACGAGAGAGAGCCTGCCGACCCCTTGCCGGGTGGCGGTCGACCTCCTTCCTCTCCTGGCCGCGGGGGTCGCCGCTGAACTCGAGGTCGAGCAGGTCCGGCGTCACGCGGCGGACTGCCCCGCCTGCCGGGCGCGGCTCGGCCACGCCGTGAGCCTCATCCAGGCCATCGAGGCGGATGCCGCCGAACTGCGGGGCTTGCCGTCGGGAGCGATTTCCGGGGCCGCCACGCGCCTTGGTGCGAGTCTTCGGGAGGGACTCGCGGCCCAAGAGCGGCGCCGCGGTCGCCGCGGTCTGGTCCTGACCCTCGGGCCGGTGGTTTCCGTCTATCTGACCGCTCTCTTCACCCTTATCGCCCGTGTTTCAGGCCCGTCACCCTGGACGCTCGTCGCGGCGGGCCTCTACGTCGTCGGGGTCCTCGTCACGGCCCCGGTACTACTAGTATCCCGCCGTCTGGCGGGAACCGAGGAGTGAAAACACGATGAGCAGAACCGACTTGGGCGCCAAGCACTTGCGCGCCCTGGGCTACGTCGCCGCGAGTCTGGCCGTTCTGCTGGCCCTGAGCGTGAGCCTCACCTGGTTCGCTTCCAAGAACGTCGACTCCCGATGGCGGTACTCGGATGCCCTGAACGCACTCACTAGCGCCATAGCGAACAAGGGCCTGTCGGCGGCGGCGCTGCCCGACATCCAAGCCATCGCCGCCGAACTGAGCCAACAGCCGGGCTGGCGCGCCGTGGTCGTCGCCAACCCTGCCGCCGAGATCGTCGCCGCGGTGCCCAAGGCCGCCCTGGGCCGCAGGCTCCCGCTGCGTCCAGAGCCGTGGCCCGATTCGCCCGAGCGACCCGTCTTGGAGGTCTCGGCCTACGGCCGCCCGACCGACCTCGGCCGGCTCCTGGGACTGAGCGAAGAGCCCGAGGATGACCTCCTTACCGGAGTGAGCGTCCACTCCCAGGACGCGGCGGGCCAAGGGGCGCCGATTGCCTGGGTGTGGGCGTTGACGGCCAAGGCCAAGTTCTTGGGTCTCACGGCAGATGAGTGGTCGTCGACGTTGATCTCGCTCTCTCTCGCGTTGTACATCCTCGGCACCCTGACCCTGGCCCTCTGGGTCTTCGCCGACGCGAGGCGTCGCGCCATGGACGCGCCGTGGGGGTGGGGCGCCCTCACCCTGGTGACCACGGCCGTCGGCTGGGCCACGTACCTGATTACCCGGAGTTGGCAGCGTCCGCAGTGCCCGAACTGCGGCGGCAGCCTACGCCCGTCCTTCAAGACCTGCCCTCACTGCGGGAACCAGGTGAAGCGAGCTTGTCCGTCCTGCGGGCAGGGCGTGGAACACGGCTGGAACTTCTGCCCCCACTGTTCCGCGGGCCTCAACTAGCCAGCCATCTTGGCGCCCCTGTCTGGCGGAAGCGGGGCAGACGGCCCAGACGGCCCACGATGGGAGGTCGGGGAAGCTGATTCTCCTGATTGACGTCGTCAAGGAGTACGGCTCAAGGTCGATGCGGCCGACAAGGGTGCTCGGACCCCTCAGTCTCGAGGTGCCCGCAGGTCGGAGCCTGGCCGTGGTCGGACCATCGGGTTCGGGGAAGAGCACTCTCCTGAGCATCATCGGGTGTCTGGAGCGGCCGACGTCCGGGGGCTACTACTTACAGGACCAGGCCGTCGCCGATTTGGGCGAGGCGGAACTGGCGAAGCTCCGGCGCGAACGCTTCGGGTTTGTCTTTCAGCGCTTCCACCTGATTCCCGAGCTGTCCGTGCTCGACAACGTCAGCCTGCCGCTGCTTTACCAAGGCGCTTCGGTGAGAGCCGGCCGCCGCGAGGCCGCGCTCGCCCTGGAGAGGGTCTCACTCGCGGCCAAGGCCCGAGCCCGCCCCTATCAGCTATCAGGTGGCGAGCAGCAGAGAGTAGCGGTGGCCCGGGCAGCGGTGTCCCGTCCTACGATCCTTCTCGCCGACGAGCCCACGGGCAATCTCGACTCCGCCAACGGCGCCTTGGTGGTCGAGCTTCTCCTGTCGCTGCGGCGCGAGAACCCAACGGGCATTCTGGTCATGGTCACCCACAACCTGGCCCTTGCCCGGCGTCTTGACAGCATGGTCTTCCTTGAGGACGGTATCCTCGCGGAACCACGCGCCACTACCCCCCAGGAGGGATGTCTGGTTGCTGAGTCTCCCGGTCTTGGGTGACATGCTTCGAGCGTTCGCCGGCCAGATCAAGCGGACCCCCTGGGGAGTCGCTCTGCTTTGGATCAGCCTCACTGTCGCCGCCGCCGCTCTCGTGATCGGGTTTGGACTGGCGGAGGGCCTCAGGCTTTCCCTTTCCGCCGGTCTGCCGGGTGAGCTTGATCGCCTCTACTACTTCTCCGCGGCCTCCAGGGTGGGAGGAGGCCCCCAGGGCTCGGCTCAGGGGGACGGTTTCACCGTGGGGCGCCTGGAAGCTCTGATAGAGGCCGGGACCATCGAAGGCTACTTCTTCGAGATCCACGGTAAGCCGGTGATGCTTCGGGGTCGCATGCTGCTCACGACCATGGTCGTGTACGGCGGGCAGGCTCCCCTGTACGGCGGGACGGCGACCGACGCGCTTGTCCGCGCCGCGGGTACCCCGGGCGTAGCCGTCAATCGCTCTCTGGCTGAGAACGGCTTCGGGCTAGCGACGGGTGAGTCCCTGCCCGACCCTCCCGCCGACCCTGTCTATCTCCTGGAGGACTGCGCCCTCCCGGCGGTAGCGATCGTGGGTCCGCCGGCCCGTCTGGAACCCACGGCTGTCGTTCTCGCGGCGGGACGCTCCGTGTCGGAGGCGGGGCATAGCCACCACGTCGCGCTGTACGTCCGGCCTGAGACCGACCTCGAGGAGCTTCTCTCGAACCTCCGGCAGGCCATGAGTCGCGAGTATCCCGGCGTCGTGGTCAGTGTCGCGTCGGCCCGCGAGGAACTTGCCCCTCGGCTGAGGGAGGCGCGCATCGTGTCCGCCCTGACCACCGCCTGTGCGCTGGTGATAGCTCTGGTGGCCTTCGTCAACGCGGGCGCGCTCCTGTCCCTCTGGATTGTCGGCCGAGTGCCCGGCCTCAGCCTGCGGCGCGCTCTCGGCGCGTCGCCGCGCCTCGTGGCCCTCTATGTGCTCTTCGATCTGGTCGTAACCACCTTGCCCTCGACCGGCGCCGGACTCGCCGCGGGCGTCCTGGCCCGCAAGTGGCTGCCGCTCCAGGTCGGTCCGCTGGTCGTCGGGGCGGCCCTCGGGCTGATGGTGACCGGCGCGATCCTGGCTGGTCTTGTCCTGACGCGGACAGTGGATCTGGTGGACCCGGGTCTTCTCTTACGGCGAGGTGTCTGACGATGAGGCCCTGCTCGACTCCCACGGCTCTCGCGCTAGCCTGGCAGACACTCCGAGGACGCGGCCCTCGCACGTGGCTGACGGTCTTCCAGTTCGCGGTCGGGTTCGCCGCCCTGCTCCTGATGATGGCCCTCGCCGTCCGGTTGCTGTCCATCACGAGGGCTCTGGCCGCGACCTTTCCCCCTCCCGACGTTCTGGGTCTCTACCCCTACTCCACCGGAGGTGGCCGAGTGGACTTCGGTCCCGACCTGGTATTCTCTGACCTTTCGGAACTTGGGGGGCTGCCGGGAGTGCGGGGAGTGGCCGTCTTCTGGTCCGGCGTGGCGACACTGCCCCACGGAGAGACCGTACCTCTCTTCGTTTTGAACTCGGAGTTCGAACGCATGGCCCGCTTGAGGGTCCATCGGCCCGGGGTGGGGCCAACAACCGGCACCGTCCGGGAGAGCGCCAACCCGTGCGTCTACCTCACCTCCGCGGCCTGGAAGCGCCGCCCGGCGGGTCTTGCGGGAGTGGCCCAGGGGGACGTCCTTGAGTTCTCCGTTCCCGGTGGGCGCGTGAGGGCGACCCTGGGCGGCACGGTCGACGCTCCGGCCGGCTGGCCTCCGGCGCCGGCTCCGTCCGGCATCTCGGAGTTCGCGTACGACGTGCCTGCCCTGGTTGTCGACCTCGGCCTGGTGGCCGACCTGGTGCCTCTCAGCAACGCCGTCTGGCTGGGCATCGCGGACGGCGCGACCCCTTCGGAGGTCTCGCGTGCCGTATCCGAATGGTACGCTAAGGCCCACCCAGACTCGGGTCTAGACATTCGGGGCATCTCGGTGGCGGAGGAGATCCAGCGTCAAGCCGCGAGCCGCAATCCGGCCGTCTGGGTCGCGGGTGTTCTCGGCGGTGTGCTGCTCACGTTGGCCGGTCTAGGGTTCGCCGGACAGTGCATGCTGATGGCCGAGAGCCGCCGCATGGAGTGGGCCCTGCGACTCGCCCTGGGGGCTACCCGCGCCGGCCTGGTGAAGCAGGTCGTGCTGGAGACAGTGCTCGTCATCGGCTTGGGCGCGATTGGCGGGGCGACGGCTGCCGTCACCGGGATGTCAATCGCGGGACTGACGCCTGGTGGCCGCTCGCTGGCCTGGATTCTCCCCAGCGCGGTCGCCGCGCTGGTCGCGTTGGGTGTCCTGTCGGTCGTGGCGGCCGGTTTCCCCGCCTGGCGGGCAAGCCGCCAGCAACCAGCGGATGTTCTCAGGGAGAGTCTCTAGCCCCGCCGACTAGAAGCCTTCGGCCACGATCTGGGCCAGCACGTCGCCGAGAGCGCGGATGGCGGCGTAGATTTCCTCGAGCGTGTTCTCCTGCCCGCCGATCTCCAGGAGGATGGTCCGGGCCATGACGTGCTGGTTGTAGCGCTCGTCGCGGACGAGGATGCCCCGGGAGAGCCCCGGGTACTTCTGCTCCATCGCGGCGACCAGACGGCGAGCGAAGTCGTAGTTGGTCTGCCAGTCCGGGTTGTCGAGCTGCTTGTCGGTGCCGACGATGGAGCAAATGGCGGCCGTCCGGACACCCCCGATGACCACGGTGGTCTTGTCGCGGCTGGGCGCGTCCCGGTGGAGGTCGAGCATGATCTTGACGCTCGGGTAGCGGCGGGCGATCTCGGTCATGGTCTCCAGGGAGCGCTCGTACGCGCCGAGGCGGAAACCGTCCGACTGCGCGTCGTGGAGGCGGCGCGACTGGACACAGGCGATGCCGTAGTTGACCGCCAGGTACCGGGCCAGTTCCTCCCCGACGCGCAGCATGTTCACGGAGTTGTCGGAGGAGAACGAGTCGAGGCCGGATGTGTCGGCCCCGGGGTCCTTGGCCTGGGCCATGGCCGCCACCGCCGGCAGGAAGCTCTCCGAGCCGTGGGTGTGGACGATGGCGACGATGGGCTGGGCGCCCCCGTAGAGATAGAGTTTCGCCGTCTGGTCGTCGAGGACGGCGTCGCTCGGGACGCCTGTCGCCGGAGCGCCGCCGGGCGTCTCAAGCTCGGTTCCCGGGGACAACCCGCCTCCCGGGCCGGTCTGGCCGGAGCCTGGCGGGCCCGAGCCGTCCGGACCGGACGCTTCGCGACCGGAGGCGATAATCGCCCCGGCGTACGAGGACCGGGCGAGCGGCAGGTTGGCCGAGAGGAACGAGGAGGGCGTTCCGGGCGAGACTCCCGTCACCGCCCGGAAGAGCCAGCCCAGGATGCCCCTCGAAGCCCCGGAAACCTCGGCGCCGGCGCTGCCGGTGTCGCCGGCCTTGCCCGGAAGGCCTCCGGTCTCGAGATGCAGGCCAAGGAGCGGGACGGCCTGGCTCAGCATGGCCCGACAGTTGCGGCTCGTGAGCAGCACCCGGGAAAGCGAACTCTCCTGGCGCGCCATTATCTGGAGCGGGAAGACGATGCCGAACAGGGTAAGGGCGAGAAGGCCGAGGACGCCCCAGCGGTAGACGGACCGCTGGACCCTCTGGCGCCGGGAAAGACTCACGGGAGGTTCTCCTTCCCCACCCTGTCGGCCCAAGCCAACCAGTCCTAGGTATATGCGGGGAAGGAGTGAGTGTTCAACCGGCCGTCGAAGGAAGAGGCTCCGCCCCCAGGAGAGACGGAGCCTCAAGCCGACCGCACCCGTACCGCCAACGGCTGGACACGGCCGACACCTTGTGACCGACGCTTCTACCTGAGCTCGGTCGGCACGACGGCGTCGATGATGCCGATAATGAGCGACGCGAGCAGGGCCCCCAGAATCGACACGCGCATGGTCGGAACAAAGAACTGGGCGACCCAGATGACCACGGCCGCGGTGATGAAACCGACCACGCCGCGGCTCTGGGGCGAGATTCTCTCACCCAGGATCGCCTCCACGATGTAGCCGATGGCCGCGATGGCCACCGCCGCGACCAAGGCGTTCACAAACCCGGCCACGCGGAACCCGGGCAGAACGGCCCCTAGGAACATGAGGACAAGGGCGGAAACCACGAACCGCACGACCACTCCCAGCCAGGACGAGCCTCTCACAGCGTCACCTCCCATCCCTGGACTCAAGCGGTTCGTAGCTTGCCCGAGAGCGGAGGGTGCTTATGCCGGGGAGAGGACAGGGGAAGGAAGAGGAAGGCGGCGAAAGGAAGGGCGAGAGAATCGACACAGAAGGAGGCCTGGCAATGGCGAACATCAAGTCCGCCGCGGAGCACGCCCGCATTTCAAAGGTGGCTGCCGCCCGGAACGCCTCGGTGAAGTCCAGCTACCGTTCGCTAGTAAGGCAATTCGAGGAACTGCTCCCGCGTGACCCCGAATTGGCCCGCAAGATGCTCCCCCTAGTGACGGAGGCTCTCGACCGCGCCGCGGGGAAGGGTGTCATCCACGCCAATACCGCGGCCCGCAAGAAGTCCCGTCTCGCAAGCCGGCTCAAGGCCTTGACGAAGTAGCCGGGGCGACGGAGAAGCCGGGGCAACGAAGGAGCCGGGCGCCGGAGAAGCCGACGGGAAGGTTGTTCAGGAACACTGGTGCAGGAGGAAGAACTCCAGGGCCGACCCGGCGTCCTGCCGCCCGGTCTTGATGTCGATGTCCAGGCGGGCCAGGCTGCGCATCATCCGGACGAGTTGCGGGCGGGTGAAGTTCCGGGCCTGGGACAGGTAGTTCCGCACCACCCACGTGGGTAGCTTCAGCCTCTCCTCGATGTCCCTGACGCCGGCGCCGGCCTCCAACATCTCCCGCGTCAAGAAGACCAGGCGCACTTGCCGCACGATCATCGCCATCAGCCTGAGCGGGGGTTCGCCCTGCTCGATGAGGCGCCTCAGCCCGAGTATGGCCGGCAGGGGCCGGCGGCTGCCGAGGTGGTCCACCATGTCGAAGACGGAGGTCTCGGCGCAGGGGGTGGCCGCCTCAAGGACATCGCGGGTGGCGATGCGAGCGGCCCCCCCGGTGGAGGACGCCCCCACATAGGTGAGGAGCTTCTCAATCTCCCGCGCCAGGATGGTCAAGTCCCAACCGGAGCGCAGCACCAGAGTCTGGGCCGCGTCGGAATCGATGGACCCGCCGAGTTCAGTCGTCAGCTTGCGCACCCAGGCCTCGGCCGTCCGCGGGGTGGCCTCCAGGCAGCGGATGACCTCCACGCCCGACTTCGCCTGTCCGGCCGCCTTTAGGAGGGCGTTCGTCGCCGGGAGTTCCTGACTGATGACCAGGACGAGGCGAGCGTCGGCCGGGACCTCGGAGAGAAGGGCCCACCAGAGTTTCGCCGCCTCGGTCGGGGAGGCGGCCCGGGGCGGGCTCCCCAGCAGGCCTTCGTCGGGTTCCTCCGCTGGGCCGGAGTCGACATCCTCGTCGGGCTCCTCGTCCCCGGACGCGTCGTCCCCGGACGCGGCGCCGGCACGCTTCGCTCCTCGCGTGGACAACAATTCGGCGGGATCGCGCGCCACGACGAGGCGGGTGGGGGCCATCGCCGGCGGCGTCAGCAGGGCGGCGCGAACCGCTCCGGCCGTGGCGGCCTCGCGCTCCAGGAAGTTGAAGTTGAAGGCCTCCCAGGCGGGGTCCACGGAGAGGCGCCGCAGGGCCCGCACCAGGCGTCCGTGGTAGTAGGTCTCGGCGCCGTGGATGATGTAGGCCCGGGCCAGAGGCCCAGGGTCGGGTTGTTCAAGCGTGGCCAGAGCCGACTCGGCGTTCAGCGGAAGCGTCCCTCCCGGGAGACCAGGGTTCGGCGCGTCTCCGTCCTGACCTGCCCGGTGGCCGCGGCTCCGGGATCGCTCGGGTCGCCGGAAAGATAGCCGGACAGGCGGAGGACCCCGTCGCGCAGGGTGGCGGTGATGGCGCCGTCCGACTGGGTGAGCCGGACCTCGGCGCCGACAAGTCTGAGGCGGCCCAGAGTGTCCGGCGAAGGATGGCCGAAGGCGTTCCGCCCGACGCTCACCACGGCCACCTCCGGGTGGGCGACGGCCAGGAACGTCGCGCTGGTGGCAAAGGAACTGCCGTGGTGAGCGACCTTGAGGATGAGGCGAGCCGTCCGCGGCAGCCGGGCCGAGAGCCACGCGATGAGCGGCCCCTCCCCCGTGGTCTCGAGGTCCCCGGGAAAGAGGAAAGCGGTCGCGGCGCTGGTGACCAGGAGGGTCAGGCTGGCGTTGTTCTCCCGCGACGAGGACGTGAGCGGCGCCCCAGGCGGCTCCGGCGGGCCGGCCCCGGTTGCCACCGCCGGCCCCAGCACTTCCAGACGGACCTGCCCGTCGGGCGAGACGAGCCGGAGCCCGGCCGCTGCCTCCCGGATGGGGATGCGGCGGCGGGAGGCGGCCTCCAGAAGCGCCGCCACGGCTGAGCCTGGACTGCCCGCTGAACCGGGCCCGACCACCACCTCCCCGACGGAGATGCCCGGGTCGGCCAGGAGTTCGGCCAGACCGCCGGTGTGGTCGTCATGAAGATGGGTGACGAAGACGACGTCGAGCCGCCTGATGCCGCGATGCCTCAGGAACGGCCCAAGCACCCGCCGCCCTGCTCCCACGGGTCCGCCATCGATGAGCAAGGATTGCCCGCCGGGCAGGCGCACGTAGATGGAGTCACCCTGGCCGACGTCCAGGAAAGTGACCTCCATGGTCCGGTGGCCGGCGACCAGGCCGACCGTCCCGACCGCGAGGGTCCCCACCGACAGGGCCAACCCCGCGGCAACGACGGCGGTAAGCCTCAGGCGAGCCTTCCCGACGGCCGCGCCCCGCACGACCCACGCCACGGCAAGGTAGTAGAGGACGACCAACCCCACCGGCGGCGACCCGGTGATCACGGAGGCCCCAGGAACCCCGGCGAAAAGGCGGGCCGTCCCCGTCAGGACCTTAAGGAGCAGCGAGGTCACGGCGAAGAGCGGGAGGCTGAGGAGGTGGCCCAATCCTCCCGCCAGGTCCGCCGCTCCGGCGGCCAGGCCGACCGTCAGGGCCACACCGGAGAGCGGGACGACGATGATATTGGCGACCAGACCGACGACCGACACCTCCCCGAAGTGGACGGCGAGAAGAGGCAAGACGCCGGCCTGGGCCGCCAGGCTGACCGCCCCCGCCTGCGCGAGCGTCGTCACCACCCCCCGGAACCTCGCCCGCACGCTCCGCCAGAGCGGCGGGTAGACGACGAGGATACCCAGCGTGGCCGCGAACGACAGTTGGAACCCGACGTCGAGAATGATGAGCGGCCGCGCCGAGAGCATGACCAGGATGGTCAGGCAGAGGGGGGCCCAGAGGTCCTGCCGCCGGCCGAGCCACAGGTAGAGGAGACCGGCCTCGGCCATGAGCGTGGCCCGGACCACGGAGGGTCCGAGCCCGGACATGACGGCGTAGGCGACCAAGACGAGCGCGGTCGCCGGCCAGAGCACTCGCTCGGAACGCGACCCGCGGTATCCGCCCAAGCGCAGCAGCGGCCGGCTGACGAGCCAGAAGCCACCGGCGATGAAGGCCACGTTGGAGCCGGAGACGGCGAGAATGTGGTAGACGCCGGAACGGCGGAAGTCGCGGGCCACATCCTCCGGGAGACGGCTCGTGTCGCCGAAAAGGAGGCCGCCGAGCAGCGCCGCCTCGTCCGCCGGAAGGCCGGCGTCGATACCGGAGACCAGCCTGTCGCGCACCCCCCGGCAGGCGGCGCCGACCGCCCGCGCCGCCGAGAGGCCTGGCGGAGGCCTGACCGCCGGGACGCCCTCGGCCGTCAAGGTGTAGCGGACGCCGGCGCTCGCCAGGTACCTCGGGAAGTCAAACTCGCCCGGGTTGCCCGGGGGCCGGGGCCGGGCCAGGAAGCCTCTCACCGTGACGAGGTCGCCGGGCGCGGCCGCCTCGGATCCGTCTGCCGCGGCGCCGCCCGCAACACCCACCGTGGCGTCCTCCGTGGCCCGCACGGTGACGTAGATCGTCTCTCCGGCGCGCCAGTACCGGCCGGTCCGCGTGGCCCGCAGCAGGAAGCGGTACCCCGACTCGGTGGCGCGCGCCTCGGAGACCGCGCTCCCCTCGACCACCGCCCAGCGGGCCGGCTGCGGGGCGAGGTCCAGTCTGACCCAGGCCGCGGCGGAGAGCACAGCGCCCGCGAAGAAGGCCGCCCCGAGAACAGCCGGCCACAGGGTCCGGCTCCAGCCGCCGGCGCCCCGGCCGGACTTCCCGGCCCAACAGGTCAGGACCAGGCAGCCCAGGCCAAGAGCCAAAGGCTGCCAGGGCGCCGGACGCAGGAGGTTCCCGCCCGCCACTCCCGAAGCGTAGGCTAGAGTCAGCAGAACAATCGGCCTGCTCGCCACGTCAAGGCCCCCCGACCGGTTCACGCGGCGTGTCCGGCGAAAGGTGAACAAACCCAGATGCAGCTCCTTGGACTCCTGGCGGCGTTTGTCGTCATCCTCATCCTGGTTGGTCGCCGCCTCAATATCGGCTTGTGTATCCTGGTGGGGACCGGCATCCTGGCGCTGGCCTCCCTGATGCCTCCCCGGGACCTGGCCGTCTCCATCTTCCAGGGTCTCATCCAGAGGGACTCTGTCGAACTGGTCCTGGACATCGTGGTCATCACCGCGCTGGCAGGCGTGCTCAAGCGGTTCGGACTGCTGGACACGATGCTTGTCTCGGTGACCCGACTCCTGGGCGGAGCCCGGCTGGCCGTCATGGCCGTCCCTTCGATCATCGGGGCTCTCCCCGTCCTGGGCGGCGCCATCCTGTCGGCCCCGATGGTCGACCTTCTGGGCGACCGCCTGGCCCTTACCGCGACGCGCAAGGCCGCCGTCAACCTCGTCTTCCGGCACGCCTGGTTCTACATCGCGCCGTTCTCGCCGGCGCTCATCCTCGCGAGCCGGCTGACCGGCGTCTCCCTGGGGCAGTTCATCCTGCGTCTCGCGCCGTTCACGGTGGTCATGCTCCTGGCCGGATACGTGTTCCTCCTGCGGCGGGCCAGAGAGGTCCAAGCGCCCGCTCTGGCCGCGGCGCCAGTGGCCGGCAGCGGGGCGGTGGTCTTCCTCCGGTCGTCGTCGCCCCTGGCGGTTGGCATCGTCCTGTCCATCGGAATCGGGGGAGTTGCGCTGCCCCTCTACGTGGCTATCGGCGTCGGCCTCGCGCTGGCGCTCTTCCTGTCGCGGGGGCACGAGGACTTCCGTCGCGACTGGCTCCGGGTCACGTGGACCAGCATCCAGTGGCCCATCGCCCTGACCGTGGCCGGCGTGATGGTCTTCAGCCGCGTCCTGGAGGATTCCGGGACGGCGCAGTCTCTGGTGGACTACCTGGTGGGCTCCGGCCTGCCCATCTGGATCTTGGCGCTGGCCCTGCCTTTGACCATCGGTTTCCTCACCGGAACGTCGATGGCCGGCGTCGGCATCGGCTTCCCGGTCCTCGTCCCGCTGCTGTCCCCGCTTCAACTCCCGATGGCGATCGTCGTCATCTACACGGCCGGTGCTCTCGCCTACTTCGCGTCTCCGCTCCATCTCTGCCAGGCGCTTTCGGTGCAGTACTTCAAGGAGACGGTTCCCCGGCTGTACCGCGAGTACTGGCCGGTGGTCGCCTGTCTGGCGGCGCTCACCGCTCTGTACGTGGTGTTGGCGTTCGGCTAGACCGGAGGCGCGGCGCCTAGCGTACCGTAACCAGGTCCTTGAGGTCGGCGAGCTTCTTCTCCCCGATGCCCGATACGTTGAGCAGTTCCTCCGGCGCGTTGAACGGCCCGTTCTGGGCGCGGTACTGGATAATGCGGGTCGCCAAGGTCGGACCGATGCCTGGCAAGCCGTCCAGTTCCTCGAGCGTCGCGGTGTTGAGGTTCACCCTCCCCGACCCGCCCCCGACAACCGAGGCGCCTCCCCCATCCCAGCCGGCCGCCGCGGCGCTCTGGCCCAGCTTGGCGACTTCGGCCCGGGTCGGGATGTACAGGCGCTCGCCATCGGTCAGCCGCCGGGCCAGGTTGACGGAGTTGGGGTCCGCCGCCGGAGTCGAGCCTCCGGCGGCGCCGACGGCCTCGATGACCCGGCTCTCCGCCGGCAAGACGTAGACACCCGGACGCATCACCGCCCCGGCCACGTGCACGGCGATCGGCGCCGCGGGAGTCTCGGTCGCCCCAGCGTCGACCGGCTCGGTCGTCGCGGCGGAGGCGGCGCCCGCCGCCTCCCCGAACGGGGCGGCCCCCTCGCCCTGCCAAGCGAGTCTGGCCCCCGGCACCAACCCTCTCATCCAAAGGAGCCCTCCCGCGGCGAGAGCGAGACCCACCAGCAGGAGAACGACGAGCCGTTCCTCGCGGCCGACCCCCGGCAAGACAAACACCCCCAACTTGTGGCGGCGCGAGCCCGGCGAGTCCGGACTCAGGCCGCCCCGGTTGGGGGCGGGTTATTCTCCGGCGGAGGGCTCTCCCCTCCGGCGAATCGCGGCACCCGGTGTCGGGGCCCGCATCACTTCACGACGATGTTCACCAGGCGATCGGGAACCACGATGACCTTGACGACGTTCTTCCCCTCAAGGAGCGGGCGTACCCGTTCGCTCGACAAGGCGACCTCGCGCAAGCCGCCCTCTGAGGTCCCCGCCGGCACGAGGACCTTGTCCCGAATCTTCCCGTTGATCTGGATGGCGACCTCGACCTCCTCCGTGCGGACCAGCGCCGGGTCCCAAGCCGGCCACTTCTCCTCGTGCACGCTCCGGTCGTGCCCCAGGACCAGCCAGAGTTCCTCGGTGATGTGCGGGGCGAAGGGGGCCAGGCACAGGACGAGCTTCTCCAGCGCCTCGCGCACCGCCGTCCGGGAGCGTTCGGCGGCGGGCACGGCGTCGGTGTAGTGGTAGAGGTCGTTCACCATCTCCATGGCGGCCGCGATGGCCGTGTTGAATCCGAAGTCACGGTCGATGTCCGTCGTGATCCGTTTGACCAGCACGTGGGCCGAGCGCAGGAGGCCTCGGTTCGGGTCACCGGCCGCTGGGACGCCTGGGCCACCGACCGCGGCGCCACCCGTTGGCGCGTCGCCCCGGCCGTCACCCGCTGGCGCGTCGCCCCGGCCGCCCGCCGACGGGGCCAACGCGTGGACGATGCCCCAGACCCGTTTCAGGAAGCGGTAGATGCCCTGGACACCGGTGGCGGCCCAGTCGAACTCCTTCTCGGGCGGGGCGGCGAAGAGGGTGAAGACCCGGGCCGTGTCCGCCCCGCACTTCAAGGAGATCTCGTCCGGCGAGACGACGTTCCCCTTCGACTTGGACATGGCCCGACCGTTCAGCGTCACCATGCCGTTGGCCAGGAGATTGTCGAAAGGCTCGACGAAGTCGACCAACCCCTCGTCGTGGAGGACCTTGGTGAAAAAGCGCGAGTAGAGGAGGTGTAGCACGGCATGCTCGATGCCGCCGATGTACTGGTCCACGGGCATCCAGTAGTTCACGGCCTGGCGCCCGAAGGGAGCCTTGTCGCTTCCGGCGGCGTCCTGGGCCGAAGTGTACCGGAGGTAGTACCAGGACGAATCGACGAACGTGTCCATGGTGTCGGTCTCGCGCCGGGCGGCGCCGCCGCAGCCGGGACAGGTGGTCGTGACGAACTCTTCCGATCTGGCCAGGGGCGACTTCCCGGGGCTGAAGGCCACGTCGTACGGGAGGGTCACCGGGAGTTGGTCCTCGGGCACCGGCACGACGCCGCACTTATCGCAATAGATGATGGGGATGGGCGCGCCCCAATAGCGCTGGCGCGAGATGAGCCAGTCACGCAAGCGATAGACGGTCGTGGTCTGGCCGAGGCCTCGTTCCTCAAGCCAGGTCGCGACCTTCCCTAGACCCTTCTGGCTCGAGACTCCGTCAAACGGCCCGGAGTTGACCATCACCCCGGAGCCGGTGTAGACGGCCTCAAGCTCGGCGGCGGCGTCTGGAACGCCCCCGGCCCTGATGACGACCCGGACGGGCAGCTCGAACTTGCGGGCGAACTCGAAGTCACGGTGGTCGTGGGCCGGAACCCCCATCACGGCGCCCGTCCCGTACTCCAGGAGGACGTAGTTGGCCGTCCACACGGGAATCCGCTCGCTCGTCGCGGGGTTGAGGCAGTAGAGGCCGGTAAAGAGGCCCTCCTTCTCCTGTTCGCCGCCGGTCCGGTCGATCTCGGACATCGCCCGGGCTCGCTCGACGAACCGCCGCAGTCCCTCCGCGTGGGCGACGCTACCGGCCGCCGCGGCCTTCTCCACGAGCGGGTGCTCGGGGGCGACGACCAGGTAGGTGGCCCCGAAGAGAGTGTCCTGGCGCGTCGTGAAGACCCGGATGCGGTCGGGCCCGTCCGCCAACGGGAAATCCACGTAGGCGCCCTGACTGCGTCCTATCCAGTTCTCCTGCATCACCTTGACCCGGTCGGGCCAGCCGGTGAGGAGCCCAAGATCGTCGATGAGCCGGTCGGCGTAGTCGGTGATGCGGAAGAACCACTGCTCCAGGTCTTTTTTGGTGACCTTCGACTCACAGCGCCAGCACTCGCCAGCCACGACCTGCTCGTTGGCCAGCACCGTCTGGCACCCGGGGCACCAATTGACCGAAGCCTTCCGCTTGTAGGCCAGGCCCCTCCGCCACATCAGGAGAAAGAGCCACTGCGTCCAGCGGTAGTAGTCGGGCAGGCAGGCGGTCACCTCCCGCCGCCAGTCGTAGCCCATGCCGAGGAGGCGCATCTGCTCCTTGATGCAGGCGATGTTCCGCAGGGTCCAGTCCTGGGGATGGTCTCCCTGCTTGAGGGCCGCGTTCTCCGCCGGCAGCCCGAAGGCGTCCCAACCCATGGGATGGAGGACGTTGAACCCGTGCATGCGGCGGTACCGGGCGACGGTGTCGCCCAGGGTGTAGACGCGGCAGTGCCCCATGTGGAGTTCCCCGGATGGGTAGGGGAACATGACCAGGCAGTAGAACTTCGGCCTCGCCGGGTCCATCTCGGCCTCGAACACCCGGTCGGCCTCCCACCGGTCCTGCCACTTCTTCTCGAGAGCCCGGAAATCGTAACGCTTCTCCATCAAAATCGCCTCCCGCGACGCAAAAAGCCTCTCGTCCGTAAGGGACGAGAGGCCTGAGCCTTCCCGCGGTACCACCCTAGTTGACAGAATGCGGCGAAAGAACCTGGTGGAGCCGATGGGGGTCGAACCCACGGCCTCCTGAATGCCATTCAGGCGCTCTCCCAACTGAGCTACGGCCCCACCAAAGGTCGCTAGAGCAAGAGTCCACTCTTCGGCCAGGTAACGGTGGCCTTCCGTCGCCAGCTACCTGACAGCTTCACCGGCGCGCTCCCGGGCGAGTTCAGCCTTTAGGCCTACTACTCCCGGTCATCGCCTTGACCCATCTGGCTTGTGTCAATGAAAACCGAAGGCCCATCAAGCTGGGCCGCTTGCTCATTATACGAGAGGCTTTCCGGGCGAGTCAAGCCGACGAGGGCCGGGTGGCGACTATCGCGGCTGACGCGGCGGCCGGCGTTTAGCCTTCGGACTCGGCGACTCCGGCCGACCGGAGTCGAGCGCCGAGGCGGCCTGCTCGGCGGCTGGGCCGCCGGTGAGCGTCGGGACACGGGGCGCGTCGCCCCAGAATCTGTCAAGTCCGTAGAAATCGCGGTCCATACGGCTGAAAATGTGACAGACAAGGCCGCCGTAGTCGAGGAGCGCCCAACGGGCGTTGGTCAAACCCTCGCGGTGCAGCACCCGGATACCACTCTTCTCCAGAGTCTCCTCGATATGCTCGGCGATGGCCTTCACCTGTCGGCCCGTCTGCCCGCTGGCCACGAGGAAGTAATCGGCCACCACGGTGAGCCCCTTAAGCTCCAGGAGAGCCACGTTCTCCGCCTGGCGCTCTTCGGCGGCCCTGGAGGCCAGAAGAGCCACTTCTCGGGTCACTTCCAAGCCGGTGCCCCTCCTCGCCGTAACACGGCGCCTCGGCGCCGTAACCAAGCCCCTTCCCGCCTCAGGGCGGGCCACCCTCGCCCGCCCCGTCGGAGGCGATAAGCGCCGCGTAGTCCTGCCCCAGGATCACGGTGAACTGGGCCCGGTCGATGGCCGGCCGGGCGCGCCCCAGGTCCGCGTCCGGCAGATACCTCAGGACAGCCTGAGAAAGCCGGCGCAGCTTGTCGGAGTCGCGCGAACGATCGATGACCTCCGTCGTCTTGTAGTCGCTGCGGACAGCGTCGGTGGCGCTCACGACGTTATAGCCTTGCCGGGTGAGTTCGGCGGCAAACTGGGTGGCCAGTCCGGGGACCGCGGTCCCGTTCTGTACCTCCACGGTTATCTGCGCGTTCGCCTGCATGTCCATTCCCCAGGCCAAGTCGTCGACAAGGCGCTTGCAGCCCGCCTCGTCGAGAACCCAGTAGGGAAGCACCAACCCGCTCCCAATCGTGTCTAGGAAGTCCTGGAACGTCCCAGGGAGAGCATCCGACTTGAACGTCACCTTGTCCAATCCGGCCGCCATGCGGGCGAAGGAGAGCATCTCGCCCGCGGTCATGTTCGTGTCCACGCAGTCGGCGACCTTAATGACAAGCGCGGGTAGCTTGGCCACGGTCCCGAGCTGGAACACCTGCTCCTTGAGGGCCGCCACGAGCCGCTGCTGCCGGCGGATGCGCTCGATGTCCGTGCCCGGCTTACGGAAGCGCATGTACTGGACGGCCTTGTCCCCGTCGAGGAGCTGGAGCCCCTGCTTCAAATCGATGTTGAGGTTCTGGTAAGGGTCATGGTAGTGCATGTCGGATTCGACGTACAGCTCGACCCCGCCCAGAAGGTCGATGATGGAGGCGACGCCTCCGGAATTGACCGTGACGTAGTAGTGCACGGGCAAGCCGAGCACCCTTGAGACGGTCGCCACGGCCATGTCGGGTCCGCCGTAGGCGTAGGCGTGGCCCAGCTTGTCCGGCCCGAGTTCTTCACGGCCCGCGATGAGGACCCGGGAGTCCCTGGGGAGCGAGATGAGTCCGACTTCCTTGGCTCGGGCATCCAGGCTGAAGAGCATCATGGTGTCGGTGCGCGAACGCCAGCCCTTGTGGATGTCGAAGTCCGGGACGATCTGTCCCGCCTGGTTCATAGGGGCGTCGAGCCCCATGACCAAGATGTTCACCCGAGCGCCCGGGACGGTTTCCGCGAGGCTGTCGAAGTGAACCGGGTTCGTGAGGCCGGTAAGGACCACGTAGAGGGTGATGCCTCCGATGATGCCGAGGGCAGCGATGCCGATGCCCAGAAAGGCCAGGACCCGGAGAACGGAGCGGCCTCGGCCACGTCTTGGTGTCCCCGCTCTACCGGTCCCGCCCGGCGAACGCGCCTGGCGCCGGCCAGAGCGATAGCCCCTACCAGGCCATGTCGACATGCGAACACCCCTCGTTCGTTCAAGGCCCGCTGGACCTTGTCGTTTGTGTTGGACGGCCGAAGACTCAGTTGCTGCCGGCCGGGGTCAGGTGCGGTAGAGCCCGTGTTTTTGAATATATGCCTCCACGACCTCGGGCACAAGGTACCTTATCGACTGCCCAGCAGCCGCGCGGCGCCGTATCTCGCTCGAGGAAATGTCCATCGCCCGCGATTGGACCTCGAGGATCTCGCAGCCGAAGCGCTCCTCCAGGCGACGCAGTCCCGCTTGAGCCGTCTCTTGCGACCAACCCGGCCGCGGCGCGGCGATGAACCGGCAAAGCTCGAACAGCCGTTCCGGTTCGCGCCAAGTTCCCACGTCGATGATGGCGTCGGCGCCGGTGATGAAGTAGAGTTCCGTCCCCTGCGGCAGCCGGCGCCGCATCTCCTCAAGCGTGTCCGCGGTATACGACGGACCGGGGCGGTCTATCTCGACCCGGCTGACCTCAAACCGCGGGTGGGACGCCGTGGCCAGGACGACCAGGCTGTGCCGGTGCTCGGCCTCGGTGACGCGCTGGTCCTTCTTGTGCGGCGGAAACCCGGTCGGGACGAAGATGACCCGATCGAGCCGATACTGCTCAAGAGCCGCCTCCGCCGTGACGAGGTGGGCGAGGTGGATCGGGTCGAACGTCCCGCCCATCAGACCAATCTTCAGGCCGGGCCTACCGGTCGTGCCGGAGACGCGAGCCACGTCGCACCACCTTATGTCACCTTGAGCCCTACTGCGGGTTACATACACCGGGGCCGTGGCGAATCCTCCGGATGACGCGAAGCTGGGACGCAGGGGGCTTATTCCAAGAAATCAAACTCAAATTCGCCGATGCGGACCGGAGAGCCTGTCCGCGCCCCAGCCTCCCGCAAGGCCCGGACGACACCGCGACGCTTCAGCACGTGCTGCAGGTGGCGGAGGCCGGCCGGGTTCTCCAGGTCGGTCATGACCACCGTGCGCTCCGCGGTCAGGCCCCGGACCACGAAGACCCCGTCCTCCACGACGACCGCGAACCCGCGCTTGGCCGCCAACCTGCTCGCGGCCAAGCGCTTGGGCGACAGGGACACGGCATCCGGCGCGACGGGCGGTGGCTCCGGCTCGCGCGCGGACGTCCGCCACTCGCCGGCGGGTCTCGTCTCAGGCAGCCCGGCGGTAGCCAGGAGATCGGCCACGGCGTGCAGCACGGTCGTGAGCCCCTGTCCCGTGAGAGGAGAGGCTCTCAGCACCGGGCCACCGAGGTGCCGCTCCAGGGCTTTGGCTCCGTCCTCCGCTTCGGGGAGATCGATCTTCGTCGCCACGACGATCTCCGGCTTCCCCGCCAAGGCGGGGTCGTAGAGAGCCAGTTCTTGCCGGATATCCTTGTAGGCGCTGACCGGGGAACCGTCCAGGGGTGCCACGTCGACAAGATGGACCAGGACACGCGTGCGTTCGATGTGCCGGAGGAATTTGTCACCCAAGCCACTCCCGGCGTGGGCTCCCTTGATCAGCCCGGGGATGTCGGCCAGAACGAAGGCGGCCTCCTCGCGGCCCGGGATGCCCACCACGCCAAGGTTCGGCTCGAGCGTCGTGAACGGATAGTCGGCTATCTTCGGCCGTGCCGCCGAGACGCGCGAAAGGAACGTGGATTTCCCGGCGTTGGGCAGGCCGATGAGTCCGGCGTCGGCGATGAGGCGCAGTTCGACGCGGACCGAGCGCTCCTCGCCCGGTTCACCCTTCTCGGCGAAGGTCGGCGCCCGCTCGGTCGATGTGGCGAAACGCGCGTTGCCGCGGCCGCCACGGCCGCCGCGGGCCACGACCGCACTCTGCTCCTCACCGGCAAGGTCGGCGACGAGGCGGCCGTCTTCAGTGTCCCAGATGACGGTCCCCTGCGGGACAGTCACAACCAGGTCCTCGCTGGCCTTCCCGGCCCGGTTGGACGGGCCACCGGGCTCTCCGTTCCGAGCGAGAAAACGCTGTCTGTACCTGAAGTCCAGGAGGGTCCGGAGCCCGGGTTGGACCTGGAAGATAACGCTCCCGCCGTTGCCTCCGTCGCCACCGCTCGGGCCGCCGCGCGGGACGTACTTCTCCCGTCTGAAGGTCACCAGGCCATTGCCGCCGTTCCCGGCCTTTACGTAGATTGTTGCCTCATCAACGAACAAGAGGGCCACCCCGACTCAAGATGATCAACTCGGCCTCGTCCGTGATAGGCCGGGACTCGGCGACGCGATGGACCGTGGACCACATCGGCGACCCCAATCGCCACTCCAGTCCGATGTCCCCGGCCGGGCCCCGCGCCGGGACGAACCCGCAAGCGGCCATGGCCTCGGCCTCCAGCCCGATCCAGGAGGCCATCGCCTCTCCGGGAGCCCTGGGCGCCGTGACCCGAACGACGATCTGGCTGGCCGGGGCGCCCCGGCCAGCTGCCCCGGAGGGACCGGCTCCGAGCGAGACCTCCAGACTCGCCGCGGCGACGCTCGCCCGTTCGACCATCGCCCGGAGGAGCGCCAGGACACCCGGGGCGAAGCCTGGTCCCGGGCCACCGCCGGCCTGGCTTGTCTGTCCGCCCGGCGCGGCTCGTCCCGCCCAGCCTGGCCCGTCAAGAGCGGCGGCAGCGTCAGCCTGCGCCTCGGACGAAATGTAGGTGGGGCTGGGAACGCCGGCGACCGAGAACGAGAGCGGGACTCCCCGCTTCTCCGCCTCGACCCCGACCAGAAGCAGGGCGGCCTCGAGGTCGGCGTCGCCGGCGAGGCAGAGCCGGCTGTCCTGGGATAGTCTTGATTGCACGCGTCCGACGTATTCGACGGCCGAGGTCGGCCGGCCGAGTTGCAGCCAGCCGGCGAAGACCTGAAGGTCGTTGAGAAAAGCGTGCCGCATGCGCCCGACGAGGTCGACGAGGGCCGCCCCGGATATCTCGAGAGAGGGTGGCGCTGGGGCGACGTACCAATCCATTGGCGCGCTCCTCGCTTGGCCCGCATGGAAACCATATCCTTTTCGTGGCTTCCGCGGTCGTTTCCTTCCGCGGCCGGCCCGCCACGCCACTCCGGGGAGGCCGGCTCGAAAAACAACAAGGGAGCCCGGGCTGGGCTCCCCGAATCTTCTCCACCAAGACCCCACGCGGCGAACCTACTTGCCGCCGCCGCCTTCCAGGGCCAGTTCGTGCACCACGGCGCGCTTCTTGTTCTTGCCGCAACGCTGGAAGGCCACGAAACCGTCGACCATGGCAAACAACGTATCATCGCTACCGCGGCCGACGTTCGTCCCGGGCATGACCTTGGTGCCCCGCTGGCGGATGATGATGCTGCCCGCCGTGACGAGCTGGCCGTCGTGACGCTTCACGCCCAGCCGCTGGCTGTGGCTGTCGCGTCCGTTTCTTGAACTGCCTACGCCCTTTTTGTGAGCCAAACCGACACCTCCTGGCCTCGCCGGAGAACCGCCCGGCTACTCGCCCGCAACGATGTCCTCGATAAGGACCTTCGTCTGGATTTGACGGTGACCGCGCTTCTTGCGGTAGTTGGCCTTGCTCTTGTACTTGAAGACGATGATCTTCTTGGCCTTGAACTCGGCCAGAATCTTTCCCGTGGCCTGGGCGCCCTTCACGACCGGGTCGCCGACGCGAAACTCTCCGTCGTCCTTCTGGACGGCCAGGACGCGGTCGAAGACCACAGCGTCGCCTTCCTTACCTGGCAGACGCTCAACGTCGATGACTTCACCCTTGGAAACCTTGTGCTGCTTGCCGCCTGTCACGATTATCGCGTACACGCGTTCGACCTCCGGAAAAACGAGCCCGGTGCACCAGGATCCGGCGCGAACCGGGCTGATATGAACAATCTAATCTAGCACGGGCCGCCGTTTACTGTCAAGGAAGACGCGGCTTTCGCCGCTGTCCGGAACGAAGCGGGCGACCGGGGTTCGTTCCCGGCCGCCCGCTCTGGTTGCGTCGGACTTCTCGTTACCTACCTGTGCAGCTTGACGGAACGCGAGGAGGGGATGTAATCCACAGTCATGCCCAGAGCCTCGCAGATGAAGCGGAACGGCACGTAGACCCGGTTGTTGAACACTACAGGCGGGGCATCGAGGGTCCCGGCAACACCGTTGACCCGCGCCGTAGTGGAGCCGACCGTTAGAACGATTTCGGTCCAGTCGCCGCGGATAGTCACCTGGCGGGTGATCGGGTTCCACCAAACGAACGCGCCCAGCGTCTCGCTGATGAACCGTGCCGGGACCATCATCCGTCCGCTGGCAGCGATGAACGGCGGAGCGTCAAAGTCGCGTGGGTAGCCGTTGACGAACGCCCGTCCCTTGCCGGCGAAGAGCCAGATTGTGATGTCGGTGCGGAGCGCGGGTCCGATGCGAGGTGGTGTCTGCTCCTCTTCGTCCTCATCGGTGTCGGTGACCGTGACGATCAGGGTCGTGTCGGTGGAGAGCCCGCCGGGACCGTCCGAGACGCGGATCGTCACGGTGTAGCTCGGGCCGTTCTCGGAGGCGCTGTAGTCCACGGTGCCGGTGAAAACGCCGGTGGTGTTGTCCGGGAAGGTGATCCCGGCCGGCAGCGCGCCGCTCTTCAGATGATAGGTCAGCGGGGTGTCGCCGTCAGGATCGGTGGCGGCAACGGCCGCCAGCCCGGCCCCCTCAGCCACGGTCTGGGCCGTGTTGGTCAAAGCGCCGGTGAAGGTCGGGGCCCGGTTGGTGTCGGTGACGGTGATATTGAGCACGATGTCGGCGAAGAGCGCGCCGGGGTCGGAGACCCGGATCGTCACGGTGTAGCTGGGGTTGGTCTCGAAGGCGCCGTAGTCCACGGTGCCGGTGAAGACGCCGGTATTGTTGTCCGGGAAGGTTATCCCGGCCGGCAGCGTCCCGCTCTGCAGATGATAGGTCAGCGGGGTGTCAGCGTCAGGGTCGGTGGCGGCAACAGCCGTCAGCCCGGCCCCCTCGGCCACGGTCTGGGCCGTGTTCGTGCCGGCCCCGGTGAACACCGGCGCCCGGTTGGTATCGATGACGGTCCACCCGAAGCTCCGGCTGGCCGAGGCGGCGTGGTTGTCGGTCACGGTCACGGTGACGTGGTAGTGCCCGCCGACCTGGTCCTCGAAGGCCTGGTACCCGATGGTCCCCGAGATGAGGCCCGTCGAGGAGTTGATCGACAAGTCCGCCGGTTG